>Ga0187866_1000018_pt1 | contig 234126 bp, 193 predicted proteins | sample June2016WEW_11_1_3_FD_133013 | JGI IMG/M metagenome (GOLD analysis project Ga0187866, IMG submission 133013) | Peatland microbial communities from SPRUCE experiment site at the Marcell Experimental Forest, Minnesota, USA - June2016WEW_11_150 | ecosystem: Environmental > Terrestrial > Soil >... | reverse complement strand
CGCTCGAGCCGGGCGCGGTCGCCCCGGCGCAGCGCCACCACACGGATGGGGAGCGGCATGGCCGCCAAGATACCGCCGGCCTCGTCATTATGCAAGACACTTTAGCGACACTACACTAGTACCTGGCCATCGCAGAATCCACTTCGTCCGCCCAGAGCGCCACGCCACCATTCAGGCTGCGCGCATCAGCGAAGCCCCGGCTCTTGAGGAACCGCGCGGCATCGAGCGAGCGCCGCCCCGTGTGGCAGATGGCCACGACCGGGGCGCGGGGGTCCAGCTCGGCGAGGCGCGCCGGCAGCTCGCCCAGCGGAATCAGCATGCTCCCCGCGATGTGACAGATCTCCCACTCGAACGGCTCGCGCACGTCCACCAGCTGGACCTTCTTGCCCCCACCCATCTCCGCGCGCAGCGCCCGGGGACGTACCTCGAGCGCCGGCTCGGCCACGGCCACCCCGGTCAGAGGCCCCACGCCGCAGAACGCGTCGTAGTCGATGAGCCCGCGGATGCTCGGATGCGGCCCGCACAGCGGACACTCCGGGTCCTTCTCCAGCGCCATCTCGCGGAACTTGAGCCGCAGCGCGTCGAACAGCAGCAGGCGGCCCACTAGCGATTCGCCTTCGCCCAGGACCAGCTTGATCGTCTCGAGCGCCTGGATCGAGCCGACGATCCCCGGCAGCACGCCGAGCACGCCGCCTTCCGCACAGGAGGGCACCAGCTCGGGCGGCGGCGGCTCGCGGTAGAGGCAGCGATAGCACGGCCCCCGCGACGCCCAGAACACCGACGCCTGCCCGTCGAACCGGAAGATGCTCCCGTAGACGTCCGGCTTCCCGAGCAACGCGCACGCGTCGTTGACGAGATAGCGCGTCGGAAAGTTGTCGCTCCCATCCAAGATCACGTCGTACGCCGAGAAGATCTCGAGCGCGTTCCGACTGCTGAGGTGGGTCTCGTGATGGACCAACGCCACGTGCGGATTCACGCCCCGAATCCGCTCGGCCGCCGACGCGAGCTTCGGCTTCCCGACGGCGGAGGTCGTGTGCAGCACCTGCCGCTGCAGATTGGAGTACTCCACGATGTCGAAGTCCACCAACCCCAGCGTGCCGATCCCCGCCGCCGCGAGGTACAGCGCGGCCGGCGAGCCGAGGCCGCCGACGCCCACGATCAGCACGCGGGCGTTCTTGAGCTTCCGCTGGCCTTCGACACCGACTTCGGGGAGGATCAGGTGCCGCGCGTAGCGCTGCAACTCCTCCGCGGTGAGATCCGAGAATGCGGTCCCTGAGACGGCATCATGACTCATTTTATCGGGATTCCACACGACCAGAATGGGTCGCCGCCGTGATAACGCCTATGCGCCGACGGACGCGAAACCGATCAGATTCCGGACCTCCGACTCGCCGTGCAGGAGGTCGGAGAGGTGAATCGCGCCCAGCGTCTCGTCGATCCGCTGCTGGAGGAGCTGCCAGACCGGACGGATGGCGCAGGAGTTGTCGGTGGTGCACCGCTCCGAGTCCACCCGATGACACTCGCAGTTGACCTCGAATGTCCCATGCTCCGAGGCATCGAGGACGTCCTTGACCGTCAGCTCGGACGGCTGACGGGAAAGGAGGTAGCCTCCCCGCGCACCCCGCACGGATTCGACCAGGCCAGCGCGCCTCAGGCGCAGCAGGATCTGCTCGACATAGTCGGCCGGCAGCTTCTCCTTTTCGGCCATCTCACGCGCCGCCACCGGTCCCTGCCCTACGCGGCGGGCCAGGTGAAGGCTGACGAGCAGTCCGTACTCCGCCCACGTTGTAACGCGCATATATTGCCTCCTTACGGGTCGGAATATGCAAAAAGGAAGCCAAAGGCTCAACATGGATGTCGGGCCCGGTCGAGCGGTTGAAACTCTATATCATGCGGCAGGACAGGGAGATAGCGAAAGGTGAATGGATCGGTCGTTCTACGGATCGCGCTGGCTGCGGGCGGCCTCACGGCCCCCTGCGCTGCTCCCCTCTGCGCCCAGGGTGCGAGCGCCAATCGGGACATCATCCTCGCGACGACGACCTCGCTCTACGACACCGGACTCCTGGACTCGATCGTGCCGATGTTCGAGCGGCAGAGCGGTTATCACGTGAAGGTGGTGGCGGTCGGGTCCGGCCAGGCGCTGGCGATGGGACGGAGTGGCGATGCCGACGTGGCATTCGTGCACTCGCCGACGGCCGAGCGCGCGTTCATGGACGCGGGCTACGGCGTGCGGCGGCGCGCAGTGGCGTCGAACTACTTCACCATCGCGGGTCCGCCGGACGACCCGGCGCGCGTGCGGGAGGCAGCGAACGCGGAAGAGGCGTTCCGGCGCATCGCGGCTTCCGGCCGGCCGTTCGTTTCACGGGGCGATTCGTCGGGCACCCACGCGCGGGAGCTGGCCCTCTGGGCGAAGATCGGTGTCCGGCCGGGCGGGGCGGCGTACATCGAGACCGGCCAGGGGATGGCCGCCACTCTGCTGGTGGCGAACGAGCGGAAGGCGTATGTCCTGACCGACCACGCCACGCTCGGCGTCCTGCGCCGGCACCTCGACCTGGTCGGCCTGCGCGGGCCGGAGAGCGACCTGGCCAACATCTACCACGTGATCGAGCTCAATCCGGCCGGGCATCCGCGGATGAACGTCGCAGGCGGACGGGCGTTCGCGGACTTCGTGATGTCAGACGAGGTGCAGCAGCTGCTCGCGCACTTCGGGGAGGATAGGTTGGGCGAGCCGATGTTCGTGCCGGCGTGGGGGAAGGAGCCAACGTCAGGGGCGACGCCCTAACCTCTCAGTTCGGCTTCCGGCATATCACGATCAGCGACAGTCCCTGCCACGGCAGCACCCGGTCGAGGTGCCGGCTCAGCCACACCATCGAATTGAACAGCTTCAGCTGGACGCGCGAGAAGGTGCTGCGTCGCATCCACCCGTTGAGGCGCCATCCGGGGACTCCGACCCGATTGAAGTCGACGAGCTGCTCCACCTCGAAGCCCGCCGCCGTCACGACCTGCCGCAGCCGCTTCCGCGTGTACCGCAGCCGATGGCCGAGCGCACGGTCGAGCGTGTTGAACCGCGACGGACCTGCGGGCACCAGCACGATCGCCCGGCCACCCGGCGCGAGGGCACGATGGAAGTTCTCCAGCACGCGCACCGGCTCGTCGAGATGCTCGAGCACGTTCAGGCAGACGACGGTGTCGAACCGGCCGGCCAACGGGGCGAAGTCCGCAGCGGACTCGGCGTGCAGCGCGCCGATCTCGAGATACGGCTTGCCCAGCGCGAAGTTCGCGAGGTAGTCGAGGTAGTCGGGATTGATGTCCGTCGCGCGGTACCGGTCGCGCGGGACCAGATGCACGGTGAGGTTGCCGATCCCCGCCCCGATCTCCAGCACCGACCGCCCGACCCAGGGCCGGATCACGTCGCTCATCCAGCGCGAGAACTTGCGCGCCCGGGACAGGCTGTGGAGGATGTGCCCGCCGTATGGGTCGTTGAAGTACAGGTCGTCCACGATCGCGCCGCGCAGGATGGCGCCGAGTGCGCGCAGGCCGTCCCGCCATCCGATCTTCTTCCCTTCCGCGTAGGTCCGGCCCGAGTAGCGGATCGGCGCCTCGAAGATCGCGGCCCCCCGCTTGGCCAGTTTGATCGTCAGCTCGGGCTCGATGCGGAAATCGTTGTACCTGAGCGGAATCGACCTGAGCAACTTGGTGCGGACCATCTTGTAGCAGGTCTCCATGTCGCTCAGGTTCAGGTTCGTCAGCAGGTTCACCAGGGTCGTGAGCAGCCGGTTGCCCACGCTGTGGTAGAACAGCAGGACGCGCCGGTACTCGCCGGGCAGGAAGCGCGAGCCGAAGACCGCGTCGGCCTGCTCCTTGAGGAACGGCTGGATCAGCGCACCGAAGTCGTCGGGGTGGTACTCGAGGTCGGCGTCGTGGGGCACGCAGACGTCGCCGGTCGCGTGGGCCAGCGCGGTGCGCAGCGCCGCGCCTTTCCCCCGGTTGCGCTCGTGCTCGATGTAGCGGAGGGCCGGATGCTCCCGGGCGAGCGCACGCAGCACGTCGCGCGTCCCGTCGGTCGAGCCGTCGTCCACGACGATCACCTCGATCTCCCGGATCGACGGGTGGCGGACGGCCAGCACGCGCCGGATCGACTCCGCCGCGAGAAAGCGCTCGTTGTAGACCGGCACCAGGACCGAGAGCTTCAGCCCCTCCGCCATCCCCCTCCCTCCGAGCGCTGCACCGTTGCTGGGTTGCAGCGGGGAGAAGTATGCAGTCGACGGCTGCGAAACGATACCCGAGCAGCCTTGCCCTATTTTGGCGGCGGCCGGGCCGCAATATTGGCGCCGGTGACTGCTGTTCTTCCAAGACCCCTGACGAGGTGACACCGTGCGTCGAACTTCCCTACTTATCGCCGTGGCCCTGCTCGCGCTGGGGAGCCGCGCGGCGAACGCGCAGCAACGGCTGGATCAGCAGTTCTTGGCCGACTCCGAGTTCTTCGTCGCCGACCAGGACTACAACGGCGGCTGGCAGTGGGTGGTGCTTGCCCGGATGCTGCGGCCCCCGTCGGACAGCACGAGGGGAGAGGCGCAGTTCATGGCGGTCGGCACGGGGAAGAACGCGGGTGAGCGCTTCTGGTCGAGCTTCTTCTGGCGGACCGGCGTTGCGAAGCCCAGCGACCTGACGGTCGGCAAAGTGGTCTTCTGCGCCGACCTGAGCGACAACGACGTGTACCGTCCGCCGCACAACCGGCAGGAAGCGTTGGAGAATCGCTGGTGGATGGCGACCATCACCGACATGTCGGACATGTACAAGCAGGAAGTGCGCGTCGGCGAATGGCGCGTCAATCCGAATGCGATGAGGATCGCCGTCCACTGACGCAGGCCGCAGGCTGCGAGACTGGAGCTTGCGGGATGGTTGCCAGGCTCCAAGCTGCCAATGGTTGCCTGATGTGAGGCTGCGGAGATGAGACAAAGCCCCGCTTGTGTTCCTGAGCGGGGCCTTTGTCTGTTCTGGCGTAGCGTCGTTCTACCGACCGGGATCCACCGGCAACTTGCCGTCTGGCAACTACTGTGACCCCGGCACGCCGATCTCCGTCATCTTCCGGTAATCGAGCACCTCGTCCAGCTCCTTTCCCTTGAGCAGCCCCTTCTGCTCGATCAGCTGCCGAACGGTGACGCCCTTGGCCAGCGATTCCTTGGCCAGCTTCGCCGCCTCGGCGTAGCCGATCTTCGGCGCGAGCGCGGTGACCAGGGCCGGGCTCTGCTCCAGCCAGTGGGCGCACATCGCCGCGTCGGCCGTGATCCCGACCACGCAGCGCTCGGCCAGGACGCGCGTAGCCGACGCGAGGATCTCGATCGCGAAGACCAGGTTGTGCGCGATCACCGGCATCATCACGTTCAACTCGAGTTGCCCCGCCTCCGCCGCGAGGGCCACCGTCTGGTCGTTCCCCATCACCTGATAGCAGACCTGGTTGACCATCTCGGCGATGCTCGGGTTCACCTTCCCCGGCATGATGCTCGAGCCCGGCTGCACCGCCGGCAGCGCGACCTCCGCGAACCCCGTCCGCGGGCCCGACGCCAGCAGCCGCAGGTCGCTCGCGATCTTGTTGAGGTCCACCGCGAGGGTCCGCAGCGCCGCGGAGAAGGCCGCCGCATCTCCCATGGACTGCATCAGCTGCACACGATCCTGCCCGGCACGAAGCGCGAGCCCCGTCGCCGCCTTCAGGTGCTTGATCATCAGCTCGGGATAGCGCGGCTCCGCGTTGAGGCCGGTGCCGACCGCGGTCCCGCCGATCCCCAGCTCGCGGAGGTCCTCGGCCGCGCGGTCGAGACGCGCAGCGTTGCGGCGCACGGTGTGGGCGTAGGCCCCGAATTCCTGGCCGAGGCGGATCGGCGTTGCATCCTGCAGGTGCGTCCGGCCCGACTTCACGATCCCGTCGAACTCCCGCTCCTTCGCCTCGAAGGCGGCGGCCAGCGCCTCCAGCGCGGCCAGGAGCGGTCCGAGGCGCGCGAGCGCCGCGATCCGGATCGCGGTCGGGATCACGTCGTTCGTGGACTGCGCCATGTTGACGTGGTCGTTCGGGTGCACCGGCTTGTACTCGCCGCGCTTTCCGCCGAGCAGCTCGTTGGCCCGGTTGGCGAGCACCTCGTTGCAGTTCATGTTGTGCGAGGTCCCGGCCCCGGCCTGGTAGACATCCACCACGAACTGGTCGCGATGGCGGCCGCGGAGCACCTCGTCGGCCGCCTGCACGATCGCGTCGGCGAGCTTCGCGTCGAGGCGCCCCGTCTCACGGTGCGTCAGGGCCGCGGCCTTCTTGATCCAGATGACCGCGTCCACGAACGCGGCGAGCGGCTTGAGGCCGGAGATGGGGAAGTTCTGGACCGCGCGCTGGGTCTGCACACCCCAGTAGGCGTCGGCCGGGACGGGGAGCTCACCGAGGGGATCTCTTTCGATGCGAGTGGCCATTCTACCAATCCGAGGATTCAGAGGTGAGTGACAGGATACAGGGAAGTTGCCAGACGGCAAGTCGCAAGGGTTACCAGCTACCAGACGCGAGACGCAGAACCTGCCCCACGGCTCTGGCCACTGGTCTGAGGTCCGGCCACTCGAGTCTGGCAACCACTGACCACTTGCCGTCTGGCAACTGATCTGAACTCCGCGAACTCGAGTCCTGCAGTCACCGCGTCAGCGTGGACGGCGGGCCTTGAGAGAGTCGGCCCACGCCTTCTGCGCGGCCAGCGCGCTGTCGCCTGGCAGCCGGGTGATGTAGGCGAGGACGGCGAGGCGCTCCCAGGGGCCGAGCTCGCCGAAGCCGCGCATCGTGCTGCCGTCGATCCCGCGCGCGACGATCGCATACAGCACCGCCGGCCCCGGCGGCTCGCGCATCCCCGCGAAGCGGGACGCCGTGAAGTCGAACGGCGCCGGCAGCATCGCGCCCGCCCCGGGCCCGTCGCCCTTCCCCGCCGCGCCGTGGCACGTCGCGCAGTGCTGCGCGTAGATGCTGCGCCCCGCGTCCGCCGCCGTCTTCTGCGCATCGAGGGGATTGCACCACGCGGCCGAAAGCCGCGGCAGCCCGTCCGGCTCCAGGTGCGCCCAGGCCGAATCGCCGTCCGAGTGCGCGAGCAACGGCCACGCCGAGTCGCGGACGGCGGCCCAGATGCCGGGCTGGGGGCACCGCGCGGCGGCGGGGCGCTGCGCTCGGGGCGCGTGGACGCCGGGACGCTGCACCGGCTGCTGCGCCGCCGCCAGCGCGGCGATCGCGAGCAGGAGGGCGCGCGCGGTCATCCTACTTCGTGACCGCCACGCGCAGGGCGTCGTTGAAGCGGTTGAAGTAGGCGAACAGCCCGATCACGAGCGTGATCTCGAGGACCTGGCCGACGTCCCAGTGCCGCGCCAGCTCCGCGTACAGCCCGTCCGTCACCGCGTGCCCGCTCTCCGTCACCGCGTCCGCGTAGTGCAGCGCGACACGCCAGGCCGGCTCGAACTGATCCAGACCCGCGGTGCCATCGCTCCGCACGCCGCGCACCATCGCGTCCGTCACGCCCAGCCGCCTTGCCAAGGCGGTGTGTGAGGCCAGTCAATAGCGGCAGTGGTTGAGGTGCGACACCCGGACCGACAGCAGCTCCTTGAGCAGCGGCGGAACCGTGCCCTCCGCCATCACCGTGCGGAAGTGCGCAATCATCGTGGCGAGGTGCTTCGGCCGGTGCGCCACCGTGCGGAACATGTTGGGGATGTTCCCGCGCTCACGCAGATACGCGTCGAAGATCGCCCGGACCTCGCCGTCGACGTCGTCCGGGCCAAGTGCAGGGAGACGGGGCTCGCTCATAGGGAGAGGGGTTAGGGGTTAGGGGTTAGGGGTTAGGGGTTGACCCCTGGCACGAGCTTCACGAACGGGTTGTCCTTCTTCTCGGCCCCGATCGTCGTGGCCGGGCCGTGGCCGGCGTACACCACAGTGTCGTCCGGCAGGGCGAACAGCTTCTCGTGGATGCTGGCCAGCAGCGCCTGGAGATCCCCGCCCGGCAGGTCGGTGCGGCCGATCGAGCCGGCGAACAGCGTGTCGCCGACGAACGCGATGCCGGCGCCGACCAGGCAGACGCCGCCGGGAGTGTGCCCGGGCGTGTGGACGACCCGGAAAGCGCACGAGCCGACGCTCACGCTCCCGCCGTCCGCCAGCTCGCGGTCGGGGGCGGGCGGCGCCGCTGCATCGAGGCCGAACATCGCCGCCTGTGCGGGGAAGCCGTCATACAGCGCGCGATCGGCGGGATGCAGGTAGACCGGCACGCGACCGCCGTGCAGACCCGCAACACCGGCCACGTGATCCACATGGGCATGGGTGAGCCAGATGGCGCGCAGCGTCCAGCCTTCGTGCGCGAGGCGGGCGCGGAACAGGCCGACCTCCTCACCTGGATCCACGATCGCGGCGTCGCCCGCGTCGGGGTCGGCGACGAGGTAGCAGTTCTCGGCGAACGCGCCGTTAGTCAGCGTGACGACGCGCGGCTCCACCGGCCTCCCGATGCTCCTTGCGCTCCGCCAAATAGCGGGTGGCGGCGATCACCGCCGTCGTCGCGTCGCCCACGGCCGTCGTGACCTGCCGCGTCAGCTGCGCGCGCACGTCCCCGGCGACGAACAGGCCGGGGATCGAGCTCATCATGTGCTCGTTCGCCACGATGTGGCCGCCGGCATCGTGCGCCACGTGGCCCTTCACGATCCCGGTGTTGGGCCGGAAGCCCACGAAGATGAACACGCCACCCACCGGCAGGGCAGAGGTCACGCCGGTCTTCACGTTCTTGAGGGCGAGGTGCGTGACGCCCTTGCCGTTCCCCTCGATGCGCTCGACGACCGTGTCCCAGATGACCTCGATCGTCGGGTTCTGGAAGAGGCGCTCCTGGAGGATCTTCGACGCGCGCAACTCGTGGCGGCGGTGGATCAGCCAGACCTTGCTGGCGTAGCGGGTGAGGAACTCCGACTCCTCGACCGCCGCGTCGCCGCCGCCGACCACGCCCAACACCTCGCCGCGGAAGAAGTGCCCGTCGCACACCGCGCAGTACGAGGTGCCCTTCCCCGCGTATTCCGCCTCGCCGGGCACGCCGAGCTTGGTGGGCGTCCCGCCCGCCGTCAGCAGAACCGCCTGCGCGCGGTAGCGCTCGCCGGTCTCCGTGGCCACGGTGAACAGCCCGTCGGCCTCTCGCTCGACGCTCACCACGCCGTCGGTGACCAGCTCCGCGCCGAACTTGAGCGCGTGCGCCGCCATCTTCTCCGCCAGCTCGAAGCCCTTCACCGACTCGAAGCCGGGGTAGTCCTCGATCAGCTCGGTGTTGAGCAGCTCGCCGCCGGGGACGCCCTTCTCGAGCACGACGGTGCGCAGCATCGAGCGCCCGGCGTACAGGGCTCCGGTCAGCCCCGCGGGGCCCGCGCCGACGATGATGAGGTCCAGTTCTCTCATGAGTCCTTCGCTCGAAGTTCCATCGCGGCCACGGGACCGCCCGCTTCCACGCAGCGCCGCAGCCCCTGCACGAAGCGGACCGTTTCGACCGGGAAGTCCGGCGGAACAGGCCCGTCGAGCTTCCGGATCGCCAGTGCGCCCTGCGTGAGCAATCCGTGGCGGTTCCCACGCTCGCGGTGCAGCATGGCGGCCGCGGCGACGATCAGTCCCTGCCAGCACGCCCGGACGCGGGCGGCGTTCCACTCACGTCAGCAGGCGGCCGCCGTCCACCACCAGCGTCGTGCCCGTGACGTAGTCGTTCTCCAGAAGGAAGAGCACCGCCCGCACGACGTCGTCCGGCGTGCCGATGCGCCCCAGCGGCGTTGACGCGACGAGCTGCTTCCGCGCCTCGTCGTCCCAGTCGGGCGGCAGGAGGACGGCCCCGGGCGCGACGGCATTCACGCGTACCCGCGGGGCGAGGATCTTGGCCAGCAGCTCGGTTGCCGCGACCACACCCGCCTTGCTGATGACGTGCACCGGATACTGCTTCCACCGCTGGAAGGCCGCGATGTCGGCCAGCGTCACGATCGCACCGCCCTGCTCGCCCATTGCCGCCGCGGCGCCCTTCGCGGCGAAGAAGGTGCTCCGCAGGTTCAGGTTCATCACGCGGTCCCAGGCGGACGGCGTGACCTCCTCCAGCGGCCGCTTCTCCATCATCGCCGCGTTCAGCACGGCGATGTCGAGCCCCCCCAGCGCCTCCCGCGCGCGCGCCGGCAGCGCCTCCGCCGCCTCCGCGTCGCTCAGGTCGGCCTGGAGCCGGACGACTTTGACGCCGGCGACTTCCGCTTCCATCGCGGTCGCCTTGGCGCCGTGCTCCGAGCGGTGGTAGTGGATGGCGACGTTGACGCCGCGCCGGATCAGCCCGTAGGTGATGGCCCGCCCGATCCGCTGGCCGGCGCCGGTCACCAGGGCGCTCTTGCCGCGGAGGTCCATCCGCTACGCCTCGCCGTGCGAGACGGGGAGGACGTGCGCGGTGATGCCGGCCGAGAGGTCGGATGCGAGGAAGAGGACGGCGTTGACGATGTCGGCGACGTCGACCCAGCGGGCGTCGGCGCCCCCCATCGTCTTGAGGTTCTCCGGCGTGCGGGCCGTGCCCGGCGCCACCGCGTTGACCCGGACACCACGGTCCCGAAGCTCGAGGGCGAGGCTCCGCGTGAGCGCCGCGACGCCGGCCTTCGCCGCCGAGTAGGCCACCATCTCCGGCCGACCGTGGAACGCGGCGATGGACGCGAAGTTCACGATCGTGCCCTTCCGCTGCTTGGTCATGACCTTCGCCGCCGCCTGCGACACGAGGTACGCAGTCTTGACGTTGATGGCCATCTCGCGGTCGAACGTCCCGACGTCGGTTTCCGTGATCGGTCCGAGGCCGGTCAAGCCGCCGGCCACGTTGACCACCACGTCGAGCTGCCCGTAGGCCTGCACCGCCTCGTCCACCGCCCACTGCGCGACGTCCGGCTCGGTGAGGTCCCCCGCCGCCGCCTTCGCCTCGATCCCCAGCTGGGCGAACTCGCGCGCGCGTGCCGCGACGTTGACGGCGTGGACGTCGCAGATCACGAGCTTGGCGCCGGCCTTGCCGAACGCCAGGGCCACCTCGTAACCGATCTGCCCCACCCGGCCCACGCCGGTGACCAGCACGACCTGCCCCGTGAAATCGTAGCCGCTCGGCATCGCTACTCCCTCAGGACGGCGAGAACCTCGCTGGCGGGCGGCGCGCCGCGCTTGCCGAAGAGGACCTTCCCGTCACGCCCGATGAGGTACACGGTGCGCAGGATCCCCTTCCCGTCCGGCTTGAGCGCCTGATAGTCGCGCGCCGCCTTCCGCTCCGTGTCGGCCAGGAGCCGGAAGTTGAACTTGAACTTCGCCACGTACTTCTCGTGGTCGGGCACCGACGCCGGGTTCACCCCCAGCGTCACCACGCCTTTCGCCTGGAACTTGGCCTGCTCGTCGCGCACGGCGGAGAGTTGGCGGTTTCAGCCGGGGGTGAAGTCGCCCGGGTAGAAGTAGAGCGCCACCGGCCCCTTGGCCAGCAGCGCGGAGAGCCGGACGCGGCCGCCGCCCGTGGCCTCGAGGTCGAAGTCCGGGGCGACCGTGCCGACCGGCAGTGGCTCGTCTGCGTTAGGACCGAGCATAGTTGAGCTCCGGAGAAGTCCAGTCCGGCTGGCTGGAGCGGAACAGCGCCGAGAGCTCGGCGTCGCTCAGCTCCGCCAGCGCCTCGTCCCTGCTCTTGGCGCCGCGGGGCGAGAAGCGAGTGATGCGGCGCTCCACCTTGCCACCTGCGACCACCCGCTCGAAGACGAGCGGGAACTCGTCGCGCTCGTAGACGGTGAAGCGGCCGGCCAGGCTCACCTTCCAGTCCGCGCCATCCAGCGTGATGCGGCGTTCGATCATGGGCGGTCGTCCACCGGGATAAGGTCGCTCAGACGCCGTTCTCGGGGAAGCTCTCCAGCTCCTGCTTGAGGTCGGACATGAACCGGTCCGCGTCCGCCCCATCCACGATGCGGTGGTCGTAGGTGATCGAGAGCATCGTCAGCATCCGGGGCACGATGACGTCGGAGCCGTCCTCCAGCGTCATAACCTTGGGGCGCTTCTCGATCGCGCCGACGCCCAGGATCGCCACCTGCGGCTGGTTGATGATCGGCGTGCCGGCGTACGAGCCGAACACGCCCGGGTTCGTGATCGTGAAGGTCCCGCTCTGCACTTCGTCCGGCTTCAGGCGCTTGCTGCGCGCGCGGTCCGCGAGGTCCGCCATCGTCTTCGCGATGCCGAACAGCGACAGCTCGTCGGCGCCGCGGATCACCGGCACGATCAGGCCCCAGTCGAGCGCGACCGCGATGCCGATGTTGACCTGGCCCCGGTAGATGATCGCGCTCCGCTGCACCGCGGCGTTGAGGACGGGATGGCTGCGCAGCTGGTCGGCGACCGCCTTCACGATGAAGCCGAGATAGGTCAGCTTCACGCCGCGGTCCTCGTACCCTTTCTTGTTCGCGGCCCTGAGCCGCGCGATGCGCGTCATGTCCACCTCGTAGAAGGTGGTGACGTGCGCGGAGGTGTGGCGCGAGAAGACCATGTGGTCCGCCGTCAGCTGGCGGATCCGGCTCATCGTCTCGACGCGGTCGCCCGGCCACGGCGTGGCGTCCCAGGCACCAGAAGGAGCGGGCAGCGGAGGCACGGAGGCAGCGGAGGCACGGGTGGCCTCCGTGCCTCTGTGCGTCTGTGCCTCCGCGCCTCCTGTCTCTATGTAGCCCAGGATGTCCTTCTTCGTCACGCGCCCGGCGAAGCCGGAGCCCGGCACGGCGCTGATGTCCACCTTGTGCTCGGCCGCGATCTTGCGCACGAGCGGCGTGGACCGGCGGCGGAGACGCTCCTCCGCGGTCTCGAGCGACACTGGGGTCGGGGGCCGGGTGCCAGGTGCTGGGGTCTCGGCCCCGGGTTCCGGTTTCCAAGGCGCTGGACTCGACACGGATCGCTCGGTGGCCGCCGGTGCAGGTGCTTGTGCAGGAGGCTCCCTGACACCCGACACCTGGCCCCCGACACCTGCCTTCGCCTCCGTCTCCAGCACGGCCACCACCGTCTGGATCGGCACCGTCTGGCCCTCGGTCACCTTGATCTCGGCCAGCACGCCGGCCGACGGCGCGGGGATCTCGGCGTCCACCTTGTCGGTCGAGATCTCGAAGATGGGCTCGTCGCGCTTGACCGCGTCACCGACCTTCTTCAGCCACTTGGAGAGCGTGCCCTCGGCGATGGACTCGCCCATCTGGGGCATGATCACGTCGATGCGGGCCATCACAACTCCTTAGGTGTCGGGTGCCAGGTGTCAGGTGCCGGGTCCCCGACACCCGACACCTGACACCTCACACCCCCCTCTCAGTACGCCGCGAGCTTCCTCGCCACCGTAACGATGTCCGCGGTCTGCGGCAAAACGTAGTCCTCCAGCGTCGGCGCGTAAGGCAGCGGCGTGTCGGCCGCGGTCACGCGCAGCACCGGCCCGTCCAGCCACTCGAACGCGGTCTCGTTGATGCGCGCGGTGATCTCTCCAGCCACGCCGCCGGTGCGGGTGTCCTCGTGCACGATCATCACCTTGTTGGTCTTCTGCACCGTGGCCGCGATCGCTGCGTCGTCCATCGGCAGCAGGGTCCGCAGGTCCAGCACCTCGACCTGGAGCCCATCCTCCTTCTCCAGGATCTCCGCCGCCTCGAGCGACTTCCAGACCATCGCCGAGTAGGTGACGATCGAGAGGTCCTTCCCCTCCCGCGCCACACGCGCGCTGCCGATCGGCGTGAGCAGGTCGCCGTCCTCCGGGAGCTGCTCCTTGATGCGCCGGTACAGGTACTTGTGCTCGAAGTAGAGCACCGGGTCGTCGTCGCGGATGGCCGCCTTGATCAGCCCCTTGGCATCCCGCGCCGTCGCCGGACAGACGATCTTGAGGCCCGGCGTGTGCAGGAAAGCCGCTTCCGGCATCTGCGAGTGGAACGGCCCGCCGCGCACGTAGCCGCCGCACGGCCCGCGCACCACGATCGGGCAGGCGAGGCCGGCGCGGTAGCGCGCCGTCGCCACGTAGTTGGTGAGCATGTCGTAGGCGCAGGAGATGAAGTCGATGAACTGCATCTCCGCCACGGGGCGCATCCCGAGGTGCGCCGCGCCCGCCGCCGCGCCGACGATCGCCGCCTCGGAGATCGGCGTGTCCACCACGCGCGCCTCGCCAAACTCCTGCACGAAGCCCTCGGTGACCTTGAACGCGCCGCCGTAGAGGCCGACGTCCTCGCCGAGGATGAAGACGCGCTCGTCGCGCCGCATCTCCTCGCGCAGCCCGTCCCGCAGCGCCTCGAGATAGGTGACCTCAGGCACGCGGCGCCTCGCGGTACCAGGCCCCGGGCTGCGCCGGCGGATGCGCGTAGACGGCCTCGAGCGCCGTAGCCGGCTCGGGGAGCGGCTCCGCCTCCGCCTCGGCCACCGCCCCGTCGAGCTCGCGGACCACTCGGGCGTCCGTCGCTGCGCGCTCGTCGGCCGTCACCCAGCCGCGCTCGTCGAGCTGCGCCGCGTAGCGGTCGAGCGGATCGTCCCGCTCCCAGCGGGCCAACTCGTCCTTTGGGACGTAGCTCTGGTTGTCGTGCTCCGAATGCCCCTTGCGGCGGTAGGTGAGCAGCTCGATCAGCGTCACCCCCTCGCCCGCCCGCGCGCGCTCGACAGCGCGCCGCGTCACCTCGTAGACGGCGAGCACGTCGTTGCCGTCCGCGCGCTCCCCCGGGACGCCGTAGGCCTTCGCCTTGTCCGCCAGGTGCCGCACGGCCGTCTGGCGGTCGAGCCGGGTCGAGTAGGCGTAGCCGTTGTTCTCCGCGATGACGACGAGCGGGAGCCGCCGCGCCGCGGCCAGGTTCATCCCCTCGTGAAACGCGCCAGTGGACATCGCTCCGTCGCCCACATAGACCAGCCCCACGCGCCGCTCGCCGCGCATCCGGAAGGTCAGCGTGATCCCCGCCATCACGGGCACCATGTCCCCGAGGTGGGAGATCTGGCCGAGGAAGCCGCGGTCGAGGTCGCCGAAATGCACGTTCAGCTCGCGGCCCCGGGTCGGGCTCGTGGCCTTGGCCATGTACTGCCGCAGCACGTCCACCGGTCGCGCGCCCATCACCAGCAGGGAGCCGAGGTTCCGGATCAGCGGCGAGAGGAAGTCACCCGCGCTCCGGTCGAGCGCGTACGCGCTCCCAACGCTGTCCGCCTCCTGGCCCAGCGAGCGGAACAGGCCGCCGATCACCTTCCCCTGGCGGTACAGGTTGGTCAGCCGCTCCTCCAGCGACCGCGTCAGCCGCATGAAGTAGTACAGCTCGACCAGCTGGTCGCGAACGAGCCCCGCCGGGAGGCCGGACGGAGAGGGGGCGTCGCGGCGCGCCGCGGCCGCTCGCGCGGTGGCACTCGTCTCGGGGCCGCCTCGAGCGGGCGGCGCAACGGATGGCGCCGCTTCCGGTCGGCGCGCGTCCGGCGCGGTCACTGCAGTTCCTTGTCGGACATGAGATTACAGAGGCGCAAAGTCGCTGGCCCCGGGAAGAGAGTCAAGCGGCACGCGGATTGCTGGGTACTCTTATCGGATAAGGAGGATGCTGATGGCCAGCTTGAAGTTGAAGATCACCGGCATGTCCTGCGCCCACTGCCAGATGTCGGTGGAGAAGGCGCTCGCCAAGGTGCCCGGCGTGTACGCGGCGGTGGTGGACCTGAGGAACGCCTCCGCCGAAGTGGACTACGACGACGATACCGCCACGATGGAGGATCTGACGGCGGCGGTGGCGAAGGCCGGCTACGCGGCGACGGTCGACGGTTAGCGCGTCGGATCAGTAAGCGCCGCGCACCTCGTGCCGGGGCTCCTCGATTGCGTGGAGCTCGGTGAGGAAGCGCTTGGCGATCTTGTCCAGCTCGGATTCCCCCACGTCGCGTGTCGCCATCGTGACGCGGGTGTAGTGCCCTCCCTCGATCTCCACGTTCAGATCCACGTTCCCGAGCGTGCCCACGAAGCGGGCGTGATCGCCGCCGCCCCGTTGCATGGCCAGGCCGTGGGAGACGAAATAGCGCTCGGCCGTAGCCAGGACGGCTTCGGGCGCGACGTGGGCACGATAGAAGTATTGCATGGGTGTCGGGTGGCAGGTGGCAGGTGGCAGGTGGCAGGTGGCAGGTGGCAGGTGGCAGGTGTCAGGTGGCGAATGATGGCTTGAAACGCCGCAGGCGCAAGCTGTTGCTCACGACGGCGACGGAGGAGAACGCCATCGCCGCGCTGGCCAGCACCGGCGAGAGCAGGACGCCCGCGACCGGGAAAAGCACCCCCGCGGCGATCGGGATCCCGACGACGTTGTAGCCGAAGGCCCAGAAGAGATTCTGGCGGATGGTGCGCATCGTCGCGCGGGCCAGCTCCACGGCGGTCACCGCCGCGCGCAGGTCGCCGCTCATGAGCGCGATGTCCGCCGCCTCGAGGGCGACGTCGGTGCCGGTCCCGATGGCGAGCCCCACGTCCGCCGCGGCGAGTGCGGGCGCGTCGTTGATCCCGTCCCCGACCATCGCCACGCGCCTGCCCTCTGCCTGGAGGCGTCTGACGAACGCGACCTTGCCGGCCGGCAGCATCCCCGACTCCACGTCGTCGATCCCGATCTCGCCTGCCACCGCGATCGCGACCTTCCGCACGTCCCCCGTCACCATCACGACCTTGAGGCCCGCGAGCTTGAGCGCGCGGACGGCGGCGACCGCCGTGGGCTTGATCGGGTCCGCCAAGCCCAACAGCCCGACCGGCATGCCGTCCACCGCGACGAGCACCGGCGTGCGGGCGTGGGCCGCGAGAGTGTCGATCGCGTCGGTGAACGGACCGACGTCCACGCCCTGCTCGATGAGAAACGCGGCGCTGCCCACCGCCACGTGGCGAGCGCCGACCGTGGCCGTCGCGCCGCGCCCCTCGCGCGCCTCGAACTCCTGGGCCTCGGGGATCTCGAGGCCGCGCTCGGCCGCCTCGCGGACGATCGCCGCCGCGATGGGGTGCTCCGACAGCCGCTCGACGGCCGCCGCCACGCGGAGGACCGCGGCTTCCTCCGTCGCCGCGTCCTGCCCGTCGTCGCCCACGGCGACGGGGACCAGCGCGATGTCGGTGACCGCCGGGCGGCCTTCGGTGATCGTGCCCGTCTTGTCGAGCACCATCACGTCGATGGAGGCCGTGGCCTCGAGCGCGACGCCGCCCTTGGCGAGCACGCCGCGCTCGGCGCCGCGGCCTGTTCCCACCATGATGGCGGTCGGCGTCGCCAGCCCCATCGCGCAGGGACAGGAGATGATCAGCACCGAGACGAAGACGACCGTGGCGTAGAGCAGCGCCGGTTGCGGGCCGGTGTCGTACCAGACCACGAACGCCGCGATCGCCGCCGCGATCACCACCGGCACGAAGATCCCGGCGATGCGGTCGGCGAGTCGCTGCACCGGGGCGCGGCTCCCCTGCGCCTCCTCCACGAGGCGGACGATCTGGGCAAGGGCGGTGTCGCGGCCGACCCGCGTCGCCTCGACCATGATCGCCCCGGTCGTGTTCAGCGTCGCGCCGACGACCGCCTCCCCCTCCCCCTTCTCCACCGGCATGGGCTCGCCCGTGAGCATCGACTCGTCCACGGCCGTCCGCCCGGTCCGCACGACGCCGTCCACCGGGATCTTCTCTCCCGGGCGGACCAGAAAGAGATCGCCCACCGCGACCTCGGCCGCCGGCACCACCACCTCGACCCCGTCGCGGAAGACGCGTGCCGTCTTGGGCGCGAGGCCGAGGAGCCGGCGCATCGCCTCCGACGTCCGCCCCTTGGCGCGCGCCTCCATCAGGCGCCCGAGAAGGATCAGGGCGATGATGGAGGAAACGGCCTCGTAGTACACGTCCGCCGGCAGGCCCGCGCCGGTGAAGAGACCAGGGACGACGGTCGCCGCGACCGAATAGAGCATCGCCGACGCCGTGCCCACGCCGATCAGCGTGTTCATGTCGGCGCTGCGATGCTGGATGCCGCGCCACGCCCCGAGGTAGAAGACGCGCCCCGCCCAGAGGACCACGGGCAGCGTGAGCACGAACAGCCCCAGCTTGAGCGTCTGGGGATCGAGCGTGTAGAGCCACGGCAGGGCCCGACGCAGCACCGCGTCGAGCGGCATCACGAGCCGCACGAGCAGGTCGGTTTGCCGCATCGCCTCGCCGCCCATCAGCGGCATCGACGCGATCATGGACAGGACGGCGACCGCGGCGGCAAGGGCCAGCTTCCGGGAGAGCTCGCGCACCTCGCGCTCGCGCAAGCGCCGCTCGCGCTCCACGGGGTCGCCCTCGGCGATCGGGGCGGCGAGCGCGAAGCCCGCGGACGCGACCGCGGCCTCGACGTCGCGCACGTCGAAGAAGCCGGGGACGTACGTGACCCGCACGGCTTCCGCCGCCTGGTTGGCCACCGCCTCGACGACCCCGGGCACCGCCGCGACCGCCCGCTCCAGCCGGGCGACCCCGGAGGCGAAGCGCAGCTCGGAGACGGCGACGGTGAGCGCGTCGGTCCCCACGTCGTAGCCCGCCTCGCGCACCGCGGCGGCGACGGTGTCGAGCCGGGCGTCGTCGAGCTCCACCGTCGCCTTGGTGGTCGCGAAGTTGACCGAGGCCTCGCGCACGCCGGGCGTGGCCGCGAGTTGCCGCTGGATGCGCGAAGCGCACGCGGCGCAGAACATCCCCGTGACGGGGAAGGTCACGCGCTGGCGCGCACCGTTCTCGGGCGGGGCGTCGACGTCGAGCGGCGTTGCGGTCATCAGGTCTTCGGCTTGCTCCGTCCGGTCCCGCGCCGCGCCGGCGTCGCGAGGAAGTACCACAGCACCCACGCGATGGCCGCCGCGCCGAACACCGTCACCAGGATCTTGGAGGTCGTCACGACGCCGTCCGTTCAGGGCTCGTAGTATTCGATCCCGAGGTGCGTGATCTGCTCTTCCCCCATGATATACCGGAGGGTGTTCTTGAGTTTCGTCTGCTGGATGAACAGGTCGTGCTCGGGGGTGAGGCCGGGGGCGGCCATCGGGCTCTTGAAGTAGAACGACAGCCACTCCTGGATCCCCTTCATCCCGGCCCGTTGCGCGAGGTCGAGGAACAGCGCCAGGTCGAGCACGATCGGCGCCGCGAGGATCGAATCGCGGCAGAGGAAGTCCACCTTGATCTGCATCGGGTAGCCGAGCCACCCAAAGATGTCGATGTTGTCCCAGCCTTCCTTGTTGTCGCCGCGCGGCGGATAGTAGTTGATCCGCACCTTGTGGAAGACGTTGCCGTACAGCTGCGGGTAGAGCTGCGGCTGGAGGACGTGCTCGAGAACGCCGAGCTTTGACTCCTCCTTCGTCTTGAAGGACTCGGGATCGTCCAGCACCTCGCCGTCGCGGTTGCCGAGGATGTTGGTGGAGTACCACCCCGCCAGCCCGAGCATGCGCGCCTTCAGCATCGGGGCGAGCACGGTCTTCATCAGCGTCTGGCCGGTCTTGAAGTCCTTCCCGGCGATCGGGACTGCGCGCTCGCGGGCCAGCTCCTGCAGTGCTGGCGTGTCCACCGCGAGGTTCGGCGCGCCCATCGCGAACGGCACGCCCTCCATCAGCGCCGCCCACGCGTACAGCATCGAGGGTGCGATGTCCACGTGGTCCTCCGCCATCGCCTTCTCGAACGCCGCGAGGGAGGCGTGGACCGCGCCGGGCCGGATGAAGATCTCGGTCGACGCGCACCACACGACGACGAGCCGGTCCAGCTCATGCGTGCGCCTGAACGTGCGGATGTCGTCGCGCAGCTGCTCGGCGAGATCGCGCTTCGTCCGACCGCGCTTCACGTTCGGGCCGTTCAGCTTCTTGACGTAGTACTGGTCGAAGACCGCGGGCATCGGCGCGATGCCCTTGAGAAAGTCCGCGATCGGAGCGAGGTGCCGGTCCTCCAGCACGCCGGCCACCTTGGCCGACTGATAGGCGGTGTCGGGGATGGGGTCCCAGCCGCCGAAGATCAGGTCGTCGAGCCGCGCCAGCGGCACGAAGTCGCGGATGGCCGGGGAGCGGCCCTCGGTGCGCTTGCCGAGGCGGATCGTCCCGAGCTGCGTCACGGAGCCGATTGGCAGGGCGAGCGAGCGCCGCACGCTCTCGACGCCGGCGATGAACGTCGTGGCGACCGCGCCCATGCCGGGCAACAGGACGCCCATCCGGCCCCGAGCCGGCTGGATCGGCCGCGGAGCGCGCGCGTCCTTGGTCGCCGCGCTCACCGGGGCGCGTGCCCCGATGCGCCGGAGTCGGACGACCCCCCAGCTGCGCCGTTGGTGGCGCGGTAGACGTGCGCCACGCGCTGGACGACGGTGATCCAGCTCAGCACCGCGAGGGCGGACATGATGACGAGCAGCAGGATGCCGTGGGGGCCGACGCCGAACAGCAGCGTCGGGGCGCCGAGGCCCAGGATGCGTTCCGGGCGCTGGGCGAGGCCGACGCGGCACTCCAGATCCAGCCCTTCCGCGCGCGCCCGCGTGTACGAGACGAGGAACGAGCCGGTGAGCACGGCCAGCGTGAGCACGACCCCCAGCACCGGCACGGACTGGCCGGGCGCGGTCTGGAAGTAGATCGCGATGCCGGCGAACAGGATGGCCTCGCCGATGCGGTCGAGCGTCGAATCGAAGAAGGCGCCGAACTTCGACACCATGCCGCCGCCGCGCGCGACCTGCCCGTCGAGGACGTCGAGGAGCCCCGACAGAAGCAGCCACACGGCCCCGAGGCGCGGCAGGTCGAGCCCGAAGGCGGCCCCGGCGCCGATGACGACGATGGCGCTGGTGGAGGTGATGGTGTTGGGACGGACGCGCATCCTGATGAGCCACCCCGACACCGGGGAGACGAGGTCGGAGAAGCCCGCAATCAGGGGAGCCGGAAGCAGCCTAACACCGCGATGATTCATAAGTTGCGCTGGCAACAAGACTAATCCCCGCCCCACCCCCGCGCAAACGGACGCAGGCCACGTGCCGCGCGTCGCGTCGCTAGTGATAAAGCAGGTAGGGCGCGCGCTCGGCGAGAAAGCGCCCGAGGTCGCCGGGCCAGCTGACGGTCGCCCCCGGCACGACGCCGAGCCGGCGCGCGAGGCCCAGCGTGTCGGCGCGAAACTCCCCGGGATGGAGCGCGGCGATCGTGTGGAGCAGCAGCAGGGCGTCGCGCACCGGGTCGCCGTCCACGCGGTCCAGGGGGCGCAGCCGGACGCCCGGGACCGCGACGCCGTCGAACTTCCCGTCGCCGGGCGTGCGCGGCGTGAAGCGCACCGCGTCGAGCGCGACGCGGTAGCGCGAACGCATCTCCCGCACCACCGCGTCGGCGCGCAGCCACGGCGCCCCGACCTGCCGGAACGGCGCGTCCGTGCCGCGCCCCACCGAGAGGTTGGTGGCCTCGAAGAGCACCGTGCCCGGATACCAGGCCACCGCCTCGAGGTCGGGGAGATTCGGCGACGGCCGCACCCACGGGAGCCCGGTCTGGTCGAACCAGTCGCAGCGGCGCCAGCCGCGCATCGGCACGATCACGAGATCGGCATCGAGGTGCAGCCGCGCGTTGGCGAACCGCGCCAGCTCTCCCATCGTCATTCCATGCCGCAGAGGCACCGGCAGCATGCCGAAAAACGAGGCGTACGCGGTGTCGAGGACCGGCCCCTGCACCACGCAGCCGCCGAGCGGATTCGGCCGGTCCAGCACGACGATGCGCAGCCGGGCCCCGGCGGTCGCGCGCATCGCGTCCACCGTCGTGGAGACGTACGTGAACGTGCGTGCGCCGACATCCTGCAGATCGATGACCAGCACGTCGAGCGAGCGGAGCTGGGCCGCCGTCGGCGCTCGACGCGGACCGTACAGGCTATAGATTGGTAGGCCGGTACGCACGTCCACGGTGTCACTCCAGCCGAGCAGCGTGTCGCGCACCGCCTCGCCAGGACGCGCTGTGCCGCGGATCCCGTGCTCCGGCGTGAAGAGGGCGACCAGATGGACGCCCGGAGCATGCGCCAGGCGGTCGATCGTGGAGACGCCGGAGGCGTCGATGCCGGTCTGATTGGTGATCAGGCCGAGGCGCTTGCCCTGAACGAGATGGAGCGAGTCGCGCAGCAGGACGTCGATGCCGGGAAGAACGGAACGAGACTGGCGGAATGCAGGGGAGTTGCCAGACGGCAAGGCGGAAGTGGTTACCAGACGCGAGTGTTCGGACGCGATAGCGAGGCAGGTAAGAGCGCACGCCAATCTTGGGAGCACATTCGCTTGAAGCACTCTTCTTCTCCCTTCGCCGTCTTCGCCGTCTTGCTTCTTGGGAGCGCGTGCGCGCGTTCCATCACCACGACGCCCGTCTCGCCGGCGCCGGCCGGGGCCGAGTCGCCGGCGGCCGCCGCTCCGGCCGCGCTGCCCCCCGACACGGCAGCCTTCCTCCCCGGCCCGGCGGTGCCGCCGGTCACGCTCACGCTGCGCGAGAAGGCCGCCCAGCTCGTCATGCCGTGGATCCCGGGCGACTACTGGGCGAGCGACGCCGCCGCGTTCACCGCGGCGTTGCAGCAGGTGGACGAGGGCGTCGGCGGCTTCGTCGTCAGCATCGGCCCATCGCCATACGACATCGCCGAGAAGCTCAACGCGCTGCAGCGCGCATCCCGCGTGCCGCTCCTGATCGCGTCCGACTTCGAGTCAGGACCCGGGGCGCGGATCCGCGAGGCCCCCTCCTTCCCCGGCAATATGGCCCTCGGCGCGACCGACCGGGAGCTGGACGCCTACGAGGTGGGACGCGTGATCGCTATGGAGGCCCGCGCCGTCGGCATCCAGTTCGACTTCGCGCCGGTGGTGGACGTTAACAACAACCCCCAGAACCCCATCATCAACGTCCGGTCGTTCGGCGAGAACCCGCAGCGCGTAGCCGAGCTGGCGAGCGCCTTCATTCGCGGGCTCCACGAGCACGGGATGCTGAGCGCGGCGAAGCATTTCCCCGGCCACGGCGACACGGGCACGGACTCCCACATCGCGCTCCCGGTCGTCACCGCCACGCGCGCGCGCCTTGATTCGGTCGAGCTGGTGCCGTTCCGCGCCGCGATCCGCGAGGGCACCGACGCGGTGATGACCGCCCACCTCGCCGTCACCGGTCTGACCGGCGAGGGCTCGCCCCCGGCCACCCTCTCGCCGTTCGTCCTCGACACGCTGCTCCGGCAGGACCTCGGCTTCCGGGGACTCGTGGTCACCGACGCCCTGAACATGGGCGCCATCGTGAGCCGCTACGGCGCGTCGCAGGCGGCCGTGCTGGCGCTGCGGGCGGGCGCGGACATCCTGCTGATGCCGGCCGACCCGAAGGGCGCGATCGACGCGATCGTGGACGCGGTCGGCCGCGGCGAGGTGAGCGAGGCGCGCCTCGACTCTTCGGTGGCCCGCATGCTCGCCGCCAAGGCGCGCGCCGGGCTTTTCCAGAGCAGACTCGTGGACATCAACCGCATCGCCGCGGCGGTGGGCGACAGCGCGGACGTCGCCCTCGACCAGGACATATCGCAGCGCAGCCTGGTGCTCGTGAAGGACTCGCTCGGCCTGGTCCCGCTTCCGGCGGCGCGGCGCAGGCATGTGCTGGTGGTGTCCTACGGCAACGAGGCGTACCGGGACGTGGGCGGCTCGTTTACCTTGGGCGTCCGGAGCGCGCTGGACACGCTGCGCACCTTCCGGCTCTGGCCCGCCTCCGGCCCGGCGTCGCTCGATTCGGTGCGTGCCGACGCGGCGTCCGCGAGCGCGGTGGTCTTCCTCGCCGCGTCCCAGCCGACGGCATGGCGTCCCGACGCGGTGGTCATCCCCGGCCCGATCGCCGTCCTCGTGGATTCGCTCGCCGCCGACGGCGCCCCCGTGATCGCGGTCTCGCTGGGCAGTCCCTACGTCCTCGCGCAGATCTCCCACGTCCCGGCCTACGTGGCCGCGTGGAGCGACACCGAGTATATCGAGCGCGCGCTCGCCCGCGCGCTCCTCGGGATGGCCCCGATCACGGGCAAGCTGCCGGTCACGCTGCCGCCCTACCCGATCGGGACGGGACTTTCGCGCGCCGCGCGCGTCGAGTCCGGGGCGCCGCCAGCGCCCGGCTCGCGGGCTCCCCGGCGGTGACGCCCCTCCTCCTTGCCGCGTCCCTTCTCGCGATGACACAAGACACGACCTGGGCCCCGCTCGAGCGATACCTCACCGAGAGCGTGGCGCGGAAGGCGTTCCCGGGCGCCGTCGTCGCGGTGGGGCGCCGGGACACCGTGCTCTTCGAACGCGGCTTCGGCAGGCTCGGCGACGGCGACCCGACGCGGCCCGGCCCTACTACGATCTACGACCTCGCCTCGCTCACCAAGGTCGTCGGTCTCACCACCCTCACGATGATGCTGGTGGACGAGCACACGCTCGACCTCGACGCGCCGGTCACCAGATACGTGCCCACATTCGCGGCGGGGGGCGACTCGGTGACGGTCCGCCAGCTCCTCACCCACTCGTCGGGGCTCGCGGCCTGGCAGCCGCTATTTCGCGAGGTGCACTCGCGCGCGGAGATGTTCGCGCGCGTGAACGCGACGCCGCTCGAGGTACCGCCGGGGACGCGGACGCTGTACTCCGACCTCGGCGCGATCCTGCTGACGGAGGTCGTCGAGCATCTGATGGGGCACCGGCTCGACACCCTGCTGGAAGCCCAGGTCTTCCCCCCGCTCGGGATGAAGGACACGCGCTTCCTCCCGCCGGCCGAGCTCAAGCCGCGCATCGCGCCCACGGAAGACGATCCGTGGCGGGGCCGCGTGCTGCGCGGCGAGGTGCACGACGAGAACGCCGCCGCGATGGGCGGCGTGTCGGGCCACGCCGGCCTCTTCTCTACCGCCGCCGACCTGGCGAAGTTCGCGCAGATGCTGCTGAGAAACGGACGCACGGACGCACAGACGCACGGGCGCACGGAACGGCGGCTCGTGGATTCCGCTACCATCGCGATGTTCACCAGGGTGCAGAATCCCTCGTTCTCCAGCCGGGCCTTGGGCTGGGACACGCCGAGCCCCGGCTCGAGCGCCGGCACGAAGCTCTCGCCGCACGCGTTCGGGCACACCGGCTTCACGGGCACGTCCATCTGGATCGATCCCGACCAAGACCTCTTCATCATCCTGCTGACCAACCGGGTGCATCCCTCCCGCGCCAACGAGCTGATCCGCGAGGTGCGCCCCCGCGTGGCCGACCTGGCCGTCGAGGCAGCGCGGCGCTAGCGGTCCCGCAGCGTCACTCGCCTCGCAGGATGATCGCCGGCTCGACGCGCCCCGCGCGCCGCGCAGGGATCCAGCTGGCGGCGACGGCGACCGCGCCGAGCAGGACGAGGATCCCGATGTACGTCACCGGATCGGCTGAGGATACGCCGAAGAGGTAGGGCGCCAGCACGCGTGTCGCGGCGAGCGCCGCCGCCACACCCATTCCCGCGCCAAAGGTCGCGCCCATCAGTGTGTAGCCCACTACCAACCGCCTAACCGACGAGGCGGTCGCACCGAGCGCCACCCGAATCCCCATCTCGCGCATGCGGCTGCCCACTGCGCGCGACGTCACGCCGTACATCCCCACCGCCGCAAGGGCCGCCGCGATGAGGCCGTAGAGCGAGACCAGCATCGTCCGGTAGCGCTCGTCCGCGTACGACAGCCGGATCAGGTCGGGCATCGCGTCCGCTCCGACCACCACGACGCTCGGCGCCGCCTCGTGCACGGCCGCCCGGATGGCCGGCACTGCGGCGCGTTCGTCCCCGCGAGTCCGCACGAGGAACGGGGTCCGCCATTCGTAGGACGCCTGCGCCGCCGGGAGGTACACAGCCGGCTCATCGGCGGCGCGCAGCTTGCGGAACTTGACGTCCGCCACGATGCCGACCACCGCGCGCCATGCCCCGTAGACTCGGAGTCGTCTGCCCAGTGCTGATTCGCCGGGCCAGTCCCGCCGCGCCTCGGCCTGGCTGATCACCGCCACCGGCGGCGCTCCGGCGCCGTCCGCGTTCCTGAAAGCCCGCCCCGCCAGCACGGGGATCTCCATGGCGTCGAAGTAGCCCGCCGTCACGGTGCGCTGCTGCACGGTGCGCGGCGGAGCGCCCGGCTCGTCGTTCCGGCCTTCGATCTCGACCGACGTCCCGCTCGCGGTCTGGGAGAACGGGGCGACGCTCCCCGCGGCGACGGCCGTGACCCCGGGAAGCGCGGCCAGCCGCTCGATTCCGCTCCGGTACACCTCGCGTATCCAGGTCGTGTCACGGGCCCGGGCGACTGGATACGCGACGCGCACCACCAGGAGATGATCGGCTCGGAACCCCGGGTTCACGGCCGTCAGCTTCGCGAAGCTGCGCGAGAGGAGACCGGCGCCCACGAGCAGCACCACGGAGAGGGCCAGCTGCGCGGAGACGAGTGCGCGCGGCATGGCCCCGCGATGGCGGGCGCTCGAGCCGGCGCTGGACCGGAGTACCGCGCCCGGAGCGGCGCGCGACATCACGAGCGCCGGCGCGAGACCGAACAGCACGCCGGTGCCCAGCGCGGCCGCGAGCGCGAATGCGAGCACGCGCGCATCCACGTGCACCCGGGAGAGGCCTGGGATGAGCGGCGGCGCGAGGGCGACGAGCACCCGCGTTCCCCACCACGCCAGCACGGTGCCCGCCGCGGCGCCGGCGGCGGCCAGCGCGAGGCTCTCCGTCAGCAGCTGTCGCGCGAGCCGGAGGCGTCCCGCGCCGAGCGCGACGCGGGCCGCCATCTCGTGGGCGCGCGTGGCAGCCTCGCCCAGCAGCAGGGTCGCGACGTTCACGCACGACACGAGGAGCAACACCCCGGCGGCGGCGAGCAGGATCCAAAGCGGCGCCCGCACTTCGCGCGCCTGATCCAGCTGCCAACTGGTGAGCCGGACGCCGACCGTCGCCGGATCCCGCCCGCCGCGGAGCAACCGGTCCGTCTCGGCCCGAGCCTGCGCGACGCTCACGCCGGCCTTGAGGCGGCCCAGGGCCCGGAAGCTGTGGTTGTTGCGCTGGGCTGCGTTGACCGAGTCCTGCCCCACGGGCGTCCAGACCGGCGCGCCTTCGGCGGTGTCGAGAGGGCGATACGACAGCCAGGCGCCGAGGGAAACACCCGGCGGAAGGACGCCGACGATCGTGTACGGAACGCTCTCGAGGAGGACCGACGACCCGAGCACGTGAGGATCGCGATGGAAGCGCGCAATCCAGGCGTCGTGGCTGAGCACCGCCACCGGCGGCCCCCCGGCGACGTCCTCCGCCGGCAGGAAGAAGCGGCCCAGCTCGGGCCGGATCCCCAGCACCTGGAGCATGCTCGCGCTCGCCTGAACGGTTTGCACCCACTCCGGGGACTCGGGGCCGCCCAGGAATGCGCGGCGCGTGCTCCAGATGCCGACGGCGTCGAACGAGGTCTGCGCTGCCTGCCAGTCGCGGAAGTCGGGGAGCGACAGCGGGACCAGGTCCCAGATCCGCGCAAGCTCCGCCACCTTGAGCCAGGGCGGGAACGTCTGCCACACCGCCACCAGGCGGCCGGCCTCGGGGAACGGCAGGGGTCGGAGGAGCACTCCATCCACAACGCTGTAGATGGACGTGACGGCGCCGATGCCAAGGGCGATCGTTATGACGGCAACCATGGAGAAGGTGCGGCGGCGGAGCAGTGTCCGCAGCGCGAAGCGAAAGTCCTGTAACAACGAGTCCATCGGCGTCCACGGCGCGGGGGGGGATGCGGACCCAAGGTATTGGACACGGAGCCCGGTAGGACCGTTGAACGTCCAGGGCGGCGATCCGCCACCTCCGCTGCTCGGCAGGCAGGCGCTCATTGACCCAGACCGCCTGACCATCTAAGATGAGTGTAGTCATCGGAATTCCTGAGAGGGTGCGATGGACGCGACACAACACGAGCAAGCTACTGTCCAGCTTACACTTACGCCTCAGGCGGCGGAACAGGTGCGGAAGGTCTTCGAGGCCGAGCAGGCACCGACGGCCACGGCCGGCCTGCGGGTCGGCGTGATGCCCGGCGGCTGCTCGGGGTTCAAGTACGCGCTGAACATCGAGGACGCGCCGTCCGAAGACGACCAGGTGATCGAGTCCGAGGGCGTCCGGCTGTTCGTGGACAGCTTCAGCGGGCAGTACCTGAACGGCGTCACGATCGACTATATGGTGACGATGCAGAGCAGCGGATTCACCTTCGACAATCCGAACGCGACGGGCGGCTGCGGCTGCGGGAGCAGCTTCACGGTGTAGCGGGCACGGAGGCACGGCCGCACAGCGGCACGGGAAGGACAAGACGCACAGTGGGCCTGGAGAAAACCTCTCCGGGCCCTTTTCTTTGGCGGCCATGCGCACGGTGGACTGGATCGTCGCCGCGGCCTACCTGATCGGCGTCGTCGCCGCGGGAACCTGGCTGGGCCGCCGGCAGACAGGGGCGTCGGACTACTTCCTCGGGCGCCACCGGCTCCCGTGGTGGGCGATCCTGCTGTCGATCGTGGCGGCGGAGACGTCGGCGATCACCGTCATCTCCGTGCCGGGCATCGGTTACGCAGGCGATCTCACCTTCCTCCAGCTCGCCTTCGGCTACCTGATCGGACGCGTCGGCGTGGCCTGGCTGCTCCTGCCGTCCTACGCCGCGGGGGAGCTTCAGACCGCGTACCAGGTGCTGGGCACCAGATGGGGAAGCGGGGCGCGGCGCACCTCGTCGGCGGTGTTCATGGTGACCCGCGCGCTCGCCGACAGCGTGCGCCTCTTCGCCACCGCGATCCCGCTCGCCGTCATCACAGGCTGGTCGTACCCGGTGTCCATCGTGGTGCTGGGCGGGGCGACCCTGCTCTACACGTACACCGGCGGCCTCCGCTCGGTGGTCTGGATGGACGTGGTGCAGCTGGGCGTCTACCTGCTGGCGGGCGCGGTCGCTCTGTGGGCCGCGCTGCACCTGGCGCCGGCGGGCCTGGCCGCCGCGGCGGCGGCCGGGAAGCTGCGCGTCATCGATCCGCGCCTGTCGCTCACCGCTCCCTACGCGCTCGGGACGGCGGTGATCGGCGGTGCCATGCTCTCGGCTGCCTCGCACGGAACGGACCAGCTGATCGTCCAGCGCCTACTCGCGACGCGCTCGCTCAAGGAGGCGCGGCTGGCGCTGATCGGGAGCGGCGTCGTGGTGATCCTGCAGTTCGCGCTCTTCCTCACGGTCGGCGCGGCGATGTGGGCCGCGTTCCCCGAGGGGCACGGCCTCCGGAGCGACGAGGTCTTCCCGCGTTTCATTACGACACACCTGGGGGGCGGACTGGCGGGCCTCGCGGTGGCGGGGCTGCTCGCGGCCACGATGAGCACGCACGCCTCGGCGATCAACTCGCTGGCGTCGGCCACGACGCACGACTACTACGCGCCGCTGTCCGGCAGGGACGACGACCGGCACCTGCTCCGCGTCGGCCGCCTCTTCACGCTGCTCTGGGGCGCGGTCCTGGTGCTGGGGGCCCTGCTCTTCCGGCAGCGCGAGACGCCGGTCGTAGAGGTCGCCCTGTCGGTCGCCTCGCTCACCTACGGCGCGCTGCTCGGCGCGTTCGTCCTGGCGCGGTTCCGGCGCGTCCGGGAGCGCGACGCGGTCGTGGCGCTCATCGGCAGCTCGCTGGCGATGGGCGTGGTGGTGTTTGCCGGCGCCCTTGCGCCGGTCCTCGGAAACCCGGTGACACTGGTGACGTTGAGCGCTCTGGCGTGGACCTGGTACGTTCCGCTCGGCACCGTTCTGACGGTCGGGATCGGACTGGGATCATCGGCGATGGCGGCGGGCACGGGGGCACGGGGGCACAGGGGCACGGGGAGATGAGAATTCTCATCGGCGTGGACGCCGGCGCCTCGCACACGACGGCCGCCGTGGCGAACGAGCACGGCACGGTGCTGGTCCGCTCCGACGGCGCGCCCGGGGCGATGCACCCCGGCGAGGCGGCGGCCGCGGCGGCGCGCATCTTCGAGACGTGCCGCGACGCGCTGCGAAAGGCGGAGCGCGAGGTCAGGGGCGACGTCCTGATGGTCGGCGCCGCCGGAGTAGGCCGCGAAGAGGAGCGGCTCGCGCTCCAGGCGGCGCTCGAGGAGACGGAGCTGGCTCCGCGCGTGTCCGTCACGGTGGACGGCGCCATCGCCCTGCAGTCCGCGTTCGGCGACGCGCCGGGGATCGTGCTATTGGCGGGGACCGGATCGGTTGCGTGGGCGCGACTCCCAGGTGGCGGCACAACCCGCGTCGGCGGCCTCGGCGCCGTGATCGGCGACCAGGGCTCGGGCTACGACCTCGCTCGGGCGGCGCTTCGCGCGGCGGGGCTCGCCGTCGAGGGACGCGGGCGGCGCACCGCGCTGGCGGGGCGCATCCTGCGGGCGCTGCGGCTCGGCGGGCTGCCGGAGCTGGTGCGCTGGGCGACCACCACGGAAGTGCCGGCTGTAGCCGCCCTCGCGCCGGAAGTGCTGGCCGCCGCCGAGGAGGGGGACGCCGTGGCTGGGGCGCTGGTGGACGCTGCGGCCGACGACCTCGCGACCCACGTGCGGGCGCTCGCCGAACGGTTCCCGCGCGATGCCGAGGTCGGAGTGGCGCTCGGCGGGAGCCTGCTCGTGCGCAGCGACGACTATCGCAAGCGCGTGATTGCTCGGATCGTGGCGGACGTGCCCACGGCCAAGATCAGGCCGGAGACGGTGGATCCGGTGCTGGGAGCCATCCAGTTGGCCCGAACCCTCTGACGGAGGGCAGAAGCCAGAGCACCGAATTCAGGGCAGTTGCCAGACGGCGAAGGGAGAAGTGGTTACCAGACGCAAGTGATCGGGGGCCAGGCAAGTTGCCAGTACTGGCAACTGGTCTGACCCCCGCAGTCTGAGAACTGGCAACCACTTCAGTCCTTGCCGTTTGGGAACTACTCTGACCTCTGTTACCCGCTCACTGCCCGCTGAGCGCACGAACGCGGCTATGTCGTATGCCGTACATGAAATAGATCGTCGCGCCGATCAACATCCACACCCCGAAGCGCAGCCAAGTCAGGGCCGGCAGGTTGTACATCAGGTAGAAGCAGAACGCCACCGACACCAGCGGGAGGACTGGTACCCACGGGGTGCGGAAGGGCCGCGGGCGGTTCGGCTCGCGCTTGCGCAGCACGATGATGCCGAGGGCCACGAGGACGAAGGCGAACAGCGTCCCGATGTTGGTCAGCTCGAGCACCACGCCGATGGGGGCGAACGCGGCACCGAGGGCGACGACCACGCCGGTCACGATCGTGGTGACGTGCGGCGTCTTGAACTTCGGGTGCACCTTGGCAGCCCACGGCGGGAGGAGGCCGTCGCGGGCCATGGACATGAAGATCCGGGCCTGGCCGAGCTGGAAGACCAGCAGCACCGAGGTCATCGCCGCCACCGCGCCGAGCGAGAGGAAACCGGCGGCCCAGTTGGCATGGATGTACTGCAGCGCCACCGCCAGGGGGTCTGCGACGTCGAGCTTGTCCCAGGGGATGAGCCCCGTCAGCACGAGCGCAATCGCGATGTACAGCACGGTGCAGATGATCAGCGAGGCGATGATGCCGATGGGAATGTCGCGCTGGGGGTTCTTCGCCTCCTCCGAGGCGGTGCTGACCGCGTCGAACCCGATGTACGAGAAGAAGATGATCGCCGCACCCATGCTGATCCCCTTGAAGCCGTTCGGCGCGAAGCTGGGTGTCACCCACTGGTGGGGGTGAATGGCAGCAAAGCCCACGGCCAGGAACAGCAGAATCACTGCCAGCTTGATACCCACCATCAGCGTGTTGACCCACGACGACTCCTGCACGCCGATCACCAGCACCACCGTGATCAACGCGACGATGGCCAGCGCCGGGAAGCAGAAGACGATGGGGATGGGCCCGAGGTGGGGCGCCGAGGCCAGGAGCGCCGGGTTGGAGAGCGCCGACCACGTGTCGGTGACCAGCCACCGCGGCAGGGTGATACCGATGAGGCGGAGGAACGAGTCGAAATACCCGGCCCAGCCGACCGCCACGGCGATGTTGCCGACTGCGTACTCGAGGATCAGGTCCCAGCCGATGACCCAGGCGACCAGCTCGCCCAGGGTGGCGTAAGCGTAGGTGTAGGCGCTCCCCGCGATGGGGATCAGCGCAGCGAACTCGGAGTAAGTGATCGCCGCGAAGGCGCTCGTGACGCCGGCGAGGGCGATCGAGAGGATGATTCCGGAGCCGGCGCCCAGGTGGCCACTGTCGCCCGCGATGGCCGTGCCGATCGCCGCGAAGATGCCGGCGCCGATGATGGCGCCGATCCCGAGCGCGGTGAGCGCCACGGGACCGAGGCTGCGCTTCAACCCGCCGCCGATGGCTCCATCGGCGACGCACTGATCGACGGTCTTCCGCGCGAGCAGCCGGCTCAGATGAAGAGCGGCGCCAGCACCAGCGTGACGGTGCTGAGGAGCTTGATCAGCACGTGGAGCGACGGGCCGGCAGTGTCCTTGAACGGATCGCCCACCGTGTCGCCGACGACCCCTGCCTTGTGCGCAAACGAGCCCTTGCCGCCGTACTCGCCCATCTCGATGAACTTCTTGGCGTTGTCCCAGGCCCCGCCGCCGTTGTTGAGCATGAGCGCGACCAAGATGCCGGTGATCGTCGCGACCATCAGGAATGCAGCGACCGCTTCGGCACCGACCCCGAGGAGCCGGAAGACGAGCCCGACCGCGATCGGCATCCCGACCGCCAGCAGGCCCGGCGCCACCATCTCCTTGAGGGCGCCGACGGTGACGATGTCCACGCAGCGCGCGTAGTTGGGGCGTGACGTGCCCGCGAGGATGCCGGCGTCCTCCGCGAACTGGCGCCGCACCTCCTTGATCACGTTCACGGCCGCCTTCTGCACGGCGTTGATGGCCAGTGAGCTGAACCAGAAGATCAGCATCGCGCCCAGCAGGGCGGCGACGAAGATCTCCGGCTTCGCGATGTCCACGGTCGCGAAGGTCGTGTTGGTGTAGAAGCCGATCTCGTCCATGTAGGCCGAGAAGAGCAGGAACGCCGCCAGGGCCGCCGAGCCGACGGCATACCCCTTCGTGAGCGCCTTGGTCGTGTTCCCCACCGCGTCCAGCCGGTCGGTCTTCTTGCGGATCTCCTCCGGCTGCTTCGACATCTCGATGATGCCGCCGGCGTTGTCGGTGATCGGGCCGAAGGTGTCCATCGCGAGGATGTACGCGGCCGTGCCGAGCATCCCCATCGTCGCGACGGCGGTGCCGAACAGCCCGCCGTTCGGGACGGCGCTGCGTCCCAGGTCGTAGCTGGTGATGATCGCGATGCCGATGACGAAGGCCGGGACCGCGGTGCACTCCAGCGCCACGGCGAAGCCCGAGATGATGTTGGTGGCGGGCCCGGTGACCGAGGCCGCGGCGATGGCCTTGACCGGCCGGAAGCGGTACTCGGTGTAGTACTGCGTGATGTAGACGAAGGCTATGGAGGTCGCGATGCCGATGACGCCCGCGGCGGCGAAATGCCACCAGGCGTTGGGCCGACCGGGGAACTGGAGCAGCCAGTATGTGCCGCCGACGAACCCGATGGCGGCGAGCACGGCCGCCGTCCAGTAGCCGCGGTTCAGCGCCTGCATCGGGTCCTCGCCCTCGTGCGCCTTCACCACCAGGATCCCGATGATGGAGGCGATGAGGCCGAAGGCGCGCACCACGAGGGGGAAGAGCATCACGCCGATGATCGAGAAGACGGCGCCGGGATTGGCCGCCTGGACCCGCAGCGCGAGGGTCGCCCCGAGGATCATGGCGCCGATGTTCTCGGCGGCGGTGGACTCGAACAGATCGGCGCCGCGGCCGGCGCAGTCGCCGACGTTGTCGCCGACCAGGTCGGCGATCACCGCCGGATTGCGCGGGTCGTCCTCCGGGATCCCGGCCTCGACCTTCCCCACCAGGTCGGCGCCAACGTCGGCCGCCTTGGTGTAGATGCCGCCGCCCAGCTGCGCGAACAGCGCCACGAACGACGCGCCGAATCCGTAGCCCACGATGATCAGCGGGATCTTGGTGTCCGGGATGCTGGTGAGGCTGTGCACCAGGTAGTAGAGCCCGCCCACCCCCAGCAGGCTCATCGCCACCACGAAGAGGCCGGAGACCGCGCCGCCCCTCAAGGCCGCCTGGAGCGCTCCGTTGAGGCTGGTTCTCGCGGCACTGGCGGCGCGGATGTTCGCGCGGATCGACACGAACATCCCGACGTAGCCCGCGATGCCCGAGCAGAGGGCACCGAAGAAGAACGACGCCGTCGTCGCGAGCGAGAGCCAGAGCCGCGAGACCTCGTGCGGGTCGTTCGGGCTCGGCGCACGCACCACCGCGTAGATCAGGAAGATGATGAGCCCCACCCCAACCGAGAGCGTGGCAATGGTGCGGTATTGGCGCTTGAGGAACGCCTCCGCGCCTTCCTGGATGGCGTCGGAGATCGCGCGCATCTCGGGCGTGCCGTTGTCCATCTTCAGCACCCAGCGCGCCAGCAAGACGGCGACCAGGAGCGCGAGGACGCTCACAGACAGGACCAGGCTGATGATCATGGGATTCCGGTGCAGACGGTTGTCGGATTCGAGCAGCGAAAAGGCCGCGAAAAATACCGTCGCGCGGCCCGATTTACAACGTGATCGTGATCTGGTAGATGGAGGCGACCGGACGGCCGTCCAGGGTGGTGGCGGGTTTGAAGGTGTAGTGCTTCATCCGGTCGGTAAACTGGCTGGCGTAGGACCGGTCGCGGAGCTCCGGACTGTAGGAGACGCGCATCACGTCGCCGCGCTCGGATATCTCGAACCGCACGGTCACCTTGGTGCCCCGCACCGAGGCCGGGCGGTCCATCGGCGGCAGGATCATCTGGCGCGGCTGGGCCGGGTAGAGCGAGCCCCCGGCCCCGCCGGAGTCGGGGCCCATCCCCGGCCCCCGCCCCGAGCCGGTACCGCCCCCGGACCCGCTCCCCGCCCCCGGGCCGGCCCCCGCGCCCTTGCCCGGCCCCGCGCCCGGGCCCAGGGAGGCGAGGAGCTGCGCCGCCGAGACGGTCGGCGGCGCGATGTCCAGCGGCTTCACCTCCGGCAGCGGGATCGGGGCCGCCTCCGGCATCACGAGCTGCGGGGGCAGCGGCAGGGCGGGCCCCGCCGCCGCCGCCGGCGGCGTGAACAGGAGCACGGCGCGGGCGCCTCCCCCGCCCCCGCCGCCGCCCCGGCCCGGCCCGGCGCCCGGCATCCGGTCGGCGACCATCAGCCGCGTCCCGCCGTAGACACCCAAGAGGATCAGGGCCGCATGCACGGCGGCCGACAGGATCACCCCGCGGACATCGCCGCGTTCGTGAGCCAGTCGGCCGAATGGTGTGGCGAGCGGAACCTCTCGCCTCGCGCCGCGCGTGCCGCTCATGCTACGTCCCTACGCCCGGCGCGCACTCGTGTTCCAAAGCGCCGGGGCGGCGGCCTATCCTCCAGCCTTGGCCGCCCCCGCCGCCGCAGCCGTGCTGGGCGCAAGCCCGAACACCTGAACACCCGCGCCGCGCGCGACGTCGATCGCCTGAATGACCTCCTGATACGGCCGCCCGTCATCCGCCTTGATGAACAGCAGCTTGTCCGGCCGCACGCTGTAGATCTCGTACAGCCGCTGCCCGAGGCCGCTCTTGTCCACCGGCTGCGTGTTGATGGCCATCGAGCCGTCCGCCTTGATCTCCAGGATGATCTGGTTCGGATCGGGCTTGGCCGGCCCCTTCGTCTCGACGGGCACCTGGATGTCGAGCACCTTCCGGTAGATCGCCACCGTGATCATGAAGATCACGAGCAGCACCAGCAGCACGTCGATGAACGGCGTGATGTTGATGTCCGAGTTCAGCGAGCTGCCACTGCCGACCGCCATGGCCATGGTCAGTTCCCTCCCGCTGGCTTCGGCCGCTCGGCCGACACAGTCGACTGGGTCCCCGCGGTCTGCTCAGTGACCGCGCTCACCACGCGGACACCCGCCTTCCGCGCCATGGCGATGGCTTGCTGGATCTTCTCCATCTTGAGCAGGCGGTCCGCCTTGAGGTACAGGATCTTGTCCTTGGTGCGGGCGGCGTAAATGGCGTTCAGCGCGCCCTGCACCGCGTCGTCGGCGATCCGATGGGTGTTCAGGAAGTAATGACCCTGGTTGTCGATCCCGAGGACCACGTCGTCCGGGTCCTCGTTCGCTTTGATGATGTTGATGCCTTCCGGCAGCTGCGCCACGAAGCCGGAGGCGATCAGGGGCGCGGTGATCATGAAGATGATCAACAGCACCAGCATCACGTCGGCCATCGGCGTGACGTTGATGTTGGCGTTGACGCCCCCCTTGGTACTACTTGCTGATATGGCCACTGCCCGCGGTCACCTTTGCAGGGAAGTCCTTCGTGAACGTCGAACGGCCGAATTCGTGCCCCACGCCGTGAATCAGGTAGTCCACTAGCTCTTTGCCCGAGTAGGTCATTTCAACCACCAAGAACTCGAGCTTGGTCTGGAAGTAGTTGAACAGCCACACGGCCGGAATCGCGACCAGGAGCCCGAAGGCCGTCGTGATCAGGGCCTCGGCGATACCGGCCGAGACCGCCGCCATGCCGGCCGACCCGCCGCTCGCCGCCATGCCGGAGAAGGCGTTCACGATGCCGAGCGTCGTGCCCAGGAGGCCGACGAACGGCGCCGTGGCGCCGACGGTCCCGAGCACGCCCAGGCCGCGCTTCAGCTCGGACTGGATGATCATCACGTTGCGCTCGATCGCCCGCTCGCACGAGTTGATGTCGGCGACGGTGATCGACTTGTCGGTGAGGAGCGGCTTGATCTCCTCGAGCGCGTTCGCCAGCGTGCGCGCGACGTGGCTCTTCTTGTACTTCGTCGCCAGCGCGATCGCGCCTTCCATCTGCTCTTCCTGCAGGAAGCGCGAGAACTCCGGGGCGAACTTGCGCGTCTCGCGCTGCGCCCTGCGGATCTTCCACCACTTGTTCATCGACACGCCCAACGACCACACCGACATGATGATCATGATGAAGACGATACCGCGGGGAAACCAGCTCATCTGGTTCCACATGTCGAGCAACGAGAGATGCATTACCGTGACCCTCCGAGTCCTGGAATCGCGGCCGACGCCGTCGCGGCGCGGCCGATGGGGTTATGGGCCTTGACGCCCAGCAATCTGGAAGTTGACGGGCTGCTGCACACGCACCCGCACCGCATGTCCGCTGATCTTGCCCGGCCGGAACGTGGACTGCGAAATCGCCTCACGCGTCGGCTGCTCGAACAACTGGTTGGTGCTGGAGAGGATCTTGATCGACCCGCGCTCCACGTGGCCCGTGGTGTCCACCACGAACTCGACGAGCACCCGCCCGTCGATGCCGGCCTGCCGCAGCAGGTCGGGATAGCGCGGCGCGGGGCCGCCGATCCGCTCCGGCCGCTCCTCCACCACCGACTCCAGGTACGGTTGATCGGTCCGGATCACCGGGCCGGTCGCCGCCACTCCGCGCGAGATCCCGCCCTCCACGCCCACGCCGGAGAAGTCCGCGGCGTTGAACGAGCTGTTCTGGGACGGCGGCGGAATCACGACCGGGATGTTGGTGGGGATCGCGAGCGTCTGGAATCCCTTCGGCAGCGGCGCGACCGATGCGATCTCGTTCTTGGGCGGCGGCGGCTCGTTCTTCTGCTGCGCCACCTGCGTGATGTCGAACGCGCGGACCACCGCCCTCTTCACCTCGCCGGCGTGCATCGTGGCGTACACGGCGCCCGTGATGACCGCCGAGTGGAACACGATGGAAAACACCCCTCCGCCGAACGCCCCGCCGTACTGCGTCTTCTTCTGCGATTCAATCAGGTTCTCAAACACGGGGGCCTCCTGACCCTGCTGCCACACATCACCTTACCTGCGCCCCTTAACTCCCCGATGAGCCCCGGATTACGAATCGATGACAACCGGCTGAGGAGTCACCGATCGCGGGAGGGTCACCGTGAAGGTGCTGCCCCGACCCGGCCGGCTGGTCACCGCGATCGAACCCCCGTGGGCCTCGGCGATCCACTTGCAGATGGACAGGCCGAGCCCGATGCCGGGGCGCTCGCCGGTGCGGGATCTCGCCGCATCGGCCCGCCAGAACCGGTCGAACACGCGGTCCACGTCTCCGGGGGCGATGCCGATCCCGGAATCGCGGACGGATAGAGTGGCGGTCCCGGAGCCCGCCGTCAAGGCGAGCCAGACGCGGCCGCCGGATGGCGTGTATTTCACGGCGTTCGACACGAGATTGAGAACCAGCTGCCGCATCCGGCCGCGATCGACCTGCACGACCACCGACTCGTCGGGGAGCTCCAGCGAAACCTCGAGGCCGGCCTCCTCGCCGAGCATCTGGGCCGTCTCGTGCACATCGTGGAGCAGCGCGTTCACCTCGACCGGCTCGGTGTGCAGCTCCATGCGGCCCTCGTCGACGCGCGCGAGGGTGAGGAGGGTGTCCACCAGCTCGGTCATGCGCCGGACCTCCTGCAGCGTCTCGTCCAGGAGCGCGATCGTCTCCGGCGCGGTGTGCGGGTCGGTGAGCGCGCGCTCGACGCCAGCCCGCATCACGGTCAGCGGCGTCTTGAGCTCGTGGCTGGCGTCGGCGACGAACGTGCGCAGGGCGGCGAAGCTCGCTTCGAGGCGGGCCATCATCGCGTTCAGGGTGTTGGCGAGGCGCTCCAGCTCGTCGCCGGCGCTCAGCGCCTTCGGCAGGCGCCGGTGGAGGCTCCGGCCGTCGGTGATCGCCTCCAGCTCGTCCATCATCTGGCCGAGCGGCTCCAGGGCCCGGGCGGAGAGGACGTAGCCCACCCCGGCCGAGAAGAGCAGGATGAGCGGGAGGACGAACAGCATCGAGGAGAGGATCCGGCCCGGTGACACGTCGAGATCGCGGGTCGGGGCGCCCACCGCCACGGAGACGATCACCGGCCGCCGCCCCTCCGAGCGCGGCACGGCGCGCGCAACGAACCGGAGCGGCACCATGTCGAGGACGATGTCGAAGGTATGCTGCTCAACCTCGGGACGCACGCCGAACAGGTGCAGCCGGAGGGAGTCCGAGGCGGTCGGGGAGAATCGCCGCGTCTCGGCTGAGCCATAGACGATGCGCGCGGCCGAATCCACCACGACGAGATAGTCGGCCACGACTTCCAGAGGCGCCGAGATGTCAAAGCGGAGCAGCGCCACGCTCGGCTGGACTTCCTCCAGAATGCCGCCGCCGCCCATCTGGGCCTGGGCCATCAGTGTGGCGGCGCGGTCGGCCTCGGTCGTGAGCCGGCGGTCGAGCTCGGCGTACTTCGCCCGCCGGTCCACCAGCGCGGCGGCGATCCCGAAGGCGAGCACGGTCGCCATCAGGGCGACCGTGTACCAGGCCGTGAGCTGGGCGCGGATGCTCCTCACTGCGCCCTCGCCACGTAGCCGACCCCGCGCACGGTGTGGATGAGCTTCGGCTCCCTCCCCTGGTCGATCTTCTTCCGCAGGCGGTTGATCACCACGTCCACGATGTTGGTGCCGGGATCGAAGTGGTAGTCCCACACGTACTCGGTGATGAGCGTGCGGCTCATCACGCGCCCGGGATGCGAGACCAGATAGGCCAGCACGGCGTATTCCTTCGGCGTCAGCTCGATCGCCCTGCCGCCACGCTTCACCTCCCGGCTGCCCGTGTCGATCAGGAGGTCCGCCAGCTTCAGGACCGGCGGGGCGAGGTGCTTCGGCCGGCGGCCCAGCGCCTCGACGCGGGCGATCAACTCCTCCATCGCGAACGGCTTCGTCACGTAGTCGTCGGCGCCGGTGCGGAGGGCGTCCACCTTCCCCTCGACCGTGTCCTGGGCCGTGAGCACCAGGATCGGAGTGGCCACGCCGGCATCGCGGAGGGTGCGCAGGACCTCGAGGCCGGAGAGGAGCGGGAGCCGGAGATCCAGAATGATCAGGTCCCAGGTGCCGACGCGCGCGGCCTCCAGCCCCGCGCGGCCGTCGGTCGCCAGCTCCGTGGTGTAGTGGTGCTCCTCGAGGCCGCGGACCACGTACTGTCCGACGGTCCGGTCGTCCTCAATGACGAGGATCTTCACCGGTCGGCAGGATCACGCGAAACGTGGAGCCGCGCCCCAGCTCCGAGTCCACCTCGATGCGGCCCCGGTGGTCGGAGACGATGCTGTAACAGATGGAGAGGCCGAGGCCGGTGCCGCGGCCCTGCGGCTTGGTCGTGTAGAACGGCTCGAAGATCTTCTGGATGTCCTGGCGCGGGATGCCCTTGCCGGTATCGGACAGCGCGATGACCACCTCGTCGGCGCGCTCGGCGCTCTTCGACGTGCTCACGGTCAGGGTGCCGCGGGCGTCCATCGCGTCCATGGCGTTCAGCATCAGGGCCATGAACACCTGGATCAGCTGCTCGCCGTTCCCGACGACGCTCGGCAGCCCCTCGGCCAACTCCCGCTTGATCGCGATGCGCTTGAACCGCTCGTGGTGCTTCAGGAGGAACAGGGTGTCCTCGACCACCTTGTTGACGTCGGTGGGCGCTCGGGCGCCGGAGCGCGGGCGGCTCATGTCGAGCAGCCCCTCGACGATGTGCTTGCAGCGCTGCACCTCGGCGTCCATGATCTTCACGTACTCGGAGATGCCGGCCTGCACGGCCTCCGGCGCGTCGTGCGCCACGGCGCTGACGGCCTCGCAGCAGGCGCCGATGGTCGCCAGCGGGTTGTTGATTTCGTGCATCACGCCGGCCGCCAGCTGCCCGATCGCGGCCAGCTTCTCCGACTGGGCGATCTGGCGCTGCACGTTCTTCCACTCCGTGATGTCCTCGCCGATGGTGATGATGTGCGTCACCTCGTCGTCGTTGAGGCGCATCGGGATCTTGGTGATCCGGTAGTGCCGCACGTCGCCGGAGGCCGAAGACTCCTGCTCGATGACCTGCATCTTGCCCGACGCCAGCACCTCGTCGAACTCGCGGCGCAGCAGGTCGCGCGGCTGCCGGCTCAGGACCTCGAAGATGGGCCGCCCGATCGCCTCCTCGCGCGGCACGCCCTGCGTCCCGGTCTCACGCTTGCGGTTCCAGGCCTGAATCCGGTAGTCGCGGTCGATCACGTAGAGCCCGACCGGGAGCGAGTCGATCACCTTGGCGGTGAAGCGGCGCTGGGCGTCGATCTCGCGCGCGCGGCGCGCGATCTCGAAGGCCAGATCCTGGGAGAGCTCCTTGGAGGCCAGCAGCGGCGCGAGCACGCTCGCCACCACCGTGAGCACGTCGCGCTCCATCGCCTCGCGGCCGTCGCGCGGCACGCGCACCTGCAGCAGTCCGAGTCGCTCGTCCTGGTGCACCAGCGGGACGCTCAGGTCGAGCGCATCCCAGGTGTCGCCGGGCGCGAGCGCCCCCGCCCGGAGCGCGTCGGCGATGCGCGCCACCTCCTCCGCCGCCGGCTCATCACCGGCCGCGGCGATCGCGCGGAAGGACACGCCGTCCTCCTCGCGCACCCACAGCCGGCACAGCAGCGCGCCGAACCCCTGCCGCAGGATCGTCACGACCGACACCATCGCCGCCTCGGAGAACACGCCGTCCGACAGCGCGGCACTGACGTCCGCCAGCAGGCGCAGCCCCGGATGCGACGGCACCGAGGCGCCGAGCGGCGCGAGTCCGACGCGACTAGGTTGCGGCTGGGCCATACGAGCGAACCTAGAGGCCGCCAGATGAGAACTCAAGGATGAGGCGTCGCGACCTGCTCGCCGCGCTCGCCGCGGGACTGCTGTGGCGGCCCGCACCGCGGGGGGGCTCCCCGCGCCGCGCCCGCGCGCCCTGGACCTTCCGGCTGGATCGGAGCGGACGCTGGACGCTGGCGGACCGGGACGGGCGAGCGGTGGTCGCCGGAGCCGAGATCGCCGTGACGCTGGGCGGCGGCGCGCCGGTCTCCCTCGCCGCGCTCGAGCACGTCCGGCAGTTCCGGCTCGCCGAAGCACACGGCGCGAGTGCCGGCTGGCAGGTCGTCGGCGCCGCGCAGGGGGTCGAGGTGTCGGCGCAGTTCCTCGACGGACCGCCGCCGCTCGTCGCGGTGACCGCCCGAGGGCTCGAGGACGAACGGAGCCTGGAGGAGATCCGGTTCTTCGACACGGGGACGGCGCAGATCCCGGCCCTGGTCGGGCGGCCGGTCGCCTGGATCAACGGCTACCTCTCGTCCGATCCCTGCCACATCGCCGTCCTCGGGTCCGGCACGGCGGCGGCCAGCCACTGGTCGCTCGCGATTCTGTCCGGGCCGTCGGCGCACGCCACCGCCTTCGCCTTCGGCGTGGACGACTCGGGCGAGGGCCGGTTCGACTGTGCCGCTGGCCGCGTCGTCGCGGCCTCCCGCTTCCGCGGCCGCACGGTCGGCGCCATTCGTGCGCCGGCGACGGCGGCGCTGACGATCCTGCCGACGAGCCAACCGCTGGACGCGCTCGGCATGCTGGCCGGCGGCCCCGCCCCCGTGCGCACCGACATCCCCGCCGGGTGGAGCGTGGGCGCGACGCCGTCGGCCACCGCGACCGAGGCGGATGTGCTCGCCGCGCTCGACGCAGCCCGGGCCGCCTTCCGCCCCGCGCTCCCGCTCGTCGTCCGCATCGGCGACGGCTACCAGCGCTCGGCAGGTGATTGGGAGACGAACGACGCGTTCCCGCACGGACATCGTTGGCTGACGGACCGGATCCACGCCGCCGGGTTCCGGGCGGGCCTCTGGCTCGCTCCGCTGCTCGTGGCCGAGCGATCCGGGATCCCGGCGGCGCACCCGGACTGGTTGCTGGAGACGCCGGGCGGGGACGCGCTGGTGGTGGACGAGTCTGCGGAGAGGGGCGGCCGGGTCTACGCGCTCGACGCGGCGCAGGCACCGGTGCGGGACTACTTGCGCGACCTGATGCGCCACAGCGTTGCGGAATGGGGGTACGACGATCTGACGCTCGATCAGCTCCGCTACGGTGCGGTCGCCTCCCCCGCCCGCGGGGGAATGAGCCGCTCGGAGGCCTGCCGGGCGGCCCTCCGAGCGCTGCGGGAGGGTGCGGGTGGCGCCTTCGTCACGGCGTGCGACGTGCCGCTCCAGCCCGCGGCCGGGCTCGTGGACGCCGTGCGCCACGGCCCGAGCGCCGATCGTGGCTTCGTGGAACTGCATCAGACGGCGCGGGCCATCGCGCTGCGGGCCCACTACCGGCGAACCGTCTGGCTCAACGATCCCGGCGCCCTCGACGTCGGGGAGCCGATGACGCGCGACGAAGCCCGCCTCTGGGCCACGGTGGTGGCGTTCGCCGGAGGACCGTCGATCTCGGGCCAGGCCCCGGACCGCCTGTCCCCCGAGCGACTGGAGGTGCTGCAGCGGGCGATGCCCGTCGCCCCGCTGCAGGAGCGCGAGTACGACCTCGCGCCCGACGCGAGCGCCGCGGCCGCGCCGGCGTGGCTGCTGGGGCGAATCGCAGAGGGCTGGTGGATGCTGGCGGCGCTGAACTGGGGCGAGACGCCGCAACGATTCACCTTCTCCCTCGCGAGCCACGGCATCCGCGGCGCGCTGGCGGCGTACGACGTCTGGTCGGAGCAGCGCCGCGGCGACGTGGACGGCGAGGTGGTGCTGAGCATCGCGCCGCGGTCCACCGTCGTCCTGTCGCTCCGGCGGCGGCGGCGCACCCCGGCGGTCATCGGCTCGACCCGTCACGTTGTGCAGGGGCTGGACCTGCGGAGCGAGCGGTGGGACGCCGGCCGCCGGACGCTGGCGGCGCAAGCGGTCCAGCTCGACGGCCGACCCTACGCCGTCGCCATCGCCCTTCCGCCCGGGTTCACGCCGCGGCGCGCCTCGAGCGACCCGGGTGTCGCCACGGTCGCCGTCACGGGGAGCGGGGCGCTGCGGGCCGCCCGGCTGGAGCTGGCCTCACCGCCGGGATCGGAGCTGAGCTGGGAGGTGGAGTTCGGCTAGTGCACCGGCAGGCGCACTCGCAGGACGAACTGCCCGTGCGTCGTCGTGGCGCGCCCCATCAGGAACGCGGGGCCGTACAGGAGACTGAACGACTGGCCGAGCGCCGTGCGCGAGCCGAGCGAGACGCCCACCAGGAATGACGCGCGGTAGTCCCACGGCCCCTGAACCAGCGGGGAGTTGAAGTCCCGCGACACACCCGCGTCGAGCGACGTCTCCAGGCGCACGAACGTCGGCGTGCGCTCCGAGCCCATCTCCAGCAGTGTCGCGATCGGCTGCCGCAGCGTGACGCCCAGGCCGGCGAAGAACCCCTTCGACTGGCCGAAGTAGATGGACTGGGACTGGGTGAAGCTCCCGAGCGCGACCCAGGCCCCCGCGGCCGTGCCGGTGCGCTCGCTGAGCCGCCAGAGCATCGCGAAGTCCACGCCGGACGGCACCCAGTCGCCGCCGGTGAATGCGAGCATGCCAATGCTGTACGCACGCCTCGGTCCTGCCGAGTCCGCGGTGCTCTCGTCGAACGGACCCGACCGGCCGTAGGGCCCGCGCTGCGCCAGGAGCGCGGTCGGGATGAACATCGCCAGGATGAGCAGTCGCTTCACTTGAGCCCCGTGAGCTGAATACCCCGCACGAAGTACCGTTGTGCCACGAAGAAGACGATCAGGATCGGCACGATGGCCGTGACTGCCGCCGCCATCTGGTATGGCCAGTTGGAATAATAGTAGGAATGGAACGACGCGATACCCACCTCGACCGTGCGCATCTCCATCGAGCGCGTGGCAATCAGGGGCCACAAGAAGTTCTTCCAGGCATCCACGAAGCCGAAGAGGGCGAGCGTCGCCAGGGCCGGCTTCGACAGGGGGAGGACGATCCTGGTGAAGATGATCCACTCCCCCGCCCCGTCGAGTCGGGCGGCGTCCTCCAGCTCGCGCGGGATGGAGAGGAAGAACTGCCGCAGCAGGAAGATCCCCCAGACGCTGACCAGCTCGGTGGAGACGAGGCCCGGGTACGTGTCCACCCAGCCCAGCGCGTTGAGAATCAGAAAGCGGGGGATGAGCAGCACGATCCCCGGGATCATCAGGACCGACAGGCACAGCACGAGCAGCTTGTCGCGGCCGGGGAAGCGGAGCCGCGCGAACGCGTAGGCCGCGAGGGCGCTGGTGACGAGCTGCCCCGCGACCACGGCGCCCGCGAAGACGAGCGAGTTGACGTAGAAGCGGCCGAACGGCAGGGCGCGCCACGCCTCGACGTAGTTGCGCGGCCGCGGCGGCGCCGGAATCAGCGGCGGAGGGAAGCTGAAGACCGCCAGCTCATCCATCAGGCTGGTGCCCACCATCCAGAGGAACGGCAGCAGCATCACCACCACGAGCACGGCGATGCCGCTCCAGTAGAGCACGGTGTTGGCGCGGACGGCCTTCACCGCCTGCTGCCCGCCGGTCTCAGGCGACCACTCCCTCCTGGCCGTCTGCGCAACTGGCGACTGGCTCAAACGAACTCCACGCGCTTGCCGAGCAGTCGGAACTGGACCACCGTGACCGCCAGGAGGATCGCCACCAGCACGAGGCTCATCGCGCTGGCGTAGCCGAACCGCAGGAACTCCCACGCCGTCTGGTAGATGCGGTAGACGATGACGTCCGTGCTGTGCAGCGGCCCGCCCTCAGTCATCATGTAGACGAGGGTGAAGACCTGGAAGCCGGCGATGATCCCCGTGACCAGCACGAACAGGATGACGGGCTTGAGGAGCGGCAGCGTCACGTGGCGGAACCGTTGCCACGGCGTCGCGCCGTCCACGAGCGCGGCGTCGTAGTACGCCTGCGGAATGCCCTGGAGCCCCGCGAGGAAGATGACCATCTGATAGCCCACCTGGGTCCAGACCGTCACGGCGATGATCGAGAGCAACGCGAAGCGCGGGTTGCCGAGCCAGTCCACCGGCGGGAGGTGGACGAGGCGCAGCCCGTAGTTCACCAGGCCGAAGTCCGCGTTGAACATCCACTGCCAGACGATGGCGATGGCGACCATCGAGGTGACGTACGGCACGAAGACGACCGCGCGCAGCAGCCGCTCGCCGCCCCGCCGGCGGTTGAGGAGCACCGCCAGGCCGATCGCGGCCGCCATCGTGATGGGCACGTAGACGACGTAGAGCGCGGTGTTGCCGATCGTCCGCCAGAAGAGCCCGTCCCCCGCCAGCTCGCGGAAGTTCGCCAGCCCGACGAACGCCTTCTCCCGTTCCACCAGCCCCCACGAGTGGAAGGCGAGATAGACGGTGAAGGCGACGGGGACGAAGGAGAACACGACGAGATGCGCGAACGGCACGCCGAGGAAGGCCCAGGCCGCGGTCGTCTCGCGGCGCCGCCGCTCGGGCGTGCGGCCCGCCCAGACGATCAGCCAGACCGTCGCGATCGCGAGGGCCGCGAGCGGGAGCACCACGCCGCGCCGGAGCAGCGCGGCCGCACGGGCGGCCCCGGGCGGCGCGGTGACGAGGACCGCGCCGACGACGTCCCAGTCGTCCGCGTCCTTGAGCGGCGCGATCGCCCCCGTCGCCGCGGCCCGCGGCGCCTCGTCGGCCCGCAGCGAGTCGAGCAACGCCGGGGCGAGGGCCGACGCCGGCTGCACCTGCACCCGGCAGCCGTGGGCGACGCCGAAGCGGGCCGCGGCCTCGGACGCCGCCTCGCCCCGCGCGAGAGCGCGCCGCACCGCCGTCGCCGCCTCCGCCGCCACGCCCGCCCACCCCCGCGCCAGCGCACGCCGGTCCAGCGCCGACTGCGACGCGAGATACGCCGCCGCCACCAGCACGCCGGCGGCGACCACTGCGGCCTGGAACCGGCGGGGGCTCACGCTACCGCGCTCCGGACGCCGCGCCGGCGGGGGCGGCGAGCACGCGGTCCACGCGCCGCGCGACGTCGTGCAGCACCGCCGCCACGTCCTCGTGATTGAGGATCACGCGATCCATGATGTCCGGCAGGATGTCCTCCACCTCGCGCCACTTCGCCACGCGTGCCCCCCACGGCATCCGGCCCGACGGGATCGCCGCGCGGAAGGCCGCTTCCCACCCCGTCGTGTCGGCCGCGGCCACCTGCGCCGCGATGCGCGTCAGCGCCGGGATCGCGAGCCCGCCGGACGCCCGCGTCACCTGCGCGAGCGAATCCGCCATGAACGCCGCCAGCTCGACGCTCAGCCGCTTGTGCCGGACGTTGGTCGGCACCGCATAGCCCGAGGCGTACAGCACCGTCGCGGGCGGAAAGCCGGCCCGGTGCGGCATCGGGGCGAAGCCCACGCGAATCCGCCCCTGCTCCGCGTACGGCTTGATCTGCGGAACCCAGAAGTGCCCGGCCGGAATCATCGCCAGAGCGCCCGAGTAGAACTGGCGGAACTGGTCGCCCATCGAGCGCCGCAGCCCGAAGAAGCGGGGCGTGACCGAGTCGCGCGTGGCCAAGTCCGTGAACGCCGTGAACGCGTGGATCGAATTGGGCGAATCGAGGCAGCCGCTGGCGCTCTTCCCGTCCGGGCACAGCACGTCGCCTCCGAGTGCCCAGATGGATGCCATCCACATGAAGTCGCGGCGATCCAGCCAGAACCCCCACTGGTCCACGACGCCGTCGCCGTTCGTGTCGCGCGTCAGCCGGCGGGCGTCCGCGACGAACTCGTCCCAGGTCCAGTCCTTCCCCGGATAGGGGACGCCCGCGCGGTCGAACAGGTTCTTGTTGTACGCGATCACCATCGGCGTGAAGTCCTTGGGGATCGCGTACAGCGCGGCGCCGCGCCGGAAGATCTCGAGCACCCGAGGCTCGAAGTCGGACCCCTTGAGCCCCACGCGCTCGAGGTACGGCGCGAGGTCCTGCAGCACGCCGGCGTTCACGAAGGCCGGGATGTCGATGTTGTCGAGCAGGACGACGTCGGGGGGAGCGCCGGCCGCGATCGAAGTCAGGATCCGGTCGCGGTATTCCGGCCCGTTGGTGACCGCCTCGAGGGCGACGCGGACGCCGGGGTGGAGCGCGCCGAAGCGGTGGACGTAGGCGTCCTCGAGCCGCTGCTCCGTCCAGTCCGCCCAGTTGGAGACGGTCAGCGTCGTGCGATCGGCCCCGGCCGCGGCGCACGCCGCGAGGGCCACCGCCCAGGACGCACCGGCGCACAGGCGCACGGACGCGCGGCGCAGTCGAACGCGCGCCACGCGGCTACTCGATGCGCCGGCCGGTGGCGGCGTCGAACGCGTGGGTCCGGTCGCCGGCGAACGAGACGCCGACCCGTGCCTCCGCCTGCGGTGCCGCCGCTCCCGCGCCCCGGAGCCGGCAGACCACCGTTTCCCCGGCGTCCAGCCGCACGTGCACGAGCGTCTCGCTCCCCAACCGCTCGACGAGCGCGACGCTCCCTGCGCGGGCGGCGCCGTCCGGCGCGCCGAGCGCTCCGTCCTCCGGCCGGAACCCGAGGAGCGTCTTGCCGTCGCTGTCGCGGATGAGGTTCATGCCGGGCGTCCCGATGAAGGTCGCGACGAAGGTGTTGGCCGGGCGCGCGTAGATCTCCTCCGGCGTCCCGACCTGCTGGAGCTCGCCGCGGGACAGCACGGCGATGCGCTCGCCCATCGTCATCGCCTCCACCTGGTCGTGCGTCACGTAGACGATCGTGGCCGCCAGGCGCCGGTGGAGGCGCACCAGCTCGGCGCGCATCTGCACCCGCAGGCGCGCGTCGAGGTTGCTGAGCGGCTCGTCGAAGAGGAACACCTTGGGCCGCCGGACGACGGCCCGGCCCAGGGCCACCCGCTGGCGCTCGCCCCCGGACAGCTGCGCCGGCTTGCGGTCCAGCAGCTCCCCCAGCTCCAGCATCGCGGCGACCTCTGCGACCCGCGCGGCGATCTCCGGCGCATCCACGCGCCGCATCCGGAGCGGAAACCCGATGTTCTCACCCGCGGTGAGGTGCGGATAGAGGGCGTAGCTCTGGAAGACCATCGCGACGTCGCGGTCCTTGGGCGGCAGGTCGTTCACCCGCACGCCGTCGATGAGGATCTCGCCGGCGGTGGGCTCCTCCAGCCCCGCGATCAAGCGCAGGATCGTCGTCTTACCGCAGCCCGACGGCCCCAGCAGCACGAGGAACTCGCGGGCCACAACGTCGATCGAGAAGGCGCGCAGTGCGGGGGCCTGGCCGTCGAACCGCTTGGTGAGGTTCTGCAGAGATACGGCGGGCATCGCTACGGGCGGCCGAGGGGAGCGCCCGGGATCTCGTGCGTGAAGGTGAGGCCCGCGATCCGCCACTCCCCGGCGTGCCGCATCAGGTGGATGGCGTCGATCCCGTAGTGGGTCGTGACGGAGTCGCGCGCCACGCCGCACGTCACGCGGTAGGTCGCCCAGGCGTCCGCCAGCGGGCCGTACGTCACGACGTTCGCGCGGGTCAGCTCGGCCACGAAGCGGGCCGGACAGTCCTTCATCAGCGCGGCCTGCCGGATCGCCTCCTCGATCGTGATCGTCTCGACGTGCCCGGGCGCGCCCCGCCCCGATCCCGCCGGCCCCGCCACCGCGCCCAGGATCGCCGTGATGGTGGCCCGCGGCCAGAAGCTCTGCGCCAGCACCTTCCAGTCGCGCGCCGTGAGGCGGGCGTAGTAGAGCCGCAACGCCGCATACACCTCGGCCGACACCACGGAGTCTCCGGCCGCCGCCGCCGCGCTCCCCGGCCGGCCCGACGGGGCGCGCTCGACCGAGCAGGCGCCCAGCAGGACGGCCAGGGCGACAAGCGACCGGAAGCGTGCGCGCAGCACCATGGCGCGGGAATGTGGCCACGCGAACCGGGCCGGGCAAGCAACCTGGCGAGGGGCTCCGCGGCGCCACATATTCGCGGCCGTCCCACCACCCGGATCGACCCCATGCTCGACCGTCGCACCTTCCTCGGCTCGTTCGCCAGCGCCGCTCTCCTCTCCCGCGCCCGCGTCGGCGCCGAGCCCGCGCCCGCCACCACGCCTCCCGCCTGGCCGCCGGCCGTCTTCCAGGACGACGAGAGCTACTGGCGCACTCTGCGCCGCGAGTTCCTGATACCCGCCGACGAGGCCTTCTTCAACACCGGGACGCTCGGCAGCATGCCGCGGGTCGTGCTGCAGGCGGTGGCCGACGACATGAACCAGGTCGCGGGCACCGTCGCCCACTGGAACTACAAGGCCGGCACGCCCGACTACATCTCCGGCTACAACCCCGAGACCGACCTCCGGACCGCGCTCGCCACCCTGATCGGGGCGTCGCCCGACGAGGTCGCGCTCACGCAGAACGCCACGCTCGGGATGAACTACGTCGCCAACGGGCTGCCCATCGAGCCCGGCCACGAGGTGATCCTCACCAACCTCGAGCACCCCGGCGGCCGGATGGGGTGGGAGCTGAAGTCGAAGCGCTACGGGATCTACGTGAAGCAGGTGAACGTGCCGGTGCCGCCGGAGAACCCCCAGCAGCTCATCGATCTCTACCTCAACGCCACGACGCCGCAGACCCGGGTGTGGAGCATCCCGCACCTCACCAGCGGCCAGGCGATCCGGTTCCCCGTCGAGCGGATGTGCGCGATCGCGAAGGAGCATGGGATCTTCACCGTGATCGACGGCGCGCAGTGCTGCGGGCACTTCCAGCTCGACATGAAGAAGATCGGGTGCGACGCGTACTACTCCTCGCCGCACAAGTGGCTGCTCGCGCCCGCCGGGAGCGGCCTGCTGTACATCACCTCCGAGAAGCTCCCGGGCGTGTGGGCGACGCTCGCCTCCTCCACGTGGGACGACTACAAGGCGGGGGCGTACCGCCTGATGCAGATCGGCACGGGCAACCGCTCGATGCTCAAGGGCTACATGGCGGCGATCGAGTTCCACAACCGGATCGGGCCCGCACGCGTGGAGGCCCGGATCATGGCGCTGGCCGGCCGGCTCCGCGCCGGCCTGCAGCAGATCCCGCAGGTCACGATCCACTCGCCCGTGCACCCCGAGCTGACCAGCGGGACGACGGTGTGGAGCCTCGCCGGCAGCTCCGCCGGCGATCTGATGGACGGGCTGTGGGAGCGCTCGAAGGTGCGGTGCCGCTCGATGGGCGACCCGCTCGGCGTGCGGCAGTGCTGCCACATCTATACGCTCATAGACGATGTGGATCGGACGATTGAGACCGTCCGCCGGATGACGAGGAGAGCATAGTCTTCAGAACGCAGTGGACCGGTCAGTTGCCAGACGGCAAGGGAGCAGTGGTTACCAGACGCAAGTAGAGAGGGGCCAGTCCAGTTGCCAGTACTGACAACCGGTCTGGCCCCTGATCGCTCCCGACTGGCAACCACTGCCAGCTTGCCGTCTGGCAACTGCCCCGCCCACTGCCAGCTTCCGCCTGCTCACTTTAGGACGAAGCGCACCTCGTGCTCGCCGGCCGCCTCGAGTGACACGGCGCATCGCAGTCCGCTGCCCCAGCCGGTCGTGTCCGGCTTGACCGCCTCGCCGTCCACCTCAACGCGCAGGGGCAGCGTCGGGCACCAGGGCGCGAGCGTGACGAACAGCCCCGGCCCGAGCGTGCGGCGCAGGGCGATCGAGAAACCGTCGTCGCGCCGCTGGATCTTGAGGTCGTAGGCGCTCTCGCCGCAGCGCAGCCCCTCCGCCTCGAGTCGCGCCCAGGCCGATGGCAGTTGCGGGCGGATGGCCAGCCGCCCGCCCGGCGCGTCCGGCTCCACGCCGAGCAGGCCCTCGACGAACGGCAGCACCACCATCCCGGCCGACCACGCCTGGTCCGGACACACGCCGGCCGGCTGCTCCTCGAGGCCATCGAGCGCCTCGTCGAAGGCGCCGCGCTGCCGGGCAGACGCGAGGTCGGCGTTCGTTGTCAGGTGGGCGAACCCGGCTTCCCCGAGGCCGGCCTTGTACTCCGCCAGCGCCGCCCACCCAGTGAACAGCGGCCACACCGTGCCCGCGTGGTAGCCCTGCCGTGAGAAGAGCGGATCGCCGGTCGGCACCAGCCGCACCCCCCAGCGGGAGTTGAAGGTCTTTCCGCCCAGCCGCTCGAGGTACGCCCTGGCGCGGACCGGGTTGGCTGAGCCGAGGAACAGAGGTACTGCCTGGAGCGCCGTCTCCGTCCAGGTGGGGGTGCCGTCCGGGCGGATGTCCAGCGCATAGCTCCCGCGTTCGGCATCGTAGAACCGGTCCTCGATCACGGCGGTGACCCGCGCCGCTCGCGCCCAGCACTCCGCCGCGAACTTCTTGTGTTCCAGCACCTCGGCGGTGCGCGCCAGGCCCTGCAGCGCCGCATACCAGATCGCGGACAGATAGCCTGTGACCTTGGCGCCGCCCAGCGGCCCCGATTCGATCCACCCGTGTCCCACCCGCGCGTTCTCGATCAACCCGTCGCCGTCGCTGTCCGTGGACAGGCAGTAGCCGTACGCCCGCTCCACGTGCGGCCAGACGGAGGCCACGAATTCCCGATCGCCGGTCCACGCGAGGTACCGCGCGACCAGCAGGAGGAAGAGCGGCGTCGCGTCGGCAGCGTCGTAGTGGAACTGGCCCGACGTCGTGGCCTCGTGCAGGACCTTGCCGTTGACGTCCTGGCGATCACCCAGGAACCGGATCACCTGGCGAGGCACGGAGAACTCCCCGGCGGCCAGCAGGGCGAATGCGGTCCAACAGGCGTCCCGGCCGAAGAACCAGGCGTAGCCGGGGCGGCCGTCCCCCCAGCCGGGCTTGGAAGGGGCGTAGCCGGCCAGGAGCGAGCGGCCGACGCCGGGCGTGTCGCCCAGAAAGGCGTCGAGGCGTCGCTTGGCCCACTCGAAGGCGCGCTCGAAGGGCCGATCGTCGGCCCGCACAACGAGGCGTGCCTCGGCCAGCGTGACCGACCGCTGGACCCGCTGGCGCACCAGTCCTTCGACGCCGAGGCGGCGGACGCCGCGCAACGTCCGCTCGAAGTCGTCGCGGCTCGCACCCCCGACAACCGCCACGGTGAGGGGCGCTCCGAGCGGCGTCCGGATGACGCAGCGCACGGCCGGAACGTCCCCCTGCATCGGAGTCATCTCGATGCGGCCGGGCCGGCTCAGGAAGAGCCCCGCCACCCCGTCGTCGCTCTCCGACTCGACCATGGCCACGCGCCCGTCGCTCCCCGCGCGGTAGCGGAGGTTTCCCCCGCACCCCGCGGCGAACGGCCACATGCGCCGCAGATCCAGCACCAGCTCGATCTCGAAATCGGCGGGTCCTCGCCCCACCGATTCCCGCCGCTTCCGTTCGGGACGGTAGTCCACCAGCAGGATCGCGTGCTCCAGCGCGAGGAACGACGTCTCGAGCACGCGGCGGCCTGCGGTCTCGAGCGTGCGGCCGAGGGCGTTCGGACCCACCTCGATCTGGGTGCCCAGCGCCACCTCGCCGTCGGCCCGGACCGTCCACCACGCGACCGTGCGGTGGGGATGCACCCACAGCTCCCGAATCCCGCGCTGCTCGCGGCCGACCAGCAGCGCCCGCCGCCCGGCCAAGTCGAACTGCTCGTCCTCCTGCACCGGGCCCGCCAGCGCGATGGCATCCTGGGTCGGGATGGGGAGCGCGCCGTCGAGCTCCAGGCGCTCCGGGAGAATGAGCCCCTCGGACACGGTCGCCGCGGTCCCGGGCAGCGGCCACCAGCTGCGCTGCGCCGGCGCCGCGGAGGCTGCGTGCAGCGCGTTGGCCACCAGCCGCTCGAGCTGGGGTCGCAGCAGCCGGTCCGGCGCCGCGAAGTACGTGTAGGCGCCGATGCAGAGCACTCGGCCGCGCCCGATGGCATACTCCCACGCGACCACCCGCTCCGGGTTCTGCACGATGTAGGCGCGCTCCACCCCGACGACACGCCCGTCCACGGGCCAGACGCCGCCGGAGTAGCAGGCCCAGGCGTAGGTCTCGCCATCGATGGGCGCCCAGCAGAAAGTCCCATTGTGGAGCCCGTCCACGAGGGGATGCGGGCCGTACGTCGCCACTCCGCGCACGTGCGGGTACCCCTTCATCTCCCGCAGCTCCTCGGACCACCACTCGTCGGTGTGGTGCGACCACGCCTCCTCGCGACGGTCGTTGGGCGGCACCGTTTCGAGCCCGAGCGGCCCCACCAGTTCGGCCGCCTGCAGCGTGAGCAGGAGTCCGCCCCCCTGCGCGAGGAAGGCGCGGATCGCGTCGGTCGGGAAGAGCGCCGGCCGCGTGGCGTGGATCCAGACGACGTCCGCTTCGCTGACCGCGGCCTCGAGGTGGCCTGGCTCGTAGCGCCGCATCTGGATCCCCTCCACCGTCGGGAGCCAGGCGAGCACCGCCTCCCGCTCCGCGCCGGCGGCCGATACGAAGGCCACGCGCAGCGTCACAGCGTCACCTCGATCGGCTCGCCCATGCGGCCGCGCGCCGCGTCGCGGCCGCCGACCGCGACCATCAGCCGGTCGCCGTCCCGCACCACGTCCACTGCTGCCCCCTGCATCGGCAGGCCGCGGGCCTCGAAGCCGTCGAGCGCGCACGGCATCGGGTCCACCACGCAGCGCCCCTCGCCCCGCGGCCGCAGCCCGATCACGTACTGCACGATGAGGTCGTTGATCCAGGAGTGCTGGTAGTCGTCGATCCCGCGGTACGCGCTCGGCCGGCCCGAAACCGGGTGGTAGTGCTCGAAGCTGTTCGGGCGCGAGGCGTCGCCGTCCCAGAACATCATCCGCACGAAGCGCGTGAGGAACTCCGCCAGATGGGCGCGCAGCGCCGGCACCGGCCCGAGCGCGACCGCCGCCATCGCCTCCGCGATGTGGCTGTTGGTCATCGGCCAGACCCGGCCGTTCCACGGGCAGTTGTGCCGCTTCCCCTTCCACGCCGCGTCCGGATCGAACAGCGCGTCCTCCGCGCTGGAGGATGGGACCGGGAACGGCGTCCAGAAGGCGCGCGGGTCGAACAGGTTCTGCGCGAACCCCGGCAGGTGCTCGGGCCCGATGATGTCGGTCGCGTACGGGTAGAAGCAGACGGCCGCCTTGACGCGCGTGCGGCGCGCCGTGGCCGGGTTCACGTCGCTGAACATCCCGGAGCCCGGGTCCCACATGCGCTTGCGCACCGCCTGGGCCGTGGCCTCGGCGAGCTTCGTCCACGGCTCGCCGTCGATCCCTCCGCGGGAGGCCAGCAGCGCCAGGGCGCGGAAGAGCGTGTAGGTGTAGACCGTCACGTCCACGCCTTTGAGCCGGATCCGGTTCTCCCACCCGTACAGGTCAGCGTCGGGGTCCACCGCCTGGTAGCGGGACATGTACTCCTGTCCCGTCTCGTATTGGTCGATCACGTCGTACAGGTGCATGCGCTGCGCGTCGCGCGTCGCCACGATCCACTCGGCGTAGCGCGCCAGCGCTGGAAGGACCTCGCGCAGGAAGGCGTCGCTCGGGTGCACCGCGTCGAGCGCGAGGAGCGCGCCGCCCCAGTCCGCGTGGTAGAAGTCGGTCCCCTCCGCGTGGTTCAGGTAGATGCGGCCGGGGAACGAGCCGTCGGACCGCTGGTGTGCGACGAAGGTGCGCAGGATACCGCGCGCCAGCTCCGGGTCCCGCGCCCAGCGCAACTCGCGCAGGTGACACTGCGCGCTGTACGTGATCGGCTGATGGAAGTAGGCGATCCCCTCGCACACCGTGGGCGCGACGTAATTGCCCCAGCCGCCGGCGACGGCGTTCAGCCGGAGCCCGTACCAGCGGTACGCCCAGAACCGCTCGAAGTACGGATCGGTACAACGGAAGAGCGGGACCTGGGCGAGGAAGTCCTCCCACGAGGCCTTGCTCGCCGCGGCGAACGAGGAGGCCTTGCGCGCCGACGGCGGCTCGGGGCCGCGCGGCGCGCTCGCGCGCGCCAGCCTCGGCTCGACCCGGAGCGCCACGGCCAGCCGGGCCACGCCGCCCGGCGGGATCTCCAGCGTCCGGTGCACGCCCAGGTAGACGAGCCCGGCGTCGCTGATCCCGCCGAGGTCCGCGCGGCCCGACAGCCCGCCGTGACCGGGGTCCCAGCGGTCCCAGAAGGGCGTGAGCTGGAAGCGGGGCTGGTTGGCGGTCGACTCGCTGCGGACCGCTCCCCAGGTGTCGGTGCCGCGCGCCAGCGCCAGCCGGAGCTCCACGTCCAGTGTCTGCGCCTTGCGGTCCACCAGCCGCCGCGGCCACGACAGCTCGACCGCCGACCAGCCCACGGAGCCGGCCGGCACCTCGTCGCCCGGGGCCGTGGTCCAGGCCACGGCGTGGAGCACGGCCGGGACGGCGAGCGTGTTCCGCACCGCCCACTCGCTCCCCAGCACGAAGCCGGGGAGCACCATCCGCGTCTCGATGGCCTCGATGCCGCTCGCCCCGGCGTATGGAATCTCGAGCGCGGCCGGGGTCCAGCGCCGGGTCCCCGGCGTCAGCGCCAGCTCCCGTCCGGCACCGTCGAGGAAGGTGACGGTGAACAGCGGCTGCAGCGGATACTCGAAGAGGTGGGCCTCGTCCCAGAACCCGGGCGCGTCCAGCCAGACCGGGAACGGCGGCGCGAAGACGAGCCCCTCCCCCGCCGAGAGGTACCACTTGTCGGCGCGGACCAGCAGGTCGAGGGGGTCGCTCACGGGCGAACGTGCCGGCGACGCGCCGCCGCGGTATCAGGGGGTCGCAATCGGCGCGCGCAGCTCGGGTGGATGCGAGCAGGAAGACACCGCCTAGAGCTTACAGCGGCGCCCTTCCCGGGGGCAAGCGAATGCGCGGTAGCGCTACGGCAGCAGCCGCGCGGCGCGCCCCGCCCACTGGTAGAGGGGCGTGGGGAAGACGCCGAGCAGCACGACGGCGCCCGAGAGCGCGTAGCAGAGCGCGCGGTCGCCGCTCGAGAGCGGCAGCGGCCCGCGGTTGCGCTCGTCGGGCAGCAGGTACGCGTGCTTCACCGCCACGAGGTAGTAGTAGACCGACACCGTGCTGTTCAGGGCGCCGAGCAGGACCAGGAACCACCAGCCCTGCGACATCGCCGCGGAGAACAGGAACCACTTGCCCACGAAGCCCGCCGTCGGCGGCACGCCGGCGAGCGCGAACAGCGCGAGGAGCAGCGTCGCCGCCAGCAGCGGCGAGCGGCTGTGGAGGCCGCGCAGGTCGTCGAGCGTCGGATTGGAGCCGTCGGCCGCGACCCGCGCGACGACGAGGAAGGCGGCGGAGTTCATCAGCAGGTACAGCAGGCCGTAGAACAGCGCCGCGGCCGCGCCGTCCGGCGTGAACGCGACCAGCCCCACGAGCACGTAGCCGGCCTGCGCGATGGCGGAATAGGCCAGCATCCGCTTCAGGTCGTGCTGCACGATGGCCACGAGATTGCCGAGCGTCATCGAGACGGCGGCCAGCACCGCGAGCGCCATGACGAGCTGCGTGCCGGTCAGCGCCGCGACGGTGATGAGCCGCGCCAGCACCGCGAGCGCTCCCACCTTCGAGGCCGTCGCGACGAAAGCGGCGACTCCGTGCGACGCGCCCTGGTAGACGTCCGGCGCCCAGAAGTGGAACGGAAAGACCGCGAGCTTGAAGAGGAGCCCCGACAGGAAGAGCGCGAACCCGAACACGGCCGCCGGCTGGCTCGCCAGGCCGGGGAGCTGCAGCGCGATCTCGTCGATGCGCGTCGTCCCGGTGAACCCGACCACCAGCGAGAGTCCGAACAGCGTCACCGCCGACGCCGCCAGCCCGACCACGAGGAACTTGAGCGCCGCCTCCCGCCCCAGCTCGAACCGATCGCGCAGCGGCACGAGGACAAACAGCGAGAACGACGCGATCTCGAGCGACAGGTAGAGGGACACCAGCTCGACGGCGCTGGCCAGCGCCACCAGTCCCGCGGCGGAGGTGAGCAGGAAGAAGAAGATCTCGGCCCGCGCGTCCTCACGCTGCCCCGCCCCGTCCTTCACGATCGCGGCGCTGAGCAGGAAGCCGGCCGCCACCCCCACCTTCACCAGCTGGGAGAACGCGTCCACCCGGTACGTCGCCCAGAAGAACTCCTCGCTCCGGCCCAGCGTGAGGAGCGACGCGGCCAGCACCAGGGCGCCACCGGTGAAAGCGGCCGCGCGCGCCCGCCAGGTCCGCTGCCGGTCGGTCATCAGGGCGGCGAAGATGAGGAGCGCGGTGACGCCGAGCGCCGCCTCCGGGAAGAGGGCGATCCAGCGCGTCACGAGAGGAGCCTCACCAGCGAGCGCGTGGCCGGCGCGATGACGTCGAGGATCAGGTGCGGCGCGAAGCCGAACAGCAGCAGGAATGCCACGAGGATGGCGCGCGGCAGCGACGGGAACGCTCCCATGTCGGCCACGGGGGGGTGCGCCTCGCGCGGCTCGCCGAAGAAGGCCAGCACGATCACCCGGATCGAGTACGCCAGCGTGACGGTGAGGGCGGCGACCACGATGACCGCCAGGATCGGGAAGGTCTTGAGCGTGCCGAGGAAGACCAGCAGCTCCGCCCAGAACGACGAGAAGCCGGGCACGCCCGCCCCGGTCAGCGCGGCGATGATGAAGAACGCCGACGCGACCGGCATCGAGCGCGACAGCCCGCCCAGCCGACCGACGTCCCGGGTGTGGAGCCGGTCGTAGATGTAACCCACGGAGGCGAAGAACAGGGCCGTCATGATCCCGTGCGAGAACATCTGGAAGACGGCGCCGTTGATCCCCGCCTCGGAGAGCGTCGACAGCCCGAGCAGCACGATCCCCATGTGCGAGACCGACGAGTAGCCGATCACGAACTTGAGGTCCGTTTGCGAGAGGGCGACGAAGGCGCCGTAGACGATGTTCACCGTCGCCAGCGTCGCCGTGGCGGCGGCCCAGTAGTGCGCGCCCTCCGGCAGCAGCGGCATCGCCACCCGCAGAATCCCGTACGCGCCGAGCTTCATCAGCACGCCGGCGTGGAGCATCGATACCGCGGTCGGTGCCGCCACGTGGCCGACCGGCGACCAGGTATGGAGTGGCCACATCCCCGCGAGGATGCCGAAGCCGACGAACAGGAACGGGTAGACGAGCAGCTGGAAGTCGCGCGCGTAGTGCGCGGCGGCGAGCCGGGTGAGGTCGAAGCTCCCCAGCCCCGCGCCCCAGTAGAGGGCGAGCGCGGCGGGAACCACCAGCGCCGTCCCCACCAGGAGGTACAGCGTCAGCTTCATGGCGCCGTACTCCTTCCGCGTGCTCCCCCAGATCGCGATGAGCAGATACATCGGCAGCACCGCGACCTCGTAGTAGAAGACGAAGAAGAACAGGTCGAGCGTCATGAACACGCCGAACACGCCCACCACCAGCAGCGTCATGAAGGCGAAGAACTCCTTCACGCGCTCCTTCAGCTCCCACATCACCAGCACGCCGGTCAGGTAGACGACGGACGTCAGGGCCAGCAGCGGGAGGTTGAGGCCGTCCACGCCGTTGTGCCACGAGATGCCGAACGCCGGCACCCAGCTCGTGAGCTCGAGGAACTGATAGCCGGGCCGGTTCGGGGCGAACCGCGCCCACAGCACCGCCACCACGGCCAGCGCCGCGATCGCGCTCGCCGCGGCGATCCGCTTGATCACGCCCGGGAAGCGGGCGGGCGTCACCAGGACGCCGGCGAGACCCAGCACCGGACAGGCCAGCAGGACCGTGAGCAGCGGGAAACCGCTCATCGCACGCCGCCGAAGCGCGACAGCACCGCGGCGAGCACCGCGATCAGCGTCACGACCACGGCCAGATAGGCCTGGACGTAGCCGTTCTGCACCAGCGCGAGGAGGCGCCCGCCGCCGACCGTGCCGTTCGCCAAGCCGTCCGTCGCGCCGTTGACGACCCGCTCGTCGTTCCAGTGCGCCGCCCGGGACAGCGCCGTCGCCCAGCGGATCACCGTCGCCCGGTACAGCCGGTCGAGGTACCAGTTGTCGCCGAAGAAGCCGGCCAGCGCGGGAATCCGCTCGGCGAAGCCGATGCGCGCCGCCCCGGGCCGTCCGAACTCGTGCCAGGCGAGGCCGATCCCCGCCGCCACCAGCGCGAGCGCCGCCACGGCGCCCAGGCCGATCGCGAAGGGCCCGTGCGCCGGCTCGCCCGGCGAGAGGCGCGCGCCGAACCACGGCCCGAGATACCCGAGCACCAGCGTGAGCGCCGCGAGCACCTGCACCGTCCAGTTCATCGCGCGCTCGCCGCCGCCGTGCGTCTGTGCCTCCGTGCCTCCGTGCGCCGGTGCGTCCGTGCCTCCGTGCCTCCGTGCCTCTGTGCCTCCGTTGGTCGGCACCAGCGTCAGGAAGACCATCCGGAACGCGTAGTACGCGGTGAGACCGGCCCCGAGGTAGGCCAGCGCGACGACCCACCGCCCCGCCGCGACGCCGACCGCGCCTAGGATCGCTTCCTTGGAGAAGTAGCCGGAGAACGGAATGATCCCGGCGAGGGCCGCGCTGCCGGCCACGAGCCCGATCGCGCCGGCGCGCTGCGCGAGCGCGCCACGGGCGTTGATCTCCCGCATCTCGTTGCTGTGCGCGTGGTGGATGAAGATGCCGGCCGAGAGGAAGAGCAGCGCCTTGAAGCCGGCGTGCGTGGTCAGATGGAAGAACCCGGCGGCGGTGCTCCCGGCCGCCAGCCCCATCAGCATGTAGCCGAGCTGCGAGATGGTGGAGTAGGCGAGCACGCGCTTGATGTCGCTCGCCACCATGGCCATGGTCGCCGTCGCCAGCGCTGTTGCGAGCGCGAGGTACAGCAGGGCGTGCATCACCGCCGGCGCGGCGAGGAAGAAGGGATGCAGTCGTGCCACGAGGTAGACGCCCGCTGCGACCATCGTCGCGGAGTGGAGCAGCGCGGAGACGGGCGTCGGCCCCTCCATCGCGTCCGGCAGCCACGTGAACAGCGGGCCCTGCGCGCTCTTGCCGATCACCCCCATCAGCAGCAGCGCCGCGGTCACGGTCACGAGCCGCGGCGACAGGCCGCCGCCCGCGCCGGCCGCGGCGACGACGTCGGGGATCGTCGCGAGCCCCAGGGCGCGGATCAGCAGCAGCACGCCGAGCAGGAAGCCCACGTCGCCCACCCGCGTCATCAGGAACGCCTTGCGGGCTGCGGCGGCGGGGGCCGGCCGGTCGAACCAGAAGCCGATCAGGAGAAACGAGGCGAGCCCGACCAGCTCCCAGAAGACGAGGGTCTGCAGGAGGTTGGCCGAGAGGACGAGCCCCTGCATCGCCCAGCCGAAGAGCGCGAGGAACCCGTAGTAGCGGGCGAAGCCCGGGTCGCCGCGCATGTAGCCGGTCGAGTAGACCATCACCGCCAGCGTGATCGTTGCGACCACCAGCGCCATCACGGTCGAGAGCGGGTCGAGGAGCACGCCGAAGGCCAGCGCGTGCGAGGCGTCCACCGGGAGGAAGACGGTCTGCGCCAGGAGCGAGCGGTCGGGGATCGCCACGGCGACGACCAGCCAGACCGAGGCGGCGAAGGAGATCGCCAGCCCCGCGATGGCGACGGCCGCGGCCGCGCGGGCGCGGCCGCGCAGGCCGAGCAGGACGACCACCCACGCGGCCAGCGGCGCCGCCTGCGCCAGGAGCGCCGCCAGCGTAGGGCCGGTCATCCCTTCAGCTCCGATAGGTCTTCGACGTTGATGGTGCTGGCGTACCGCTGGATCGCGACGAACAGCGAGAGCGCGATCGCGGCCTCCGCGGCCGCGACGCCGATCAGGATCAGCGCCACGACCTGCCCCACCGACGAGGCGTGCCCCGCGCCGATCTGCCGCGGCACGACGCCCGCAGGAGTCCCGGCGGCCAGCGTCGTGAGCGCGACCACGTTGAGCGACGCCGCGGCCAGCATCAGCTCGAGCGCGATGAGCATCGCGATGAGCGAGCGCCGCTGGACCAACCCGTAGAGCCCGATGCAGAACAGGGCCACCGAGATCGTGAGATAGCCGGCCAGCGGGGTCATCCGATGATCCTCGGCGCCGGCTTGAGCGGCGCCTTCGGCATCCGCGCCTTTCGCGCCACCATGACCGCGCCGATCATCGCGACCACGAGGAGCACCGAGATCAGCTCGAAAGCCAGCACGTAGTCCCCGAGCAGGCGCCGCCCGACCCACTCCGCGCTCGTCTCGGAAGGGCCGTTCGCCGCGACGAAGCGCGCGCCCAGAACCACGACGTACAGCGCTGCGGCCACCAGCATCGCGAGCGCGGCGGCGCCGACCACCTTGGGGACACGGCGGGGCTGCGGCTGCGTGTCGAGCGGATAGGAGAGCATCACCGCGTACACCATCGCGATCGCCAGCGCGCCGACGTAGACCAGGATCAGCACCACCGCCAGGAAGTCGCTGCCGAGCGTGAGGAAGAGCCCCGCCACGCCCACCAGCGCCAGCGCGAAGCCGAGGATGTTGTGGAAGATGTTCCGGAGCCCGACCGCGAGCACCGCACCGAGCAGGGCCATGGTGCCCGAGACCCAGAAGAGCGCGGTGCCCCAGGTCATTTCAGCTTCCCTGTCAGGTAGGGGTCCTCGCCGAACGGCACGAGCAGGTCGTTCACCGTCTGGGCGCGCTCGTATGCCGCCTCGTCGTAACGCTTGGAGTACTGCAGCGTGTCGGTCGGGCAGACGTCGATGCAGAGCCCGCACAGGCTGCAGGTCGAGAAATCGATGAGCAACTTCGTCGCCCGCATCTTGCGCGCGCCCTCCGGCCGCTTCCCCTCGATCGCGAAGCAGTCCGACGGGCAGATGCGCGCGCAGGCGTTGCAGGCGATGCAGTCGTGCGTGCCCGTCTCCGGAAAGGTCACCAGCTCGATCGGACCACCCCAGTGCGACACGTCGGGTTGCTGGTGCGGGTACTGGAGCGTGACGGCCGGGCGGACGAAGTGCCGGCCGGTGATCCCCATCCCCACCAGCAGGCTCTTGAGGCCGCGCGCGATTCTCACGACCGGGTTCACGCGGCGACCCCCACCACCAGCGCCGTCACGACCAGGTTCACCAGCGCGAGCGGGATCAGGAGCTTCCAGGCGAACGACATCAGCTGGTCGAAGCGAAGCCGCGGGAAGGTCCACCGCGCCCACATCATCAGCAGGATGACGGCGTACGCCTTGAGGATGATCCAGAGCCACCCCGGCAGGAGCGGGCCCTTCCAGCCACCGAGGAAGAGCGTCGCGCCGAGCGCGCCGAGGACCAGCATGTTCGTGTACTCGGCGAAGAAGAACATCGCGAACCGCATCCCCGAGTACTCGGTGTGGAACCCGCCGACCAGCTCGGACTCCGCCTCCGGGATGTCGAACGGCGCGCGGTTGGTCTCCGCCGTGATGCCGATCAAGAAGATGACCGCCGCGACCGGCTGCACCACGACGTACGGCAAGGGCAGCCCCCACAGGTGCGGCCAGTGGCGCGTGTCACCGAACTGCTGCAGGTCGAGGGTCTGCGCGATCAGCACCACCGAGAGCGCGGCCAGCAGCACCGGGATCTCGTACGCGACCACCTGCGCGACCGAGCGGAGGCCGCCCAGCACCGCGTACTTGTTGTTGCTCGACCACCCTGCCATGAAGATCGAGATCACCGTCAGCCCCGAGAGCGCGGTGATGACGATCAGCCCGTAGGGCATCTCCGCGAAGGCCGTGGCGTCGCCCACCGGGATCAGCGACGCCACGCACAGCGTCGGCATGAAGACCAGGATCGGCGCGAGGAGGTAGGTGTAGCGGTCGGCCGCGACCGGGGTGAACAGCTCCTTCGACAGCAGCTTCAGCATGTCCGCCACGGTCTGCAGCGCGCCGTGCGGCCCCACCTCCATCGGCCCGAGCCGCCGCTGGATGTGCCCCGCCACCTTCCGCTCCAGCCAGATCAGGAAGAGCACGTTGAAGGTGAGGAAGCCCATGATCACCACGACCCCGAGGACCAGCGGAACGAGGAAGTCCTTCATCGCACCACCCAACACCGGTGGGCACAGAGGCACGGGGGCACCGGGGCACGGGAAGGTCGTCTCTCCCGTGCCTCCGTGCGCCTGTGCCTCCGTGCCCGCCGTCTCACCGGTCCACCTCGGGCATCACCAGGTCCACGCTGCCCAGGACCGCGACCGCGTCGGCGACGTAGTTCCCCGGCATCACGTCGCCCAGCACCGCCAGGTTGGGGTACGACGGCGTCCGGAATTTGGCGCGGTAGGGCTCGGTCCCGCCCTCCGAGACGAGGAGGATGCCGTAGTGGCCCCGCGCGCTCTCCACCGCGTAGTACTGCGTCCCCGCCGGCAGCTTGAGCCGCTTCTTCACGCCGATCGAGTCGGGGTTGAGGATCGGCCCTGCCGGGAGCGCTTCGAGCGCCTGCTCGATGATCCGCACGCTCTGGTGCATCTCGAGCACGCGCACTTGGTAGCGGGCCAGCACGTCCCCCTCGCTCCGCGTCGGTACGTCGAACTCGAAGCGCGAGTAGGCGCCGTACGGCTCCGCCTTGCGCACGTCGTAGGGGACGCCGGAGCCACGCAGCGTCGGGCCGGTCACGCCGTAGGAGAGGCACTGGTCGCGCGTGAGGATGCCGATGCCGACGGCGCGGCTCCGGAAGATGACGTTGTCCTCGATCAGGCGGGCGTACTCGTCCCAGCGCCCCTTGAGCTTGGCGAGGACCTCCCGCGCGCGGCGCGGGAAGTCCTCGTCCAGGTCCCTGCTCAGGCCGCCGAAGCGCCCCGAGCAGTAGGTGAGTCGCGACCCCGTCACCGACTCGAGGAGAAAGAGGATCGCCTCCCGGTCGTCCCAGCAGTAGAGGAACGGCGTCGGAGCGCCGAGGTCCATCAGGAACGCACCGATCCACAGGAGGTGCGAGGAGATGCGGTTGAACTCGGCGAGGATCACCCGCGCGACGAGCGCGCGCTCCGGCACGGCGATCCCCGCGAACTTCTCGACCGCCTCGACCCACGCGAAGTTGTAGATCATCCCCGACAGGTAGTCCTGCCGCGAGGTGTTGGGGAGGAACTGCGCGTAGGTCCGGTTCTCCGCCATCTTCTCGTGGGCGCGGTGCGAGTAGCCGATGACCGGCTCGGCCACCACGATCTGCTCGCCCCGGAGCGTGAGCCGCATCCGCAGCACGCCGTGGGTCGACGGATGCTGCGGCCCCATGTTCAGGGTGTAAGTGTCGAGCGGCTCAGTGACCGGGAGCGGCTTGGGCATCGCCCGTCGGGGCGGGGGGGGCGGGGGGCGCCTCGAGGCTGTCGTCGTATTCCGACGGCGGTGGCGCCGTGAAGCTCTTGAGCAGGGGGCAGAACTCCGTGCCCTCGGGCAGCAGGAGCCAGGTCAGGTTCGGATGGCCGGCGAAACTGATGCCGTAGAACTCCCAGGCCTCGCGCTCGTTCCAGGCGGCGCCCCCGAACACGCCACTCACCGACGGCACCGCCCGGTCCTTCGGCGCCCAGACGCGGCAGGCTACCCGGCTCGGCAGGCCCCAGCGGTTGAAGGTGTAGATCAGCTCGAAGACGCCGTGCGGCGCGATGCGGTCCACGCAGGTCAGCGACTCGAAGAAGTAGTCGGCGTCGCGGAACACCTGGCAGGCCTCGACGATCTTCTCGGGCGCGATCCAGCGCGCCTCTGCGGCGCCGAGAAACGGGTGCTCCGTGGGCGCCGGCACCGTGAGCCCCAGCTCGTCCAGCGTGCGGACGACGTCAGCCGGCGCGCTCAAACCGCCGTCCCTGCTTGATCTTCTCTTCCAGCTTGAGGATGCCGGCGATCAGGGCCTCGGGCCGCGGCGGACAGCCGGGCACGTGCACGTCGATCGGCATGAACTTCTCCGCGCCCTCGCTGATCGCGTATTCGCCGGGGTACTTGAACGGCCCGCCGGAGATCGTGCACCCGCCCATCGCGATCGCCCACTTCGGCCCGGGCATCTGGTCCCACAGCGTCCGGATGACCGGCACCATCTTCCGCGAGATCGTGCCGGCCAGGATCATCAGGTCCGCCTGGCGCGGCGACGGCCGGAACACCCCCGCCCCGAACCGGTCGAGGTCGTAGCGCGACGCGCCCGCCGCCATCATTTCGATGGCGCAGCAGGCCAGTCCGAAGGTCAGCGGCCAGAGCGAATTGGCGCGCGCGAGGTTGAAGACGTCTTCGAGCACCGCGAGCCGCACGAACGGCGACGCCTCCTCGGCCAGCCGCTCGAGCTCCTCGTCGGTGGGCTTGTCTAATCCCACCGGAACACCCCCGTCCGCCACGAATAGACCACCGCGACGGCCATGATCGCGACGAAGGCCACGACTTCAGCGACCACCGCCAGCGAGTGCATCCCGCGGAAGACCACGGCCACCGGGAACAGGTAGACGACGTCTACGGCGACCGCGAGATAGAGGAGGGCGTACAGGTAGTAGGCCAGCGAGAACTGCCGCCACGCGCCGCGCTGCGGGATGATCCCGCTCTCGTACGTCTTGAGGGAATCTTCGCCCTTCCCGCGCGGGGCGACGAACAGCGGGACGATGACGGAGAGAACGCCGAACACGAGGCCGAGCGCCAGGAAGGCGAGGACGAACCGGTACTGGTGGACTGTCGAAACGTCCATGTCTCCCAATGGTCAGGACCTGACGGCCGGCGAGACGGACTTCCGAGGGGCATGGAGCGGAAGGGATTCGAACCCTCGACCCCCTGGTTGCAAACCAGGTGCTCTCCCAACTGAGCTACCGCCCCGCCGATAGCCGTCGCAATGTAAGCCGAGCGAATCGCTCAAGCAATTCGTGTGCCGTTTGCCGGCCTCAGAGATCCCAGCGCAACGTCGCATCCACCGAGCGGGGCTGGCCGGGCGTGACGAAGTCGGCGGCGCGCAGCTCCGGGTAGGCGCGGTTCAGCAGGTTCCGGACGCCGACTTCGACAGAGGCGTTGCGAGTGATGGCCACGCCTGCCGAAAGGTGCAGCAGCGCGTAGGCGGGGAGCACCAAGCCCGGCGCGTCGAACGGGCTGTAGGGACCCACGGCATTGGCGCTCACGCGCACGTGCCAACGGCGCGCCGGAGGGGACACCTCCACCGCCGCGACGCCGACGTAGCGCGCGGTATTGAACACGCGCGCGCCGTTCAGCGTATCGGTCTCGGTCACCAGCTGGCGGTACCGGGCGTCGGTGAACGTCCAGTTGGTGCTGAAGAGCAGCCAGCCAGACAATCGCGCCGCGAGATCCAGCTCCACTCCCTGGCGCCGGCTCGACCCGCCGCTCGTGCTCGTCAGGGTGATGGGATCGAAGGTCTGCTCGTTGCTCACGTCCAGCCGGAACAGGGCGGCGCTGGCCGACACACCGCCGCGGTCCACCTTCACCCCGGCCTCGTACGCCCACTCAGTGATGAATGGCAGCGTGGGATCCGAGATGACGCCGTCGGTCTGCCGGAAGCCGCGCGAGACGTTGCCGTAGACCGCCCCCCAGTTCGGAATGTGGAACAGCAGGCCGAACTTGGGCGCGAAGACGCCCTTGGAGGCGGAGAGGGCCGCCTGCCCGGGCGGCACCGAGCGCGTGTCCTGCAGGTCGTAGCGCCCGCCTACGGTCGCACGCACGTGCTGCCCAAGGTCCAGCGTCGCCTGCACGAACAGCGCGGCGGACGCCTGGCGCGCGCCCACGAGCGTCTGGGCGGAGTCGCGCACGCGATCGGTCGTGAACCAGTTCTGATAGTCGGAGTGGTCCCACCGGCCCTCGACGCCCGCGGTGACGTCGCCAGGCGGCAGCGCCCAGGTGAGCGCGCTGGTCATCCCGAACCCGTAGCGGCGATCCTCCTCCTCGGTCTGGCTCCCCGAGCCCTCACCGGCGCCGGGCTCCGGCGGGATCGTGAGGAAGAGCTGCCACTGCCCCTGGGTCGCATACACCGTGGTCCGCCACAGGAGCGAGGGGCCGGCGAACACCCGCAGGCTCACCCGCTCCTGCGCGCGCCGCTTGAACCCGCCGTCGGTGGGGTTGGTCACGTTGCTGTAGGCTCGTGCCTGGAATTGGCTGTCCGTGAGGAAGCCGGGAGAATCCCAGGTCGTCGCGTACAACTCGACGCCGGCGTCGAGCGCTGCAAGCGGCGCGACCTGCTGGATCCATCGCGCATGGACCTGACCGAGATCGTAGCCGCTGTGCGACCGCCAGCCGTCCTCCCTGAGGCCCCGGATGCCGAGCACGGCATTGTCCTGGTCGCCGTTGAGCCCCGTGAGCAGCGTGCCCTCGAAGCGGCCGAACGCCCCGCCCGAGACGTCCAGCTGAGTGCTGTCCATGCGCTCGAGCGTGCGCACGTTGACGACGCCCGCCATCGCGAAGTTGCCGAACAGCGCGCTTGTGGGTCCCTTAAGGACCTCGGCGCTCGAGATCGCCTCCGGCATCAGCAGGTTCCAGTCGTTGTAGCCTTCGGCGTGGCCATTCACTGGCTCATTCACCGGCACGCCATCCACCCACAGCGCGATGTCGGTCGAATGGTCCGAGCTGAACCCGCGGATCGAGGCGTCGGAGGCGAAGCCGGGTCCCTGCCCTTGCTCGTGGATCTCGATGCCCGCGCTCTGCCTCAGCAGGTCGTACGCGTCCGTCGCGGGCGTCTGGGCGATCGCGGACGGCGCGACCCGCACGGCGCTGGACGGCTCGTCCCGCACGGCCGGGGTGGTCGTGATGGTGATGGCCTGCAGCGTCACTGGCTGCCGTGTGAGAGTGTCGCGCTGGACACGGCCGGTGTCGGCCGGCTGCGGCGCCTGGGCGATGGCAAGGCGGGGCGCCGCCACGAGGGCGAGGCCCACAACGATTCTCGAGAACATGACGACTCCGCGCTTGGCTGGTGCACGACGCCACCAGCGATGTCACTGCACTTCGGAGGACGAAGCTAGGCGACTCGCGCGGAGGGCGGACCGATGGCGGGGGGATGACGAAGGCTGGCGGCGGCGCGCGGCAATGCGTCGCCGTGGGGCGCCAGGGGTGGGACGAGAGACGGCAAGACGGCAAAGCCCAGGGCCACAGGAACCGCAGCGGGCGGCGCACATCCGCCGCACGCAGGCCCGCAACACATGCCGCACTGCATCGCCCCGTGCGAAGGCAGGTGCTGCTGGTGGCCGCAGTCCTCCGCCTGGCCGGCGGGGTGCTGCATGGCCCGCTCGGCCATGGCCATCGCCACGAACGGCCGGCCCGCGGCGGTGGCGGCGAACACCACGGCCACGATGGCCAGCGCGCAGCGGCGCAGGGCGTGACGCACAGATCCCGATGGCACTTGGATGGTGCGGTAATCTACAACGAACTACTCAGGATTGAAACGGGCGGGGCTACGGACCCCTGAGGTTGGTCTCGAACAGCCGGAGGATGCGCTTGTACTCGTCGGTCCAGCTGGCCGCAGCGGTCAGCCGCGTCATGAGAAGAAGTTACGGCTTGACGACCGTCAGGGTGACGCCGGGGAACGTGCCGACCGAGTAGTCGGCGGCCGCGACCTCGGTCAGGGAGATCTGGTAGGTGCCGGCCTTGCGCGTGTCGGGCACCGCGATGCGGGCGATCTCGCCGGCGGCGAGCCCCGTGCCCTTGGGCGCGATCACGGCGATCCACGACGTGTCGCCGGCCGCGGAAGTGTCCGAGAGGATCCGGTAGCTGGTCCCCGTCCCGGGTGTCACGCCGTGCTCTACCCCGACCACCTGGAACAGGACGGCGCGATCCGTGGTGCGGGACGTCGCCAGGCGCACCGACAGCTCACCGGCCACCGGTCCCTGGTCGCTGCATCCGGCCACCGCCGCGGCCGCGCAGGCGAGCACACCGAGGATGCGTCTCACTTGTGGAGCCCCCTCAGCAGCTTCAGGACCACTGGGGACGTCGCCAGACCCGGGTTGCGGTCCAGCCACGCGACCACGTCGCCGATGTCGAACACTCCGTTGTTGTTGCCGAGCTGGTCCAGGAGCGTGAGCGCGGCCGGCGTCAGCGTCGTCGAATTGACCAGCAGCTCGTTCACCACGTCGCTCGGGGCCGCGAAGTTGGCGGTCACGCTGAAGGCGTGCGTCATCGTCAGCTTGAGGGTCGCGCCGCTGGCGGTCGTGTCCCCCGACCAGCCCAGGAAGCTCTGTCCCGACGCCGCGGTCGCCGTCAGCGTCACGCTGTCCCCAGCAGCGAGGAAGCTGCCGTTGGTGGGATCGATGGTGCGCGTCGCGCTCACCGAGCCGCCGCCCGCGAATGCGTACTGGGCCAGGAACTGCGGCGCCACCGTCGCCACGTACGTCGAGCCGGCCGCAGTGCCAGTGATCGTGTGCGATCGGGCACCGCCATCGGACCAGCTGACGAACAGGAACTTGCTCTTCCCATTCGAGCTGAGCTGCGACGTATCCGCCGAAATCGTGTGCGTCTCGCCGTTCGTCATCACCCTCTGATACAGCAGGGTCGCCACGCCGTCCACGCGAACCTGCGCGCCCGCATTCGACGCCTTCACCACCGTGGCAGCGCCGAACGAGACTCGGAACGTCATCGCACCGAACGGCACCACCTGCTGGATCTGATCGATGATCACGCCGGAGAAGGCCCCGGCGTTCGTCACGGAGGCCGGCGTGGTACCCGCGCTGAGCGAGGTGTTGTTGCTGTCCCCCGGGTACGGATCGCCCGCGTCGCCGCGGTCGTTGCACGAGGCCGGATAGGTGCAGTCGAGTCCCGTGTCGCCGGCCGCCTCGAGGATCCAAATCCCGTGCGGCTGCAGGGCGTTCACATCGTTGCCGAACAGGCGCTGGTTGATCAGCAGCGTGTCCACGTGGTAGACCATCAGACCGGGGCCGTGCATCATCGAATCCGATCCGATCGGCTGCCGGTTCTCGAGCAGGAAGAACTCGTGGTCCGGCGTCCCGGACATCGGCACGATGAACGCGGTGTCCGACACCTCGATCGGGCCGGTGGTGATGGTCTGCGCCGTGGTGATCGGGACCTCGCTGATCCAGCCGAGGAACGAGAGGCTCCAGGCGCTCATGTGCGAAGGTCGGTACGGCAGCTGCTCGTTGCCGGAGGACATCAGGTCCCAGTGCCCCAGCCCCTCGGTGAGGAAGTTGGGGTCCGTGTCGTACAGGTCGGGAAGGCCGAAGAGGTGGCCCGTCTCGTGCGTCACGGTCCCGATCGGCGCAAGCTGTCCGGGCGTGCAGCCGCCGTTGCCCCCCTGCCCGCCCTGGATGATGTAGTCGTCGATCACGACCGCGTGGCCGTTCACCACGTCGTTGGTGACGTACGCGCCTGGCCCGCCGTGGTACGCCTGCCAACCGGAAAGCGAGAAGCGGTGCGCCCAGATGCTGCTGTCCGACGGCCCGTAGATCTCGTAGCACTCGGCCCCCACCTGCGGGTCCAGGATGACCACGGCCGGGACGTAGCCTGTGGTCGAATCGGCGTACTGCGAGAAGTCCACCACCGAGTCCGCGTGGTGCAGAATCTCCCGAATCAGGCTGTCCACCTGCGACGTGGCGCACAGCCCCTGGCAGTTCGACCCAGCCGAGTAGAAGGAGCCCGGATGCGAAACGCGGAACCCCCTGCCGATCACGTTGCCCGTCACCGTCAGCAGCCCGCGGGAGATCTCGTGGTAGTACGCCGTGATGGAATACGGCGGCGCGGCCGCCGTCCCCCAGAACTTGTTCTGGACCGTCCCGCTGTCCATCAGCGCGCTGTCGGCGTGCGAGGTGTTGGAAAAGAACGGCATGAACGTCGGGTAGCGGAGCGCCCCGCTCACCGCGGTCGCCGTCTGCGGCGAGGCCGCGCTCACGCGCGACTCGGCGTTCATCAGGTTGTACGCGCCCCGCGCGCGCAGCGCCGCGCGGTTCTGCCGCACCGCCCGCGCCCGCTCCAACCACCCGGTCTTGAATTCGAAGGCGCCGGGATGGCTCGCAATGAACTCGTAGAAGCCGGCCGACGGGCGCGCGTGGCCGTGGATCCAGCCGCGGCGCACGATGTCGGCGACACCCGACTGTGCCTGGGCGCGCGCCGCGCCGGCGACGCACAGGACGAGTGCCGCGAGCGTGACGTGCCCCGTGCGCATACGGCGTCGAACCACCGGTTGCCCCGTTGGGATCGGAAGGACTACACCTGCAACGTAGTGAGGTGCCAAACTGCAGGAAAGTAACGAACCCCGGCCGTGGCCCCCGTCACACTCCAGCGGAAACGAGCACCGCGCCGGCGGCGGCCGTTCCGACGCACCAGGCAGGTTCTTGCGCCGCCCGCACGATCACTGGTCGGCGGAAACGAGCACCGCCTCCGCCAGGCCGGCGTCGAGCGCCACGCTGGAGTAGTCGAGGCGCAGGACCACGGCCGGCCAGCGCCGCTCCACTTCCAGCTCCACGCCGGGCAAGAGCCCCAAGGCCAGGAGCTTCCGCAGGTCGGCGGGGTCCTTCGCCGCCAGGCGCTGGATCGTGCCCCGCTGTCCTTTCAATCGGGGGCGGGGTTTACGGGTGTGTCGCGTGGAGCTTCGGAACGATCCAGCCAACGCCGAAGCCGAGCACCGCTCCGGCCACGACGTCGGTGGGGAAATGCTCGCGGGCCACGACCCGCAGGACGCCCGTGGCCGCGGCCACGGTGAAGAGCGAGGCAATCTCCAGCTTGTGCCGATCGGCTATGCCTCGGCGGCTGAGGATGGAGGCGTAGGCGCTCGCAACGGCAAAGGAGAGGCTGGTGTGGCTCGAGGGGAAACCGCGCCCATCATCGGGAGTGAACGGACCTGGCTGATACATCAGGGGACGGGGCCGATGGAGCAGAACCTTCAGGGCCATGGTCGCAGCCGCCGTCACGGACACCGCCTGCGTGACCACCGCGGCGTCCTCCCAGAAGGCGGCCGGAGCCTCGCCGCGGCGCGATGAGATCAGCAAGAGCAGGCCCAGTCCCGCTTCGGCGGCGGACGTCCCGTAGCTGAACGTATTCGCCGCGGCGCGGACCGGTCCGACCGTTCCGCGGTCAATCCCCCAGAGGTGCGACGGATCGCATGGCGCGCACGTTGCATGGGCGAAGCCGTTGGGCCAGAGCACCGGCAGGAGGGTGGCGGCGGCTGTAGTCCCGACGATCACTGCATCGGGCCAGGCGCGGATCCGGAAGCGCAGCGCGGGCGAAACCTGTTGTGCCGCCGCGCCGTATGGGGCCGCGACCGTCAGGAGAACGGCAAAGGTCAAGGCGCGCCTCAACTTGCCTGGGGCCCGCCTACCCGCTACAATCGGTGCTTCGCGCCGAATGGGGGAGTTAGTGGCCACGACAGAAGTCGCGCAGCAGATCGCGCTCTTCGACAAATGCCGGAGCTTCACAAAGGCCAAGGAAGTTCAGGCCGCCGGTCTGTACCCGTACTTCACCCCGATCTCCGAGTCGGAGGATACAGTCGTCAAGATCGGCGGGAAGAGCAAGGTGATGATGGGGTCGAACAACTACCTCGGCCTCACCCATCACCCGAAGGTGCTCGAGGCGGCGCGGAAGGCGCTGGAGCGGTACGGCTCGGGGTGCACCGGGAGCCGGTTCCTGAACGGCACGCTGGACCTGCACGTGCAGCTCGAAGAGCGGCTGGCCGAGTTCACGGGGAAGGAAGCCGCCCTGGTGCTCTCGACCGGCTATCAGGCGAACCTCGGGCTGGTCTCCGGCCTGGTGGGGCGCGGCGACGTCGTCTATCTCGACAAGCTCGATCACGCGTCCATCGTGGACGGCGCGAAGCTGTCCTTCGGCGACGTGGTGCGCTTCAACCACGGCGACCTGGCGGGGCTGGAGCGGCTGCTCGGCCGCGAGGACCGGCCCAGGGGCGCGATGATCATCGTGGACGGCATCTACTCGATGGAAGGCGACATCGCCGACCTGCCGCACCTCACGCAGCTGGCACACCGGTTCGGCGCTGCGCTGGCGGTGGACGACGCGCATTCGATCGGGGTCCTCGGGCCGACGGGCGCCGGCACGGCGGAGCACTTCGGGGTCACGGACGACGTGGACATCATCGTCGGGACGTTCTCGAAGTCCCTGGCGTCGATCGGCGGGTTCGTTGCCGGCCAGGAGTACGTGATCCACTACCTCAAGCACAACGCGCGCCCGCTGATCTTCTCGGCGGCGCTGCCGGCGTCGAACACGGCGGGGGTGCTGGCGGCGCTCGAGATCCTGCGGAGCGAGCCGGAGCGGCGCGAGGCGCTGTGGGCCAACACGCGGCTGCTCGCGGACGGGCTGCGCTCCCTGGGCTACGATCTCGGCCACAGCGTGACGCCGATCATCCCGGTGCTGGTGGGCGCGATGGAGAAGACGTTCCTGTTCTGGCGCAAGCTGTTCGACGCGGGCGTGTTCACCAATCCGGTGGTGCCGCCGGCCGTACCGGCGTCGCAGTGCCGGCTGCGCGCGAGCGTGATGGCGACGCACACGAAGGAGCAGATCGACTTCGCCCTCGATGCCTTCGCGGGCATCGGCCGCCAGCTCGGGGTCATCAGCTGACGATGTGAAGGCGTTCGTCACCGGAGCCACCGGGTTCGTTGGCAGCCATCTGGCTGCCGCCCTGGTCGAGCGTGGTGACACCGTCGTCTGTCTCGCCCGCCGCCCCGAGCAGGCGGCGTTCATCGCTTCACTCGGCGCCCTCGTCGCTCCCGGATCGTTGGAGGACGGCGCGGCCCTCGCGGCCGCGCTGCGGGACGTGGAGGTCGTCTACCACGTCGCCGGGCTCACCGCCGCCGCCTCCGAGCAGGAGTTCCTCGCTGTCAACGAGGCGGGCACGCGGCGCCTGATCGAGGCCGCGCACCGCGCCGTTCCCCATCTCCAGCGGTTCGTCTACGTCTCCAGCATCGCCGCGGCGGGCCCGGCGCCGCGGGGCGGCCGGCTTGCCGAGGACGCGCCGTGCCGGCCGGTCACTGCCTACGGGCGCAGCAAGCTGGCGGGCGAGGTGGTGGTGCGGCGCTCCCCCGCCCTGCCGTGGACCATCGTGCGCCCGGGCGTCGTCTACGGCCCCCGCGACCGGGAGCTGCTCCGCCTCTTCCGGATCGCCCGCCTGGGCGTCGCCCCGGTCTTCGGGCTGGGGCGCCAGGAGGTGTCCATCGTCCACGTGGAGGACCTGGCGGATGCGATCGTGCGCGCGGCCCTGGAGCCGCGCGCGCTGGGCCAGACCTACCACGTGGCCCACCCGACGCCGGTGACCCAGCGGGAGCTGGCGCTGGCGGTGGGGCGCGCGGCGCGCGGCGGCCGCGCCCCGCTCATCCTGCCGGTGCCGCCGCTGCTGGCCGCGCCGATCGTCCGCGCCATCGGACGCGCGGCCGCCGCGTCGGGGCGCCGTTCGGTCGTCGACGCGGACAAGCTCGCCGAGTTTCTCGCGCCCTCGTGGGCGGCGTCCGTGGAGAAGGCGGAACGGGAGCTGGGCTGGAGGGCAAGCCGCGACCTGACGGAGGGGCTTGCCGCGACCGCGGCGTGGTACCGGGCGGAGGGGTGGCTGAGCTGACCGGCCGTCTCGGCGCGCGGCCGGTGGACACGGTCACGCGCGTCTTCGTGCTGGCGATGATCGTCGTTGCGTTCGTCACCAGCGACCGCGTCGGCGCCTGGCCCCTGCTCCTCGCCTCCGACGCCCTCGTCCTGGTGCTGCTGGAGCTGATCGAGCGGGCGCCGTACACGAGCCGGATCGCCCGCCTCGCCGCACTCTGGTACCCCTTCGCCCTCGTACCCGCGTATTACGGCCAGCTGGGGGTCATCGGGATGAGCGTCGGGCACGCCCGCGACCTCGTGGTGCAGCGATGGGAGGCAGTCCTGTTCGGCGGCCAGCCGAGCCTCGCCTGGCACCTGGCGATGCCGGTGCCGGCGCTCTCGTGGGTGCTGCACGCCTGCTACCTGGCCCACTACGCCATCATCATCGGCGTGCCGCTGTGGCTGTGGATCCGCGCCGGACGCGAGGAGTGCGAGCGCGCCGTCTTCACCATCAGCCTGGCGTTCTTCTTCTGTTTCCTGGTCTCCGCGCTCTTTCCGGTCGCGGGGCCGGGCTACTGGTTCCCGGCGCCGACCGGCCCGGATTCCCGCGTCGTGCCGGCGCGGCTGGTCCACTGGCTCATCGATTCGGGGTCGTCGTACGGAACCGCGTTCCCGTCATCGCACGTCGCGGCATCGTGGGCGGCGGCGCTGATGGCGATCCGGCGCGCCCCGGTGCTGGCCGCGATCCTCGCGCCGGTGGCCCTGGGGCTGGCGGCCGGGACCGTCTACGGCCAATTCCACTATGCGGTGGACGCCTGCGCCGGAGCGGCGGTGGCGCTGGGGTGCTACGGCGGCGGGGACTGGCTCAGGACGCGGCTGGTGCGGCCGGCGTTTCCACGGTGAGGTAGGCTTCCCCGCCGTAGCGGTGCCGCAGCTCTCCGACGCCTTGGGGGTCCCCCATCACGATCAGGGTCGCGCCCTCCTGGACCCGCGTGTGGCCGTCGGGCTTGAAGGTCCACTTCTGGGTGCTCGGCTCGACCAGGGCGAGCAGCATCAGCCCGGGTGCGTCGTTGATCTTGAGCTCGGCCACCGGGCGGCCGATGGCCGTCGAGCCCCGGCCGACGCGGATCTCCTCCACGCGCAGATTGCGGTCGCGGTCGCGCAGCATCGTGTCCAGGAAGGTGACCACCATCGGCCGGATCATCTCGGAGGCCATCCGCATGCCGCCGATCAGGAAGGGCGAAACGACCGAGTCCGCCCCCGCCCGCCGCAACTTGGCCTCGTTACGCGGATCCACGAGCATCGCGACGATCCGGAGCGACGGATTGATCTGCCGGGCCGTGAGCGTGACGAGCACGTTGTCGCGATCCTGCTCGAGCGCCGCCACGAGGCCGTCGGCCCGCTCGATGCCGGCCTCCGCCAGGGTCTCCTCGTCGGCCGCGTCGCCCACGATGTGCGTTACCTCCTGCTGCACCGCCAGCTGCGGGAGGGCGCTTCCCTGCGGGATCACCGCCACGACGGGCCGCTCGACCCGCAGCAACTCCTCGATGAGGTGTCCGGCGACCACGCCGGCGCCGCACACGATCACGTGGTGTTTGAGCTCCGCGATCGCCTGACGCATGCGCTTCCTCCAGAAGACGTGCTCGAGCTGCCCTTCCACGAAGAACGCCGTGATGGTCGAGACGAAGTACACGATGATGCCCATCCCGAACAGGATGAGGACCATGGTGAAGATCCGGCCCGCCGGATTGTTCTCCATCGGGATGATCTCGCCATAGCCGACCGTCGTCAGGGTGATGACGGTCATGTACAGACTGTCGACGAAACGGTGCGCGCCGTGGTCGATGATCACGTAGCCGGTCACGCCGACCGCGAAGACCGCCAGCACTGCGATCCCCGCCGTGACGAGGCGCTTCTTGACCTCCGCGAGCTGTCGGTCCGCCTCGGTCAGCCGGCTCATCCACGCTCCCTGGGAACTGGGCAGAAGGTATACCGTTGACGCCCGGCCCGCCAAACCCCATTCTTCCCGCCCGACGGCTCACTCTCAGGATGCAAAGGACGCCACCGGAGTCCCCATGACGCTCGCTGATCTGCCCGTACTCAATCCGTCCACTCCCGGCCGCGAAGCCAAGCGGGCGGTACTCGTCGCCATACTGTTCGCCGCGTTCGGCGCGCTGTACGCGCTGGCGCGCGCCGCGGCGGCGGCGCCGCCGGACCTGTCCAACTCGACCGGCGAAGTCTTCGGGTTCGCCTTCCCTCGCGGCTGGGGCATCGCGGTCTCGGCCTGGTCGGGGGCGGCGCGCTGGCCCACCAGCCTCGCAGGTGCCGAGACCTTCCTGGCGGTGACCGCCACGGTCATCATGGCGGTCGCCCTGATCATCGTGATGCACCCGGACATCCTGGCGCGCCAGGGCCCGCAGTACGTTTCGCCGGCCCGGCGCATCACCACGGTCGTGGTGGCGTTCGTGATGGCGTTCCTGATGTACCGCCTCGTCATCGTCGTGGACAACCTGTTCTCGTTCGACACGCTGTCGGCAGATCCGGACAAGGCCCGGCGGCAGCTGGTCGGCCTGGGCGCGATCAGCGCGATCGTGTTCGGCGGCATCTGGTCGTACATCGGCCCGAAGGACTTCGGCCGTCGCATCCCGCTGCGCATCTCGCACGGCGCACTCGGCGGCATCGCGGTGTGGGGCGCGGTCGCGCTGGCTACGCTCCTGTCGAGTCAGGCCCGGGCGTTCCTGAGCAGCGGGCTCGACACGTTCTACACCCTGCTGACCATCGACGCCGCGAACGGATCGCCGGGCGCCACGGCGGGATGGGCCGTCTCGAGCGACGTGCTGACGGCCGCCACCGCGCTGGCCCTGGCGGGCTCGCTGCTGATCGTCACGGCGCCCCAGTCGCTGGGACCCGGCAACCGGCGCGGCAGCGCCGTGGTGTCGGGCGTGCTCGCCCTGTTCCTCATCGTGGTTGCGGCCACGACCTACAGCACCACCCAGGCGCGGGCCCGGGAGGTCGACCAGAACGTGGTGACCCGCCTGCAGCTCGACCGCGCGGCGCCCACCCGCACGCCGGTGCTGCTCGCCGGAGCGAGCCTGCCGACCTCGCGGCGGCTGATCCCCCGCCCGCTGACCACGCCGACGACGACCGCCGACGACTGCGTCCATCCGGGGAGCGACGAGCGGATCCTGCCCGCCGACACCAAGGCGAACGAGCAGAAGCTCACGGCCTGGATCGAGACGCATCGCGGCGAGGTGTCGGGCCTCGCCATGCGCGCCGCCAGTTGCCGCGTCGCCATTCAGGCGCTGCGCTGGGAGCCCGAGGCGGCCCGGGCGGGCATTTTCCTCGGCCCGCATCCTGAGCTGACCGGCGTGCTCACCTATCTCTACGCGATGTCCGGCATCAACACGCCGGCGCCGGGCTTCACCCGCCAGGTGATCCGCGCCCTCAGCGACTCGTCGAAGTTCCAGTACGGCGCCGAGGCCGCGAAGCGGTTCGCCGACCTGGCGCACGTGGCGGGTGACGTCGCCGCGGAAGCCGCCTGGCGTGAGCGCTCGGTCGCTCCATCCACGGCGGGCGAAGCCGCGACGCTGCGGCCGCGGCCGGCCTACGTGGACGGCGTGGCCAGCGGGCGCCTGGCCACCAAGACTCCCGGCTGGCGCGTCGCTCTCCTGATCGCAGACGAGCCCGGCCCCGGAATTGATCCGCTGCTCCAGTCACCGCGCTCGGAAGGCGCCATCCTGTCGTCCATGGTCACGGCCGTGGACGTGGGCAAGGACGGACGCTTCACCTTCACCGGGCTGAGGGACGGCTACTATCAGCTGGCCACGCTCTCGCCCGAGGGCACCGGCGTCGGCCAGCTGGTGAAGCTGGTCGTGCGGGGCGATCCGGGCGTGTTCCGGCTGGATCCTTCACGGAAGACCAAAGACCTCGGGACAATCAGCCTCACGTACTGAGTGAGCGGTGAGAAGGTGAAGGTGAGAAGGCGAAGTGAGAAGTGAGAGGTCCAGGTGAGAGGTGAGGGGGCGCATCCCCTCACCTCTCACGCTTTTCCCGCTCTCACGTCTCAGTGTGCCGTCTCACACGACACCCCTCAGCTCTCACCCTGCGTGTGCAACTCCCGCCTCCTCGTTCGTCTCCCGTGCAGACCCCAAACGGGAGATTCCCATGTTCCGACGTCTCGCGCTCGCGGCGGCCCTGGCCGCCCTCGCCGCCCCCTCGCTCCGGGCGCAGGGCTGGATCCAGCCTCCCATCGCCCGCATCGGGCCCTCGCCCATCATCCGCGTCAGCTCGACCGTGCGCACCCGGATCGACGGGCGCGTCGCCCGCGTCGAAGTCGAGGAGCAGTTCCGGAACGCCGGCGCCACCCTCGCCGAGGGGAGCTACCTCTACCCGATGCCGGGCGAGGCCGTCTTCACCGACTTCTCCCTCTGGATGGGCGAAACGCAGGTCCGCGGGGAGATGATGAGCGCCGATCAGGCGCGGGGGATCTACGAGGAGATCGTGCGGCGCGTCCGGGACCCCGCGCTGCTCACGCTCGAAGGTCACGGGATGATCCGCGCCCGCGTCTTCCCCATCCCGCCGGGCGAGACCCGGCGGGTCGTGCTCCGCTACACGCAGGTGCTGCAGCGCGCCGGCGACGCGCTCCGGCTGCGCTACGCGATCGGCAGCCGCCCGTTCACCGGTGGACACGGGTACCTCGATCAGCCCGAGGGCGTCCCCACCGACGCCTTCCGGTACACCGTCACCGTGCCCGGCGCAGACGCCTACGGCACTCCCTACTCGCCGACGCACGCCGTGACGAGCCGGCGGGTCGGCCGCGATCTTGAGATCACGCTGGATCCGGGCGCGTCCGGCGACGTGGAGATCTTCGTCCCACTGCGGCGGGGGCTGGTAGGCACGAGCGTCGTGACCAGCGCCCCCGCGGGGGAAGACGGCTACTTCATGCTCCTGATCGCGCCGCCCGCGTCCACCGACGCCGCCGTCGTCCCGCGGGACCTCGCCTTCGTGCTCGACGTGTCGGGCTCGATGTCCGGCGAGAAGATCGAGCAGGCGAAGGCGGCGCTCCGCCAGGCGCTGGCGACGCTCGGCCGGTCGGACCGCTTCAAGCTTGTGGCCTTCTCGACGCGGGTCGTGCCGTTCCGGGCCAACTACGTGGCGGCCACGCCGGAGAACGTGCAGGCCGCGCGCGAGTTCGTCGACCGCCTCGTGGCGGACGGCGGCACCAACATCGCCGGCGCGCTCGACGCCGTGCTGGGCGCCTCCGCCGACCAGTCCGAGCGCCTGCCCGTCGTCGTGTTCGTGACCGACGGCAATCCCACGGTAGGCGAGCAGGCGCCCGACCGGATCGCCGCCGACGCGGCGGCGCGGATCGGCCGCGCGCGCATCTTCACCGTCGGCGTCGGCTTCGACGTCAACACGTACCTGCTCGACCGCCTGGCCTCCGAGGGGCATGGGAGCGCGGAGTACGTCGCGCCCGACGCCAACATCGAGACGGCTATGGGTGAGCTGCTCGGCAAGATCCAGCACCCGGCGCTGGTGAATCTCCGGATCGCGGGCACGCCGGTCACCCTCGCGCAGACCTATCCCGCCGGCCTCCCCGACCTGTTCTACGGCGAGGAGCTGGTGGTGTTCGGGCGCTACCGGGGGGCGGGCGCGGGCCCGGTCGTCGTGACCGGCGAGCGGAACGGACGCACCGAGCGGTTCACCGCCGACGCGGTCTTTCCGGCGGCCGGGAGCGGCGCGTCAGGCGCGGAGGCTGGCGATTTCGTGCCGCGGCTCTGGGCCTCGCGCCGGATCGGCGACCTGACGCGGCAGATCCGGCTCGAGGGTGCTTCGCCGAGCCTGGTCGAGGAGGTGCGCGACCTCGGGCTGCGCTACGGGATCCTCACCGAGTACACCTCGTACCTGGTGCAGGAACCGATGACCGCGTGGAACCGGCCGCTGCCTATGCCGATGGCGCCGGCCCTGCGTGGCGGCGCGGGCTCGGCCGGACTGCAGACCGGGCGCGACGCGTTCGATCGCGCGCAGGCCAGCGCCGCGATGTCGGGGGCGTCGAACCTGGCGGCGGCAGACCACGCCGCCAAGGCGCGGATGGACGAGCTCGCCGTGGGCGGCGTCGCGGGCGGAGCCGCGCGCGCGGTCCGCCGCGCTGGCGGGCGGCTGTTCGTCCGGACCGACAGCGGCTGGACGGATGCCGCGCACCGGGACAGCTTGAAGGTGGTCGTGGTCGCGCCCTACAGCGATGCGTACTTCGCCTTGGCCCGCGCTCTGCCGGAGATCGCGCCGTGCCTCGGGGTGGGCGACGACCTGCTCATCGCCGGGCGCCGCGCCAGCATCCGGATCACCGCATCCGGCCGCTCCGCCTGGCGACCGGGGGAGTTGGAGCAGCTGGTGCGCGCGTTCCGGGGCGCGTGACCGCGGGCGGGCAGTGGGAGGAGACTCACGACCGAAGTTGGCGAGCTGTACGCGCTCTATCACGAGTCGCTCGTCCGGCTGCTGTATCGCCGGACGGGCGACCGCGAGCGCGCCGAGGACCTGGCCCAGGACGTCTTCGTCCGCGCGCTGGAGACGCCGCCGCTCAATCCGAAGCCGTGGCTGTTCGCGGTGGCGCTGAACCTCGCGCGGGACGAAGGCCGGCGCACGGCGCTCCAGGGCCGCACGCTGCAGCTGCTCAAGGGGGAAGGCGGCGTGGCGCCGCCGCCCGACGCCGCGCTGGAACGGCGCGAGCGCGCGGCGGCGGTGCACGCGGCCCTGGCGACGCTGAGCGACAAGGACCGGGAGGCGCTCCTCCTCAAGGCGGAGGGCTTCAGCTACGACGAGATTGCCGCGGCGCTCGGCCTCGCCAAGGGCGCCGTCGGCACCACGCTGGCCCGCGCACGTCGGAGACTGGTGGAGGCCTTTCGCGAGCAAGGACGGGTGAGCGATGTCACACGTTGACGACGGCAAGCTGAACGCGCTGCTGGACGGCGAGCTCGAGGCGGCGGAGGCCGACGCGGTCCGCGCGCACATCGCCGCATGCGCCGACTGCGCCAAGCGGCTCGACGAGGCGAAGCAGTTCCTCGCTGGCGCCGCCGATCTTCTCGGGGCGCTCGACCTGCCGGCGACGGTGAGCGGTCCCGCGACGCCGGTGCGGCGGGTGTCCAAGACCGCCAAGGAAATCGCGATCGACATCGACGGCGCCACGCACAAGAGCCCCGCGATCCGCCCCAACCTGCCTGAGCCGCCCGCGAGCGCCGCCCGGCCGCACTTCGACTTCACGACCCTCGCCTGGGCGGCGATGATCGTGCTGGCCATCGGCGTCGGGTACCTCGCCAACGAGGTGCGGCACATGCGCGGCACGCCGGTCGGCGAGGGCGCCGCGGGCCGGCCTCAAACCGCGGTGCCGGTCGCGTCAAACGCGCCGGCCGAGCCGCGCTCACACGGCGGCGCGAGCCCGGCGGCCCTCAAGAGCGGCCCGCCTGAACGCGCCTCCACGGCCTCGCGCGCGCATGCGGCCGCCACCACCGGCGTCGCCGCCAAGAGCGCGGCGCCGTCTCCGGGCAAGCGCCTCGCCGCTGCGCCGCGGCCGGTCCGCCGCCCGCCCGCGCGCGCCGCCGCAGCGAACGATCTCGCTGCCGCCACGGGAGCCGGGGCGCGAGCCCAGGAGGCCGTGCCCCCCTCGCCGGCGGCCCCCGCGTACCGAGCGGCCGCGGGCGTATCCACGGCCCCGGGCGTGGCGGGCGTAGCCGCGCCCCGCCCCGCCCCGGTGGCCTTCCGCCGCGTCACGCTCGAGGAGGCGGTGGCGCGCCTCAACGGCGTCATCCGGCTGATGGACGGCATGCGCATCGTGCAGGTGCAGCTCGGCCTCGGGAGCCTCGTGCCGGGCGCGGACCGCAGCCTCGACCTGGTGCGGCTGACCTACGCGGACGGCGCCGGGCGCCGACTCGTCCTCGACCAGCAGCGCATCGCGATCCCCGCGACGGGCGGCGGCATCTCGCCCGACCTCGGCATGCGAGTGGGCGATACCCTCACGACCGCCACCCCGAACGGCGGCGCGCGCGTGCGCTGGATCAGCGGGACCTTCTGGCTGTCGCTCGCCGGCAACCTGCCGCCGGACGAGCTGCGGAGGCTGTCGGAGCGGGTGCGGTAGGCGCGGTGGGACTCGTGTCGGGCCGCGATCCTGCGGGCGGCGCAGTAGCCGCAGCGGCGGCCGGCCGGCGCGCGTCCGGCGCGGTCAGCCCTCGGGGAGGGCCCCGTTCATGATGCCCTGCTGCAGCTGATCGAACTCGGCGGTCCGGTTGGCCGACGCCACATTCACCATCACCGCCCCCACGAGCTTGTGGCCCCGGGTGTAGAGCGCGGTGAAGTTCGGCGCCGCCAGGCCGGTGTCGCCCTTCGTCTCGACGCTGTCCGGCTTGTCGGTGTCCCCCAGCACGTTGATCGTGACGTCGAACAGGTCGGAGAAGAACACCGACTGGTGGAGGTACGCCTCCCCGGCGCCGGCCATGTTGCGGCCCGCCTGCTTCCCCTGCGCGAGCGCGTTGTCCCAGTGCTCCAGCCGCCGCGGCTGGCGCGTCACGGGATCCGGGAAGCGGGCGATGTCGCCCGCGGCCCAGACGTTCTCGGCGTTGGTCTCCAGCCGCACGTTCACCACCACGCCGCCGCGGTCGATCGCGAAGCCCGAGGTGGCCAGCCATCCGGTGTTCGGCTCCGCCCCGACGCCCGCGACCACGACGTCCGCTCGGTACTCCTGCCCGGTCTCGCTCGCCACGCCCACGACCTTCCCGCCCGACGCCTTGATGCGCGCCACGCGCAGGTTGGTCTTGACCGTGATCCCGTGGCTCTCGAGGTAACGCTGGAAGAAGTCCGAGAGGGCCGGATCGGCGAACCGCCCGTACACGGTCGGCCCCGTCTCGAGCACGGTGACCTCCGCACCGAGGCCCCGCGCGGTCGCCGCCACCTCCATACCGATGAAGCTCGCGCCGACGAGCACGACCTTGACCCCCGGCTTCAGGACGGCCTTCAGCGCCGTAGCGTCAGCCAGCGTCCGCAGCAGGAAGAAGCCGGGGACGTCGGTGCCCGGGACGTTGAGGTGGCGGGCCCGCGAGCCGGTGCACACCAGGAGCCGGTCGTAGGGCAGACGCTCCCCGTTCTTCAACGTGACGCTGCCCTTCCCCATGTGCACCGACTTGGCCTCGACACCGAGCCGGTAGCGCACCCGGTTATCCCGATACCAGACGGCGTCGTGCACGCGCACCGATTCCAGCTGGTCGCGGCCGGCGAGATAGCCTTTGGAGAGCGGGGGGCGGTGGTAGGGCAGCTCCCGCTCCGCGGACGTGACGACGATCTCGCCGTCCGGGTCCAGCTCGCGGATGCCCTCCACGGCGCTCGCCGCAGCGAGCCCTCCTCCGACGATCAGATAGCGCGTCATGGTGCCCCTAAGGTAGGGCAAGTTCCACAGAGAGCAAGAGTTGCGAGGCGGTCAGACTAGTGGTGGGCGCCCGCTTCTTCTTCCATCCGCGTCAGCAGCCTGGGCGAGACGATCGGGTACCGCCTCGCGAACCCCACGTGGGCCAGCCCCCACAGCCCCGCGAAGCCGGCCGTCACGAGCAGCTCCGGCCAGCCCAGCGGCGCGCGCGTGGCGCTTTGCACGATGGACGGCACCACAAACACCCAGCGGTCCAGCCAGAGCCCCACGAGCGAGATGACGGCGAAGGTCCCGAGGATCGCCGGCGTCTTCTTCGGCACGACGCCCATCAGTCCCCAGAACGGGACCACGAAGACCAGGATCACCGTCAGGATGCCGATCGGCCGCCACGGCTGGGCCGCGAGGCGCAGCATCATGAAGCTCGTCTCCTCGGGCATGTTGCCGTACCAGATCACGATGAACTGGGAGAAGAACAGGTACGCCCAGAACACGGTGAAGCCGAAGCAGAGCTTGCCGAGGTCGTGCAGGGTCTTGGCGGTGACCAGGGTTTCGAGTCCGAGGTGCCGCCGCCAGAAGATGGTGGTGAGGGCGAGCGTCATCAGCGCCATCAGCCAGGCGGCCATGAAGAAGTAGGCGCCGAGCAGGTTCGACAGCCAGTGCGGCGCGAGCGACATGATGAAGTCGAAGGCGAGCAGGGTCATCACCACCGCGTACGTCACGACCAGGCCCGGTGCGAGACGCGAGAGGCGCGCCTCGATGCGCGTCAGCTCCTCGCCCGTGGCGACGTCGGCGCGCAGGGAGTCGCGCACGAACCAGAACGAGAGTCCGTACATGAAGAGGAGGCCGACGCCGACCCGTCCGAACACGAACCAGTCGCGCAGCCAGAACCCCTTGGGCCACTCCTCCACGGGCGCGGCGATCCACGGAAAGACGTGGACGCGGCCGAGCCAGAGGACGAGAAAGAGGACGAACGAGACCGGGAGGAACGCCGCCGAGGCCTCGGCGATGCGGCGCAGCGAGTGGCTCCAGCGGGACTTGGAGATGACCTGCGTCGCGGCGAACAGCACGCCGGCCTGCGAGAGCCCGGTCCAGTAGAGCCAGTTGACGTGGAAGGCGCGCCAGGCCCGCGCATGCGACGCGCCGTGCACCAGGACCAGGAAGGTCGCCGTGCCCACCAGCGCCAGGAGCGTCAGAAGCGGCACGAGATACGCGGGGAGCGGCCGAGCGAGACGCGCCAGGACCTCGTCCCGCATCGCGTGCCGGGTCTCCACCGCGCTGCTCACTGGAGCCCCTGCAGCTTTCGCACGTAGTTCACCACGTTCCACCGGTCCGCCCCGCGGATCTTGTCGCCGTACCTCGGCATGATCCCGCGGCCCTGCTTGATCATCGCGTAGATGTAGCCGTCGCTCCGGGCCTTGGTCGCGTCCTGCGTGAGGTCCGGCGGCGGCACGAACTTGGGCACCACGGTTCCGTCGGAATGCCCGGCGGGGCCGTGACACACGATGCAATAGGTGTTGAAGAGGATCTCCCCTCGCTCCAGGGAGGCCGCGGTGCGCGGCACCGGATTCCCCACGTTCTTGAGGTCCGTCGAGATGTCGAGCGAGTCCTCGTGGCCGACCGTGGGCACGCTGCCCTCCGGCGGCATACGCGGCGGCGCCTCGAACGGGCGCACCGCGACCTGGCGCGACATCGAGGTGAACCACGGCACCTTGGCGATGGCGTTGTCGAGCGTGGTGCACCCGCCGGCCGCGAGCGCCAGGGCGAGCGCTGCCCCCGCGGCGGCCGGCCTACGCATCCTTCACCTCTTCGGCGCCGGCGGCGCGGAAGATCTCGCGCGCGGCGGCGAGCTGGGCGGGTCCGCCGAGCGCCACGACCCCGATCTTGTCGTCGGAGAACCGCGGGTCGTAGCCCAGGGCGCCTCCCAGCTTCGGCAGGCCCGCCAGCAGGAACATCCCCGCCACGGTCACCAGCGCGCCGATCAGGATCGTCGTCTCGAACCCGATCACGATGAAGGGCGGCCAGGAGACGATTGGCTTGCCGCCCGTGACCAGGGGCCAGTCGAGCGAGGTGGCGATGGCGTAGAAGAAGCCGAACGCCGTGCCCGAAAGCGCTCCGAACAGGGTGAAGAGACGGACCGGGCTCTCCTTCTTGGCCAGTACCTCCGCCAGCTCGGGACGCGGCGCGGGCGAATAGACGCGGTAGTTGGCGTAGCCCTGAGCCTTCAGGGCCTCGAGCGCGGTCACGGCCGCGTCGAGCCGCCCGAACACGCCGACCACGCAGGCCGGGGCGCTCACCGGTGCGCTCCCGCCTTCACGGGCACCGGCAGCGCCTCCTTGACCTCGGCGATGGCCACCGCCGGGAAGAACTTGATGAACAGCAGGAACCACATCGAGAACCAGCAGAAGCTGCCGATGAGGATCCCCAGCTCCGGCCACCGCGGCACGTAGTACGACCACTGCCAGGGCTCGTACTCGTGCGACAGCCCCGTCACAATGATCACGAACCGCTCGAACCACATTCCGATGTTGATGAAGATCGAGATCACGAACAGCGCCGTGAGGCTGCTGCGGATCTTCCGGAACCAGAGCAGCTGCGGCACGAACGCGTTGCAGGTGAGCATGATCCAGGTCGCCCACCAGTACTGGCCGAAGGCGCGGTTGTAGAACGAGGCGCGCTCGAACGGGTTGCCGCTGTACCACGCCATGAAGAACTCGGTGGCGTAGGCGTACGTCACGATCATCGCCGTCAGGAGGCACAGCTTCGCGAGGCTGTCGAAGTGCTTGACCTCGATGTAGCGCTCCAGGTGGAACGCCTTCCGGAGCGGCACGAGGATCGTGATCACCATCCCGCACCCGGAGTAGATCGCGCCGGCGACGAAGTACGGCGCGAAGATCGTGGCGTGCCACCCCGGCACGATGGACATCGCGAAGTCCCACGACACGACGCTGTGCACCGACAGCACCAGGGGCGTCGCGAAGCCGGCGAGGTACAGATACATCTTGCCGAAGTGCCGCCACTCGCGGTCGGAGCCCTTCCAGCCGAACGACACGAGCCCGTAGAGCTTCTTCCGCCACCCCGCCGCCCGGTCCCGCACCGCCGCCACGTCGGGGATCAGCCCCATCAGGAGGAAGGTGCTGGAGACCGTGAGGTAGGTGGAGATGGCGAAGACGTCCCACACCAGCGGCGAGCGGAAGTTGGACCACAGCCCGCGGAAGTTCGGGTACGGGAAGACCCAGTACGCGTACCAGGCCCGCCCGAGGTGCAGGACCGGGAAGAGGCCAGCGGTCATCACCGCGAACACCGTCATCGCCTCGGCGGCGCGGTAGATCGAGGTGCGCCACCCCGAGCGGAACAGGAGCAGGATCGCGCTGATCAGCGTCCCGGAGTGCGCGATGCCGACCCAGAAGACGAACGTCGTGATGTACGTGCCCCAGAAGATCGGGGGCTGGTAGCCGGTGACCCCGAGCCCGTAGCGGAGCTGGTAGCCCCAGCAGACCGCGCCGAACAGCAGGCCCACCAGGATGACCGACATCCCGGCGAAGTACTTCTTCCCCGGCGGCCGCAGCGTCTGGATGATGTCGTGGGTGACGTCGCCGTAAGTCGGCGGCGCCGGCGTGGACGGGACGGGAGCGGCGAGGGTCGCCATCGCGCTAGGCCTTCCCGTCGTGGATCACGCGCTCCAGATACGTGATCCCCGGTCTCGTGTTGAGCATCTCGAAGACCCGGTAGCCGCGCGGGTCCGTCTTGCTCCGGCTGACGCGGCTGGCCGGATCGTGGGCGTCGCCGAAGACCATCGCGTCGGCCGGACAGGTCTGGACGCAGGCCGGCGTGATGTCGCCGTCCGCGAGCGTCCGGTTGCGGACCTTGGCGTCGTTCTGCGCGAACCGGATGCGCTGGACGCAGAAGGTGCACTTCTCCATCACGCCCTTGGTCCGCACGGTGACGTCGGGGTTCAGCTGCCAGTTGAGCGGCTCGGGGAAGGCGAAGTACGGGCCGCCGGCGGTGCCGTAGTCCCACCAGTTGAAGTAGCGGACCTTGTACGGGCAGTTGTTCGCGCAGTAGCGCGTGCCGACGCAGCGGTTGTACACCTGGCCGTTGAGGCCGTCGGGCGTGTGGTAGGCCGCGTAGACCGGGCAGACCGGCTCGCACGGCGCGTTCTCGCACTGCTGGCAGAGCATCGGGATCTGACGCACCTGCCAGTCGGTGCCCGCCGTGTCGCCCTCCAGGTAGCGTTCCAGGCGGATCCACGCCATGCCGCGATGGCGCTGGGTCTGCTCCTCCCCCACGACGGGGAGGTTGTTCTCCGCGTAACAGGCGGTCATGCACGCCGAGCAGCCCGTGCAGCGGGAGAGGTCCACCGCCATCTCCCACTTGGGCTGCGGCTTGGCGTACTCGCCCACGAAAGCTCGCTGCTGCTGCGAGGCCGCCGCGGCGGCGATGGCCGAGCGCTCGGCGTCGGTGATCGTCGCCTCGGGCGCGGGCTCCACCTCGCCCCGCCGCGCCCCCGCGACGGTCACCGCGCGGGAGATGCCGCGGCCCATCTGCCGGGCGCTTCCCTCGGTGGTGGCGAGCGGGATCGTGCGGCCGGTCTTGGTCAGCGTCACGCGCGTGGAGCAGAACGCCAGCGCGCCGGAGGCGTCAGTGGCGGCGGCGGCCAGCAGATCGAGCGGGTTGACACCGCGCCCCTTCGCGGTGCGGCCGTACTCCGTGTGGCCCTGCCCGATCGGCATCGCGACCACGTCGCGCCGCACGCCCGGATAGACGTACACCGGCGCCTCGACGCGGCCATGCGGCGAGGCGACGGTGACGACGTCGCCGTTCTCGACGCCGAGGGCGCGCGCGGTGTCCGGGTGCACCTCGATCCAGCTCTGCCAGGCGATCTTGGTCGCCGGATCCGGCAGCTCCTGCAGCCAGCCCTTGTTCGCACCGCGCCCGTCGAACAGCGCCGCGGAGGGATAGACCACCAGCACCGGCGCCGCGGCGTCACCGTCGAACGCGGGCGGCTGGTACAGGAGCCGGGCGAAGTCCGACACGAGGTAGACGGAGTGCTGCGGCGCGGAACCGAACTGGCCGCCGTGCTGCAGCGTCTGCTCGAGCGCGGCCGGCGCGAGGCCCTTCGCCACCAGGTCGCGGGCCGATGCCGCCCCTCCGCCGACCTTCTTCCCCGCTTTCTCCGCCGCCGCCAGCAGCACGTCGGCGCTCTGGCGCGTGTCGAACACCGGCGTCATCGCCGGCTGCACGAAGCTCCGGGTGCCCCCGGCCGTCTCCACGACGCCCCACTGTTCCAGCGGCGTGTGGTCGGGGAGGATGAGGTCGCACAGCGCCGCGGTCTCGTCGAGGTGGCTCGCCAACGCGACTTTGAGGCCGACCTTGCGGAAGGCGTCCGCGAACCCGGCCGCCTTCGGCAGGGCGAACGCCGGGTTGGCATCGTGCACCAGCGCCACGTCCACGGTCCCGCCCTGCATCGCCGCGACGAGCGCCGTGGCGTCGTGATAGCGCGAGAGCCGGTCCAGCGCCCGCCCGGCCTGGAAGCGAACCGTGCGGCCGATGTTGCCCGCCACGTAGTTCAACAGGTGCACCGCCACGGCGGTCTGCGTGGCCGCGCGGTGCTGGTGCGCCACGCCGCCGCCCACCGCCAGGCTGGGCTGAGCCGCGGTGAACTCCCGCGCCAGGCGGTCGATCACGGCCGCGTCCACGCCCGTGCTCTCGGCCACGCTCTGCGCCGTGAAGCGCCCGAGGAAGCCGCGCACGCGGTCCGCTTCCGCGCCGGAGAAGTGCGCGCGGCCCAGCCGGATCACGCTCGCGGCGATCCCCAGCGCGAGCAGCCCCTCGGTGCCCGGCTTCGGCGCGATCCACTCGTCGGCGCTGAACGCCGTGAGGCCGCGCCGCGGCTCCACGGCGACGAACCGCGCCATCCCGCCGTCACGGAAGCCGTGCGCCTCGGCGAAGGCGCGCGTGTACTCGACCGGCGAGATCCACGTCTCTAGGAAATCCGCGCCGAAGGAGAGGATGTAGCGGGCCGCCGCGAAGTCGAACGCCGGGACGGACGCGACGCCGAAGGCCAGGCGGCTCGCCTCGCGCAGTGGCTCGTACGCGAACGCCTCGTAGCGCAGCCGCCGCGTCGAGCGGAACGCCCGCAGCCACTCGTCGTAGAACCCGTCGAGCACGCCGCTGTCGGCGCCCGTCACCAGCGCGACGCGGTCCGGCCCCGACGCCGCCGCCGCGCCCAGCGCCTCAGCCAGCTGGGCGATCGCCGCGTCCCAGCTCACCGGCTCGAGGCCGCGCGTCGTGTGGCGGAACGGCCCACGGATGCGGTCCGGATCGTACAGCCCCTGCAGCGACGCCTGCCCGCGCGCGCACAGCTTCCCTCGCGAGACCGGGTGCGCGGGATTGCCCTCGACCTTGACGGCGCGCGCTTCCCGCGTCTTCACGTGTATCCCGCACCCCGCCGGGCACTCGCGACAGGTGCTCGCGTAGAAGGTCGGGATGCCCGGGACCACTTCGTCCGGCGGCGTCACGTAGGGCAGCAGTCGGTCGGACGACTCCGACGAGCAACCGGCCGCCAAGCCGGCGCCCGCCGCCCCCGCCACCTGAAGGAACCGCCGTCGCTTCATCGCGCTCCCTAGAAATGGCAGCGGGTGCAGTCGCGCGTCACGCCCCGCTTCATGTGACAGCTCGTGCACCAGCCCATGGAACTCACGTCGATCGCCTGGAACACCCGCGGCATCTGCTGGATGTTGCCGTGGCAGGTCTGGCAGGCGAGAGCGGCCGCCACGTGGCGCATGTGCGGGAAGTGGGCGTACTCCGGGATCTTGTTGATCCGCACCCACGGCACCGACTGGCCCTTGGTGTAGTAGTCCCGCAGCTTCGCGATCTCGGCGTTCGGATTCCCCGCGCTGTCCGGCGCCGACGTGATGAGGTGGCACCCCATGCACGTGCTCAGCGAGGGGATGTTCACCGTCCAGGAATTGGCCGCGTTGTTGTGACAGTACAGACAGGGGATGCGGTACTGACCTGCGTGGATGTCGTGCCGGTAGAAGATGGGCTGCACGGGCCCCTTGAGGCGGCGCGGCAGCGCCGGCCACGGTCCGCCGGGACGCACGCCCGTGAGGCTCGAGTATCCCCCACCCCCCGACGCCGGCAGCGGCCCCAGCCCCGTGTCCATCTGGATCTCAGTCACCGGCGGTGGTGGCGCGCCCTGACCCCTGGCCAACGAAATGCCGGCGAGCGCCGCGGCCAGACCGAGCAGCACGACGCCGGCGATCTTGTAGCTCAAACGCTTCATCCAGACCCGGACCAGAGGGTGGAGAGGCACGACGCGATGTTTGAGTGAGGCGGCGAAATTCTACTTGCGGCCGCGGGCATTTACAAGGCCCGGTTGGCCGCGTCGACTGCGGCGGTCGCGCGGTCCCGGCGCAGCAGCAGGATCACGCCGAACCCGGCGAGCAACAGGCTGAGGAGCTGCCCCATCGACAGCGGCCCGAGCACGGTGCCGAGCGGGTGCGACGGGTTCACGAACTGCGCGTCGGGCTGCCGCGTGAACTCGATGAGGAAGCGTGCCGCGGCGTACAGCAGCAGGAAGGCCGCCGCCAGCTTGCCGGTCCCGAGCCGCTCGTGCCGTCGGACGTAGATCCACCAGAGTACCCCGCCGATCACGAGCCCCTCGAGCGCGGCCTCGTAGAGCTGCGAGGGATGGCGGAGCGGCACCTGGGGGGCGATCGCCGCCCACGCGCCGCTGGCGCGCAGGGTGGCGTAGGCGTCGTGCCAGTTGAGCGGCCCGGCGCGCGCCAGCTCCGGCGACAGCGCCTGCGCCGCGGGGTCGGTCGGGAACCGCATCCCCCACGGCAGCCAGGCGGGCGCGACGCGGCCGAACAACTCGCCGTTGATGAAGTTGGCGATCCGCACCACGAAGATGCCCGGCGGCGCGGCGAGCGCGAGGCCGTCGGCGAGCCGCCCCCACGACACCTGGCGGCGCCGCGCGAACAGCAGCGACGCGACGAACACGCCCGCCAGGCCGCCGTGGAACGAGAGACCGCCCTCCCACAGCTTCACCAGCTCGACGGGATGCGCGAGCATCCGCGGATCGTAGAACACGGCGTAGCCGAGCCGGCCGCCGAGCAGGACCCCCGCGACCAGCCAACCGATGAGGTCGCTGACCGCCGCCTTGGTGAGCGGGAGGAAGCCGTCCCGCACCATCTTGTCGAGCAGCAGGCTCGCGACGACGAACCCGACCAGGTACCCGATCCCGTACCAGCGGATGGCGAGCGGCCCGAGGTGGATGGCGACGGGATTCCAGCCGGGGAACGCGATCTCGGCGAAGATCATCCCGTATTCTACTCGGCGAGGGCGAGGCGGGTCAGCGCGGCCTCGGGGAGACGGAACGGGAAGTGGGTGCCGAAGACGAAGCGGTCGCGGCCGACCGTGCGGCGCAGAAGCGCGAGCTGATCGTCGGGCGGGCCCCAGAGCCACGCGATGTCCCAGCGGATGCGCGCGGCCTCGGACGGCGTCGAGCCGAAGTGGACTTCCTCGATGAGCGCGCGATCGGCGTTGGTCACCAGCACGGCGACCCCGGGATGAGCGCGGACCACCGCGCGCACGTCCGCGCCGAGCAGCTCGGGGGCGACATCGAGCCGGTGGCGCTGGCGGCCGTCCTCCAGCCGGACGGTCAGCACCAGCACGAGGCCGGCGGCCGCGCACGCGGCGGTCAGGGCGCGCATCTCCGCACCGGCGGCTCCAAAGCCGTAGTGCGTCGGGTAGGTCCGCACCGCCGGAGCGCCTTCCCGCTTCGCGCGCTCCACCTCGTGCTCCCATCCCGGATACGCCGGGTTCACCGCGGGCACCGGCAGCAGGCGGGCGCGGTGCGGCGCGAGCAGGCGGAATAGCTCGTCGTTCCCCGCGGCGACGTCGCGGTAGAAGATGCTGGGCACGTGCCCCACCCACGCCCGAACGACGTGCAGGCGCGCCATCTCGGCGGCGAGCCGCTCCGGCGTCGGGTCGGGCAGCGCCCGGAAGGGATACGGCCCGACCAGCGCGTTGTGGTCTACAAGCTCAGGCGTAGTCACCAGAACGGCGCTCTCCGCTTGGGTTTTCGAGGTGAGCACCCCTCCACTGTGCCCCAAATGTGCCCCTGCTCACGAGCGGGCACCAGAGGCAGCGCGCTGCGTCGCGTGGTACGCCGCCAGCCTCTCGACCGCCGCGTTCAAGTCGCGCTCGTCAACAATGTCGTAGCGCCGAAACACCTCACGCGTGAGGTGGCCGGTGATCTGCATCGCAACGTGCTCGGGCACTCCGGCCCGAATCAGATTCCGAGAGGCGGTGCGCCGGCGCGGCGATCACCTCGGCCCACACCTTCGAATAGGGCTGGTGCGTCTCGCGGCAGAACTCGGTCAACGGTTGCAGCGTCATCGGCCTACACCTCCATGAGAAAGAGGAAGAGCCGGGCACTCGTCTCCGACCGATGGGCTCCTCGGTCGTGCGAGCACCCGGCCCCGCCGGATGCTTCTGAGCCAGCCCCGCTGGCTCTACGGACTACGCGAGAGTGTGGAAGCACCCTCTCTTCCCTGCCCGACAAGTAGTGTGAACGCGCTGAGCGTCTAGACCACGAAGTCTAGATCGCGTCAGCGTCGCCGGGCCTCGACATAACGCCTCCCTCACGCCCTCGGGCTACGATGTGCATGATAGCTGTGGCGGGCGGGCCGCCCGCCGCTGAGGGCATCAGGAGGGCCGCGCCATGTTGCGTCGCCGCGTCATCGTTCTTTCCGCCTCGCTGCTCGCCACCGCGATAGCAACCCCTGTGACTGCGCAGCGCCTTGAGGTCGGCGCCCGAATCGGATACTCGCCCCCGACCGGAACGCTGTTCCAAGTGATCGCCGGTGGTGTCATCCGATCATGGGATGGCAGCAGCGGCCTCTCAGTCGGCGCGGTTGCGTCGTACTGGCTGCTCGCACACCTCGGGATACAGGGCACCGTAGACCTCCGCTTCGCCCGGCACTATGTCGCAGAAGGAGCTTGGACTTCCTCCTGCTACACCGTGGGGTGCCAGCCTGTAGTGAACCCTCCAGTACTGCTAGACACGAGCGCCACGCAGCTAGTCGCATCGCTCCGCCTTGCCGCTCGGCAGGCGCTGGGGCCCAGACTCGAACTCAGCGCCAGCCTTGGCCCGGCGATGATCCTTTTCGGCCATTCAGAGTACCGTCCCAGCGGACCTGCGGCCTATGGCCTGGCGCAGAACTATGCGTACGGAGTCGCGGGTGGACTATCGGCAGCGTGCGCACTCTCGTCTCGCCTCCGTCTCACTGTGAGCACCGACGATGTCGTCTTTCGGGTGCAGCCAGCTGCTGTACGAGGCGGCTTTGCCTCTGACGGGTGGCAGATCTACTCGGTGGCGGCCCCCCTGCGGCACGAGTTCACCGTCAGTGCGGGGTTGAGCTTCCGGGTACTGTAGACACTCGCCGCTCCAACACCAGCTTGGCAGGTGTGCCCTTAGTGTACCCTTGAGCCCAGGTTACCGGGTGCGCTGAATGCACGACGGGCACCGTTGCCGGTGCCCGTTTCGTGCTCAAACTGCTCTGCTGTGTCCTGCTGTTCAGCCCGACCCGCGACCTACAAGCTCAGCCGGAAGAGCCGCGCCGCGGTCTTCCATCGGATGCCCTCCAGCGCTTCGGGCACGACCCCCATCGTCTCCAAGGCGCGCAGTTTCGCCCATCCCGTGTCCATCGTCAGGTCGCAGCCCCAGAGCAGACGCTCCGGGCCGACGCACTCCAGGCACAGCTCGAGCATCCCGCGATCCACGCCGCTGCCGGACAGGTCCACGAACACGTTGGGCACGCCGCGCAGCACGCGCAGCGAGTGTGCCCAGTCCCCGCCCCCGCCGATGTGCGCCAGGATGAAGGCGCAGGCGGCGTGGCGTCCGGCGAGCTCGAGCAGATCCAGTGCGTCGGAGATCTCCTGATTCGGCACCTCGCGCGTGCGGCGCTGCCATGCGTGCTGGAGCACCGGCACGCCGCGCTCGCCGGCGAGAGCGGCGATCGGATCGAGGAGCGGGTCGCTCGCGCGCCGGCTCGCCGCCAGCTTGACGCCCACCATGCCGGCGGCCAGGCCCCGCTCGATCTCAGCGATAGCGTGCGCCGTGTAATTCGGGTTCACGGCGACGTACCCCTTCACCAGCGACGGGTGCGCTCGGACGATGGCGCGCAGCGCGTCGTTCCCCGTGGTGACATCCTCTGGCGAGGGGAAATAGATGGGCGACGTGCGACCCCAGCTGCCGAGGATCGAGGCAATGTGGAGCGTGATACCGATCCTGGCGCCGGCCGCCAGGCGGCTGCGGTTCAGCTCTTCCCAGTCGGCACGCGGCGACGCCGCGTGCGAGAAGTGCGCGTGCACGTCCACCAGAGGCCCGCTCACCGCGGCACCTCCGCCAGCACCTCCCGCACCACCCTCAGCGTCTCGTCCACGTCGCTCCGCTCGTGACTCAGGCTCGGGAAATTGTATCCGCCCCGCTTCAGCAGCACACCCTTGCGCACGCACCCCAGGAGGAAGCGGCGCTCGCGCTCGCTTTCTCCGAAGCGCAGGAACCACATCTCGGGCAGACCGCACACCTCGAGGCCCGGTGCGGCGAGCGGCGCGAGCCCGTCGAGGATGGCGCCGCCGATCGTCGCCAGGTGCCGCGCCACGTCCGTCTCCGCCCACACGTCGAGCACGGCGCGCGCGGCCGCGAGCGCCACGAACTCCGTCGCGAGCGTCGAGGAGATCCAGGTGCTGCGCACAGCGGCCATGAGGTCGGCGCGCCCCACCACCGCCGCGAGCGGGAACCCGTTGGCGAGCGCCTTGCCCAGCACCGCGAGGTCGGGCGTGACGGACCATCGTCCGGCCGCCCCGCCCGGTCCCAGGCGATAGCCGGTCTTGATCTCGTCGAAGATCAGCACCGTGCGCTCGCCCGCGAGGCGCCGGGCCGTCGAGAGCCAGGCGGCCGACGGCGAGCGCTCCACGACCGGTTCCAGCAGGATCGCGGCAGGAGGGCCGCCGCGCGCCACCGCCGCCTCGAGCGCCGCGACGTCGTCGAACGGCACCGCCGTCCAGAGCGTCGCGGTGGCCGCCGGCACGCCCGCGCCGGACGTCGGCCCGTCGAGCCAGCCGCTGTAGCCGGCGTGCACCACGCGGTCCCGGCCGGTCGCGACCCGCGCGATCCGCACCGCCGCTGCCACAGCCTCCGCGCCCGTCTTGAGGAAGCGCGCCTGCTGCGCGCCGGGATAGGCGGCGCAGAGCCGCTCGGCGACCTCGACCTCCAGCCGGTGCGGCAGCGGCCCCACGGCACCGTCCCGGACCGCACGCTCGGCCGCCTCCACCACCCTGGGGTGAGCGTAGCCCAGCGCGACCGCCCCCAGCGCCATCGTCCAGTCGAGCAGGTCGAGCCCGTCGGCGGTCCGAACCCGCGCACCGGAGGCGCGCACCAGGTGCGTCGGACCGCCCGGGCCTCCGAACATCGCCTCCGGCGCCTTCGAGCCGGTCGAAGTGAATCCTGCCACCGCCTCCGCCGCGCGGCGCGCGAGATCGTCGGAGCGGCCCGCCTCGCCGGCGCGCGTCACGTCAGCGCTCCGCCGCCACCAGCGGGAGGTCGTGCGTGAGCGGCCGGTCGCCAGCGAGATAGAGCCGCGAGCCCTGGGCGCCGGACCAGACCAGTTGCGCCGTGCGCCGCTCCCGTCCCTCGCGGATCCGGTTCACGTAGAGATCGAACCCGAAGTCCCCCACGTCGTCCGAAAGCTCGATCGCGCAGGTGACGCGATAGCCGCGGTCGGTCGGCTGCCAGGCGCCCTCCACCATCTCCGGCGCCGCGTCGGTGCCGGGGACGGCGGAGAGCTTGAGCCGCGAGGGATCGTCCGGGTCGGGCACGATGAGCCAGCCGAGGAAGGTCACCGCGGCGACGTACACCTGGATCCCGTCGGAGTGAATGTCCGGATTCTCGTTCTCCCACTCCGGGTCGGGCGCGCCGCGCCGGCGGAACGCAGGCTCGGCCGCGTTCACCTCGACCGCGAGGTACAGCGTCGAGCCCGCGTGATTGAGCCAGGCGCGCGCCGAGAACGCCTCCGGGCCCTCCCACGGCTCCTCGGCGCGGCGGAACTGCTCGGCGCGATCCAGGACCAGCGGCGCGTCGAGGCGGAAGCCCTCGAGCGTGCCGTCGAGCGCCGGCGCTTGCGGCACCGCGAGGCTCCGCGCCGCGGCTACCTGCGGCTCGGCTTTCGCCGGGGCGCTCGGCGGCGGCTCCTCCGGCAACTCGCGCGCCCCGCCGAGCTCGATGGGGTCGCCGCGGCCGAGATCGATGCGCCACCCGGTGTCGGTCGGTGCGTGCGAGTGCATCCCGCCACCCGCGAGCCGCACCACGTACTCGTCCTCGTGGCACTCGACCTCCTCCACGGTGTCGCCGCCGACGCACGCCACGAGCGTCACCTCCTCGCCGCTCGACGCCACGACCGCGAAGTCGAGGTCCTCCGGCTCCCCCGCGGCCGGCGGCGGCCCGGGCGCGGTCGTCAGCTGCACCTGGAACGGCTGGCGACCCGCGAGGAAGATCGGCAGCACGCCTTCGGCGCGCTCGAAGGTCACGCCCGCCTGGTGCACGGCCGCGCGGCCGAGCCCGTGCCAGGGGACCGCCAGCGACCGCTCGCCCACCGCACTGGCCATCTGTACCACGTCCAGCACGTACCACGGGGTCACCACGACGGTCCGCTGCATTCCCGCCCCGTCGTACGCGGTCCCGTCGGGGAGCTGCGCACACACCCAGCCGAATTCGCCCTGCTCCTCGAACCCCACGCAGATGCCGCGCGCCTCCGACTGGGAGAGGCCGTCCACCAGCGGCGCGTTGTGCGCCCACGTGGTGCGGTACCAGGCGAGCTTCCGCGAGACGTACGATCCGGTGCCGAAATCCACGAGCCACGGGACGCCGCCGGCGTGCACCGTGAGATTGAGCCGGTCGGGATGGCCGTGCCCGCCGCCGGACTCGCCGTAGTCGAGGCTCACGTAGCGCCGGCCGCCCTCCCCGTCGTCGCGGAAGACCGCGAGGCCCGTCGCCTCCAGATGCACGGTGCCGGGGCGCCAGGCGTCGGGCCCAGTCTGCGGCAGCTCGCGCGGCATCCAGAGCAGCCCCTTCCACCCGAGGCCGGAGCGGCGCACGCCCGAGGCCGGCTCGTTGCGCTCGACCTCCGTGATTGCGCCGGCGCCCTCCGCCACCACCGGCACCGACGCGTCGTAGACGTGGGCGAGGAGCGAGGACAGCTCCGGGCGCGGGTGGCGCGCGAGCGCGAGCTCCCACAGCTCCGCCATCCGCCGGTGCCGGAGCGACACGCCGAACTTGGAGTCGCGCCGCGCGGGAAAGGTGAAGTCCGGGAGGCTCGTCAGCACCGGCGCCCAGAACGCCGCGCGGAACTTCGCCGCGCGGGCGTCCGGCGCGCCCCAAAGGTCCACGTCGCCGCGCGTCCGCAGCATCTCCGCGCCCCACGCCAGAGCCCGGAGGGTGAACCAGTGGTAGTTCTCGCCCTCGTACCAAAGCCCATCGGCGAGCACACCCTTCTCCATGATCGCGAGAAGGCCAGAGTCGCCGTGGGCCGCCGAGCGCGAGAGGGACGCGTCGCCCAGCACGCCGCCGAGCGCGTACAGCGCCGCCGCGTTCCACGCCTGGCGGTTGGAGAGGCCTTCGTCGAAGTCCGCGATCAGCGCCGCGGAGGGCCGGAACAGCCGCTCGACGAGATCGCGCTCGAGGTCGGCCGGGAGGCGGCCGCACTCGCCCAGCAGCGAGGCGGCGGCCGCCAGCTGCAGCACCCAGACCGACTCCAGGTAGGTCGAGAAGAACGGGCGGCTCGGGCCGAGGGCGTTGTCCGCGTTGGGATACTCCAGGTACCGGGCGGCCAGCGCCGCGAGCGTCTCGAGGGCCCTGGCCTCGCAGCGCGGTTCGCGGTCCAGGGCCGCGATGAGCGCGGCTTCCCAGCAGCGCTCCGCCAGCCAGAGCTGGTACCAGTACACCCACCAGCGGTGGGTCTGCTCGGACGCCCAGATCCTGCCGCAGCGCGTGCAGCGCTGGGCCTGCGGCGACCATGGGTCGAACGCCAGCTCGGCGCCGTCGTCGCGGCAGAGACTCCCCCACCGCGACAGGAGGGCCTTGGCCTCGGGGACGTACAGCGACCGCGTAACGAACTCCCCGACCTCCGCGCGGAGACGCGCGTCCAGCGCCGTGAGATCGGGCGACGCGGCCACCTCGACGCGGCGCCGCTCCAGTGCATCGGGAGCAACGAGCACGCTGCGCACGTCAGTGGTCCGCGGCGAGCCAGCTCACGACGCCCGCCGAATCGAAGGAGTAGCGAAGGACCTGGCCCCCGGCGGCGCGGAGCGCCTCCGCCACGGCGAAGGCGCGTCCCGCCCGCGCGAGGAAGACCATGCAGCCGCCCGCGCCGGCGCCGCAGGCCTTGCACCCCGCCGCGCCCGCCCCCGCCGCGGCGCGTTCCAGATCGCCCATCGTCGCCGTGCGAACCCCCTCCCCCAGCGCCTGCTGCAGCTCCCAGTTCCGCGTGAGCAGCTCGCCGATCCGCACCACGTCGCCGTTCGAGATCGCGTCCCGCATCGCGTAAGCGCACGCGCGCAGCCCGTCGAGCGCTCGGCCGATCGCGGCGTCGCCCGCCGCGTAGCGGCTCCAGACCTGCTGATGCGTCGCGCCGGAGAGCCGCGACGCCCCGGTGTAGCAGAGCACCAGATGCCGCTCCAGCTCGTGCAGCTGCTCCGCGGGAGGATCGAGGCGCGTGGCGCCCACGCTCTGCGCGCCGAACTCGAGGAACTGCAGGCCGCCGAGCGACGCAGCGTATTGGTCCTGTTTGCCACCGAGGATGGCGGCGTCGCCCGTCTCGATCTGGTGGGCCCGCTGCGCGATCTCCGCGGCCTGCAGCCGCCGCCCGTCCAGGGCGGCGAACGCCGCGACCAGCGCCACGCCCATCGCGCCGGAGCCGCCGAGCCCCGAGGACGGCGGGGCATCGCTGCTGGTCGTCACCTCGAAACCCGTCTCGGGACCGAGGCGCCGCGCCGCCGCCTTGAGGAGCGCCAGCTCGCCGTCGGGCCTCAGGTCCGCAGCCCGCCGCGCGCTCACGGCCGCACCGAGGTCGAGCGCGCGCAGATCCACGCCGCCGCGCCGGCGCCGCACCTGCGCGTGGGCGTGCAGGCTGATCGCCACGTTCACGACCGCGCCCCCCCCGCCGGCGCGCGCGCTGTACGGCGCGACGTCCGTCCATCCACCGGCCAGGTCGATCCGGAGCGGGGCCCGGCCGTGCGCGATCACCGCGCGCTCCCCGCCGGCGAAAGGTGCCAGCGCTGGAGTGTGGCCAGCTCGCCCCTGAGATCCATGCGGACTCCTCTGAGTCTCCGGTTCATCCCCTGCACGCCGCGCGCGTGATAGAGAAACGAGATCGGGAGGTCGCGCGCAACGATCCGCTGGACGGAAGCGAAGTCCCCCGCGTCGAGCGCAGCGTCTACCGCGGGGTTCCGGTACCGCGCGTACTGCAGCGGCTCCGCGAGCCGGCGCGAGTCGAAGAGGCTCCGGAGATAGCCCAGCGCCGGGTCGCCCGAGATCCCCGTCACGAGGGCATCATAATCCCGCGCGCGCCCCTGCGCCGCCGCCAGGAACGCCCCCAGCTCGAGCTGGCGGATCCGCGCGTCCGCACCCGCCGCACGCAGGTCCGCCTGGATCATCTGCTCCAGCGAGTTGTCCGACGAGCCGACCGTCAGGACGGTGAACGCCAGCGTACGGCCGCCGCGCCGCCGGAGGCCGTCTGCGCCGGTGCGCCAGCCCAGCGAGTCGAGGAGGGCCCGCGCCGCCGCGCGGTCGAACGGCGTTCGCTCGACCGGCACGGCGAGCGGGTGGGACGGCGGGACCGGGCCGTCGGCCAGCTCGCCGAAGCCGTACAGGTACGCCGCCACCATCTGCTCGCGGTTCAAGGCCAGCGTCAGCGCGCGGCGCAGGCGCGGGTCGTCGAACGGGGCGCGCGCCGTGTTCCACACCAGGCCGTAGGTGAGAAGGATCGGGTAGCTCACGAGCGCCAGCGCCGAGTCGCGCCGCACGAGGCTCGCGTGCATCGGTCCGATCCCCGCCACGTCCAGCTCGCCGTCCACGAGGCCGGCCAGCTTCGTCGCTGCCTCGTCCACTACGACGATCACGAGGTTCCGGATCGCCGGCGGCCCGCCCAGCGCCGTGGGGAAGTCGCGATTGGACTCGAAGACCCATCGCTGGTTGGGGGCGTGCGACACGAAGCGATACGGCCCGTTGCCCACCGGGTGCTCGTTGAAGGCCGCGCGCCTCACGGCCGCGTGGGGGACGGCCGCCAGGAGGTGTGCGGGCACCACGGCCAACTCCACGAGCACGTCGGGAAACGCCGGTTGCGGACGGCAGAAGACGAGGCGCACGGTGAACGGGTCGAGCGCGCGCACGTCGGTGAGGCACGCCAGGTCCGCATTGCGCGGGTAGCCGGTGGCCGGATCGCGCGCCGCGTTCAACGTGAAGACGACGTCCGCGGCGCCGGTCGGCGCCCCGTCGTGCCAGCGCACGTCGCGGCGGAGCGCGAGGTCCAGCGCGCGGCGGTCCGCGGACCACCTCCAGCGCTCGGCGAGATAGGGCTGCGTCCGGAGCGCGCTGTCGTAGCGCGCGAGGGTCATGAACAGGGCGAAGCGCTCCACCTGCTTGGCCAGCGGGTGGCTGGTCAGGAGCGGATTGATGGACTGGAGATCGGCGCCGGACGCGAAGAAGACGGACGACGGCGGCGCCGCCGGCGCACAGCCGGCCAACGCCACTGAGATCAGCCACCCGCACCGCACGGCCGGAAGCTAGAGAATTCGCGCGCCGGCCGCGAGATTGGCGGCAATGAGGACGGTGCCGCTCCGCCGCCTGCTGGTGGCCCTGCTCACGGTCGTCCTGGTGCTGACCGCGACCTTCGCGGCCTTGCACCTCGCGCCGGGCGATCCCGTGCGCCTCTACCTCGGGCCCTCGGCCGACGAGGCCGTCGTCGCCGCGACGCGGCACGCCGAAGGGCTGGACCGGCCGCTCGCGGAGCAGTACGCGGACTGGCTGGTGCGGTTCGCCGCCGGCGACTGGGGCACGAGCATCGCGCAGCAGCGCCCGGTCGCGCACGTGCTCGGGGACGCCCTCGGGCCGACGCTCGTGCTCGTCGGCACGTCGCTCCTCCTCACCTACCTCGCAGGGATCCTGATCGGCGCGTTCCAGGCGTCGCGGCGCCGCACCGCGCTCGACACCGCCCTCACAGGCGTCACGACATTCCTCTACGCCCTGCCCTCCTACGTCGTCGCGCTGGGGCTGGTCCTGGTCTTCGCGTACGCGGGGGCGCTGTGGCGCTGGCCCTCGTGGTTGCGGTATCCGGCGTTCGGCGCGGCGAGCGTCGGCGCCGATCTCCTCCCGCCGTCGGCGCGCTTCGTGGACGCGCTCCGGCACCTCGTGCTCCCGGTCGCGACCCTGGCGATGGTCGGCGCGGCGGGGACGGCGCGCTTCGTCCGGGGCGCCGTGCTCGACGCCCTGCGCCAACCGTTCGTGCGGGCGGCACGGGCGAAGGGACTGGGCGAGGCGCGGGTGCTCCTGAGGCACGCGCTCCGCAACGCGCTCGTGCCGGTGCTGACGCTCCTGGGGCTCCAGCTGCCCGCGCTCTTCTCCGGGGTCGTGTTCGTCGAGACGATCTTCGGCTGGCCCGGGATGGGGAGGGTGACCGTGCAGGCGGTCCTGGCGCGGGACTATCCGGTGGTCATGGCGTCCACCGCCGTCTTCGCGGTCCTGGTGATCGCGGGCAACCTGCTCGCGGATCTGCTCGCCTCGCTCGCCGACCCGCGCGCGGAGAGTGGCGCATGAGCGGCGCGCGTCCCGGTCTCCTCGGCCGCGTCTGGCGCGATCGCCGCTCGCGCATCGGCGGCGCCCTCGTCGGCGTCTTCGTCCTGGGGGCGATCGCCGGGCCGCTCCTTCTGGGACGCGCGCCCATCGAGCTGGCCGACGTGGTCGCCCGCCGCTTCATGGCCCCCCTCGCCCGCACGCCCGACGGCGTCCTCCACCTGCTCGGCACCGATCGCTTCGGGCGCGACGTCCTCGCCCGCCTGCTGCTGGGGGCCCGCATCTCGCTCGCCGTCGGGGTGCTCGCGGCCCTGGCCTCCACGCTGGCGGGCATCGCGGTGGGGGCGGTGGCCGGCTACGCCGGGGGCGCCTCGGACCGCGCGATCGTCGCAGTGACCGACGCCGCGCTGGCGATCCCGCGGGTGCCGTTCCTCCTGCTCCTGGTCGCGCTGGTCGAGCCGGGAGCGGTGATGACGGTCGTGGCGCTGGGCGTCACGGGCTGGATGACCGTCGCGCGGCTGGTGCGGAGCGAGGTGCGTGCGGCCAGGAGCCGGCCGTTCGTCGAGGCCGCGCACGCCCTGGGCCTCAGGCCGCGGCGCGTGCTCGTGCGCCACGTGCTCCCGAACGCGCTGACGCCGGCCCTGGTGGCCGCCGCGCTCGGCGTCGGCAGCGCGATCATGCTCGAGGCCGGCCTCTCGTTCCTCGGCCTGGGCGTGCAGCCGCCGACGCCGTCGTGGGGGAACATGATCGCCTCGGGGCGGGACGCGTTGATGATCGCGCCGTGGGTGGCGCTCGCGCCCTCGCTCGCCGTCGCGCTGGTCGTCCTCGGCTTCAGTCTCCTCGCCGACGCGCTCGAGAGCGCGATCGCGGCGGAGGTCGCGGGCTAGCTAGCGCAGCAGCACCGTCACCACAGCGCGCGGCGGCGCGTCGAAGCGGATCGTGCCCGCAGCGGAGATCTCGAGCGACGCGAGCGGCGTCTCGTCCAGCCGCGTCAGCTCGGCCGACGTGACCGGCCACGGCACGCGCCACTCGCCGGCGACCGCTCGAGCCAGCGCGTTGTAGCAGCGCAGCACGACGCCCTTCTCCGACTCCGGCGGCTTCATGGCAGAGAACACGAGTCCCTCGCCGACCAGCGCGGGCCCGGCCACCGGCTCCGGTATCTCCAGGAGCGACCGCCGCATCAGCGCCAGCGGCCGGCAGTGGAAGCGCTCCGCCGTCCGCTCGATCCGCTCGCGATCGTCGAGATCCCGCTCCGCGCAGGGGAAGACGCCGAAACGCGCGCGGAACGGCCCAAGACACTGCGCGTCGGGCGTGGGCGTCGGCCACCCGGCGTGCCCCAGTCGCTCGGGCATGTCCTCGCGTGACATCTGGCCGAACGCGCGAAACAGCGTGACCAGCAGCGTGCCGTCGGCCCGGAGCTCGTATTCCGGCAGGCCGTCGGTCAGCACCGTCAGGCCGCGCCCCCCGTTCGCCGCGGTCACGCAGCGCAGCATCGGCGCCGTGGGCGCGGGCTGCTCGATGCCCGCCGGATTCCGGGATCCGGAGCCAGGGGTCCGCTCCACCGGCCCGAAATGACCGTCCGCGACCTCGCGGACCGGTTTCGCGCCCAGCGGGAAGGCGACGCGCAGGCGGTGATCTTTCCGCCGGTTCTCACCCTCCACCTCGAGCTGCACGAACCCGGCGCCCGCATCCAGCGTCACCCGCGTCGTGGTCTCGAGCGCCGACGCGTCGTAGCGCCGCGCGATCTCGAGCACGGCGCGGAGCGGCCCCGCGTGCACCACGCGCGCCGCCACGGCGTCGGGAACGCGCACCACGCGGTCCCGGCGCGGCGCGGAGTAGGTGTAGCTGTCCCCGGCGTCGCCGTTGTCCCAGAGCTCCCCCAGGCCGTGGTAATGCTCCCCCGACGCCAGGTCGATGACCTCCAGCGTGCCCTCTTCCTCGACCCGCACGAGCAGCTGCTCGTTCCGGAGCACGTTGCCCTCGGCACTCACCGTCGGGCCGCGGGACGCCTCGGAGCGCCCGGCGCCGTCCACGACTTCGAGCGCCGCCACGCCGAGCGGAGGCAGGTCGCGCGCGAGCAGCGCGATCCGACGCCACTCGACGGCCGAGGAGAGCGGGTAGTGCACCGGGCTCTCGACCAGGTCGTGCCCGTCGCGCGTCTCCAGCTCCTGGAACCCCACTTCGTGCCCACCCGAGCCGACCAGGTGGAATGGGCCCGGCGTGACGAGTGGAGCGGGGCGCACACGCTGCTGCCCAACCGAGACATCGCCACGGAACAGCGCCACCTCGGCCTCGACCACCGCACTGCGCGACGCCGGCGACGGATTGAAGACGAGGAGCGCCGGCCGCCACGCCGCCCGGCCCGCGGCGCGCGCCCGCGGCCGCTCGTGCCCCACCACGTCCTCGACGGCGTGCGCGATGATCTCGTCGGCCTGCTGGCGGCAGCGCTCGAACCGCGTGGTCATCTCCCGGTGAACCGGGTCGGCGCTCGTGCCGCAGATGCTGTCGTGCGGGTGGTTCTCCAGCAGCACGCGCCATGCCGCCGCCAGCTCGGCGCGCCGATCGGGATTGACCGCTCCACCGGAGCGATCCTGCGCGCCGCCCGCAACGCCACCCGCGCCCCGCGAGACACCGCTCCGGTCGCTCCGGCCGCGCGCCACGGCGAGCGCCGCGAGCGGCTCGGCGAAGCGCTCCAGCAGCCGCTGGCATTCCGTGTTCGCCTGTTTGAGGTACACCCGCGAGCCGTGCGTCCCCTGCAGCGCCCAGGCGTGGCGGTGGCCGTGCCGCAGCTCGCCGGTGACGACCGGCAGCCTGTCCCCGTGCTCCCGGGCCAGGCGCAGGACGGCGGCGGCGTAGTCCTCGAGCGCGCCGATGGCGAATCGCATCCGCGGCACGAGCGTGTTGAGGGCCGCGACGATCTCCGGCAGGTCGTGCTGCGCCGCGTGGTGGTCTGCGCCCGCCATCACGAGCCAGTGTGGCGAGCGGGCGCGCGGCTCGAGGTCCGCGCGCAGCTTCTCCCACGCCGCCGCCAGCGCCTGCGGCTCGCGCGGGAGGCTCTTCCCGTTCTCGTAGCCGGGCGGCGGAAGGTGGATCATCAGCACCTCCGACCCGTCCGCCGAGCGCCACCGGTGGAGATCGCCCTCCTGCCCGCGCTCGCCCCCGAACCCGCGCCACAGGACCGCCGCCTCGAGCCCGAACCCCCGGAACAGCGTGGGCAGCGCCGCGGGGTGGCCGAACGCGTCGGGCGAATACCCGACGGCCATCGGTTTCCCGCCGAGACGCCGCACGGTCCGCTGACCGGCGAGGAGGTTGCGCACCAGCGACTCCGCCGAGACCAGGAACTCGTCGGCCAGGACGTACCAGGGACCCGCCTCGAGGCGCCCGTCGCTGAAGAGCCGGCGCAGGCGCTCCTCCTGCTCGGGCCGCGCCGCCAGGTAGTCGTCGAGGACGATGGCCTGGCCGTCGAGGAGGAAGCTCCGGAAGTCGGGGTGGCGCGGGAGGAAGTCGAGCAGGTCGTCCACGAGCCGTACCAAGCGCAGGCCGAACCGCGCGGCAGGATGATACCACTCGCGGTCCCAGTGCGTGTGGGCGACGACGTGCACCGTGACGGGCATGGCACGAAGCTACGGCCCGCTTGCCGCCCCGAACAGGGCACGTAACTTCACTCCGGGCATTCGCGGAGCGGCACATGAAGGCACTGGTCGTGGACGATGTGGCGTACGGCGTGCGGACCCTGAAGGCGATCTTTCAGAGCGCCGGGTACGAGGTCGCCGTCGCCGGGGACGGCCAGGCCGCGCTCGAGCTGGTGCGCAAGGACCGCCCCGACTTCATCGTGACCGACGTGCTGATGCCGCGCCTCGACGGCTTCCAGCTCTGCCGGGCGATCAAGACCGACGAGAGCCTCGCCCACATCCCGATCATCTTCTACACGGGTGACTACACCGACCCGGCCGACCGGGAGTTCGGCATCTCGCTCGGGGCCGCGGCGTACCTCACCAAGCCGATGGAGCCGCAGGAGCTGCTCGACGCGGTGGCGAAGGCCGTGGGCATGCTCCGGCCGAAGCTGCAGCCGCGGTCCCACCTCAAGGAGACGTTCGCGGCCGCGTACGCCGACCGACTCGCGGCGAAGCTGCAGGACAAGGTGACGGCGCTCAACGCCGCGCTGGCGCAGCTCGAAAACGCGTACACCGGGACGGTCTCCGCGCTCACCCTCGCGCTCGCGGGCCGGGAGGGGAGCGATCCGATCGAGGCGGAGCGGCCCGCGCGGCTCGCGCAGCTCTTCTGCGAGCGCATCGCCCCCGATCTCGCGGCCGATCCGAACGTGTTCCGCGGCTTCCTCCTGCACGACATCGGCAAGCTGATGCTGCCCGAGGGGCTGCTGCGGAAGGCCGGGCCGCTGACGAAGGAGGAGCGGGCGCTGTTCGAGCGGCAGCCGGGAATCGCGGCCGACATCCTCCGCAACGTGCCGGGCCTCGGGCGCGCGCTCGAGATCGTGCGGCATTACCACGAGCGCTGGGACGGCCGGGGTTACCCCGACTTCCTCGAAGGCGAGCAGATCCCGCTCGGGGCGCGGATCTTCGCCATCTGCAACGCGTTCGACGCGATCACCACCGAGCGGCCCTACCGCGCACGCCGCAGCACGCAGGAGGCGATCGCGGAGATCCGGAAGGGCGCAGGGACGCAGTTCGACCCCGCTCTGGTCGAGCCGTTCGCCGCGCTGGTGACCTCGATGCAGGTCGGCTAGCTGGCCGCTGCCCCGCTGGCCCTGCTCGCCGTCGCGCTGGCGCTGGCGGTCTTCCTGCTCTGGCGGGCGTCGGTCGCCCGCGCGCAGCTGGAGCGGAGTGTCGCCTACCTCGAAGCGCTGAACCAGATCAGCCGCGTGCTCCTCAGCGAGCGCAACCGACGCGGGGTCCTGCGACTGGTCGCCGAGGCGGCGGCGCGGTTCCTCCATTCCGACACCGCTCGCGTTTCGCTCCTGGATCAGGACGAGAAGGCGCTGATGCTCGAGGCCGCCACCGGCCCGCTCGAGCCGCTGGTGGGCTCGGCCGTCGCGATCGACACGACGATGTCCGGCTGGGTCGTGCAGCACGGGCAGGCGCTGGTGCTGAACGATCCCGGGTCCGACGAGCGCCACTTCCGATCCCTGCACGAGAAGATCGAGCTGCGCCGTGCCGTCACGCTGCCGCTGTTCGTGCGCGGCCGCTGCGTCGGCACCCTCGGCGTGGACAACCCGAAGGACGACCGGCCATTCGAGGAGCGCGACGTCGAGCTGCTGCGCGAGCTGGCCGACCACACCGGCCTGGTGCTCGAGAGCATCCGCGCAGTGAGCGAGCTGGCCGAGCGCGAGCGCCGCGCCGAGCTGTTGAACGCCGTCAACAGCCGCATCCGCCAGTCCTTGGACCTCCAGACGATCCTGGACGCCGCGGTGCGCGAGCTGGGCACGGCGCTTCGGGCCTCGCGCTGCTTCGTGCGGCTGCGACGCGGCAACGAGCTGCTCCCCGCCTCCAGCGAGTGGCACGCGCCGGAGGTTGCCTCCAGCGGTGCGCGCCCCGACTACACCCTGCCCGCCCTCGTGAGCGCGATGCGCGAGCGCCGGACGATCGACACCTCCGATGCGCGGCACTTCCCAGGGCTCGACCCGAAAGGCGCCGACGCCGAGCAGCCGCTGGCGGTGCTGGCGACGCCGATCGTCCTCAGGGGCGAGGCGATCGGCGTCGTCGCGTTCCACCAGGTCGGGCTGGCCCGGCCCTGGCAGCGGGAGGAGGTCGGCCTGGTGCAGGAGGTGGCCGGCGAGCTGGCCATCGCGGTGTCCAACGCCCGTCTGTACCGCTCCACGGAGGAGACGAGCCGCGAGCTGGCGCTCAAGATCTCGGAGCTCGAGCGCGCGAACCGGATGAAGGCACAGTTCCTCGCCAACATGTCCCACGAGCTGCGCACGCCGCTCAACTCCGTCATCGGGTTCTCCGAAATGCTCCTGATCGGCGCGCTCGGTCCCCTCCCCGACCAGCAGCGGGAAGCGCTCGAGACCGTCTCGCGCAACGGCCGCCACCTCCTCGGCCTCGTGAACGACGTGCTGGACCTGTCGAAGGTCGAGGCCGGGCGGATGGAGCTGCACCTCACGCAGTCGGACGTGCGGGCGATCATCGGGGACGTGATCACCGGCATGGAGAGCCTGATCCAGGCCAAGGGCCACGCGATCGTCATGGACCTCGGCGACGACGCGCTTCTGCTGACCGCGGACGAGATGCGGGTGCGGCAGATCCTCTACAACCTGCTCTCCAACGCCGTGAAGTTCACGGCCGCGGGAGGCAAGATCACGGTGCGCGCGGGCCAGCGCCGCACGCCGCTGCCGGTCCCCGGCGGGCGGCGGGTCGAGCGCGACGCGGTCTGGGTCTCGGTCACGGACTCCGGCATCGGCATCGCTGCCGAGGACCTGCCGCGTCTCTTCACCGAGTTCACGCAGGTGGACGCGTCGCTCAGCCGGCGCTTCGAGGGAACGGGGCTCGGGCTCGCGCTGTGCCGCCGGTTCGTGGAGATGCACGGAGGGCTGATCGGCGTGGATTCGGCGCCGGGCCGCGGCAGCACCTTCTGGATCGAGCTGCCCCTGACGGGGCCCCAGTCGAGCGTCGCCGTCGCCTAGAAGGAGTCAGGTGGCAGGAATCGGAGATAGGGGAAGTTGCCAGACGGCAAGTACTGAAGTGGTTTTCAGTTGCCAGACATCGGGGGCCAGACCAGTTGACAGTACTGACAACTGGGCTGGCCCCCGAATGCAGACGTCTGGTAACCACTTCCTCCTTGCCGTCTGGCAACTGTTCTGACAACCGCTCTTCTGCCGCCTGCCAGCTGATCTACGCCCGCGCCTTGAGCGCCCCCCTGAGCGCCGTCAGCACTTCGTCCAGGCCGCCGGCTCCGAGCCGGAGCCGCAGCAGGCGCCGGCCCCGGCGCTCGAGCGCGATCAGGTCCCCGAGCTCCTGCGCCCGCTCCAGCGTGCCGAACGCGTAGTCCTCGAAGGGGACCTTCAGCTGCGGGCCGCCTTCCGCCTCGAGCGCGAGGAAGGCGCCCCGTGGCGTGCCGCCCTTGTGAAGCTGTCCAGTCGAGTGGAGGTAGCGCGGCCCGTACGCCGCCGTCGTCGCGACTCCCAGCGCGTCGCGGATCGCCGTGCGCATCGCCGTCAGCGCCGCGTCGTGCTCCGGCGACGGCGGCAGATACGCCAGCAGCGCCACGTAGTCGCCGTGAGAGACCCCGCCCGCCCACGCGGCCAACGCGTCGCCGAAGCGCGCGCTCTCGACCGCCGCGGGGACGCTCGGGGTTTGGCCTTCCAACAGCTGCTTCAGCACCCGATCCGTGTTCGCCTTGCTCTCCGCCACGTTCGGCTGATCGAACGGGTTGATCCCCAGCCAGGCGCCCGCCAGCGCCGTCGCCACCTCCCAGCGCTGGAACTCGGCCCCGAGGTCGAGCCGGTCCCTGAGTGCGAGGCGGACGACGGGGTGGCCGGCGGCTTGCAGCGCGGCGAGCGCCTGCACCGGCGCGTCGGGCGACCCGTCCAGCAGCAGCGCAACGAACAGCCGGTCGCTGCCGTAGGCCGTCGGCGCGCCGAGCGGCTCGCCCGCGACCGGCACCAGTCCCTTGCCCCGCTTCCCCGTACTCTCCGCCAGGAGCTGCTCGGCCCACGCGCCGAACGACGCCAGCTCCGGCGACGTCACGAGCGTGACCTTGTCGCGGCCCGCCGCGAAGCCGGCGGCGAACGCGGCCGCCAGCCGCGCTCCGGGATTGGCGGCCACCTTGTCCGCCGCCGCGCAGGCCTCCGCCATCGCTCGTGCGCGCTCGAGGACACCCTTCAGGTCCGCGCCAATGAGCGCGGCCGGCACCAGACCGAAGTACGAGAGCGCGCTGTAGCGACCGCCGATGTCGGGCGGGTTCTCGAAGACCCGCCGCAGCTTCCGCTCCGCCGCCAGCGCCGCCAGCGGCGTGCCGGGGTCCGTGATCGCAGCGAACTGCCCGCCGCTCTTGCCGCCGGTCCGCTGCCAGAAGTACTCGAACAGATCGCTCGTCTCGAGCGTCGTGCCCGACTTGCTCGACACGAGGAAGAACGTCTGGTCCAGCGGCGCGGCCCGCTCGACCGCCGCGACGTACGCGGGATCGGTCGAGTCCAGCACGCTGAGCGTCGGGAAGCCCGCGCGCGACCCGAACACCTTCGCGAAGGTCTCCGGCGCGAGGCTCGAGCCCCCCATCCCGAGCAGCACCACGCGCGTGAAGCCGCCGCCGCGCACCTGCTCGGCGAACGCCTGGAGCTCCGCGAGCTTGGGCGCCATCCCGGCTGGCAGGTCGAGCCACCCCAGCCGCTGGGCGATCTCCCGCTGCGCCGCCTCGTCCTGCGACCACAGGCCGGGATCCCGCGCGAGCAGTGCGCGAACGCAGCGCGCGCCGTCCTGCACCAGCAGCGCGTCGATCTCGGCGTCGAACTTCTGCAGGCGGCGCGACGCCCGCACGGGCCGCTCCGCCAGGAGACGATCCCGCTTGGTCTCGAGCGCCGCGAGGAGGGCGTGGTACGAATCCGAGAACTTCTTGACGCCGTCCACCACCAGGAAATCGGTCACGTCCTTGAGGCTGACTCCCGCCGCCTCGATGTCCGCCACCGCCCGGAGCGCGCCATCGACGTCGCGATCGATCGTCCGCTCCGCCTTGCCGTGATCGGCGAAGGCCCGCAGCGTAGCCAGCGGCAAAGTGTTGACCGTGTCCGGCCCGATCAGCTCGTCCACGTACATCGTGTCGGGGTACTTCGGGTTCTTCGTGCTGGTGCTCGCCCAGAGCGGGCGCTGAACCGTCGCGCCCTTGGCCTCAACCGCCTTCCACCGCGGCGTCCCGACTGCGGCGAGATGGGTCCGGTACGCCAGCTTCGCGTTGGCGATCGCGGCCTTCGCCAGCAGCCCCTCGATCCGCGCGCGCGCCGCGGGGTCGGCCGATGCCTGCGCCGCCGCGACGAGCCGCTTGTCCGCCTCCGTGTCCACGCGGCTCACGAAGAAGCTGGCCACCGAGTGCACCGCGTCGAGCGGCTCGTGCGAGCGCACCCGCCGCTCGAGCCCGGCGAAGTACGCCTCGATCACGCGCTGATACGTCGCCACCGAGAAGAGCAGCGTGATGTTCACGTTCACGCCGTCAGCGATCAGCTGCTCGATCGCCGGCAGCCCCTCGGCAGTGCCTGGCACCTTGACCATCACGTTCGGCCGGTCCACGCGGTACCAGAGCCGGCGCGCCTCGGCGATGGTCCCGGCCGTGTCGAACGCCTGCGTCGGCGACACCTCGATCGAAACGAAGCCGTCAGCGCCGCGCGACAACTCGTACACCGGCCGCAGCACGTCCGCGGCCGCCGCGACATCCTCCACCTCCAGCCTCTCGAACAGCGCCGCCGCGTCGAGCTCCGTCGCGGCGAGGGAGGCCACGTCCGCGTCGTAGGCGTTGCCCTGCCGCAGGGCCTGCTCGAAGATCGTCGGGTTCGTCGTGACGCCGCGCACCCCCTCCTGCTCCACCAGGCGCTTCAGCCCGCCCGAGGTCACGAGGTCGCGATCGATCGTGTCGAGCCAGACGCTCTGGCCGAGCTGCAGCAGCTTCTCGACTGGGCCCACGGGGCCTCCTCAGGCGCCGCGGACGCGCGCCAGCACGGCGCGGGCCCGCTTCGCCACGTTCTCGGCGGTGAAGCCGAATTCCTGGAAGATCCGCTCATACGGCGCCGACGCGCCGAAGTGCTCGATGCTCAGGACGTCGCCGGCCGAGCCCACCCAGCGATGCCAACCGAAAGCGGCCGCCGTCTCGACGGCCACGCGGGCGCTCACCGCGGGCGGGAGCACCGCATCGCGGTAGCCGGCGTCCTGCCGCGCGAAGATCTCGAGGCTCGGCATGCTGACCACCCGGGTGGGCACGCCCTCCTTCTCCAGGATCTCACGCGCCGCCAGCACGAGCCCCACCTCCGAGCCCGTGGCCAGCAGCAGCAGGCGCGCCGTCCCGCCACTCGCCTCGGCGAGCACGTAGCCGCCCCGGAGCAGACCGTCCGCCGGCGCGTACCGCGCGCGGTCGATGACCGGGACCTTCTGCCTGCTGAGCACGATGAGCGTCGGTCCGTCCCCGTGCAGCAGGGCCGCCCGCCACGCCGCCACCGTCTCCGGCCCGTCGGCGGGACGGATGACCGTCATCCCGGGGATCGCCCGCAGCGCGGCGAGCTGCTCGACGGGCTGGTGCGTCGGCCCGTCCTCGCCCAGCCCGACGCTGTCGTGCGTGAACACCACGATGACCGGAAGCTCCATCAGCGCGGCCAGCCGGAGCGACGGACGCATGTAGTCGGAGAAGACGAGGAAGGTCGCGCCGTAGGGGCGCACGCCGCGGTGCAGCGCCATCCCGTTCAGCACGCCGCCCATCGCGTGCTCGCGGATGCCGAAGTGCATGTTGCGCGCGCCGAAGCTCCCCCGCTCGAGGTCGCCGCCGCCCTTGATGAGCGTGTTGGTGGAGGGCGCCAGGTCGGCCGCGCCGCCCACCAGGGTGGGCACGACGGGCGCGATCGCGTTGATGACCTTCTGCGACCACGCGCGCGTGGCCTGCGAGCCGTCCTCCGGCTTGAAGGCCGGCAGCGCGCTCTCCCAGCCGGGAGGCAGCTCGCCCGCCAGCGCCGCGCGCCACTCGGCGGCGAGGTCGGGGAACTGCCGTTCGTACGCGGTTCGCCGGGCGTCCCACTCCGCTTCCAGCTTCGCGCCGCGCTCCACGCAGCGGCCGAAGTGCCCGCGCACCTCTTCCGGCACGAGGAACTGCGCGTCCGCGGGCCACCCATACGCGGCCTTGGTCAGCGCGATCTCCTCCGCGCCGAGCGGCGCGCCGTGCGCCTCGGCGGTGTCCTGCTTGTGCGGGCTCCCCCAGGCGATGTGCGTGCGGACGATGATCAACGACGGCCGCGCGGCTTCGGCCGTGGCCGCGCCGATGGCCGCGTCCAGCGCGGCAAGGTCGTTGCCGTCGCCCACGCGCTGGACGTGCCACCCGTAGCCGGCGAACCGCTGCGCCACGTCCTCGCTGAAGGCCAGGTCCGTCGAGCCCTCGATCGTGATGTGGTTGTCGTCGTACAGGTAGATCAGCTTCCCGAGCCTCAGGTGGCCGGCGAGCGACGCCGCCTCGTGGGAGATCCCCTCCATGAGGTCGCCGTCGCTCACGATCGCGAACGTCCGGTGATCCACGAGCGCGTGGCCGGCCCGGTTGAACCGCGCCGCGAGATGGGCTTCGGCGATCGCCATCCCCACCCCATTGGCGAACCCCTGGCCCAGCGGGCCCGTCGTCGTCTCGACCCCGGGGGCGACGCCGTGCTCCGGGTGCCCCGGCGTCCGGCTCCCCCACTGCCGGAACTGCTTCAGATCGTCGAGCGAGAGGTCGTACCCTGCCAGGTGCAGCGTGGCGTACAACAGCATCGAGGCGTGCCCCGCGGACAGGACGAACCGGTCCCGGTCCGGCCACTCCGGATGCCGCGGATTGTGGCGCAGATGCCGCGTGTACAGCACGTACGCGAGCGGCGCCAGGGACATCGGCGTTCCCGGGTGTCCCGAGTTCGCCTTCTGCACCGCGTCCATCGCCAGCGTGCGGATGGTGTTGACGCAGAGCAGATCGAGATCCTGCGCGGTCGACTTGAAGGGAGCGGGCATAGGTGCTCAAATTACAGCCGTCCTCATCGCCAAGCGACCCAATGCGCGTTCGCCTCGCCGTTCCCGTTCTCCTCGCCGCCGCCACCCTCGTGGCGTGGTCCGCCGCCAAGCGCCTCGTGCCGGGCCGACTGCCCGACGGCACGGTCCTGCTCTCCAACGGCTGGCGCATCAGCCCGGCGGGCCGGTCGGTCCCCGTGGGGACGCTGCCGCTCGCGCTGGCGACGCTGCCGGACGGGCGGGTGCTGGCGCTCCTGAGCGGCTACTCGGCGAACGGGCTGGACGTCGTGGACCCGCAGCGCTGGGCGGTGACGGATTCGGTGCCGCTCTCGGCGACGTGGCTCGGCCTCGCGGTGGCCGGGAACGGCGACGTCTTCGCGTCGGGAGGCACGACCAACCGCGTCTGGCGGCTGCGGGAGGTCGCCGGGCGGTGGCAGCGCGCCGACAGCGCGGTGCTGGCCGACTCGGGCGCGGCGCTGTTCGCCGCAGGCCTCGCCCTGACGCCCGACGGCCGCTACCTCGCGGTGGTGGGGAATCTCGCCGACTCCGTCTACCTGCTCGACGCCGCGACGCTGAGCCGCACGGCCGGCGCGCGCACCGGAGGGCACCCGTACACGGCCGCGTTCTCGCCCGACGGAGGGACGCTCTACGTCTCCAACTGGAACGACAGCACGGTGAGCCGCTTCACCGTCGGCGAAGGGAGGCTCCGGCCGCAGGGCAGCGTCACCGTGGCGCCACGGCCCTCGGCGATGGCGATCAGCCGCGACGGGCGCACGCTGTACGTCGCGCACGCCGGGGCCGACGCCGTCTCGGTGGTGGACCTCGCGGAAGGCCGGGTCGAAGCGACGATCGCCTTGGGGCTTACGGCGCAGGCCCCGCACGGCAGCACCCCCAACGCTCTCGCGCTCTCGCCCGACGGCCGGACGCTGTACGTCGCGAACGCCGACAACAACGCCGTCGCCGTCGTGGAGCTCGGCCGCGAGGACGGGCCGCGTGTCACGGGCCTGATCCCCACGGGGTGGTACCCGACCGCGGTCGCGCTCTCCGGCGACGGCCGGACGCTCTACGTGGCCAACGGCAAGGGGGGCGGCTCGCTCCCGAACCCGAACGGCCCGACGGCGCCCGGTGCGCGGGGGCGCGACCAGTACATCGGGGCGCTCCTCAAGGGGAGCCTGTCGGCGATCCGGGTCCCCGACGCCGCGGCGCTGCGCGAGTACACGGGACAGGTGCTGGCCAACTCTCCCTACAGCAACGCGCTGCTGGAGCGATCCGCGTGGCCGGCCGGCTCGCCGATTCCGTCGACGGTGGGCCAGCCCTCGCCGATCCGCCACGTGCTCTACGTCATCCGCGAGAACCGCACCTACGACCAGGTATTCGGCGACGTCGCCCGCGGCAACGGCGACGCATCGCTGGCGATCTTCGGCGACAGCGTGACCCCCAACGCCCACGCGCTCGCGAGCGCGTTCACGCTGTTCGACAACTTCTACGTGGACGGCGACGTGAGCGCCGACGGGCACATGTGGTCCGACGCCGCGTACGCGGGCGACTACGTGGACAAGACCTGGCCCGCCAACTACAGCGGCCGCCGCGAGTGGGACTTCCTCGCCGGGCTCCCCGCCCTCGATCCCCTGGCCGGCTACCTGTGGGATGCGGCCCGCCGCGCCGGCGTGTCGGTGCGCAACTACGGCGAGATGACGCAGTGGGACACGGCGGCCCACATCTCCCGGGCGGACGACAAGGGCCTGGAGGCGGTCACCGACGTGCACTTCACCGGCTGGGACCTGGACATCACGGACAGCGTGCGCGTGGACGAGTTCCTGCGCGAGCTGGGCCAGGCTGAGGCCGGTGGCACCCTGCCCCAGCTGATGATCCTCGATCTGCCGAACGATCACACCTACGGGCGGGCGGCCGGACGCCCCACGCCGCGGGCGATGGTCGCGGAGAACGACCGGGCCCTCGGGCGCATGATCGAGGGGCTCGCGCGCTCGCGGTTCTGGAAGGAGACGGCCGTCTTCGTCCTCGAGGACGACGCCCAGAACGGGCCGGACCACGTGGACGCCCACCGCTCGCCGCTTCTGGTGATGAGCCCGTACGTGCGGCGCGGCACGGTGGACAGCAGTTTCTACACGACGGCGTCGGTGCTGCGGACGATCGAGCTGATCCTCGGCATCAAGCCGATGAGCCAGTACGATGCCTCCGCCGATCCGCTGTTCGCGGCGTTCACCACGGCAGCGGACACCGCGCCCTTTGCCGCCCTGCCCGCGCTGTGGCGCCTCGACGAGCGGAATCCCGTGGGCTTCCGTTCCTCGCTGAACCCCAGGGTGTTCCTCAGGCCGGACTTCGCCGACGAGGAGGTCTTGAATCGCGAGATTTGGGCGTCGGCGAGATCGACGCCCATGCCGGCGCCGAGACACTCGGCGATGCTGGTGAGAGGTGAGGGACAGTGACGAGTGAGAAGGCGAAAAGTGAAAGGTGAGTAGATCCGGTGAGAGGCGAGAGGTCGCGCTGCACATCGCCCATCTCACCTCTCACGCCTTTCCGCCTCTCACGTCTCACGTCGCCGTCTCACCTCTGCCCCCTAACCTCTCACCGTCTACCATCGTATCGCCGCGCTCCCCCAGGTGAAGCCGGATCCGAACGCCGTCAGCATCAGCAGATCTCCTCGAGCCAGCCTCCCCGCCTGCACGCACTCGTCCAGCGCGATCGGGATCGAGCCCGCCGTGGTGTTCCCGTAGCGCTGGATGTTGTTGTAGATCTGGTCGTCCCGGAGCCCGAGCTGTCGCTGCACCATCTCCGAGATGCGCAGGTTGGCCTGGTGCGGGATCAGGAGCTTGATGTCCTGCGGCGTGAACCCGTTGGTCTTCAGCGCCAGCTGCACCGACTCCGGCATCCGGGTGGAGGCGTGCTTGAAGACCTCCTTGCCCTGCATGCGGCCGTAGTGCTTCCCCGCATCGAGGTCCTCGTGCGAGATGCGCGGGTGGTGGGCCGAGGCGGGGGCCTCTGAGAACAGCAGCTCCGCATACCGCCCATCGGCGAAGATGTGGGTCGAAAGGACACCGCGCCCGTCATCGCCAGTCGGGCCGAGGATCGCGACCCCAGCCCCGTCTCCGAACAGGACCGATAGATCTCGGCCCCGAGTGGACAGGTCCATTCCGGTCGAATGCACCTCGGAGCCCACCAGGAGGACGCGCTTGAACTGGCCGGTCCGGATCCAGGCGTCCGCGACGGAGAGACCGTACAGAAACCCGGTGCACTGGTTGCGGACGTCGAGGCACGGGATCTCCGGCACCCCGAGCTTCCGCTGCAGGAAGACGCCGGTGCCCGGGAAGAAGTAGTCCGGGGACAGCGTGCAGTAGATGATGCAGTCGAGGTCCGAGGGCTTGAGCCCCGCGCGCCCCAGCGCCAGCATGGACGCCTCGTACGCGATGTCCGCCCCGGACTGTCCCTCCGCCACCCAGCGCCGCTCCGTGATGCCCGTGCGCGTGCGGATCCACTCGTCCGACGTGTCCATCCACTGGGTGAACTCGTCGTTCTTGACGACGCGCTCCGGCACGTAGAAGCCGGTGCTGATGAACTCGGTGCGCGGCATGGCGTAGCCCTTCCAGGACGAGAGAGGACCGGGGAACGCTATGGCGCGCGCCTGCCGCGGACAAGGGCGGACGGCTAGAATTGCAGCATGGACGCCTACGATGCCATCGCGGCCCGCACCTCGACGCGGGCCTTCGCGGATCGGCCGGTGCCGCGCGCCGTGCTCGAGCGGCTGCTCGCGGCCGCCGTGCGCGCTCCCAACCACAAGCTCACCGAGCCGTGGCGCTTCGCCGTACTGGGCCGCAGCAACGCAGTGCGGTTCGCGGAAATAAAGCGCGCCCACCGCGCGACGAGGTTCGCCGACCCCGCCTCGCCCGAGGCGACGAAGGCGATCGAGAAGACGTACCGGGAGGCGTTAGACACCCCCGTCTTCGTCGTCGTGATGTGCGCCGTCTCCGACGACCCCGTGCGGCGGGAGGAGGACTACGCCGCCACGATGATGGCGGCGCAGAACCTGCTGATCGCGGCCACCGCGGAGGGACTGGGGAGCTACCTGCGCACCGGAGGCATGATGGACGATGCCGGCGTCCAGGAGTTGGTCCGGCTCCCCGCCGGCCACCGCATCGTCGCCGTCCTCTCCCTTGGCTATCCCGCCAGCCCACAGGAACCGAAGCAGCGGACCGACGCCGGGCAGCGGACGCTCTGGCTCGACTGAGGCGAGCTATGCCTTCGCGCCGGCGGCCGGCGTTTCGACCGTGAACAGGTCTCGGAGAGTGTAGAACAACTCCTCTCGCGTGAACGGCTTCTTCAGGAAGCGCACGCCTCCCAGCGCCAGCAGGCTGTCCACCAGGCGCGCCGTGGTCAGCCCCGATATCAGCAGGCACGGAAACGCCGGCCGCTTTTCGCGGATCGCGAGAACGACTTCCGCCACCGGTGTCCCCTCCATCACCAGATCGAGGATCGCGGCGCGAAACCGCTCGGGCCGAGCCCTCAGATGGGCCAGCGCCACGGTGCCGCTGTCCACGTCGAGCGTCTCCAAGCCGAAGCTCTCCAGCAGGCGGACCAGGCTACGGCGGAAGTCCTTGTCGTCTTCCGCGACCAGCACCGTTCCTTCAAGCTGCATCGGCGCCGCTGCCTCGGGGCGGGCGGCAGCCGCGTAGAACGGGACCTCGATCTCGATTCTGGTGCCCGCGCTCGACGACGTCACGTGCACTTCGCCGTCCAGCGCCTCGACGAGCGAAGCGACCGTGGCGAGGCCAAGCCCCTCGGCCCCCTGCTCGGCTCGCGACGTGTAGAACGGCTCCAGGACGTGGGGCAGCAGCGCGGGCGGGATCCCGGGACCGTTGTCCTGGACCACGATCCGTGCGAACCCGGGCCGGTCGCTGATCTCCGCGCTCGCGGCCACGACCCCGCCGCGCGGCATGGCCTCGAGCGCGTTCTCCACCAGGGCAGCGAGCACCTGCGACCATTCCTCGGTCCCGCCCACGATCGGAGGGAGCGTATCCGGGAACGATACCTCGAAATGGTGCGACTCCCCGACTGCGGTGCCGACATGGTCGAGAACGCGGGGCCAGACGAGCGAGAGGGTGGTCTCGCGCTCCCGGGCCTCCCCGCCCGCAGCCAGGTGCGCGAGTTGCTCAGCCCGGGCGGCGTTCCGGCTCGCCGCGGTCGAGACCTCCGCCGCGCCCAGCGAGAGCGCCCGCCTGAGGTCCCGCGCGATGGTCCACGCCACGGCCTGCACCACGCTCAGCCGCCGGCTCAAGACCGCACGCAGCACCGGGCGCCTCGCACCGTCCTGCGCGCGAGTCTCCAGCCGGTTGACCCGCGCCAGGATCTCCGCCGACCGCAGCCGCTCCAGCTCGAGGGCCTGCTCCAGCTCGGCAGCGGTGCGCGACGCCGCCCCGCGCAGTCCCGCCGCAAGCCGGAACGACACCACGCCTACCGCGGCGACGGTGGCGGCCGCGATCACCGCGGTCGCCCTCCCGGCCACAATCCCCGCGAGACCCATCAGCGCGCCGGCCAGGCTCCAGACCACGGCCCGCTTCGCCGGCAGGAATTGTGGCGCCGCCGCCACCACCACGGCGCCCGCACCGGCCGGCACCCACCACCGCTCCGTGAGCCACGCAACGATCAGGGACCCGATGACCAGAAAGGCGAGAGCTACCACGGGCCCCTCGCGGTGCGACGCCAGGGCGACCCGGTGTGCAAACAGTCCCGTCGCCACCAGCACCAGGTCGGCAACCGCACCGGGCGAGACGCCATGTCTCAACGCGGGGAGCAGGTCCGCGGCGAGCAACGCGGCGCCGGCCACGGCGAAGAGGTCGCCAAGGTACACTGCCAGCTGGTTGCGGACGCCGCGGGGCATTGCGCTCCCTAATGTGCGCTCCGGCGCGGGGGAGCGGAAGCGACGCCGGCTGCGAATCCTCCGGCCCGCGGTTATCGTAAGGGAGGTATGGTCCTACCGACGCTGTTGGTCAGTGCTGCGGCTCTGGGTGGAGGCTACGCCTGGGCCAAGGGATTCGTGAGAAGGCGCCTGCGGTTCGTGGACGCCGTCTACACCAGGCCGGCGCCCTGGATCGCCGGCGCCGCGGCGGCGCTCGTCGCGACGCCATTCACGCTCCTGCCGGTCATCACCGGGCTGACGGCCGTGGGGCTCGGCGTGGGCGTGGGCTTCGGCGTGCGCGTGGCGCAGCGGGACCGGCTCCTGCCGCCGGGCGACTAGTGCGGCTCGGCTCCGGCGAGCCGGCGCGCGTGAGCCGCCCCCGCGGTTGGGCGGCGCTGTCGCTCCTCCTGGCCGGCGCTGCGGCGACGCCGGCCGCGGCCCAGCGGCCCGAGTACGTCTCACCAGCCGGAACCAGTTACTTCGCCCAGGCAGATACCGGAGCGGTCGCACGGGCCGAGAGCGCCCTGGCGCTCGCCCCGCACGACGTGAACCGCGTCATCCAGCTGGGCCTCGCGCAGGCCGCGGTGCGGCAGTACCGAGAGGCGATCGAGACCTACACGCGCGGCCTCGGCGTCGCCCCCGACAACGCCCTGCTCTACCGCTACCGAGGCCACCGTTACATCTCGGTGCGCGAATTCCCTCACGCGCTGGCCGATCTCGAGCGCGGCGTGCGCCTCGATACCACCAACTACGACATCTGGTATCACCTGGGTGTCGTGCACTACCTGCGGGGGGAGTTCGGCACCGCCGCCCAAGCCTTCGCGCGGGCGCGGCCGATGGCGCCTAACGACAACGAACTGGCGGGCTCGACCGACTGGCTCTGGATGTCTCTGTCGCGCGCTGGCCGGCGAAACGAAGCGGCGGCCGTGCTGAATACGCTGCGTGACTCCTTGCAGGTGCCGGCTGGATACGCCTACGTCCAGCGTCTCCGCCTCTACCAGGGCCGCCTCAAGCCCGAGAACCTGATCAGTCCCGCCGACACCGCCGACATCCAGCTGGCCACGCTGGCCTACGGCATCGGCAACTGGTACCTCGTCGCTGGCGACACCGTGCGGGCTCGGACGTACTTCCGGCGGGCCGTCGCGAGCGGTGGGTGGCCGGCGTTCGGATTCATCGCCGCCGAAGTGGAGCTCGTCAGGCTCCGTTAGTCAGTAATCAAGCGACGCCGGCGAGCTGCCGCAGCACGTACTCCAGGATCCCGCCGTGCCGGTAGTACTCGACCTCCATCGGCGTGTCGATCCGGACCACCGCGCGGAATTCCTTCACGGCGCCGCCAACGGGCTTCGCCCGCACGGTGACTTCCTTCGCCCCCTTCCCGTCGAGCGCGGCCGGGATGCCCAGCAGGTCGAACACTTCCTCGCCCGTCAGGCCCAGCAACTCCGCAGTCTCCCCCGTCTTGAACTGCAACGGGAGGACCCCCATCCCCACGAGATTGCTGCGGTGGATCCGCTCGTAGCCTTCGGCGATCACACCCTTCACGCCGAGCAGGCGCGGCCCCTTCGCCGCCCAGTCGCGCGATGAGCCGGCGCCGTACTCCTTCCCGGCCAACACCACGAGCGGCACGCCGGCGGCCTGGTACCGGACCGACGCATCGTAGATGGACATCCGCTCGCCGTCCGGCAGGTGGCGCGTCAGTCCCCCTTCCGTCCCCGGCACGAGCCTGTTCCTGATCCGAACGTTGGCGAAGGTGCCGCGCACCATCACCTCGTGGTTGCCGCGGCGCGACCCGTACGAGTTGAAATCCTGGGGCGCGATGCCGCGCTCGAGGAGGTAGCGCCCGGCCGGGCCGTCCCTGCGGATCGAGCCGGCTGGCGAGATGTGGTCGGTGGTGATGCTGTCGCCGAGGAAGGCGAGGACGCGCGCGCCCGTGATGTCGACGACCTTGCCGGGCTTCTTCGGCATCCCGTCGAAGTACGGCGCCCGCCGGATGTACGCCGACGCCTCGTCCCAACCGTACAGCTCCCCCTCGGGCACCGGCAGCCCCTTCCAGCGCGCATCGCCCTCGAAGACGCTGCCGTACTCCTTGCTGAACATGTCGGCCTTGAGCGCCTTCTCGACCGTCTCGGCGACTTCCTTTGCCGTGGGCCAGAGGTCCCTGAGAAAGACCGGCTTCCCTCCGGGGTCGTGGCCGAGGGGCTCCGTGAGCAGATCGAGGTCCATCCGCCCCGCCAGCGCGTACGCGACCACCAGAGGCGGACTCATCAGGTAGTTGCCGCGGACTTCGGACTGGATGCGGCCCTCGAAGTTGCGGTTCCCCGACAGCACCGACAGGGCGACCAGCTGCCCTTCCTTGATCGCCGCAGAGACCGGCTCCGGCAGCGGGCCACTGTTCCCGATGCAGGTGGTGCAGCCGTACCCGACCAAATAGAAGCGCAGCCGCTCCAGGTACGGCATCAGCCCCGCCTCGGCGAGGTAGTCGGTGACGACCTTGGAGCCCGGCGCGAGGCTCGTCTTCACCCACGGCCGGGTCTGGAGGCCGCGCTCCACCGCCTTCTTCGCGAGCAGGCCCGCCGCCACCATCACGGACGGGTTCGAGGTGTTGGTGCAGCTGGTGATCGCGGCGATGACCACGGAGCCGTGCTGCAGCTGGTGCTCCGCGCCCTCGAGCGTCAGGGGGACGGGCCGGCTCGGCGAGCCGGGTGGCACGAGACCGGGGAGCGCGGCGGCGAACGCCTGCTTCGCGCCCTTGAGGCCGACCCGGTCCTGCGGGCGCTTCGGGCCGGCGATGCTCGGCTCAACGCTGCCGAGATCGAGCTCGAGCGTGTCGCTGAAAGCCGGCTCGGGCGACGCGCCGTGATGGAACAGCCCCTGCTCCTTCGCGTACGCCTCGACCAGCGCGATCCGCCACTCCGGCCGCCCCGTGAAACGGAGATAGCGCAGCGCCTCCGCGTCCACGGGGAAGATGCCGCAGGTCGCGCCGTACTCCGGCGCCATGTTGCCGATCGTCGCGCGGTCCGCGATCGGCAGCGTCGCCACGCCGGACCCGAAGAACTCCACGAACTTCCCGACCACGCCCTTCTTCCGGAGCATCTCCGTCACGGTGAGCACCAGGTCGGTCGCGGTCGCGCCCTCGGCGAGACGGCCGATGAGTTTGAAGCCGATGACCTGCGGGATCAGCATCGTCGTCGGCTGTCCCAGCATCGCGGCCTCGGCCTCGATCCCGCCGACGCCCCACCCCAGGACCCCGAGGCCGTTCACCATCGTGGTGTGGGAGTCCGTGCCGATCAGCGTGTCGGGATACGCCAGCGGCTCCTGGTTTTCCGTGGAGAACACCACGCGCGCCAGGTACTCCAGGTTCACCTGGTGCACGATGCCCGTGTCCGGCGGCACGACGCGGAAGTTGCGGAACGCGCGCTGGCCCCAGCGCAGGAAGGCGTAGCGCTCCCGGTTCCGCTCCAATTCCAGGTCCGCGTTGACCTGGAAGGCGGTCGGCACGCCGAACGCGTCCACCTGGACCGAGTGGTCGATGACGAGCTCGGCCGGGAGGAGCGGGTTGATCTTCTTCGGGTCGCCGCCCAGCGCCCGCATCGCGTCGCGCATCGCCGCGAGATCCACGACCGCGGGGACGCCGGTGAAGTCCTGCAGGAGCACCCGGGCCGGCATGAACGCGATCTCGTGCGACGGCTCGGCCTTCGGCTCCCAGCGGGCGAGGGCCTCGATGTCGCCCGCGCGGACGGAGACGCCGTCCTCCAGGCGCAGCAGGTTCTCCAGCAGGATCTTGAGCGAGTACGGGAGACGGGCGACGTCGAAGCCCGCCTTGGCGAGCGCATCGAGGCGCCAGACGCGGTACGTGCGGCCGCCGACGCGGAGCTGGGCGCGGGCGCCGAAGGAATTGGTCGTCATCCTGCAAATATATCGAGGCGCGCTACGGCCTCACCGCGCTCTTCACGTACCGGTCGTACCACTCGATCATCCGCGCCAGGCGGTCGAGCAGCGTCTCGCGTGCGGCGTACCCGTGCGCCTCGTACGGATAGGTCACCAGCGTGGCCCGGGCGCCGAGGCCCTTCAGCGCGGCGAACAGCCGGTCGGACTGGATCGGGAAGGTGCCCGTGTTGTCGTCCGCCTCGCCGTGCATCAGGAGAATCGGCTCCTTGATGCTGTCGGCGTAGGTGAACGGTGACATCCGGGTGTACACGTCGGGCGCCTGCCAATAGGTGCGCTCCTCGTTCTGGAACCCGAAGGGCGTCAGCGTGCGATTGTACGCGCCGCTCTCCGCGATGCCGGTGCGGAAGAGGTGCGAGTGGGCGAGCAGGTTCGCCGTCGTGAAGGCGCCGTAGCTGTGCCCGCCCACGCCGACGCGCCACCCATCCGACACGCCCAGCTCCGTCATCCGCGCGATCCAGGCCCGCGCGCCCTCCACCACCTGGGAGACGTAGTGGTTATTCGCCGTGTCGCCTCCGACCACCGGGAGGCTGGGGTTGTCCAGCACCGCGTACCCCTGCGTCAGGAGGTACAGCTCGGACCCGCCGGACAGGCGCGTGAACCGGTTGGGGGAGCCGCGCACCTGGCCCGCCGCGTCGGCCGAGCCGAACTCGGCAGGATAGACCCACAGAATCAGCGGCAGCTTCGTGCCGGCCTGATAGTCCGGCGGGAGATAGAGCGTTCCGGACAGGCTGACCCCGTCCGCCCGCTGAGCGGTCACCAGCCGCTTCTCGACGCCGTGCATCTGCGGCGCGGGATCGCGCACGTCGGTGAGCTGCCGCATGGCAGGCCGGCGCCCGAGGTCGCGCACGAACACGTTGGGCGGCTCCGTCTGCGACTCCCGGCTGGTGAGGATGCGCGTGCCGGCGGGATCGAGCACGGCGGTCACGGTCTCGTAATACGGATCCGCGGAGACGAACAGGCGCTGCGTCTTCAGCGTCCGGAGGTCGAGCCGGTCGAGGAACGGGTGCTCGCCCTGAGGCGACGCGCCGGCGCCGGCCAGATAGATGGCGCGGCCATCCGGCGACTCGAGCATCGCCATCCCGCCGCCCGGCGTCGGCGCCATCACGGGGCGGCCCGGATCGCCGTAGACGTCCTCGGAGCTGCGGTCGAAGAGCTGCCGCGGCTCGGCGCCCGGGCGGTCGGCGTCGAGCAGCCACTGCCGCGTCCGCCGCGCCGAACGGTCGAACTCGGTGAGCAGCGCCAGGCCGTCGCGCGCGCCCCAGACCAGGCCGCCGAACCGGAATTCGGTGCGAATGATCTCGGTGTTCTCCCCGTCAGGCAACGTGACGGCGACGATGCGATCGCGCTGGGGCGCCGGCCGGCGCAGGTCTCCGCCGTCCAGCGCCTCGGCCCAGACCAGCGTGGCGGGCTTGTCGGGGCGCCACTCGAGCGCGCGCGGCCCGGCGCGGACGCCGCGGATCGGGATATGGTCGGCCAGCGGCAGGTCGGCGATGCGGTGGACCGCGTGTCCGTCGCGATCCCACACTTCGATGTACAGCGGGAAGCGGCTCGCCGGGACGGAATAGGAGTACGGTGCGTGGATGCGCTGCACCAGGATGAACCGGCCGTCGGGCGAAGACTCGGCCGCGTCGTACATGCCCGGATCACCCAGCCACGTGACGTTTCCGGTCGCGACGTTCACGCGGCCGAGCCTGGAGGTGAAGTAGTAGTCGAACGCTCGCTCGTCGTCGGGGTTCTGCAGCAGGTCCTCGTACGTCGGCGCCGGCGACTCCCTGCCCTCCGCCGCCTGCACGTGCGGACCGGGGGGCACCCGCGAGGCCGCGGGGGCGCTACCGCGACCCTCCAGGATGAAGCGGCAGAGCAGTTCGGAGGCATCCGGCATCCAGCCGCACGGCGCGCCGAGCGTCGCGTTGAGCGGCGGCGCCGCCAAGGATCGCACGTCAGCGCTGTCCACGGACGCCACCCAGAGGGCGAGCCCCGTCGGGCCGACGGTGGCGAACGCCACCCGGCGCGAGTCGGGCGCCCACTCCAGCCAGCCGATCCTCGCGCCGGCCGGTACGCCAATCTGGCGCACCTGGCCGTCGGCGACGCGCACGAGCCTCAAGGCCGTGAACGTGGCGGCGCGGAACGGCGCACTGGTCGCCGGGTTGATGCGGCTGCCGGCGAGGCGGAGCATCGGCTGCGACAGCTCGGCGATGGTCGGCATCGCCGCGCGGTCGGCGAGAAGGAGCCAGGTGCGATCCGGGCTCAGCGCGGTCAAAGGAGCCGGCGGCGCGTCGAGGATGTCCACCACGACCTTGGGCGGCAGACGGTACGGCTCCTGGGCGATCAGCCGCCCGGCGAACACGGCGAGAAAGGCGGCGAGCAGGAGGACCGGGGCGGACGCGGCGCGACGCATGGGGATCTCGCGAATGAAGGGGACAGCTCGGCACGGCGAAGGGAGGCAACTACCCGAGAAAGATACGCGCTGCCGCCCTTTCCGTTGAGGCGGCCGGGCCCCGCCGACGGGGCCGCCGCGGGACGGTTAACGCCGCCCCGCTCAGCACAGTCTACCTCTGCGCCGTACATAGAGATGAGTCGTGAGAGACCCATGATCCTGGTGCCACCCATGAAGCGTCGTCCCTGGCTGCCGCTTTTCCTGTTCCTTGGGGCCCTGTGGCTCCTGGCGCCTGCACGCGCCGCCGCCCAGGTCGGGCAGGGCACCGACATCATCACCGGCGTCATCACGGCCGACGACGGCACGCCCATCCCGGACGCGACGGTCGAAGCGTTCTCGCTGGAGACGCAGGTCACGCGCCGGGCGCGCACCGACGCGCGCGGCCGCTTCACGATCCTCTTCACCGACGGCGGCGGGCAGTACCGGATGAGCGTGCGGGTGCTCGGCATGACCCCGCGCATCCAGCTCGTCCAGCGGGACGCAGACGAGGACCGCCTCACCTGGAACGTCCAGCTGCGGGGAAGCCCCATCACCCTGGAAGGGATCGACGTCACTGGACAGCAGAACCTGCGCGGGGGCGAAGCGCCGACGCCCGGCTCGCTCGAGCGCGCCTTCAATCCCGACCAGCTGGCGCAGCTCCCCTTGGACCCGACCGACCTCGCGTCGCTCGCCGGGCTGGTGGCCGGCGTGCTCCCGCTCGGCGGGACCGACTCCACCGCCTCGTCCTTTTCCGTGGCGGGCCTCGGACCGGACGCCAACGCGGTGACCCTGGACGGGCTCCTGTTCGGCAACACCACGGTGCCGCAGGAGGGGCTCCGCCAGACGCGTGTCGTGACCAGCACCTACGACGTCTCGCGGGGGCAGTTCTCCGGCGGCCTCGTCTCCTCGACCACGCGCAGCGGCAGCAACGTCGTCCAGGGGTCCTCGATGTTCACATACCGGAACCCGGACTTCGCGGTGAATCCTGGCGATTCTCCTTATACCCAGGGCTACACGCAGAGCCAGGTGAGCGCCGGCATCGGGGGGCCGATCGTCAAGGACAAGGCGTTCCTCTTCGTCTCGGGCATGGCGCGCTTGCGCTCCGATCCCCAGCAGACGCTGTTGTCGGGGAGCCCGACCGATTTCACCCACCTTGGCGTGGCACCAGACTCGGTGAGCCGGTTCCTGCAGATCGTGGACTCGCTGGGCGTGCCGGTCAACAGCGTGACGGGCGGTGCCACCCGCGCGAGCAACAACTACTCGGGGCTGGCGCGGTTCGACTGGCTCCTGAGCAACGAGCACACGCTGACCCTGCGGGGAAACTGGAACGGGACGAGCCAGGATCCAGCGCGCGTCGGCACGCTCGCGCTCCCGCAGACCGGCGGGGACCTGACCAACTCGAGCGGCGGGTTCATGGCCACGGTCACCTCGCATTTTGGCGCCACGGTGCTGAACGAGGTGCACGGCTTCTGGCAGGGCGCCAGGAACAACGGCGATCCCTTCAGCACGCTGCCGCAGGGGCGCGTGCAGGTCGCCTCCACCCTGCCGGACACCACGCTCAGCGTGACGACGCTGGTCTTCGGCGGCAACGCCGGGCTGCCCACGCACTCGACCTCGTCCAGCTTCGAGGGGGCCGACGAGCTGTCGTTGCTCCCCGGCGCCGGGCATCACCGGATCAAGGTGGGCGGAACGTGGCTCACGGAGCGGAGCGATAACCTGTTCGGCGGTAACTCGCTCGGCACGTTCACTTACAACTCCCTCGGCGCGCTCGACTCCGGTCAGGCGGCGATGTTCCGCCGCACTCTCGATGCCGTCGAGCGCCGATCGAACGATCAGCAGTTCGGCTTCTACGCGGCCGACGTGTGGGTGATCCAGCGCACCTTCCAGCTCACGTACGGTGTGCGGCTCGATGGCGCCAGTTTCGGCGACCTGCCGGCGTACAACCCGGCGGTGGACTCGGCCTTCGGACTCAGGACCGATCGTCTTCCGAGCGAATGGCACGTCTCGCCGCGCGCCGGCTTCACCTGGACGATCGGCGGCTCGAACTTCGGTCCCGGCGGGGCCGGCGGCTTCGGGGGCGGGTTCTTCCAGCCGGCCAGCTGGGTCATCCGCGGCGGCGTCGGTGAGTTCCGGAACCAGCCGCCCACCGCCCTCGTGGCGCAGGCCCGGGCAGCGACGGGCCTGGGGCAGTCTCAATCGCAGGTCACCTGCATCGGCTCCGCCGTGCCCCTCCCCGACTGGGGGGCGTACTACGGCAGCGCCGACTCGATCCCGTCCGGGTGCCTGGGCGGCAGTGGCGGCCCGCAGTCGGGCGGACTGACTGGGGCGCCCACCGTGACGGTCCTTGCGCCCGGCTTCGAGACGCCGCGCGCGTGGCGCGCCTCGCTCGGCGTCGAGCGCCGGCTGAACCAACTTCTGCGGTTCAATGTGGACGCGAGCGTCGCGGCGGGCGTCCAGCAGACCGGCTACACCGACCTCAACCTGAACTCCACGCCGAAGTTCACATTGGCCAATGAAGGGAACCGCCCCGTCTACGTGCCGGCGACCACGATCGCCCCGGCGACCGGCGCGCCGAGCTTCATCGCCTCGCGCTTGGATACGGCCTTCAGCAGCGTGGTGGAGGCGTTCTCGGGGCTCAAGACCACCTCGGAGCAGGTGACGGCGAGCCTGGGCGGCATCGTCGGCCCGGCCGTGGTCTTCCAGCTGTCGTACACCTGGCAGCGCTCGCGCGATCAGACGACCGGCGTGCGGGGCACCACGGCGGGCGATCCCGACGTCATCGAGTGGGGACGCAGCGACTACGAGCGCCGGCACCAGCTCGTGCTCACCATCACCTACCCCTTCTCCACCGCGCTCGAGATCACTTCGGTCGGGCGCCTGACCTCGGGCCAGCCTTTCACCCCGATGGTCGGCGGCGACGTGAACGGCGACGGTCAGCGGAACGATCGGGCGTTCATCTTCGCGCCGAACGACACCACCGCCGTGGCGCAGGGGATGTCCCGGCTGCTCGCCACCGCGTCGCCGAGCGTGCGCTCCTGCCTGATGAGCCAGATCGGCCAGATCGCGGGCCGCAACTCGTGCACCGGCCCGTGGCAGGGGTCGCTCGACTTCCAGCTGAACTGGCGTCCCGCCTTCTGGGGCCTGAACCACCGGCTCCAGATCTCGGTCGTGACGTTCAACTTCCTGCGCGGGCTCGACGAGCTGCTGCATGGCGTGAACGGTGCGGAGGGCTGGGGCCTGCAGACGCGGCCCGACGGCACGCTGCTCTATGTCACCGGCTTCAATCCGGCGACCAACAGCTACTCGTACCAGGTGAACGAGCGGTTCGGCGCTACCTACGGCTCGGCGACCGCGTACCGTCCGCCGTTCCAGATCGGCATCCAGGCGCGCCTGACGATCGGGCCGGACCGGGTGCGCCAGGCCCTGGACGCGATGCGGGCGGGCGGCGGCTTCACAGGCGGCATGGGCGGCGGCGCGGCGGGCTTCGGGATGGGCGGGTTCCGGCCCGAGATCACGCCGTCCGTGCTGATCGCCCGCATCGATTCAGCCCTGCCGAACCCCGCCCGCATCGTGCTCGCGATGCGCGACTCCCTGAAGCTCGATTCGGGCCAGGTCGCGCTGCTGACGCCGGTGGCCGACTCGCTGGATGCCCGCAAGGCCGAGAAGGTGGATTCCCTCAAGCGGGTCTTCGAGCGGCTGGGCACCAGCCCCGACCCGACCAAGCTGATGGCCCTGATGCCGCAGCTCAGGCCGCTCTTCCAGGCGGCGCGCGACGATGTGGCCCACGTGATCGTCGAGGTGCACTCGTTCCTGCGCGACGAGCAGTGGGACCGGGTGCCGGCGGCGCTGAAGAACTTCACGGCCACACCGAACTTCCGCGGAGCGAGACGACCGGGAGGGCCTGACTAGCAGCCCGAAGCCGCCGGCAGGCTCCCGGCTGCCAGCCGGTCACGCTACTTTCGTGCACGCTGCGGAGGATGCGTGACCGTACGACCCGGCGACTACCGCCCCAGAATCGACCACACGGAGTTCCTGCACGTCCCCGAAGCCGGGCCCGATGACCGGATCGAGGTCGGCGTGCTGTTCGTGGGCGCCGGCCCCGCCGGCCTGGCTGGCGCCATCCGGCTCGCCCAGCTGGTGGAGGGCGCGCCGGAAGTGAAGGAGCGCCTCGGGGACGTCCCCATCGCCGTGGTCGAGAAGGGGAAGTACCCGGGCGCGCACCTCGTTTCTGGCGCCGTCGTCAATCCGGTCGCGTTCCGGAAGCTGTTCCCGGGCCTCGCCGACAGCGAGCTGCCGTTCCGCTGCGCCGTCCCGGGCGAGGCACTCTACCTGTTGACCAAGACCGGGGCGATCCGCGCGCCGCTCCTGCCGCCCACGATGAGAAACCACGGCAACTTTGTCGCTTCGATCAGCGAGATCGGCCGTTGGCTCGCGGAGAAGGCCGAGGGGCTCGGCGTCACCATCCTGAACGAGACGTCGGCCGTGAAAGCGCTCGTCCTCGACGGGGCGGTGCGCGGCGTGCTCACCGGGGACAAGGGTCTGGACCGCGACGGGACGCCGCTCCCCAACCACGAGCCGGGCGTGGAGATCCACGCGCGCGCCACGGTGCTATCGGAGGGATCCAACGGCCACCTCGCGGCTGCCCTGAGCCACCATTTCGGGCTCGACGGCAGGAACCCGCAGATCTACGCGCTCGGCGTCAAGGAAACCTGGGACGTCCCGCAGAAGCTCGACCGCGTGATCCACACAATGGGCTGGCCCCTCAGGTGGAGCGGCGCGGCGGGCGAGTTCGGCGGCAGCTTCGCCTATCCGCTGGGGGAGAAGCAGGTTTCGATCGGCCTCGTCGTCGGCCTCGATTGGGCCGATGCCTCGCTCTCGGTGCACGACCTGCTCCAACAGCTCAAGCTGCACCCGCTGATCCGCCCGATCCTCGAGGGCGGCTCGCGGGTCGGCTGGGGCGCCAAGACGATCCCCGAAGGCGGCTTCCATGCCCTGCCCAAGCAGCTCAGCCTGCGCGGTGCGCTGCTCACCGGCGATGCCGCCGGATTCGTGAACGTGCCGGCGCTCAAAGGCATCCACTACGCGATGTGGTCTGGGATGCTTGCGGCGGAAACGATCTTCGGCGTGCTCAAAGAGGCGCGCGACCCCACCGCACTGGGGGCGTTGGCCGGCTACGACCGGGCCGTGCGCAGCAGCTTCATCCACGCCGACCTCCACCGCGTGCGCAACATGCGGCAGGCGTTCGGCGGCGGGCTCGTGACGGGCGCGGCGCTCGCCGGCCTGATGACGGCGACGCGCGGGCTCTTCCCCGGCTGGCAGTTCACGAGCCACGCCGACGCCGACCGTCCAGTCCGCATTCTGAAGCGCACGTATCCCAAACCCGACGGCAAGCTGACTTTCGACAAGCTCTCCAGCGTCTACGCTTCGGGGAACCGCACCCGCGACACGCAGCCCAGCCACCTGCTGGTGAAGGACGACGTTCCCGACGCGCTGGGCACCGCGTGGGTCAACATGTGCCCGGCGGGCGTCTACGAATGGACCACGGACGCCGGCGGGAAGAAGAAGCTGCGGGTCAACGCGCCCAACTGCGTGCAGTGCGGGGCGATCTCGGCCAAGGGCGGACGGCTCACGCCGCCCGAGGGGGGCAGCGGGCCCGAGTACACGACGACCTAGGATCGGGAGGACAACCGAACAGATCCGGTCGATGCCCGCGCCCCAATTGGCGGCGCTGGTGCGCAGTACCCATCCCCTGGAAGGCACCTTCCGAGAGTTCACCTGAGCGAGCGCCCCAGCGGCCTCTCAGAGCGCGATCGCGGCTGTGCCCGCGCCTGGCCTGTCGCTTGCGAGACTTCGCTCGACTCAGCCCATCGTTGGCGCCGTATCCAGACCGTTCGGACCGGCTGCGCGCGCAATTCGTTCGGCGCCGAACTTAATCGCGGGCACACGTGCGTTGCATCGGTGAACGTGACGGGATCCCCGCCGGTCGAAAGAGCGGCCGGTCCACGGGGTGTAGCGCCGGTGCGCGCGACGGGCCACGCGCGGCGATCACCGCAGCAGGTGGTGGCGCCAACTCCTGGCGGCTGGCGCTCCGTCCCGCGTCCTGGTCCCGCCCTGGTCCTCGAATTCATTCGGCACCGAAGGTATTCCCTGGCCCAGCCGACGCACGGCCCCCTACAGAGGCCCTCGGCAGCGCCGATACGGGCGCACACGGAGGCTGGAGACATCGGGCGCCCACGCCTGGCCGATCACGCCGTGGAACGGTCCGAGGCGAGTTGGCCCTCGCGCGATCCATACTCGGCCATTCGGGCCAGTGGCCGGCACGGCGCCGCTGCGGCGCGGCCCGGACGGATTCGGATCAGGGGATCCGCGTCGCGATGAGTTGGGCCAACTCCTCAAGAAATCGCTGATCCGCGGGGCCGTAGGCTCTGGCCATGTCCCCATCGATGTCGATCTCGCCGAACACTACGTCGCCCCTCAGGATCGGCACGACGATCTCGCTCCTGGTCTCGAGATTGCACGCCAGGTAGGAGGGGTCGGCCGTGACGTCATCCACGATCACCGTGTGCTTCTCGCGTGCCGCGCGCCCGCAGATGCCCACGGACACGGGAATCCGCGTATGCTCCGTCGGCCGGCCGCGGTGGGTGCGCAGGACCAGCGCGTCGGGGCCGTCCATCCAGTAGAGATAGACACCGGTGTAATGAGGGAACCGCGCGTGCAGCGCCTCGACCACCCGGTCGAGCAGGGCGTCGAGCGGCAATGCACCCGAGCGCCTGACCATATCCAGCACCTCGACCTGGTCCTTCGAAAAGCCAGAGGCCGCCGCAGCTTTCATCATTTCAAGATAGCCGCGGCGGCCCCCGATCGTGCGGCGCGATCCGCCTAAACGGCGGCAGGCGCCGGAACCTGCTTCACCCCCTCGATCTCGATGTCGATCTCCACCTTGTCCCCGACGGCGACGCCGCCCGCCTCGAGCAGCTGGTTCCACGTCAGACCGAAGTCCTTCCGGTCGAGCGACGTGCGGGCGCTGAACCCGGCCCGCATGCCACCCCACGGGTCCTTCTGCGTCCCGGCGTACTCGACGTCGAGCACGACCGGCCGCGTCACGCCGTGCAGCGTGAGGGTCCCGTGCAGGCGCAGCTCTCCGTCCTTCCCCTTCTCGACGCGTGTGCTCGTGAACGCCATCTTCGGGTACTTCTCGACGTCGAAGAAGTCCGCGGACCTGAGGTGGTTGTCGCGCTGCTCGACCCCCGTGTCCACGCTCGCCGTCTCGATGCTGACGTCCACCTGCGTGTTGGCCAGGTCGTGCTCGTCCATCAGAATGCTCCCGGTCCACCGGCCGAACTTCCCGCGCACCTTCGACACGACCAGGTGCCGCACCGTGAAGCCGATGCTCGAATGCACTAGATCCGGCGCCCAAACGGGCAGCTCTGCGTTGCTCGTCATGTTCCCGTCCTCCTCGTTCCTCGTGGTGTGTACCTGCTATCTGTCCTTACGACTGTCGTTATCACGACTACTCGGCCGCCGAAAGCGCTCAACTCCCGCTCCGAACTTCGTCCAGCAGTTGGGCCAGTGTCTGGAGCTTCTGCTCGCCGAGGTGGCCCAGCGACTTCCGATGCTGCGCCTGGACCGGTTCGTCGAGATGGGCCAGGAGTTCGAGTCCCGCTTGGGTGATCCGTGTGGTCACGACCCGCCGGTCCTCGCCGTCCCTCGCGCGCGTCACCAGGGCACGGGCCTCGAGCCGATCCAGCAACCGCGTGAGGTCGGGGTCCCGCGTGATCATCCGGCTCGCGACGTCGCCGCACGAGAGCCCCGCGGTTCCGGCGCCCCGCAGGATGCGTAGCACGTTGTACTGCGTCGCCGTCAGCCCCGAGCCCTTGAGCACCTCTTCGCCCGCCCGCGCCATCGCGTCCGCCGTGCGGGCCAGCCCCAGCGTCACTTCCTCCTCCAGGCTCCGGAAGGGCCGGCTCTGCTTGATCTCTTCCTGCAAGCGTCTCGTCATGGCACCATTATATCTGTTATCACGACTATTGTCAAGAGGCACAACCTGGAACGCCCAGAGATTGGGCTGGCGGACCGGGAACGCGACCTAACTTGGAGGGATTGCCATAGCGTAATCGCTATGTTACTATAGCTACCATGGCTACTGAACTACAGCGGGCCCCGCTCGATCCGCGGGTGCTGGCCGAAGCGGCGGAGATGGTCAGGGTCTTGGGCCATCCTGTGCGCCTGAGGATCGTCGAGCTGCTCGAAGCGGGTGAGCGAACGGTCAAGGAGATTCAGGAGGCGCTCGAGGCACCGCAGGCCCTGGTTTCCCAGCAGCTGGCGCGGATGCGCGGCGCCGGCATCGTGGCGGGCCGCCGGGGCGGCGCCAACGTCTGGTACCACATCGCAGACTCGCGGGTGATCCGCATGCTCGACTGCCTGCGCCACTGCGACCTCCCGGCGACCGGGGAGTTCGGCGCGACGGACGGCGCGTGAAACCGCAGGCGCTGCGGTGCGGATTGAGCGCCGACCTGCTGCAGCAGGCGCTCGAGCGGATCCGCTCGACTGCCTCAACGACTCCATCTCATCGAACGAGGAACTGATGCAGAACGTGACTGTCGTTTCCGATGCGACGTTCGAGAGCGACGTGCTGAAGGCCGACGCTCCCGTGCTGGTGGACTTCTGGGCTCCGTGGTGCGGGCCGTGCCGGATGGTCGGCCCGGTCCTGGAAAAGGTCGCCGAGCTGTATGCCGGGCGCGTGCGCGTCGTGAAGCTCAACGTGGATGAGAATCAGCAGACCTCGATGGCCTACGGGATCCGCAGCATCCCCACTGTGGCGCTCTTCAAGGGCGGCGAGGTGGTGGACGGTGTGCTCGGCGCGGCTCCCCTGCCCTTCTTCACCGACATGCTCGACAAGCACCTGAAGTCGAACGGCACGCAGCCGGCCGGCGTGAAATCGGCGGCGCAGTCGTGAAGCCGATCACCGTGACCTGGGACGGCGGGGTCCACTTCACCGCCGACATCCGCGGCCACAAGGTGGCCGTCGACCAGCCACCGCAGGGGGGTGGCCAGGACGCCGCCCCCACGCCGCTCGAGCTGGTGCCCGCCGCGCTCGGCACCTGCGTCGCGCTGTTCGTCCAGCAGTTCCTGGTGACGCGCGGCCTGGACGCCACCGGGATGGAAGTGCAGGTCTTCACCGCGCCCGCGCCTAATCCGCACCGCATCGGGATGTTCGAGGTCGCCGTGTCGGTGCCGAAGGGCATTCCGGAGAAGTACCGGGACGCGGTGAAGCGCGTGGCCGAGTCGTGCACCGTGCACCACACGCTGACGCACCAGCCGGACATCGCCGTGGAGATTCTGGAAAGCCCGGTGACCGCCTAGTCCCATCCTCGCTGCCGGGCCGGCGGGCAACCCACTGCCGGTCCGGCATCATCTCGTTGTGCCACAACGGCTTACAATTGCAAGTCGAAGACACCCTAATTCCGGAACGCATCTTGCGGAACCGAGGGTGGGACGAGGTATACCCACCAACCAGGTCTGCGCGCGGACCAGAGGCGCCGGACACGGAGATTGAAATGGGCAGAGCGAAGATCACCATAGACGGCAACGAGGCGGCGAGTCGCGTCGCCTATCAACTCAACGAGGTCATCGCCATCTACCCGATCACGCCCTCCTCCCCGATGGGCGAGTGGTCGGATCAATGGGCCGCGGAGAAGAAGCCCAACCTGTGGGGCACGGTGCCCACGGTGGTGGAGATGCAGAGCGAGGGCGGCGCGGCCGGCGCGGTGCACGGCGCGCTGCAGGCGGGGGCGCTGACGGCGACGTTCACGTCGTCGCAGGGTCTGCTGCTGATGATCCCGAACATGTACAAGATCGCCGGCGAGCTGACCCCGGCGGTCTTCCATGTGGCCGCGCGGGCGGTGGCGGCGCAGGCGCTGTCCATCTTCGGCGACCACAGCGACGTGATGGCGACGCGGGCCACGGGCTGGGCGCTGCTCTCGTCGAACTCGGTGCAGGAAGTGACGGACCTGGCGGCCATCGCGCAGGCGGCCTCGCTCGAGTCGCGCATCCCGTTCATCCACTTCTTCGACGGGTTCCGCACGTCGCACGAAGTGGCGAAGATCGAGGAGCTGACGCAGGACGACCTGCGCGCGTTGATCGACGAGGAGTCGGTGCGCGCGCACCGCGGCCGGGCGCTGTCGCCGGACCACCCCGTGGTGCGGGGGACGGCGCAGAACCCGGACGTCTTCTTCCAGGCGCGCGAGAGCGTCAACCCGTACTACCTCGAGTGCCCGGCCGTCGTGCAGCGGGTGATGGACCGCTTCGCCAAGGTGGTCGGGCGCGCGTATCACCTGTTCGACTACGTGGGCGCGCCGGACGCCCAGCGCGTGATCGTAATGATGGGCTCGGGCGCCGGGGCGGCCGAGGAGGCCATCCAGTATCTCGTCGCGAAGGGGGAGAAGGTCGGCCTCGTGAAGGTGAGGTTGTTCAGGCCCTTCTCTGTCGAGCACTTCGTCGCCTCCCTGCCCACCACAGTCGAGACGATCGCGGTGCTCGACCGGACCAAGGAGCCGGGGAGCGCGGGCGAGCCGCTGTATCAGGACATCGTGACGGCGCTGAGCGAAGCGATGACGGGCGCGGTGCCGCCGCTGCCGATCTTCCCGCGGGTGATCGGCGGGCGCTACGGGCTCTCGTCCAAGGAGTTCACGCCGGCGATGGTCAAGGCCGTGCTGGACGAGGCGGCGGCCTCGCAGCCCAAGAACCACTTCACGATCGGCATCGACGACGACGTCACCCGGACGAGCCTCGTCTGGGACCCGACGTTTTCGACCGAGCACCCCGACACGGTGCGGGCCATGTTCTACGGGCTCGGCGCCGACGGGACGGTGAGCGCCAACAAGAACTCGATCAAGATCATCGGCGAGGGGACCGATAACTATGCGCAGGGCTACTTCGTCTACGACTCGAAGAAGTCGGGGACGATGACGACCTCGCACCTGCGGTTCGGCAAGCGCCCGATCACGTCGACGTACCTGATCGACCGCGCGAGCTTCGTCGCCGTCCACAACTTCACCTTCCTGGAGCGGTACGATCTCCTGGCGCCCGCCGACAAGGGCGCGACGGTGCTGCTCAACAGCCCGTTCGGGCCCGACGAGGTCTGGAACCGCCTGCCGGCGACCGCTCAGCGCGACATCGTGGAGAAGAACCTCAAGCTGTACGTGATCGACGGCTTCAAGGTCGCGGCGGACGCGGGTCTCGGCAGCCGGATCAGCACCGTGATGCAGGTCTGTTTCTTCGCCATCAGCGGCGTCATCCCGAAGGCCGAGGCGATCGCCGCGATCAAGGACGCGATCGAGCACACCTACGGGCGCAAGGGCGCGTCGGTCGTCCAGAAGAACTTCACCGCCGTGGATTCGGCCCTGGCCCAGCTGCACGAGGTCAAGGTGCCGCGGCAGGTCAGCAGCACCTTCGATATCCGTCCGCCGGTCCCCGCCGAAGCCCCGGCGTTCGTGCAGAAGGTGACCGCGGAGATCATCGCCGGGCGTGGGAACCAGCTCCCGGTGAGCGCGATGCCGGACGACGGGACGTATCCGAGCGCCACCACGCAGTGGGAGCGGCGCAACATCGCCCTCGAGATCCCGGTGCTGGACGAGGCGCTGTGCATCCAGTGCGGCAAGTGTGTGCTGGTCTGCCCGCACGCCGCCATCCGCGCCAAGGTGGTGGACACCGCTGCGCTGGCCGGCGCCCCGCCCACCTTCAAGTCGATGGCGGCCCGCTGGCGGGAGTTCAAGGACCGCAAGTACGTGCTGCAGGTCGCGCCCGAGGACTGCACCGGGTGCGAGCTGTGCGTGATGGTCTGCCCGGCGAAGAGCAAAACCGACCCGACGCACAAGGCGCTCAACATGGAGTCGCAGCTTCCGCTCAGGGAGCCGGAGCGCGCCAACTGGAGCTTCTTCCTCTCGCTGCCGGAGACCGACCGGACGGTGCTTCGCCCGGACCAGGTCAAGGACGTGCAGCTGTTCCGGCCGCTGTTCGAGTTCTCGGGTGCCTGCTCCGGGTGCGGCGAGACGCCGTACCTGAAGCTGATGAGCCAGCTCTTCGGCGACCGCGCCATCGTCGCGAACGCCACCGGGTGCTCCTCCATCTACGGCGGCAACCTCCCGACCACGCCGTGGGCGGTGAACGGCGACGGCCGCGGCCCCGCGTGGTCGAACTCGCTCTTCGAGGACAACGCCGAGTTCGGCATGGGGATGCGGCTCTCGCTCGACAAGCAGGGGGACTTCGCCCGCGAGCTGGTGGTCCGGCTCGGCGGACGGCTGGAGGGCGGCCTCGCGCAGGAGCTGATCGCGGCCGACCAGTCCACTGAGGCCGGGATCGCGGCCCAGCGGGTGCGCGTGGACCGGCTCAAGGCACAGCTGGCCCGGCTCCCCGATCCCGAGGCGCGGCGGCTGGAGTCCCTGGCCGACGCCCTCGTCAAGAAGAGCGTCTGGATCGTGGGCGGCGACGGGTGGGCTTACGACATCGGCTACGGCGGGCTCGACCACGTCCTGAACTCAGGACGCAACGTCAACGTGCTGGTGCTCGACACCGAGGTGTATTCGAACACGGGCGGCCAGGCCTCCAAGGCGACGCCGCGCGGCGCCGTGGCCAAGTTCGCCGCCGGCGGGGAGCTGAGAGCGAAGAAGGACCTCAGCCTGATGGCGATGTCCATCGGGAACGTGTACGTGGCCCGGGTCGCCTTCGGAGCCGACGACAGCCAGCTCGTGAAGGCGTTCCTCGAGGCCGACGCCTACGACGGCCCCTCGATCATCGTCGCCTACAGCCACTGCATCGAGCAGGGCTACGACATGATCAACGGGCTCGAGCAGCAGAAGAGCGCGGTGAAGTCGGGACACTGGCCGCTGTTCCGCTACAATCCTACGCGCCTCGCCGAGGGGAAGAACCCGCTCCAGCTCGACTCCAAGGCGCCGTCCATCCCGATCGCGGAGTACATGAAGGGCGAGACGCGCTTCACGCGGCTGGCGACGAGCAATCCGGCGGCCGCCAAGGCCCTCGGCGAGCTGGCCCAGCAGGACGTCGCGGCGCGCTGGCGCCTGTACGAGCACATGGCGGCGATGGCCGTGAATGGAGCCAAGAAAGAGTGAGGAGCAAGACGTGAGGGGTGAGATGGCGACGTAAGACGTGAGAGGGTGAAACGCGTGAGAGGTGAGGGGGCGCATCCCCTCACCTCTCACTGTGTCTTCTCACCTCTCACGTCGCCGTCTCACGCCTCCCGGCCTCTCACCCCTCACGCCTGCAGCGTCTTCAAGAAGCTCATATCGTGCCCCTTGGCCCTCAGCATGGCCTCGAGACCCGACTTGTCGGCGCACTTCATGTAAGCCTCGGCCGGCTCCACGAGCTTCTTCTCGACGACCTCCATCAGCGCGTCGTTGAGCGTGATCATCCCCATCTTCTTGTTGGTTTGGATCATCGAGGGGATCTGGAAGGTCTTGCCCTCGCGGATGAGGTTCGCGATGGCCGGGATCGCCAGCAGGATCTCGCGGACCGCCACGCGGCCGCCGCCGATCTTCTTGCAGAGGATCTGGGCGACCACACCCTTGAGCGACTCGGAGAGCATCACGCGGATCTGGCTCTGCCGGTCGGCCGGGAACTGGTCGATGATGCGGTCCACCGTGGAGGCCGCCGTGGTGGTGTGCAGCGTCCCGAACACGAGGTGGCCGGTCTCCGCCGTCTCGATCGCGATGGCCACGGTCTCAAGGTCGCGCATCTCGCCCACCAGCACGATGTCCGGGTCCTCGCGCAGCGCCGCCCTGAGGGCGCGCTTGAAGGACTCGGTGTGCAGGGCGACCTGCCGCTGCGTGATGACGCAGCTCTTGTTGGGGTGCACGAACTCGATCGGGTCCTCGATCGTGATGATGTGGTCCGTGCGCTTGCGGTTGATCAGGTCGACCATCGCGGCGAGCGTGGTGGACTTGCCGGATCCCGTCGGACCCGTCACCAGCACCAGCCCCTTGGTGAGGAAGCAGAGCTTCTGCACCTCCTCGGAGAGGTTCAGCTCCTCGGCGGTCTGGACCTTCGTCGGGATGACACGGAAGACAGCCGCAGGGCCCTTCCGGTCCCGCAGCACGTTGCAGCGGAACCGCGCGAGGTCCAGGATCTCGTAGGCGAAGTCGCTGTCGTTGGTCTCGGCGAACTCCTTCTTGTTGCGATCGGGCATGATCGAGAAGAGGAGCGCCTCCATCTCGTCGATGCTGAGGCTCTCCTTCCCCTCGAGGCGCTTCATCTCGCCCTGCTTGCGGATGATCGGCGGCTCGCCAACCCGGAGGTGCAGGTCGGAGGAGCCCGACTCGACCAGCGTGTGCAGGAACTCCTGGATCCGCTCCTCCGCGGCGGACGACGCCTCCGCGGCGGCGGCGGTCGGGGCCACGCGGCGGGCCGGCGCGGCAGCGGCCGGGGCCGCGGAGGGCGCCCGCGCCTCCATCGGCATGGACATGGCGGCGCTCGAGCGGCGGGGCTTAGCGGGGCCGATGGTGACCGTGACGTCGTCGCCGGCGTGCAGGATCTCGACGTCCACCCGCTTCCCGTCCACCGCGTAGCCGAAAGCCATCCGCGACTCCGCGTCCAGATGGTCCTTCATCCCGTCGGGGGCGATCTCGCGGAGCAGCGCCATGATCTTCGGCTTGGTCAGGACATCCTTGGTCACCGGGCGGTCCGCTCCCTCCACCTCCAGCACGACCGCCGCGCCGCTGGCCAGGCGCATCCCCGACGCGCCCTGCTGGAACATCACCTGGATGAACTTGTCGAGTGTGGCCATCCCTGGTCCTTAGCTCTCCATCCTCAGGGTTTGACGGGTGACGGACCGGCGGGCTTGACCGCGACCCTCGCCGGAGGGGCGGGCGCCTTGGACGCCGGAGCCGCGCCAGCTGCCGGTGGCGCCGTGGCCGGCCTGGGCGCCGGTGCGGGGGCCTCGGTCGTCGGCACCGCGGCGGCGGCGCTCTTCGCGGCCTCCTTCGCCTCCTCTTCGAGCACCCGCCGCTTGACGGCTTCGGCCTGCGCCTTCGCCGCCTTCTGCGCCTGGAATTCCTTCTCCCGCTTCTCTCCCTCGTCGGCTTGGACCACTCCCTTGATCGTCCGCTCGATCAGCGCCCTCAGCGCCACCACGCCGTCACGCAGGACCCGGGCCTTCATCATCGGGCTGCCGCCCCGAGAAGCGGCCACGCTCAACTGCCCCGCGGAGTCGGCGACGAAGCCCACGTTCCGCATCATCGCTTTCTGCCTGAGCTGCGCCAGCTCGCGCGACAGCTGGCTGGAGTACTGGTCGGCGCGCGACTTCGCGCCCGCGAACTGCTCCACGAGAGCGGCGAAGTGGTCCATCTCCCTCATCAGCGTTTCCAGGTAGTCGACCAGCTCCTGGCTCTTCGCCGACAGCTTCTGCGCCATGATCCCCCTCCTGCGGCCTGCGACCTGTAACCTACCGCCTCCGCCTCACACCGTAAGCACCAGCTTCCCGAATGTGGCGTTGGATTCCAGCCGCCGGTGCGCATCGGCCGCCTCGGACAGGGCGTAGGTGCGGTCGAGGACCGGATGGACCATCCCCGCCTCCAGGAGCGGCAGGATGTCCTGCACGAAGGCGGCGGTGACGGCGATCTTCTCGTCCAGGGTCCGCGCGCGCAGTACGGTGCCGACGATCGTCAGCCGTTTGCTCAGCACGGCGCCGAGGTCGATCGGCGCGCTGCGTCCTCCCGTGAGCCCCACGACGATCATCCTCCCGGCGCGTGCCAGGGCCTGGATGTTCCCCGCCAGCGCCGGTCCGCCGACCAGGTCGAGCACGACGTCCACGCCCGCGCCGTCCGTCTTCTGCCGCACGACCTCGACAAAATCCTCGCGGGAGGTGTCGATGGCGACCTCCAGCCCCAGCTGGCGGGCCCGCTCGAGCTTCGCCGCCGAGCGCGACGTGCCGAAGGTCCGGGCGTGGATCGAGGCGGCGAGCTGGAGCGCGGCCGTGCCAACGCCACTCGCGACGGCGTGGATCAGGATGCGCTCGCCCGCCCGGAGGAGCATCTGGCGCATGAGCGCGTCGTAGGCGGTGATGAACACCTCCGGCACCGCGGCCGCCTGCTCGAACGACCACGCGGCCGGCACACGCATCGCGACCGCCTCGTGCGTGGTGAGGAACTCGGCGCAGGCGCCGCCCGGAACGAGCCCCATCACGCGGTCGCCCACCTTCCACGCCCTGGCGCCGGTCCCGAGCGCCGCCACTTCGCCCGCATACTCGAGCCCGGGAATGTTCGCGGGCGCGCCGAACGGCGCGGGATACTGGCCCAGACGCTGCAGCAGGTCGGCCCGGTTGATCCCCGCGGCCCGAACGCGCACCAGGATCTCCCCGGCCTCCGGCTCGGGTGCCGGCACGTCGTGGGTCTCGAGGACCTCGGGCCCGCCCGTCCTGGTGATGACGACGGCCTTCATGGCGTCACCTCACACCGCTCCTCTATTTGCGGAGCGCTTCGGAGAGCACCCGCCCATCCAGTTTCTCCAGCGGAGCCACCCCCAGCAGCCGCGCCAGCGTCGGCGCCAGGTCCGCCACCTGCACCCGCCCCGCATACCGCCCCGCTCGCACGCCGGCGCCCGCGATGATCAGCGCCACGTGCGCGTCGTCGTCCGACGGCTGGCCGTGCTCCGCGTCGCTGGCGGGCCCCCACACGTCGTGCGGCTTCAGCGTCACGCACAGCTCGACGTCGAGGTCGGGGGGGATGGTGTTGAGCCAGCGCCGCGCGGTTGCCTCCCGCGCCGTGTCGGCGGAGGCCAGCTCGCGGGGCGTGTCCGCCCGCCACACGCCCGGCAGGGCGCGCATCCGCGCCGCGACGTCCGCCACGACGGAGTCCACGTTGACGCCCTTCGCCTCGAGGCCCGCACGGTCCATCACCAGCATGCCGAGCTCGAACCACCGGATCCACCGGCCGCTCCCGGCCCGCGCCTCGAGCGCCGCCTCGACGGCGCGCACGAGCGTGTCGGCGCGCACCTCCCGCGCCGCCGGATCGCCGTGAGCCTGGGACCATTGCACGTACGACGTCACGCCGTGATCGGCGGTGAGCGAAACGACGATGCGCCGCGGATCCCGCAGGCGTGAGAGCGAATCGAGGAATTGCCCGAGGTAGCGATCGAGGCGCAGGACCTGGTCGTGGATCTCCCGCGAGTTGGGTCCGAAGGCGTGGCCGATGGCGTCTGTCGTCGAGAGGCTGACGGCCAGGACGTCGGGCGCCGGCCCCTTGCCGAGCTGGAGCTGGTTCACGCCGTCGAGGGCGAAGGCGAGCGTGAGGGAGTCCATGAACGGCGTGCCCATCACCATGATGGACGCCGGGATCGAATCCGGCGGCAGATCGTGCGGGAAGGTGACGCCCCTGCCGTGGTTCTCGTACGGCTCGCTGTCCGGCTCCTGGTAGGCGGACGGCTTGAGGAGCAGGTTCCAGCGCCGTCCTGGAGCGCGGGCCGGGACCATGGCGATGTTGAACGCCTTGACCCAGTCGGGGAGCGAGTCGGCGTAGTAGCGGCTCGTGGTGAAAATGCCGAAGACGTACCAGTAAACCTGCTGGCGCGCCTTCCCGAGCGAGAGTATCGCAGCGCGATCCTTCCGGCTCACCGAGAGGGCCCGTGCATCGGGATAGCGGGCCGCGATCCAGTCGAACAGCGCGGTGCCGCGGAAGCGCCACGGCGACGCTCCCGGCCCCCTGGCCCCCAGCAGCCGACCGGTCGCCGTGGTATCGGGCACGCCTTCGTCGTTGCGGACGATACCGGTGGAGTGCGGGTTCCGGCCGGAGAGCACCGTCGCGTGGCCCGGCGCCGTCTCCGTCATCGCGTGGTCCTGGTAGGCGTCGGTGAAAACCGCTCCCTGCCGCAGCAGGCGGGCCAGCCCGCCGGTGAGCTGCGAGCGCCATCGGTCGAGGTAGTCGGCGCGGAACTGGTCCACCGTGATGTGGACGACGAGCGTGGGGGTGGGGCGCGGCTGCGGGTCCGGGGCCTGCAGAGCGGCGGCCGCCAGCATCAGCATCACTTTGAGCAACGAACGTCTCCGGTCAGCGGTCCAACGGGGAATATGCGCGCCCGGCCCCGCTCGCGCGACGCTACAGCCAGCGGAAGATCTTGAGGGCGACGGCGAACGAGGCGACCGCCCACGCGGCGCAGATGGCCGTCGGACCGGCCACCGCCGCCAGCGACGCGCCGTCGAGCATCACCGCCCGCAGCGCGTCGTTCAGCGCCGTGAGCGGCAGGACCTTGATGAACGGCTGCATCGCTGCCGGGAAGTTCGCCGAGGAGAAGAAGACGCCGGACAGGATCCACATCGGCATCATTATGAGATTCATCAGCCCCGAGACGGTCTCGATGGTGCGCGCGCGGCTGGCCGTCAGCAGGCCGATACCGGCAAAGCACATCGCGCCGACGACCGCCAGCAGGAGGAAGGTCGCCACCGAGCCCCGCATCGGGACGCCGAAGGCCAGCATCCCGAAGCCGATGAGCAGCACGACCTCCGGCCCCAGCATCGTCAGGCGCGCCACGATGAACGAGAGGAGGTAGTGGCTCTTCCGCATCGGCGAAGCGAGCAGGCGCTTCATCAGCTTCTTCTTCCGTGCGTCCACCACCGCGTAGCCCAGCCCCCACATCCCTGTGCCCATGAGGTTGAGGCCAAGCAGCCCCGGGATGAGGAAGTCGATGTAGCGCGAGCCCTTCTCCATCTCCTTCTGCTCGGCCACGGGCCGCACGTCCCGACGGCCGAGAGCGCGCTGCAGCGCATCGTCGGTCGCGAGTCGAGCCATCCGGCTTTCCGTCCGAGTGGAGTCGTAGCGGTACACCACCGTGTCGCCGGGCACGACGAGGATGGCGACGCGAGCCTTCCGCAGCTGGTCGGCCGCCTCGGCGGGTGGAAGCACCGCCGCCCGGAACCCCCGCGTGTGCGCGAGGAGCGACGCCACCGAGTCGGCCCCGCGGCCGGCCTCCACGCCGACGCGGATCACGTCGGGCGGCCGGTTCCGGAACGCCAGGCCGAGAGCCACCGCGAGAAGCAGCGGGAACGCGAAGACCCAGAACAGCACCTCCGGCTGTCGGAGCTGCTCCCGGAACCGCGCGAGCGTCAGCTGCCACAACGGATGGTGGCTGCCCATCACTCATCCCTCAGGTGCCGGCCCGTCAGGCTGAGGAACAGGTCCTCCAGCGTGGCGTGGTGCGTGACCAGCTCCGTCATCTCCACCCCGCGCCGCTCCAGCTCGACCATCAGTGCGGGCACGGCGCGGTGCGCCTCCGTGACGGTCAGGCTGAAGCGCGGCCCGTCCCGCCGCGCCGCCTTGACCCCGGGCAGCGCGGCGAGCGCGGCCTCCGGCGGCGGCTCCGCTCCGTCGGCGAGCGCGAACTCCACCACGTGATCGGCGCCGAGCGAGGCGATCAGCTCGCGCGGCGACCCGAGCGCGATGACCTTGCCGTGGTCCATCACGGCGACCCGGTCGCACAGCCGCTCCGCCTCTTCCATGTAGTGCGTGGTCAGGACCACGGTCCCGCCCCCGCGCTTGAACGAGGCCACGATCTCCCACAGCTGCCGGCGCGACTGCGGATCGAGCCCCGTGGTCGGCTCGTCGAGGAAGAGCACGTCCGGCGCCCCTACGAGCGCGCATGCGATCGCGAGGCGCTGCCGCTGCCCGCCGGAGAGCTTCTCGACCCAGGCGTCACGTTTCTCGCCCAGCTCGACGACGTCCAGCACCTCCTCCACCGTGCGCCCGCGCCGGTAGAAGCTGCGGAAGAGGCTGATCACTTCGGCCACGGTGAGCCGATCGGCCAGCTTGGTCTCCTGGAGCGCGACCCCGAGCCGCTCGCGCAGCTCGTGCTCGTGCCCATCCCACCGCAGGCCGAGGATCTCGATGTCGCCCTCGTCGTGCGTGAGCAGCCCCTCGAGCATCTCGACCGTCGTGGTCTTCCCGGCGCCGTTCGGCCCGAGCAGGCCGAAGCACTCCCCGGCGCGCACCTCGAGGTCGAGGCCCGCGACGGCGGTCACGTCCTTGTAGCGCTTGACGAGGCGCCGACAGGAAATGGCGACGGAGTTGGTGAGCATGGAGCGGTGGATGATGACGCGATGTGATGCCAAAAGAAAGGGTGTAGGGGGTAGGGTGCAGGGTGTAGAAGGCTGCGCGCACCAGTCTGCCACACCCTACACCCCAAACCCTAACACCCTGCTCAACAGATTCTCGGCAGCTGCTCCCCCGACAGGAGGTCGAGCACCCGGTCACCGCCCGCCTTCGTCCTCAGCACCACCAGCCCCGGCGTCCCGCCCTGTCGCACCGTGCCAATGCGGGACGCCCGGGCCGTCTCCGGCCGCGAGCGGAGCAGCTCGAGCGCGCGGTCCGCCTCTGCGGCCGCGACGAAGGCCAGGAAGCGCCCCTCGCACGCCACGTACAGCGGATCGAGGCCCAGCACTTCGCAGGCCCCGGCCACGTCCTCGCCCACGGGGATGGCGCTCTCGTGCACCGCGATCTCGCAGCGGGCCTGGGTGGCGATCTCGTTCAGGACCGTGGCCACGCCGCCGCGCGTCGGGTCCCGCAGGCAGTGCACGTCCAGCCCCGCCTCCAGGAGCGCGAGCACGGGGCCCGCGACGCTGGCGCAGTCGCTCAGGATCGGCGACGCGAAGGCCAGGCCGTCGCGCACCGCCATCACGACGACGCCGTGCTGGCCCACCGGGCCGCTCACGAGGACCGCGTCGCCCGGCCGCACCTCGGTCGGCGCAACGGGCCGCTTCGCCACGACGACGCCGACGCCCGAGCTGGTGATGAAGATCCCGTCGCCCTTGCCCCGCTCCACTACCTTGGTGTCGCCGGCGACGACCGCGACCGCCGCCTCGAGCGCGGCGGCCTGGATGGACGCGACGACGCGCAGCAGGTCGTCCACCGCCAGCCCCTCCTCGAGGATGAACCCCAGGCTGAGGTAGAGGGGACGCGCGCCGCTCATCGCGAGGTCGTTGACCGTGCCGGTCACCGCGAGCTTGCCGACGTCACCGCCGGGGAAGAAGAGCGGTCGCACGACGAAGCAGTCCGTCGTGAAGGCGAGCCGCCCCGCGGGCCGCTCCAGCACCGCGCTGTCGTGCAGCGCGGCGAGCGTCTCATTCCGGAACGCGGGGACGAAGACCCGCTCGACCAGGTCGCGCGTGAGCCGTCCCCCGCCGCCGTGCGCGAGCAGGATCCGTCCGCCGTCGCCGAGCGGCACCGGGCAGATGATCTCGCCCATCACGCCGCTCCGGCCACAGCCGCCGCGGTCCTCCGGCGGCGGTACAGGTGGTACGCCGCGCACGCCCCCTCCGAGGAGACCATCGGCGCGCCGAGAGGATGCTCGGGCGTGCACCGTGTGCCGAAGACCGGGCACTCCTGCGGTCGCAGGCGGCCCTGGAGCACCAATCCGGCCAGACAATCCGGGTCCTCGGGCGCCAGCGGCTCCGAGTCCGGGAACCTCCGCTCGGCGTCGAACGCGGCGTACTTCGCGCGCAGGGCGAACCCGCTGCGCGGTATCCGGCCGAGGCCGCGCCAGTCGCGGTCGGCGACCTCGAACACCTCCGCGATCGCGGCGCGGGCATGCGCGTTCCCCTCCGGCCGCACCGAGCGGCGGTACTGGATCTCGACCGCGCTGCGCCCCTCCTCCAGCTGGCGCACTGCCATCGCGATCCCCTGCAGCAGGTCCACCGGCTCGAATCCGGTCACCACGACCGGCACGCGGTACCGCTCGCACAGCGGGTCGTACTCCGCCGTCCCCATCACCGTGCAGACGTGGCCCGCGGCGAGGAAGGCCTGCACCCGGCAGTCGGGGGATTGGAGGATCGCTTCGAGCGCGGGCGGAACCCGCACCTGCGCGAGCAGGACGGTGAAGTTCGCGAGGCGCTTCTTCGCCGCCAGCTGCACCGCGATCGCGTTGGCGGGCGCCGTTGTCTCGAAGCCGACCGCGAGAAACACGACCTGCCGCTCGGGCTCCTTCTCCGCGATCGCGACTGCGTCGAGCGGCGAGTAGACGATGCGGACGTCGCCGCCCTCGGCGCGCACGTGCAGCAGATCGTCGCGGGTGCCGGGCACGCGGAGCATGTCGCCGAACGACGCGAAGATGACCCCCGGTTGCCGCGCGATGCGGAAGGCGCGGTCCAGGATGCCGACCGGCGTCACGCACACCGGGCACCCGGGCCCGTGGATCAGCGTGACGCCGGGCGGCAGCATCTCGTCGATGCCGTACCGCACGATGGAGTGCGTCTGGCCGCCGCAGACCTCCATCAGCGTCCACGGCCGCGTGACGATCGCGCGCAGCGTCTGTGCGTAGCGCTGTGCCGATGCCCCGTCGCGGTATTCGTCCAGGTACCTCACGGCACTTCCTCGCGCTCGAGCGCATCGGCCTCGCGGCCCAGCTCGGCCGAAGCCTCCATCTCGTCGAGATAACGGAACGTTTCCTCGGCGTCCTCGCGGCTCAGCACCGTGAGCGCCAGCCCCACGTGCACGATCACGAAGTCGCCGACCGCGGCCTCCGGGACGTACTCCAGGCAGACCTCCCGGTCCGCCGCGCCGAACCGGACCGTGCCGTACAGCAGGCCGCCCGGGCCGGTGTGGCGCTCGAGGATCTCGCCCGGCACGCCGAGGCACATGGCTAGCGCCTCCGCTCGAGCAGGGTATGGGCGGCCACGAGCGCCTGCCCTACCGCGAGCCCACCGTCGTTCGGCGGGATGCGGCTGGCCGTGAAGACCTGGAAGCCCCGCGCCCGGAGGTCCCGCGCGGCCAGCGTCACGAGCGCGGCGTTCTGGAAGCACCCGCCCGACAGCACCACGCGAGCGAGCCCGTGCCACTCGGCCACGGCGGCGATCATCTGGGCGAGCGTGAGGTGGAACCGGCCGGCCGCGGCAGAAGGTGTCGCGCCGCGGCGGAGGTCCGCGAGGAGGCCCGTGACGGCGGGACGCCAGTCCACCTCGACCGGCGCGTTTTCCGCGGCGACCACCGGCTCGAGCAGACGGAAGGGGTAGCCCGCCGACGCCCCCGGCTCCGCCATCTGCTCGAGCTGCATCGCTGCCTGGGCTTCGTAGCTCGACTCCTGGCGGAGCCCGAGCAGGGAGGCGACCGCGTCGTACAGCCGGCCCGCGCTCGACGTGCGCGCGGAGTAGCCGCCCGGCCGGAACAGAGCCTCGAGGATGGACCGCCGCGGCCGGGCGTGCTCCACCGACGGAACGTCGAGGTCCCACAGCCCCTCGCCGTGGATCTCGTGCAGCACACCGAGCGCCGACCGCCAGGGCTGGCGCGCGGACGCCTCGCCGCCGGGCAGCCAGAAGGGGAGGAACCGCGCGACGCGGCGGTAGCCGACGACCGAGGCCCGCAGGAACTCGCCGCCCCAGATCGTGCCGTCGGTCCCGAGTCCCGTCCCGTCCCACGCGACGCCCAGCACTTCGCCTTCGAGATCGTGCTCGGCCATCACCGCCGCGACGTGCGCGTGATGGTGCTGCACGCGAATCACCTCCAACCCGCTGGCTTCGGCCAGCCGGGTGGTCGCGTAGTCGGGATGGAGGTCGCACGCCACGGCCACGGGGCCCAGGCCGTAGAGCCGCTCGTAGTCGGCCACGGTGCGCTGCAGCGCCTCGAGCGAGAGCGGGTGGTCGAGGTCGCCGATGTGCTGGCTCGCGATGATCTGGTTGCCGTGGCTCCACGCGACCGTGTTCTTGAGGTGGCCGCCCAGGGCCCGCACCGTCGGGAGATGCGCCGTGAGCTCCACCGGCAGCGGCGCGAACCCGCGCGCGCGGCGCAGCACGAGCAGGCTGCCGTCCACGACCCGCGCGACCGAGTCGTCCACATGCCGCACGATCGGGCGGTCATGGTGCAGGAACGCGTCGGCGATGGGCCCCAGGCGCTCCCGGGCGTCCTCGGCCGTGATCGCCATCGGCTCCTCGGAGAAGTTCCCGCTCGTGCAGACGACGGGGAAGTTCAGCCGGGCCAGCAGCAGGTGGTGGAGCGGCGAGTAGGGCAGCATCGCGCCCACCGAATGAAGCCCCGGCGCCGTCTCCGCGGAGATCGCGCTGCGGTCGATCAGGGGCAGGAGGAGGATGGGTGCCGACGCGGAGTCCAGGAGCCGCGCCTCCTCGTCCCCGACCCGCGCGACGCGGCGCAGCGTTTCGAGGCTCGGGAACATCACCGCGAGCGGCTTCGCCTCCCTCCCCTTGCGGGCCCTGAGGCGCGCCACGGCGGCGTCGTCCCGCGCGTCCACGAGGAGCTGGTAACCGCCGATCCCCTTGACGGCGAGGATCCGCCCCGACCGCAGCATCGCGACCGCCGCTTCGAGGGGATAGGTCGCGTACGGTCCCGCCGTGGGGTCGCGCCCCTCGAACCAGAAGCGAGGCCCGCACCGTGGACATGCGACCGGCTGCGCGTGGAACCGGCGGTCGCGCGGGTCCCCGTACTCGGCGGCGCAGTCCGGACACATCCGGAATTGCCGCATCGCGGTCAGCGGCCGGTCGTACGGCAGCCCCTCGATGATGGAGAGCCGCGGCCCGCAGGCCGTGCAGTTGAGGAATGGGTAGTTGAACCGGCGATCGTCGGGGTCGAACAGCTCCTGACGGCACTCGGGGCAGGTCGCCAGATCCGGGAGCATCGCGACCACCAGCTCACCCGCCAGGTCGCTCGCCTCGATCTCGAACCGCTCGGCGCCGTCCGGCGCGATCTCCTCGACCTCCACGCCGCGCAGGACCGCGGCCGGCGGGGCTTCCGGCGGCAGCCGCCGGAGGAACGCCGCCACCGCCTCCGCCTCCCCCTCGGCGACGATGAGCACGCCGAACGGCGTGTTCCGCACCGACCCCGCGAGGCCGAGCGCCTGCGCGAGGCGGAAAACAAAGGGACGGAACCCCGTCCCCTGTACCGCTCCCCGTACGGTGATGCGCGCCGCGACGCGCCGCCCTGTCGCCTGCGCGAGCGTTGCGCTCACGGCGAGGCGCCCACCTGCAGGTGCTGCATCGCCGCCCGCTTTGCCGCGATGCGCCACTCCAGCCACGCGACCACGTCGTCGATGCCCTCGCCGGTGCGGCACGACGTCGTCAGCACCGCCACCCCGGGATGGACGTCGCGCGCCGCGGCGATCGCGCCCGGGAGGTCGAAGTTGGTGCGGTCCAGCAGATCCAGCTTGTTGATCGCCACCAGGCCCGCCCGCCGGAACATCAGCGGGTACTTCTTCGGCTTGTCGTGTCCCTCGGTGACCGACAGCAGCATGATCACGTCGTCCTCGCCGAGGTCGAACTCGGCGGGGCACACCAGGTTGCCGACGTTCTCGATCAACAGAACCTCGGCCCCTTCCTCGGCCACGTGGTGCAGGGTCGGATGCACCATGTGCGCGTCGAGATGGCACGCCGCGCCCGTGTTGATCTGGTGGACCGGCACGCCGAACCCGTCGAGGCGCTCCTTGTCCGCGTTGCCGACGATGTCGCCCTCGACCACCGCAAGGCGGTAGCGCTCCGCGAAGATGGGAATCATCCACTCGAGCAGGGACGTCTTCCCCGAGCCAGGCGCGCTCATGATGTCCACGGCGTAGATCCCGTGCGCCGCGAGAAACTCCCGGTTCTCCCGGGCGATGGCGTCGTTGGGCTCGAGCAGCCCCGCCTTGACGTCAATTTGATGCATGGGCCACCTCGGGTTCCTCGGCGAGCTCCAGCGTGCGCACCTCGAGCTCGCGCCCCGTGGAGATGCGCGTGTTCTCCGAGCCGCACGCCGGGCAGCGAAACACCAGGTCCTCGACCCCGCTCGTCCGGCCGCAGGCGTCGCACGTCATCGTCAGCGGGATCACCTCGAAGACGAGCCGTGCGCTCGCCAGCGGCGTGCCGGCGGACAGGCACTGGAAGGCGAAGTCGAGCGCCTCGGTGGAGACGCCCGCCAGCTCTCCCACGCGCACGTGGATCGCCGTGACATGCCCCGGCTGCGACTCCAGACGCTGCTCGACCGCCTCGATCAGGTTCAGCGCAATGCTGGCTTCGTGCATGAATCCCCCCACTGGAGGTTCCATTGCATAAGCTGTGCCTCCACGCGCCGTACCACCTCCGGGAGCGCCGCCTCGACCGCGGGCGTCAGCGCCTCCCCGAACGTGTGCGTGTCCTGGGCCTCGACGGCGAAAAACACGGTCTCAACCGGGAGCGGAATGTCGAGCGAGCGCCCCAGCGCCAGGGCGGTGCCGAGGCTCACGTCGTGGTAGGAAACAGCCCGCAGGGTCGGGATGGCCGCGTCGGGAGTGAGCCGGTAGACGGTCCCCGGCGGGCCGCGCCGCCATTCGATGGCGTCCACGATGATGGCGCGCTCGTACCCGGCGAGGAGGTCGATGAAGCGCAGCCCGCCCCAGGAGCTCTGGAGCACGTCCACCGGCGCCTGGGCCAGCCGCTCGGCCAGCAGCGCGGCAGCGCGGAGTCCGACGGCGTCATCGGTGAGGAGCGGATTCCCCAGTCCGACGACGACGATCCGCTGGGGCGGCCCCATCACGCGTGCGCCTCCTTCCAACGCCTTCCCGCTAGGGTCGGCGCACGACGCGGATCAGCTGCCCATCCGCGTCGCGAATGGCGACCTCGAGCGGCATCTCGCCGAGGAGGCTGTGCGTCGCGCACCCCATGCAGGGGTCGTAGGCGCGGAAGGCCATCTCGACCATGTTGAGCAGGCCGTCGGAGACCTCCTTGCCGGAGATCAGTCCCCTAGCTGCCTTCTCCACCCCCATCGCCATGCGCGCCGCGTTGCCTTGCGTCGCGACGATGAGGTTGGCCGTCTTGATCACGCCCCGCTCGTCGGTCGTGTAGTGGTGGATGAGCGTCCCGCGCGGCGCCTCCACGACCCCGATGCCTTCCTGCGGCGTGGCCGTGGGCAGCGTGCGGACGTTGGAGTCCACCAGCACTGGGTCGGCGGCGATCTCCTGCAACCGCTCCGTGGCGTACAGCAGCTCGATGACCCGCGCCCAGTGATTGCCGAGGGTGTGGTGCACCGGCTTGCCGCCCAGGACCTGGTACATCTTCTCGTAGGCCTGCTGCGCCAGCGGCGTCGCCATCCCCGAAGCGACGTTGAGCCGCGCCAGCGGCGCCACCGCGTAGATCCCGCTCTCCGCACCTTCCGTGAAGCCGTTCCACCCCACCGGCTTGAGGTAGCAGAACTTCATGTAGCTCCACGGCTCCACGTGCTCGGCGATGTACTCGAGGTACTGCTGCGCCGCGAACTTCGCGATCTCTTTGCCCTCGGGCGAGACGACCTTAAGCTTCCCGTCGTAGAAGTTGGGCCGGTCCTTCTCGTCCACCATCCCCATGTAGTGGGTCCGGTGCGTGAAGGTGTCGGATGTGATGAGCTTCACGTACTCGGCGTTCTTGAGGACCACGTCCTCGAACACCTTGAGCGTGAACTGGGCGAAGCCGACCGCGTCGGCGGCGAGAGCCTGGAACTGCTTCTGCTCCTCGGGCTTGATCGGCTTGGCGACGCCGCCGGGGAGGCCCAGCACCGGATGGATGACCTTGCCGCCGACCAGCGCGATCAGCTCGCGCAGCCGCCGCCGCATCGCGATGACCGTCTTGCCCGTCTCCACGCCGACCTTGGCGATGACGCCCAGGATGTTGCGCTCGGCCGCGGGCGCCATGGGGCCGACGACGAAGTCCGGCCCGCCCAGGAAGTAGAAGTGCAGCGCGTGGTCTTCGGCCATGAAGGCGTTGTAGACCAGCTCGCGGATCGCCTTCCCCGCAGGGGGCGGCTCGACCTTGTACAGGTCGTCGAGGGCCTTGGTCGCCGCCATGTGGTGCGCGGTCGGGCACACGCCGCAGATGCGCGACGTGATCTGGGGCATGTCCTCCGCCAGACGCCCCTGCGCGAACTTCTCGAACCCGCGCAGCTCCGGGACCTGCATGAAGGCGCGGCTGACGCCGCCCTTCGCGTCGAGGAAGATCTCGATCTTGCCGTGACCTTCGAGGCGGGTAATCGGATCGATGCTGATCCGGCGCCCCGCCGGGGCGGCCGGTGTCGTCGGCTGCGTCATGGTTGTCCCACCTTCACGTTGTGGGCCGGCGCGGCTGCGGCCGGCTTGCGCGCCACACACTCCAGCACCGCCTTCGGCGATATCATCTCGGTGCCGATGCCCAGCTTCTTCGCGCTGATCCCCATCGCCAATCCCATCAGCTGCGTGAAGTAGAGTACGGGGATCTCGTAGGCGGTCCCGAACTCGCGGTTCACGTCCTTCTGGTAGCACTCCAGGTTCAGCTGGCACAGCGGGCAGGCCGTGGCGATCACGTCCGCCTGGGCCTGCGCGGCGCCGCGCAGCAGCTCGCGCACCATGGCCAGGGCCGCGCGCCGGTGCCCGATCATCAGGGAGGCGCCGCAGCACCGGAGCCGGTGCGCGAACTCCACCGGCTTCGCCCCGAGGACCGCGATCAGATCCTCGAAGTACCGCGGACCCGCCGGATCGAAGCCGTCGTGCCGGTCGGGCCGCACCAGCTGGCAACCGTAGTACGCCGCCACCTTCAGGCCCTTGAGGGGGCGCGTCACCTTCTGCTTGATCGCATCGAGGCCCACGTCCCGCACGAACACGTGGATGAGATGGTGGACCCCGATGGTCCCGCCGTACCGCAGGCCGTCGGCCTCCAGCGCGAAGTTCATGTGCTCCGCGAGGTCCGCATCCGTCTTGAGGTCCTGGTTCGCGTGGTAGAGGTTCTTGAAGCACGCGTTGCACGGGGCCACCACGTCGAGGCCGGTCCGCTCGGCGATGGCGAGGTTGCGGGCGCACAGCGTGTGCGCCAGCAGCTCGTCGATGTTGGTGTAGGGCGTGGCCCCGCAGCAGTTCCAGTCCTCGATCTCCTCGAACTGCACGCCGAGCTTGGCCCCCGTCTCGATGGTCGAGAGGTGGTAGCTCGCGGACACGGTTTCCGCGGAGCACCCGGGGAAGTACGCGTACCGTTTCATTCGATGCCTTCCAGTGGCACGATCCGGCTCAGCATCGCCCGGAAGTTGTCCACCCGCTTCACGCGGGACGGCATGAGCGGCATGCGGCCCTTGGCCATGAGCTTCATGCCGAACTGCATCTCGCGCAGCATGCCCTGGACGCCGCCCTCGAAGATGAACGCCGGGGCGTACCCGGGCTCGTACGACTTCCCCGTGCGCATGATGGTCTTCACGAAGCGCCGCGAGAACTCCGGCCCCACGAGGTCATCGCGGTACTTGTTCTTCCAGATCGAGTACCGCTTCAGCACGTACATCAGCTCCGACGGCTTGATCCCCTTCGGGCAGACCCCCGAGCAGGCGTAGCAGGAGGCGCACACCCAGAACGTGTTGCTCGCCAGCACGTCGTCCCGCAGGCCGGCGTTGATCATGCCGATGAGCCGGCGCGGCGTGTGATCCATGAACTCGACCGCCGGGCAGGCCGACGAGCAGGTCGCGCACTGAATGCAGCAGTTCAGGCCGCGCGTGCCCGTCGCGTACATCTCGTTCGAGATCTCGTCCGCGAACGAGGGCTTCGTCCACATACGCCCTCCCCCTCCTCAGTCGTCAGGACACCGGCTGGCCGCGCGACTCGGCCGCCTTGAGCAGCGCCTTCACCCGTTCCAGCAGGAGGTCCGGCTCCACGGGCTTTTCGATCAGCTCGTTGAGCGCCACGAAGTTCGGGTGCACCGCCTGGCCCGGGAACATGAACGCGATCTGCTCGCGGATCCCCGTGATGATCAGGATCGGGAGATCCTTGAGCGCCGGGTCCTTGCGGAGCTTGCGCGCCATCATGACGCCCTCGGCGCCCCGCCCCATCATGATGTCGAGGAGGAGCAGGTCGTGGGACCGCGCCTTCAGCGCCGCGAACCCATCCTTCGGGTTGTAGGCGACCTCGGTGTCGTAGCCGGCGCCGTCCAGAATGGCGCGGATCCCCGAGACGAAATCGGGGTCGTCGTCGATGATCATCAACCGCTTGCGCTCGCTCATCTGGGACCGTCCTTTGCAGATGCTGCCAGAGGTTCAGCCTCCCGGCGTTCCCCGCCGGGTGCATCGTCGCCGAGCGCGGGCAGCGTGATCACGAACGTGCTCCCCTGGCCCGGCGTGCTCTGTACCGTGATGCCCCCGCCGTGCGCCTCGACGATCCGCCGACTCACGGCCAGGCCGAGGCCCGAGCCGCGCTCGCCGCCGACACCGGGCTGGGTGTAGAACGCTTCGAACAGGTGCGGCAGCTCCTCCGGCGCGATGCCCACGCCGTGATCGGTGACCGCGATGCGGACGTCATCGTCCCGCACGTCGGCGGTCACCTCGATCCGGCCGCCGTCGCGCGAGAACTTGACGGCGTTGCCGAGGATGTTGACCACCGCCTCGGTCAGCGTCCCCTGGTCGCCCAGCACCCGGGGCGCCGGCTCCGGCACCGTCACCTCGATGGTGACCGCCTTGCGCGTGGCGTAGACCAGCGCGCTCTCCACCGCCTTGTCGATCGGGACCCGCACCGAGACGGGGACCTGGCGCGCCTTGATGGCGTCCATGTCGATCGACACGCCATGCCGCCAGGTGTCCACCATCTGGATCAAGTCCGCCATCCGGGCCTTCACCCGCGCCAGCCGCTCGCGCTGGTCCGGCGTCGCGGCCGCAGCCAGCTGGCGCTCGAGCACGAAGATGTTCTGCTGGATGGCCGCCAGCGGCGCCTTGAGCTCGTGGGAGACGATCGCCGCGAAGTGCTCCCGCAGCAGGTCGCGCTCGCGGCGCAAGGCCATGGCCTCGAAGGTCAGGGAACGCTTCTCCACGGCGCGCCGGATGATCAGCCGGAACTCCTCCGGCGTGAACGGCTTCGGGAGGAAGTCGTACGCCCCGTGCTTCATCGCCTCCACCGCCGAGCTCACCGTGGCGTACCCCGTGATGACGATGGTGACGATCGTGGGGTCGGACTCCTTGAGCCGTGCGAGGACGTCGAACCCGGAGAGCCCCGGCATCTTGAGGTCCACCACCACGATGTCCGGACGGAACTCCTTCACGAGCGCCAGCCCGCGCTCCCCGTCCGCGGCGGTCGCGAGCTGGTACCCCTCGCCCCGCAGGATCTCGGTGCAGGAGTCGAGCACGATCTCCTCGTCGTCGACGACCAGAATCCGCGCGTTCCCCTCCACCGTTCCTAACCCTCCGTCCGGTCGCGCAGGGGGAGGCGGACGTCGAACGTCGTCCCCTTCCCCACCTCGCTCTCGACCGAAATGGTGCCGCGGTGCTCCTTGACGATCCCGAAGCTGATCGCCAGGCCGAGCCCGGTGCCGTGCCCGACCGCCTTCGTCGTGAAGAACGGGTCGAAGATGCGCTCGAGGTCCGCCTCGGCGATGCCGTGGCCGGTGTCCGCGAACTCCACTTCGACCATGCCTTCCGCGGCATCGCGGCGCGTGGTCACCACGAGCCGCCCGCCGTCCGGCATCGCCTCCGCCGCGTTGATGATCAGGTTCATGAAGACCTGCTGCATCAGCGACGGATCCGCCACAACCTCCGGCACGTCCGCACCGAAGTGCCGCTCGACCGTGATGTTGTGGAAGAGCGCCTGGTCCTCCACCAGCGCGATGCAGCCGCTGACCAGCGCGTTGATCGCGGTGGGCTTCATCACCGGCGTGCGGGGGCGCGCGAAATCGAGCAGGCCCCGGACGATCGAGGAGCAGCGGTCCGCCTGCGTGACGATCTTCTCCACCCAGCCGTCCGTGCCGTTCCCGCCACCCCCGGCCTGCTTCTCGCGCAGGAGGTGCGAGTACGCGACGATGCCCTGCAGCGGGTTGTTCAGCTCGTGCGCGACGCCGGCCGCGAGCTGCCCGATCACCGCCAGCCGCTCCGATTCCATGATCTTGCGGCGGGTGAAGTCGCGGAGCTTCTCGTCACGGGCCCGCAGCGCGTCCGCCATGACGTTGAAGCTCTCGGCGAGCTCGGCGATCTCCGTCACCGCCGGCGTCGGGACCTTCGCGCTCAGGTCGCCGTGTGCCAGGCGGTGCGAGGCCGCCACCAGATCGCGCAGCGGTACTGACAGCCACTGCGACAGGCCGTACGAGAGGCCGATCGTGAGCACAGCGCCGGTCAGCGTGATCGCGAGGAACACGAGCGTCGAGCGCCGCCTGAGATCGAGGTATGGGGCCTCGAGGAGTCCCACGCCCAGCATCCCGACGTTCGCGCCCGTGACGCTCCTGAGCGGACGGTAGGCGGCGATGTAGCGCTCGCCGCCCGCGAGGGTCCCGGCGACCCAACGGCGGTCCTCCAGGACCACCGCCCGGTACACGTCCGGCTCGGCGCGCGTGCCGAGAGCACGGGAGCCTTCAGGGTTGAGGACGTTGGTCGCGATCCGGAGGTCGTGCAGGAACAGCGTGGCGGCCCCGACCGGCCGGCCCTGGTACTGGGCGTCCTCGAACACGCCGTGCTTGATCCTGTCCACCAGCTCGGAGCGGCCGTTGAGCAGCACGGCGCCGTAGACCGCGCCGAGCAGCCGGCCCGCGTCCACGATCGGCGCGGCCGCAGCGAGCATCATCGCCGCCGAGTCCGGGCCGAACTCGTGCACCGCGAGGCCGGGGCACTCCCGGCGCAGGTCGCCGATGGAGAGGAGCTGCGTCGCGGCCACAGACTCGCGACGGGTCAGCACGCTCTTGAGCAGCGGATCGGCGCCCCGCGCATCCCCCACCCGCGACGGATTCGCCGGGCGCCAGACCACCCGCCCCGCCGCGTCCGTCACCACCAGGATGTCGAGGTGCTCCTGCCGCAGCACGGCGCCCAGCACGGCGGCGGCCTGCCCGGCGCGGCCGCTCCTGAGCGCGTCCTTGAGAAAGATCCGGTCGGCCGTGAGGCGCGTCACTTGCTGGACGCCGTGCAGCTCGCTCCCGTAGATCTCCCCGGCCGCCATCAGCGACTCCGCGACCCGGTTCTGCGCTTCGGTGACGACCCGGTTCTCGATGAAACGGATCCCCACATAGCTGAAGATCGCGCTGATGATCACGATGATCACCAGGAAGCTCGACATCAGCCGGAGCGCGATCGACTTCAGCACGTCCTCACCCCTTGGTCGCGACAGGCGCCGGACGCCTGCGGCGCAACAGCGAGGCTGGCAGCGAGTAGCGGTACAACGTGCCGACGGGGTCGGGGATGGAGCTCAGGATACGCTCGATCTCGGCGCCGTCGTTGCTCTCCACCATGGATGCGATCGCCGACAACGCCTTCGCGCCCTGGTCCTTCACCCGGCTGGTGGGCCCGAAGCAGCCGGTGCACGGCATGTTCCCCTTGATGCAGGGCGCCTCGCACCCGCCACGGGTGGCGGCTCCCAGGCAGAGCACCCCCTGGGCGAGGAGGCACTCTTCCTCGTTGAGCTTCACCTCGGAGGGCCGCTTGAACGCGCTGAGCGAGAGCCGCTCCGGCTTGGTCGTCTTGCGCGGGCACTCGTCGCACAGCGCGACGTCGGGCGCGAGGACGCTCCCCTTCGGCGGGAGCGTGCCGGCGAGCAGCGCCATCACCGCGTTCGCGATGAGGGCGGGCGTCGGAGCACAGCCGGGGAGGTAGTAGTCCACGTCGATGACCTGGTCGAGCGACCGCACCGTCTCGTACAGCCTCGGAATCGTCAGGCGGTAACCGTCGATATCGGAGCGAGGGCGTGGGAGCACCCCCTCTGGGTTGACGGTGCTCGGGCTCTCCAGGTACGCCGAGGCGAGAACGCCGTCGAGGTCGAACAGGTTGGCGAGCCCGGGGATGCCGCCGAGCTGCGAGCAGGACCCGAACGCGACGACCGTCTGGGCCTTGCGGCGCAGCATGTGCACCATCTCCTCCTGCTCCGTGCTGCGGATCGCGCCGTTGAGGAAGGCCGCGGCAAGCGAGCCGTCAGCCATCGCCTCGACGTCGCGGCGCTTGAAGTCGAGCGCCACCGGCCAGAACACGATGTCCACCGCCGCCACTACGTCGAGCACCTTCTCCGCGAGGTCCACCACCGCCTCCTCGCAGCCGCCGCACGAGGCGCACCAGTAGAACGCGATCTTGGGCTTGTCCGTCATGGGACCGCCACCTCCTCCGGTTCCTCGACGTGCGCCTCGGCTGGTACCGCCAGGTTGAGCGGCCCCAGGGCGCGCACCTTCTCGACCATGTCGTTCACCGCCACGCGCAGCGGCTCGGCCTCCGACGCGGAGATCCACTCCAGCCGGAACCGCTCGTCCTCGATGCCCAGCTCCCGCAGCATGCGGCGCAGCAGGTGGAAGCGCCGCAGCGTCTTGTAGTTGCCGGACTCGTAGTGGCAGTCGCCGGGATGGCAGCCGCCGATCAGCACCCCGTCGGCGCCCTTGACGAACGCTTCCAGCACGAACTGCGGGTCGATGCGCCCCGAGCACATGAGGCGCACCACCCGGATGTTGGGCGCGTACTTGAGCCGCGTGGTCCCCGCGAGATCGGCGGCCAGGTAGGTGCACCAGTTGCAGAAGAACGCGACGATCTTCGGCTCGAACTGCGTCGGCGCCGCGCCGGCTTCTGTGGTCGTCTCAGGCATATGCCAGCACCCCCCCGATCTCGTCGTAGATCTCCTCGTCCTCGAACAGGTTCTGCCGGGCCGAGCCCGAGGGGCAGACCGACACGCAGGTCCCGCAGCCCTTGCACAGCACCTCGTTGACCTCCGCGACTTCCTTCTCCGCGTTGAAGCTGATGGCCGTGTAGGGGCACATCGCGATGCACGTCTTGCACCCGGAGCAGTCCTCCTCGACGATGTACGCCGTGTTGGGCTCCAGCTCGATGTACCCCGCGTTGATGAGCGACAGCGCCTCGCCGGCCGCCGCGCCCGCCTGGGCCACGGTGTCCGGGATGTCCTTCGGGCCCTGACACGCGCCGGCGATCCAGACGCCGTCAGTGAAGGTCGAGACGGGGGCCAGCTTCGGGTGGCGCTCCGTGAACCAGCCGCCCGACCCGCAGGTGATGTTGAACATCCGGCGCACCGCCTCAGCGTCGGCCCGCGGCTCCAGCCCGACGGCGAGGACCACCATGTCCACCGGAAGCTTCCGCACCTTGCCGAGCAGGGTGTCCTCGGCCTGCAGCATCAGGCGGCCGTCGTTCTCGGGCGAGGGGTACACGTCGGCGACCTTGCCACGGATGAAGTGCACGCCCTCCTCGGCCGCGCGGTTGTAGAACTCCTCGAACGCCTTCCCCGGCGTCCGCATGTCGATGTAGAAGTTGTAGACCTCGGCGCCGGTCCGTTCCTTGAGCAGGTGGGCCAGCTTCAGCGAGTACATGCAGCAGACCCGGGAGCAGTGCTTGTTGGTGTGCTCGTCGCGGCTGCCGATGCAGTGGATGATGCCCACCGTCTGCGGCTTCTTCCCGTCCCGCAGCACCACTTCCCCGTTCGTCGGGCCCGAGGCGTTGAGCAGCCGCTCCACCTCGAGCGCCGTGTAGACGTTCGGATAGGTGCCATACCCGTAGTAGGGCAGCCGCTTCGCATCGAAGACCTGGAAGCCGGTCGTGAGCAGGATGGTCCCGATCTCGATCTCCTCGATCCGCTCCTGCTGCGTGAAGTCGATCGCGTTGCGGTCCCCGCAGATCTCCACGCAGGTCTTCTTGCACTTGTGCGACTTGAATTCGATGCATGCCTCCGGATCGATCACGACCAGCTGCGGTATCGCCTGCGGGAACGGGAGGTAGACCGGGCGGCGCTTCGACATCCCGAGGTTGAACTCGTCCGCCCACTTCGGGGTCTGGTAGATGCACGCCTCGATGCACTCGAGGCACCCGATGCAGGCGTCCTCGATGATGTAGCGGGGCTTCCGCTTCACCTTCGCCTTGAAGTTGCCGACGTAGCCGCTGACCTCGGTGACCTCCGAATACGACCACAGCGTGATGTTCTTGTGCGCTTTCACCGCGGTCATCTTCGGCGTCAGGATGCAGGCGGCGCAGTCGAGGGTCGGGAACGTCTTGTCGAACATCGCCATGTGGCCGCCGATGGTCGGCTCCCGCTCCACCAGGTAGACGTGCCGCCCTGCGTCGGCGAGCATGAGCGCGGCGTGGATGCCCGCGATGCCCCCGCCCACCACCAGCACGTCGTCCCGGACCTTCACCCGCCGCGTCTCCAGCGGCTTGTGGTGATGCACCCGGCGCACCGCGCCCCGGATCAGCGCGTCGGCCTTCTCCGTGGCAGCGCGGCGATCGGTGTGCACCCACGACGCGTGCTCCCGGATGTTGACCATCTGGAACTGGAAGGCATTGAGGCCGCCGGCGGTGACCGCGCCCCGGAAGGTCTTCTCGTGCAGGTGCGGCGAGCAGGACGCCACCACCACCCGGTTGAGACCGAGCTCCCGGATGTCCTGCTTGATCAGCTCCTGCCCCGGATCCGAGCACATGTACTTGTACTCGCGGGCGACCACCACGCCGGGCAGTTTCGCCGCGTGCTCCGTGATAGCCTTCACGTCCACCGTCCCCGCGATGTTGGTTCCGCAGTGGCAGACGTAGACTCCGATCTTCACGGCTTCCGGGCCGTGTTCAAGCGTCGACATGTGCATCGCTCCTGACTGTGGCGCTGGCCGCCTCGGCCAGTTGCGCCAGGTCTTGGACCACGAGTGAGCCCTCGAGCTGAGTCGTCTTCAACGCATCCTGGAACATCACGAGGTCCTTCGGACAGCCGACCACCAGCGTTCCGACGCCGCGCACGCCCGCAGCCTCCTTGACCCGCGTCTCCGCGGGGCGCTCACGGATGCCCGCCACGTCCTCCATCCAGATCCGCCCCCCGCCCGCGCCGCAGCACGCCGCCTCGTCGCGGGTCCGCGGCATCTCGACCACGCGGGCCCCGAGCGCCTCCAGCGTGCGGCGCGGCGCATCGTAGACGCCGTTGTACCGGCCGAGATAGCACGGGTCGTGATAGGTGACGGTGCGGCCCACGGGCGTCGTGACCTTGAGCCGCCCGGACTCAAGCAGCCGGTCGAGTAGCTCCGCGAAGTGCAGCACCTCGACGCCGTTCGGCGAAGAACCGCCGTTCCCGGCGTACTCGTGCTTCACCACGTGATAGGTGTGGGGGTCCGTCGTGACGATCTTCTGGAAGCGCACGCCGGCCAGCGTCTTCAGGTTCTTGTCCCGGAGCACGCCGAACAGCCCTTCCTCCCCGATCCGGCGGACGTCGTTGCCCGCGTTCTGCTCCGCCTCGTGGAGGATGCCGAAGTCGAGCCCCGCGCGCTGGAACACCTGCGCCGCCGCGCGCGTCACGATCTGCGCCCGCGGATCGAACGAGGCGTAGTCCCCCACGATCCACAGGTACTCGACCGCCTCCTTGCGTGCGTCCCGCACCGGGAAGTCCAACCCCGTCGTCCAGGAGGCCCTAGTCCGCGCCGACTTCCCGAAGGAGTTGCCGTAGCGGCCGAGGTTCACCAGCACGTCCTGGAGCCGCTTCTCCATCTCGCCCTGCGAGACGAGGTGGCGCCGCATCTCCACGACCAGCGGGACGTGCTCGTTGAACACGGGGCAGCGGGTCATGCACGCCAGACAGGTCGTGCACGCCCAGATCTCCTCCGCCCGCACGACGTCCCCCACGAACGGCTTGCCGTTTCCGTTCGGGCCCGAGGACGCAGCGGCGGCACCCGACCCGGCCGCCGGCGCCGCCGGCGCGTGCACCGCGCCGAGGACCAGCTCCTTGACCTTGTGCACGAGCTCCTTCGGCGAGAGCGCGAACCCGGCCGCGTGGGCGGGGCACGCGCGCTCGCAGCGGCCACACTCGGCGCACGCCAGCCCGTTGAAGAGCTCGCGCCAGGTGAACTCGTCGAGCCGCGACGCCCCCTCCGACTCCGCCGGCATCGCGCCCGGCTTGAACGACGTGAAGAACACGCCGAAGGGCGAGGCCAGGAGATGCACGTGCTTGGAGTAGGGGATGTACGCCAGGAAGAACAGCACCGTGGCCATGTGCGCCCACCACATGGACAGGTACAGCCCCGAGGCGTTCGCCCCCTTCGCCACCTGGGAGACGAGGAAGGTCACGAGCAGCAGCGCGATGAGCCCGAGTACGGTGCTGGCGTCCCACGTCCGCTCGAGCCCCTGCGGCGTGAAGACGTAGCGCCGGACCGCCGCGACGACGATGCCCAGCAGCGCCAGCGCGCCGAGGATCTCCATCGGATACGCCATCCACGGCATGTCGTCCGAGAACGGGATCGGCAGGAAGGGGAGCAGCCCGCGCACCAGGTTCCACCAGAAGCTCGTTGCGAAGAAGACGAACGCCCAGAAGATGGCCAGGTGGGCGACGCCGATGATCGGCTCCTCGACCAGCCGCCGCTGGAAGAACACGTTCGTCACCGCCGTGACGAGCCGCCGCGGCACGTGATCCCACCGCACCTCGCCGCGCCCGCGCAGCAGCACCCGGACCAGCTGGTAGACGCGCCGGACGAACAGGCCGATGGCGACGGCTGCGAGCACCCACAGCCCGACCCATCCCGGCACCGCGAGGTACCGTGTGAGAGAGGGATCCGGCATCGGGCCGCTCACGCTTTCCTCGCCTTCACCGCCGCCGTCAGGGCCGGCAGGAACTCGAGCACGTCGCCCGCGTACCCGTAGTGCGCGACGGAGAAGATCGGCGCCTGCGGGTCGGTGTTGACCGCGACGATCAGGGCGGCACCCTTCATCCCCTCCACGTGCTCGGGGGCGCCGCTGATGCCCGCCGCGAGGTAGAGCTTGGGCTTCACCGTCGCGCCCGATTTGCCGACCTGCCGCGTCAGCGGGAGCCAGCCCTGATCGATGACGGGGCGGGAGGCGGACACGGCGCCGCCCAGCGCCTCCGCAAGCTCCTCGGCCAGCGAGATGTTGTCCTGCGTCTGGATCCCGCGCCCCACCGAGACGAGCACGTCCTGCTTCGTCACGTCCACGTCGCCGGGCTCCGGGTCCACGTACGCCTCGAACCGCACCCGGAGGTCCCCCGGCAGCTCGACCGGCACTTCAGTCACCGGCGGCGCCGCCGACGGCGCGGCGCTCGCCGGCCGCGAGCCGGGGAGCACGCCGATGACGGCCGGCGCGCTCGCGACGGTGACGGTGGCCTCGAGCTTCCCGCCGTACAGCACGCACCGCGCCTCCAGCCGGCCATCCACGACGCGCACGTCCCGGCAGAAGTTCACGAGCGCGATCTTGAGCCGCGCCGGCAGAAGGCCGATCAAATCGGCCGCGACGTTCGAGAGCGGAACCAGGATCGCCTGCGGCTTCCGCTGCTCGATGAGCGCGGCCAGCGCGATGCACGAGGCCTCGGGATTCGGCTCCGCCAGCGCGGCGTGGTCGACGGAGAGGACGCCGTCCGCGGCGAGCGCCGCCGCCAACCCCTGCGCCCCGTGTCCGAGCAGCACCGCCTCGAGCTTGGTGCCCCCCCCCAATCCGCCCGCGAGCTCCCGGCCGAGGGTCAGCAGCTCCGGCGTCAGGTCCGAGAGACGCCCTCTCCAGTGCTCCGCCAGCACCCAGATGTTGCCCGCCATGGCCGCTTCCTCCTTACGCCAGACCGCGGGACGACAGGATTTCGGCCACCTTCGACGCGACTTCCTCCGGACTGCCCTCCAACATCTCCGCGTGACCCGTTTCCTGCGGCTTGGTCATCGCCACGATCTCGAGGAATGACGTCTCCTCCTTCGCCGGAGCCTCCACGGTTTCGAGGGTCCGGGACTTCATCGCGGCGCGCACCTTGGCCACCGGCACGTAGCGCGGCGGCTTCGGGGCCGCCTGCACGCCGAGCACCGCGGGGAGGCAAACGCCATATCGTCCCCGGGTTCCCCCGGCGTATTCCTTGTAGACGGTGGCCCGGCTTCCGTCGGCCTCCACCTCGACCCCGGTGACGATCCCGAGGTAGGGGAGCTTCAGCCGCTCCGCGAGCGCGGGCGCGACCACGCCGTCGAGATCGTCGATCGCCTGGCACCCGGTCAGGATCAGCTGCACGGGCATGAGGTTCGGCGCGGCAGGGAGCACCCGCGCCAGGAGCGCGGCGGCCTCCGCCGCCGTGAGGATCGCCTCGCCGGTCGCGACCTTGATCGCCCGATCCACCCCCTTGGCCAGCGCGGTGAACAGGACCTCGTCCACGTCGCGACTCTCGATGGCGAGCACCGTGACGGTGCCCCCGTACTTGTCCTTCAGGAGCAGCGCCTGCTCCAGCGCGTGGTCGTCCCGCTCGCTCACGATGGGCCGGACCGCCTCGACGTCCAGCGACTTCCCGTCGGGCGCGATCTCCAGCTCCTCGACGATGTCCGGAACCATCTTCATCAGAACCAGGATGTTCATGGCGCCCCCGGGCTTTCCATGGCCTCCGCGAGGAGTTCCACCACGTCCCGCACCACCATCTTCTTCTCGTACCCCAAGACCTTCAGCGAGTCCTCGAAGCGCGACACCTCATAGGGACACGACACCGCGAGCACGTCCGCCCCCGTGGCGACCGCCTCCCTGACCCGGCGGTCCGCCAGTCGCTCCTGTCCTTTCGACTTGAAGAACGTGTCCAGCCACATCCCGCCCCCGCCGCCGCCGCAGCAGATGGAGTTGATCCGGTTGTGAGTCATCTCCACGAGCTTCACGCCCGGCAGCGCCCGCAGCAGCTGGCGTGGCTCCTCGTACATCCCGTTGTGGCGGCCGAGGACGCACGAGTCGTGGTACGTGACCGTGTACCCGAGCTTCTTCTTGAATAGGGGCTTCAGGGCCGAGAGGTGGCGGGCGAAGAAGGGCGTCGTGTGCTCGACCGGCGCCGCGAGCCCGTGGGCGGGATACTCGTGCGCCAGGGCGTCGTACGCGTGCGCGCCCGAGGTGACGATCCGGTTGAACGTGTACTTGCCGAACACCTTCAGGTTCGCATCCGTCAGCGTCTCGAAGAGCCCGGTCTCCCCCGCGAGGCGGGCGCACTCGCCCGCGCACTTCTCTTCGCTGCCCAGCACCGCGAAATCGACGCCGAGCGCGTGCAGCACCTTCGCGGTCGCGCGGCAGTTGTCCTGGCCGCGGGGGTGGTACGCCGTGTAGCACTCGACGAACCAGAGCACGTCCACGGGCCGCGGGTCGGCGGACAGCACGCGCACCGGAACGCCCGCGCTCGCGACCCACGCCGCCCGCTTCTTGGCCGACTCCCCCTGCGGATTGCCGTACCGCAGCGTGTTCGTCAGCGCCTTCTGCAGCTCGGCGGGCACGTCCGGAAGCCGGGCGAAGATCTGCTCCTTGACCAGCGGAAGGAGCACTTCCGTGAGGCGCAGCCCGCGGGGGCACTTGGCCATGCAGGAGTAGCAGGTCACGCAGAAGAGGAGGCTGTCGCTGGCGAGCACCTCCTCGATCATTCCCTCGCGCAGCATCCCGATGATCCGCCGGGGCGGGAAATCCAGAACGTCGCCGTAGGGGCACGTCCCGGCACAGGTGCCGCACTGGATGCAGGTGAGCAGATCGCGACCCCGCGAAGATGCCAGGAGACCGTCCAGCGTGATCTCCGGCGGGGCCTCCGTCAGCGAAGCTGCACCGACCATGCGCCCTCCTCGCCTCTCCTGCGTACGCCACCCCCAACTGCAAACAGGATTGACGCACATTCCGCGCCCGCAGGGGCCGAAATGCGGATGTGCGCATGCATTACGCCGGGCGGGCTTGCGCGGGCCGCGGCCAGCAGCGGCGACACGCACACCCTTGTGCGAATGGGGACGTCTTGCGGACCAAAAACACGACCGCCGCGCATGGGATTCGGCGCGGCGGTCAGTACTGCTACGGTAAACCCGAGTGATCTAGTTCACTATGGGCGGGCGGTCGCCGTCTTCAGCAGAGGGGCGAGCAGCTCCTCCAGCGTGACGTCCTTCAGGGCGATCTCGTAGCTGACGCGGGTCGCGGGAATGGGAATCCGGATCAGGCGCGCCAAGTCGATTGGCGTGCCGATCGCGACCGCCTCGACGCCGTGCTCGGCGGCGCGCGCGATGGTCGCCTCGAGGTCGCGGATCTCGGCATCGCCGTAGCCCAAGGCGGGGAGCGCGCGCTTGACGTGCGGATAGCGGGCCAGCGTCGCCGCGATCTCTCCGACGGCGAACGGGCGCGGGTCCACGAGCTCCCGCGCGCCGGCGTCCCAGGAGGCGAGCACCGCGGCCCCGAAGGCCATGCCGCCGTGGGTCAGCGTCGGGCCGTCGTCGATGGCCAGCACCTTCTTCCCCTTGAGCACGGAGGGGTCCGCGGCCTTCACGGGGCAGGCCGCGTCCACGATGCGGGCACGAGGGTTCAGGGCCCGCACGTTCTCGCGCACTCTTGTCACGGCCTCCGGCGGGGCCGTGTCCACCTTGTTGATCACGACGACGTCGGCCAGTCGAACGTTCGTTTCACCGGGGTAGTAGCTGACCTCGTGCCCGGCGCGGTGCGGGTCCACCACCGTGAGATAGAGATCCGCCTTGATGAACGAGGTGTCGTTGTTCCCCCCGTCCCAGAGGACGACGTCGGACTCCTGCTCCGCGGCGCGCAGGATCTGGGCGTAGTCCACGCCCGCGAACACGACCGACCCGGTGGCGATGTGCGGCTCGTACTCTTCGCGCTCTTCGACCGTGACCTTGTGGGCCACCAGGTCCGCCTCGCCGGCGAACCGCTGCACCCGCTGGGCCTCCAGGTCCCCGTACGGCATCGGATGGCGGATGACGGCGACGCGCTGGCCGTGGGCGCGGAGCCAGGGCACCACCGCGCGCGACAGCGGGCTCTTCCCCGCCCCGGTGCGCGAGGCGCAGATGGCGACGACCGGCTTGGTGGACGCGAGGACGTGGCGCGCGCCCAGGAGAACGAAGTCGGCGCCGGCGGCGTTGGCCCGCGCGGCCAGGTGCATTACGTCCACGTCGGCGAGGTCGGAATACGACAGGACGCACTGGTCCACGCGGAGGCCGCGGACCAGCGCCTCGAGCTCGCTCTCCGGGTGGATCGGAACGCCCTTCGGGTAGCGCGGCCCCGCCAGAGACGCGGGGAAGAGCCGCTCGGCGATGTGCGGGATCTGCTGCGCCGTGAAGCCGACGACCTCGACCGACGGGTCGTCACGGTACACCGTCAGGAAGTTGAAGAAGTCGCGCCCGGCGGCGCCGAGAATCAGGACCCGTGCCACGATCTCACTTCCGCTTGTCCACGGGGACGTAGGCGCGCGTGTCGTGCCCAACGAAGATCTGGCGCGGCCGCGCGATCTTCTGCTCCTTGTCGAGCAGCAGCTCCTGCCACTGCGCGATCCAGCCTGCGGTGCGCGCGAGGGCGAAGAGGACCGTGAACATCGCGGTCGGGAACCCCATCGCCTCGTAAATGAGGCCCGAGTAGAAGTCCACGTTCGGATACAGCTTGCGGCTGACGAAGTAGTCGTCGGAAAGGGCGATCCGCTCGAGCTCGATCGCGATGTCCAGGAGCGGGTTGGTGCCCGTCACGTTGAACACCGAGTGGGCCGCCTCGCGGATGATCCGGGCGCGCGGGTCGTAGTTCTTGTAGACCCGGTGGCCGAAGCCCATCAGGCGCATCTCGCCCGTCTTGACGCGCTTGATGTACGCGGGCACCGCGTCCTTGGAGCCGATCTCCCGCAGCATCTTGAGGACTTCCTCGTTCGCGCCGCCGTGCAGCGGCCCGTACAGCGCCGCGCTCGCCGCCGCCACCGAGACATACGGATCGGCCTGCGAGCTCCCGACCGCGCGCATCGCGTTGGCGCTGCAGTTCTGCTCGTGGTCGGCATGCAGAATGAAGAGGACGTCCAGCGCGCGCTCCAGCACCGGGTTCGGCGTGTACCGCTCTTCGGCGCCGGTGCGCTTCCACAGCATCGCCATGAAATTGCCGACGTAGGACAGCCGCGGATCCGGATACTCATACGGCAGGCCGCGGCTGTGGCGGTAGGCGTAGGCCGCGAGCGTCGGCATCTTTCCCAGCAGCCGGTAGATCTGATGCTGGCGGGACTTCCGGTCGAAGATGTTCTTCGATTCCTCGTAGTAGGTGGACAGCGCGCCCACCGTGCTCACGAGCATCCCCATCGGGTGTGCGTTGTAGTGGAAGCCGTCCACGAACTTCTTGATGTTCTCGTGGACGATGTAGTGGTCGGCGATCTGCGTCTGCCAGTCGTCGAGCTGCGTCTTGGTCGGCAGCTCGCCGTTGATCACCAGGTACGCGGTCTCCAGGTAGGTGGAGTGCGCCGCCAACTCCTCGATCGGATAGCCGCGATAGCGGAGGATGCCCTTGTCCCCGTCGATGAACGTGACCGCGCTCCGGCAGGAGGCGGTGTTCATGAACGCCGGGTCGTAGGTCATCATCCCGAAGTCGTCCGGCCCCGTCTTGATCTGCCTCAAGTCCATCGCCTTGATCGTGCCGTCGCTGATCGGCACCTCGTAGCTCTTGCCCGTCCGGTTGTCGGTGATGGTCAACGAGTCTTTCGGCATTGCAGTCCCCTTGGTCCCGCGGAGTGCGTCAAGAAAGTGCAAGGGCCGTGCCAGACGAGCGTCAAGTATCGCCAGTCTGGATGATCTTGACGAGTCCGGTCCCGATGTCGTACACCCATCCGTGCAGACGTAGCGCGCCGGGCTGTCCGGCCCTCTGGCGGCGGACGACCGCCAGGTGTGACAGGTGCTTGAGTTGGAGGCGGACATTCTCCTCGACGACCAGCCGGTGATACTCCTCCCCCGGGGGGGCGCGACCCTCGCGCTCCAGGCGCTGGTCCACGGCCAGCTTGGCCCATCCGGCGATGTTCAGCCAGTCGCCGAGATAGCCGTCGGCCATGGTTTCGGCGCAGGCGGCCTTGATGCCGCCGCAGCCGTAGTGCCCGCAGACCACGACGTCGACGATATGCAGGTTCACCGTGGCGAACTGGATCACCGAAGCGATATTGATATCGTTGTACGCCACGATGTTGGCGACGTTGCGGTGAACGAACAGGTCCCCGGGACCGCAGCCCAGGATCTCCTCGGCGGGCACGCGTGAGTCTGAGCAGCCGATCCACAGCAGCCGCGGCTTCTGGCCGCGTGCCAGCCGGGCAAAGAACTCCGGATCGCGTGCGCGCTGAGCGTCGGCCCACTCACGGTTTCGCTGCAACAGGTCGTCGAGCGTCATCCGCGCAGTATTCACCAACCCGGCGCCGGTCGCAACCGGGACCGGAGAGCGCCTGATGCCCCGCCTCAAGCCCGCCCTCGACACCTTCCTCGAGGCAACCCTCCGCATCCGGCCCGGCGAGGGGCGGCGCACCGCACTGCTCTTCACGCACCTGCTCCTCGCCGCGTCGGTGTTCATCCTGGGGCGAACGGTGCGGGACACGCTCTTCTTGAGCCGCCTGTCCAACCCGCTCAAGGTCCTCCCCTGGATGTTCGTGGCCTACGGGGTTGCGTCGTCCATCACGGCGGTGCTGTACTCGCGCGTGGCCGACCGGATGGCGCGTCATCGTCTCATCGTGATCTCGTGCGCGATCGGGATCGCCACGTACCTGGGAACCTGGGGGGTGGTGCGCGCCGGGGCCGCGTGGATCTACCCCGCCTTCTACGTCTGGGCGGAGGTCGTCTCCAACCTCTTCATCGTGCAGTTCTGGACGTTAGCCAACGACCTACACGACGCGCGCAGCGCCAAGCGGCTCTTCGGCCCGATCGGCTCGGCGCGGCCGTTGGGAACGGTACTGGTGGGTCTCGGGACGGGCGTGGTCGTCAGCGCCATCGGGACGGCGCAGTTGCTGTTCGTGCTGGCCGGCCTGATGGCCGGGATCGCGGTGCTCGCCCTGATCATCAGCCGGCTGCCCCGTGCCGAGCACGCGGTGCGCGCGGGCGCCCAACCGACCCGCCGCGGGCCGCCGCCCAAGATCATCGGCGATCCGTACGTCCGCTCGCTGGCCCTGGTCATCCTGCTGGTCTTCATCGCGCTCACGGTCGGCGACTTCCAGTTCAAGGCGATCGCGCGGGGGACGTACCGCGGCGATGCCCTGGCCCAGTTCTTCAGCCTGTTCTACGCGGGCACCGGGATCGTGTCGTTCGTCTTCCAGGTCGCCGTCACACCGCGGTTGCTCGCGCGGCTGGGCGTCGGCTGGGGACTGGCCACGATGCCCGCGGTATTCGCGTCGGCCAGCGCCGGCCTGCTGGCGTTCCCCAAGCTGGCGCTCGCGACGGTGCTGAAGTTCTCGGACAACGGCCTCCAGTACACCATTCACGAGACGACCTTGCAGGCGCTGTACGTGCCGTTCCCGCCCGAAATCAAGGCGCGGACGCGCGCCTTCCTCGATGCGGTCGTGAAGCCGATGTCCTACGGCGCGGGCGGTCTGGTGCTGGTCCTCGTCGCCCAACACTTCCGCCCCGAGCAGTTGGCCATCGTGACGCTCCCGGTGGTGGTGGCCTGGCTCGCGATGATTCCCGTGGTGCGGCGGCGCTACCTCCACAACCTCGAGGCCACGCTGAGCGCGCGCGGCGCGTTCGCGCTCGACCACGAGTACCTCCTCGACTCGGCCGGCCGCAGCGCACTCGTCCACACGCTGGAGCGGGGCGAGCCGCGGCAGATCCTCGTGGCCCTGGAGCAGCTCGCGGGCGAGCAGTCCGAGGAGTTCACCAGCGCGGTGGCGGGGCTGGCGACGCATCCCGACGCGACCGTACGCGCCGCCGCGCTCGCGCAGCTCGGAACCCTCCGCGGCGCGGACCCCGGTCCGGCGCGCGCCGCGCTCCACGACGAGGACTCGGCCGTGCGTGCGGCCGCCGCCACGGCGTACGCGGCCGGTGCCCGGGACGAGTCGGTCGAGGGGCTCGCGTCATTGCTGGAGGATCGGTCCGACGATGTGCGCGTGGCGGCGCTCGCGGGCTTGCTGCTGTACGGCGGCGTGGAAGGCGGCATCGTCGGAGGCGCGCAGCTCGCGAAGCTCCTCGTCTCCCCAGAGCGAAGGGACCGCGTAGAGGCGGCGCAAGCCCTGCGGAGCCTGGGGCCGAGCGCCTACCGGCCGCTCAAGAAGCTGCTCGAGGACCCCGACCCCGCGGTGCGCCGCGCGGCGCTGAAGTCGGCGCCCGGCGTGGCGGACCCGCGCCTCGTACCTGCCCTGGTCACCGCCCTCGGCGATCCTCCGACGCGCCGTCGCGCCGGCCAGGCGCTGATCGCCGTCGGCGAGCCGGCCGTCGCGCCGCTCTGCGCGGTCATGGCGGATCCAGCGGCGGCCCGGTCGGTCAAGCTCCTCATCCCCCGGCTCCTCAGGCGCATTCCCCTCCCCGAGACGTACGAGAAGCTGCGCGCCGAGGTCGGGGTCAGCGACAGCCACCTGCGCCTGCGCATCTTCGCCAGCCTGTCGCACCTGAGGCAGTCACTGCGCCTCGAACGCGAACCGGTGAGCACCATCCTGGCGATGATCAGGCATGAGATCGCCGACACCTACGGCAATCTGGCGGGCTGGGAGCTGGCGCGGCCGCTGTACTCCACTCCCCTGTTGGAGGAGATCTTTCAGTTCCGGCAGTCGCGGGCGGTGCGGCGGGTGCTCCGAATCCTCGAGCTGCGCTTCGACCCGGAGCCGATCGCGCTGGTCCGCGAGCGGGTCGGGGATCCGGCCCGGCGCTCCAACGCGCTCGAGGTCCTCGACACGTTGCTCGACGCCCCGCTCCGCCCGCTGGTGATGCCGTTCCTCGACGACGCGCCGATCCGGGACAAGCTCAAGGCCGCCGGCTCCCTCGTGCCGCCGCCGCCTCCACCGCCTGAGTTCATGCGGCAGCACTGTCACCACCCGAACCCGTACGTGGTGCTGCTGGCGTTGGACGCGCTCGCGCGCCGCCAAGACCCGGTGGGACGCGAGGAGGGCGCGGCTGCGCTCGCGCACCCCGACCCGCTGGTGCGCGAGGGCGCGCTGCACGCGGTGGCCGCCGCCGATCCGGCGGGCGCCGCGGCCCTCATCCGTCCCCTGCTCGCCGATCCCGACCCCACGGTAGCGCGCCATGCCGACCGATCGCTGGCGCGCCTGGAAGGGCGCCCCATTCCGGAGGACCCCTTGTACGCCACCGTCGAGAAGATCCTGTTCCTCAAGAGCGCCCCGGTCTTCGAGCGCGTGAGCGGCGAAGACCTCGCCGCGCTCGCGCGCGTCGCCGAGATCGAGACCTACTCGCCCAGCCAGGCCGTCTTCGGCGAGGGAGAAATGGGCGACGCCCTGTACGTGATGGTCCGCGGGAAGGTGGCCATCGAGAGCGGCGGCGAACGCCTCGCCGAGCTGGGGCCCGGCGACGCCTTCGGTGAGATGGCCGTGCTCGACGAGGTGCCGCGCAGCGCGACGGCGACCGCCACCGAGGAAACAGAGGTCCTACGGATCGGCAGCGAGGAGTTCTACGAGATCCTGCACGAGCAGGTGGAGATCGCCGAGGGCGTCATCCGCATGCTCACGGGCCGGCTCCGGGAAGCCGACGCGACGATCCAGAAACTGCACGCCTCAGCGGCGCGCTAGCGCGGTCTCCCGCTCGAGCAGCTCGCGCGCCACCGCCAGCCCGCGGTCCAGCGCACGGCAGTTCAGCTCGAACAGCTTCGGGTGCTTCGCCATGTGGCGCAGCCCCTCCACCAGCGCGTTCCGGTCCAGCACATCGCCCTTCTTCGCCGCCCAGACCCCGAGCGCCACCACGTTCATCGACCGGCTGTTGCCGAGCGCCTGGGCCTCAGCGCTGGCATGCACGGCCAGCGCCGTCACGTCGTCGCGCTTGACGGGCCGCGCCACCACGTCCGCGTTGTACACGACCAGCCCGCCGGGCACGATGCCCGGCTCGAACCGCTCGAGCGACATGTCGTTGAACACGATCAGGCTCTCGAACGTGGTGTTCACCGGCGAGCCGATCGGCGCGTCCGAGATGATCACTTCCGTCCGCGACGTGCCGCCCCGGATCTCCGGACCGTACGACGGCAGCCCCGTGGTGTAGTACCCGCGCCCCGCCGACATCGCGGCCCAGGACAGCGTCTTGCCCAGAAAGACGGCGCCGTCGCCGCCGCTCCCCGAAATCATGATCCGCTCGATCATCGCGGCATCCCTCCCGGCGGCTCCTTGATCACGCCCGGCTTGTAGACGGAGAGCATCTCCTGCACCAGGTACTTGTGGGCGTCGATCGGCTCCAGCTTCCACCCCGACGGGCAGCTGGAGACGATCTCCAGCACCGACAGGCTCTTGTTCTTCGCCTGGTTCAGGAACGCCTGGCGGATGTACTTCTTGGTCTTCCGGATGGACGGCGCGTCGTGCACCGTCGCGCGCACCGCGAACGAACACCCCGCCTGCAGCGCCAGGGCCTCCGTCATCACGATCGGATAGCCGTGCACCTGGCGATTGCGCCCCTCGGGCGACGTGGCGGTCTTCTGGCCCATCATCGTGGTGGGCGCCAGCTGGCCGCCCGTCATCCCGTAGATGGCGTTGTTGAGGAAGATCAACACGGTCGGGTCGCCCCGCGCCGCGGCGTGGAACGTCTCGCCGATCCCGATGCCGGCCAGGTCGCCGTCGCCCTGGAGGGTGAAGACCCGCAGCTCCGGATGCTGGCACTCGATCCCCCACGCGACCGAAGTCGCGCGCCCGTGCGCCGCCTGCTGCCAGTCGATGTCGATGTACCGGTAGGCGAACACCGTGCACCCGACCGAGGCCACGCCCACCGTCACATCCCGGATCCCCAGCTCGTCGATCACCTCGGCCAGCAGCTCGTGCACCGTCCCTTCGTCGCACCCCGGGCAGTAGTGCATCTCGCCGCACCGCAGCCGGTTCTTCCCGTAGCGCAGGTGCTTGCGCAGGTTCTCCACCGTCACCGCGCCGTCCGGGCAGACCACCGCGCAGTTCCCGCACGCCGTGCACTTGGCCAGCGTGTCCTCCATCAGCCTGGTCGGGTGCACGCCGCGGTGATTGAACACCTCCGCGAACTCCACGATGTGCTCGGGGCAGGCCTCGATGCACAGCCCGCACCCCTTGCACTCCACGGTGTCGAACTCGACCCGCGGCAGGATCACGCCTTCCGTCGCCGTCGCGGTCACCGGGCACCTCCCTGCGTGAACTCACGCACGACCACTTCGGCGATCTCCTCCGGCGTCGGAATCACGCCGCCCTGCCGTCCGTAGAAGCTGACGGGATCGAGGCATTGGAGGTCGAACAGCGTCCGCTTCACGTCTTCGACCATCTGCCCGGCGTTCATCTCGACTACCAGATAGCGGCGCAGCCGCTTCGCGAGCGGGCGGAACCCCTCGATCGGGAACGGGAAGAGCGAGATCGGCCGCAGCAGGCCCACCTTCCGGCCCGTCTTCCGCAGCCCCTCCACCGCCGTGTGCGCGATCCGCCCCGTGAGGCCGAACGCCACGATTACCAGATCGGCGTCCTCGGTGGCGAACGCCTCCCAGCGCTGCTCGGCCTTCTCGATCCGCGCGTACTTCGCGTGCAGCAAGCGGTTGTGCGCCTCCAGCTCCGGCGGCTCGATGATGATGCTGTTCACCAGGTTCGGCTTCCGGACGCCCCGCGTGCCGGTCGTCGCCCAGTCCTTCGGCGGCAGGCCGCTGTCGTCCCGCGGCTTGAACCGCACGTTCTCCCACATCTGCGCGAGCGTACCGTCGAGACACAGCAGCGTGGGCGTGCGGTACAGGTCGGCCAGCCGGAAGAGGAGCATCGTCAGGTCCGCGCACTCCTGCACCGTCGCCGGCGCCATCACCGGCATGCGGTACCCGCCGTGCCCGCCGCCCTTCACCGACTGCCAATAGTCCTCCTGCGAGCCGTACACCGTGCCGAGCCCCGGCCCGCCGCGCATCACGTTCACGATCACGCACGGCAGCTCCGCGCCCGCGATGTACGAGATCCCCTCCTGCTTCAGGCTGATCCCGGGGCTCGACGACGAGGTCATCGCCCGGAGCCCCGCCCCCGCCGCACCGTAGACCATGTTGATCGCGGAGATCTCGGAGTTGGCCTGCGTGAAGGTCTTGCCGAGCGGTGGAAGGTGCTCGGCGAGGTACTCCGGTATGTCGGTCTGCGGAGTGATCGGGTAGGCGAAGTACGCATCCACACCGGCGCGGATCGCCGCTTCGGCAATCGCGTCGCAGCCCTTGAGCAGCACGGGGCCTTCGGCCGCCGGCGCCTCTGCGTCCTTCGCCGCCTCGAGCACCCCCACCCCGGCAGCTGCCGTCATGTGGAGCTCCTGGCGATGGCTTCCCTGAGATCGTGCACCCACTGCGTCGCGCGGCCGCAGAGCTCGCAGCTCACGCCCACGTGCGGACACGGCACGCCGTCCGCCTGACACTCCGCGCATTTCGGCTCGGCCAGCAACCCGAGCAGATCGTCCAGCTGTCGGAAGAAGATCGTCCGGGCTTCCACCGGGAGCGCCTCGGTGAGGTCGCGCACCAACCGCGCCTCGCGCTGGAAGGCATCCGACAACACCGCCCGCCCGTCTCCGCCCCGCTCCAGCTGCACCTTCGCTCCTCTGCGCGTGGCGTATGGAAGGAGCGGCAAAAAGCGGACCAAACCCGTCGCTGTTCGAGATTTCGAGAATGGGGACAGTGACAGTCGCCAATGCTGTTCCCTGGCTATGCGGTCGGCCTTCCGATGAAGGCCACAGCGCGCGCGACGGATGGGGCCCGATGCAGCCGAGGCATGGTTGAGATATCATCCGGCCGCCGCCGAATCCGTTGCGGCGAATCCGACGTGCCGAACCGAACCCGATCCCGGTGGTTCACATGACGAGACCGATCTCTCTCTCTTGCCTGGTGCTTGCGGCGCACGCCGCCACGGCGCCGGCCCAGCAGCCTGTCGCCGCGACCCGCTCCGGAGTGAGCGACACGTCCGCGTTCCGGCCGCTCGCGCTGCCCACGCCGAACGCATACCGCACCGGCTCCGGACGACCGGGCCCGCTCTACTGGCAGCAGCGCGCGGACTACACGATCCGGGCGTCGCTGGACACGGTGACGTTGAGCGTCAGCGGCGAGGAGACGATCCGCTACACGAACAACTCGCCCGACACCCTGACTTACGTCTGGATGCAGCTCGACCAGAACCTCTACTCGGCCGACAGCCGCAGCGTAGCCCTCGCGCCCGGCGCGGGAGGCAGGGAACCCAACTTCACAGGCGGCTTCGTGCTGGAGCGGGTCGGCGTGCTGCGCGCCGCGCGGGCGGGTGTGAAGCCGGTGTCGGCGCCGCTCACCTACCGGGTGAACGCGACGATGATGCGGGTGGACCTCGACCGGCCGCTTCCTCCGAGAGGCGTGATCGCGCTCGACGTTGCCTGGCACAACATGGTGCCGCGACAGGGCCGGACGGGCCGCGAGCACTTCCCCGAGGGGTGGTTGTACGAGGTCGCGCAGTGGTATCCCCGCATGGCCGTCTACGACGACGTGATCGGCTGGAACACCGCGCAGTTTCTCGGCAGCGGCGAGTTCTACCTGGAGTATGGCGACTTCGACGTCAGCATCACCGCGCCGGCCAACCACACCGTGACCGGCACCGGCGTCCTGCAGAACGGGGCGCAGGTGTTGACGGCGGAGCAGCGGCGGCGCCTGGCGCTTGCCGCGAAATCGGACACGACTGTCCACATCATCGCGCCGGACGAGGTCGGCAAGCCGGACCTGCTGCCGCCGGGTACGGGCGCGACGCGCACTTGGCGGTTCAAGGCACAGAACGTCCGCGACGCGGTGTGGGCGGCGGCGCCCAACTTCATCTGGGATGCCTCGGGATGGGACGGCGTGCTGATCCAGGCGCTCTACCCGCCCGCGGCACTCCCGCTCTGGTCGCAGGCCGCGGACATGGGCCGCCACACGATCATGCACCACTCCCGCTGGCTCCGGTATCCGTATCCGACGGCGATCAACGTCAACGGCCCCGTGGGCGGGATGGAATACCCGATGATCGTCTTCTGCTCCGAGCGTCATGACGAGCACGGCCTCTACTTCGTGACCACGCACGAGCTCGGGCACCAGTGGTTCCCGATGATCGTGGGCAGCAACGAGCGGCTCTACGGGTGGATGGACGAGGGGTTCAACACCTTCATCGACTACTTCTCGTTCCACGACCGCTACCCGGACGACACCGCGATGAGCAGCGGCCCGGAGATGGGCCACGGCGTGGCGTGGTGGGTCGGGCTGCTCACCCACTATTCGGGCCGCGAGGCACCGATCATGGAGCCTCAGGACCGCAACCCGCCGTTCCTCAGCAGCATGCTCCACTATCCCAAGACCGCGCTCGGGCTCCACTTCCTGCGCGAGCAGGTGCTGGACTCGACGGCCTTCGACCAGGCGTTCCGCGAGTACGCCCGCCGCTGGGCGTTCAAGCACCCGACGCCCGCCGACTTCTTCCGGACGATGAACGACGCGCTGGGGGAGGACCTGTCCTGGTTCTGGCGGAGCTGGTTCTACCGCACCGACCACCTCGACCAGGCGGTGGACTCGGTGGTGCAGCGCGACACGGCGGGCACGACCATCGCGCGGATCTACTTCTCGAACAAAGCGGAGATGGTGGCGCCGCTGGACCTCGACATCGCGCTCGCAAACGGCACCATCGAGCACCTCAAGCTGCCGGTCGAGGCGTGGTACCGGGGCTCGCCGTTCATCTTCACACACCGGTGGCCCGCGCACGTGGTGCGGGTCACGATTGACCCACGGGGCGTGTATCCGGACGTGAATCGTGCCAACAACATCTGGACGGCTCCACAGTAGATGCCTGAGAGGTGAGAAGTGAGGCGTGAGAAGGCGAAGTGAGGGGTGAGAGGCTCGGGTGAGAGGCAAAGGCGTGAGGGGCAACCTCTCACGCCTTTGCTTCTCACGTCATCTTCTCACAACTCACGTGACCGCCTCACTTGTCACCCCTCACTTCTCACCTGACAAGTCGCATTCCCGTTCGCGCCCGAAACGGCTAGCTTGTCCGGCCAACCCGAACGACTTCAGAGACGACCTATGCGACGTTCCACGCGCACTCTGCTCTGCTGGCTGGCCGCGGCCGCTGGCGCCCGTGCGGCCCGCGCCCAGAGCGCCGCTCCCGCCGACCTGATCGTGACGGCGCAGCACATCTACACGGTGGACCCGGACCGCCCCTTCGTGCGCGCGTTCGCCGTCCGGGACGGGCGGATCGTCTTCGCCGGGAGCGAACGGGAGGCGATGGCGCTGAAGGGTCAGCGCACGCGCGTCCTGGCTCTCGGTGACGGGACGGTGATCCCCGGCATCACGGACGCGCACCTGCACCTGCTCGGTCTGGGCATGGCGCTTCGGGAGGTGGACCTGACCGGCACCCGCAGCTACGACGAAGTCATCCAGCGGGTGGCGGCGCATGCGCGCACGGTCAAGAGCGGCGAGTGGATCAGCGGCCGGGGTTGGAACCAGAACGCCTGGCCCGACACGCGGTTCCCGACGCACGACGCGCTCAGCCGGGCGGTGCCGGACAACCCGGTCGTGCTGGAGCGCGTGGACGGGCACGCGGTGCTGGCCAACGCGCGCGCGCTGGAGGCGGCCGGCGTCACGGCGGCCACCCCGGACCCGGCGGGCGGGCGTATCGTGCGGAATGCGGACGGCTCGCCCACCGGCGTGTTCGTGGACAACGCCATGAGCCTCGTCTATCGAGTCGTCCCTGACCTCTCGCGGGACGCAACGCGGGCGGCGATTCTCGCTGCCGTGGCCGAGGTGAATCGCTGGGGGCTGACCGGCGCTCACGACGCCGGCGTCGGCGGAGCGACCCTCGATCTCTACGAGGAGCTGGCGCGCGGCGGGCGCTTCAATCTCCGCGACTACGTGATGGTCGCGGGCGACAGCGCCGACGTGGCCCACGCCTACCAGCGCGGCCCGCAGAGCGCGCTCTACGACGGGCGCCTCTGGGTCCGGGCGATCAAGATGTACGCCGACGGCGCGCTCGGCTCGCGGGGCGCCGCGCTGCTCGAGGACTACAGCGACGAACCCGGCAACCGCGGCCTGTTCGTCACCGACACGATGGTGCTCCGGGCCGCGGCCGTCGCCGCCCTGCGCCACGGCTTCCAGCTGTGCATCCACGCGATCGGCGACCACGCCAACCGGATGGTGCTGGACGCGTACGAGGCGGCGCTGGACTCGGTGCCCACCGCCGACCATCGCTTCCGCATCGAGCACGCGCAGATCCTGCACCACCAGGACATCCCGCGCTTCGCGGCGCTGGGGGTGATCCCCTCGATGCAGACCAGCCACCAGACCTCCGACATGTACTGGGCGGTCAACCGGCTCGGGTGGACGCGGGCGGAGGGCGCCTATCCGTGGCGCTCCCTCCTGGCCACCGGCGTCGTCATCCCGAACGGGACCGACGCACCGGTCGAGCAGGTGAACCCGATGATCGGCTTCCACGCGGCGATCACGCGCCAGGACGCCGACGGCTGGCCGGCCGGCGGGTGGTTCCCCGCGCAGCGGATGACGCGGGAGGAGGCGCTGGAGAGCATGACGATCTGGCCGGCGTACGCCGGGTTCATGGAGCACGTCGCCGGCTCGCTCAAGGCCGGGAAGTACGCCGACTTCGTGGTGCTCGACCAGGACATCATGACGGTGGCACCGGAGCGGATCCTCGAGACCCAGGTGGTGATGACGGTGCTGGGCGGCGAGACGGTGTACGAGAGGACCCCGCGATGAGCGACACCCTGGAAGCCTTCCGCCACTTCCGCGAGAAGATGAACGCCGCGATCCTCGCGGCCGACAACCTGACGGTCAACCGCTTCTTCGCGCTCGACACGCGGACCTACGAGGCGGGAGCGCTCCCCGCCAAGACGAAGGAACTGCTCGGCCTGGTGGCCTCGATGGTGCTGCGATGCGACGACTGCGTCACCTATCACCTGGCGCGGTGCCGCGAGGAAGGGGTCACCGACCCCGAGCTCTACGACGCGTTCGCGGTCGCCCTAGTGGTGGGCGGCTCGATCGTCATTCCCCACCTGCGGCGGGCGGTGGCCCGCCTCGAGGAGCTTCCGGCGAGGTGACCATGCGACGCTCCGCCGCCTTGCTGTCCGCCCTCGCGCTCCTGCCGGCCCCCCTGCCGGCACAGCGCGCGCGTTCCTCGGACACGAGCGAGGCGCGCGCCGTGTTCGAGGCGAACATCGCCGCCATCAACCATCGGGACCGGGCGCGCTACCTCTCGCTGTACCTCGAATCGCCTTCGCTCGCGGTGAACGGCCCTTCGGACCTGGCGCTGGGCTACGCTTCCTTCGCGGCGCAGCGGGACACCACCTGGCCGGATTCCCTGATCGCGACCGACCTCGAGCTGGTGCCGATCCGCCCGGGCGTCGTATACGGGCAGTACCGGTATCGCGTCACGCAGCACGGGGTGACGACGCTCGGGACGAGCGAGCGGGTGTTCGTGAAGACCGCGAGCGGCTGGAAGATCGCCGTGAGCACGGCCTTCCCCGCCCCGCACGGGACCCACCCCGCCCCCATGGCCCTGACGGGCGCCACGCTGGTGGACGGGACCGGCGCGCCTCCCGTGGCCGACGGCGCCGTCGTCGTGAGGGACGGCCGGATCGCGTGCGCAGGGCCGCGCGCATCGTGCGCCGTGCCGGCGGGGACGGACACGATGGACCTGCACGGACGCTGGATCATCCCCGGCCTGATCGACGCCCACGTGCACTTCGCCCAGACGGGATGGGTGGACGGGCGCCCCGACGCGCTGGACCTGCGCGCGCGCTACCCGTACGAGCGCACCATCGCCGGTCTCGAGGCGCACCCGGACCGCTTCTTCCGCACGTACGTCTGCTCCGGCGTGACCGGCGTGTTCGACGTCGGGGGCTATCCGTGGAGCTGGGCGCTGCGGGCGCGGGCCGAGGAGGACCTGACAGCCCCGCACGTCGCCGCGGCCGGGCCGCTGCTCTCGACGGTGGACCACTGGATCAACCTGCCCGACGAGAAGCAGATCCTGTACGTCGGCACCGACTCCGCCGCGCGGGCCGCCGTGCGCGCGCACGTGGCGCGCGGCACCGACGCGATCAAGGTCTGGTACATCGTGCGCTCCGGCGCGGACACCACCCAGCTCAAGGCAGTGGTGCACGCGGCCGGCGACGAGGCCCACAAGCTCGGCGTGCGACTGATCGTGCACGCGACCGGACTGTGGGAGGCGAAGGACGCGCTGCGCGCCGGCGCGGACATCCTGGTTCACAGCGTCTTCGACAAGCCCGTGGACGACGAGTTCCTCGCGCTGGCCCGCGAGCGGCACGTCATCTACGTCCCGACCCTCACCGTCTACGACGGCTACCGGCAGGTGCTGGTCCACCGGTTCGAGCCCCACTACCCGGTCTCGTGCGTGGACTCCGCGACGCTCGCCAAGGCCCGCTCCACCGACTCGCTTCCGCCCTCGACGCTGAGCGCCGTGGCGGTGGCGGCGCGCGTGGAGCGCGAGCAGAGGGACATGGCGACCGGCCTGGCCAACCTCGCCGTCGTTTTCCGCGCCGGCATCACCGTGGCGACGGGGACCGACGCGGGGAATCCCCTCACCCTGCACGGGCCTTCGGTGTACTGGGAGATGCAACGGATGCAGGAGGCCGGGATGTCGCCGATGGACGTGCTGGTCAGCGCCACCCGGAACGGCGCCCTGGCGATGGGGCGGACGGACATCGGCACGCTGGAGGCGGGAAAGCTCGCCGACCTGGTCGTGCTCGGCGCGGACCCCACGGCGGACATCGGCAACGTGCGCGACGTCCGCTACGTCATGCGGGGCGGTGCGCTCACGGTGCCCCGCCTCGTGGCGCCGCGGTGAAGAAAGCGCCGCGCCGCCCCGGTATATTCCCCGCCATCCGGAGGCACACGGCATGGCCGTGGTGATGCGCAGGACCAGCACCGTGGTGGACGTGGGCGGCGTCAGGGCGGGCGGCGGCCACCCGATCGTCGTCCAGTCCATGACGAACACGGACACGGCCGACGTCGAGGCGACGGCGCGGCAGGTGGCGGCCCTCGCGAAGGCCGGCTCGGAGCTGGTGCGCGTGACCGTGAACAACGAGGATGCAGCGGCCGCCGTCCCGCGCATCGTCGAGCGGCTCGCGGGCCTCGGCGTCTCCGTGCCGATCATCGGCGACTTCCACTACAACGGCCATCTCCTCCTCACGAAGTACCCCGCCTGCGCCGAGGCGCTGGCCAAGTACCGCATCAACCCTGGCAACGTCGGCGGGAAGCGGCACGACGAGAACTTCCGCGCGATCGTCGAGGTCGCCGTCAGGAACCGCAAGCCGGTGCGGATCGGCGTGAACTGGGGCTCGCTCGACCAGGCGCTCCTGACCGAGATGATGGACGCCAACGCCAAGCTCACCGAGCCCAAGGGCGCGCTCGAGGTGACGATGGACGCGATGGTTGAGAGCGCCCTCCGCTCGGCGCGCCTCGCCGAGGAGTGCGGCCTCGGCCACGACCGCATCATCATCTCCGCGAAGGTCTCGGGCGTGCAGGACCTGGTGGCCGTCTACCGGAAGCTCGCCGCGCAGTGCGACTACGCGCTTCACCTCGGGCTCACCGAGGCCGGGATGGGAGCCAAGGGAGTCATCGCCTCCACCGCCGGGATCGCGATCCTGCTCCAGGAAGGGATCGGCGACACGATCCGCGTCTCCCTCACGCCCGCGCCGAACGGCGACCGCACCGAGGAAGTGCAGGTCGCCCAGCAGATCCTCCAGTCCCTGGGTCTGCGGAGCTTCGTGCCCCAGGTGACCGCCTGCCCCGGGTGCGGGCGCACGACCTCGACGTTCTTCCAGGAAATGGCGGCGGACATCCAGCACTATCTGCGCGAGCAGATGCCGCGCTGGCGGGAGCGCTACGCCGGGGTCGAGGAGCTGCGTGTTGCCGTGATGGGGTGCGTGGTGAATGGCCCCGGTGAGTCGAAGCACGCCAACATCGGCATCTCGCTACCGGGAACCGCCGAGGAGCCGAAGGCGCCGGTCTACGTGGACGGGCGGCTGGTGACCACGCTGAAGGGCGACGACATCGTCCCGCAGTTCCAGAAGATCCTCGATGAGTACGTGGAGGCACACTATGCGAAGGTCTGAGGCGGTCCTCTGCCTGTGCCTGGTCGCGGCGCTGCCCGCCCGCGCGCAAACACCCCCGTCTGCCTCCGCTCAGCCAACTACCGCACGTCTCCATCGAGAACTTCTGGTCAGCACCGACTGGCTCGCCGCGCACCTGCGGTCTCCCGGCATCGTGATCGTGCAGGTAGGGCGCACCGACACGGCGTTCCGTGCCGGCCACGTCCCCGGAGCACGCTACCTGCCGCTTGCCGCGGTGGCGACCACGATCCGCGGGGTCCCGAACGAGTTCCCGCCGCGGGAGGAGATGGCCGCGACCTTCCGCGACCTCGGCGTGGGGAACGCCGCGCGGATCGTCCTGTACGGGGACGATGCCGGCTTACTGGCCGCGAGGGCGTTCGTCGCGCTCGACCTGCTGGGCCACGGCGAGCGCGCGGCGCTGCTGGACGGCGGACTCGCGAAGTGGACAGCCGAACACCGCCAGCTCGACACCGCCTCGTACGCTGTCTCGCCGCGCCCGTTCGCGGTGCGCTGGCACGGGGACCGGATAGCGAGCGCCGAGTGGGTGCGCGCTCACTTCAATGATCGGGCCGTCGTCCTCGTGGACGCGCGCCCCGCGGAGCAGTACGGCGGCGCCGAGCCGCCCTGCCCCCCTGGCCAATCTTGTGCGCAGACCCCGGTCGAGCGGCGCGGCCACCTGCCCGGAGCCAGGAGCCTCTTCTGGATGGAGAACGTGGTGTCGCGCGACGATCCGGAGCTCAGGCCCGCGGACGCGTTGCGCGCTCAGTGGGGGCAGCGGACGGGCGCGCAGCGCCAGGGGGTCCGCACGATCGTGACCTACTGCCGCAGCGGGATGCAGGCCAGCTACGACTACTTCGTCGCCCGCTACCTGGGCTACCGCGACGTGCGGCTCTACGACGGCAGCATGGCCGAGTGGGTGAACCTGACGCCGGCCGCCGACTACCCGGTGGAGCGCGCGGTGCCGTAGCCGGCGGCGGGCCAGTCAGTCGGCGGGCACCGGCTCCGGTGCGCGCCGGTCGATCGGCACGCGGAAGGCAAGGCCGCCGGCCACGGCGAGGATGGCGGCCGCGATCAGGAAGGGATAGCTGGGTCCCAGCACCTGGAAGGCCGGCGCCGACCACATCGGACCCGCGACCCGGGCAATGCCGCCGAACGCCTGCTGCACGCCCATCGTCTGGCCCAGCTCCTTGGCATCCGATTCGTGCGAAACTAGCGCCGTCACCGCCGGGAAGAGGAGTGCCGTTCCCAGCGGGAAGAGCGTGAGCACCAGCGCCATTACCGGTATCGTGTGCGGCACCGGGAAGAGCAGCATCGCGACCGCCAGTGCGACGGCGCCGGTGCGCAGCAGCCGTGTCTCGCCGAAGCGATCCACCAGCGGCCCCAGGATCAGCGCGCGCAGCACGACCGACAGGAAGCCCGTGTAGACGAAGAAGTAGCCGATGGTGCGCACGGTGACGCCGTAGCGGTACTGGAGGTACAGGGCCAGGACCGCGGTGAACGAGCCCTGCGCCAGCATCCCCACCGCGTAGATCCAGATCAGCCGCGGCTGCGGCCGCGCCGGGTGCCGCACCACCTCGAGCATGGCGGTGCGGATGCTGCGCCGGGGCCGGCCGCGCGAAGCGTGGGATTCCGGCAGGAACGACCACGCGAACAGCACGTTGAGCACGCACAGCCCCGAGGCGACGAGGCCCGGCGCGGCCGGGCCGAGGTGCGAGGCGAGCGAGCCGATGGCCGGTCCCAGCATCACGCCCGCGTTGGTGGACGCCGAGAGCCAGCCGAGACCCCGCACCCGCTGCGCGGGATCCGTCGCATCCGACACGTACGCCTGGACCACGCCCGTCGTGCCGCCCCCCGCGCCCTGCACGAGCCGCGAGGCGAACAGCAGCCAGATGCTGTGCGCGAAGCCGAAGATCACGTAGGCGATGGCGGCGGCCGAGAGCCCGATCAGCAGCGTGGGCCGTCGCCCGTAGCGGTCCGACACGCGGCCCCACAGCGGCGAGCTCGCGAGCTGCGCGATGGAGAACGAGGCCACCAGCGGGCCGACGATCCACGGGTGCCCGCCCAGGCGGAGGGCGTAGAAGGGCAGCAGCGGGAAAATCATCGCGAAGCCGAGCATATCCACGAATGCCGTGGTCATCAGCACCGCGAGGGACTTCCTCACCTGCCGGCCTCGGCTTCCCCGACCGCGCCCGCCTTCGCCCCCACGCCAAGGGCGAGGGCGCTCACGGCCATCAGCACGACGCCGAACGCCGCCGCCACGCCCACGTCGGCGAGGCGCAGGCTCGCGAGGATCTCGATCGCGATCGGGCGCGTGTCGTAGGTGTAGAGCAGAACCGAGGTGACGAAGTCGCCGAGCGCCGTGACGAAGGCCAGGCTCGCGCCCGCGGCGATCGCGGGCTTGAGCAGCGGCAGGGTGACGCGCGTCAGGCGCCGCCACGGGCCCGCGCCGAGCGACTCCGCCGCCTCCTCCAGCGCCGGATCGAGCTGGCGGTACCCGGCAAGCAGCGACCGGCCGGTCAGCGGCAGGCTGCGCACCAGGTAGGCGAGCGGCAGGATGACCGCGGTGCCGACCAGCACCCAGCGTCCGGCGAGCGGCCGGTCGACGCTGAGGAGCGTCGCGAGCCCGATCGCCACGACGGTGCCGGGCACGGCCCAGGGGAGCGCGAGCAGCGTCTCGATCGTGCCGCGCAGGACGCGGCGCCGCACCACGAGGTGCGCCGCAAACAGGGCCACGCCCACCGCCCCGGCCGTCGCGACCGCGGCCATCCAGAGCGAATTGAGCAGCGGTCTCAGGCGCCCCGCCTCCGCGAAGAGCGCGGAGTAGTTGCCGAGCGACCAGGCGGGCGGAATCGCCTCCGTCGTCCAAGTGCCGGGCGGCACCAGCGACACGACGATCAGCGTCAGGTGCGGGAGCAGCAGCAGGAAGGCCAACGTCCAGCCGAGCGTCGCCGCGGCGCGGCGCGCCAGTGGGTGCTCGATCCGCCGCGCCCGCCGCGCCATCCCCTTCCCGACCGTGAAAGTCAGCCGGTCGCCCTCCTGCCGCCGGACCACGACGAAGCCGATCAGGGCCAGCACGGCCAGCGCCACCGTCTCCAGCATCGCCGTCGGCAGGTCGCCGTTCAGCTTGGTCGCGACGATCTGGGTCGTCATCACGCGGAACGAGCCACCGAAGACGTACGGGGCGCTGAAGGAGGCGAGCGCCGTCATGAAGGTCAGCAGCGCCGCGCCCCAGAGCGACGGGGCCAGGAGCGGCAAGGTGACCCGGCGGAAGGTCCGCCACGTCCCCGCCCCGAGCGACGCCGCCGCTTCGAGCATCGAGGCGTCGAGCCTGGCGAGGCCGGCCCGGGTGAAGAGGTAGAAGTACACGTACATCGAGTACGCGTGCACCAGCAGGATCGCCGCCGGCCCCTGGAGCCGCCACGGGTCGTGGGACAGGTGCAGCAGCGCGCGCACGCCGCGCGCGACGAAACCGCTCTCGCCGTAGAGGAAGAGGAAGGCGATGACCCCCACCAGCGGCGGCAGCACCGCCGGGAGCGCCACGAGCGCGCCGAGGATCCGGCGGCCGGGGAAGTCGTAGCGCTCGAAGACGAAGGCCAGGGGAATCCCGATCACCGCCGCGAGCGCGACGCTGGCCACGGAGATCCAGAGGCTGGCCCAGAGCGCCGCCAGCTCCGAGTGCGACGCGAGGAACGCGCCCAGGTCCGCGTGCGTCGCCTCGACGCCCACCAGGAGGAGCGGGTAGACGACCAGCCAGGCGAGCACCAGCGCCACCAGGAAGCCGAGCAGGCTGCCCCGCTTCACCTGGCCCCCCCCCCCTCGGCGGGCGCGGCCGCCGGAGCGTCGTCGAAGAACAGCACCCGATCCACCGCGACCCGCACGCGGTCGCCGACCCGCACCGAGTCATAGCGCGCCTGCACGTCGAACACGACCGCGCCGCCGGCATCCACCGTGAAGTACGCCGTGGCGCCGACGAAGCGCCGCTCGAGCACGACGCCCTCCATCGCCGCGGCGCCTGCGCCGCTGGGGAGGAAGCGCATGGATTCGGGGCGCACCAGCGCCCGGGTGCCCGACCGGCCGCCGACCCACTCCCCGGGAAGGGCCGCCGTGCGTCCGACGAAGCCGGCGACGAACGCCGTCTGCGGCTTCTCGTACAGTTCGTCCGCCGTTCCCAGCTGCTCGAGCCGCCCGGCGTGCAGGACGGCGATCCGGTCGCCGAGGTCGAACGCCTCTTCCTGCTCGTGCGTCACGAAGACCGTTGTGATCCCGACTTGCTTGATCGCGCGCCGCAGCTCGCGCCGCGTGCGTTCGCGCAGCGAGGGGTCCAGGTTGGAGAGCGGCTCGTCCAGGAGCAGCACCCGCGGCTCGGGCGCGAGCGACCGCGCCAGGGCGACGCGCTGCTGCTGGCCGCCCGAGAGCGCCGCCACCGGCCGCCGCTCGTAGCCGGCCAGGTCCACCATCGCCAGGACCTCGCGCACCCGCCGCGCCGCGGCCTCGCCCGAAGTGCCGAGCCCGAAGGCGACGTTCTCCCCGACGTTCAGGTGTGGAAAGAGCGCGTAGTGCTGGAAGACCATCCCGAAGCGCCGCGCCGCCGGCGCCGTGCGCGTCACGTCCTCGCCGTCCACGACGATCGAGCCCGCATCCGGCGTCTCGAACCCGGCCAGCAGACGCAGCGTCGTCGTCTTCCCGCTGCCGCTCGGCCCGAGCAGGGCGAGAATCTCGCCGCGCGCCACCTCCAGGGACAGCGCGTCCACCGCCACCGCGCTCCCGAAGGACTTGGTCAGTCCCGTGACGCTGAGGTACCTCTCACCTCTCACCAAGACTTCTCACGTCTCACGTGAACGTCTCACTTCTCACCCCTCACTTCTCACCAGTGCCCCGCACATGCCTGTCCCAATAGTCCATCCACTGAGCACCCCGGGTCTCCACCGTGTCCCAGTTCAGCGGCTCGGCCTTGAGGTGGGCCTCGACCGGGCCCATCCACGCCGGAAGCGAATCCCGCGGCAGCTCGATGCCGGCGGCCGGAAGGCGGAACCCAACGCGCGCGGCCAGCAGCTCGATCTCGGGCGTGCGCACCCAACGGATGAACTCGCGGGCGAGAGCCGCGTGGCGCGCCCCGCGCACCACCGCGATCGCGTCGTCGATGACGGGCGTGCCGGACGTGGGGAAGAGAAACCCGAGCTTCCGCCCCTCGTTCTGCAGGAGCAGCATGTCGGGCAGGTCCCAGAGCGAGATCAGCCCCTCCTGCCGCTCGAGCTTGGTATGGAGGAGCGCCGGCGTGAGGACGTATTCCTTGGTCTGCGCGTCGAGGCGGCGCAGCCACGCCATGCCCTGGGCGGTGTCGCCGGTGCGCTGGAGGCTCCGCATGATGACCATCTCGAAGATGGCGCGCATCGTCCCGCTGGCGAGTGGATCGCGGAGTAGGAGCTTGTCCCGCCACTGCGGCAGGAGCACGTCGTCCCAATCGTGCGGCGCCTCCGCCTCCGTCAGGGCCGCACTGCTGTACTCGATCACCGCCGGCGTGCGGTACGCGGAGACGTAGAGCGGGCCGCCCGGCGTCACCGGCTCGAGGAGCGAGTCGTGTGCGCCGCGCGCGAACAGGGGCGAGGGACCGCCGAACCAGAGATCCGCCTGCGGGTTCGCCCGCTCCGAACGCAGCCGGTCGAGAACCTCCTGCGATCCCATGTCCATCCACCGCACGTCCACGTCCGGGTGCAGCGCTTCGAACCGCTGCTCGAGAACGCTCAGCAGCTCGCGGCCATGGGGAGAGTAGATGACGAGAGGCGTCTTGCCGTTGGTGCAGGCCGCCGACGTAAGGGCGGTCAGGAACGCCAGAGCGCGCAGCCTACCGCACGTCATCGGGCCGCAGGGCCAGCAGATTGGCGAACAGCCGATACGCCCCGGTCACCCCCGCGGGCAGCTGCCGGAAGAAGGCCAGGCCGGTGTAGACGTAGAGCCCGCGGCCGACGCGCGCGACGAGCAGCCCGCCGCGGAGCCGCTCCCCGCCGTCGCCCATCTCCAGCATCGGCGTGTAGGCCGCGTCCCACGAGTGGGCGAAATAGAGTCCCCGCTCCTGCACCCAGCCGTCCCAGTCGCTGGCGCCGATGGCGTTCGGCCTGCGGACCAGCGCGCTGGACGGCTCGAGCACGGTCACGGGCGCCGTCTCGTCCGTCACCCGGTCGTGCGGGCTGGCGATGGTGAGGGGGAACGGCGCATACCCGCCGCGCACGAACGGGTACTGCTGGTACTGCACGATGACGCGCCCGCCCTGCCGCGCGTAGTCGAGCAGGCGGCCGTTGGAGGTGAGGAGCGCGGGGGTCGTCTCGTAGGCGCGGCTGCCGACGACGATCACGTCGAAGCGCGACAGGTCGCCCTTCTCGAGGTCGTCGTTCGAGAGAAGCACCACGGGGACGCCGACCGCCTGGAGCGCCTCCGGGACGAGATCGGCGGCGCCCCGCACGTACCCGACGCGCGCCAGACGCGGCAGCGCCAGGTCCGCCATCTCGATCCGCAGGGCGGCTTCCCGCACGTACGCAACGGGCCGGATGTGCGGATAGTCCACCAATTCGGTCGCACGATCGAAGCTCTGGCTCCCCACGATCGCCACGGCGCGCACCACGTACCGGCCCGGCCGGACGTCGCGCGGCGGCCGCATCGTGAAGGTGTAGCTGCGATGGGTGTCCTCGCCGTCCAGCGCGAAGGTCTGCGCATCGGATGCGGTCCACATCACCGGCAGGTCGAGCCGCAGCGCGCCCTCGGTGTGGCCGCTCCGGCCGTTGGTGAGGGTGACCGTCACCGTCCGCTCGCCATCGGCCGCGACCGGCCACACCATCATCGCCGGGGAGAGCTCGACGCTGACGGCGGGGGCGACGAACAGCGGACGCCGGACCTCGCCGCGCGCCTCGTCGTCGTACCGCCACACGACCTCGCGCCGCAGCCCGACGCTCACGCCGGCGATCGTCGTGGAGATCCGTGCGAACAGCGGCGGCGGCTGCAGCGGCTCGCCCCTCAGGCTGTCGGGGACGCCGGACCAGTCGTACAGCGCCCCCTCGAGCGGCCGCTCCAGGAAATACGGCTGCGTGAGCGGCGCGTTCGCGGGAACGGTCACCGTGAACATCCGCGTGGCCACGCTCCGCGCCGAGGCGAAGAAGGGTCCCCGCCCGGCGGGCGCCGCGACGGCGCGACCCGGCCCCACCTCCCACCCGGCGGGCGCCTCCACGACCACGGTGTCCAGGGGAGCGCCCCCGTTCGCCCCCCACAGATACGTGATCACGTTCAGCGGCTCGCCCGGCGCGGCGTGCGCGTCGCCCGCGACCGCATCCGCGACCACGCCCGCGGCGCTCGCCAGCGCCTCTTCGAGCACCGGCTCCTTGGCCGCCCGGAAGGCGGGCGGAGCCGACGCGCGAAGCTCGGTCAGCGCGGCGGCGAGCAGCGGGACGATCCGGGCCGGAGAGCGCGGCGTGAGGAGATCGCGGGCCGAATCCACCAGCGCAGCGTAACGCGCGAGGGACGGCGCGAGCGCGGTGTCGATCCCCGCGAAGAGGCCCGCGCCGCCCGCGCCCGTGAAATCCTCGATCAGTGCCAGCCGCGACGTGGATGCCCCGATGTCCTGGAGCCGCCCCATCTCCTGCGAGCGGTGCATGCTCCGGCTCGCCATCGCGAGCTGGTGGTACGACTCCCCCGCCACCGGGTCGAGCGCGCCCGAGTTGAGGACCACGGTCGTCCCCGTCGTGTCGAACCGCCCCTCCCGGTACAGCTTGCGCGGCCCCCACGTCGAATCGCGCAGCAGGTCGAAGGCCTCGCGGGCCACCAGGCCCGACTCCTGGTGCTGCCCGTGCCCGTCCCGCGGCGTGCCCGAGAAGATCGAGACGATCACCTGGGGCCGGAACCGGCGGATCACCCGCAGCACGTCCACGAGCACGGTGTCGCGCGGCCAGAAGCGCAGCGACTCGTCCAGCGTCTTGGAGAACCCGAAGTCGAAGGCGCGCGTGAAGTACTGGTGCGCGCCGTCCACCCCGCGCGCCGCCAGCAGCTCCTCGGTCCGGAGCAGGCCGAGGCCCTCGCCCAGCTCGGAGCCGATGAGGTTCTGCCCGCCCTCGCCCCGCGACAGGGAGAGGTACGCCGCGTCCACGCCCATCCCGCGGGCGAGCAGCGTCAGCAGCTCCGTGTCCTCGTCGTCGGGGTGCGCGCCGATCACCAGGACGCGCTTGTTCTGATCGAGCCCGCGCAGCGCGCGGTCGAGGACGGCGATGCCCCCGGTGCCGGCGGGAGCCAGCGGCTGGGCCGCGGCCACCAGGGGGGCGGCCGCCAGGACGGCGACGAGCCCCAGTCGGGACAGCACCGATTCGATGTTGGCCATTTGAAGCGAACAAGCTAACCAGGCGGCGCCTCTTCCGCTCGGGCCCCGCTCACTGCAACATCTCCCTGCCCATCGGCATACGGGCATGACAGACACCCTACGTGGGGAGGCCGGGATGGCAACGACAAATAAGCGCAGCATTCGCATCGGCGCGCTGTGGGGCGGCATCGTGTTCTTCGTGTGGAGCATGCTCATGGAGTTCGGCGGTGCCTACGCCATCGTCGGGAAGGCGCGCATGGACATCGCGATGAACGCCGGCTGGTTCCTCAAGGAGCCACGCGTCCCGATGTGGCTCTTCCTCGTCGTCTGGATCGTGTGCCTGTTCGCCATCTCCTACGGTCTGGCGTGGATGTACGCCGCGATGCGGGCCACCGCCGGCCCCGGCCCGAAGACGGCCGCGCTGCTCGGCCTGATCGTCGGATTCGCCGCCGGCTTCCCGATGGAGTTCGCCCACGCGGCCTTCCAGCCGCTGACGGGGCGCTACGCCATCGTCTGGATGCTCGAGATGCTGGTCGGGTGCGTGCTGGCGGCGCTGACGGCGGGCAAGCTGTACAAGGAATCGTCCGCGCAGGGCTGAGGCGATTCGGATGACGGCCGCTTCGGCGGGGGCGCCGCTCGCCTCGTGGCGGGGCGAGTTCCCCATTCTGGAGACCACGACTTACCTGATCTCCAACTCCCTGGGCGCGATGCCGCGCGGCACGGCGTCCAGCCTGGCCCAGTACGCCCAGACCTGGGAGAAGCGCGGCGTGCGAGCGTGGGAGGAGGGGTGGTGGGAAATGCCGGTCACCGTGGGCGACATGGTGGCCGGCCTCATCGGCGCTCCCAAGGGCTCGGTCACGATGCACCAGAACGTGACGCTGGCCGAGGCGGTGGTGCTGTCGTGCTTCGAACCGAAGGGCCGCCGCAACCGGATCGTCTGCGAGGACGGGAACTTCCCCTCGATCCAGTACCTGTATGGCGCGCAGCCGGGGCTCGAGCTCGTCCCGGTGAGCGTCGAGCGGCTGGTGGACGCGATCGACGACCGGACGCTGCTGGTGCCGATCTCGCACGTGCTCTTCAAGAACAGCTTCGTCCAGGACGCGCCGCCGATCGTCGAGAAGTCGCACCAGGTCGGGGCACACGTGGTGCTCGACGTTTACCAGTCGGCCGGCGTGCTGCCGCTCGACGTGACGAAGCTGGCCGTGGACTTCGCGGTAGGCGGTTGCCTGAAGTGGCTGTGCGGCGGGCCTGGCAACGGCTTCCTCTTCGTCCGGCCGGACCTGGCACACCTCAAGCCCAGGCTCACGGGCTGGATGGCCCACGCGGATCCGTTCGCCTTCGAGCCGCCGCCGCAGCGCTACGCGGAGGGCCCGTTCCGTTTCCTGACCGGCACGCCTTCCATTCCGTGCCTCTACGCCGCGATCGAGGGGCTGCGGATCGTCAAGGAGGTGGGCGTCGAGCGAATCAGGCAGCACTCGGCGCGACTGACCGAGCGGCTGCTGGCGCGCATCGCCGAGCACGGGTTCCCGAGCATCACGCCGCGCGAGGCGGCGCGGCGGGGCGGCACCGTCGCGGTTGCGCCTCACGACGCCCAGGCCATCTCCCGTCTCTTGCTCGAGCGCGACTTCCTGATCGACTACCGTCCCGAGGCCGGGATCCGCATCTCGCCGCACTTCTACAACACCGAGGACGAGTGCGACGCGGTCGTCGCCGAGATCGCCGCGCTCGCGGGCGGCCGCCCCGGCCTGCGCGCCACGCGCCACTAGTGCCGAAGATCCACGACATCTCCCAGCCCGTCCGGCCGGGGATCTGGGTGTGGCCCGGCGACCGGCCGTACGAGAGCGCCTGGACCTCCCGCCTGGCGGACGGCGCTTTCTGCAACGTCGGCCAGGTCGCAATGAGCTGCCACACCGGCACGCACATGGATGCGCCGTTCCACTTCGCGGACCAGGGAGGCACGGCGGAGACGATCCCACTGGAGGCCTGCGTCGGGCCGGCGGTGGTCGTCTCGCTCGACCGCCTCGAGGGCGTGCGCGCGCCGCGCGTCCTGGTGCGGTGCGGCGGCGGCGTGCCCACGGTTGCCGGGATCGAGCGTTTGCCGGGGCTCAGGCTGTTCGGCACCGACGCACCGTCCGTGGACGCCATGGACAGCAAGACCCTCGACGTCCACCACGCCCTGTGGAAGCGGGGCGCGGTGATCCTCGAGGGGCTCGACCTCTCGGCGGTGGCCGACGGGGAGTATCAGCTGATCGCCCTTCCGCTCCGGCTCGCCGGCATGGACGCGGCGCCGGTGCGCGCGATCCTCCTCGAACCGTGACGCGCGACCCCGTCGCGCTGGAGGCCGGCCTCACCCGGGAGCTGTCGCGCCGGCAGCTCACGATGATCGCCATCGGCGGGGCGATCGGCACCGGGCTCTTCCTCGGCAGCGGCATCTCGATCGCGCTCGCCGGCCCCGCGGTCGTCGTCTCCTACCTGATCGGCGCCGTCGTCGCGTACCTGATGACGCTGGCCCTCGGCCAGATGGCGGTCCGCCACCCCACCGCCGGGTCGTTCGGCGTGCACGCGGAGATCTACCAGGGCCCGTGGGCCGGCTACACGGTGCGGTGGAGCTACTGGCTCGCGCAGACCATCGCGGTCGGCGAGGAAGTGGTCGCCTCCGGCATTTACGCGCGCCTCTGGTTTCCGGACGTGCCGCTGTGGGTGTTCGTCGCGCTCTTCTCCGCCGCGATCGTGGCGGTCAACGCCATGCACGTCGGGGCGTTCGGGGCGTTCGAGTACTGGTTCGCGATGATCAAGGTCGTGGCCATCCTCCTCTTCATCCTCTTCGGCGCCGCCCTGCTGGCCGGTTTCCGCCACGCCTCCGTGCCCGGGGCCGCCGGCTACGTGCCGTTCGCGCCGAAGGGCCTCGGTGGCATCTGGCTGGCCGTGGTGATGGTGATGTTCAGCTATCTCGGCACCGAGATCGTCGCGGTCACGAGCGGTGAGGCGAAGGACCCGGAGCGGGCCGTGCCGCGCGCGCTGAAGGCGACGATCGGCCGACTGATCCTGTTCTACGTCGCCTCGATGGCCCTGCTGATGGGGCTGGTGCCGTGGCGCGAGATCGGCCTGTCGAAGAGCCCCTTCGTCCAGGTCTTCGAGATGGCCGGCATCCCGGGCGCCGCCGGGATCATGAACCTCGTGGTGCTGACCGCGGCGCTGTCGAGCATCAACGCCGACCTGTACCTGACCACGCGGATGCTCTTTTCGCTCGCGCGCGGCGGACACGCCCCCGAGGCGTTCGGGCGGCTGTCGCGCCGGGGCACGCCGCTCAACGCACTCGCGGCCTGCACGGGAGGGATGGCACTCGCGGTGGTCGCGGCGAAGCTCATCCCTCAGAGCGCCTTCGTCGTGCTGGTGGGGATCGCGATCTTCGGCGGGCTCTACGCCTGGGCGCAGATCTTCGCGACCCACCTGTTCTTCCTGCGGAAGACGGCGGGCACGGGGGCACAGGCAGACCGAGGCACGGGGAGTACTGATTCGCGGCGCTTCCCCGTGCCCCTGTGCCTCCGTGCCTCCGTGCCCGCCGCGGTCCGCTGGCGCTACGCCGGGTCGTGGGTCGGTCTGGTGTTCATGGTCGCCGTCCTCGTCACGACCTGGTGGGTCCCGGGTTTTCGCGTCACCTTGCTGTGCGGGATTCCGTGGCTGCTGTTCCTGACCGTGGTCCGGAGGTTGTCGCCATCTCGTTCGTAACCGGCCTGACCTGCGTGATGTGCGGCGCCGAGCATCCGGCGGGCGGTAAGCGCGCGCCGATGACCTGCCCGCGCTGCGGGATCACGGGCATCCTCGACGTGCGGTACGACTACCGCGCGGTGGCCCGGCGCCTCACGCGGCGCGCGCTCGCGCGCCGGACCGACCGCTCCCACTGGCGCTACCGCGAGCTGCTGCCGCTCGGCGCACGCGCCCGCCTCCCCGCCCTGGCGGTGGGGTGGTCGCCGCTCGAGCCGGCTCCCGCCCTGGCGCGCCACCTGGGGCTCGGCTCCCTCCTCCTCAAGGACGACGGGCGCAACCCCTCGGCGTCTCTCAAGGACCGCGCCTCGGCCGTGGGCGCCGTCAAGGCGGTCGAGGCGCGCCGCGGCACGATCGCCTGCGCCAGCACGGGGAACGCCGCCTCGTCACTGGCGTGCATGGCGGCGTCGCTGGGACTCAAGGCGATCATCTTCGTGCCGGAGCGCGCGCCGGAGCCGAAGCTCGCGCAGCTCCTGATGTTCGGCGCGACCGTGCTGCGCGTGCGCGGCGGCTACGACAAGGCGTGGGACCTGTGCCAGCGCTCGTGCGAGCGGTGGGGCTGGTACAACCGGAACTGCGCGGTGAATCCGTTCCTCGTGGAGGGCAAGAAGACCGTCAGCCTCGAGATCTGCGAGCAGCTGGAGTGGCGGCTCCCCGAGTGGGTGGCGGTATCGGTCGGCGACGGGTGCACCATCGCCGGCACCTGGAAGGGGTTCCGCGAGATGCGGACGCTGGGGCTGATCCGGCGCACGCCGAAGCTGCTCGGGGTCCAGGCCGCCGGCGCGGCGCCGGTCACCGAGGCCTTCCGGAGCGGCGCCGCGCTGCGCGCGGTCGAGCCGCACACGATGGCCGACAGCATCGCCGTCGGCGTGCCGCGCAACTGGAAGAAGGCGGTGGACGCCGTGCGCGAGTCCGGGGGCACGATGCTGAACGTCGGCGACGACGAGATCCAGGAGGCGATGCGGGCGACCGGCGCTCTGGCCGGAGTGTTCGCCGAGCCGGCGGCGGCGGCGGCCGTAGCGGGGCTGGCGCGCGCGGCGCGGGAGGGGATCGTTTCGCGGCGCGCGGCGACGCTCGCAGTGGTCACGGGCAACGGGCTCAAGGACACGCGGGCGGCGCTCGACGCCGCGCCGCACCCCATCGACATCCCGCCGGACCTCGTTGCCGTCGAGGTGGCACTCGCCCCGTGACCGCGCGCACGCGCCAGCCGCGGTCGCTCCTGATCCGCGACATCCATCTCCTCGTGACGATGGACCGTGCGGACCGCCGGCTTCGCGGCGGCTACCTGTACGTCGAGGACGGGGAGATCCGGCGCATCGGGACGGCGGTGCCGCGGGGACTGGTGGCCGACCGCACGATCCGGGCGCCGTTCGCCGTGGCGCTGCCGGGTCTCGTGAACGCGCATCACCATCTCTGCCAGACGCTCACGCGCGCGCACCCCGCGGCCGCCAACGCCAAGCTGTTCGACTGGCTCACGACGCTCTACCCGATCTGGGCGCGCCTCGACGAGGAGGCGGTCCACGTCGCGGCGCTGGTCGGGATGGCGGAGTTGATGCTGTCGGGCTGCACCACGTCGTCCGACCATCACTACCTGTTCCCCCGTGGCGAAACGAAGCTGATCGACGCGGAGATCGCGGCGGCCCGCCGGATCGGAATCCGGTTCGTCGCAACGCGCGGGTCGATGAGCGTCGGGCGCAAGGCCGGCGGCCTGCCGCCGGACTCGGTGGTGCAGGACGAGGAAACGATCCTCGCCGACTCGGAGCGAGTGATCCGCCGCTACCACGACCCCAAGCCCGGTGCGATGGTCCAGGTCGCGCTGGCGCCCTGCTCCCCCTTCTCGGTATCGGAACGGCTGATGCGCGAGACGGCCGCGTTGGCGGAGCGGCACGACGTGCGCCTGCACACCCACCTCGCCGAGACGAAAGACGAGGAGACGTACTGCCTGCGGCGGTTTGGCCGCCGTCCCGTCGAGTTCCTCGCGGACAACGGGTGGCTGAACGACCGGGTGTGGGTCGCGCACGGGATCCACTTCAACCGCTCCGAAATCCGGCGGCTGGGCCGCGCGCGGATCGGCGTCGCGCACTGTCCGACCTCGAACATGCGGCTCGGCTCCGGGATCGCGCCGGTGCACCTCCTCGCCGCCGCCGGCTGCCCCGTCGGGCTGGGCGTGGACGGCAGCGCGTCGAACGACGGCTCGCACCTGCTCGCGGAGGCGCGGCAGGCTCTGCTCCTGGGGCGCGTCGCGCGGGGCGCGGACGCGGTGAAGGTCGAGGAGGCGCTCACGATGGCCACGGCGGGCGGTGCAGCCTGCCTCGGCCGCAAGGACATCGGGGCGCTCGAGCCTGGCAGGCGCGCCGACGTCGCACTGTTCGATCTCCGAGACGTCGGCTACAGCGGCGCCGGCGATCCGCTGCTCGCCCTCCTCCTCTGCGCTCCCACGCGCGTGCACACGCTGATCGTCGACGGCCGTCCGGTGGTGGAGGAGGGCGCACTGCGCACCCTGGATCTCGAGCCGGTGCTGGAGCGCCATCGGAGGATCGCGGCCAGGATGCTCGCGGGCGGCCGCAGACGCCGGTAGGTCACCTCTCCGCGCCGGGCTCCGGCTGCGGCACGCGCACCCACCGGGCGCCCCGCCCGCGGCCGGGGTGCGCGAGCATCCCCTCCTCCACCAGCTGGTCGAGCACGCGGCGCAGGCGGACGATCGAGATCTCCGGGACCAGACTCGCAATCTCCCGTAGCGTGAACGCGCCCTCGGACTCGAGGGCCACGGCGCGGACGCGGGCCTCGAGACCCTGCACGCCGGGCTCCACCACATACTCGGCGAGCGCCTCCCGCACCAGCTCGATCTGCGGGCTCGCCTCCCGGGTCGCGCAGGCGGCGAAGAAGGACGCGCACCACGCGTTCGCGAGCTTCCGATTGCCGGCGAAGACGACCGGCAGGTGCGGGTGCAGCGCCGTCAACTCCGCGAGCGAGCGCGCCATGTGCGCCGCCGGCCAGCGGCCCGCGAGGCGCCGCTCGTCGAGGAAGTCACCGTACTGGGCTTCGATCACTAGGGCCGCCGCCGGGAGCCGCGCGAGGTCCTCGAGCTGGTGGTGCAGCGCCTGGATGGAGCCGATGTCCGCGAGCAGGTTGTCGAACGACTTCCGCTCCACGACTGCGACCTCCCGGCCGCCGTCGAGCACCGCGTAGTCGCCCACCGCGAGTTTGCGCCGCACCACCGCCGCCTGGGGAAAGCGCCACGGATAGCGCTCGCCGGAGTCCACGGCGATGCTGATGGCGGGCACGGCGGAGGGCAGCAGCTCGGCGCGGGCGCGCGAGCGGTGGGCGCGGATTCCCGACTCGGTGCGAAAGAAGACCTGCTCGAACGGTTCCCCGCCGCCCTTGCGCTCCTTCCGTAGCACCAGAAACTCACATCGTTTGCGGGACGAACGGTCGAGCACGACGGTGAGCTTGCGGCCCACCTGCGCAAGGTGCGCCACCTCGACCCGCTCCAGCGGCTCGCGGTATTCCTCGGGATCGTTGTGTCGCTCGCGGAGACAGAAGACCTGCTGCCCCGGGCCCGGCCACGGGCTCTGGGCGCGCACCGCGAGGATGAGTCGGCTGTCCTGCTCGATCGCGATGCGAATCGGAAAGCGACGGTGCTGGGTGCGCTCGACGATCCAGACGGGTCTCACGGCAAGAGCGGCTCCGGGGATGGCCGGTCCGGCGTCCGCCGAATCCGGTTCACACCTGGAACCTATCCCACGGCACCGGCGCCAGCGAGCCGATCGGGTGGGCGGCTAGACCCAGACGACGTCCCCGCCGTACGGCTCGAACCGCCGGTCGTGCGTCACCAGGGTGAGCCCTTCCAGCCTGGCCTGCGCGACGAGCATCCGATCGAACGGATCGCTGTGGTGAGGCGGCAGCGCTCCCGCGAGAGCGGCGTGCTCGAATTCGATGGGGAGCCGCGCAAACCCGCTCGCATCCACGCCATCGGCAAAGGCCCCGGGCAGGCGGAGCCGCCCCAACGCGAGTTTGATCGCCACCTCCCACGCCGATACCGCGCTCACATAGACCAGCTCGGCCCCGCCGATCAGGCCCACCGCCCGGGAGTCCAAACGGGGATTGGCCTCGCGCCACCACAGCACCACGTGCGTGTCGAGGAGCAGCTTCAGTTCTCCGCCTCCCCGCCGAATCCGGCGAGCACATCGGGCGGCAGTGGCTCGTCAAAATCGCCCGAGACCCAGATTTGTCCCTCCCACCCACCAGGCACTCTGGGCGAGTTCGCTGCCGGCAGGGGCATCAGGCGCGCCTTCGGCGTGCCGGCCTTCGCGATCACGATCTCCTCCCCGCGCGCGGCGCGCTCGACCAGTTCCGAGAGCCGCGTTTTTGCTTCATAGACGTTGACGACTCGAAGCATCGGAGCCCACTCGCCCTATTGCAGACAGGAGCAAACTACCGCAGCACGGTTTGGTTGGTCAAGTTGGTCAACGTGCGCATGTGCCCGCCGGGGCGCAGCAGATCAGGTGTCGCCCGCTCGCGCGCGTGGATGCCAGCCTGACTCGGCCGCATCGCAGCACGCATGCGTCAGGGCAGGACGGTTTCCTCCGCAGGCGCTCGCAAGTTGTAGCTGGAGGCCATCGCGCGCCCGTAGGCGCCCGCATCGGCGATGAGCAGGATGTCTCCCGTCGAGGGCGTGGCGATCCACCGGTCGCGGCCCAGCACGTCGCCGCTCTCGCAAATCGGCCCGACCACCTGCGCGAAGAGATCCGGCGGCGCGGGATGGCGCGACAGGTTGACGATAGGGTGCCAGGCGCCGTACAGCGCCGGACGGATTAGCGAGTTCATCCCGGTCGCCACGCCGACGAACACCGTCTGCGCCTTGCGGCGGACCTGCGTGACCGGAGCCAGCAGGACGCCGGCTTCCGCGACGAGATAGCGCCCGGGCTCCAGCCGCCATTCGATGCCCGGCAGGGCGCGCGCGATCGTCGCCAGCCCCGCCTGGAGCGCGTCCAGATCCAGCTCCGGCTGCCCGGGGCGCTCCGGCACGCCGAGCCCGCCCCCCAGGTCGATCCACCGCAGCGACGGCCCCACGCGGGCCGCCACGCCCGCCAGCAGGTGCGCCAGCGTGACCCACGCATTGGGAGTGAGGATGCCGCTCCCCAGATGCGCGTGCAGCCCCGTGATCCGCGCGCCTGCGCCGGCGAGCACCGACGCCAGCTCGTCGAACTCGTCGATCGGATGGCCGAACTTCGACCCCGCGCCGCCGGTGCGAACCTTCTCGTGGTGTCCCACGCCCCAGCCCGGATCGAGCCGGACCGCGACGTCGCGTCCCCGCGGCAGCGCCGCGACTCCCTGAAAGAGCTGCGGCCCGTCCACCGTCAGCTCCGCGCCCAGCTCGGCCGCGCGAGCGTACTCGTCGGCAGGGCAGAAATTCGGCGTGAAGAGCAGTGGCACGCCCGCTCCCAGGCGCGCACGCGCGGCTTCGACTTCCTGGATCGAGACGCACTCGATGCCGAACCCCTCGGCGGCGACCGTCTCGAGGATCGCCGCGTGCGGATTCGCCTTCATCGAGTAGTAGAAGCGGCCGATCGCCGGCAGCGCGCCCTTGAGGCGCCGGGCCCGCTCGCGGATCGTCGCGAGGTCGTACACGTAGTGCGCTTGGCCGTCTCGGGCCAGCGCGAGCAGCTCGGCCTGCCGGCGTTCCCACCAGGCCGTGCCCACCTCCGGCTCCGGCGCCCCGCGCAGCCGCTCCCAGGTCGGTCCCAGCCGCGGGTCGTCGCCACGGCCCGAGAAGAGCCGATCGTGCAGGCGGCGCACCAGCGACGTGCCCTCCTCGTCGTCTACCACGAAGGAGAGGTTGAGATCTTCGGCGGAGTTGCTGATCAGATGCACCGGCCGCTCCTGGAACGCCGTGAGCGCCGGCGCGATCTCCCCCAGCGTCGCCCGGATCCGGCGCCCGACGATGGACACGACGGCGCACGGATGGATCACCTGGACCTCGCCCAGCTCCTCGAGGCCCGCGAGGAGCCGGCGGAAGACCGCGCCGTCCACGCCGCCCGGCACCGAGTCGAGCGTCACGCTGACCGCGGTTTCCGACGTACCGATGAGGTCCACCGAGATGCCGAGCGTCTCGAACGGCGCGAAGAACCGCGACAGGAAGCCCGGCGTGTCCCACATCGCCATCGTGGAGATGCTCAGCAGCGTCCCGCCGCGGCGGCAGGTGACGGCCGTGACCGCAGGGTGCTCCTCGCTCTCGCCTTCGATCCGCGTCCCCGGCATCTCGGGATGCGGCGTGGCGCGGATGGTGACGGGGATGCCGTGGCGCGCGACCGGATCGAGGCAGGGCGGATGCAGCACCTTGGCTCCGAGCGAGGCCAGCTCGCGCGCCTCGCGGTACCCGATGCTCCGGATCAGCCGCGCCGCAGGGACCTCCCGCGGGTCGGCCGTGAAGAGCCCCGGCACGTCGGTCCAGATCTCGAGCGACTGCGCGCCGGACAGGGCGGCCAGGAGCGCCGCGGACGTGTCGCTGCCGCCCCGCCCGAGCAGGCAGGTGTGGCCGTCGGGCGTGCGGGCGATGAAGCCCTGGGTGAGCACGATGCCGGCGTCGCCGACGGCGCCCTCGAGGCGCTCCGGCGCGCGCGTCGGCACTACCGGCGCGGCCAGATAGCGCCGCTCGTCCGGGTCGAGCGGGCGAGGAGCGCTCTCCAGCACCTCGCGCACGTCGAGCCAGCGGGCCTCAACGCCGAGCGTCGCGAGGATCGCCGCGCCGAGCCGGGTCGAGGCCAGCTCGCCGACGGCGAGGATTCGCGCCGTCAGGCGGGGCGGAGCCTCGAGCGTCAGCCGCACGCCCTCGAGCAGGCGGGCCGCCTCCTCGATGTGCGACCACATCGGTGCCAGTGCTGGTGCCGCCGGGTCCAAGCCCGCCGCCGACGCCAGCTCCGCGTGCGCACGCTGGACGCGTGCCAGGGCGTCGCCCGCGCCCCCGCTCCGGGCCTCCGCGACCGCCTTGAGCAGCAGGTCGGTGACACCGGCCAGCGCCGAGCAGACGACCAGCACGCGCGAGCGCCGCGCGCGCTCCGCCGTCTCCCGCGCGATGGTCCGCCAATTTTCGTACGTCGCGACCGAATTCCCGTCGAACTTGAGCACCGTCCACGGCGCACCCACTGCCTCGCCTCCCCGATCCGGCTGAATGGACACGGAAAGTACATACCCACCCGGCACTTGCGCGCGAGGCCGCGGCCCGCGGCTTGCGTCAACCCCGGGAGCGGAGCGAGGTTAGCACGCTACGAGGGATCCCCAATGTTCGACCGAATTCGCGCTTTCCATCGCCCCACCAGCGTCGCCCAGGCCCTGCGGATGTTCGAAGCCGAGCGCCGGCGCGGCGGGCGCGGGCGCTGGGTCGCGGGCGGCACCGATCTCGTCGTCCAGCGCGACCGCACCCTGCGCTGGCTGGTGGACCTCACGCGCCTGCCATTGGGCTACGTGCGCCGGGTCCGCAGCGGCTTCGTCATCGGCGCGACGACCCGCATGGCCGACATCGAGCACTCGAAGCCGCTGCACGGCTTCGCCGACGGGATCCTCCCGGAGGCCGCGAGCACCTGCGGTTCCCAGCAGATCCGCAACATGGCGACGATCGGCGGCAACCTGGCGAACGCGTCGCCGGCGTGCGACCTCGCGCCTCCACTGCTCGCGCTCGACGCATCGGTGGTGATCGCGGGGCGCGGCGGGCGGCGCACCCTCGGGCTCGACCGCTTCTTCCGGGGCGTGAACCGGACCGCGCTGAATGGCGGCCTGCTGGTCGAGATCGTCGTTCCAGCGCCGCCCCAAGCGGCCACGACGACCTGGTCGTGCCAGAAGCTGGGGCGCCTGCAGAGCGACATCGCGGTGGTGAACGCGGCGGCCGGGGTCGCGTTGGACGCGCGCGGCTATTGCACCTGGGCGCGCATCGCGCTCGGCGCCGTGGCGCCGACGCCGCTCCGGGCCAGGGGCGCCGAGGCGCTGCTCGTCGGCCGGCGCTTCGACCGGGCCGCGGTCGAGGCAGCCGCCGAGGAGGCCGCCGCCGGCGTGAAGCCGGTGACCGACGTGCGCGGCACGGCCGAATATCGCCGCGCGATGTGCCGCGTGCTGGTCGCGCGGGCGCTGGAGGAATGCGCGCGGCGAGCGGGGAGGTCCTTGTGAGCGAGATCCTCGTCCACGTCACGGTCAACGGGGAGGTGCGCGAGTGGCGCGCCCAGCCCGGCGACCTCCTCCTCGACGTGCTGCGCCGCGAAGGCTACTGGGGCGTCAAGCGCGGCTGCGAAACGGGCGAATGCGGCGCGTGCGCGGTGCTGCTCGACGGCGAGCCGGTCAACTCGTGCCTGATGTTCGCGGCCCAGGCCGACGGGCGCGAGCTGCTCACGATCGAAGGCGTCGCCGAAGGCGAGAAGCTGCATCCCCTGCAGGAGGCCTTCCTGGACCACGGCGCGGTCCAGTGCGGCTACTGCACGCCGGCGATGGTGCTCTGCGCCAAGGCGCTGCTCGAGCGCTCGCCCCAGCCCACCGAGGCCGAGGTGCGGGAGGCGCTCTCCGGCGTCCTGTGCCGCTGCACCGGGTACAAGAAGCCCGTGGAGGCAATCCTGGCCGCGGGGGAAGCCGCCGCGAAGCCGCGCGGCAAGGCTGCGCGCAGCGGGAGGGCCGCCCGATGAGCGACCGCAGCGTGATCGGCCGGCGCGTCCGGAAGGTGGACGGTGTCAAGCTCGTCACCGGGAAGGCCGCGTTCACCGACGACATCGAGCTGCCCGGCCTGCTGATCGGCAAGATCCTCGGCAGCCCGCACGCGCACGCCCGGATCCGGCGCATCGACACGCGCCGCGCCAAGGCCCTGCCCGGCGTCCACGCGGTGCTGACGTACCAGGACGTGCCGCGCGTGCCGCACACCACCGCGGGCCAGGCGTGGCCCGAGCCGTCGCCCTACGACACCTACCTGCTCGACTCGAAGGTGCGGTTCGTCGGCGACCGGGTGGCGGCCGTGGCCGCCGAGACCCGCGCCATCGCTGAGGAGGCGCTGCGGCGCATCGACGTGGACTACGAGGTCCTCCCCGCGGTGCTCGACATGGAGCACGCGATGGACCCGGGCGTGGCCGTCATCCACGACGAGCCCGATTCCACGCACATCCTCGACCCGAAGCGGAACCTGGCTGGCGACATCCACAAGGAGCTGGGGGGCGTCGAGGAAGGCTTCAAGCACTCCGACCTCATCCTCGAGCGCGAGTACCGCACCCCGCGGCAGCAGCACGCGATGCTCGAGCCGCACATCGTGATCTGCTGGCTCGACGCCGACGACCGCCTGATCATCCGGAGCAGCACCCAGATCCCGTTCCACGTGCGGCGCCAGGTCGCGATGATCCTGCAGATCCCGGTGAGCCGCATCCGCGTCATCAAGCCGCGCATCGGCGGCGGTTTCGGCGGCAAGCAGGAGATGGTGATCGAGGACATCTGCGCCGCCCTCGCGCTCGCGACGCGGCGCCCGGTGAAGCTCGAGTACACGCGCCACGAGGAGTTCTTCATGGCGCGTACGCGGCATCCGCAGATCCTGCGGCTCAAGATGGGTGTGAAGAAGGACGGCACGATGGTGGCCCACCACATGAAGGTGCTGGCCGCCACGGGCGCCTACGGCAGCCACTGCACAACGGTCCAGGGCAACACCGGGAGCAAGGTGCTGCCTCTGTACCGCGCGCCCAACCTGAAGTTTGACTGCGACGTCGTGTACCTGAACGTGCCGCAGGCGGGGGCGTTCCGCGGCTACGGCTGCCCGCAGGGCTTCTTCGCCCAGGAGAGCCTGGTGGACGAGGTGGCCCACGAGCTCGGGATGGACCCGATCGAGTTCCGCCTGAAGAACGCGATCCGCCAGGGCGACGTGGATCTGCTCTCGGCGGAGCTGGGCGAAGGCAAGAAGGGCCTGCCCCGCAACATCCGCAGCTGTGGCCTCCCGGAGTGCCTTGCGAAGGGCGCCGCCGCGATCGGCTGGAAGGAGAAGCGCGCCGCGCCGCGCGGGACCGGCCGGCTCCGCCGCGGCGTGGGCGTCGCCTGCTCGATGCAGGGCTCGGGTATCGCCGGCGTGGACTTCGCGGGCGCATTCCTCAAGATCAACGAGGACGGCTCCTTCAACCTGCACGTCGGCGCCACCGACCTCGGCACCGGCAGCGACACCGTCCTCGCGCAGATCGCCGCCGAGACGCTCGGCGTGAGCCTCGACAAGATCCTCATCTACTCCTCGGACACCGACTTCACGCCGTTCGACGTCGGGGCGTACGCGTCCAGCACGACGATCATCTCGGGCGGCGCGGTGAAGAAGGCCGCCGAGAAGATGCACGACCAGATCTGCTGCTTCGCCGCCAAGCTGCTCGAGGCCGCGCCCGAGGACCTGACCTGCAAGGACAACCGCATCTGCGCGCCCAACGGCAAGTCGGTGACGATGTCCGAGGTGGCGATGTTCGCCCTCTACAAGGAGAAGACCCAGCTGATGGAGGGCGCGTCGCACTTCAACACCGACAGCCCGCCGCCCTTCTGCGCCACCTTCGCCGAGGTCGAAGTGGACACCGAGACCGGCCAGGTCCGCGTGCAGCACCTGGTGACGGCGGTGGACCTCGGCGTCGCGATCAACCCGATGCAGGCCGAAGGGCAGGCGGAGGGCGCAGTGGCGCAGGGGCTCGGCTACACCCTCGCCGAGGAGCTGGTCCTGGACGAGCAGGGCCGCGTCGCGAACGCGAACTACTGCGACTACAAGATCTTCGGGGCCAAGGACATGCCGAAGCTGACCACCATCCTGGTGGAGACCGAGGAGCCGCTCGGCCCCTACGGCGCCAAGTCCATCGCCGAAGTGCCGATCAACGGCGTCGCTCCCGCGGTGGCCAACGCCGTCTTCCACGCCACCGGCATCCGCTTCCGGAAGCTGCCGATCCGGCCGGACGCCGTCCTCGCGGCGCTGCGCGCGCAGGAGGGAAAGTGAACGCGCTCGAGAAGCTGCGCGGGAAGCGCGACGCGATCCTCGCGGGCGCCGCGGCGCACCAGGACGACATCGTGCGCTTCCTGCGCGACCTGATCGCCATCCCTGCCACGAGCTGCCAGGAAGGGCCGGTCATCAAACGGATCGAGCAGGAGATGCGGAAGGTCGGCTTCGACGAGATCCGCGTGGACAAGATGGGCAACATCCTCGGGCGCGTCGGGTCCGGGAAGCGGGTGGTGATGTTCGACTCGCACACCGACACGGTCGGCGTGGGCGACCCGAAGGAGTGGACCTTCGATCCATACAAGGGAAAGGTCGAGGACGGCTGCGTGTGGGGGCGCGGCGCGAGCGACCAGCGGGCCGGGATGGCCTGCATGGTCTACGCGGGGAAACTGATCAAGGACCTCGCTCTCGGGGACGACTGCACCGTGTGGATGTGCGGCTCGGTCGAGGAGGAGGACAGCGACGGCATCGGGTGGCTGTACATCCTGCGCGAGGACGGGATCCAGCCCGACGGCATCGTCATCACGGAGCCGACGAACCTGCGGGTCTACCGCGGGCACCGCGGCCGGATGGAGATCGAGGTCCACGTCCCCGGCGTCTCGTGCCACGCCAGCGCGCCGGAGCGCGGCGTCAACCCGATCTACAAGGCGATGCGGATCATCGAGCAGATCGAGGCGCTGAACGCCCGCCTCAAGAACGACCCCTTCCTCGGCAAGGGTACCATCGCGGTCACCGACATCCGGGCGATGACGCCGTCGCTCTGCGCCGTGCCGTCCTCCGCGACCTTCCACCTCGACCGCCGGCTCACCGCGGGCGAGACCAAGGAGAGCGCGGTCGCAGAGATCAAGGCGTTGCCTGCGCTGAAGGACGCCGAGGTCGAGGTCCTCCAGTACCGGGTGAAGAGCTGGACCGGGCTCGAATACGGGATGGAGAAGTACTACCCGACCTGGAAGCTCGAGGAGCATCACCCGCTGGTCCGCTCGGGGATCGAGACCTACCGCGCGCTGTTCGGCAAGAACCCGGTCGTGGACAAGTGGACGTTCAGCACGAACGGCGTCGCCACGATGGGGATCATGGGAGTGCCGACGATCGGGTTCGGCCCGGGCGAGGAGGACAACGCGCACAGCGCCCAGGAGCGCGTGCCGATCGCGCACCTGGTGACGGCGACCCAGTTCTACGCCGCCTTCCCCCTGGCCTTCCAGCACACCCTGGCGACGGGCGCGTAGTGGCCGAGCTGGTTCCGCTGCCGTTCGAGCTGCTCGTCAAGCGCGCGCTGCTGGAGTACGAGCGGGAGGCGAAGATCTTCGACCTCCCCAAAGAGAAGTTTTTCCGCGGTGACCCGGCGCTCGACACGTCGGTCGTCTTCCACGGCCGCCGCGCCGCCACGCCGGTCGGCCCCGCGGCCGGCCCCCACGACCAGCTGGCCCAGAACATCGTCCTCGCCTGGCTGGCCGGTGCGCGCATCATCGAGCTCAAGACGGTCCAGGTGCTCGACGAGCTCACGATCCCGCGGCCGTGCATCGACGCGACCAACGTCGGCTACAACGTCGAGTGGTCACAGGAGCTTCGGCTCGAGGCGTCCCTGCGCGAGTACGTGGGCGCCGCCATGCTCGTCGAGATCCTGAAGAGCGCGCACGTCTGTGGCGACGTCCCCGCCGCCAAGCTGGAGACGCTCTACGACATGAGCGTCGGGTACAACCTGGAGGGGATCCGGTCCGAGCGGGTGAGTGGCTGGATCCGCACGATGCAGAACGCGGCGGAGATCGTGGACGAGTTGCGGTCGCGGCTCACCGGATCCCTGGCCAGGTACAGGGACCTCCCCTTCCCCACGCGCATCAGCGACGCCATCACTCTGTCGACCTTCCACGGCTGTCCAGCCGAGGAAATCGAAGGGATCGCCACCTACCTGCTCACCGAGCTGGGCGTCGATGTCTGCATCAAGCTGAACCCCACGCTCCTCGGCAGGGCCGAGGTGGACCACCTGCTCCACGAGGTGATGGGCTACCGGGAGATCCGCACCAGCCAGGAGGCGTTCGACAAGGACCTCCAGCTTTCGGACGCAGTGCGGATGATCCCGCGGCTGCAGAATGTCGCGGCCGACCACGGGCGGCGGCTTGCCGTCAAGTGCAGCAACACGCTCGTGGTGCAGAACCACCGCACGTTCTTCACCGACGAGGTGATGTACCTGTCGGGGCCGCCGCTGCACGTCATCACGATGAACCTGGTGAAGCGCCTGCGCGACGCGCTCGGCTCGTCGGTCCCCATCTCGTTCTCGGCGGGGCTCGATGCCCACAACGTCGCGAACGCGGTGGCGATGAACCTGGTGCCGACGACCACCTGCACCGATCTGCTCCGGCCGGGCGGCTACGCCCGCCTGCCGCGCTACGTCGCCAACCTGGAGGCGCGGATGCGGGAGGTGGGCGCGCACGCGATCCCGGACGTCATCATGCGCCACGCGGGCCAGGGCAGCGCGGCGATTCAGGCCGTCGTCACGGCGCTGGACGCTGCGATCGGGGCCGCCACCGGCGAGCTGGAAACCGGCTACGCCGAGCGGGAGCGGCGCTGGCTGCACGAGAACTGCGAGCCGCGGCTGATGGGCTGGGTTGCAGCCGCCGCGCCCGCCGAGTCTCTGGCCGCGGTGTGCGCGCAGCTGGCGGACGACTTCGAGCGCCTGGTCGCGAGCTTCCTGCCGCCCGCCGTCGCGGCCCCCTGTCGCTCGCAACTTGCCGCCCTCGAGCAGACGCTGGTGGACGCCGCCGGCCTCCTCAACACGCCGGTCCTCGTCGCGCAGGCGACCGCCGATCCACGCTACGGTGCGGCGAAGAACGCCGCTGTGCCGCGCAAGATCGGCTCGAAGCTGTGGCTCTACGACTGCATCAACTGCGACAAGTGCGTCCCGGTCTGCCCCAACGACGCGAACTTCGTCTACGAGGGCCCCGAGATCGAGGTGCGCTACGACGACGTCGAGATCGGCGCGAAGGGCGAGATCAGGGCGCGCCGCGACGCCGGCGGCACGTTCAAGGTCGCGAAGGGACACCAGCTCGCCAATTATGCCGACGCCTGCAACGACTGCGGCAACTGCGATGTGTTCTGCCCGGAAGACGGCGGTCCCTACGTCGAGAAGCCGCGGTTCTTCGGCAGCGAAGCGAGCTACCGCAAGTACGCGTGCAGGAACGGATTCTACATCGAGACCGTGGGCGGGCGGCTCATCATCCACGGCACCATCGCGGGCAAGGCATACCGCGTGGAGTTGGACCGCGCCGCAGGCCAGGCGCGGTACGACGACGGCGTCGCCGAGCTGGAGATCGCCCTGGACTCCAATCGGGTCGTCGGCGGCCGGGTGAAGGATGGCCGGGGCACCTGGCTCCACCGGATCGAGATGCAGCCGTTCCTGACGCTGCGCTATCTCGCCGAGGCCGTGGCAAGCGCGCGATACGTCAACTTCGCCAACGTGGCGAGCCTGTGAAGGAGGATCTGCGGTGACCAGGAAGGCGGCGGGGAAGACGAAGCGCGCCCTCTTCAAGGGCAAGGACTGGATCACGACCGAGGAGTGGAGCGACGCGGAGATCACGGTGCTCCTCGACGTGGCGGCGGACCTCAAGCGCCGGTTCAAGAGGGGCGAGCCGCACCGCTGGCTCCCCGACAAGACCATCTTCCTGATGTTCTTCGACAAGTCCACGCGGACGCGCAACTCGTTCGAGGCCGGCATCACCCAGCTCGGCGGGCACGGGCACTTTCTCACCGCCGACGTGATGCAGGTTTCCCACGGCGAGAGCCCGAAGGACACCGGGATCATCCTCTCCCGCTATGGCCACGCAATCGCGATCCGGCACGACCTGATCCCCGGCGAAGGGAACACGTACATGCGCGAGGTCGCCCGCTGGGCCGACGTCCCGGTCATCAACATGCAGTGCGACGTGGACCATCCCTGTCAGACGCTCGCCGACCTCATGACCATCCGCGAGAAGCTCGGGAAGCGGCTCCAGGGGAAGAAGCTCGCGGTGAGCTGGGCGTACGCGCCGAGCTACGCGAAGCCGCTGTCGGTGCCGCAGGGACTCATCATGCTGATGCCGCGCTTCGGGATGGACGTCACGCTCGCCCATCCCCCGGAGTACTTCCTGATGCCGGAGACACTCGAGGCCGCGCGCCGCAACGCGAGGAAGGCGGGGACCAAGTTCGAGGTGGTGGACGACATGGACGCCGCGTTCGAGGGCGCCGACGTCGTGATCCCCAAGAGCTGGGGCTGCCTCGACACGATGGGGACCAAGCCGGAGGAGTCGCTGCGCATAGCCAAGCAGTACACGAAGTGGATCTGCGACGCGCCACGCCTCAAGCGGGCGAAGAAGGGCGCGCTCTACATGCATCCGCTTCCGGCGGACCGCGGCAACGAGGTGACCGACGAAGTGATCGACGGGCCGCAGTCGGTGGTGTACGACGAGGCCGAGAACCGGCTGCACACGGCAAAGGCGATCATGGCGCTGACCATGGCCGACCGGCCGGTCACGTACCGCGTGCCGGCGTGATCGTCCGCAACGCCCGGGTCCTCACCTTCGACGCGCGCAATCGCGTGCTGGAGAACGCCGCGGTGCGCATCGCGGCGGACGGCGCCATCGCGTTCGTCGGCGAGACGGCCGCCGCGGCGCCGAGCGAGGAGGTCGTGGACGCCGGCGGCCGCCTCCTCATGCCGGCACTCATCAACTGCCACACGCACCTCTACAGCACGCTGGCCCGCGGGATCGCCCTGCCGGGCAAGGCGCCAAAGAACTTCCCCGAGATCCTGAAGAAGCTCTGGTGGCGGCTCGACCGCGCGCTGAACCCGGAGGACGTGTACTACTCCGCTCTTGTCGGCCTCGTGGACTGCGCCAAGAACGGCGTGGGCACGCTGGTCGACCACCACTCGAGCCCCAACGCCTGCGCCGGGAGCCTCGACCAGGTCGAGCGCGCCTTCCGCGAGGTGGGCCTCCGCGGCGCGCTGTGCTACGAGACCAGCGACCGCGACGGCCCGGGAGTCGGCCGCGCTGCCCTGGACGAGAACATCCGGTTCATCGAGCGGACCAAGCGGCAGGGCGACGGGATGATCGCGGCGAGCTTCGGCCTCCACGCGTCCTTCACCCTCTCCGACCGGACGCTGCGCCGCGCGGTCGAGGCCGATCGGAGTCTCGGCGCCGGCTTCCACATCCACGTCGCCGAGGACCGGTCCGACCTCGAGCACGCGCGCAGGCGCTACAAGAAGACGGTGGTGCGCCGCCTGGCCGACCTCGGCGTGATGACCGACCGCACGCTCGCCGCGCACTGCATCCACGTCACCGCCGGGGACATCGCGTCGCTGGCGCGCCTCGGCGCCAACGTCGTTCACAACCCCCAGTCCAACAGCAACAACGCCGTCGGCATCGCGCGGCTGCAGGAGCTGATGGCGGCCGGCGTCCTGGTCGGCCTCGGCTCCGACGGCTACTCGCCGCGCATGTGGGAGGAGTTCAAGACGGCGTTCCACCTCCAGAAGGTGCGCTCCGGCGATCCGCGGGTGGGCTACGCCGAGGCGTACGCGGCGGCGCTGCTCAACAACCGCACGATCGCGAGGAAGCTGTGGGGGATGGAGATCGGCCGGATCGAGCCGGGCGCGCGCGCCGACTTCATCCTGGTGGACTACTATCCCCCCACGCCCATCCACGCGGACAACCTCTTCGGCCATCTGCTCTTCGGCATCGCCAACGCGCCGATCGATCTGCTCGTCGTGAACGGGCGCACGGTGCTCAAGGAGAAGCGCTGCGTCACGGTGGACGAGCGCGCCGTGGCGGAGCGGGCCACCAAACAAGCGAAAGCGCTATGGGAGCGGTTCTGAACGCGACACCCGGTCCGACCTACGCGGAGATGCGGAACCCCGCCCTCCTGCCGCCCGCCGTCCGCAAGGCGGCGCTGGCCAAGGCCAAGGGCGATGCCCTCCATCCGCTCAACCTGTTCAACATCACCTGGCGGAACTCGGAGAACCGGGTCCGCCACATCGTCCTGCCGCGCGAGCTCACGGGCGTCGCCGCCAACATCGTGGTGCTGCTCGGCCGCGACTTCCCCTCCGGCAGCCACAAGGTCGGGCCCGCGTACGCCACGCTGATGGAGGGCGAGTTGGCGGGCGAGATCCGGCCCGGCGAGAACACCGTCATCGGCCCCTCGACCGGCAACTTCGGGATCGGGACGGCGTACATCTCCAAGCTGATGGGCTACAGCTGCGTCGTGATCATGCCGGACAGCATGAGCGCCGAGCGCTACGAGCGGATCCGGCGCTACGGCGGCGGGCTCGACCTGACGCCCGGCTCGGAGAGCGACGTCATCCTCGTGCTGGAGCGCACGCACGACCACTTCATGAAGGACCCGAACAACAAGGTTCTGGCGCAGTTCGAGCTGCTCCCCAACTACCGGTTCCACCGCCACGTGACGGGCGACGCCGCGCTCGAGGCGGCGCGCGGCTCCGGCAACGGGCGCGTGGCCGCGTTCGTTTCCGCCCCGGGGTCCGCCGGCACCCTGGCCGCGGGGGACGAGATCAAAGCCAGGTTCCCCGACAGCGTGATCTGCGCGGTGGAGCCGACCGAGTGCTCGACGCTGTTCAACAACGGCCGCGGCCAGCACCGCATCGAGGGGATCGGCGACAAGATGGTGACGCTGATCCACAACGTCCTCACCACCGACTACGTCATGATGGTGCACGACGACGACTGCGTGGCCGGCCTCAAGGTCCTGCAGGACGGGCACAAGATTCTGGAGCGGGTGCTGAAGCTCTCCTCCGGCTCCCTCACCTGGCTCCAGGACTGGTTCGGGATCTCCAGCGTCTGCAACATCCTCGGCGCCATCAAGACCGCCAAGCTCCTGGACCTCGGCCCCAACGAGAACATCGTGACGGTGGCAACCGACGGCTTCGACCGCTATCCATCCGTCATGGCCGACCTGGAGAAGCGGCGCGGGCCGACGAACGACGTGATTCTGGCGGAGTGGTTCGACCAGATCTTCCGCGGCGCCTCCCGCTCCGACACGCTCGACGTGCGCTCGCCGGAGCAGAAGGACCGGCTGTTCCGGATGAAACGAGAGGTCTGGACGCGGTTCGGCTACACCGACGACTATCTCGAGCAGATGCAGTCGCAGGCGTTCTGGGACGCCGAGTACGCGAAGATCGAGCCGACCGATCGCGCGCTCCTCGCGGCGCGAAAGCTGTGAGATGAAGCAGCTGCTGGACACCGTCGCGGCGCTGGAGAAGGTCCCCGCCTCCGGCGAGCGCGCCGTCCTGGCGACGCTGATGAAGGTGGCGGGCTCCGCCTACTCGGGCCCCGGCGCCACGCTCCTGATCCTGCCCGACGCGTCGGTGGCCGGGAACCTGGGGGCGAGCTGCTTCGAGCAGGACCTGATCGGCCACGCCCGGCGCGTTCGCACCTCGCTCGAGCCGGCGCTGGTGCGCTACGACCTGACCGCGGACGACGACAAGCCGTGGGGCCTGGGGATGGGGTGCCGCGGCAAGCTCGACCTGCTCCTCGAGCCGGCTCCGCCCGGCCGGGTCCCGGAGCATCTCACGTTCCTCGTCGAGGCGGCGTACGCACGCCAAGCGGCCGCGGTAGCTACGGTCTTCCGCACCGGCGCCCCGGGGCCGGCCCTCGGCGAGCGGGCGATGGTGAGGGCGGACGGCCACGCCGCCGGCGTCCTCCTCGATGGGCCGCTGGGCGGCAAAGTCCTCTCCGACGCGCGCCGGGTCCTGGCGGAAGAACGCTCGCGACTCTGCATCCACCGCCTGCCATCCGGCGCCGTGGAGCTGCTCGTCGAGCATGTCCCGCCGCCGATCGCGCTGGTGATCTGCGATGGCGGCCGCGACGCCGAGTCGCTCGCGCGTTTCGCGCGGGAGCTGGCCTGGCAGGTCACGGTGATCGGCAAGGACCGCCTCCCCGCCGGCCTCGACGACCGCACAGCCGCGGTCATCATGAGCCATAACTACGAGCACGACCTCGCGCTCCTCATGGCCCTGGTTCCGTCCGCGGCCCCTTACATCGGCGTCCTCGGCTCGCGCAAGCGCACGCAGGAGCTGCTCGCCAAGCTCGCCAAGCGCGGGGCGAAGCCCACGAAGGCCCAGCTCGCCAGGGTCCACGCCCCGGTCGGACTCGACATCGGCGGCGAGACGCCGTCCGAGGTCGCCCTCTCCATCGTGGCGGAGATCCAGGCCGTCTTCGCGGGCCGGCGCGGCGGTGCGCTTCGCGACCGGAGAGGTCGCATCCACGATCGACCCTGACGGCGCATCCGTGGGCGGCGGACGCATCGGCGTCGTCGTACTCGCCGCGGGCGCGTCGCGCCGCCTGCCGGGTCCCAAGCAGATGCTGCGATTCCGGGGCGTGACCCTGCTCCGCCACGCCGCCCAGACTGCGGTGGCGGCGGGCTCGGGCCCCGTCGTCGTCGTGCTCGGCGCGGCATCCACGGCGAAGCAGCTGCGCTTCGAGTTGGTGGATCTGGACGTCAGGATCGCGGAGAACGCCCGGTGGAAGGAAGGGATGAGCAGCTCGATCCGCGCCGGGCTCGACGCGCTGGAGCAGGCGGAGGCGACGGAGGCGGTGCTGATCATGACCTGCGACCAGCCGCACGTCACGGCGGACCTCCTGAAGCAGCTGGTCGCCACGTACCGGGAGAAGCGGCCTGCGGCCGTCGCCTGCGCGTACGCCGGGACGGTCGGCGTGCCGGCCTTGTTCGACCGCTCGCTCTTCGCCGAGCTGCACGCGCTGGAGCACGACCAGGGCGCGAAGCGCATCCTCGAACGCCACCTTCACGTGATCGGCCGGATTCCGTTCGAACAGGGAGCCGTGGACATCGACACGCCGGAGGACGTAGGCAAGCTCTCCGGCGAACATTGACCGGAGCCGAGCGATGAGAACCAGCGCCGTTCTGTCCGCCGCCGCCTGCCTCCTCGTCCTCGCCTCCTGCGAGCAGACGCCGTCCCGCAGCCCGTTCGCGGATCTGTTCGCCGGGACCGGTGGGCGGTTCCTGCACGTCTCCTCCACCGACACCACGGGCGGGAACCACGACTATCTCGAGATCGCGAAGGGCGACAGCGCGGTGCTGCTCGACGTGGCGGGCTCGGGCGAGGTGCGCCGCCTCTGGATCACAGTGGCGAGCCCCGATCGCGACTATCTGCGGCGCATCGCGCTCAAGATGTACTGGGACGGCGAGAGGAGCCCGTCAGTGGAGGCGCCGCTCGGCGACTTCTTCGGGGACGGCTTCGCCAAGAAGCACTGGACCTCGCTCCTGCTGGGCGAGTCGAGCGGCGGCTTCTACTGCTACTTCCCGATGCCGTTCCGGCGCCACGCGCGCATCGTGGTGGAGAACGGCACCGGCAAGCCGATCGACGCCTTCTACTACAACATCGACCTCGTGACCGGGCTGAATCTCCCGCGCGACGTCGCGACCTTCCACGCCTGGTGGCACCGCGATCCCAGAACCACCGCCGAGGCGCCGCACCTGATCGTCGAGGCGCACGGCCGCGGCTGGTTCGTCGGCACCTCCTACAACGTCCAGAGCGCCGCGAAGAGCCTCTCGTTCCTCGAGGGGGACGAGATCTTCACGATTGACGGCGAGAAGCGGGGCCAGGGCACGGGGACCGAGGACTACTTCAACAGCGGCTGGTACTTCGACGAAGGCCCGTACGCCGGGCCGTTCCACGGCCTGATCATCAAGAACGACACCCTCGGCAGGATCGCGGCCTATCGCTTCCACATCGCGGACCGCGTCCCCTTCTACAGCTCGCTCAAGGTCGAGATCGAGCACGGGGACCAGAACACCGAGGTCGCCGACTACGCGACGATGGGCTACTGGTACCAGACGGAGCCGCACATGCCGCTCCCGCCCCTGCCTGCCCCGGACGCCCGGCGCGTTCCCGCCGTGATCATTCCGGCCGACGCCACGATGCTGGACTCCTCGCACGCCGCCGCACGCGGCGCAGGCACGACCGTAGCGCTCCCGGTGCCGCGCTCCGACCGGTACACGGTGGTGGTCTACCCGGTGGGCGGCCCCGACAGCACGCGCACGACCTTCAGCGTCGCCGGAGGCAGCTCCCGCGAGGTGCGGCTCGCTGCCGACGATCCCGGCACGCTTCTCCCTCCTGTCGCACTCGGCGACGTCGCCGCACGCGACTCCTTGCGGATCACGATGCGCGGACGCCATCTGCCGGCGGCCGTCGAGGCGCGGCCCCTGCGGCGCTGGGCGATGGAGTGGAACGTGGTCGGTCCGTTCGCGAGCCCGAGAGGGGAGGTCGGCGGGAAGGAGATCAGCCCGGCGATCGACACCGCGTACGGGCCTGAGAAGAACGCAGACCTGGCGGCGAGGTACACCGGTCTTGGCCGCGCGCGGGTGCGGTGGCGGCGCGCGACGGCCGGCGCGGACGGCCGCGTGCGTCTCAACCGGATCTTCACGCCGCCGGACTGGGTCCTGGCTTACGGCGAGGCCTTCGTCTACTCACCGGCGCCGCGCCGCGTCACGCTCCTCCTCGGCGCCGACGACGCTCACGTGCTCTGGGTCAACGGCGCGAAGGTCTCGGAGCGGCAGGGCCGGCACACTTCGGAGCCGGACGACGTCGCGGTCCCGGTGGATCTCAGGAAGGGCTGGAACCGCGTGCTGGTGAAGGTGGCGAATCTCGACGGCGGCTGGGCCTTCCAGCTCAGGGCCGCAGACCCGGACGGCGTGTTGCGCTGGGGGGTGCGGCCGGGGCGCTAGTAGACTCGTCGCGAGCCTGGAGCGGTCCGGGCCCGCCTAGGGCGCGGAGACCGCCACAGGGGACGTCGCGTAGATCTGCGGCGCCGGTCTGCCCACCGCGGGCGAGCCCAAGCCTCCCCAGCAATACGCGACACCTGCCGCCGTCAAGCCGCAGATATGACCGCCGCCGGTCGTAAGACTCTGGAACGAGGGGCCGCCGACAACCGCCCGAGGCTCCGCAAGGTAGTACCCCAACGCCCCCGTCCCCAGGGGATTGTCGTTGCTACCCCAGCAGTACGCGTCGCCTGTAGTGGTCACCCCGCACGTGGTTTCCAGACCGGCCGTGAGAAGCCGGAACGTCAAGCCGCCGAGAATCCGCGTCGGAGTCCACGCCATCGTGTCACTGATGCTGCCCACGCCAACGCCCAGAGCGCCGCAGCAGTTCTCACCCCAGCAGTAGCCGACGCCTGCGGCCGTCACGGCACAAGTGTGGGCGTACCCGGCCGCCATGCTCTGGAACGGGATGCCCCCGGCCACGGGCACTGGCCCCAGACGATCTACAGTCGTGCTGTCGCCGAGCTGGCCCCAGCGGTTGTGACCCCAGCAATACGCGCCGCCCGCGGTCGTGAGGCCGCAGCTGTGCGACTCACCGGCGACGACGCTCCGGAACGCAAGGCCGCCCGCGACCAGCGTGGGCGTCGGGCGGTCAGTCGTCGTGCCGTCGCCGAGCTGTCCGTAGTTGTTGCGGCCCCAGCAGTAGGTGGCGCCTACTGTGGTGACGCCGCACGTGTGGGCAACCCCTGCGGACAGAGTCTGGAACGTGAGGCCGCCGACCACGACGGCGGGCGCGTTGTGACTGCCCGTGGACCCGTCGCCGAGCTGGCTGTAAGCGTTGTCCCCCCAGCAGTAGGCCGTGCCCGAACCGTCCAAGCCGCAGGTGTGATACGAGCCGGCCGCTAGAGCCGGCAGCACGAGGCCGCCGGCCAATGCGGTGGGCGTGCCGCGCAGAGTCGTGGTGCCGTCACCGAGTTGGCCGTGGTCGTTGTTGCCCCAGCAGTACACCGCGCCGCCGGAGGCCGTCCCGCAGGTGTGGTATTCGCCCGCCGCCAGGCACTGGAACGTGAGGCCGCCGGTCACGACGGCGGGGGGCCAGTACCCGGAGGCCGCCGGCACGTCGGCGCCCAGCTGGCCCCAGTAGTTGCTTCCCCAGCAATAGGCGGTTCCTTCCGCCGTCAGACCGCAGGTGTGCGCGCCTCCCGCGCTCACCGCCGCCAACGCGAGGCCTCCCGTCACACCGACGGGCGTCGGGTGATCGCTCGTCGAGCCGTCGCCGAGTTGGCCGGTTGCACCACCGCCCCAGCAATACGTCGCGCCAGCGCTGGTCACGCCACACACGTGCGTCGAACCCGAGGTCAGGCTCCGCCACACGAAACCGCCCGCCACGGACGACGGCGTGGCACGATTCGTCGTGGAGCCGTCGCCAAGCTGACCGTTGTAGTTGTGACCCCAGCACCAAGCGGCGCCCCCATCGGTCACTCCGCAGGTGAAAGAGTCGCCGGCGTCCAGGCTCTCGAAGGTCACGCCGCCTGCGACGGCCGTAGGTGTCGCCCGGCGCGTCGCGGAGCCGTCGCCGACCTGGCCGTAGGTGTTCCTGCCCCAGCAATAGGCCGCGCCCGCCGTCGTCAGACCACACGTGTGGCTGTCGCCCGGGCTCAGACTCTTGAAGGTCAGTCCTCCCGCCACCGCCGTCGGAACCGCCTGGGACGTCAAGGTGCCGTCGCCGAGCTGGCTCCAGCCGTTAGCGCCCCAGCAGTACGCCGTGCCTGCGCTGGTCAGGCCGCACGTGTGGTACGCTCCCGCGCTCAGGGTGACGAACATCGTGCGGAACTGGCCGAAGATCGGCGTCGGCCAGAGCTGATCAATCCCGGTGCCGTCGCCGACCTGGAAGTTCTTGTTGCTGCCCCAGCAATAGGCCGTGCCCACCGTCGTCACGCCGCATGAATGGGCCGCGCCCACCGTGATGCTCCGAAACGTCAGCCACCCGGCGACGGGGGTCGGCTTGAGGCGATCGGTCGTCGTGCCGTCGCCGAGCTGGCCGTACTCATTGGAGCCCCAGCAGTACGCCGCGCCAGTGCGCGTGAGTGCACAGGTGTGGCTCCAGCCGGCGACGACGAGCGCCCAGCCGGCGGCGTTTCCAGGGCCTACCCCATCACGTGAACAGGAACTGCCGACGACCAGCGCGGCTATCAGAAGCGGTGGCGGGAGGTGCCTGCGGAAACGGGATCTGAGGTGCGTCGGGCCGCAGCGTCGGGTCATGAACCCCCTCCCCGTGCCGCCCAGCTTCGTGCAATATGCGATGGGGAGTCCGCCAGACAAAGCGCCGACATGCTGCAATCTGGAGTGCTTCGCTCCGATTCCCGTATTCCAGTGCGATCACGTCATCGCGGCGCCCTCTTCAGAAACTGCCCTGCGCCGGCCCGGCCGACGAACTTCCCGCCGTCAATCACGGCTCGCCCGCGCGAGAGGACGAGGTCGGGCGCCCCCTTGACGAGGCGGCCCTCGTACGGATTGTAGTCCACCCGCATGTGGTGCGTTGAAGCGCTCCAGGTGATCTCGCGCTGCGGGTTCCACACCACGACGTCGGCGTCGGAGCCCGGCGCGATCGCACCCTTCCGCGGGTACAGGCCGAAGAGCCGCGCAGGATTCGTCGCCGTCACCTCGACCCAGCGGCTGAGCGACAGTCGCTCGGACCGGACCCCGCTGTCGTACAGCAGGCTCATCCGCGTCTCGATGCCAGGCGCGCCGCCGGGGATCTTCGTGAAATCGTCCCGCCCCAGTGTCTTCTGGTCCTTCATCCGGAACGGGCAGTGGTCGGTGGCCACCACCTGGAGGTCGTTGTGGGCGAGCCCGCGCCACAGCCGCTCATGCGCGGCGCGCGGCCGCAGCGGCGGGCTCATCACGTACTTCGCGCCCTCGAAGCCCGGCGCCTCGTAGCACTCGTCGGAGAGGACGAGGTACTGGGGGCAGGTCTCCCCCCAGACAGCCGAACCGCGAGCGCGCGCCGCCGCGATCTCGTCCACCGTCTCGGCCGCCGACACGTGCACGATGTAGATCGGGACGCCAGCCTGGCCCGCCATGGCGATCGCACGCCGGGTCGCATCCGCTTCCGTGGCGGGGGGCCGGGTCAGCGCGTGGTACTTGGGCGCCGTGTGCCCCTCGGCCAGCGCGCGCCGCACCAGTGCCTCGATGGCCGCGCCGTCCTCGGCGTGCATCAGGACCCTGCCCCCGTTCGCCGCGGTGCGCTTCAGCACCCGGGCGATGGTCGCGTCGTCCAGCATCAGCCGGCCCGGATACGCCATGAAGAGCTTGAACGACGTGATGCCCTCGGCCACCAGCGCGTCCAGCTCGCTCTCGCGCTCGGGCGGCAGGTCGCACACGATCATGTGAAAGCCGTAGTCGAGGACGGCCTTCCCCGCCGCCTTCCGCATCCAGGTCTCGAAGGCCTCGGCCAGGGGCCGACCCCTCTCCTGGACGGCGAAGTCCACGATGGAGGTGGTCCCGCCGAACGCCGCCGCGATCGTCCCCGACTCGAAGTCGTCGGACGTCGTGATGTCGCCCAGCGGCATGTCGAGGTGCGTGTGCACGTCGATGCCGCCGGGGATCACGTACTTCCCACGCGCGTCCACCACGCGGTCCGCGCTCTCGCCGATCTCGGGCTCCACGCGCGCGATCGTGTCGCCCTCGATCAGCACGTCGCGCGGCGCCGCCGTTGTGGCGGTCACGACCGTGCCGTGGCGGATCAGGGTGCGCATCGCTACGCGCTCACTCGCTGGCGCGGTTGCGGCCCGCTTCCTTGGCGCGGTACAGCGCGGAGTCGGCGGCGCCGACCAGCTGCTCGGCGGTAGGCCACTCCTCACCGCCGTCGTACGACGCGACCCCGGCGGAGAGCGTGAGGGTATGGGCCGTGCGCCCGGTCTCGATCGGCAGCGCGGCGACCGCGGCGCGGAACCGCTCGGCCGCCTGCAGCCCGCCCGTCGTCCCCGTCGCGGCGAGGACGGCGATGAACTCGTCGCCGCCGTAGCGCCCCAGCCAGTCCACCGCCCGCCCCGCGTCCGCCAGCCGGCGCCCGACTTCCGCCAGAACGCGGTCGCCGCCCTGGTGGCCGATCGAGTCGTTCACCGCCTTGAAGCGGTCGATGTCGGCCATGATGACTGCCACGCTCTGCCGCACGCGGGCCGCGCGCCGGATCTCGCGCGCCAGCGCGTCCATCACGACCTCGCGCCGGTACAGGCCGGTGAGCCGGTCGTACAGCGCCGTCGTCTGGCTGTCGGCGAACTTGGCGGCCGTGGTGAAGGCGACGCTGAGGACGAAGGCGAGGGCGCCGTATTGCACGGTGATCGCGCCGCCACCCCAGCGCGGCAGCATCCCCCACGACAGCCCGACATCGTGGACGACCGTGAGCACGAGGGCCGCGCTGCCCCAGAACAGTACGGTGCCGTGCTCCAGCCCGCGGCGTCGCGCCGAGACCGCCAGCGCGATCAGCACGGCGCCCGCCACGAGGACCCCCCCGTTGTATAGGAACCGTTCGAGCCAGCGCACCATGCTCCAGTCGGGCAGGAGGAGGGCCAGGGGCACGATGAAGCCGAAGAAGACCGCGAGCGCGGCGATGGCCCGGGCCAGCAGGCCTTCGGGCTCGATCTCGAAGATGTTGCGCGCGCCGAGGGCGAGGGCAGTGATGGCCGCCGCCGAGAGCGCCACGTACAGGCGGAACCAATCGATGAGCGGCGCGAGCGCCAGCCGGACGGACGGCATCCAGTTCACGAAGTACAGCGCGAGCCCGGCGCAGAACAGGAAGATGTAAAGGTGCTCGAGCGCCTCGCGGCGGCGCGCCCAGAACACGAACTGGTAGATCGCGAGGCCGACGAACAGCAGGGCCGCGCCCAGCATGTAGAGGTCACCACGGTGCTGGGCGGCGACCATGTCGTTCAGGGGCTCCGCGAACACCGGGCCGAACGAGACCGGCCCGCTTTCCACTGAGTACACCCGCACGGCGACGACGTGCGTTCCCGGAGCGAGGCTGGCGAGCGGCAAAGTGAACGTGGCTGGGATGTTGGTGCGCGGTCCGTAATCCGGCGGGAAGCCGCCGACCCGGCCCAGCGCCTCGCCGTCCACGTACACCTCGACCGCCATTCCGGAGGCCCGAACCTGCAGGCCGAGCTCTCGGCCGGGTGCCCGGTCGAACACGATCCGGCCTCGGTACCAAGCGAACCCGCGCGGACGGGCGCCCCCGTGGTTGTTCCAGGCGTCGGGCACGATCACCATCGGCCAGGCGGAATCCACGAGCGCCGGCGACGCGTACGCGGCGGCATCGCCGGCCCGGAAGCGCCACGGGCCGTCGAGCGCCACGACACCTGACGGAGGGAGCAGCCAACGTGCCTGAAGGAGCAGCAGCACGAGCAGGGGCGACATCGGGCGTTAAGCTATCACCAACGCCGCAGCGCTGCGAGCGGCGCGGCCCCACCAGGGGCGGTGGCATCGGCGTCAATCGTGCGGGCGGCGCGGAGAACGGCTCCGGTGACGCCGCAGCATCGCCCGGCGCCATCGCGCGGCTGCCGCGGTATCTTAGGAGCCTATGAGCGCATCGACCCCGGCACCGAAGGTCACCGAGCACGAGGCGCGCGAGGTCGCGGAGGCGGCGCGCCAGACCGAGTGGACCGAGCCGAGCTTCCTGGCCGAGCTGTTCGGCGGGCGGCTGCGGATGCACCTGATCCACCCCCACCCCGAGCCCAGCGCCGAGGACGAGGAGCGCGCCAGGCCGTTCCTCGCCGCGCTCGAGAAGCTGCTGCGGGAGAAGGTGGACGGCGACGCGATCGATCGGGAGGGTCGGATTCCGCCCGAGGTCATCGCGGCGCTCAAGGAGATCGGCGCCTTCGGGATCAAGATCCCGCGCGAGTACGGCGGGCTGGGGCTCTCGCAGCTGCACTACACCCGCGCCATCGGGATGGTCTCCAGCGTCTGCGGCTCGACGGTGGCGCTGCTCTCCGCCCACCAGTCCATCGGGGTCCCGCAGCCCCTGAAGCTCTTCGGCACGCCGGAGCAGAAGAAGAAGTACCTGCCGCGCCTCGCCAAAGGGGCGATCTCCGCCTTCGCGCTGACCGAGCCGGGCGTCGGCTCCGACCCCGCGGCGATAGAGACCACGGCGACGCCGACCCCCGACGGCCAGGCCTGGATCCTGACCGGCGAGAAGCTGTGGATCACCAACGGCACGATCGCCGAGCTGATGGTGGTGATGGCGCGCACGCCGTCCGTGGTCGTGAACGGCAAGGAGCGGCGGCAGATCACGGCCTTCATCGTCGAATCGAGTTGGCCGGGGGTGACGGTGGAGCGCCGCTGCAGCTTCATGGGGCTCAAGGCGATCGAGAACGCGGTGCTGAAGTTCGCCAACGTGCGGGTGCCGAAGGAGAACGTGCTCTGGGAGGTGGGGAAAGGGCTGAAGCTCGCCCTCATCACGCTCAACACGGGCCGGCTCACGCTCCCCGCCTCGTCGGTCGCGGCGGCCAAGCGCTGCCTCGAGATCTCGCGGCAGTGGGCCAACCAGCGCGTGCAGTGGGGCCAGCCGATCGGCAGGCACGACGCGGTGGCGCAGATGATCGGCCGGATGGGGGCGGACGCCTTCGCGCTCGAGGCGGTGGCCGAGCTGAGCGCGTCGCTCGCCGACAAGGGCGGCTACGACATCCGGCTCGAGGCGGCGATCGCCAAGCTCTACAACTCGGAGCACGCCTGGCGGATCGTGGACGACACGGTGCAGATCCGCGGCGGGCGCGGCTATGAAACCGCCGACTCCCTCAAGGCGCGCGGCGAGATCCCGTGGCCGGTCGAGCGCATCATGCGGGACTTCCGGATCAACCTGATCTTCGAGGGCAGCTCGGAGATCATGCGCCTGTTCATCGCGCGGGAGGCCGTGGACCGGCACCTCAAGGTGGCGGGCGCGCTCCTCGATCCCCGCGCGTCGGCGGGCAAGAAACTCTGGACGCTCCTCAGGGCCGCGGCGTTCTACGCCGCCTGGTACCCCAGCCGCTACTTCGGCTGGGGGCGCTGGCCGCGCTATGCGGAGTTCGGACGCCTCGCCGCTCACCTGCGCTTCACCGAGCGGATGAGCCGCAAGCTGGCGCGCAAGACCTTCCACGCGATGCTGCGCTTCGGACCCAGGCTCGAGAAGCGGCAGGCGGTGCTGTTCCGGCTGGTGGACGTCGGGGCGGACCTGTTCGCGATGGCGGCCGCCTGCTCGCGGGCCAAGATGCTGCGGAAGAAGGGACAGCCTGAGGCGGTGGAGCTGGCGGACCTGTTCTGCCGCCACGCGCGGCGGCGGGTGCGCTCGACCTTCAGGACCGTCTTCGACAACGAAGACACGCGGACCTATGCGGTGGCGCGCCAGGTGCTCGAGGGCCGGCACATCTGGCTGGAACGGGGGATGGCCTAGAGACAGGGCTGCAGGCTGCGGGCGCACCTCAGCGCCGGCGGCGGATCTCCTCCAGTACCTCGATGTCTGCTGCGTCCTGGGGCCGCCCGGTCCGCTTGGACGCGATGAGATGCTCCACGGACGCCGTGGGGACCCGCACACCTTCCACGTCGAATGCGCATGCCGATCCAATCGCCTCGGCGAAATGCACCTGCCACGCGACGGTCATGATGCCGACTCTCGGCAGGTCGCCGACCACCGTCACCGGCTTCCGCAGGAGCTGCTCCGGCGAGAGGTCGCGCGCCTGCCAGTCCCCTTGCTCCGAGAGCGCGGCGATGACCCGCGCGGCGTTCTCACGGGTGGGCTCGATCAGCACGTCGATGTCCTGCGTCGCGCGGGCGACGCCCCAGAGCTGGACCGCGTAACCGCCGAACAGAACGTATCGGGCGCCGTGGTCGTTCAGGCGCCCGCACGTGTCCGCAAGCCACCCGCGCGGCTTCACGACTCGAGCCCCGCGAACCGTTTCCAGTCGAGATAGTCGTCGTACGTGTCGAACTGCCGCACCCGGCCCCGCTGCGCGCGGCGCCCCGTGGCGGGAGCGATCCTCGCGATCTCCTCGGAGACCCGCACGCGCTCCGCCGGCGTCAGCGCCAAGTCGCGCACCAACCGCGCCTGCTCTGCCGCCCGGAACGCACGCCGCAGCTGCGGGGACGGCGCCTCGGGCGCGGCCGCAGGTCCAGTCTCCGGCGCGGCGACCAGACGCCGCAGCGCCTCCGTGACCACCCAGCTGCGGGAGCGGTCAAGCCGGGCGGCGATGCCGTCGGCCGACCGCAGCACCACGGCCGGTACCGTACAGGTGACGCGAACGGCTCGTGTCATACTATATCATACTTATGCATATCCTCTGGCGCAAGCAAGGCGCGCCCGTGCAGTCTCCCGGACGCGCCGCGCTTCAATCAGCCCTGCTCAGAACTCGCGCTTCTTCATCTCCTGAAAGAGCTTCTTGGAGTCCTCGCTCTCCTCGGACTCCACGGGCAGCGTGTCGTCGTACTTCCGGCGCTTGACGGCCTTCTGCGTCACCTGCTTCGCCGCGTTCTTCTTGGCCAGCGCCTCCAGCTGCTTCTTGTCGATCATCCGGCCTCCGATGGGCTCCTCAGGAAAGATACCCTGATTGGCCGAACGGGTTCGGGGCGGCCGCTCAGAACCCGAACGGCCCCCCGCTCGGCCGCGGCCCCCGCGGCATCATCTCGTCGCGGTTGGCGATCTCGTACACGGTCCACGCCACGACCGTCGCGGCCTGCTTCAGGTCGTCGATCATCAGGCGCTCGTACGTGTCCACGTTCGAATGGTGGGTCCGGATGCCGTACTCGATCGGATCCTGGATGTAGTTGAATCCCGGCACGCCGGCCGCCACGAACGAGAGGTGGTCCGTGCCGCCCGTGTTGCCGTGGCGCACCACCACCACCCCCAGATCCTGCAGCGGGTCGAGGATCTCTTGGAAGACCGGGATCGCGGCGCTGTCCATCTGGTCCCAGATGCCCCGCAGCTTCCCCGTGCCGTTGTCCACGTTCAGGTAGGCCGAGATCTGGCCCAGCTCGGCCGCGTGCTTGCGCACCCAGGCGCGCGAGCCCAGCAGCCCCTCCTCTTCCCCGCTCCAGAGACCGATTCGCACGGTGCGTCGCAGCGGGAGGTTCAGCGTCTTGAGGATCCGCATCGCCTCCATCATCACCACCGTGCCAGCGCCGTTGTCCGTGGCTCCGGTGCCGCCGTGCCAGCTGTCGAGGTGCGCACCGATCATCACGACTTCGTTCGCCTTGTCGCTGCCGGGGATCTCCGCCGTCGTGTTGTACGCGTTGAGGTCCTGGGAGAGGAACCGGTTCTGCACGCTGACCTCGAGCCGCACGGGCCGGCCCGCCTTCACGTCGCGGTACATCTCGCCGTACTGCTCGTGCTGCACGAGGAGCGCCGGCAGCGGCTCGTAATTGGCGCTGTCGCGCGCGGGCCCGGCTTCGGGGCCGCTCTGCACCAGCAGCATCCCGTACGTCCAGTTCGAGGGCTGGAGGATGACGGCCGGCTGCTGCGCCTTGAGCCACGAGTTGATCCGCGCCGCGACCGCCCGCATCTGGCGGAACCGCTCGGCCCGCTGCTCGGGAGTCAGGTTCGCCATGGGGCCCTGCGGCGCGCGCGGCGGCGCCGGGGGCACGAGGAGCGAGTCGGCGCTGGACCGCCGCACGATCGGGGCGAACTCCGGCGGGATGTCCCGCGGCGCCCCGCGCAGCACGCACGCGCCTTTGAGCTTCCCCTCGTACTGCGCCAGTTGAGTCGTATCCTGGACGTCCAGCAGGACCACCGGGCAATTCACCGTGCCGCGGGTGCTCCCGCTCCACGCCAGCGGCTGCGCCGAGAGCGGCTGGATCCAGGGCTCGACCATCCGGCCCGAGTAGTTCACGCGCTCCCATCCGCGTCCGAAGGTCGAGTCCCACGGCTCGATCTGCACGTTGGCGAGGCCCCAGTCCCGGAAGACCTGCGCGGTCCACTCGTTGGCGCGCTTCATCCCGGAGGAGCCGGTAAGCCGCGGTCCGATCGCGTCGCTCAGGTACTCGGCGAGCGAGTCCACGCGCGAGCGGTTGAGGCCCTCGTCGCGGATGCGCTGCAGGACGGAGAGATCCAGCCTTTCCTGAATCGTCTGCGATGCCTGCTGCGCGGCCAGCGGAAGAGCCAGCCCGAGAGCCAGCGCGGCGAGGAGGGTGCTGGTGCGAGGCGTGACGGCCATGACGCGACTCCTGATCTGCGTGGAACGGGTGGAGTGTGGATACCGCTCAACTCATACGAACACGGCAAGCTCCGCGTTGCGGACGCGACGACGCGCCGTCACGGCGTCGCGCGGATTGGCCGGCCCGCGAGCACGTTGCGGCGCGGGCCCCCGGGGTCCAGCGCGATGCGCCCGCCGACGATCACCCAGCTGATGCCCTCCGAGAACTGGTTCGGCCATTCCACGGTGGCCAGGTCCCGGACGCGCGCCGGATCGAAGATCACGACGTCGGCGTCCGCCCCGACGCCGAGCCGGCCCTTCCTCCGCAGCGCCGGGGCGCGCCGCTCCAGCGTCTGAGCGGGGAGCAGCGACATCCTCCGGAGCGCCTCCATCAGCGAGAGCGTGTGCCGCTCCCGCACGTAGACCGCGAGCACCCGGGAGAACGCCCCCGCCGCCCGCGGATGGTTGTTGTTCCCCGGGTTGAGGATCGCGTCGCTCCCGATCATCACGAACGGGGCGCGCAGCGCCTGCACCACCGCCGTGTCGGGAATCGCGTACGCGACGGCGAGCTTGCCCTGGGCCCGATAGCGCTTGAAGCTCTCCGCGGTCAGCCGCTCCGTCGTCCCCGCGATCTGGAGATCGCCGTAGGAGATCCCGAACCGCTGCTGCCAGCCGGGGTCGTAGCGGGCCTTGTTCAGGTTGGTCGCCCAGAAATCGTAGGGGTAGACGCACGCCGTGACGTCGAGCCCCGCCGCGCGCGCCCGCGTGAGCGAATCGAGGCCGGCCGCCATGTCGAATGTGGCCGCGCTCGTGATGTGGTCCACGTGTACCGCAGCACCCGTGCGGCGCGCCGCCTCCAGCAGCTCGTGAATCGCCTCCGCATCCGTGCCCGGCGGGATCGTGTCCGAATAGCGGATGTGCGAGAAGACCGGCGCATGGTAGCGCGCGGCCACCGTCGCCATCGCCATCACCTCCTGCTCGTCCATCCCCGGGCTGTACTCGGGGCTCATCGCGACCCCGAGCGCCCCTGCCGCGAGGGAGCTGTCCGCGAGGGCCACCAGCCGGCGCAGCTGCTCCGCTGTCGCCGCCCGGTACGGGTTGATCCCGAGCCGCGTCCGCGCAGCCGGATCGGAGAACGCGCCACCGTAGTTCACCGGCCAGCGGGACCGGCCGAGGCCGCGATACCACCCGCCCACGTCCGCCGCCGCCCCGTGCATCGCCAGATTCGTCGTGACGCCGTCCGCCAGCTTGAACCAGATGCCGTAGTCGTTCGGCGTGTAGGACAGCACGTCGATGAACCCGGGCGCGACCACCTGCCCCGCCGCGTCCACGACCTCCCGCCCCGCCAGCGCCGTGTCCGAGATCGCGGCGATTGTCCCGCCCCGTATTCCCACCCACAGCCCCGTCTCGTCTCGGTTCGTTTCGGGGTCCATCACGTGGGCGTTCTTGATGACCAGGTCGAAGGACGGGTGTTGGGTGTTGGGTGTTGGGTGTTGGGGAATGAGGCTACGGGAGCCCTGCCCCTGGGCGCGCGACCCCAGAAGCAGCATCAGGGTCAATAGGAGACAGAACGGAGAGCGGTGTCTGCGCATGCGCGAGTACTAAAGGTATATGCGAAATGACGGCGCAGCCTGCCCCTAGCTGCGGACCCCGCAGTTGACCCGGATAGTGACATAGGTCATTTGCGGTCGGCCCGTGCCCGGTGCAGATTCTCCGGGCCTGATGCTGCGCCCCTCACTTATTCGCCTTGCCGCCGTTGCAGTCGCCCTCGGCGTGGCCGGCTGCCTCGGAGACAGTACGGGTCCCCGACATGGGGTTCCGGCCCGGCTCTCGCTGGCGCCCGTCTTCGAGACCCAGGCCACGCTTGTGCTGTCCATCAGCAAGGTGCGGATCACCCTGACGAGGACGGGCGGCACGGCGCTCGACACGACGGTGGACTTCCCGCCGGGCGCCGACAGTCTGGTGCTTTCGTTCGAGGTTCCCATCAACGGATCCTCGGAGACGCTGTCGCTGAACCTCGCGATGACAGACGCAGCTGGGGACACGGTCTTCCGCGGCGGGCCGGAGCCGGTGACCGTGTCGCTGGGGGTGTCCGGGACGGGGACTGGCATACCCGTGCCGATCAGATACGTGGGCGTCGGCTCCAATGCGCGCAGCGTGAAGATCGGCACCAAGACCGCATCCCTCTTCTTCCGCGACTCCGTCCAGCTCACCGCCACGGCCCTCGACAGCGCCGGGAAGCCGATCGCCGGCACGCCGATCGCCTGGCGCTCTCTCGATACCACCCTAGCACGCGTACCGCTGGACACCTCCGGCAAGGTCATCGCGGGGACGGCGCGCGGGGTCGCGCGCATCCAGGCGATGCTGCTCACGAACCAGGCCGACACGGCACTGGTGACCGTGCAGCCGGTGCCGGTCGCCATCGGCGTCGTCTCCGGCGGCGGGCAGTCGGGCGCCGTGGGGGCGACCCTGCCTCAGCCGGTCGTGGTGCGCGTGAAGGCGGCCGACAGCCTGGGCGTGGCGGGGGTCCCAGTCACGCTCGCGGTGGCCGGCGGCGGCTCGGTGCTCAAGGCGACCGACACGACCAACGCGAACGGCGACGTGTCCGTGACCTGGACGCTGGGCACTACACTCGGCACGCAGTCGCTCACGGCGAAGCTGGTCGCCGCACCGAGCGTCACGACCACGGCGACCGCGACCGGGGTCGCCGGGGCGCCGAAGAAGCTTGCGTTCCAGGTGCAGCCGCCGAACGGCGCCGCAACCGTCGCCTTGTCGCCGGCGGTCCAGGTGGTGGCGCAGGACACCTTCGGGAACACCGCCACTTCCTACACCGGGAACGTCACGCTCGCCCTCGGGACGAACCCCAGCGGGGCGACCCTCGGCGGGACGCTCACCGTGGCTGCCGTCGCGGGTGTGGCGACCTTCAGCAACCTGACGCTCAATCTCACGGGCACCGGGTACACGTTGGTGGTCAGCGCATCGGGCCTCACGAGTGCGACCAGCACCGCGTTCAACATCACGGGCGGGGTTGCGACGCAGCTCGTCTTCACGACTGAGCCGCCGGCAACCGACACGGCGGGGGCCCCGTTCGCGGCCGTCGTCACCGCGCGTGACGCGCAGGGCAACGCCGTGACGGGCTTCACCGGCAACGTCACCCTGACGATCACCAGCGGGACGGGCAAGGCGGGGGCTACGCTGCACGGCACGACGAGCGTGGCTGCCGTGGCGGGGATCGCGACGTTCAGCGGACTCAGCATCGACAGCGCAGGCTCGAACTACACGCTGACCGCCGCCGCCACGGGGGTGACGAGCGCTACGAGCACGGCGCTCACCATCGGCGCGGGCGCCGCCGCCTCGCTCGCCTTCGCCACCCAGCCGCCCGCCAGCTCACTTTCGCTGGCGCCATTCGGCTTCGCCGTCACCGCGAAGGACGCGGTCGGCAACGTCGCAACCGGCTTCACCGGCCCGGTGACCGTCGCGATAGGGACCAACCCGGCGGGCGGCGCACTGTCCGGAACGCTGACCCATAACGCCGTTGCCGGCGTCGCCACGTTCAGCGGCATTTCGATCGACAACGTCGGCGCCGGGTACACGCTCGTCGCCAGCGCCTCGGGGCTCACCTCCGGCACCAGCGCAGCATTCGCCATCACGGTCGCGGCCAACGTGAACGCGTGGATCAACTCTGCAGGCGGCAACTGGTCGCAGGCGAGCAACTGGAGCAAGGGCACGGTGCCGACCGCGACAGACACCGTCGCGATCAAGCAGTCGGGTACTTACACGGTGAACCTCGACGTCAACGCCGCGTTCGCGCGGCTGGACGTCGGCGCGCCAGCCGGCACCCAGACGCTCTCCGTGGGGGCGAACACGCTCACGGCGGGCAACGGCTCGTTCGCCGCCAATACCGTGCTGAACCTCAGCGGCACGGGGACGATCTCCGGGAGCGGCACGCTCACGGTGGCCGGGGCGTTCAACTGGACGGGCGGAAACCTGAGTGGGGGGAACGGGACGGTGCGGGTGCTCGCGGGCGGGACGCTGAGCATCGCGCCGACCAGCCAGGTGAAATTCGAGAACTACACGCTGGAGGTGGCGGGGACGGGGACCTGGACGGGAACGGCGCAGGTCTATGGTGGCCAGGCCATCCTGCGGGTGGCGAGCGGGGGCACGCTCAACATCCAGGGGGATCCGAGCCTGGCCTTCAACACGTACTGGGCATGGGCGCCGACGCTGAACGTG
>Ga0187866_1000014_pt1 | contig 269900 bp, 219 predicted proteins | sample June2016WEW_11_1_3_FD_133013 | JGI IMG/M metagenome (GOLD analysis project Ga0187866, IMG submission 133013) | Peatland microbial communities from SPRUCE experiment site at the Marcell Experimental Forest, Minnesota, USA - June2016WEW_11_150 | ecosystem: Environmental > Terrestrial > Soil >... | reverse complement strand
TGGCCGCAGCTCTGTAACAGTTATCCCGCCTTTATCTCTAAGGTGGCTGAAATCTTCGTCACTGATTCCGGGCTCGCCGCGAGCTTCATCGAATTCTTCCTGATGTTCCACCAGTATCATTCTACGCCCAAAAGGTATCTTCGGAAGAAGCTTGACCCCAAGCAAAACCAGCACAGGAACACTGATAAAAATAATAAGCAGGATAACCAATCCCATTGATGCGCTGGATATAAAGCCAAGTATTACGGCTGCCAATAAAGATGCTATTGCAAGAACACTCAATATACCGCCGGAAGGCAGAATCGCCTCAAGAAATACCAGCAGAATTCCAACAACCAGTAATAAGATAGCGTATGTCAAAACACTCCCCTCAATAGCATTTACTAAGAGACACTTTAGGCACCAGATATTTCCTTTACTACTATATTGTTTCCTTCAACAGATTCAACAATAATTTCTTTATTCTCATTTATGAACTCTCCGCGAGAAACGACATTCACCCGTTCTCGTCCAAATTGAGCGATACCGGAGGGTCTTAGCTGGCTGATGGTAACGCCTTTCTGTGCGATTTCGACCAGCGGTTTCTCAGATGACATTCCATATTGTACCGCATCAGTTTCTACCGGCGAAGCCAATATCAGCTTTTTAGCGATAGGAATTTTATGTAGATATTTTGAAAACAGCCAGGCCAAAACGACAAAACCTGCTATACCTAAGAACAGGCCTAATACGCCATTATTGAATAACTGCCAATCAATCTGGCTTTCCGGCCAGGGTATTTTATTGGGCGGATTTTTAATGAGCATGCCGAACATGCCCGCAAATACGCAAAGCAAACCGAGTACGCCTGCAATGACGAAACCGGGCAGGATGAAAATTTCGACCGCAAGCAGAAGTAAACCCGTGATAAATACCGCTATTTCAAGCCAGTTTGCCATACCGGTCAGATATTTGCTGCCGATGATAATCACAAAACAAATACCAGCAACCACCGCGGGCAAAACGACGCCGGGCGTATTAAATTCGATATAAAGACCCAGCAGGGCAATTGTTACCAGCACCCCCATAACCGCCGGCGAATTCAGCCATCGCACCATTTCTTCCGACCAGTTCGTCTTGAGCACTGCAGGCGGTCCGCTGAATTCGACGCCGTCTCGTTTTTCGAGGAAACTCATCACGCCGTTGACGTCCTTCACAACCGCCCTGGCGATGCCATATTCCTGTGCTTTGCTCGCTGTCAGCGTCAGCAGTTCTTTATTGGTTACAACAAGTTCTTTATTCTTAAGGTCGTAGGCGTGGGCATCTTTCGGCAGTTGCTCCGTCTCAAAATATTCCCATTGGCCCGTCTTCGTGTTCTTTACCCTGTACACCTCTGTCCCCACTGTTACCATCGCCTTGAGCAATGGCATCGGGTATTTGTTTGCCTCGCCTGCCCTGGCAAACGTCGCCCGCACAAACGATTCTATCTTTTCTCTCTCAACCCCTTCTAATTTGCCGCCCAGTGTTATCGGGGCGCAATCGCCTATCGTCGTGTTTTCACGCATTATGATATCTTTGCAGGATACCGAAATCATCGCCCCTGCCGATATTGCCTCGGTATTAACATAGGCAACCGTATGCGCCCTTTTAGCGACATCGAGGATAAAATACTTTGATATGTCATCTGCTGCGGCAACTTCTCCGCCGTAGGTTTCTATTTCGTAAATCAGGTAATCAACGCCGCCGTTGAGCGAGATTTCTGTTCTGCGCTTTATCGATTTATATAAGCCGTCGTCGATTGTCCCCTTGCAGACAATGACCGTCGCCTGCACCATTTTTTTGTTTTCCGGCGCAGCGGCTTCTTCCCCGTGAATGACAGATAACCCCCCTATCGCCAACACCGTCCCCAATAACATTATCCGGCTTAAATTCTTCATAGCCAAAATCTCGCTCCCGCCTAATTTAACTCAACACTTCCCGTTCCCGTAAGGGATGCCCAACGGCAAAGGGATGGCCAAGCCACAAAACTAATTTTACGCCATTTTGCGCAGAATTTCGACGCCCTTGTGTATTTTGTCATCGCTGGTCGCGTAACTTATGCGAAAATGCGTATCCTTTTCGCTGAATACGTTGCCCGGTATTACAAGGACGTTGTTAGCTATTGCTTTTTCGACAAATTTGCCTGCTTTGCCGTCAGGCACTTTTACGAAGGCGTAAAACGCCCCGCCCGGCTTGACAAGTTCGAACTTGTCTTTTAATCCATCGTAAATCAAATCGCGTTTTTTGCGGTATGCGTTCACAATAGCCGTGGTATCGTAATCCATCGCCGCGGCGATCGCTTTCTGAAAAGGCGTAGGTGCGCAAACGAAGGTGTATTGTTGTATTTTTATCATCTGGTCGATGACCTCGCCGACTTCGCCCCCTGCCGCGGCGTAACCGAGCCGCCAGCCCGTAATGCCATAGGTCTTTCCGAATCCGCGAAGCAGTATCGTTTTGTCGCAATACTTTGCTATTGTTTCGCAGGGACCGTCGTAGCTGAATTTGTCATATATTTCATCACTTAATACAATGATATTATTTTTAGAGGCAATATTTGCAATTTCTTTCAACTGTTTGCCGCCGAACACCGCCCCCGTCGGGTTGCACGGTGAGTTGATTATTATCATCTTTGTTTTGGGCGTAATGGCGTCCGCTATTTTGCCAGGGTCAAGCCCGAAATCAGGGTAGCAATCGACGAATACGCATTTGCCGCCCAGCATATTAACCAGGTGCTTATACATCACAAAATACGGGTCGGGGATAATTACCTCATCGCCGGGGTTAATTAACGCAAGAAACGCCAACAGGATGCCGCCGCTGACGCCGCTGGTTATCATCAATTTTTGCTTTTCCCACCCGAATTCCGCCTTGAGGCCGCCGCCTATTTTAGCGAGAAGTTCCTCATCGCCGGCCGTCTGGGAATACTTATTGACGCCCCGTTCTATTGCCTGTATTGCCTCTCGTTTAATCGCTTCAGGCGTATCGAAATCCGGCTGACCTATCGAAAAGTTAATTGGGTCTTTCATTTGCGCGGCAAGCGCAAAAACTTTCCGTATGCCGCTCGAATCGATGTATTTCATCCTGTCTGCGAGTATTTTCTTCATAGCCGTATAATATACCCCCCTTTTCTTCGCAAGCCAACTGAAAAACCACCACACAAAACGCCCATCTCACCTGTGTAAGATTGCTATGGGCGGAATCGAATAACGACCAGTTGACTAAGCCGGCGTTTGCCGATAGAATTCGATTTTGCAAATCGTAATAAAGCGAGAATGGCAGGCGCAATCAGGATTGAACTCGAATGAACAAATCGACAATCAGGATACTGTGGGCAGAAGACAACCTGGGCGATATCCTTCTCGTTAAGGAGGCCTTCAAGCAGGCAGGGCTTGCCCCTCATCTTATAGTGGTTGATAACGGCGTTGAAGCGACGGATTTCCTTTTCCATCGCGGTCGATATGCGCACGCACTGCCGCCCCAGCTTATAATCTTAGACCTGAATATGCCCAGAAAGAACGGCCGTGAAGTCATACGGGATATCAAGACCGACCCCGCCCTGCTGCAGATACCGCTTGTTGTCCTGACCTCTTCGGACGCCGACCTCGATGTCCTCCACGGCCTCGACCCCAGTCGCTGCCTTTATCTCGTCAAGCCGACAACCTTCCTCGCATTGATTGATTTGGCCAAACAAATCAACAACTTTTGGCTGTCGATTACCAACCCAGACACAAAACCTTGAGAACCTTCTCACTTTTAGTCCGTGTCCGTCCGCTTTTTAAATCATAAACAGGAAATGCCATCGGCCCCTGCGACCGATAAAATCTGCAAAATCATTACAATCCGCGGCTAACATTATATGTCTTTTTGCGGCAAATAACGCGATTAGCCCCCCTGCTGCCCCCTTTTCCCTTGATTTTTGGTCTTTTTTCGGTTATACTTATTGTAGTTTCGGGGAAGAAAATTCACGAGCGAGAATGAGCGCGTGTTTACGAGGGCGTTGTGCCTCGTAGAACCTGTTTGTTTTGTTTTTTTAAGCGGGTAACACAGCTTATGAATACCAGATGCTTATCGGTGATATTAGCTGCTATTTTTCTCGCCGCCGGTCTGCCTTCTGTGGCCAATGCCGCCTTTTACGACGGCACTAATACATTAACCTCGGGCCAGGCCTTTTTCTTTAATTCTTCATCCCAGCTTTATGGTTACGTCGATTATGCCGTTTATTCGCCCAGTGATTTCACCGGTTCCGATTCTTTCGCGGACAAATTCTTCTATTGTTACCAAATCTTTAACTCCTCGACGTCCTCCAACATTGGCAGATTCACTGTCAACCTGGATTCTGACGAAACTGCCTATTTTTCTGATCATTTCGTTTTCTCAGAAGGCGACATTGACCCCCTTACGGAATTCATCAGCCCAACCACTGTCGCATACCTTTTCAACTCCAGCTACTGTATCACCGCAAACCACAACTCATCCGTGCTGTTCTTCGCCGCTGATTCCGGGTCAGTAATTAATTCGGTTATTATCGCAGGAACAATGACCGGCAGTGTTTCCATCCAGATACCCACCCCTGAACCCGCGTCTTTGTTCTTTCTTGTCTTGGCCTCGCCTGTTCTCCTGAATGCCCGCAGGCGCAAATCCTGAAAACCACACGATAAAAAAAGGCCGACTATTTCACCGGCCTTTTCAAATATCGTTCAGTTACCTGTCTTATTTCTTCTTTGCTTCTTTTGCCGGTTTTCCAGCAGCGGGTGCTCCAGCTTTTGCGGCCGGCGTTCCTGCCTTGGCTGCCGGGGCTGCTTTTGCGCCCGGCGCTGCCGGAGCCGCTCCTGCTGCGGCTGGTGCGCCTTCCACACCGGCCACTTCGCCCTCTACGCCTTCTTCTTTCGCTTTGGCCACCTTCTTGGTATGGACTTTTCTGTGACCAACCTTAGGCAGTCCGAGAACAGACCGACCATCATCCCATTTTTCCTCGTCCTGCAATTTCTCTATGCGCTCCGCTCGTGTCAACACGTTACGGTGCCTAACAAGTGCGTCCTTCAATCTCAACGACCGGTCAATCGACATCAAATCTTCTCCTAAAACTTAATCGTCAAACCTCTTCCCATAGGCGTCACTAAATGGATTAGGTCCGAACGTTTCGAACCCAACCGGCGCTTTATAACCCGCGCCAAGCTCAATTATCTTCTGCTTGGCCAGGTATCCGTCGGTCCCCGCCTTTCCGGGATTATCATATTTATTTTTTGTTACCAGATAATACCAGTTGTCCTTTTCAATAATCTCAGTTGCAACACCCATTTTGTCAAAATACTCTTTGGCCGGCTCTAAATGTGACCTGACCTGGTACATCTTTAATACAATTCTGTTTTTTCCCGTCGATGTCGGCTGATTAGCCACCACCGTTGCGGCAGAGGTATCCTGCGTTACCGGTTTCGGCGCCACCGGCTTTGTCTGCCCTGAGCTTGTCGAAGGGGTGACCACGGGCTTTGCCGCCGGCGTATTTGCCGGAATATCCCTGTTGCCAACCCGCTGGCCTACTCGAAACAGCACTACAGCCGCCAGCAGCATACCAAGCGCAATCGCTATACCAACCTGGTACGGTATCGAAAATTCAATCCGGCCCGCGTCAAACTGAACAAAACCGGGCTTTCTCACCCATCGCACCACATTGGGTAAGGTTTCCGGATTAGTCGAAGGGTTTTTACCTGCCGTGCCATTCGGATGCAACTGCTCATAGCCCGACTTCGACCCGGCCCTGCCAATAACCTCGTACAACGCCTTTTTCTTCGTATTATGTACCATAGCAGTCGCCGCCTAAAACCGGCACCTTTTTACACTATTGCCGCGTCCTTTTCAACAACAAAATTGAACTATTTAACGCTTATCCGCCTGCTTTAGCGTTTTTTCCTGCCTTACTTTTGCCCTCTTCGGTATTCCTTCAGCAGATGGGCTTTTTGCCTGGGCTTATTCATTTCTCCTGTCTTTTGCAGAAAAAATGCTTCTACAGTGCCATACTGTTGTCACACCCCACAGGAAATTCCTTGAATCTAATGGGGATTTGGCTGATTTTGCTTTCTGTTGCACACTGGAAGAAGCGCCCACACCCACACACTCTTTGCGATTCTTCCTTGCACCGCCCCCCGCCCTATCGGGGGGTTTTTTATTACCTATTGATTGTATGGTCAACGACTTTACGAGCAGAGGTTTCGCACGGCGGTAACGCAATCCGGGGAATCGTTTTTCGGGTAGCGTTTCTGCATAGCCGCGGCGACAAGCCCCACAAACATCGGCTGTGGACGCAATGGGCGGGAGGTCAGGCAGGGATGTGCCTGGGTTCCCACGAAATAGGGATGCTGTGGCAATTCGAGGATTTGCATAATGGGTTGACCGGGAGCTTTGCCCGAAAAAACAAGGCCTGCTTTTTCGAGTGTTTCGATATATCGCGGCGCGACTTCATAGCGGTGCCTGAAACGCATTCTGACGGTGCGTGCCTTCGCAAACAACTGCCAGGCGAATGTATCTGGTTTTAGCTCGATATCGAAGCCGCCAAGTCGCATATTGCCGCCGAGACCTTCGATTTTTAACTGCTCGGGGAGATAATCGATAACGGGGTTCTCGCAATCCTTTTCAATTTCGGTGCTGTTTGCGCCGGCTAATCTGCAGACGTTGCGTGCGAATTCGATTACGGCCATCTGGAAGCCGAAGCATATACCGAGATACGGGAAATTATTTTCGCGTGCGTGTTTGACGCAGCATATTTTGCCCTCCGCGCCGCGTGTGCCGAAACCGCCTGGGACGATTATGCCGTCGACGTCGGCAAGATGCTGGGCCACGTTAGTATCACTGATGCCGGTTGTCTCAATCCATTTGATATCCACCTTTGCGCCCAGTGCGATGCCTGCGTGCTCAAGCGAGTTGATGATTGAAGCGTAGCTGTCGCGGACGGAAGTATATTTGCCTGTGATTGCGATTGTAACGGGTTTTTGCGAGGCGTCGATTCTGTCGGTGAAATCGCACCACTGCGCCCAGCTTTTGCGTTCGTGGCGAAGATTAAGGCGGTCCTCTATTTTCAAAAGCCGGGCGACCTCGAAATCAAGCCCCTTGTCGCGCAGCATAGCCGGTATCGTATAAATGCTCGCTGAATCGTGCAGGGAGATGACCCGTTCGAAGGGAACATTGCTATAGACGCTGATTTTCTGGCGGACGGTATCAGTAACAGGACTCGTGGCCCGGCAGGCGATTATGTCAGGTTGTACCCCAAGCTGCATCAACTGCTTGATTCCAAGTTGTGCGGCCTTCGATTTCTGCTCGCCCAACGTTTGCGGCTCAAGAATATACGTCAGCGCGACAAAGCAGGCGCTGTTCGGGCCTTCCTCATAGGCGAGTTCCCGCATCGCTTCGATGAAATACGCGTTTTCGAGGTCGCCTACCGTGCCGCCTATTTCGACGAACACAATGTCGGCGTTTGTTTTCATCGCGAGATTTCGCAGGCGTAATTTGACTTCGCCCGTAACATGCGGAATCATCTGGACATCGCGTCCAAGGTAATCGCCGTGGCGTTCCTTGTTAAGGACGTCGCTGAAAATCTGCCCCGACGTGCAGAAATTCGCCCTGCTCAAATCCTGGTCGAGCATACGCTCGTATGTGCCGAGGTCCATATCGCATTCCATACCGTCGTCGAGGACAAATACTTCGCCGTGGCGGAACGGGTTAAGAGTGCCTGAATCTATATTAAGATAACCTTCGAGTTTGATGGGGGCGATTTTGAGGCCCTTATCCTGCATCAGCTTTGCGAGACAGGATGAGAATATCCCTTTGCCTAAACCGCTCATTACGGTTCCCATCACGAAAAGATATTTCGTTTTGCCGGGCTTATAGCCGGGCGGCATAGGCGAGAAAAATTCACTGTCGGTTGATGTCTTGCTTACTGACGTCAAAAGTTCACTATCTTTAGTCATATAATTATTCCTTCTTTGCCACAGAGGTTTCTCTTATTTTTTTTCGCCAGCTTTTTGAAGAAGCGACACAATATCATTATGACCATTTTCTTTTGCTACGCTCAAAGGCGTATAATCTTTCCCATCCTTGGTTACCTTGACATTGACATCGGCTTTGGCCGCCAGAAGCAGTTTGACTATTTCAGTATGGCCTTCTGCCGAGGCGATAAACAGTGGAGTAGCGCCGTCGTTAGCTCTCTTCACATTGATGTCAGCGCCTTTTTCCGCCAGAAGTTTGACTATATCCGTATAGCCTTGCCATGACGCAGCCCAAAGAGCAGTTAAACCGTCGCTGTTCTTTACATTTACATCAGCACCTTTTTCCAGCAGGAGCTTAACGATTTTCAGATGGCCCATGCTTGCCGCCATGAAAAGGGCGGTGGAATCATCGCCGGTTGTCTTCGCATTGGCGTCAGCACCTTTTTCGAGGAGGAATTCGACCACCTCCGGGTGACCTTCCAGCGATGCCTGCCACAAGGCGGTTGCGCCATCAATAGTTCTCTTCACACTGATATCAGCTCCTTTTTCCGCCAGAAGTTTGACTATATCTGTCCTGCCCTGCCACGACGCAACCCAAAGAGCAGTTAAACCGACGTTGTCCTTTGCATTTATATCAGCGCCTTTCTGCAGGAGGAGTTTGACGATTTCCGCGTAGCCGTTCTGCGATGCAATCCACAGGGCATTTGTGCCGTCGTCGCTTTTTTTAACATTCACATCAGCGCCTTTATCCAATAAAAGTTTTACGATTTCCGCATGGCCTTCCTGCGACGCTACCCACAAAGCGGTTACGCCGTCGGTTGTTCTCTTCGCATTTGCATCAGCGCCTTTTTCGAGGAGAAGCTTGACGATAGCAGTATGTCCCTTCCTCGAAGCTGCCAGCAAGGCGGATACGCCGTCGGTTGTTCTCTTCGCATTTGCATCAGCGCCTTTTTCGAGGAGAAGCTTGACGATAGTAGTATGACCGTTTTGCGAAGCCATCATCAAAGCGGTTACGCCATCGGTTATTTTCTTCACATTTACATCTGCACCATTGGCAAGGGCGGTCTGAACTGCATACAGGTTACCGTCTTTTGCGGCTTGAAACAGTTGAACGTTTTTATCTGGTACGTCCGCGCCGGCAAAACAAACTCTTACAAGGGAAACAGACACTATCGAAAACAGAATTCGTTTCATACGATTACCTTTTTGTTTTTTTCTTGCTCGCTATTTTTCATAGTCCACCTTTTTGCCACAGAGCTAATTCATTTTATTTTAGCCACAGAGGACACAGAGTTCACAGAGACAAAACTTTTTTATTTTATAAATTTCAATGTATTGTCGTACTTAACTTTATATTTGGTTTCGTAATTTTTATCACGCATCGCTTCTTGTTGCATCATTTCGATTGCCTTTTTAATATCAAGATCATATTGATTAATCCTGGAAACGAATAATTCTGATTCAAATGTCTTTCCCCTTTCTTTTTGTTGATGAAAAGGAACTGGATATTTCGTGAATGCCCCTTTCCAGAGAGACAGGTCAACACCTAACTCATTAAGTCTATTATCCGCCTCTGGTGTTACAATAGAACCTATCCAGTTTTGTTTTTCAGCATACTCATAGGCATTGATTATACCAGAGCCAAGGAATAAGTTTTTCGATACGTCCGCATATAATTGGCCAAATCCTATGGCTGCACGTAAAGGCCACCCTGCCGAAATTATACCACAACAAAAACCGTCGAATCTGTTATGTACAAGACTGAAAGCATTCTTGGAATCATTGCGAGTAAAAAATAAAAAGGTATCTGAGAACCATGTATAAAAAATATCATTTGAAGAATGAGCCGTCTGCCATCCTAATTCATCTGTAATGCGCTTGAAGTAATTCTCTACAAACACATTTAAATGTCCTACTCCATATTGTAGTTCAAATCTTTTTACCTTATTTTTAAAACCGAGGATATCACAGCAAGCGACCCAGCAATTACCGTTTATTATTTTTTCTTCTTCCATTTTAATTCTATTCTCTGTGTCCTCTGTGCTCTCTGTGGCTGTTTTTATATCGTTTGACAAATTCCGCGTATTGAACAGGTGTGTCGATGCCGGCACAGGTGTGCTTCACTTTGGCGACGAGTATATCGAAGCCGTTTTCGATGGCACGCAATTGTTCGAGTTTTTCTAATTTTTCCAAAGGCGTCTGCGGCAGCTTTGTTATTTTCAGCAAAAAATCCCTGCGATAAGCGTATATGCCGATATGACGCAGATAATTCTTTATTTCACCTATTCCTCCCTGCTGACGGTCGTATGGGACGACGGAGCGGGAGAAATATACAGCTCTTGTTCGTTGTTCATTGTTCGTTGTAACAACTTTTACGATGTTTGGGTCGGCGATTTGTTCTTTCGTCTCGAAATCGGTTACCAATGTTGCCATTTGGTTTTTGGGGTTATCAGCAAGCAGCTTTGCGACGGTATCGATATTCGCGGGGTCGATTTCCGGTTCGTCGCCCTGTAAGTTGACCACTATATCGAAATCCAGCCCCCCTACTGCCTCGGCTATACGGTCTGTACCGCTCGGGCAATCAGGGTTAGTCATAATACATTCTGCGCCGAAGGATTTCGCGGCTTCCGCGATTCGCTTGTCGTCAGCGGCGATGATTACCCTGTCTGGTAATTTGGCGAGTTTGGCCTGTTCATAAACGTGCTGGATGAGGAATTTGCCGGTATCTTTGGCGAGAACCTTAGCTGGGAACCTTGTCGAGCCGTAACGGGCTGGAATACAAACTATGATTTTTGGTTTTGGCATTGCCGGTAGTTTTTTTTCCAAACTACAGCTACAGTATATTACCAGCATTACTCGTTGATGTCAAGACAGGCAAAACAAAAATTTGCGATAATATTTAAGAAAGAGCGGACACGAAAAATACTTTACAAGCGGGCGATTAAATGGAAAATAGCCGACAGTTTGAAGGTATATGAGGCAAAAAATTCGTCAGAGCTATTACTAAAAAAAGCAGGAGAGCAAACCGATATGAAGCTACTGAAGAATTTGTGTATAGCGGCATTTTTGTTTGTCTTTTTGATGCCCTTTAAAACCGCAACAGCCGCCACCGGAGGCGCAGTGTCCCATCTGCTTACCCTGTCCCCGATAGATATGCTCATAATAGCGATTTACTTTGTGGTAGTGCTCGCGATAGGTTTTTATCTGAAAAAATATGCCAGCACGGGCGATGCCTTTTTTATGGCGGGCCGGAAAATGACGGCCTGGATTGCCGGTCTGAGCTTCATCTCGGCCAATTTAAGCTCGCTGGAAACAATGGGCTGGTCGGCAATGGCGTATCAGTATGGCATGTTAGGCGCACACGCATACCTGATAGGCGCGATACCCGCGATACTGTTTTTGGCCATTGTTATGATGCCGTTTTATTATATTTGCAGAACACACTCAGTGCCCGGCTATTTGAAGTTGCGATACGGCGAAGGTCCGAGGGCTCTGGCGGGCATCTCGTTTACGTTCCTGACGGTGATGGTCAGCGGTGCCAGTATGTTCGCAATGGCAAAGATTCTGAACCTGCTGCTTGGCTGGAATATGAACGTGAGCATCTGGGTGTCGTCGATAACGGTCGGCATCTACGTGTTCTTAGGCGGCCTGCTGTCGGCGGTGTTTAATGAGGTGCTGCAATTCTTCTTGATATGGCTGGGAACGCTTTTGGTTCCCATACTTGGAATCATCAGCGCCGGCGGATGGACCAAGATGCTGGAAACCGCGCAGAAGAATGCGGCGATAATCCACCCGACGGTGCAGAACGCCGATTTCACCAGCTTGTGGCGAAACCTGGGGTCGTTCGATACGAACCCGATGGGCATCGACTGGTTCGGGATGGTCTTCGGCTTAGGATTGGCCGTGAGTTTCGGCTACTGGTGCACGGACTTTTTGCAGGTTCAGCGGGTCATTATTGCCAAGGACCTGCGTTCCGCCCAGAATGGCACGGTCATCGGGGCAATGCTCAAGATGCTTGTGCCGATTATCGTAACCATCCCCGGCCTGCTGGGGCTGGCAGTGCTGCTCAACCCAAACGGAACCCCGATGATATTAGTGCCGGAGAGCGACCCGCGTGCCAACATTACTCATCGCACATTCAACGACGTGCTGCCGCTCCTGATGGGCCAGTACCTTGGTCCCGGCCTTCTGGGGCTGGGTGTGACGGCGATGATAGCCGGTTTTATGTCGGGTATGGCAGGCAACGTCAGCGCATTTGCGACGGTATGGACTTATGACGTTTATAAACCGCTGCTGAACAGGAAAGGCAGCGACAAACATTATCTGAGTATGGGCCGGTGGTGCTCGATACTGGGTGTGCTGATATCTATTGCCACCGCTTACGCTCTGTTTTATTTCTCGAACATCCTTGAGTTCCTGCAGGTACTGGTGTTCTTCTTCATCGTGCCGCTGTTTGGCACGGTCATCCTGGGGATGTTGTGGAAGCGAGCAACGCCGGCGGGCGGTTTCTGGGGATTTCTGGCGGCAATAATCGTGTCAATGAGTATGTGGGTGTTCGTTCACACGTTCCCCGAAGGTTCAAGGCCGCATCCCTCGGTTGTCATCAGCAATAATGCCGTGGTATCAGTAGTAAAACAGGGCGACGACAAGATATCGCAGGTGATAGTCGAAAGCGGCCAAATCCAGACCACGAACGTTGCTATACCACTCGAAGCCGGCAAAGAGCCGGTAACGTCGGGCCAGTATGTGACGCCGCAGACAGGCATTGAACTGTCCGGCGTGGTGAAAGACGGTTCTATCGCCAAGAACCTGCGAGTGCTTGCCCCCGACGTGGTGGAGGCAGACACCAAACAGCACACCAAGTTCGGCGTGGAGGGTATTTCCCTGATGCTCAAGCCCGGCGTGGCGATTAAAGCGTCATATATAGCGAAAAAGTTCGACGCTGCGGCGTTCAATCCGGCACACACAAAATGCGTGGCCCGCTCCGAGAAAGCCAAGCCGATGGCCGTCAATATGTATAGCGCGTTCTGGTCGCTGATAGTGTGCCTTAGCGTAACGATTGGGGTAAGTATTTTCACCAAACCCAAGCCGGTCGAGGAATTGAAGAACTTGGTGATGGGCCTGACGGATATCCCGGATGAGGGACCTTGCCCGTGGTATAACAACCCGAAACTCTGGGCGGCGGCCGTGTTTATCGTGCTGATAGTTATCAATATAATTTTCTGGTAAGGGGCTGATTATGCAACAGGAACATCAAATACCAATCTGGTTTTTCATAGGCCTGCTGCTGCTGATTTACGGCGTGCTGATTTTCGGGTACGGCATTTACAATTTAATATGTCCGCCCGAACATCCGGTGAAACTGGCAAACCTGCACGCTGACTTATGGTGGGGAATTCTGCTTTTGGTAATCGGGCTGATTTACGTCGTTAAATACCGGCCATCCAAAAAGCAGCGATAATCATTTATTTTTGTGGGGCTTGAAAAAAATATGCTGAAAAATATACCGGAAGTGATTTCTCCTGAGCTTATGAAGGTGCTTATGGAGATGGGACACGATGACGAGATTGTTCTGGCGGACGGCAATTTCCCCGCCGCAAGTGTGGCGAATAAACTTATCAGGTGCGAGGGGTACGGCGTTCCCGAAATTTTGGAAGCCGTCCTGAAATTCCTGCCTCTCGACCAGTACGTTGAACGCCCCGTCGCGTTAATGGCGGTTGTGCCGGGAGACAAAACAAAGCCAACCATCTGGGAAGAATACCGCAAAATAATCAAGGCGAGCGGCGAAAAATTCTCTGATTTTGAGTTCGTCGAAAGGTTCGCGTTTTATGAAAGGGCCAAAAAGGCCTACGCGGTCGTCGCCAGCGGCGAGAAGGCCCTGTACGCCAACATAATTCTCAAAAAAGGCGTTTTATGATCCTCGATTGACTTACCATGGAGATTTAACAATGGCAAAGAGAATTGAAGCCGCAAAACTGCCGGCAACAAAAGGCGAGCCGAAGGTTCCGGTGATTGGGGTTTTCGCGACCGGCGATCCGCGGATAGATGAGGCAAGCCGGAAACGATGTCAGAATATCGTAAAAATGACTGCTGACACCATAAGCGGCAAAGTGGTCCTGCCCGACAAAAAGCCGGTACCTGTTGTTTACTCAATCGTTTTAGTCGATGGCGAAAAACAGGCGGACATCGTCGCTGAGCAATTCCGCAAAGCCGGCGTCGATATACTGGTCTGCGTCCCCGATACATGGGCTTTCCCACAGCTTACCGGCATTTCACTTTTGCAGCAGTTCCCCGCGAATACGCCGATAAACATCACGTGCGGCAACAGCGGGCCAAGACCCGGCGTTGTTTACGCGCACGCTCTCAACGGCGCAATCAGCCAATACGGACGATTATGCACTCTCAACGTCGGCAACTGGCCCGATACCGGCGCCAATCCGAAAATGAGCACAGAGACAGCCAAATGGCTCATCGACTGGTGCTATGCGGCAGTCACGGCAGTAGGGTTACGTGGAAAACGCGTCGTAATTTTCGGCCATGACTCAATGGGAATGGAAACAGCCCTTGCGCACATACTGCCGACGAGGAACACCTTAGGAATCGAGATTACCCGGCTGGATATGAAACTTCTCGCGGATATGCTCCGCAAAGAGGCATACGACAAGAAAGAGTTAAAATCGCTTCGAGGATGGATGAATCGATACGTCGGCGACCGCCTTCAGTTGCGAGACGAAAATGACAGCACCAGTTTTAATCTCAGCTTGGCGATGTATCTGATTGTCCGCGATATTATGGCAGACCTCAACGCCGTCGGCGGCGGGTTTATGAGCCAGCTCGAATGGGGAAGCGACAAACGCGGGATACCACTGCCAGTGGCCGACGCGATGGAATCGTTATTTAACAGCACCTTCGACCACACTGGACGCAAAGCCCCCCTTCCTTATGCGACCGAAGCTGACGTGCAGGGACTTTTGACGATGCTGTTTATGACATATCTGTCCGGAGGCAATCCGCCATTATTTATGGACTTCAGAAAGGTCTGGGAGGCATGGGAAATTAAAGAGTTGGCCGGGAAAATCGGCCTGACAAATCTCGATGAAACCGCGGACTGGTTCAACAAGGGCCTTGTCGATGGAGACAATTCCGGAAGCGCGGCGTTTGACTGGTCGGCTAACCCTGGCGCATCGGTAAAAGACATTATGGCAGGCATAAGTATGCCGCTGGCAGACCCCGGCTATTTTCCCGGCGGCGGCAACTCGGTAACGTTTATGTCGCCTGCGGGAATAGAAGGCATCGCGGGGCGACTGGCTTTCAGCGGCGCAACAGGGTTATTCAGCTTGATTTGGGACCAGGCACAAACAACAGAAGTGCCCGCGGACCTTGCCAAAGCGATGTGCAACCTGACAACGCCCACCTGGCCTCATACCTTTGTCGTGCCCATGTTCGCCAGTATGCTCGAATACAAACAGTATGCCCCTGCCAACCATTTGCATATGACATGGAATTTGCCCATTGCCCGACTGCAATACTGGATGGACTTGACCGGTATTTCGAGTGTTACCCCCTGGGCAGCAAGACCAAAATTTATCGAAGGCATTGACCGCCCACAGCCATTGACGCACTTGCTGAACGGTAAATTATGAGACTAAAGCAATAAAACGCTTATTTTGTAAATTTTTCCGGATTGGTCATTGACAAAAAAGACAAAATGTGGTAGGATGATATGATTATGAAGCAGAATAACCGCAAAAAAGTTAATTTATGGTGGTGGCCTGTTGGATAAATCCGATAGGCAGGCGGAAAATCTGCACTAAGAAAAAGCAATAAAACAAAGTTATTTACGCGGCCTGTTGGATTAAAAACAACAGGCCGCTTTTTTTATGGCCGGATATAACCCAAACACTCACAATAAGGACGCAAAAAAATGGATGATTACAAACAGATAATAGAAAACGCGAAACCGGGCGAGATAATCCCGATTGTCAAACGAATCGAGATGGCAGACCCTATGGACTTTTTCGCGAAGATAAGCGACTACGGCCGGGTAAAGAACTGCTGCCTGCTCGAATCGAAAGAATACATTCGCGGCTCAAGCGCGTTGAGCTTCGGCACAGCCAAACCCGCGCTATACCTTACGGGCAAAGGAAGGGAATTCGAAATCAGGGCGCTGACCAAAACCGGCAGGAGAATGATTAAATACCTGACCTTCGACCCGAAACGATTCGGTTTTTGCGAAACAGTGGATTACAACGCCGAACGGATTAAAGGAACCATCAGGAAACCGGCAGGATTGGTTGACGAGCAGACCCGCCTGTCGAGCACAAACCAGATGGACGTCCTGCGTGCGGTGGCTTTTTCATTTCGCCTCGCAAGCAAACCGTTTCGCGTAACCTGCGGCCTGCTCGGCGCATTAAGCTACGACTTCATCGACCAGTTTGAGAAACTGCCCGCCAATGAAATCGACCTTTTAGGCAACCCCGATTACGAATTGTATTTCGCGGACAATATCTTCCTGATGGACCACGAGCGAAATGAGGGCTACGTGGTTGTCAACGTAATAATCACCAACGGCAACAGGGCGGAGGTAATAAACGAGGCGCAGGAGTGTTTTGACTATTACGAAAATATCGCGAGGTTCGAGACGCCCAAAGCCAAAAAATACGAAGCCCCCCTGCCGACCGAATCGACCGATACCAATCAAAAGCAATATGAGCAAATGGTTCGAGATGCCAAACAGCACATACTCGATGGCGACATATTCCAGGTTGTCCTGAGCAGGACGAAGATTGAGCCGTGCGTCGATGAGCCGCTAGACGTTTATAAACGATTGCGCGAGCTGAACCCGTCGCCCTATATGTTTTACATAAACACGCCGAATACGACACTGCTTGGCTCAAGCCCCGAATTGAATCTGCGTGTAAGCGGGACGGAAAACCGCAGCGTGGAAATCAGGCCGATAGCCGGCACAAAGCCGAGGGGCAAGGTCAACGGCAAACTCGACGCCGACATCGATTTCAGGTATGAGGCGGAATTGAAAATCGACCGCAAAGAATTAGCCGAGCACATGATGCTGGTCGATTTGGCCAGAAACGACATCGCCCGCGTGGCTCAGCCGGGAAGCAGAGTCGTAACGGAACTGTTGACTGTCGAAAAATACGAATCGGTGCAGCACTTGGTCAGCAATGTCAAAGGGGTATTAGCCGGCAATCTCGACGCTTTAAGCGCATATCTTGCGACAATGAATATGGGAACACTGACCGGCGCGCCGAAGATTGAGGCGATGAAGATTATCAGGCAATTGGAAAAAACCAAACGCGGCTACTATGGCGGCGCGGTTATGTACCTGACGGTTGACGGCCAGTTCGACAGTTGCATAACGATAAGAAGTTTGCAGATTAAAGACCGTAACGCCTATGTTCGCGTCGGCGCCGGAATTGTCCACGACAGCGTCCCGAAAACGGAATTCGAGGAAACGGAACACAAAGCCGGCTCATGTATGCGGGCTTTAGCAAAGAAATGAGCGAGGATAAAAATATGAGCGATAAAAAAAGAAAAGTTTTGTTTATCGACAATTTCGATTCGTTCACGTATAACCTTGTCGATGACTTTTGCAAACGCGACTGCGACGCGAAGGTTTACAGGGCGGATACGTCAATCGAGGACTTGAAAAAAGTGGCTGATGAGTTTAAGCCGGATTTATTGGTGATTTCGCCGGGGCCGGGAACGCCTGCTACCGCGGGCGTAACGCTTGCCGCGATTGATTATTTCAAGGACAAACTCCCTATATTCGGAGTTTGCCTCGGCCATCAGTCGATAGTCGAGTATTTCGGCGGCAAAGTAGGCCATGCCCCCGAGCCGGTGCACGGCAAACCTTCACGCATAACACACAATGGCCAGGGCGTATTCGCCGGCGTTGAGAACCCGTTGCAGGCGGGACGCTATCACAGCTTGTGCGCATTGACGATGCCGGATTGCTTAGAGCCGACCGCGCATTTTGAAAGTGTGAATATGGGTATCAAACACAAAAAGCTGCCAATATATGGCGTGCAGTTTCACCCCGAAAGCATCCTGACGCCCGCGGGCGGCAAAATTATCGAAAATATTTTGAAAATCGCCGAGGATTACAGCGTTACACGGAGGGTTTGATTATGGCGACGATAGCCGAATATATTGAACCATTACTTCGAGGCCAACACTTGACCTTCGAGCAGGCGGGCAAGGTTCTGGATATCATTTTTGAAGGCGAAGTGCCCGAAACGCAAATCGCTGCGTTTTTGACGGCGATGCGATGCAAGTCGGCTTCCTCCGCTGAGCTTGCCGGGCTTGCCAAATCGCTGCGGACTCATTGCGTCAAAGTTGACACCGGGCTTGAAACCCTTGTCGATACCTGCGGCACAGGCGGCGCATCAGTGAAGACATTCAATATTTCAACCGCCTCGGCAATTGTTGCCGCGGGAGCGGGTGTTCATATCGCAAAACACGGCAACCGTGCGATAACAAGCAGATGCGGTTCAGCGGATGTTTTCGCCGAGCTGGGCGTCAATATCGAGGCGGGGCCGGATATAGTGGCAAAGTGCATAAAAGAAGCGGGGATAGGTTTTATGTTCGCGCCGAAATACCATCCCGCGATGAAATACGTCCAGCCTGTGCGCAAATCGCTGGGCTTCAGGACGGTATTCAACATATTAGGCCCCCTCGCCAACCCCGCCGGCGCACAGGGACAGGTAATGGGCGTCCCCGAACAGGGGCTTATGCCGATTGTCGCCGAGGCGCTGCATTTGCTTGGCGTTAAACGAGCTATGATTGTTCACAGCGACGGCCTCGATGAAATCAGCACTATGGGACCGACAAAGATTATGCAGCTCAAGGCAGGCAAAATAACCGAGTCGATGCTGAGCCCGGCTGACTATGGGATTAAAAAGGCCTCACTGGAAGACCTCAAAGGGGGCGACGCCAAAAACAACGCCCAAATAGTAAAAAATATAATAAGCGGAAAAGAAACCGGGGCCAAAAAAGATATTGTTGTGCTAAACGCCGCGGCGGCGATAATTGTAGGCGGACTCGCGGACGACTTTGCCTCGGCTCTGAAAATCGCCGAACAGTCAATCGAGACCGGCAAAGCAATACGACACCTTGAAAAATTAGTTGCTGTTTCAAATTTATCCCTAAGGGACGGTTGAGAAAGGGACTTCAATGAGAATGGTGGCGGTCAAAGTGAAGGTTTGCGGCTTCACAAACTATGATGACGCAATGACGGCGGCGGATATGGGCGCCGATATGCTCGGGTTCAATTTTTATCCCAAAAGCCCGCGATATATCAAGCCCGCCGACGCCTCGAAAATCATCGACCGACTGCCCGCCTTCGTGGATATCGTGGGACTGTTTGTCAACGACACCTTCGAACACATCGAGCAGGTAATCGACGAATGTCGCCTGGACTGGGTCCAGTTTCACGGCGACGAAACGCCAAAATACTGCGAGCAATTCGGAACGCTCAACGTGCGGACAATGAAGGCGATTCGCGTCAAAGATGAAAAAGACATCAAGCACGCAGAGGAATATTACACCGACGCAATTCTGCTCGACGCCTTCGACCCCAAAAAATATGGCGGCACAGGGCTTGTCTTTAACTGGAACATCATAGGAAATATAAGTAAACGTGTATTCCTGGCAGGCGGCATCAACGCTGAAAACATAACCAAGGCGGTGGAGCTGGGCATTTACGGCATCGACGTTTGCAGCGGCGTCGAGAGCAAACCCGGCAAAAAAGACCCTGCCAAAATGCGGAAATTTTTCGACATCATTCATAACTTGAGAGGTTAATCCGCCGCAGGCGGATAAAAAGCCACAGAAAACACAGAGATAAGGAAAAAATGAATAAGGATAATCTTATGAAACGAATCCTGTTTTCGATAGTGTGCATTTCTCTGATACCTGCCGGCTTCGCCAGGGCGGACGTATCAGACAAAAATGCTCAATTGATTCAGGCCGCGAAAGATGGCAACCTCAAAGCCGTGCAAATCTTATTAGCCAACGGTGCTGATACCAATGCCAAAGATATCGCTGGCTCAACGGCCCTGATGTCAGCGGCGATGAACGGCCATACGGAAGTCGTTAAGCTCTTTCTGGAAAAGGGTGCCGATGCCAATGCGCAAGATTGCTTCGGCAGAACGGCCCTCTGGATGGCGGCGATGAACGGCCATACGGAAATCGTCAAACTCCTTTTGGAAAAGGGCGCTGATGTCAATATAAAGAGAGCCCCCGATGACGCAACGGCCCTGATGATAGCATCGCAGAATGGACATACGGAAGTCGTTAAGCTACTGCTGGCAGCGAAAGTCGATGTCAATGCCGCCAATAAAATAAGTGGCGTGACTCCGCTGTTTATATCCTCAGTGCATGGTCATACTGAGGTCGTCAAGCTCTTGCTGGCAAAGGGTGCTGACGTCAATGTAAGGGCCAAAAACGGCTTAACGGCCTTAGGGACGGCAAGAAAGTACGACCATATAGATACCGTGCAACTGCTTGAAAAAGCCGGCGCAAAGGAATAAGTATGATTTCCGATTTCGGATTGCAACCCGCCTTCGTTAATACTTCAGCGGGTAAAATTGCAGATTTGAATGCAGAATACAGAACATAGAATACAGAATGCAGAACAAAAAGGAAGACGGAATTTATGAAATACAAAGGCAGATTCGGTGATTATGGCGGTTTTTATGTCCCTGAGGTCCTGATACCAGCGCTCGAAGAGCTTGAAAAGGCGTTTTACCGGTTCTACAAGGACAAGGGCTTCGTTAATGAGTTGTCGCAGTTGATGGCGGACTACGCAGGCAGACCCACCCCCCTGTATCACGCCAAACGCCTCAGCGAATACGTCGGCTTCAACGTGTATCTCAAACGCGAGGACCTCCTTCACGGCGGTGCGCACAAGGTCAATAACACGCTGGGCCAGGGATTGCTCGCCAAATATATGGGCAAAACAAAACTAATAGCCGAAACCGGAGCAGGTCAGCACGGCCTCGCCACCGCGATGATTGGCGCGTTATTCGGAATGGAAACGAAAATATTTATGGGTGCTATCGACGTCGAACGCCAAAGCGTCAACGTCCACAAAATGAAACTTTGCGGCGCCGAGGTCATATCCGTCAAAGGCGGCACAAGCACGCTGAAAGACGCGATTAACGACGCCCTTCGATACTGGACAGCTAATGTTAATGATACATTTTACCTTTTCGGCACAGCCGCGGGGCCACATCCCTACCCGACGATTGTGAAGCATTTTCAAAGTTGCATCGGCAAAGAAACGAGACGGCAATGCCTCCACAAACTCGGCCGGCTGCCTGATATGGTCCTCGCCTGCGTAGGCGGCGGAAGTAACGCGATAGGTATGTTCTCCGGCTTCCTCAACGACAAAAACGTCCGCCTCATCGGTGTCGAAGCGGGCGGCAGAAGCTTATCGAGCGGCAGACACGCCGCATCAATCTCCGCGGGCAAACCAGGCGTTCTGCACGGGGCAAAGGCGTATCTCCTCCAGAATGCCGAAGGCCAGGTCAACGACACCGAAAGCATCAGCGCAGGACTCGATTACCCCTCCGTTGGCCCCGAACATTGCTACCTCAGCGATATTGGCAGGGCCACCTACGTCGCGGTAGAAGACAAAGACGTCCTCGATACGTTTGAATTGATGTGCAAAACCGAGGGGATTTTGCCCGCCCTTGAAAGCACACACGCGATTGCTTACATAGTCAGCCAGAAAGGTAAACTCCCCGCCAAAACAATCGCAGTCGTAAACCTTTCCGGCCGAGGCGACAAAGATGTTGGTATTGTTGAAAAATTCAGACCAGTGAAGGATTAAAGAATCGCTGATAACTGATTGATAATAAGGATTGAAAAATGAAATCTTATAAACAAGTTTTTGCGGAACTCAACCACGCGGCTGTTATACCCTTTTTCGTAATCGGCGACCCGGATTACAAAACGAGCTTGAAAATTGTCAAATCAGCCATCGACGCCGGCGCGGATATCCTCGAATTAGGTATACCATTTTCCGACCCCATAGCCGACGGCCCCACTATTCAAAAGGCGGACATCCGCTCGCTCAAAAGCGGTATGACCGTCAAAAAGGCGTTAAAATTTATCACGGAAATCAAAAAGCATAAGGACATTCCCATCGGTCTGCTTATGTATTACAACCTGATTTTCCAATACGGCGCAGAAAAATTCTTCCGCGATTTCCACAAGGCGGGTGTCAACAGCGTACTCGTAGCTGACTTGAGCATCGACGACGCCAAAGAGATTATCGGCCCGGCGAAAAAAGCAGGCCTCGACACCGTCTTTATGGTTACGCCTAATACTTCAAAAGAGCGATTGAAGCTCATCGCCTCAAAAACCACCGGCTTCATTTACGCCGTTTCACTATTAGGCGTAACAGGCAGCCGAAAAACATTATCGACTTCGGTTAAAGGCCTTATCAGCAGAATCAAAAAAGAAACCGATGTACCGGTATGTGTCGGCTTTGGCATCAGTACGCCCGAACACGCCGCAAAGGTCGCCAAATCAGGCGCAGACGGCGTAATCATCGGCTCCAAAATCGTAGGACTGATTGAGGAAAATCTTAAAAATAAAAAGAAATGTCTTAACGTCATATCGAAGTTTATAACCGCCGTCAAATCGGCGATTATCAGAACCTGACCGCTGATACATCTATATTGCCATTGCAGAACATCTCATTGGTAAATATAATCAAACCGGCTTTCAAAATAAGAAAAGCCGTTTGATGATTGAATTTACACAAGGAGGAATATGTATGTTCAAGCAAAGCCGTTATATACTCTTTGCTGTTGTGCTGGCGTTATCGTGCAGTATCAATAAAAATGCACAAGGATTAGAAACAACGACACCTGCCGCTGAGAACATCAAGCTGAATACGACGACCGAAAAGATCGCCACTGACCTTCACCTGCCTACTCTGTCAAAGCAGCCGTTGGCCCCTGCCAAGAAGGTCATAGTAGTTCCCGGAGATTATCCCACAATTCAAGCCGCTATCGATGCGGCTAAAATGAACACTGTTATTCACGTCAAACCAGGTGATTACGCAGAATCGCTAAATCTTAAAAGCGGCGTCAGCATTAAAGGCCTTGATGCAAACGGCGTCGTTATTCATTGCGATGTAATAGACGGCCCTGTGCTGAAAGCTGATGATTGTGACTCGTTGATAATCTCTGACCTGACCTTGAAACACACGGGGTTAGAAAGAATGCCTGCCGATTTTGACGGCAGGTTTCCGGTATTACTTCTGGATTCAAGCAAAATCATCGTAGCCCGGTGTAAAATACAAAACAGCGGCGGAAATGGTATTACCATAAAAGGCTGCAACAACACAATATGGGAATGTAACATCTGTAACAACAATCACAATGGCATAAGTATTATGTGCGGGAATGTCGTGCTCGGGAAAAACAATTGCTCGTCAAACAACTGGGACGGCATCCATTTTCACATGGCCGCTCTCGGCACGGTTTTCGGCAACATTTGTAACGGGAACGTTTACCAGGGCATATATGCCAGCAGCGACTGCAATGCTTTTCTTTTAGATAATACCTGCGAAAAAAACAAGGTCAATGGCATCTATTTCAATGCCGGGGCAAAAGGCAGAATATCTAAAAATATCTGCACAGCAAACGGTTATAGCGGAATCGCACTTTTTGGAAGCGGAACAACTGCGTTCCTCGAACAAAATGTTGCCAGTGACAACAATGCAAACGGTATATATTTCGGCGACAAAACGGGCGGCGAGGCCAGAAATAACAAATGCAGTAAAAATAAATACCACGGTATAAGCGTTGATGACGACTGGTCAACTCCAAATATTTCCGCAAACAACTGCTTCGACAACAAAAGATGCGGTTTATATTTAACCCAAAGCTTCAGGGCAACGGTTTGGGCAAATGATGATATTCATAACAATGGCGATATAAGCTATGGTGAGGCGGTTGTTCTTCTTTATGAAAATAAATATTCAGTCCTGGATTCTATTGCATCTCGGCTTAGAACTGAAAAAAGCAGATATACAAACGGAAACTGGCAGCTTCATAATTTCTATCAGGGCGTAGGCGATGGCTGGAGAGGACGACGGGATTTTTCGACGGTCAAGCCCCAGTTTGAAGAGTGGATCAAACAGCAGCCCGCTTCCGTAACACCACGAATTGCCATGGCCAAGGCATATAAAATGCTCGCATGGGACGCCCGCGGCAGCGGTTACGCGAATGAAGTATCTGAAAAGGGCTGGGAAACATTTAAGGAAAATCTCCTTAAAGCTCAGCAGATTCTCGTTGAAGCCGAAGACCTCAACGCACACGACCCGGAGTTATATGAAACATGGGTGGAAATCGGAATGGGGTTGAATAAAACCCATGAGGAAATGGACGCGTTGCTCGAAAAAGGTATAGCCATAGAAAGAAACTACTGGCCGCTTTACACCGCCATAGGATTTGACCTTGCACCTATCTGGCATGGCCGCCATGGAGAGTTTGAGGCGTTCGCTCGACATGCCGTGGAATTAACCCGCCAGGATGAAGGTCAGACTTTATATGCCAAAATTGCCCAGATGATGGTTGGCAAAAAAAACTATGAACCCCCGCAATATAAGCAACTCGGCTTCTCTTATCAAATGCTTAAACAATCCTATCAAGATTTAATAGAACGTTATCCTGACGCAAAAGATAATTATCTGCTTAACGCATCATGCTTCTTGGCCTGCGCTTATGATGACAAAGACGAAGCGAAAAATTTGTTTGTGCAAATCGGCTCCAACTGGGACAAAAGTGTATGGCGGAACGAAGATATTTTTAATAAATATAAAAACTGGGTCCTCACAAAAACAGAAAAACCACCCGAACCAAACGAATAAAAAGAAGTGTTTGAGCGAGACATCGAGGTTTATAAGAAAGGTGAAGTCGGCTATTCCAGAATCCTGACTACCCCCCTGTTGCCATCCACATGGATGGTCTGGCCGGTTTTGATTATTTTTGTCGCGTTGCCAACGTTTACCACGGCAGGGATGCCATATTCACGGGCAATAATGGCTCCGTGTGAAAGCAAGCCGCCCTGGTCCATAACAATCCCGGCGGCAGGAATGAAATACGGCGTCCAGCCGGGGTCGGTAAATGGGGCGACGAGGATTTCACCGGCTTGAACCTGCTCGTTGTCGTCGGCTCTCAGTATTACCCGGGCCTTGCCGCTAACAACGCCGGGACTTACTGCCAAACCCTTTAATTGTTGAACATCGGCCTTTACTTCTTCAGGAACATACCTGTCAGGGTCGAACTTGCCAATGATTAAATTGGGCGGCGTTATGGACTGCCATTTCTCATACTCGGCGCGACGGGCGGCGATTATCTCTTTGATATCGACTTTGGATTGACCCCGTGTCAACTGACCAATTTCCTCCAGCTTAAGGAAGAAAACATCGTCGCTGTCTCCTATTAAAGAGCGGCTTGCCAGCTTCCGGCCGAGTTCAAGCAGCATCGAACGAACAGAAGCCATAAATTTTATGAATTCGCTTTTAATGTTCTCGCGAAACGCCGAACCATACTGAGCGCGAACAAGCAGATGGTTGAAAACGGCCCGCTTGACAGGATTGGTGAGTTTTCCACGGCAGTTCTGCGCAAGTTGTTCACGCTCAACGGCAAGTCGCCTGTAGTTTTCAAGTGGATTGGCTTTTCCCATAGAGCCCAGGTAACTACGAATAAGGCCGAGGATATAATCAGGTGTTTCGGACCACCGTCGGTTATAAAGCTCAATCTCGCCGCGGCAGTGGTGTCCATGGGCCTTCATAAACCGGTCCCAACTCATTAGAAACTCCTGACCATAGGAGTTTTTGCCAAGCCGTTCGTAAACAGTACCCCATCCGGCATTTGATAAAATCAATTCCTTAAGGATAGGGCTATCGTTGACTTTCACAGCCAGCCGCCAAAGGTCGAGACCGGCTTCTGCGTCTTCCATATTACTCAGACCGACGAGCAACCTTCCTGCGCAGGATTGTTCATCGGGAAGCCATCTCTTGCATACAATCTCGAGGATTGGGAAATAGACCATCCAGTAAAACATGCGAAGTAAATTGAAACCTTTTTTGATGATTCCCTCGTTAAGTTCGGTAACGGCTTCCATCAGGCAGTCAACCAGCCGTTCGGCGGACAAGCCGGAAATATCGAGACAAGCCCATTTTTCGTTCATCTTTCTCGCGTTGGCGAGAACGGACTGAGATTTACGGCGTGTATTGCAGAGCATAGATACTGTTAGCAAAGGCAATCTCAGAATGAACCTCACGCGGTTGTGCTTGATTTTGGGCAGGTCTTCGATTGGTGTATTCTTTAGTTTTTCAAGTAGTTGGCCCAATTCCGGGTCGCTTCCGGCACCTTCGTTCCAGTCCAGGTTTCTTGTAATCCTGAATTGCCTTATGACAACGGCCCAGAAACTGGCATTAAAGTACACTCGGCCGGCAATAAGCTCATAAGTTGGGATGTTATCTTTTATATCGATGCACAGCGCGTCAGAGGCAAAATCGACGATGTTCTCTAAAAGGGACTCAAGCATCCATAATGTGGCTGGCGTCACCACATCCGGCATTACCTCCTTCGCAGCAAAACTGGTCCAGATTTGGCGATCTTCCCAGGACGTTGCTCTTGGTATAGTGGTGATGGGTCTGGACTGAAGCAGAAAAATCTTGCCTTGGTGAATCGCCCATTCGATGTCCTGGGGACAGCCGAATTCGTTTTCGGCTTTTATGGCGAGCTTCGCAAGCTTTTGAGCGGTCTGGTTGTTGATGCAAGGAGCAGATGTCGTTTGTGAGAGGACATTAAGCCCATTCTTGTCCAAAACAACACGGTCAGGAGAGACCTTGCCTGAAACCAATGCGTCACCGAGACCGAGACAGGCCTCGATGATAATGCGATTATTGTCGCCGGTGACGGGGTCAGCGGTGAAAATTACACCCGCGACATCGGCCGGAATAAGGGACTGGACGATTACAGCCATTTCGACCTTCGAATGGTCGAAGCCGTTTTTTTGCCTGTAGTTGTATGCACGCTCGGTCCATAATGAGGCCCAGCACTTCTTTATGGCAACCAGGCAATCTGCAAGGTTAGAAATCCCAAGGTATGTGTCGTAAAGGCCTGCGAAGGAATGACCGGGCAGGTCCTCTGCGGTGGCCGATGAGCGAACGGCCAAACGGCTGGCTGCGAGAGTATGGTAATGCGATTCAATTTCAGCGGCGAGTGAGTCATCCATCGGTGATTCAATGATAGCCCTGCGCACATCAGCCAGGGGTTTGGCAATGTCGAAGCTTTCAGACCTGCTTAGCAATAGAAGGGCTTCATCAATCATCGCCTTGCCAATATGTAATCTGTATGTGTTGGCGGCAATACAGAAGGCGTCAGGGACAGACAAACCCCGGCGTTTAAGATGCCAAAGACCGACCGCCTTTGCCCCAACAATTGATTGGTCGGAGTCCGTAATGCTGTCCAAAGGTATAATTAATCTATTGTGTTTCATCTTCTCCGGTATCCATTATAGCACTTAAGGGCCATAATGGCAAAAGTACAATCAGGGAATCAGTTTGAGAAATCAGAGGATTTTTTTGCACTTTTTTTCGTAGCGGATGCAATAAGCTTGGTATAAAATCTGATGCTGAGCGTGTAATCAGAAAACCGGAATTGAAAGCGATATTTTTCGGAGGGCAATATGAGCAAGGTATTGTACATCAAAGCGTCGCCGATGAAAGAACGGTCAAACTCAATCGCGGCTGCGGATGCGTTCGTCGAAGCATACAAAAAGTCCCATCCCAAAGACCAGGTAAAAACAATCGACCTCTTCTCAGCAAAGCTCCCTGAATTCGATTTTGTCGCGGCCTCGGGCAAATACAAAATTATGCGAGGCAAACCCCACAGCCCCGAAGAAAAGCAGGCGTGGGATAAGGTTGTCGCGACAATCGCGGAATTCAAGGACGCCGACAAATATGTTCTGGCCGTCCCTATGTGGAATTTCTCGATACCCTACCGGCTCAAGCAGTATTTCGACGTCATTGTCCAGCCGGGCCAGACCTTTGCTGTCGATGCGGCGGGCAACTACAAAGGACTGGTTACAGGCAAACCCGTCTTCGTTGCTTATGCCAGCGGCGGCGATTATCCGGTGGGAACGCCCGCAGAGGCCTATGACCTTCAGAAAAAATATATACAGCTCATACTGGGCTATATTGGGCTGACCGACATCCGCTCCGTGGTCGTTGCGCCTACGCTCGCGGGTGGACCCGAAGTCGCCGAGCAAAAGCGAAACGCCACGATTGAAAAAGCAAAACAAATGGCCGGCGAGTTCTGATTTTGCAGATTAAGTGGTAACCAACAGGTATGCCCGTATCAGTTCCGCAACGCTCCACGCCTGGGCGAAGCACCCTTTCGGCTTTTGTGGTTCGTTGCCGTCAAATATCTCGCAGATACTGCCTATGCAGCCATCGCCGGTCAGGTTGGCCAGCAATGGCCTGATGAAATTCGCCGCGGCTTTTTTGGTATCGATGCCGGAGCCGTTCACCTTCAGATATGCCTCTACAAACGGTCCCATAAGGTAAGGCCATACCGTACCCTGGTGATACGCGCTGTCTCGCTGCGACTGAGGCCCCGTGTATTGACCCTGATACCTTTTGTCGTCCGGCGACAAAGTTCGCAGGCCGAACGGCGTCAAAAGTTTTCCCTCGACGATACGTACCACCCCTTTTTGCTGTAACAGGGGCAGCGGCGAAAACGGCAGCGACACCGCGAATATCTGGTTGGGCCTAAGCGTCGCGTCAGCCGTCCCGTCAGGAAGGATACAATCATTCAGCCAGCCCCACGACTGGTTCCAGAACATCCTGCAGAAATTCTCCCTGACTATTTCCGCCTTTGACCGCATCGTATCAAGTAATCTATTGTCATTGGTTTCGGTCAAATACTGTGAAAGCAGCATAAGCGCGTTATACCACAGCGCGTTAACTTCCACGGTTTTCCCGTATCTTGGCGTAAACACAATCCCGTTGAATTTCGCGTCCATCCACGTAAGCTGCGTGCTCACGTCGCCTGCCGTTATCAGGCCGTCGCCATCGGCACGAATTCCGAATTGCGTCCCGTGCTGATAAGAATTGATAATCGAAATAACAACAGGCAAAAGCTCCTCACGGAAGGTCCGGCGGTCGCCCGAAGCATTGAAATACGCGAAAGCCGCATTTATAAACCACAGCGACGCATCCACGCTGTTAAAGTGGGCCGCACTGGAATAGTCATCGAATCGGCTTGGTATCATTCCGTTTGAAGCAGCCCTGGCAAACGTGACAAGAACGGATTTTGCCTCCTCGAATCTGCGCGTCGCCAGCAGCAAACCAGGCAATGATATGAACGCATCCCTGCCCCAGTCCGCAAACCACGGGAAACCCGCGAGAATCGTTGTGCACTGCGCATTGTCTATAACGCGTTTTGCTATGAACTGGTCGGCGGCAAGATAGAGCGCCTCCAGCGTTTTATCGCGTTTGGCCGGTGCGATTACCTCATTGCGGTGTGCGGCGAGTTGTTGTATGACCTGTTCGATATCAGGCAAAACAAATCTATCCGCCGTGGCGGACACCGCCGGCCCGCTGAGGTTTGCCCACAAAACCACCTTCGTCGGCGAATCGATATGATACTTGAAAAACCCAGGCGTAAACAAATCCTCTGTAAAATCCTGGCCCCTTTCCCTGTCCGCCCGGTACAGGAATTTATACCACCACTGCGGATTCTCTCCAAAAACCGCTTCCGGACAATTTATCAGCAACCGACACGAACCGGGCACGCCGTTACTAATCAGCAGTCCCTCCGCCGTCAATTTGGTCTTAATGTTCGCATCCGCTTTTTGCAGCGAATGAAAATCACGCAGCCCCACAATCGGCCTAACCGTAAAATCTATCGGCTTCGGAACTTCATCGAACGAATAAACTACCCCCACCGTGTCCTCGTCCCGCAGCAGGTACACCGATTTTGTCAGCTTCAGGTCGCCGAATCGGTAATGAAAATGAGCGCCGATATCCCTGCTGAATCGTTTTAGCCGGATATATCCGTCAGGTGAAATTTTGTCCGGGAATTCTATCGTGCCTAAATGAAATTCCGCGGGTCCCCAGTATATTGTCTCAAAACAGCTGGATAGCGCCATTATTCTGTTCGCAGACGGCGTAAGTGTGCCCGTCAGCAAACCGTGATACTGCCTCGTATTGCACCCGATAATTGTCGAAGAAGAAAACCCCCCGCGATTGTTGGATAGAAACCACTCCTTCTCCAGCAGATTCTCGAGCGGTATCTCCGTAGTATCAACCGAGATACTGCTGTATCTGTTTTTTTGTTGCATCATAAGCATAGTATTTCCCTGTATGATTACATCGTCCTTTGGGCTGGTTATGATTTAATCTCATTTCCGCCCTGATGAATGTGCAATCTGCGGCAATACCCGTATGAGTATTCGAAAAAGTAAGGTATAAAAATGTGGTCTATGATTATTCCAGCGGCTCGGCCTCGGAAAGCCGATTCGTCGCCTGAATTTTAAGGTAACGGAATATCTGTTTTTTCGAGGTGCGTCAAATACTTTTGTCCTGATAAATGGGATGGCTAAGGAACAAAAGAAAAGGGCTGCAAGGGTTTAACCTACAGCCCTTTAATTTTAAGATAAATTCTTTATGAACTTAGTGAGCAGTGCCTGCGAGCCAGTATTCCACAAACTCGTGCAAATCGGCCCAATTGATACCGGTCTGGGACCACTGCAGGGCAAGTAGAGCAAAGTCTGTAAGGTTCACAAAGCCATCGTGATTAATATCGCTACGGAGAAACTCATAAGCACCCATATCCACAATGTTGCTATCGTTGCAATCTCCATCTATAAATCGCGGGAAACCATCAAGGTCGGTGGTAACACCAGCGGGCACAGCGGAGTTGTTGCCGGCATCGATGCAGGGTGAACCCGACAGCAGGCGATAGTTACCGTTCCCGACAAAACACGGGTCAGCATCAATATCGCCTGTCCCTGGCCAGCCGCCATTGACGTCGCTGTAGCTGATGGTGATAGTAGAGTTGTCGTTATTCCACAACCAGTCCAGCCCGTTCCAGATAATACAGTTAGCCATCGTCACCGAATTCGGATACTCCTGTACCCAGAAACCGCAGGCCAGAACGGTTCCGTTGATTGACATATTGCCGCTGAATGTGCAGTTGGTCACCGTCAGGCCGCTGGAATACTCGTTGCCCATCCCGCCGCCGTAGTAGGAGGCTGAGTTTCCGATGAATGCGCAGTTAATAACCACTGCGTTGCTGTACCAGTAGTTGAACATTCCGCCGCCGTCGTAGGCGGCTGAGTTTCCGATGAATGTGCAGTTGGTTACGGTCGGGTTGTTGTAACCGTTCGACATCCCGCCGCCGTATCCGGCCAAGTTGCCGGTAAAGATGCAGTTGGTCACGGTTGGGCTGCCGTAGTTCAACATTCCGCCGCCAAAGCCGTATTCGGCATTGCCGTCGGCAATCGTAAAACCATCCAATGTCGCATTATTTTCGCCTACGACGACGTGGTAGGAATTGTCCGAGCTGTTACCCTCTATACCAATATCTCCCGACAGGATTGTCGGATTTGCGACCCAGTCACGCTGCTCTCGCCGCGTCTCAGTTCCGGTAAAGCCGCCATAAATCGCCACGCCCGGTTTCATAACAAAGGAAATTGTCCTGTCAGTGTCCATCGTGGGTTTGTATGTCCCCGCCATAACCCAGACCTCCAGGCCGCCGCCGGCCTGGACGGCGTCGATGCCGTCCTGTAGTCGCCTGAATGGGTCTTCTTTTGTTCCTGTCCCGTGGTCATTTGGTGAGTTCGCATCGACGTAAATAGCAGGAGGAATCTCTACAAATGTCACAAGGACATTGTGGTCTGCCTGGACATTATACAATGTATAGGTTGTGCCATCCTGCTGCACGCTGTCGCCGTCCAGATACCACGTGTCAACCATATAGCCGTGATTCGCCGTAGCTGTAAACTTTATGCTCTTATCGTAATATACATATACAATACTCTCGCCCGCCGGCTCGATACTTCCGTTGGTACCAGCAGAGGCAGTGATAGTGTAGTGCGGTAGCAGGGTGTATTCAAAGGCCCCCATATCCACGATAGGCGGCGCACCTGCGCCAGTGTCAACGGTGCACGAGTCATCAAGAAAACGCGGATTACCCGCTAAGTCGGTGGTAATGCCGGTGGGCACAGCCGAGTTGTTGCCGGCATCGATACAGGGGCTGCCTGCCTGCAGACGGAGGTTGCTTAGAGCTTTGAAAAGCGGGTCGGCGGCGATATTACCCGTTCCCGAATAGCGGCCCTGGATGTCGCTATAGGTGATGTTGGGGTTGCTACTGCTATCATAATTGTAAATCTGTGGTCCGTTTGGCGCGATGTTGCCCCAGAAGATGCAGTTGGTCATTATCGGGCTACTATACAGGCCGTTGAACATCCCGCCGCCGGAGTAGCTGGCCGAGTTTCCGCCAAAGGTGCAGTTGGTCATAGTTGTGTTGTTACTTCTGTAATTCAACATCCCGCCGCCCTGTCCGGTAGCCGAGTTTTCGCTGAAGGCGCAATTGATCATTGTTGGGTGGCTGCCAGTGTCGTTGACCATCCCGCCGCCAGCGCTGGCCGTGTTACCGCTGAAGGTGCAGTTGATTATTGTTGGGCTGTTGCTCCCCCAGTTGGCCATTCCGCCGCCCCAGTAGATGGCCGTGTTACTGCCGAAGGTGCAGTTGATTACCGTCGGGCTGCTGAGGTAGTTCAACATCCCGCCGCCGTAGCTAGCCATACCGCTATCGTAGCCCGCATTGCCACAGGTAATCGTAAAACCATCCAAGGTCGCATTATTTGCGCCTATGACCACGTGGTAGGAATTGTCCGCACTGTCATCCGGTGTGCCGATATCCCCTGAAAGGATTGTCTGATTTGCGACCCAGTCACGCTGGTTGCGATTCGTCTCAGTCCCGGTAAAGCCGCCGTAAATCGCCACGCCCTCTTTCATAATAAAGGAAATCGTTCGGTCAGTGCCGGTGGTGGGCCGGTACGTCCCCGCTGCAACCCAGACCTCATCGCGGGGGTAGGCCGCATCGATACCATCCTGTAGTCGCCTGAACGGGTCGTTCCGTGTCCCTGTCCCGGGGTCATTGGGCGAGTCCGCATCGACGTAAAGAACTTCAGGAATCTCGATAAAGGTTACAAGCACGCTGCGGTCCGCCTGAACATTATACAGCGTATAAGTTGTATTACCCTGCTGCACACCGCTGCCATCCAGATACCACGTATCAACCATATAGCCGGGATATGGCTCTGCTGTAAATGTGAGATTCTGACCGGAATTGACATCAATTGCGCCGTTTGGCACAATCGAACCATTCGGCCCCGCTGAAGCGGTTATAGTGTAGATTGTAATGACCGTAAGGATGGCTGCGTTACTTGCAGCTGTCCCACAGTCGTTGCTTACCACACAGGTAATCTGTGCGCCATTGTCTGCTGATTGCACGCTATAGAGCATTAACGTGGAACTGTCGCTGCCGACGACACTGCCGTTCTTCTTCCACTGATAATGCAGCGGCGCGGAACCGGCGGCAGCGACACTAAAACCGGCATCCTGCCCTGCATAAACCGTTACATCCTGTGGATGCTGCGTAATTACAGGCTTACCGGCACCGGTACGATATCCTGTGTCGGATGAGCTAAAGCCGCTTGTTCCGCAACTATTCTTGGCTTTGACCCAGTAGTAGTAAGTTACATCTACCGTCGCACTGTAATCGTCATAAGGCGAAGCGCTATCATCCGCAAGGTAGCCGGCAGACCCTGAATCATTCGTCGTGTTGCGCCATATTTCGTACACTATCGCACCGGATACAGAATTCCAACTGACATCGACCTTGTCGCAGTATGTCCCATCCGTGGCCGATACGCCGGTAGGTGGAGAGGGAGCTGTCATCATCGTCAGTGTTGCATCGTTGCTTGTGGCAGAACCGCAGACATTTGAAACTATGCAACGATAGGAACCTGACTGCGTTGCCGAATAGCATGAAGATGTCGCACCGGATATATTACCGCCGTTGATTTGCCATTGATAGCTCAATCCGCTGCCCGAGGCGGTTACACAGTATTGCTGGGACTGCCCCTGACAAATCGTAAGTGTTGGCGGGCTGGGTTGGCCGGTGATAACAGGTGCAGATATTACCGTCAGTGCCACGCTGTTACTTGTAACCGAACCGCAGACATTTGAAACCACGCAACGATAGGAACCTGACTGCGTTGCCGAATAGCATGAAGATGTCGCACCGGATATATTACCGCCGTTGATTTGCCATTGATAGCTCAATCCGCTGCCTGACGCGGTTACACAGTATTGCTGGGACTGCCCCTGACAAATCGTAAGTGTTGGCGGGCTGGGTTGGCCGGTGATAATAGGAGGTGAGGGCACTATCCCGAAAACCGCCCCGTGCTGCGTCCAGGTATAGCCGCCATAACTTACACTATCTATGTTATACCAGGCGGTGCCTGCGCCGGACCAGCCCAGGTCGAGATGAATCTGGTTGCCGTTACGATACCCATCGCACACCACAGCGTGCCCGTCGCTCCAGTCGGATTGCCACATCGCATAGAAGATGGGGTTGTTGGCTCCTATGTCAATCGCAATTTTGCTGTACCAAGCAGAACTACTATAACCCGACTTCCATTCGTAGGCCCCGCATGTGTAGCTAAAATAATTCTGAAGGACAGAAGGCACGTCGGAAGGATAAGCACTCGTCTCGCTTGCTTCGAAATCAGAACTGAGCGCGACGGCACAATGATAAATCAATTGTCCGACGGCCTGTTTTTGCGCTAGCGGACTCGTGGGGGATACCGAAGAGGGCATATTAGACCAGTTATAGTTCCCAATACCGGCGTCGCTGATAGAGTAGGTACCCTGGCATGAACCTGCGTTGTCAGTATAGGTGTAATTTGCAGCCACGCTGACGGGGCTGTTGTGATATCGCAGTACCTGGGCTAGGGCGGTCGCAGTGCATCCGGCATAGGCCCGTCCGCCCGGTCCGCCGCTGGCCGAAGGGCAGTAGTAATTGTAAGGATCGTTCTGGTTCCAGGTGGTTGTCAGAATAGCTGTGCCCGCAGCAGCGCTCGTGAAAAATTCCGTTAAGGCCTGGGGGTTGTTCTGTGGGGCCAGAAGTGCGTTCCACTGTTTGGAGCATTGCGTATCCATCGACGCTGTCTGCGCCGGCGACAAAGATAAATAAGTCAGATCCTCAAGTAGTTCCGTCTCGATTACAGTCCTGAAACCGGGCGGCAGCTTTTCAAAAGAACCGTCTTCGCTGTAGAGCTTGACTGGCGGGGCGTGGTCATCCGCTGACAGCAAGATATATCCCTGTGGTTCCAGTCGTACGACATAACCCAGCAGTGTGTCTGCGGTTTGCAGCGGCTCAATATCCCGAATTTTCATCGCAGAACTGCCCATCGCGGTTCGTGTCTGCGCTTTGGCCGGCTCGGTGGTGGGATATCGCAATACAAGAAAAGTCTTCGCCGCCACCCCCGTCTGTTCCACAGTTATCGGTGCCGCATAAATGATGCTGCTGATGAGGACGATTAGCACTGAAGCAAGGAATGACTTTTTCGCTGACATTTTTAACCCTCCTTAACCGGATGCGTTCTTATGAAAAGCAGTTTTAGCTGATAAAACCGCTAACCAATACAGCCCTTGAGGTTTGATAACCATTCTCCCGTTCCTTAAACGGCCGTTTAGATGGGTGCGATACAATCCACATCCGCCGATTATGAAGAACTTATAAGGGGAAGTTGACACACATCAGGCCATTTGTCAAGATAATTCCCAATCTTTTTAGGATTATTTTCTTCAGCCCAAAGTCAGACCAAAGCGAACTGTTGTCCGACAAAAGACAACTGCTACTCTAAGGGCTGGCGGGCGGTAATGGCATCTGAAAGCATACGGGAGTTGGCGTATTCGAGGGTTGTTCCGGTGGCGAGGCCGCGGGCAAGGCGGGTGATTTTAACGCCTGTGCCCTTGAGGAGCGAACTGATATAAAGGGCGGTACCGTCGCCGACCATATTGGGATTGGTTGCCATAATAATCTCCTGCATCCCCCCTGCTTTGACGCGCTCGACGAGTTTATCAATGGTGAGGTCAGCCGGCTCAATGCCGTCTAATGGTGCGATATGTCCGCCCAGAACATGGTAAACCCATTTGCACTGGCCTGTTTTTTCAAGGACGATGACGTCTTTGGGCTGTTCGACGACGCATATCCTGGTTTTATCACGGCGGGTGTCGGAGCAGATGGGGCAAGTATCGGTTTCGGCAAAGTTATAGCAGATTTTGCACTGCTTGATTTTGGTTTTGACATCGCTTATGGCCTGGGCGAGAGCAAGGGCATCGGCGGGTTTGGATTTGAGGATATAAAAAGCGAGCCGTTCGGCGGTCTTAGAACCAATACCCGGAAGGTGGGCCAGTTCCTCAATCAGTTTATTAACGGTTTCAGTATAGCCGGTCGTCATAAATTCCCACAAAAAGTTTTCACCGCAGAGTTCGCAGAGAACACAGAGATTTTACCATAGAAACGCAAAGGCACAAAGTCATTTATGATTGCCACAAAGCAGCATTGGGCTATTCACTGCGGAAGATTCAAAAGAACCGTTCTGCTAATTTGTAAGTCAGTGCTGCTATCACTGCGGAAGCCGGAATGGTTAATATCCATGCCCAGACTATCCGGCCGACCACGCCCCAGCGGACGGCGCTGAGCCGCCGCAGCGACCCCACTCCCATAATCGCCCCAGTGATAGTGTGCGTGGTGCTAACCGGAATGCCTAAGACGGTTGAAAATATCAAAGTTATAGCGGCGCTGGATTCGGCGCAAAAGCCATCCACCGGTTTTAGTTTTGCCACTTTCTGCCCCATCGTTTTGACAATCCGCCAGCCGCCGAACATCGTCCCAAGAGCAATAGCGGCATGGCAGAGGAGCACTATGGCTAAAGGAATATGAAATGTCTTGCCCAGCAGGCCGGCACTGAAAAGCAAACTGGCGATAATGCCCATGGTTTTTTGCGCATCGTTGCCGCCGTGCCCTATGCTATAGGATGCGGCTGAAAGGAACTGACCTTTGCGAAAAATATTGTCAACCTTCCGAGGTGTGGTTTTTCGGCAGGCCCAGTAAACGATGCCGCCGAGAAACCATGCTAATAAAAGCCCCACCACCGGCGCGATGAATATGAATGTAACCGTTTTCATAATTCCCTGCCAGACCAGGGCCTGCGGCCCCGTCTTGACCAGCGCCGCGCCTATCAGCCCGCCGATGAGAGCATGAGAAGAGCTGGTCGGCAGCCCAAAATACCAGGTAATCACATCCCAAACGCAGGCACCGACAAGCGTCCCGAAAATAATCCTCTGGTCCACAATGGCAATATCGATAATGCCTTTGCCCATGGTATTTGCAACATGGAGGTTAAGGAGCAGAAAGGCGATAAAATTAAAAAACGCCGCCCAAAGCACAGCGTATTTCGGACGCAGAACGCGTGTGGAGACAATCGTGGCAATAGAATTGGCTGAGTCGTGAAAGCCGTTTAGAAAATCAAAAAGAAGCGCCAGAAGGATTAGAAATAAAATGCTCAACGTCATAGTCAGGCCTGTTTGACCATAATAGAATCAACGACATGGGCTACATCTTCGCAAACGTCCAGCACGGTTTCAGCGTCCACATAAATATCTTTCCATTTTATCACCGCAATCGGGTCCTTCTCGGTCGCAAAAAGCTCCATCAGCACCTTGTCGCGCATTGTGTCACCGACATTTTCCAAACGATTGACCTCCACGCAGGCGTCAAAAACCACCTTGACGTTTTTGATGTTCCGCAGCCCCCCGATGGCCCGCGCCACGGCCTGCACTGATTGCTCAATCACCTCAGCGAATTCCACCAGGTTCTTGTCCACACCGGTGATATTATAAATTCTCATCCGGCTCACAATGGTATTTATCATATCGACGATGTCATCAATTTCCATCGTAAGAGCATGGATGTCTTCCCTGTCAATCGGCGTAATGAACGTCTTGTTCAACTGTTCGATAATCGTATGCGCCACGTCATCTGCCTGGTGCTCAATCGCCGACATTTTGCTCAGTGTATCCTCATTCACACCGTCGTTGGACACCACTTCTTTGAAAAAACGAGCCGCATCCACAGCGTAACTTATCTGCTTTTCAAATAACTCAAAAAAGTTGAAATCTCTTGGGAAAAACTTAGAAAACATTTACATCTCCTTTGGCGACAAAATTGTAACCCATTATTATGTAGCTTGAGCCAACCCGACCAATTAAAGGCTGCTGATACGAAATATACATTGATATCTTTATCTGCTTAAACAAGCATTCACAAACAGACCGTTGCTTACAATTCATCTAATCTGGCATTTCCAGTATTAAATGCTTGGCAACACAACCATTCTACATTAATATCACAATCTCTTCAGAATTGTAACCAGTTGAACATTGTTATGCAACATTTTTAAAGGATTTTGACCCTGTCATTTTAGTGTCCATTTCCGCTGATTAAGGGAGATAAAAAATGCGAGAAAGTTTTGAAGAACATATCAAAGGTTTGAATGCAGAGGTTGTCGCAATGGGCGAAATGGTGGCACTGGCTACCAGCCGAAGCGTCGAGGCGCTCGGCAGTCGTGATATCGAAAAAGCCGGGCAAATAATCAATGACGACCTGCTCATCAACAAGAAGCGATGGCAGATTGAGGAGAAGTGCATCAACCTGATTGCGCTTCAGCAGCCGGTGGCGACCGACCTGCGGGATATCATAGCTGTGCTGAATATCGTTACCGAGCTTGAGCGGATGGGCGATTACGCGGAAGGCATCGCCAAAATCGCCATTATGCTCGGCAACGAGCCGCTTGTAAAGCCGCTGATTTTTATACCTAAGATGGCGGAAAAGGCAAACAGTATGCTCAAAAGGAGTATGCAGGCCCTTGTAAACAAGGACGCCAAAATGGCAAGCGCGATTTGTAATGAGGACGATGAAGTTGACAAGCTTTACAACGAGGCATATCACGACCTTTTGATGCGGATGATTAATGACCCGAGTTTGGTGTCGAAGGTAACGCCTCTTATCTGGGCGACGCATAACCTTGAGCGAATCGCCGACCGCGTTACGAATATCTGCGAAAGGATTATTTTCCTCGCGACCGGTTCTATGCCGCAGGTAAATGTATCGAAGTACTGAGAATCAGGCGCAAAATTATTGGGCGTCTTCGATGTTGGTGATGGTGGCATCGAGGCCCATAATGACGGTTTTTACTGCGGGGTCGTTGATTATCTCATTTTGACGCTGGCTTTTTGTCTTGGCATTATCCGGCTGCGATTGACCATTCGAGGTACCTTCTGCCAATCGAAGATTGATACTGAGGAGCATACCGATTTTTCCCTGCAAAACCGATTTAATCTGCTCAAGCCGGCCATTGCTTTCGCACATCTGTTTTTGAACAGCCGAAGATGTGGGGAATTCAAGTGTTAAAGTGTTGTTCTCAAGCCGAACCGGCTCGGCACAGCTTAGTAATCCCGCGGTACCCGGGCCAAGGGCTTTAATAATATCCTGCCAGTTGTTTTTTATTGATTCAAGCCCGCTAATCAGCGGCAACCGCCCCTGCCCCGGAACAGTCGGTTGTTCGGATACAGCCGGGCGATGTTCAGTAGTTACTTTTTTTTTATCCTGCGGGGGATTTGATTGTGAAAACAACGAGTCAACATTGAGGAAATGCTCGCTCATCGCAAGGCGGAGTATGGTCGCTTCCAGAAGCGGCTTTGCGGATTCAGTATTTTTCAGCGACCAGCGAAGTTTTTCGAGGGTAGTAATGTTATAGACCAGCCCGGCTATGTCGAATTTTTCCGCGAGTTGCTCCGCTTGTTTTTTCTGCTGCTCGGTGAGAATCACAAGTTCGCTTTTGGCTCCTGCGGCTTTTATGACCATCAGGTCCCGCATATATTCGACGAGGGCGTCTGCAATCTGGACTTCGGTAAGGCCCGCGTTGGTCAACTCCCCTGCCGCGACAAGAGCGACCGAGGCATTTGAATCGCCTATGGCGGCAACAAGCCCGCAAACCTTTTCGCTGTTCGGGCAGCCGAGGTATTCCTCAAGCAGATTCGCCGAAAGCGGCTGAACTCCCGTGCTTATTAGCCGGTCAAGCAAACTGAGGGCGTCGCGCATCGAACCGTTGGCGAGTTTGGCAAGGGCGAGAATGAGGTCTTCTTCGTATTTGATTTTTTCCTGGTCGAGGACGGACTTGAGCTGTTTACTGATATACGCAGGTGATATATTTCTGAAATCGAACCGCTGGCAGCGAGATTGAATCGTCGGCAGCACCTTGTTGGGTTCGGTGGTTGCGAAGATGAATTTGACGTGGCTGGGTGGCTCTTCGAGGAGTTTCAAAAGAGCGTTAAACGCTTCGGTGGTGAGCATATGTACTTCGTCGATGATGTAGATTTTGAAGCGTGCACGAGCCGGCCTGTAAACTGCGTTATTGATTAGGTCGCGGATGTCGTCTATACGACGATTTGAGGCGCCGTCGATTTCGATAACGTCGATATCCTCACCGAGGTTTACAGCGAGACAGCTATCGCACTTGCAGCAGGGTTCAGCCGTAGGCCCGTCGGCCTTGAGACAATTGAGACATTTCGCCAGGATTCGGGCCATCGTGGTTTTGCCTACGCCTCGTGTGCCGGTGAAAAGATAGGCGTGGGCGACCCTATTGGTTTTTATGGCGTTTTTGAGCGTCTGCGCAATCGGCTCCTGGCCGACGACGTCATCGAAGGTCTGCGAACGATATTTGCGAGCTAATACAGTATAAGCCATATGCGATTTTCTATTTTCAATTTTCTATTTTCAATTTGCTGATTCTCAGCGTTTTTGTAGAAGACACGAAAAGAGAAGTCAACTCCCTGCCCTCATTTAATAAAGGAACAACTCGCGGTTGAGGGAGCAGCTTTTCATCAATAATAAATTCAAACCAAAAACAACTTTCGTCCGCTTCTTCCAGAACGATGTTCAATTTCGCGGCAAAACTTGCCCGTGACTGGGCAATACAGGCGGCTCGATAATTTGCTCCGACCGATGTGCCGCATCTTATTAACTGCATCTTAATGTGCCTTCCTAATGACGTATCCGGAAGCGCAAGAACAAGCTTAACGCAACGATGGGCAAAATCTTTAGTCCTTCTTTTTAATTCTTCACGGTCCATCGCGTCTAACAATAGAAAATATAAAATAATAAATGACAAAAAGATCGGCCGGGTTTGCCACGGCACGGCCAAACACCGCGTATGGCTGCTCGGTTCCCCGCCTGACCAGATTAACGGGTCGGTCTGCATGGGACCCGGCCGGTAAAAACGATTTCCTAATTTCCAATTTACTGTTCAGGCGCCTGCAGTATAACAAGTCAGCCGAAAATTTCCATAGTTTTCGCTTGAACAATCTGTGCCGAAAAGCTAATAGGATATTATGAATCGAATCAATAAAACCGGATATGGGAGACAGGTATGAAGGTAAGCATTGAGGATACCTGCACGGCCTGCGGGCTGTGCTGCGACACCTGCCCGGAGGTCTTCGAAATGGGCCCCGATAAGGCAGAACTTAAAATCGAGGACGTCCCGCCGGAACACGAGGACGCGGTGCAGCAGGCAGCGGACGAATGCCCCGTAGAGGCGATAGTCGTCGAATAAATCAGGATGACAGCTCCCGGCTTTTGTTGCGGGCGGCGGTCAGCGCATCGGCGAGCAATTGAGGGAAATTCTTTGCTGCGAAGACCTTCAGTGCTGCCTCGGTCGTACCGCCCGGACTTGTTACCTTGCGGCGAAGCTCGCTTGGGCTTTCGCTGAATTTATCACGCTCGGAGGCAAGCAGAGCGGCTCCTTTGGCGGTTTGCAGCACGAGGATTTTCGCTATTTCAGGGGGCAGCCCCATCTCACCCGCAATCCTTATCATTTCTTCCATCATCAGGAAAAAATATGCAGGTCCTGACCCGCTGACGGCTGTTACAACGTCTATCAGGTCCTCGTTATCGACGATTACCGCCTTGCCAATAGCTGAGAATATCCGCATTGCCTTATCCATCATCGGACGCGCCTTGTTGTTGGCGAACAGCGCGCTTGCCCCTTCACCTATCAACGCCGGGGTGTTTGGCATAACGCGGATTATGGGTTTATCGTTGAGTGCCGCGGCAATTTCGTCGATTTTTACGCCCGCCGCGATTGAGATAACAAGCGTGCTGTATCTAACGGTTGATTCAATCGCCAGCAGCACATTAGCCATATTCTGCGGCTTGACGCTAAGTATCAGGACATCCACCTGCCCGGCCAGTGCGGTGCTGTTGGACACCGCCTGAACGTGGTATTGCCTCGTCAGATACTCCAGGCGCTCGGACCGGATATCGTTGATAAAAATATACTTCGGCTTGCATATATTGGCGTTGATGACGCCCTTAATCAGGGCCTCCGCCATATTGCCCGCGCCGATAAAACCAATTGTGTCCATAATTCCTCCTTGCTGTAACCAAGGTCCGAATTATAATCTCTCATACAATCTCAAACACATAATAATAACACGTTTGCGGAGAAAAACAATGCAAAAGCAGGTAAGTTTCGAAAAAGCATACAAAACCAAATATCCCGAACAGATTGTCATTGTAGTGGCAAAGGATAAAAATGGCAAGGCCAATCCTGTCACCCTGGGCTGGACAATGATTGCCTCGTATGAGCCGGCGATGATGGCTATAGGCGTCTATAAGGGCCATTACAGCGTCAAATGTATCCGCCATTCGAAGTGCTTTACGATTGCGTATCCATCTTCCGATATGGCTAAAGCTGCCCTGTTTTTCGGCGAACACTCTGGCAGGGACACCGACAAATTTGCCCAGTTTAACACCAAGACCACACCCGCCAAAAAAATTGACTCTGTTTTGCTGACCGATGCAGTAGCAAATTTTGAATGTCGATTAGTTAAGCAGATTGCCACGGGCGACCATATTACCTTTGTCGGCCAGGTCGTCTGCGCACATATAAATAAAAAGCCCAAAAAACGCCTGTATTCACTCGGCACAGGGCACAAAGTCGGTGCGATAACCAATTCAATATGTTTTTGATTTCCCACTTTTGATATTTGGGCGTATGATGTTGCTATGCTTGTAAAAGGGCTTGTGCAGATATATACGGGGGATGGCAAGGGCAAGACGACCGCTGCCCTGGGGCTTGCTCTACGCGCAGCAGGCCAGAGTAACAAAGTCCTTATTTATCAATTCCTCAAACCCCCCTGCTTAAGTACCGGCGAACGCGTCGCATTATCATCATTGCCATCAATAAAAATCGAGTCGTTGGATATCCAATGGGATATGGCGAAATCACCCAAAGACCCCAGGGCAATATCGGCTGCCCAAACAGCCATTCACGAATCCCTTGAACACCTCACAAAATCGGCTATGAATCGTGAATTTGACGTTCTGATACTCGATGAGATTGTTTACTGTGTTTCAAAAGGACTGGCGAGTATTGAAGATTTGAAAAAGGTTATCGAGGGAAGGGACCCGCACGTTGAGATTATCCTTACCGGCCGAGGGGCAACACCCGAACTTATTGCCCTGGCTGATTTGGTCACAGAAATGAAAAACATCAAGCACCCGTTTGATAAAGGCACAGCCGCGAGACAGGGGATTGAGTTTTAGTGAGCTACAAGCGTACTTTATCCTGGAAACGCCGGGTTTGATTTTACGCTGGATTATGCTATAATGCCCTATCGGAGTCAAGGGTGATAAATGATGGTAACTGCAATAGGCAATATGGACACAGGCGGAATCCTGCTGATAGGCAATCCGGCATCAGCGGTTTTGGGAGGTATTCCGGCCGGCAAGCCCGCGATTCAGGTCTGCGGCAATATACATGACTGTATTGAAACCGCCCGAAAAACCAATTTCGCCGCAATCGCCGTGGTAATGAAAGGCACAGCGACCAATTTGCGAGACGGCCTCGCCCTGCTTAGAGAAAACACAAACGCGAAAATCCTTCTGCTTGCGCGGATGCATGAAGAGCCGGAAGCGATAAAACTGGTCGGCAGCAACGGAACTTCTCTGGCTGATGATTACCTAATCTGCCCGGTTCAAACAGAGCAACTTTACAATATCGTTTGTCGCGGCCCGCTTATGGCAGTGGCCGGAAAAGAACAGGCCGTTACCGACGCGACGCTTCTGGCAAAGATAAGCCGGCTGGAAAAACTGGCGACCGAGGACGATTTGACGGGCCTGAAAAACAGGCGTTATCTGTGGGAATTCGCAAAACAGATAATCGCTCGGGCAAAGAAAGATAACGGGCGAGTAACCATTCTCGTATTCGACATAGACGACTTCAAGCATTATAACGACATTTACGGCCACGCGGCGGGCGATGAGGTGCTAAAGCAGGCGTCGCTTTTAATGAGGCGATGTTGCCGAAGGCACGACATGGTGGCAAGATTGGGCGGCGATGAGTTCGCGGTGGTATTCTGGGACGACCCGTCCGCCGAAGGCGAGACCTCGCCAAAAGGCGGGCAATGTCCCCAGCCGACAGACGGCGGCGAGAGACGTTCATTCACTGCAGACCATCCGGGAGAAGTGATATTCATCGCAAAACGATTCCGCAGAGAAATTGAAAAGACCAACCTTCGGTTTTTAGGTCCGGACGGCAAAGGTGTGCTGACGATAAGCGGCGGGCTTGCAAGCTTGAACAGGGACGGTTCAACGACCGAAGAGCTTTTCGAGAAGGCGGACCAGGCACTTCTCGAAGCAAAACGTAGCGGTAAAAACAGGATTTACCTCGTGGGCCAGCCCGAAAACGACATCGATAAAATCGAATAACCGCCTTACGTCCCCAGAACAATGGTTTCGGTTTTACTAATGAGTTTATACCTGACGCCGCGCCAGCAAATCGTCCTGCCAAAAACCGAGGACAATATCAAAACAAGCATAAGCAGCGACCAGAGCCAGAACAGCGTAATATCGGCTATTGCAGCAATTTTCAACCTGGGCCAGTTCTCCGCGAGCAATTTGCTTGCCATACTTTGCCTGAGTATCGCCCTTGTCAATTGCGCGATAAAAAACAGGACCGGCACCGCGGTAAAAAGCCAAACGTAATGATTCTGCGTGATTCCGGCGTAAATCGCCAAGGCAGCCCCGCCCCAAAGCCCAAAAACGGAATATACCGCGTTGAACAAACCGAATGACCACATCTTCGGCGCGTAAACCTTCGTGATAACGAACTGCCTGCGGCCAAATTCGAATAATTTTGCCCAGGTGGTCGATTCCGAGGTGGCCACAAGACAGCCGGGGACAAACTCGACTTTTTTATGAGCGTCTTTCACGGCACAACTCAGCGAATAATCGTCGCTTACGGCCTTTTGCCAGAGCTTTTCAATGCTCAATTCCCTGAAGGTCTGCACCTGAATCGCCATTGACCCGCCCCAGGCGTGATTGAAAGGCGTGTTGCCCATAAGCTGGGCAATCTTGGCGTTTACGGCTGATAAGGCAAGCGTGGCAAGGTTGCCTGTCCTGGGAACAAACCATCGATAGCCGGTTGCCGCCCCTTTTGATTCAGGATGCCGAAGAGGATAGACCAGATGATGGAGCCAGGTCGGCTTGACGCAGATATCCGAATCCGCAAAGGCCAGCGTCTCAATATCTTTAGGAATTCGGCGATAAGCATACAGAAGATTATGGATTTTCTGGCTGCACTCCTGCCCAACCCCGGCAACAAGCACCTGGACGTCGCCGGCTTTTGTGCTCCAAGCCAATTTGTCCTTTAACCCGCGCAATTGCTCGTATGCGGGGTCGGCCTTGTCCTCTACTACAAACAACAACAGGTAATTTTCATAATCCTGCCTGTAAAACGAGGCGATGTTCTGCTCAAAATTCTCATCGAGGTTTTTGCAGGGAATAATCAGCGCGACGCGAGGCGCATAACGCTTGTGCTTCTTATCGTATTTGGCCAGCGCGAAAAAGTAATTTTTCAACGTCAGCGTTGAAAAAACCAATTGCGAAAATATTAGCATCAAGGCAATATAAAAATACCAGTCCATAGTGACGAATTATCATTTATCAATCATCATTTAGCAATCTCCGTGTCTCATTTTTTTTGATTATCGATGTTTGTCATTTATCCCTTGACTGGAATCGTAAATTGTAAATAATACCCTGATAAATGTCGTATGGGTCGGTGCCCGAGCGGCTAAAGGGAGCGGACTGTAAATCCGCTGGCGAAAGTCTACGGAGGTTCGAATCCTCCCCGGCCCACTTTTCTTTCGTATTTAGCCATATTTACATTTAATCGCTGTCCTGCGTCCCAACAGCCATAAATTGACAATATCCCCCAAATAAGGTAGAAGACGTGCTATGAACCTGATAGCCATAGACATAGGCAATACCAATATTGGCGTTGGGCTGTTTCTCAATGGTGAAGAGCAGTTCGTAAAGTCGGTACCCGGCGAAGCAAAAGCCGAGCTGACCGAATTGCTCAAATCAACCTGGGAAATGATACCCATCGCCAAACGCTCCAAAGAAGGCAAACGCGAAGGCACAATCGTCATAAGCTCCGTCAAACCCGCCTGGACGCAGGTCGTGCGCGACGTCGCAAAACAAACCCTCGGTGAGAATATACTGCTTGTGGGCAGTGAAATCCCCTTCCCAATCGAACTATCGATAGCAGAGCCGGATAAAGTGGGAACTGACCGGGCTTTGGCAGCGTCGGCTGCCTATGCGGTCGCGGAACACGCGGTCGCGGTTGCGGATTTCGGCACGGCCGTAACTATCGACCTTGTCGATGACCGCGGCGTATTTTGCGGCGGGGTTATCTTCCCCGGCTTTGAAATGAGCGCAAACGCCCTGCACAATGATACCGCTCAACTGCCAAAAGTAACGGTAACAAAGCCGCAGTGGCCCTTCGGCAAAAATACCGTCGAGGCAATTAACGCGGGCCTGTATTATTCGGCTGTCAGCTCATTGCAGGAAATAGTCAGGCGATACGCCGAAGTGATTGGGACCTGGCCCCAACTGGTTATCACCGGCTCAGGCGCGAAACTGATTAAAGATGACTGCGACTTCGTTGATAACTACGTGCCAAACTTAGTCATCAAAGGTATCGCCCTGGCCTATAAAAAATATATCGAAACGAAAGAATAATTGGTTGCCGTATGTCTGTATTCGCAGCGGTAATGACCGGCAAAGGAACAGGGGCTATCGCCACGATACAACTTTATGGCGATTCGGCGGCGGATATCCTCAAACAAATACTCCCCCCTCAACCACAAAAACCTGTGGAATTCACGACAGGTAAAATTTTATTAGCTATTATCAAATCGGGTGATAAAACAATCGACCAGGTAACAATCGGCTGTGAAAGCAACAACACATACGCCATCAACTGCCACGGCAATCCGCTAATTGTCGAAGAAATTATGCAATTGCTCCGCCAATATGGCGTTGAATTACTGACAGCAGAGCAATTTCTTTGCAAAATATCAGCCGAAAACAACACCATCGCACTCGAAGCCAAATTGACGCTGCCAAAAATCAAAACACTCGAAGGCACGCGAATCATCCTCAATCAAATCGATGCGGGCATTACGGCTTCGGCAAAAAACTGGCTGCAAAACCCGTCTGAAAAAATCGCTGCTGAAGCACAAAAAATTATCGACAAAAGCAAAATCGCAAAATTTATCGTTTTCGGTTGTCGAATTGTCCTCGCAGGTCCGCCCAACACAGGCAAAAGCACGCTGCTCAATCATCTCTGCGGCAGACAAAAAGCGATTGTCGCGGACATCAAAGGCACAACGCGCGACTGGGTCTCGGCAAATTGTCAAATCGGCTCATTAGCCATCGAACTGATTGATACGGCCGGGCTGGATGATAAATTCGCATCCGACATTGATAAAGCTGCCCAACAGAAAGCGACTGAACTCATAAATCAGGCGGATATCGTTCTATTGGTCCTCGACAACAGCGAACCAGCCAACCAAATCGATAAATCCTTCACAAATATACTGGCCAACAAAAAAGTCCTGGTCGCCCTTAATAAATCAGATTTACCCTTCGTAACGCAGTGTAGAACGGGCCTGCCCTGTTTACTCAATATGGGCAACCTGCCGGACATAGTTAGTATCAGCGCAAAACTTGGATCGGGAATCGACTATCTTTGCGACGAGATTCAGCAATTAGCTGGCATTGAAAATTTTGACCCGAATCAGCCGGTTTGCTTTACCCCACGCCAAGAGCAACTTTTGACTCAACTGTCGAAACCCAAATCAAAAGAAGCCACCGACTCAATCATCACAGAGTTGTTATCCGGCCCGCTGAATGTATAATCAGCCGATATGACCACAAGCAGCGACAATTTGACGCCGGCGATGAGGCAATTTTCTCAGTTCAAGCAGAAGTACCCGGACTGCATACTCTTTTTCCGGATGGGCGACTTCTACGAAACTTTCTATGAGGATGCCAAAACCTGCTCGAAAGTCTTGGGACTGACGTTAACCAGCAGGGATAAGGGCAGCGATAACCCCGTCCCGCTTGCGGGCGTTCCCTGGCACGCCGTCGATGGCTATCTGCGAAAAATGCTTCAGGCGGGCTACAAAGTCGCTGTCTGCGAACAAATCGAAGACCCGAAGACCGCCAAGGGCTTAGTCAAACGTGACGTTGTTCGAGTTGTTACGCCCGGAACGCTGACAGACGACATCCTGCTGGAGGCAAAACAGGATAACTTTTTAGCGGCGGTCTGGCAGACAAATTCAGCATCCGCTATAAGCTGGGTCGATATCTCAACCGGGCATTTTTTCGCCCAGCAGCTTGGCGAGGACGAATTGCTCGATGAAATCGTGCGATTGTCCCCTGCCGAGTGCCTCCTGCCCGACAGGCGAGGCGAATTATTCGAGGCACAGGCGAAAAAACTTGCCAAAGGTATAAGCGAACTCACCGGTGCGACGGTTACACAAAGGCCAAGCTGGTATTTCGACCCCTATCAGGCAAAACAACGGCTGCTAAAACACTTCGGAACCGCCACACTTGAAGGTTTCGGAATCAACGATACCGATGGCGCGGTCATCCCCCCTGCCGGTGCGTTAATCGAGTATCTTAACGAAACACAAAAAACCGCGCTGGCGCATATCTCAAGTATTAAAAAAATCAGCCGAAAAAAATCCCTGCACATCGATTACACCTCGCTGCAAAGCTTGGAGGTATTGCGCACGATTCGCACCGAAGGCACAAAAGGGACATTGCTCGACTGCCTCGATTCGACGCTGACGCCGATGGGAGGCAGGATGTTCCGCAACTGGCTTTGCAGGCCGTTGTGCGAGTTATCGGCTATTGAATTGCGTCAGGACGCTGTTGCTGAATTGAAAGACAGCGACAACCAACTCATTGAAGTCCGCAAATTACTTGGCGATATTGCCGACCCGGAGCGAATCGCCGCACGTATCGCAACCGCAAGGGCATTGCCGCGAGACCTTGTCGCGTTAGCCCGCACATTGCGCCAAATACCCAAACTGCGTCAAACTCTGGGGCAATTCAGCGCCAAACTGCTCCGCGATTTGACAGGCCGATGTGACAGTATGGATGAACTGGCCGATTTGCTGGATTCTGCGATTGAACCCAATTGCCCGCTGCGCCTGACCGATAGCGGCGTCATACGCGCTGGCTTCAACAAGGAACTCGACGAATTGCGCTCAATCTCACGCGACGGCCAAACATGGCTTGCAGCATACCAGAAACAGCAAATCGAACGAACCGGCATCGACAAACTCAAGGTCGGCTTCAACCAGGTCTTCGGCTATTACATCGAAATCAGCAGAGCAAACGCCGACAAAGTCCCCGCCGATTACGTCCGCAAGCAGACAATCACCAACGCTGAAAGATATATCACCGATGAACTGAAAAAATACGAGACCCGCGCCCTCGGCGCAGAAGAAAAAGCCCTTGCTATCGAGCAAAAACTTTTCGAAGAGGTGCGAATTCAGGCGGCTCAATATATCCCGCGCCTTCAGAAACTGGCGGACACAATCTCACAATGCGACTGTCTGGCCGGTCTCGCCCATATCGCCAATCGCCGCGGCTACATCAGGCCCAGATTGACAACCGATAACGACCTTCTCATACAGGACGGCAAACACCCCGTCCTCGCGGAAATGTTAGGCGCGGAGTTTGTCCCCAACGATATCTCGCTCGGCGTCAAAGAATGTCATTCCCGCGAAAGCGGGAATCCAACTTCTGGCGATGTAATGATTATCACAGGCCCCAATATGAGCGGCAAAAGCACCTATATAAGGCAAACCGCCCTGCTGGTCCTTATGGCTCAGGCCGGTTCGTTCATCCCCGCCAAAGAAGCGACCATCGGCCTCGTTGACCGCATCTTCACCCGCGTCGGCGCATCCGACGAGCTAATCCGCGGCCAATCCACCTTTATGGTCGAAATGACCGAAACCGCAAACATAATCAATAACGCCACATCGAAATCCTTGGTCGTCCTCGACGAAGTAGGCAGAGGCACAAGCACCTACGATGGTTTGTCTCTCGCCTGGGCAATCACCGAACACATCGCTAACAAAATCAAATGCCGAACTCTTTTCGCAACGCACTATCACGAATTGACCGAGCTCTCGGAATTATTTGCCAATATCAAAAATTGCAACGTAGCCGTCCGCGAATGGATGGATGAGGTGGTTTTCCTTCACAAGATTTTGCCGGGCGGCACGGATAAATCCTACGGCATTCACGTCGCTAAATTAGCCGGCATCCCAAAATCAATCCTCGAACGCTCGAAGGAAATCCTGGCCGAACTTGAAACCACCTTCCAGAAAGAGGCCTCCGGCTCACACCTTGCCAAAAACAAAACCAAAAAGCCCGACGCCGACACCCTCTTCGTCCAGAAACACAAATCCGTCCTCGACAAACTCGCCTCTGTCGATGTGAATAATCTGACGCCGATTGAAGCGATAAATCTGCTTAATAAAGTTAAGGATGAAATCAGGAAAGCAGATAACGACCGCCAAACTTTTTTGATGTAAATAGTATGAGTGAACTCCGAAAAATCAGGCGAATGATGGCTTCGCTGAATGAACCGAAGAAATTCAGAACGAGGTTAAAGCCCCTAGATATCCTTTTAATCATCGGCTTAACTCTGTTAATCCCCGGCATAATTGTGGGAGTATTCAACTATCTATACTATACTGGTGGCAGACCGGAGCACATTTTCAATTGGCATACAGGGACAGAGTATGTTCCAGCAGAACCGCCCGGAGACCCCGCCCGTAAAGCCAATACTATAATTGGCGCTATTGTGGCGGGCGCAGGTCTTTTCTTGTCTGCATCAGCTTTGATTGCAAAATTAGTGTTTAAAAACTCCAGACAGAAACTCAACACTTAACACTAAACACGGAGCGAAGCGACGAGCCCGCTTCGGAAACTCAAAGCTTTTTTCGTATTTTCAATCATCCGTTCTCCGCCGCCTTGCGGCCCGCCAGAGCGCCTGTTGACCATGCAATTTGAAGATTATATCCGCCGCAGGGGCCGTCAACATCGATTGTCTCACCGGCAAAATATAAGCCGGGGCAAACCTTGGATTGCATCGTCGTCGGGTCGATTCCGGCTGTGCTGACGCCGCCATTTGTAACAATCGCCTCATCAATCGGCTTTGTTGCTACAATCGGGACAGGCAGCTTTTTCAGCAAATGAATCACTTTTTTTCGCTGCTCTTTTTTCAACTGGCTCGCGTTTGTCTCGGTGATTCCCGCCAAAGTGCAGATAAGCCCGCCAAGTTTTTTGGGGGCCAGCTCGAAAAGAACGTTTGCGATGATTTTTTTGGAATATTGCGAAAGCTGTCCCATCAGGTATTTTTCGAGTTGTGATTCATTCATCGATGGAGCGATATCAATAGTCACTTCAACCGGCCTCTGGGCGGGCAGATAATCAACAAGCAATCGGCTTAAATCAAGAACAGCCGGCCCACTTATGCCGTCGTGAGTAAAAATCATCGGCCCGCTGACACTGACCTTCCTGCCCTGAGCGGAGTCGAAGGGCTTTTTATTCACTATCGCAGATATTGTAACGTTATCGCGTGAAATCCCCGCCAGTTCAGCGAACCATTTTTCAGTCGAGACAAGCGGCACAAGCGCAGGTCTCGGCTCGATTATTGTATGCCTTAAGGATTTCGCTAATTTATAGCCATCGCCCGTCGAGCCGGTAGCGGGGTAACTCATTCCGCCCGTGGCGATGATCACTTTTGGAGCCGACGTAATTTCACTCCCGGCAAAAACCGCGAAGCCGTCGCCTCGCTTTTCGATTCCCCCAACCCCCCTGCCAAATATAAACTGCACGCCGAATTTATGGCATTGCCCCAACAAGGCATCTCGAACGTCGCCTGCTCGCTCGCTAACAGGGAACACACAGCCCTGTTCACTTGCCTCGGCATAGCGAAGCGAAGCCGGGTCGACTTTGGTCTCGATACCAATCTGGCTGAAAAATTCGCGTGTCGCATCAGATGAAAATTCGTGCAGACAATGCCGTAGGAACCTCCCCCGTTTGCCATACACTCGAACGAAATCATCAACCGTGCCCGTATGAGTGATATTGCACCTGCCCCCGCCCGTCAAAAGCAGCTTCCTGCCCGGGACCTGGTTTTTTTCTATCACCACCACCGTCGCTTTGCTTTGCGCCGCGAATATCGCCGACATCAGCCCCGCCGGCCCTGCTCCGATTACACAAACGTCTGTTTTCATAGTGGCGATGAGTTTAGCCGAGCATGCCTGTTGTGTCAAAGACCGCTATTGCAATTCAGCCCGCTACGCATAGGATAGCAGCAAAAATTATGCCCCTGAACCCAAAAAATTTATACGTAACCGCACTACTTTCGACAGCCATAGCCGCAATTGCCTCTGCCGGCGATAAACCGCAAGACAAGCCCACATTATACGTCGCGACTAATGAACCGAATCACCGGATGGTTAAAGCCGATGAGGTAAACCTGCCCCGAACCGACGGCTTGAATATCGTCATCGCGACGCACGGGTGGATTGAAAGAGAACAATGGCCTAAGAATTTGGCCTTTGATATCAGGGACAAGGTTGACTCAAACGAATGGGTCTGCGGCTGGTTCGACTGGCGAAACGAGGCAAGGGTCGTCAATCCAAGGGACGCGGCACATTTCGCACGCGATACAGCCGGTAAAATGCTGGCGGAGCAGATTCTGAAAATATCGAACAACCCGCGGCACGTTCATTTAATCGCTCATTCCTCCGGCTGCTGGGCTATAACCGAGGCGGCCAAAATCATCGCCCAAAAGACAAACGCGGACATTCACCTGACGTTTCTCGATGCCTATGTCCCGTTGGGCTGGGACGCAAACTCACTTGGGGACATACAGGCCAAACCAGGCAAAATTTACTGGGCCGACCACTATCTTACACAGGATATTACGCTTGATGTTACCTATTGCCGACTCGCCCACGCCCATAACGTCGATATTGGAGATATCACCCCCGGCCTTAAAGACCACAGGTTCCCGTTTCACTGGTATCCTGCGACAGTCATTGGCAAATATGACCCGAATGATAAATATGCCGGCGAAAAACTGTATTACAAATCAGGCAATTTCGAATACGGCTTCGCCCGCTCACTCGAAGCTGGGAAAGCAAATTGGGAAGCATCCTTGAAACTGCCGACAGGTAACAACATCTTAAAATTAGCAAAACCTAAAGAACACTTCGACCCCTTCGGCTGGTTATTCAAAAACAAATCAAACTGACCGGCAGCAGACATTGGCAATTCGGCGGCCCCTTTGTTATAATCCTGTTTTTCTGAGATTTTTATAATAATCGAATTACTGAGGACATTATGGCAAAGCTGGCAAAACTGGACGACATAGTATCACTGTGCAAAAGGCGTGGTTTCATATTTCAATCGAGCGAAATCTACGGCGGCCTCGCAAGCTGCTACGACTACGGCCCATTGGGCGTTGAATTGAAAAACAACGTCAAAAAGGCCTGGTGGAAAAGCGTCGTCCAGATGCGCGACGACGTCGTCGGTCTCGATTGCAGCATCCTTATGCACCCGCTCGTCTGGAAGGCCTCGGGCCACGCCGACCACTTTGCCGACCTTGTCGCCGAATGTAAAAAATGCCACGTCCGCACACGTGTTGATCACCTGAAAGACAAAGCAAACGATTCCGCACAGGAACATACCGAGCACGTCGCGATTGTCCCCGGCGAAAAACAGGACTTGAGCAAAAAGGTCTGCCCCTCCTGCGGGTTCGTAGGCAATTTCACCGAACCAATGCCTTTCAAATTAATGTTTGAAACCCAGATGGGCGCAAACGTCGAGGATTCAATGACGCTTTATCTGCGTCCCGAAACCGCCCAGGGAATCTTCGCCAATTTCCGAAACGTCCTCGATACCACAAGAGTCAAAATACCCTTCGGCATTGCCCAAATCGGCAAAAGCTTCCGCAACGAAGTTACGACCAAGGCGTTCATTTTCAGGACGCGCGAATTCGAACAGGCCGAGCTGGAATTCTTCTGCGAGCCGGGAACCGATGACAAATGGTTTGAGCACTGGAAAGAACAGCGTTTCAACTGGTATTTGAATCTCGGCATCAAAAAAGACAACCTGCGTTTTCGCGAACACGAAAAAGACGAACTCGCACATTACGCCAAGGGCTGCGTCGATGTCGAATATAAATTCCCGTTCGGTTCAGGCGACTGGCAGGAATTAGAAGGCATCGCCAACCGCACCGATTACGACCTTCGCCAGCACCAGCGCGGCATGCGCACGCTCAATGCCTGGTATGAAACCAAGGGCGACCTGTCGAAGATAAAACTAAAGGAAGAGGCCGAGGACTATCTCAAAGGGCCTCTGTCATATTTCGACGACGAAAAGAAAGCTCGGTTTATCCCCTATGTAATTGAACCGAGCGCAGGTATGGATAGAAGCACGCTGGCGTTTCTCGTTGACGCCTATGATGAAGAGGAAGTCCGCGGCGAGACGCGAAACGTCCTGCGCTTCTCATCGGCTATCGCGCCGACAAAAGCAGGCATATTCCCGTTAGTCAATAAAGACGGCATGCCTGAAACCGCCCGTAATATCTTCAACGACCTCAAGGGACGTTTCAACTGCGTTTACGACGAAAAAGGCGCAATCGGCAGACGTTACCGCAGGCAGGATGAGGCAGGCACGCCCTTCTGCATCACCGTCGATGGCCAGACCGCTCAGGACCAGACCGTTACCGTTCGCCAGCGAGACTCGATGGAGCAAATCCGTGTCGCAACCGACCAGTTAAAGGCCTTCTTGCGTGATAAACTGGATATGTAACAGACCGATGACGTTTATCACGACGCCTAATTCAGGTCTTTTGTTGCCAATTTGTGTGTAATCTGTTAAAATATAAAGTATGAAACAAAGCATTTGGCATGACAGGCAGCAGGAAACTATTGAGGCCAAAACCCTCTGGTTTCGGTCATTATCTATGGCCGAACGAATGGAGGTGTTCTGCAGTATTACCGATTTGGCCCTGTCAGCCAATCCTAAGCTGAAGGATCGAGTACATGCTCAACCGACTACAGGACGTGTTCAGGTTTTTTCAGCAGCACGAAGTTAAGTACGTTATCATCGGTGGAATTGCCTCTGTGCTGCATGGTGTTCCTCGCGCAACTTTCGATTTGGACATTTTAATCGAAGCCACTGCCGAAAACGTTCAGCGTCTTTTAACGGCTATGGAGAATGCGGGGTTTGGCTCGGCAACAATGACAAACGTCAAAGACGTTTTGGCAAATGAGATTACGGTATTCAACGACCGTGTCAGAATTGACGTGCAGACGCGCACTCCCGGTATCTCTTTTCAGGATGCCTGGAACCGCCGAAAAACAATAACCTACAACGGGCAGAAGTTTTTTATTCTCTCTAAGGAAGATCTCATCAGGTCCAAACGGGCCTGTGGACGTGATATTGATATGGAAGATATTCGCCTGCTGGAACTGCCCGATGACGGACAGGCAAACAACTCAAAGTAAAATGGACTTGTCCGCCGAAGGAGAATTTACACTGTTTATAATTTATTTCTCTGTGGCCTCTGTGGCTAAACATTTTTTTGTTCTCTGTGGCCGAAAATGATTCTCGACCGAATCGACAACACTCGCTTGTACATCGGTCTGCACGCCGGCTTCGCAAAGGCGTTTGAGATTCTCACGGATAAAACCTTGGCAAAAAAAGAAGATGGCAAATACGCCGTAGATGGCGAGAAAATCTACTACACCCTCCAGCGATATACAACCAAACTGCTAAGCGAAGGCAAACTCGAAGCCCACAGAAAATATATCGATATCCAATTCTTGTTAGAAGGCCAGGAACTCCTCGGCTACGCACCATTGAAAGGCCTTACAATCGCCGAAGTTTACAACCCCCAAAAAGATATTGCCTTTTTCAATACGCCAAAGGAAATCACAAAAGTCAAACTCGAACCGGGCCTTTTCTGCATCCTCTTCCCCGACGACGCCCATCTTTCCTGCCTTCAACTCGCCGGCCCTACCGAAGTCCGAAAAGTGGTGATTAAAATTCAAATTTAAGGAATAGCAATATGAAAAAACTTTATCTTTCAACTACGGACAAGAAAATCTTCGGTGTTTGTGGCGGAATAGCTGAAACGTATGACATCGACCCCACCATCGTTCGGCTGGTGTTTGTATTCCTCACCCTCGTAACATTCGTAGTGCCTTTGATAGTAACATACATCGTCGCCGGGATAATTATGCCCCGTAAACAGTAACACGACTCTTTCGTTACTGTCATTCCGGGCTTGACCCGGAATCCAGATAAAAACTATGGATTCCCGCTTCCGCGGGAATGACACCCTGCATCCTGAGAAATTACCCTACTTGTATGACTTCATAAAATCCTGCTCTTTGAGCCAGTTAATCAATTCATCTGCCAATTTGCGGTCTTCCGCAACTCGCGGGTGGTTCATCGCGTGGTATTTGAAAACGAAATGGCTTATGTCTTTGTCGCCCGATTCAAGCTGAGTAACAACATCTTTCCACGCCCGGCCAAAAAATTCATTGTGCGTTTCCTCATACATACCGCCCAACAGAACGATATGGGCTTTCGGGTAAGCAGCGCGGATTTCACGCACAAGCGAAACATAACCATCAGTAAATTTCGCCGGAAACGGCTGGTTGTGAGTCCGGGTAAATCCCTCATCGTTATTGCCTAATTTCACAAAAACAACATCGGGAACCCACGCGTTCAGGTCTGCGACCGCTGATGACGCCTTCGGGTAGATGCGATTCCACATCTCGCCCGCCTTCACATCGACGTAGCCGGTGATAATCCCCATCCCGCTGACGGCGATATTCCGGTGGTCCGCTGAGAACGCCTCCGCTGTCATCGCCGCGTAGCTAAGCATCCCGTTGTGCGTTCGTCGGTTATCCCACTGGTCATTGCCATCGTCCTCATTGCACGCCCCGGCAGTCACCGAATCGCCGAAAAACTCCATCTTCAGCTTATAAACAACCGGCGCAGGCAGCCATACCTTAGCTCCATCGCCAATCTGTATGCCATTAAAATGCACTGAACCCGCGCTCGCCTCGCTGCGTTTTGAGAGCACCAGATGATGACGTCCCGCGCCAAGGCCCGTAAAGGTCGTCCCCTTCGTCGGCATCCCTGCGTTGACATCTACAATCGAAGTCGAGTTATCAATTTGCGCGTTAAAATAGGTTTGCCACGTCGGCCGGTCAAAAAGCAGCGTCAGCGTATCGCCTTCGAAATCGATACTGATTCTGCTCGCCTGCCAGACAACAACCGGCGAATTTATGTCATTAAAATCAAATCGCCCTTCATAGCGGAAACATTTGTCCGAGGCAGAAATCGTTTGTACCCCGTAAGTCGGCGCAGTTAAGCACCCGGCCAGGAGTAACACACCCATTATTAAAGTCATTCGCGTTTTCATATACGCAATTGGATACCAGTATCCCGTAATCTTGTCAACTGCAACTTAAAATATGTGCTTTGCGGCAGGCGTCACACGGTGTATATTCTATTCCCTGATATGGCCATTGAAAAAGGAATTGATAATGAGCGATAACAGAACACTTATAATCCAGTTGAAAGATTTTGCGGGTCAGCAGGTAACATTATCCGGCTGGGTATATCAGGCGCGTTCCAGCGGCAAGGTGCAGTTCATCATCCTCCGCGACGGTTCAGGCCTTTGCCAGTGCGTCGTCGAAAAAGGCAAAATCCCCGACGATGTCTTTGACAAGCTCGAACATCTTGGTCAGGAATCATCGCTTACAATAACAGGCCTCGTCCGAAAGGAAGACCGCAGCGTAGGCGGCTTCGAGCTGGCCGTCACAAACGCCCAGGTCATCCACGCCACAACCGATTACCCCATCACACCAAAAGAACACGGCGTCGATTTTCTCCTTAAGCACCGCCATTTGCACCTTCGCTCGCAAAGGCAGTGGTGCATCGGCAAAATCCGCCACACGGTCATCGACGCCATAAGACGATTCTTCAACGATAATGGTTTCACTCTCGTCGATACCCCCATATTGATGTCCGCGGCGGGCGAGGAAGAACAATCGCTTTTCGAGGTCGATTACTTCGGCAGCACCCTGTTCCTGACACAAACCGGACAATTGCACCTCGAATGTGCCGCCGCGGCCTTCGGCAAGGTCTATTGTTTTGGACCTACCTTCCGCGCCGAAAAAAGCAAGACGCGCAGACACCTCACCGAATTCTGGATGGTCGAGCCCGAAGTAGCGTTTATCGATTTGCCAGGCCTGTTGGAACTCGCCGAAAATTTCGTCTCTAATATCGTCTCCCGTGTCCTGCAGGATAATAAACCTCAGCTTGAAGCATTAGGTGCGGATATCGCAGGCCTCGAAAACATCAAACCCCCCTTTTACCGATTGACTTACACCCAGGCGGTCGAAATCCTCAGGGGCGAAAAAACCGTCAAATTTATGGCTGAACAACTTACGCAATTGAAACAACAGAAAGAAACTATCGAAAAACGAATCGCCCAACTCGATACTGAGCAGGCAGGCCAAATCAAGCAGTGGAAACGCGATAAAAACGCCGCCGAACTGATTGCCCTCCGCAGCGACCTCGACGAAATTAACATCAGAATCGAAAACAACCCAAAACACGCCAAACTCGCCGCCGAATTTCAGTGGGGTAAAGACCTCGGCGGCTCCGATGAAACAATAATCTCAATGATGCACGACAGGCCCGTCTTCGTAACGCATTACCCCAGAGAAGCTAAAGCGTTTTATATGAAGACCGACCGCGATAACAACAAAGTCGTGCAGAACTTCGATATGCTCGCCCCCAAGGGTTTCGGCGAAATCATCGGCGGCTCCGTCCGGGAAGACGACCACGCTCTGCTTCTCAAACGTATCGACGAAATGGGCCTCAAACGCGAAAACTACGACTGGTACCTCGACCTGCGAAAATACGGCTCCGTCCCCCATGGCGGCTTCGGCCTCGGCGTCGAAAGAACCGTCGCCTGGCTCACAGGCGAATCGCACATCCGACAGTGCATCCCATTCCCAAGAATGATGGACAAGGTCTATATTTAACTAAAAGTCGATGGAACCCTGGACGATACAAAAACTGCTGAACTGGGTCACGGAGTATTTCACCGGCAATGGTATCGACTCGCCCCGGTTAAGCGCGGAATGGTTGTTATGCTATGTGCTTGGCCTAAAACGCATCGAGTTATATACTCAGTTCAGCAAAATCGTGGGACAGGAACAGCTCTCACAGCTTCACGAATTGGTAAAACGGGCAGGCGCACATGAGCCAATTGCGTATCTGACCGGCAAAAAAGAATTCTACTCCCTCGAATTTGAAATCACAAAAGATTGCCTCATCCCCCGTCCTGAAACCGAGCTGCTTGTCGAACGCGCAATTGAATTTTTGCGAACTCGAAATGGCGAACAATTCATCTGCGACCTCTGCACCGGCTCCGGCTGTATCGTGGTCGCCATAGCCAGAAATTTCGCCAATTGTCGGGTAATCGCAACCGATATCTCAGACGCCGCACTGGCTGTCGCCGAAAAAAACGTCGCAAAACACGGCTTGATGAACCGGGTAAAACTTTTACAGGGCGACTTGTTCGAGCCGGTCATCGCAGGCCTCGGCCCCGCCAAATTCGACCTCATTGTGTCTAACCCCCCTTACGTCAGCGAGCCCGAGTACGAAAAGTTGGCTCCAAACGTAAAAGATTTCGAGCCGAAGTCCGCCCTTACCGCAGGCCGCGACGGGCTGGACATCATCAAAAAAATCATCGCCGATGCCAATCAGCATTTGAAACCAACAGGGATGCTTATGCTCGAAATCGGCAACGAACAGGGAAACGCGGTTCGCAACCTGCTTGAAGCCGCCGGGTACTTTGGCGATGTTAAGATAGAAAAGGACTACTCCAATCTCGACCGCCTCGCTGTCGCTGTAACAAAACCCGCTAAATAATAACTTCTCTTTGAAACGTTACGGCCCATAAAAACCGCATCATTGCCCAAAAAACACGCATAAATATCCCCGAAAAACAATATTTTTGCTGTTTTTCTAAAAAACTTTTGCTTCCATAACTCCTTATCTATCAAATAGTTATCGAAAGCCATCGTCCGCTATATCCCCCCCCAAAAAAAAACGAAAGATTTTGCTTGCTTTCGCAGCCCCATATCTGGTAAACTATGCATTATGTAAGAGAGTCACACATCACTATTAGGTGTGTGGAAAATGAGGTGAGTGGGTTATGTTAAGAAGGAGAGTGGTGTATGGGCAAATATTTTAGTGCAATTCTTTGTGTTCTTCTATTGTTTGCTGTATCAACTGTTAATGCGTCTATCACCGCTTGGAACTGTGCTGACGATGGAGATGGCGCAATCGTAATGGGCACGCCAACTTGGACGGACAACGGGGGTCACGATTACGACCTCTCAATGGGTTGCGCACAGTACTGGGGACCTGGGCACATAGCTGGTGATTTCACGACCGACACTGACCTTGACCCTACAGTTCGTATCATCGAGGACATCAGCAACGACACGACCTTCGATTGGGCTGACTACCATATCACCATTGGTATGAGTCATATGTTCACATTTGTGAGCGCAGGTCTGCTGATGCCGGATGGTTGGACAGTGACCATTGGTACTGTGACAAACGGAACTATACCGAACGGTGGCGGTAATGGCTATGTCGGGACTATCGACTACGTCAAAGGTCCTACGGGCGATGTTGTTGCCATGGGCGATGATGGCACTTTCGACCTCAAAATATCGTTCTCCGGAAGTACGTCATTCTGCCTGCAGCAGGTTCCGACACCGGAACCGGCAACGATTATTCTGCTTGGGCTTGGTGCGGTATCCGTCATCAGAAGGAAAAGAGCGTAAATATAGCGAACATACTTGAGCAAACAAACAAAAAAGCTCACGCGATTTAGCGTGAGCTTTTTTATTTTGTCGTCCGGCAATAACCTGCCAGTTTTAAGCTGTAACGTCACGTATATCCTCATAGAACTTCGCGTATTTATCCTTGTCCGCGGTCTTGCGCATCTCAATCGCCGCGCGAGGATGCTCGTTCAGCATACCCGTAATCATATAGGGTATCAAATAGCCCCACTCGATATCCTTCTGCATCGGCAGCATCTGCTCCTCGATGACCTTCAGGATGGGACTTAGCTTAAACTTCGGATTCTTCAGAAAACTGACTAATAATTCGAGCGGGCAGTTGCCCGGCCCCCTGCCTATGCCGTATAACGAGCCATCGAGGAAATTAGCATTATGGATAATGCCCTCGATGGTATTAGAAAACGCAAGCTGCTGATTATTGTGACAGTGCATCCCGATTTCCTTGTCCTCCGGCAGATGCTTTCGGTAAAGCTTAACAAGGTATTCAATCTGCTCGCAATATAAGGCACCGAAACTATCGACCACATAGACGACGTTTACCGGGGATTTGGCAAGCTGGTCAAGGGCCTCTATTATATCCGGCTCAATCTCCTTCGATATCGCCATTATATTGACCGTCGTCTCGTAGCCAAGGCCGTGGCAGCGGTTTACCAGCTCGATTGCCTTATCCATATCTTTGACGTATGTCGCAACCCGGACCATATCGATGGGGCTTTCATCCGCTGGAACAAACTGCTGCTCTTTGACGCGATGCGCATCAACCATAATACTAAGCTTCATCGCCGATTCTATCCCGTCGGTGATTTCCTTTATCTTCTCATCGTCGCAGTATTTCCACGCCCCGAAATCCTTAGGCGGGGAAAGCTCCCGGCTGCAGCGATAACCCATCTCCATATAATCTATGCCGCTCTGCGACAATGCCCTGTAAACCTCGCGGACAAACTGGTCCGTGAAATAATGGTTGTTCATCAGCCCGCCGTCCCGTATCGTGCAATCCAGCAACTTTATTCTTTCTCTGTACACGTTAATCCTCAACCAATAAAAATTATAGTTTTCCTAATACGTTCTCAATCACGTCTTGCTTTACTTCGACGGCCCACTGTCCCTCCCTGCGGTGGACTGCACCTATTCTATCAATTAAAACGAATCTTGGCCACTTATTTATCGCCTTTTTGTCGCGCTTTATTATATCCGCCATCCCCGCCTTGCTTATATTTGCGGGAATTGCAACCGGGACCCTCAGCGTCGTCAGGACCTTTCTGATTCTTGCAAGCCGTTTCTCATCGCCCAGCCCCATCTCGATTTCAATCATCCCCGCCGCGATAATCCCGATTCCCACCGCTTCACCGTGCAGCAATTCAAAACCGCTTCCCCATTCTATCGCATGGCCTATTGTGTGCCCGTAATTGAGCATCCTCCGCTGGTTTTTCTCCGTTGGGTCCGCCTCAACCACCTGCGCCTTGATTCTACAATTATGATACGCGACCTGCTCCAGGACATCGGTCCGTCTGCGCAAAATAGCGTCAATATTGCTTTCCAGGAACTCGAAGTATTTCTCATCTGCTATCAACGCGTGCTTTACCGATTCGACCAGCCCTGCTCTGTATTGCCTTTCATCGAGCGTTTTCAGCGTCGCCACGTCGATATAAACAACTGACGGATGCAAGAAACAGCCGAAGGCGTTTTTGCTCAAAGACGAATCCACGCCTGTCTTGCCCCCTATTGCAGAATCCGCCTGCGCCAGCGTCGTCGTCGGTATCTGAACTACCCTCACCCCCCTTTTGAATACCGCCGCCGCAAACCCCGCTATGTCACCAACTACGCCGCCCCCCAGCGCAATCACAACCGTGTCCCTGCCAAGATACGCATTCTCCATTGCCTCAACAATCGAGACAAGGGTATTCATATTCTTCGACGTCTCCCCCGGCTTAATAATGTAGCTGGGAATGTCTCTGCCTGAAAGAAGTTTATCGAGATGCCCCGCCCCGGCCACGTTAGCGTCAGTAATAACGAATTTACCGACGGCGCCGAACTGCGATTCAATCTTCGACCATACGGAACCCAGGATGCCCGTCCCGATTTCTATCCGGTATTCACCCGCCTTCTCCGCAGGCACTTTGACTGTCAATTCTATCATTTGGTTTATTTCTCTTCGTAGGGCGGGGTTTACCCCGCCGATTACAAATTTAATAACGTATAATTGATTTAACCTTATACCCTGCGAGCTTCTTTATCCCGTCAAGCTCGGTCAGCTCAATTAAAAATGATATTCCCGCAACCCGTCCGCCTATTTTTTCAATCAGCTTACATGCCCCCGCCATTGTCCCGCCCGTCGCAAGCAAATCATCGACCATAAGCACCTTCGCCCCGGCTGTTATCGCGTCGCGGTGGACCTCAAGCGTATCCGTCCCGTATTCCAGGTCGTATGTAACACTCACCGTCTTAAATGGCAGCTTCCCCTTTTTGCGAATCGGAATAAAGCCGGCGTTAATCCTCTCCGCGACCGCCAAACCGAAGATAAAACCTCGCGCCTCGACCGCTCCCACATACTGAATCCCCTCGCCGGCAAAATCCGCCGCCATCGCGTCAACCGCCGCCTTGAAGGCCTCCACGTTGCCCAGCAATGGCGTTATATCACGGAACAAAATCCCCTTCTTCGGCCAATCAGGCACTTCGCGAATATACTTCTTAAAATCCACTCTGTCCTTGCTCATAGTATCCGTGCTCCTGCTACTGTTTCTTAATGTTCCTCCTTTTATTCTACCACTACAAATTACAGTATCCAGTACTAATTGCCTCCCCGCTGTCTTTCGGACAGACAATCTCACCGCTAAAATCATGGATAGAAAATGGGAATTTCTCTGTGTTCTCTGTGGCTAAAAAAACGAAGCCTCTGTGGCCGATTAAAAATCAGTGTAATCTGCCTGCCCCCACGGCCACTTGTCGAAGACAAGTGTGGGGGTGGTTAATGTTACAGTTCTTCCATAAACTCGTAGAGTTTCGTCAACGCCTCGTGCTGAATCTGCCGGATTCGCTCGCGGGTCAAGCCCAGCTTATCACCGATTTCCTTTAATCCCATCGGCGCTTTGCCGTTAAGCCCGTAATGCAGCCGCAGAACCTCCGCGTCTCTCGGGTCCATCTGGCTCAAAAGTTGTATCACCTTCGCCTTTTCCTCATCTTCAACCATCCCATCTTCCGGCCTCCCCACGCTCCGACTGCTGATGTTTACGTCGAATGACGGGTTCTCCTCGCCTGCTTCTGGTTGCTGATTCTCATTTACCGAGCCGAGGACCTTTACCGTCTCGTCGATAATCCTCGCCTTCTTCACGGACATACATGTCACGTTCGCCATTTCCTCGACTGTCGGCTTCCTGCCAAGCTTGTTCGCAACCTCCGCCATCGTATGACGCCACTGGTTAATCAGCCCTATCATATACCCAGGTACATGAACAGGCCGAACGTCGCCTAGTTGTGCGCTCTTTATGCCCTGCCTTATCCACCATGCCGCGTATGTGCTGAATCGTGTCCCGCGATTCGGGTCAAAATAATCTACCGCCCTTATCAATCCGAGGTTCCCTTCCTCAATCAAATCGCCTAATGAAAGCGCCCCCCTGTTGGCGTATTTCTTGGCGATACTCACTACCAATCGAAGATTGCTCCGAACGAGCAGCTCGCGTGCCTCCGGGTCATTATCTTCAGCTATCCGCAAAGCCAGCTCATGTTCATCTTCCGCCGAAAGCAGCGGCGCCTCGTCGATTTCCTGCAGATACTCTTTTATTGTTACATCAAAAGCCATATTTACCTCCAACCCTTATCTCGATTTATAATCGCATTACCACTATTTTACTGTCATTCCCGCGGAAGCGGGAATCCAGAAGTTTTTTGTAGGGCGGGGTTTACCCCGCCGAATCTAATATCGACACAGATTACCCCCGATTTAACCAAAAAATGACGCGGTAACGCGTTTTATCAGAAAAATAATCGCCTTGTTATCGGTACTAACGTATTGCGGCATAAGCTTCCTCATTTGCCCGCCTGTCCTCGGGGTTAGCTTCTTTGGTCTTCTGCCGGGGACCCATTCTCAAATCTTAAATTTCAAATCCCCCCTCCCCCTTGTTTCCTCCCAAATTAAGGGTAGAATTTATCCACCTGTGGCGCAATGGTATTTGGGATGTTATGCGGGTCAATATGAACAATGTTAGCATAAAAAGGAGAATTGTCATGAGGCATGTTTATGAAATTATCTCTCTAAGTTTTTTATTTTTATTGTCGTCTTGTGCTCCTACTATGAAAGATTTTGCGAAATTGGATAATGACCTTAAATCTACGCAGGAGATAACTAGAATGAGTGCGGCACAAGAAATGGGTAAAATTGAAGACGCTGATCCTAATGTGGCGGAATCATTAATTTATTGTGCAAACAATGATAGCTCCGGATGGGTCCGTTCGACGTGCGTGAAATCTTTTTTTAGTTTGGCCGCACTGAAAAAAAATGAAGATCAAAAAACGCTAAAAACATTAAAACATTTCATGGAATCAGCAAGCTGTAGCGAAAAAAAAGAACTCTATTATATTATTGCAGAAAAATTACCTAAAGAGACCGAAAAGGAATTCGAAGCATTATATGGCAATTGTATTCATGCCTATAATTTTTGTGAATATTGCGGGCAACCTGCGGTTGGTTGGTGCACTATGAGACATAAATTTGTTTGTGAACAACACAGATATTTTCAACAAAGTGGCGTACATTGGAGATGCCCTTAATGACCGCCGCGAGTATGCCCCTCCGGCTGACTAAATCCGTGCAATCTCTGTAATCTGTGGCTAAATGAGCTTGCATAAATATTCCAAAAAGTGACAATATCGTAACATCGGCGAGTCAAAATAAGGACCTGACGCCGGAAACAGATGTTCAGAATGGTTGTGTATTTCAGGAGATAAACAATGAAAAGGTATTTACCTGTAACCCTATTGGTCTGCTGTCTTGTTTTAACCTCACTTGTTTGCGGATGCTGTATGTGCTGGGGTTGGCCCGTAAAGGCGCACTTTGAAAGGATTGAGCAACTATCGGCTTCAATGGCAAAATTGGAGCAGATAAAGATTGATACGAGCTTCGGCAACGTGAAAATCACAGGGGCCGACGACACGACGGAATGCACCGTCACCGCCACAATCAATGGCCAGGCACCGACTTTGGACGAGGCCAAACAACTCGCGGAGCAGACAAAAATAACGCTTGTTACCGAGGGCAAGGTCCTCGTATTCAAGGTTGAAAAGCCGACTCTGAGCAACAACCGTTCAATCGGGGTCAGTTTCGATGTTACCGTGCCGACCAGAACGGGCATAAACTGCGAAACCTCCTTCGGCAATGTCGAGTTGAAAAATATCACGGGAGATATCGACGCAAAAACCAGTTTCGGGAAAATAGACGCGGAAAATATCACAGGCAAAATGCAATTAGACACCTCATACGGCGAGGTTGACTGCGATAAAATAACCACAGGCAATTTTTCAGCAAAATCGAGCTTCGGAAAAATGGATATCGATTTCTCCGCCGCCTGCCCGGCTGATATACGAGCGAAAATCGAGACCTCATTCGGCGAAGTGGATGTGGCTCTCCCGTCGAATTTCGCGGGGGACGTAACCGTTGAAACGAGCTTCGGCAGCGTCAAGACGGATCTGCCGATAACCGTTAAGGGCGATTTCGGCAAGACCAAGTTTTACGGCTCAATCGGCAAGCCTGCCCTGAGCGGAGTCGAAGGGGGCAAAGGCAAAATGGAACTGAAAACCAGCTTCGGCTCAATAAAGATAAAGTAACGATTTATCGCAGTGCAAAAGAAAAGCCCTGTCTTGCGACAGGGCTTTTAATTAAACTAAAAACCAGCTTTTATAGTGTTGGCTGTTCCGGGCCTGGCTCATCTGCCGCCGGCGGCTGTTCCGTTGGTGTGCCCTCCGGCTGCTCGCCCTCTGTCGCGACGGCCTCTGCGACAACCGCGTCTGTGCCTTCGCCTGCCTGCCCCTCAGAGGACTGCCCTTCAGCAGCCCACTGTGCCCTTCGCAAGCTCAAGCCAATCTTCCGTGCCTCACTGTCAACCTTCAATATCTTCACCTCAAGCTCGTCGCCAACCTTGACGATGTCCTGCGGCTTCTTGATTTTCTGGTCCGACAGCTCCGAAATATGCAGCAATCCCTCGAGGTCCTCCTCAAGCTGCACAAATGCCCCGAAATTCGTCAGCTTCGTTACCTTGCCCCTGACGATATGCCCGGGGATATACTTCTCCGGTATCGCGTGAAGCCACGGGTCTTCGCTCAACTGCTTTACGCCAAGCGATACACGTTGCTTTTCCGGGTCGATATCCAGAACGACGCATTTTACCTTGTCGCCCTTCTGCAATGCCTCATTCGGATGGCTGAATTTCCTCGTCCAGCTAAGGTCCGAAATATGAATCATCCCGTCGATACCTTCTTCAACCTCGACAAACGCGCCGTAATTCGTAACGCCGCGGACCGTCGCGTTGACCAATGTCCCCGGCGGATACTTCTGTGCCGCTACCGACCACGGGTTGGTCTCCGTCTGCTTCAATCCGAGCGAAATCTCCTGCTTGTCCTTGTTGACGTTGAGGACCATCACCTCTACTTCATCGTTAAGATTCAGCATCTCGCTGGGGTGATTGAGCCGTTTGGTCCAGCTCATCTCACTTATATGAACAAGCCCCTCAATCCCGTCTTCGAGCCGGACAAACACGCCGTAATTCATAATATTGACGACCTTGCCCTTGACCCTCGAGCCGACCGGGTAATCGTGCTCGACGTTTTCCCATGGGCTTGGGCTTTTCTGCTTCAGGCCGAGCGATATCTTCTCATTCGCCTTGTCAACGCCGATAACTACGCACTCAATTTCATCATCGAGCCGGACAACTTCCGACGGATGACTCACGCGGCCCCAGCTCAGGTCCGAAATATGAAGCAATCCATCTACGCCGCCAAGGTCCACAAACACGCCGAAGTCCGCGATATTCTTGACGATACCTTTTCGCCTCTGGCCGACCTCGATTTCCGTAAGAATCTTTTCTTTGCTTTGTTTGCGTTCGTCCTCAATCAGTTTGCGTCTCGATATGACGATATTCCTGCCTTCGATGTCAATCTTCAAAACTACGCATTCAACTTCCTTGCCGATAAACCTGCTTATATCGCCCGGCCTGCGTATATCGACCTGCGACGCCGGAAGGAATACCGGCACACCTATATCAACCAGCAATCCGCCCTTAATCCGGCGGACGACCTTACCCTTGACTGTGTCCCCTTCCTTCTTGGTGCTAATCAGGTTCTCCCAGCCCCTGATTCTGTCCGCTTTGTGCTTGCTCAGCAGAAGCAGACCCGTCTCCGAATCCGTATCTTCGAGCAGCGCCTCTATATCTCTGCCTTCCGCTATTTCCGATGGGTCATCGAACTCCGCCGCGTCAATCACGCCTTCGCTCTTGAGCCCCACTTCGACAATAACATCGTTCCCGATTTGGGTAACGATTTTGCCCTTGAGAATCGTCCCCGGCTGATGCGAATCCACCTTCGCCTGCAGCGCCTCCTGGAACATCTCGTTTTCCTTTTCGCCGAACATCTCATCGACCTGCTGGTCAATCTGCTCGGCAGTCAAACCCAACTTGTTAATTATATTTCTGTCAACCATAACTATGCTATTCCCCTGTGGTGTCTCGTTTTACGCCCGTCTGCGCCCCACATTTACGCCGACGAACCACCGAGCAACATAGCCCGGCTAAAAAGTTAATAATTCAAAAGCAAAAAAACGCCTGCCTACACAGCAAACGCCTAACATCAGGTTACCGTGTTATCAGATTGCCAGGATACCAATCCTGATACCCTGTTTTCCTATCCGGTATCAACCGCTTCGAGGTTCTTCACGAAGTCGTCAATAATCCACTGGGGCGTTGAGGCCCCTGCTGTAACGCCTGCGGTCTGACAGCCGAAAACCTGCTTTTTATCAAATTCGTCCCAGTTTTGCAAATGAAATGTTTTATTATTGTACTTTTTGCATAATTCCGCTAATTTCCGCGTATTCGCGCTCTCCCGCCCCCCCAAAACGAACATAATATCCACTTTCCTGCACAATTCGACCGCCGCCTGCTGCCTTTTAATCGCCTCCTTGCACAGGGTATTCACCACCTTCATTTCATCAAAGCCGGCCTTCGCTATCGCCGAAAGCATCTGGCTGAAAAATTCCGGGCTTTGCGTCGTCTGGCACACAATCCCCAGTCGCCCGCTTCCTATTGTGCTTATATCCGACTCATTACCCACTACCACCGCCCCTTTTGTGCAGCCCACTACCGCCCGCACCTCCGGGTGGTTCTGGTCGCCGACTATAATCACCTTATACCCCTGCTCCTCCATCTGCATCGCGATTTGCTGCATCCTTTTGACCAAAACGCAGGTCGCGTCAACGATATCCGCAAATTTTTGTTTAAGATGGGTCATTTCCTGCGAACCCGCGCCGTGCGAGCGTATCAGCACCGTCGCCCCCGCCGGTATCTGCTCCACGTCATCAACGGTTACAAGCCCCTTTTTGGCCAATCGCTCGACAACGCCTGGGTTATGAATAATCGGCCCCAGCGAATAAACCCGGCCTTTCTCTGCCAGGACCTTCTCCGCTGTGCTTATAGCGTTGCGAACCCCCGCGCAAAAACCGTATTTTTCCGCGACTATAACTTTCATTTGAAACAGGATTTTACCACCAAGACACGAAGACACGAAGGATTTTTTGTGTTTAGCCCCAAGGTTTACCCGCCGTCAGTGTGGCGGGCCTGCCCCCTTACTCAATGCGATATCTGCTCGTTAAACGTCCGCAGCCGCATATCAATCGCGCCCAAAGCCCATTCAATATAATGCAGCTTATGCGACGGCCTGTAATGCGCCTCATTCATTAACCCCTCGCGGACCGTCTCTAAAAAATTCTTTATTATCTTCGGACTGATTTCCGTCGGGTTGGATGCCCACGTCTTCAATTCCTCGTATTCACGCCGCAGCTTCGCGCTATTCTTTAATTGCTCCGCCGTCAGGTAATCCGCCGGGTTATACGCTAATTGAAGCCCCTTCAAGCACATTATCAGCGGCTCATAATTCGCCCGCTGCTCCAGCCGGATAAATTTATATTGCTGGGTACACGCCGTCACCGACGATGGCGTCTTGTCCCCGTCCACGTCCGCGCCGACAAACCACTGTCGCTGGCTCGTCCTGGCGAATACAAGCTCCTCACCGCTGGTAATCTCGTCGTGCCCCATCCTCGAAATCCACAACCGGCCCGTCTTGTTCACCTCTGTCCCCCCGCCCAGCGCCAACAGGCACTTCACGAACCCCAGCGGCAAAATATTCTGCTTCCCGATTTGCCGCCTCCGCATCTGGAATGACAAATGCAAACTGTGCGGCTTAACGTTGTAAAATGCCGTTATCTCGTTTATAAGCTGATTCAAAAGCCACGGGCACGCCGTTGCGGGCCTCGACAATTCCAACGCAACATTCAACCGCCCCGGTGCAAGCTCCAGAAACCCCTGCCTCCTCGTCCTCTCCGCAGACCCGGTGTGGTCGTCAACGTACCCGCCAACCTTCCACGATAAGACATCGAGCTGAAAATCATGAAAATATCGAAAACAATCGTACGCCGGGTCCTCTTTCTTCGCCTCTTCAGCGTCCTCTTCCACCACTGCCGCCCCCACGTTGCTCAGCTCCGTCTCGCATCCCATCGGCACTAAGCCGGGCTGTAAATTCGACCGTATCGAATTCAACTGCGTCTCCACCACCCTCGCGTCAAACAAGCTCCTCGCCGCCCGCACCGCGTATTTAACGTAATCTATCAAATCATACTTCTCGAAAGGCATCGTTTTGAGACACTGCTTCACTATCATCTCTACCGCCGAGATATTGTTGTTGATTATCTGAAGAGCTATCAGCAAGCTCACCGACCGCTTGAAATACCGCTCCGATGACCGCATATGCTCAAGCTCGAATCGAAAATTCGCCTGTATCCTCTCGTCCAGCTGGTTCAGCAGCACCTGCTTGACCACAATCGCAAGATAATTATTGATATATTTCGCCGCCTGCGCATCCCCGTACAAATGCCTGATACTTGGCCTGGGCCTGTTAAGCTCATGTTCTAAAAAATAATCGCTCACCGCGTCCGTTCGATAATGCGTTATCACCAAATCCCGCTCCGTCGTCGCCAATAGCTCCCTCTCCGCCAACCGCTCTAATTCCGCATCGATGCTCTTGTCCCCGGGCCGCGTCCGCTTCTTCAAAAAATTATCTATACGCTTCCGCAGCCAAAGCTCATGTATCAAATTAACGTGGAACCTGTCCCCGAAATGCTTCTTCATCGCCTCGGCGCTCACAAGATACGACTTCGCCGTAACAAGCCCCTGGGCAGTATGTACCCTCACCGTCTCTCTTTCGTATCGCTTCCCCTCGTACCGGTCAATCTCCGCCATCGCTCCCGCCGGCACGTCATAAATCACAAACCCCTCAATCTTCGCTCCCGCCGACTCAACCGCGTAAAAATACACGTTGTCCGGGCTTACCTTCTTATGCCCCGCCAGAAACGCTGGCTCCGCCAGCAAAGTATGCGAATCCGCCTTGTTGCTCTTGCGCGTAAAACTCATCCCGCATATCGACTCGAATATCTGCGGGTCCCTCAGCGAACCATATACAAAAAGGTTCACCGTCGTCTTCTTCTTCGTTTTTCTCTTGCTGCCCGCCATTTTTATCCCGAATATATTTAGCCCCGTGTTTTACCCGGGGTCATTAAAATTCTCGTTCTGAATGAAAAATAATAAATTGAAAATAGAAAATAATAAATCTCTTACTGCCCTTTTTTTATTCGATTATACAGCTTAAACAATTCCTTAAACGCCCGCAGAATAACCGTCAGTTTCGCCCCTGTTTGTTTACCTGCTTTTCGCGGATAATGATAAACGCCAACCTCTGCGATTTTGAATCCGCGTCGCGTCGCCCTTGCTAATATCTCCGCGCTTATCAGTGCGCCCGCGCTCGACATTTTCATCCCTTGGAATATCTCCGCCCGGAATAGTTTAAACGCGCAGTCGATGTCCCGAATCTGCATCCCGAACAAAAGATTCACCAATTTTGTCCACATATACCCGTTCAGTTTTCTCATCAACGGGTCTTTCCGGTCTAAGCGGTATCCGCACACAATATCATTCTGCTCTATCAAAGGCAAAAGCAGCTTTATCTCGCCGATATCGAACTGCCCATCCCCATCGGTGAAAAAGATAAGCTTTTTCTTCGCCGCTCTTATCCCTGATTGCAGTGCCGCTCCGTATCCCATATTATGCGCATGATGCACTACCCGGACCCGATTGTTTCCCGCCGCGATTGCGTCTGCTCTTGCCCCTGTTTGGTCTGCGCTGCCGTCGTTGACGAGAATTATCTCGTAATCCGTTTTCAATCCTTCGAGGACCTCTACCGCCCGCTGGGTTGTCTGCCCAACGTTGTCCTGCTCGTTATAGCACGGAAAAAACACGCTTATCGATATCTGTTGTTCCGTCATCATCAAGCATTACCATTCATATTTCATCATAAATTATATTTAGCCCCCCAATTTATTGGGGGGTTACTACTGTCATTCCTGCGGACCTGTCCTGAGCTTGTCGAAGGAAGCAGGAATCCATTTTTTGCATCTTGTTTCCTAATCATATTTAGCCCCGCCATCTCCGCCCTTGGCGAGTGGCGGGGTTAATCAAACCTAAACCCCAATTATTCTAATCGCTGATTACACGGATTTCCATAGTTGTTTCGTAGAGGCAGACCTGCGTGTCTGCCCTTTTTTCGGGACGAAGGGGGGATGGCGGGATTACACAATTAACGCCCCCTTCGGGCGTTTGTATATAGCCCGCCGTTTCACGGCGGGTTGCATACGCAAGGTTCGCTTAACCCTTTATACGCCGAAGGCGGATTCTCTCAAATCTCAAATTTCAAATCTTAAATCCTCCGCAGGCAGGGACTCCATTCCTCATTTGACAAAATCTCCCGCTTAAAATATAATCTCATTGTATAAACGATACCCGTGGGCCTTGCCTGCCCTCGAATGCTGTTATCGGGGGGCCCACTCCCAAGTTACCATGAGGTATTTTAATAATGGCGTTCGACCCCCTATCCTGGGCCATCGGCTACGCCCTCAAAAAAGGGCTTCACCGCCTCCTCACCCATAAATCCTTGCCATTACCCCTTGAGAAAGGACCACGCCCTTGAAAATCTTCGTCAGTTCCACAACCAAAGACCTCGGCGATGCTCGAAAGAAAGTATGCGATCGGCTTTTGCAACTCGATATCCAGCCGGTCAGCATGGATTGGTATGCTAGTGACCCCAAATCTCCTCAGCAGCTTGATGATGCCAAAGTCAAAAGTTGCGACGCCTTTATCATCATCGTTGGTCACCTGTATGGCTCTTGTCCTCCAAAGGGAGAAAAATCTTTCACCGAGCTTGAATACCACGCTGCTCCTTCCCAAAAGATATATTCCTTCCTCGCCACGGATAAGTTCCCTGTTTCCCCAAGCCTCCGCGAAGACGATGTGACATATAAGAAGCTCCAGGCATTTCGAAAAGACATCGAACAAAACCACACACCTCGCTATTTCGATAGCGAAGAGCAACTTTGTACTGAGGTTGTCGCGGCTACCCCAAAACCTTCACAGCAGTCAGGCCGTATCATCGTCCCAACGCTACCTCAGCCCTACCTTGCCCATCCTTATCCTTTGCAGGAAAATTTCACAGGCCGGCTCAAAGAGCGAGCAATGCTCACCGACTGGGTCCGCCAGCAAAACGGCCCATCTGTTCTGTCTCTCGTTGGTATGGGAGGTCTCGGAAAATCCGCCCTCACCTGGTTTTGGCTCAACGAAGACCTCCCGCACGAAAACCTCAAATTTTCCGGTATTCTTTGGTGGAGCTTCTATGAGCGCGAGGCATCTTTTGAGTCCTTCATCAGCCACGCCCTTCTATATGCAAGCGGCGGCACCATCGACCCTGCACAACTCCAATCAGATTACGACCGAATGGGAGCCCTCTTCTGTATTCTACAAAACTCTCCCTTCCTCCTCATCCTCGATGGTTTGGAACGCCTCCTCCGTGCTTATCACGCCCTCGACGCCGCATACAAAGGAGACGATTTCTCCGCCGAACCCGGCGATAAACATCTCCTCTGTGCAGACCCTCGTGCAGGACAATTCCTTCAGTGGCTCGCTTCATCCGGCACAAAACCCAAAACCATTATAACCACCCGCCTCCACCCAAAAGAGCTTCACAACCTCGCCGGCTGCCGAAAAGAAGACCTCAATCACTTCGAATCCGACGATGCAGTCGAGTTTATGCGACGACAGGGCATCAAAGGCCCACGGACTGCTATCATCCGCGCCTGCGAACCTTACGACTTCCTTCCACTCTGTTTGCGTCTCCTCTCCGGCGCTATCCGCGAAGACCCGCAAAAACCTGGCGACATCGCCGCCGCAGATAACTGGCATCCGCCGGCTAAACTTGAACGCCGCGAGCACCATATCCTCCAAATCTCTTACGACACCTTGATTAAAGACCGCCGCGACCTTCTCAGCAGAATCGCCGCTATGAGAGGCCCTGTTGATTACGACACTGCTAAAGTTCTCTCGACATACAAGAACGAAGAAGAATTAAAGGAAGCCCTCAGCGAGCTTGTCGCAAGGGGCCTTCTCTTTCGCCAAGAGGATAATATCCGTTACGACCTCCACCCAATCGTTAGACAATACGCCTATGAACGTCTCGGCGATAAAACCGCTACTCATACCGCCCTCAAAAACTACTTCGCTGCCATCCCCAAACCGAAGAAAATCGAGACACTCGACGACCTCCAGCCCGCAATCGAACTCTTCCATCACACCATTCGCTCTGGTGCTTACGAAGACGCCTTAAGAATCTATCGCGACCGCCTCACCAATCCCCTCTTCTTTCAGCTTGGCGCCTATGACATCGATATCTCTCTCAAAATTGCCTTCTTTCCCGACGGCGAGCAGAACCCTCCGCGACTCAAAGACGAATCGCAACAAGCTTATATACTTAACGACTTGTCGGGCGCATACTACATGATCGGCCAGTGCCGAAAGGCAACAGACCTCGTTCAAAAACAGAATGCCCTTCAAGACAAACACGGTAACAAGGGCAACCTTGCCCGCGGCCTCGGCAACCTGGCCACCGCCCAGCTTCTCCTCGGCGACCTTAAACAAGCCGAAACGAACCTCCAACAGCGTACCAATATAGCCAGAGAGATTAAGGACGACCACAGCGAAGCCATCGGCCACCAGGAACTTGGCCGTCTCTTCGCTTACAAAGGTAGATACGAACAGGCCGACAAAGAACTTCAAAAGGCACTCGCCCTCTTCGCAGAACAGGAGAACGAGCAGGGCCAGTGTGTCGTATGGTCTTATCAAGCACTCAGGGCAATCTTAATGAACGAACCAGAAACAGCCCTCAATGCCTTGGACAAAGCCAAACAATCCTGGAAAGCGTGGGCAAAGACAGAGTATCCTATTGAGCGAGACCTTGTTCAAATCCTCTGGTTATCCGGCACCGCCAAACGACAAATCCCCGACCTTGTTGCCGCCGAAGTTGACCTCAACGATGCCCTCTCCCGCTGTCGCAGAATCCGTCTCGTCGAATCCGAAGCCGATATCCTTCTCGAACTGGCCAAACTCCACTATCAAAAAGCCACCGGTAAAAATAAACACCTAATAGCACAGGCAAAAGACCTCGCCGGCGAAGCCATCGAAATCGCCGACCGTTGCGAATACCGTCTCAAACAGGCCGACATCCACAACTTTTTAGCCGAAATGGCGCTGGCCGAATCCGACAAAGCCACCGCCCGCAAACACGCCGAAATCGCCAAAGAACGCGCCTACTGTGATGGCCCGCCCTGCGCCTACCAAAAAGCCCTCGACACCGCCACCCACCTCCTCGCCCAGCTCCCCAGCACCTAAAAGCCCCCACCACTCTCACTAAAATTACTCAACTCTTAAAATGCTCGTAGTCCTTTCGATTAGTCGAAAGGATTAGAACGGTGTATCTACTATTTTCCTCATCCCTAAATTGACACGGAGCGAAGCGACGAGCCCGCTTCGGAAAATTGAAAATAGAAAATCACACACCAAGCAAAGCGCAGGGGCCCGCTTCGGCAATCGTTTAACCCGTCCACCGTCTCGTCCAGCGTAGCTCCTGCCTGTATCAACTTACAAAACGGGCCGCTTTAATAAGCAATATTGGTAACAAAATGGCTGCTAATCCTATGATGATAGTTACTAATACCAATATAAGAAAACGTATGGGATTCTGTTTTATAGCATTTAAGGGGGCTTTTAAAGGAACTATTAGATTATTTAAAATCTCTATTTGCATAAAGATGCTCTCCCGCAATTACCTTACCATTTCTTGTCCTGCATCTCTTCTATCACCTTCTGCAGCACTACCTTCTCTCGTTCATACAATTCGACTACGTCCTTCTTTTTCTGCGCAGCCGCTTGTGGCTCAAGACGACTTATCCCGATTAGGGTCCCGACCGCCCTGAAATAATATCCGCTGTGCTTAAAATACTCCTTCTTGTTCGCCTCGAAATCGTCCACCACCTTTTGCCAGAACCCGTCTATCGGCGGCCTCAACTGCGGATAACGCTCGTAATATATCTGTATCAGCTGCAACGGCGTCCGCGTCGGGTTCGCCTCGTATGCCTTTATCGCGTGCTCCAAACCTCTCGTCAGTCGTTCCGCCGTACTTTCGAATAACAGCGAATTGTGCGCTATCATAAGGTCACGATAGCTCTCGTTCGGATATATCGTGTTCCCGTCTTCGATGCCGTCGAACAACTGCTTTCCCCGCGGCGTCGATATATCAACGAACAGCTTTTCCTTGTCGCTCAGAAATATCATCCGCCAGCTCTGTGCATATTCAAGGCCCTTCACAAATGGCGAATCGAACTGGTTCGTGGGCATCAATACCACCCATACCTTATATTGTTTCAGCCGGCTGTCTATCCACGACCCTGTCTGCGCATAATCATCAGGCGTCATATTCTGGTTTCTCATCGCTGCCTTCCTCGGCGTCGGCCCGCCGGTCATCAGCTCCGACCACGTCCCGTATGCCTGGTAGTTGTATGCCGCCTGCGCCCTGCCGTCCATAAACAGCTGTAACGGCGTATGACCGTCCGCGTCAGGCGTCTGTCCCCACGCGACAAAGCCCCCCTCCGTCCAGTAGTTGAACATGTTCCCGCGCATCTTGTTCGCCGTTATGAATTCGCATGCGTCAAATGGCTTCGCCGCCGAGGCCGTCATTCGCATAAAAATAGAATCAAACTTCGCGTCCGTGGCCCATGGGTCCATATATATCTTCTTGAATTTAATGCCCCAGTGTACCCCAAGCCCGCCGACTAATATCACCGCCGCGCCTGTCAGCAATACCTGAACGCTAAAGGGCATCCGCGGGATTGAAACGCGACCATACTTCCGGAAATTCCTCGCCGCCGCCCCCGCCTCGATTATCTGCTCTGCCAGCAACGCTACCAGCGGACAAGCCGCTATTCCCGCTATAGGTATAAATCGCCTCGACCGATACGCCATATACGCCGTCAGCGCCGCGACTACTATCAGCGCAACATCTATCTTCGGACGGCGATACGCCCCCTCTTCCCCAACGGCTTCTGCCTTCCCCCCGAACATCTCCGTCATCAATACCTTCACGTATGGCGCTGCAAACCACGCCGCTACGCATAAAATATTTACCACGTAAATCACCTGGAAATAATTGGGATAGCTTATATCTAAGTTGGCCTCACACAATGGCGACCATGGCCGCTTCAAATCCCAAAACTGCCCTAAATGCCATATTGTGAACTGTCCTAAATGCCATAACGGCCCAGTAAACTTGAACGGATTCACCAGCGCCGCGGAAATCAATATCGTCGCTGCCGATGCAGCCAGAACGTAAACTATATTAAGCCATGAAAACTTCGGCTTTTTCGAAAGCCGCGACGCTATCGCGAACAACCCGCAGTAAAACGGCGTCGTTACAAACGGAAATATGTATCTCCCCGCGTACCCCGACGGCTCATTGTTTGTCGCGTATAACAGGAAAAGCCCGAATGGCAATATCAAATATATTGTGTGAACGTTCACAAATACTGCCAGCCACAATATCCCCACAAACAAACCGTTTATCAGAAAGCTCGTAATCAAACTTTCCGCTATACTTGGGTCCTGGGGCGTATTTTTCGCGATTTCAGTCATTGAGCACGAAATCATTATTGCCCATATTATCAGTACCGCCCCCGCAAAACCCACCGTATATGCCAGCGTGTTGGATTGCTTTGGCTGATACCCCGCCTGTGATTTCACCACCTTTACCTGTTTCGGCACCATAAACCGGATTATCGACCATATCACCATCAGCCCTATTCCCATCACCGTCATCACCAAAAACGGAAACGCCGTCCCCACCGGGTTATCCCACCTAAACGCCGGCCACCACTCATGAACATTTCTCCAACCTTCGGCGTTTTCGGAAATGCTTATCTGGAAGGTGTGGGTGAGGTTGGTGAGGTGGAAAGGATTGAAAATGATGGAGGCGAGAAAAGCAAGAAAGCCGACAGCAATAGTGTGCCAAAGAGCAGGTAAAGTAGTTCCGGGTAAGGGGGCAATTGCGGGGGTGGCAGGAGCAAGCTCGAGCTTGACGGCGAGCTTTCGCCAAAGCAAGGCCAATACGTGGATTCCAACAATAGGAGTAAGCATAATAAAGACGTAAATGTAGCCGCCGTGGAGGTTTGCCCAGAATACCGTGAGTGGGAGCAGAAGCCAAACGTAAAGGTAATTACGATATGTTGAGAGGACCATAACGAGCAAAAAGACCGCGACCAAGAGGTTTGAGAAGCCGGCAGGCCTGATATCAAGGAATGAGCGTCCTATGAACAGAGCGGCACAGGCGGCTGCGGCGGACAAGGCGGGGTGAATGCCCATAACCCTGCCCGTATAGTAAACGCAAATGATGGTAAGTATGTATGTCGCAAACTTCCAGTACACAAGCGAATTGAACGACAGCTTCGGGCCGTCGGCGATAGGCGAGTCATACGCGAGCCAGTGGAAAATAACGTGAGTGAGCCAGTTCTGGTCTATCCAGCCGGTGGGATGCCAGTGCTTGACGGTATCGATGCCGACCTTATCGGCAATGGTCTGCGCCCAGTCGGGCCAAGTAGCAATCTCCTCGGCTGTGGGGCCGACACGGTGCGAGTTGGCGCTGAATGGTTCATTGGTATCGACGCCGTGGTTGTAAAAATGCCTGCCGCAGGCGAGCGCGACCCAGGTATCGCCCGCGCCGACCATACGCGTGCTGGCGTGAAGGGCGAAAATGAGCATAGCAATAATGGCGATGATTCCCGCCGTTTTGCTTCGCAAAAGCGAAGTTGCGGGGACCTGCATCTGTTTATTCTGCTGCATTAAATCCGGCATAAACTCCTTTCACCTTTAACCACCCGCCAAGCCGCATAGCGGCAGGCGAGGTCTCGCTCGCCTTTAGCGAAGCGGACAGATTACACAGATTTCACGGAACTTACAAAAATTTCTTTGTGGCTTTAATCATTACGTTCCCAATCGTGTTTCCTGACGGCCTTTTTTACATAAACCATTATCTGCACAGGCGTTACCATACTCCAACCCGCCACAAAGCACGGCGGGTAAACCACGCCACACGGATGGCGGGTAAACTTCTCACCCTCCTGCATACACCGCCAGCGCAGGGGTATAATAAGGCCTTATGTATATATCGTCAAGACGGTCGTAAGTTCGTTATGGTTCTCGATACTCGATACTTGATACTGGATGCTCGATACTAGATTCTCGATACTCGATACAATAGTCTGTAGTCTGTTTTTAGCTGTCCGCTATACGCTGTGCGCTCCTTTCGAGTCACGGGGCTTCGCTACATATATAGAGACGGAAAAGGGTCATTTTGCGACAAAAAAACAAAAAAGGTTTAGACGCTGATTGCGCTGGTTACGCGGTTTTTAACGAAAAAGCGATTGTTGACGAAAGATGAAAACTGGGGTATTGTGGCGAAAGCCCCCTGCGTCTCGTTTTGCGAAACGAGGTCCCACTTTCGAGGCACAGCTTCGGATGGTGTGCAAAACGGCATGGGGGGGTCGGAAAATTATTGGATTGGAGTGAATGTTGGGACTTACTGGGCAATGTAATATCCCAACATCGGAATGGATTGGCAAGAAGCTAATTACGGTCAGAAAAGCTCTCTCTTATAATGAAATCTTTTATGAACGCATTAAACGAGATTCTCAAACGTTACGATAAGTATACTGGAAGGCTCAACATACCCGGTGATTGGGGTGAACGAGCTTTTCGCGGGTGGCTCATTTTAGATTTCCTGTCAACGGAGCTTGGATGGCCTTCCACACATATCATTTTGGGTGAACGCTTTGATATTCTGTTATTGAATGACTCACTTCACCCAGTAGTGAACATTGAAACGAAGAAGCCGCGATCCCGTATTATTCAAAAAGAAAAGAAAGATTTTCTAAATCGTTTATCTATGTATCCTACGCTAGAATGGGCATTCCTGACCAACGGTATCTACTGGGGTAGGTTCAGGTTACTTGCACCTGAAGGAAACCAGAAAATTCTTGAAAAAGCGGAGTTTGAACTTGAAAAAGCATCAGAAAAAACAACCAAAGAGTTCTTTGAGGTCATCAGCAGAAATCACTACTTGCCATAAAGAGCGACCAAATCGCTCTCTTGTCTCAAAAACTCGGCCAGATGTCCTTCAGCGACTGGCTCTGGATTTGCATACTTCGGTAGAAGATTTTGCTATCATTCTTGAACAGATATTCGATACCCATCGAGAGAATAAACTGGGCATGTCCGTCGGAGAAGTAACGGATAGTATATTTGAACGATGGTGTGCGGATTCTGGGATTACTCCTTTGTCTCGTTTATTAGAAGAAGTGAGCATCCAGTACAAAGTAAATAGAAACCACCGTGAAGATTTCAATGCCCTCTTCGTAAACAGGAATTTTCCTGCCGATGTAAGTTCAAAAGTTGCTGATGCGCTATCTAACATTGTCTATCAAGGGACATGGAAAGCAGCCGAAGTGCGTAAGCTTTGCTGGATGCTGTACGAGCATGCTGTGAAAAAACTTTCTGTGCAAACTGGACATGTCATAGTCGCACGACTTCTTCTGTATCGGATAGGAGAAGATAACAATATCTTCCCAGTTAAGATTAGCAATAGTGAACTTGATCGATCTCTAACTGCCAAACAGGGTGCTCTTGGAGATGCACTTGTCGGACTGACTCTTTTTGAAGAGGTCAGAAATCGCATGGAGCCTTTTCTGCCTTCGATTTACCGAATGTGTGAATTCGATTGGTGGGAGATTCCAGCGGATAAGCGCTCGGCCATATCCGCGAGAGAAAGTGCAACACTTTCTCTTTTTGAGAAGGAATTAGATCTTAGTTTTCGGCGATTGCTACAAGTGCTTAATTCTTATCATTTCAAGAATGTTGATGTTGATGTTTGGCGGAACGTTTACCAACACTACCTGCCTTGGGAAGAGAGGCAGCGATTGGGCGGATTCTACACACCGGATGAATTAGTTGAACTAGTGTTGGATTTAGTTGGTTATGATTATGACGATCCTCAGTTGTCAGATAAGACCTTTATAGATCCTGCCTCTGGTAGCGGCGCTTTTGTTGCTTCTGCTTTATCGCGATTATTGAGACACCTTGAAAAATATGGACCTCCGGGAATGCCAAGTGGCCAACAACCTATATGGGTACGCGCCAAACTTGAGTTGGAGGTAGTGGAAAAATGTCTTCATGCTGTTGATATACATCCATTCGCGGCATTTCTTACGACCCTTAATGTGCTTTTCTTGGTTTTACCTAAATACATTCTTGTCAAAGAGAAGAATCCACAGTTCTTATTCGAACCTATGATTTTAGCCCACGATTCACTATTGCTTACACCTGAAGAAGTCAGGCTCTTCGAACGATTTGAATCCAAAATGAACGGACGCATCAAGCGGGCAGAAGAGCATCACAAAAAATATGTTCAATTGTTGAAGAAAAAGTTCGATTTCGTTATGGGAAACCCACCTTGGAGTGGTATTCTCAAAGGACCTATGGCTGCTGTTTACGATGAACAGGCCAAGAAACGCCTCAAGGAAACGTATGGGCCTATTGCCGCCGGAAAATATGATATCTATGGAATCTTCATGGCTCGGGGGATTCATTTCCTGAAACCTGGGGGGAAGTTTGGGCTTATTACCCAAGACACATATTTCGAGAAGTCCTGGGCGAAAGGACTCAGGCAGAAGCTTTCCAATGAATCATCAATCCTATCAATCGTTGATCTCAATCCTTTTGGCCAATTGTTTTTTGGTGCGATGAACACTCCCGCGGTTACTGTATGTAAAAATGAAGCGCCCTCAGACAATTCAGAAGTCTTGGTGGTAATGGCTGGCAAACCGACTAAGTTTGAGAATATAGCTCAAGAAGAACGGCGACAACGCGTTAGCAAGTTGCTTAAATTAGGCATTGACGAAGCCAAGCATTCAGGACGTAGTTGTAAAGATTTTATTGAATCCTATACCATACCACAGTCGCGCCTTATGAGTACAGCGAACACAGGGTGGAACCTTGCTCGTGTCACAGTCGCTTTATCAGAAGAACAAACTTCTTGGCTCAGCCTAATACAACTAGTTGAACCATTTCAAGGAGTTACTCCAGGCGGGCAGGGCTGCCTTGATATCTTTCTTCTCGATCGCAGTATTGCAGAACGCGGGAACTATGAAAGCGATCTATTGCACTCTGTTACAAAGGGAATTGACGTTAAGCCATGGAAATGTCCTGACACTGGACGTGTAATTATCTACCCATATAAAATAGAGGAAGAGACCGCGAAGCCCGCTTTCGACATGGGTGCTTGGAAGGATGAACAAACCGGAAAGATCGCCGAGGGACTGCGCCTACTTAAAGATGCGCTTGATTTTTCCATTCCCATCGATGATTTTGAGAACGATCTCCTTCGTCGAGGAGCTATAGACCAAGAAAAACTCTCTCGACTTTTTCTTCATAGATGTGGTTTAGGTATCATTAGATACCCTGCGGTTGGGAACTATTTAGTATCGCATTATGACAAATTACAAACTAGGGTGTTCAAGAAGCGTAATATCCGTTCTTTCAACAGGCAATGGTATGAATATATATGGCCCCGGGATATTGAAGTCATGCTTCAGAGGCCCAAAATTATTTCCCCTCGCCTCGCACGTGTGGTCCGTTTTGCTATGGATACAACAGGGATAGTCCCTCAAGATTCGTGCATTGCCCTTGCTAAAACGTCTAAAACACAATTCATGTGGAATAAACTACGAAGAAGTCTATCGGAAGGCGTGAAACGAGAGATCTCCGACTTGGAAGTATATAAGTTTCTTCTAGCTTTCCTTAATAGCGAACAAACGCAAAAGCTTCTTGTTACCGGGCGACGGCCTACGCCTAAGGGAAGCTACCAAATCAGCGACGACTTCCTCGCTGATATACATATTCCTCCGTGTCCGCCAGAAAAACATCTTCGAACAATACTTGAAGCCGGGGATATCTTGTTTAATTCGGTAACAGCAGAATCGGAATACTCTAAGGCGCAAGACCAAATCAATAAAGTTGTTGAAAAACTTATACAAGGAAAATAGCTAATAATTTTTTACTCAAGATTCTAATATGGCGAATCTTTTTTGGCGGGTTTTTCAAATATGTTTTTCGTAGTCGATAGGCCGCGATAACTGGATCCCCGGCAGAAAACCAAGGGAGCTAACCCCGAGGACCTTCGCCCGCCAAACAAACGGCGGGTAAACTGCGCTACGAAAAATTTAATCTTGCAAATTCCCCATAATATTTCTTAGCCGCAGCATCATAGGCCTTCGCGGCATCAATTTCATTGACGAAACGGCCGAGCCAGATTTTTTTGCCGTTATGCCTGATGTGGACAGACCATTTATTTCGCTGCTTATCGAAATGGACGCCGATGTAACGCGAAGAGGTATTTTTACGTTTTCGGCGGTTCCGCATATTAACGGCCTGGGTAACGACGCGGAGATTGTCGCGGCGGTTGTCGAGTGAATCGCAATTGTGATGGTCAACGACGAGGCCAGCGGGCGGGGACATAAGCTGACGGTGCATATAGATTATTTTCGAGCGCAGGTCATTGGTTAACTCGCTGCGGGCGGCATAAAGGTTCGAGCCGTTGCCGTGAACGAACCATTTGAAGTGCCTGATTCGGTAGTAATCAAGCGGCTCGACGAGAGTGAAGCGATTCAATCCTAAATCGATTTTGCGGAAGGTATAGCCGTAACGGAGCAGGCGATAGGTGAGCAGCGGACAGGTGAAAATAAAATCCAGCCAGACAGGAATCGTTAGTGTTAGTTGAGCAGACATACTTATTCCTCCATTCAAAGAAATCCTAAATTCTAAATCCTAATCTCTAAACAAATCACAAAGAACAAAAACTCAATGTCCAAAACGAAAAGCAACCCCTCAATAAATTGAGGGGCTAAATTTTCATTTGACTGTTGAATCTACCTTGGTCATCAAGACCTGAATCGTGGGATTTCTATCCCTGCCCCCTGCCAGCACTGCCCCTTCGACGCGCTTCGCTTGCTCAGGACAGGCCAGCGGGTTAGAATTTTACAAAATAACACTTACAAGTCAAGGAAAATATAACTTTTTTAAAAAAATTGATTTTTGCGGCGTAAGTGGTTATCAGTAAGAGGGTTACAAAGGACAACGGACGCAAGAGATTGCAGATTTGGGATGCGGAAAGAACTGGATTCCCGCGTGCGCGGGAATGACAAACATCAAAATCCGCTTGGGAAAGCGACTGAAAAAATGAAATCGGGGGCGAATGATTGAGTAAAAGAATCCTGAATGGCAGAGTGACTCCGTAGCGTTTTGTACTTTGTTTTTTTGCGGAAAGAAACTGTTTTTACGCGAACAGGCACAAACCCACCGAGTTATCCATTTGAAATCGATTCTGTTGTGAAATTTCGTGCATCGAAACCGTTTTTTGTCGTTCAATAACAAGTTTTTGTTGACATTTGGCGGCCCGCGTGAAGAATAGAGCGTTTTAAGTGTAACAGGTTCAATAGAACCTATTGACAATTTCAAACCCCCTGATGAACAAGGAGAAGCGGTATGGGCAACGAGAAAAAGGCAATCACATCATTGATGACGGAAGACAGGAAATTTGCGCCGCCGGCGTCAATCGCCGCCAAGGCGCACATCGGCAGTATGAAGCAATATCAGCAGATGTGGGAGCAATCAATAAATGAGCCCGACAAGTTCTGGCTCGAACAGGCCAAATCGCTGAGCTGGTTCAAAGAGCCGAAAAAAGGCCTCGATTATACATGGGACACCAAAAACCGCAAAATCGAGCATACATGGTTCGCGGACGGGCAATTGAACGTTTCCTATAACTGCTTAGACAGGCATTTGAAAACAGCAACCGCGAAGAAGACCGCGATTATATGGCAGGGTGAAGAGGATAAAGCGGTCAGGAAATACACCTACGAGCAACTGCACAAAGAGGTGTGCAAATTCGCCAACGTGCTTAAATCCAAGGGCGTAAAAAAAGGCGACCGAATAGCAATATATCTGCCTATGGTTCCGGAACTGCCTGTTGCGATGCTGGCCTGTTCCAGAATCGGCGCGATTCACTCGATAGTCTTCGGCGGCTTCAGCGCCGACTCACTCAAGGACAGGATTAACGATTCGAAATGCAAACTCTTAGTAACGAGCAACGTTTCGATGCGTTCGGGCAAACATATAAAACTAAAAGACATCGCTGACACCGCCCTTGCGAGTACGCCAAGTATCGAAGGCGCGATAGTGGTAAAGGTCGGCGAAGAACCATGCAATATGAAGGCGGGCAGAGATACCTGGTATGCCGATGAAATTGCAAAGGCAAAAGACGATTGCGAACCGGAGAAAATGAACGCCGAAGACCCCCTCTTCATCCTTTACACCTCCGGCTCAACGGGCAAACCCAAGGGCGTGGTGCATACCACGGGCGGATACCTGCTGCACGCGGCGATGAGTCACAAATTAATTTTCGACGTTCACGATAAAGACGTTTTTTGGTGCACCGCCGACATCGGCTGGGTAACGGGACACACTTATATCGTTTACGGCCCGCTTGCCAACGGCGCGACAAGCTTGATGTTCGAGGGCGTGCCGACCTATCCCGACGCAGGACGCTTCTGGCAGGTCTGCGACAAATTCGGCGTAACCATTTTCTATACCGCCCCTACCGCTATCCGCTCCCTGATGCGTCTTGGTGAACAGTGGCCCGCCAAATACAAGCTCGACACCCTCAGAATCCTCGGCTCCGTCGGTGAACCCATCAACCCCGAAGCGTGGATTTGGTATTATGAGAAAATAGGACACAATAAATGTCCAATTGTAGATACGTGGTGGCAGACGGAGACGGGCAGCATACTGATAACGCCGCTGCCGGGGGCGCATACCATAAAGCCGGGAAGCGCGTGTAAGCCGTTCTTCGGCGTTGACCCGGTTATTCTGCGCGACGACGGGAGCCAGTGCGACATAAATGAGGGCGGGAAACTCTGCATACGCAAACCCTGGCCCGGAATGATGAGAACGATGTGGGGAGACCACGACAGGTTCATCGATACATATTTTACGATGTTCCCTGATTTGTATTTCACGGGCGACGGCTGCCGCGAAGACCAGGACGGCGATTACTGGCTGATGGGCAGAATCGACGACGTTGTAAACGTATCGGGGCACAGAATCGGGACCGCTGAGGTGGAAAGCGCGCTGGTAAGCCACGAGAAGGTCGCTGAAGCCGCAGTAACACCTGTTCCGCACGATATAAAAGGACAGGGGCTGTATGCCTTCGTAACGCTCAAGGAAGGCATCACGGAAAGCGAAGAGCTGAAAAAAGAATTGCTTTTGCACGTCCGCAAGGAGATTGGGCCCATCGCGGTGCCCGAGGCGATACAGTTCGCTCACGGCCTGCCCAAAACCCGTTCGGGCAAGATTATGCGGAGAATTCTGCGAAAAATAGCCGAAGGCGACACATCAAACCTCGGCGATATCACCACCCTTGCAGACCCGACCGTTGTGGAATCGCTGGTAAAGGGAAGAGGGAAGTAACCATTAAAAGCCCCGCAAGAATTTTGCTATGTCTCTCAAAGCGAGACTGCCGCAAAATTCAAACGACTGCGGGGTGAAAAATGAAACATTTTTCAAAAGGGAGAGATATGGACGCGAACGTAACAGAACTGAAAGACAAGACGGGAAATCCTGCGCCGCTGGGGCTTCTGGGATTCGGAATGACAACGGTCCTTTTGAACCTGCACAACGCAGGGTTTTTCGGGCTGGGCAGTATGATACTGGCGATGGGCATATTTTATGGCGGACTCGCCCAGATTATCGCAGGCATAATGGAGTGGAAGAAAGGCAACACCTTCGCGACGACGGCGTTCTGCTCTTACGGCCTTTTCTGGCTCACGTTAGTATGGCTCATAGTCGCGCCGAAACTCGGATGGGCCGAAGCCACGGCAAAAGAAGGAATGGCAGCGTATCTGTTTATGTGGGGCTTGTTTACGTTTGTGATGTTCATCGGCACTTTAAAATTAAACAGGGCTTTGCAGGTGGTTTTCCTGTCACTGACGATTCTGTTTGTAATGCTTGGAATCAAGTACCTTAACGGCAGCGCCGAACTTGGCACAGCAGCCGGCTACGAGGGCATATTCTGCGGCTTCTCAGCCATATACACCGGCCTCGCTCAGGTCTTGAACGAATGCTACGGTAAGGTAGTCCTGCCTTTGGGACCGGTGAAGAAGACGTAAACGGAAGACCCGGCTTCGTTAAGAAACTACGCCGTGGCAAGCAGAAGACAAAACAGCAGATTTATTTTACCGCCGCGGCGGAAGCTCGAACAACCAAACTCTGCGGGAGTTTAACGCACTCAGGATGGGAATCGGCGGGCGATTGCAGCCGCTTAAGCAGCATATTCGCGGCGATTTGCCCCATCTGTCTCGAAGGAACAGCCACGGTCGTCAGGGGCGGCGTAACAATGCTGCACAGGTACTCGTCATTAAAGCAAACCATACTGACCTGCTCCGGAATCTTAATTTCAAGCGTATAAGCTCCCTGAAGGATTCTCATTGCCTCGATATGGTCATAAGCCAGAATCGCCGTCGCGTGATGTTTCATTATCGAAGAAGCCAGAAAGGCGGTCGCGGAACTAAAGGCCTTGTCATGGTCTTTCACCGGCTCAAGCCCCCGTATTTTCAATTCAGAAAGATATGTGTCATGCCTATCGCTGATACTTCTATGATTATAGTGCTCAATGGTGGGGCCCGCGTAAGCTATCCGGGTATGCCCAAGCTTGGCCAGGTGACGCATAGCCAGCCGTGCCCCCTCAATATCATCGGGGATAACCGATGAGCACCTCGGTCCCCCGACGCCGTTGATAACCACATACGGAATATTATTCCTTTCCAGCACTTCGATAGTTTCAGGGGAACATTCCTGAAGGACAATCACCCCATCGACCTTCCAGGGGGGCAGTTCGCAGCGGTCCTTGGTCAGATTAGGAATGGACATACAAACATCATATTCACCCGAGTGCAGCTCACGAACACAGGAATCGACTATGGCCTGATAAATGTTTCCGGGCCAGCCCAGCGCGACATCGCAACCGAGAATGGCGATTACGCTCGTTTTTTGCCGAGCAAGATTTTTTGCCGCCAGGTTTGGCCGATATCCGAGAGAGTTGGCCATATCGATAATACGCTGATGGACCTCCTGTCTAACGGTAAAACCGTGCTTGTAATTACTGTTTAACACCCGGCTGACCGTCGCCTGGCTTACGCCGCAATGAACGGCTATCTCTTTGATTGTCGGCATACCATTGGACTGAATTGTAGCCATCGATATACGTTTCCTCTCAATCTCCTCTATTATGAACTATGATAACCAAAAATGCAAGGGATAAAACATCGTAAAAGGGCATAAGTAAAAAGGCCGTGAGGAATGGAAACCCCAAATCTCACGACCTTGTTTTTAATGCTATGCCGGAAACTAAACTTTTCGTCTTCGCAGAAACAGGCCGCCCCCTAGGGGGCAGGCGAGGGTGAGAAGAAATAATGTGGCGGGTTCGGGAACAACTACGGTGACATTGGTTGGCAGGATTGCGTTTCCAAAGGAGGCATCTTCGAGAACAATACCGCCTCGAATCAAATTGAGCGAGATATTAGCTGTTGTTATCTCGGCGCCGTTGCCATTTAGCTGCAACAAAAGGATGTCTCCTGACAACGCAGGGGTGGTATCGAAATGGCCGTCGAGAAAAACAGCATAATCATGGAAATTTACTAAGCCATCGCCGTCAAGATCGGCCATTCCTCCATTCGTTAGCCACTGGTCGCTGAATATAGACGAATCCATGAGATTTATTATGCCGTCTGCGTCGAAGTCGGCGTTTGAATTGGCGAGATAGGGGTCGAGCATCGATGCCATTTCGATTGTCACGCCCGAAGTGCTTAAGCCGCCCAGCGCAAAGGGGTCATAGTTAGGGGCCACAGGCAGGTAATAAGGGTTTTCCCAATTTGGATTTTGCGGAATTATGTAATCTCTGAAGCTGCCGGGATAGTAGGAGAAACACTGGGTTAGTGGTGTAACGCTGCTGAAAGTGGCGCCATTACTCAGTTGTATATCCAAAGCGAAAGCAACAGGCGCAAGCGTTCCGGTTGCCTGATAGCCGATTTGCAGTTTGCCGCCGCCGGCGTCGGTTGCGGTTATTGTGACATCGCCTTTGGCATAATTGATGAGCGCAATTCCCATAATGGCGAGCAAAGAAATTCTTCTCATACATCTTCTCCTTCTTCTTTCCGGCTTCGCTTAAAAGCTATGCCGTGACAAGTAGCCGATTTGGCCCCCGCCATTCGGCATACATTGATATTACCGGATGGATAGTCGGAATGTCAAGAAAAAAGTGAATTTTTAGCCACTCCCCCACACTTGTCTTCCACCCACTGCTTCGCTTTGCGAAGCAAATCGTGATGGCGTACGACAAGTAGCCGTCGGGGCAGGGAAGGCACAAAAGGACACAAGTAAAAAGGCCGTGAGGAATGGGAAAACCAAATCTCACGGCCGAATTTTTAATGCCACATTAAAAATTAAGCTTTTCGTTTTCGCAAAATCAGGCCGCCAAGACCAAGCAGGCAAAGCGTGGCAGGTTCGGGGATTGGCTGGTATTCGATTGTCAGGTATGGCGACGTATCAGCAATGCCGGCGTCCTTGGACCAAAAACCTGCCTTCGTTCCGGGAATCACCTCATGTGTAAGTTTCATAACCACGCTGTATATATCATCGTCTCCGTAAACTTGACTAACGTCACTCTTTACCGTCCAGAAGACGTCGCCGGTACTGATTAATTGGGTGTTAGTGGGTAAGATGTTGAAATTAGTGGGAGCATTATTCCAGGTAAGTGTGCTCTCAGACCAATTGTCATTGTCAAGGTAATAAGCACCGATTACCGGTGCAGTAGAAGAGAGAAAGTTAGTATCAAGACGAAGTACGGCTGACACAATCGATTGGCCGTCAGGGATTGCGGAAAGGTCAAACTTAAGATATGACCTTGTAATCTCGGCACTATATCCGGCATACACAGTATTGCTGTTGTGGACCGAGGCCGGCTCAGTGTTGTTTATATAGGCATCATTAGTAGGGTATAGTTTAAGCGTACCGGCCTTCGACATATTACTCAACAATAAACAACCAACCCCCATTAATGCTGTGATTAATCGCCTTTTCATCATTTACCCTCTCAATAGACTTACATCTCGACACTGCGCACGCGCATGCACACCCGCATTGCTCACTACTCAGAAAATGTACCTCTCATCTATTCTCCCCTTAAGCAAATTGCTTGTACCATAAACGGTCTGTTTTGTCAAGACCAAAGTCCAGAAAATTGCGGATTTTTAACCGCAGAGAACGCGGAGTAATGTCGAATGTCCAATACTAAATATCCAATGACCAATATAAAACTTACAAACCGTGGATGGGGAAAAGGGTTGATTTGAGGGTATTGAGGGTAGTGGTGAGGGCGGGGATGACGGCATCACGCTGCTGGGAGTTAACGGGGATTTCTCTATCGCGCAGGCCGCCGTGCCATTCGGTGGTCTGGAGCATAATTCCGCCCATAAGCATATTGGCGTCAAGCTCGGAATCGGCGCCGCAAAGTGCGGACCAGGCAAGCGCCCAGGCGCGGACGGTATTGGGAACATTGTAGCCGCCGCCGCCTGTCATAAGGATGGGCTTTTTGAATGTGAGCAGGTGATGAATAATTTCGGAGTAAACGTTGTTTGTCAGGCGGAGATTAGCAAGCGGGTCGCCCGCGAGGGCATCTGCGCCAAGCTCGAAGACAAATACGTCGGGCTTGAATGCGCCGATTAAGGGCAGGACCACTTCTTTGATTGCGAGCATATAGGCCTCATCGTAGGTGCCGATGGGCAGAGGGATGTTGACGCAGTAGCCCTTACCAATGCCATTGCCGATTTCATTTTCAAAGCCAGTGCCGGGGAAAAGGGTCCGGGGGTTCTGGTGAAGCGTGATTGTCATTACGTCGGAGCGATTATAGAAAAAGGCAGTAACACCGTCGCCGCAATGAACGTCAACGTCGAGGTAGAGGACTTTTTTGCCCTGCTCGGCGAGGACTTCGCAGGCAAGAGCGACGTCGTTTATATAGCAAAAGCCCGCAGCAAGCTCGGGGTGGGCGTGGTGAAAGCCGCCCGAAGGATTGAAGGCGACGCCTGCCTTGCCGTCGAGGATGAGCTGTGCTGCCGTAATAGTTGCCCCGACTGCCAGGACCGCGTACTCATATACGCCTTTAAAAACCGGACATTCGGTCGTTCCGATGCCCATTTGGAGGGCTTCGTAATTCCATTGGCCCTTTGAGGCATCCTGAAGGGTATGCAGATAGCGGGCGGTATGAAATTTTTTGAGGACGATTCGGTCTGCGGGTTCGGGGGGGACTTCGATTCTGTCCGGCGCGGCGAGTAAGCCCATAGAGTTTATGACTTCGCGCGTTTTTTTTGCCCGGGAGGTATTGAAAGGATGTTCCGGCGGATACGAAATTTCTTCGAGCCGGGGCGAATAAATAAAGGCAGCGGGTTTATCGCTCACAATCAGATTCTCCCGTCAAGCAAGGTCATAGGATATATTGTAAACCTCGCCGTCGAAAGTAGTGTTGACCTTGTAGCCGGAGTTATGGAATATGGCGAGCATCGGTTTATTGCTCGGCATAACTTTCGCGAAGAACTGCTTGACGCCCCTCTGCTTGGCAATTTTACAAATATAATCGAGCAGGTAGGTGCCCATTCCTTTTTGCTGCCATTCGTCGTGGACGATGAAGGCGACTTCGGCGGACTGGGTTTTGGGGTCGAGGAAGTACTGAGCCATAGCGACGATGTGCTCGTCGCCTGAAGGGCCGGGGACAACGCCGACGATAGCGACATCCTTCTGGTAGTTGATGTTGGTGAGCTGCTGGACGTCCTTGTGGGGGAATGATATGGTGTGGGTCATATATCTTGTCTGGACGGATTTTTCGCTGAGGGAGTAAAGCATTTCGGCAAGCTCGTGCTCGTCGTTGGGCTTTACGGGCCTGAAGAAAATTTCGGTGCCGTCGCGGAGGGTGTCATAGCGTTCAAGCTCCGCGGGATACCTGACTTTGTCCCAATCAAGCTCAATCTGGTCGGCGTAGATGTATTTGTGTGTCTTGGCGGCATGGATAAGCTCGCTTCTGAATTTGGGATGGGCGATATTGATGAGGTCGAGGACCCTTTCGCGGATTGATTTGCCGTGGAGATAAGCGATACCGTATTCGGTAACGACGTAATGGACGTCGCCGCGGGTGGTAACGACGCCAGCGCCTTCGGCGAGATGAGGGACGATTCTGCTGACTTCGCCGGAGCGGGCGGTAGAGGGCATAGCGATAATGGCTTTACCTCCCCTGCTTCTGGCTGCGCCCCTGGTGAAATCAACCTGTCCGCCGATGCCGCTGTAGAAGCGATAGCCGAGGGAGTCGGAGCAGACCTGGCCCGTGAGGTCAACTTCAAGAGCGACGTTGATGGCAATCATTTTTTCGTTCTGACTGATGAGGTGGGGGTCATTGACGTATTCGGAGGGGTAAAACTCGAAGAACGGGTTGTTGTTGATGTATTCGTAAAGACGTTTGGTGCCCATGCAGAAACTTGCGACGATTTTGCCGTGGTTGACGTTTTTTTTGGCACAGGTAATAGCGCCGCATTCGATGAGGTCGATAATCCAGTCGCTGAACATTTCGGTGTGGATGCCGAGGTCTTTTTTATCTTTGAGGTATTCCGCGAGCGTCTGGGGTATTCGTCCGATGCCGCATTCGATAGTTGAGCCGTCTTCGACGAGGCGGGCGATGTTCTCGCCGATGCGCCGCATAACGTCGTCTGTTTCGGGGACGGTGATTTCGAAGACATCTTCGTCGAAGGGGACAAGGCAATCAATGTTGTTGACGTGGACAAAGGAATCGCCGAAAGTTTTTGGCATACGGGAGTTGACCTGTGCGATAACGTATTTGGCGTTTGAGGCGGCGGATTTGACGATATCTACGGAGACGCCGAGGGAGCAGAGGCCGTTGACGTCGGGCGGCGTAACAGATATAAGCGCGACGTCGAGAGGAATCCTGCCGCTTTCGAATTCGTTGGGGATTTCGGAAAGAAAGATAGGGGAATAATCGCCGATGCCTTTGCTGAACGCCTCGCGGACGTTGTCGGCGATGAAGAAGGAGTTCATTTTGAATTTTTCGCGGTATTTTTCGCCTGTATAGGGAGCGTTGCCCATAGTAAGGAGGTGAACGATATGCGCGTCGTAGATATGGGCTGAATGCTCAACGAGCGCGGCAACGAGGTGCTGCGGCTGGGCGCAAGCGGTGCCTATGAAGATGTTGTCGCCCGATTTGACGAGCTTCATCGCGGTTTCTGCGGTTGTTACTTTTGATTTGTATTTTTCTTTCCAGTCGAAATCAGCCATAATAAATTTTTCCGTTTTAAGCTTTTTCCACCCTTATTCTGGCATCGACGGCGACGGGGGTTGTACCGGCCGGCCCGACCATAAAGGGATTGATGTCCATTTCCTGAATTTCCGGGAATTCGGTAACAAGCTGCGAGAGTCGCTGCAGGGCCTCCGCGACGGCGTCGATATCAACGCCCTTCTGTCCCCTTGCGCCGGTAAGCATTTTATAAGTTCTTGTGCTGACGAGCATTTGTTTGGCCTCCTCAGCGGTAAGCGGCGCGAGATAGAATGCCACGTCGTGCATAACCTCGACCATAGTACCGCCCATGCCGAACATCATAAGGGGGCCGAAATGAGGGTCGCGGTTCATACCGAGGATAAGCTCTTTGCCGCCGCCGCACATTTGCTGGACAAGGACGCCGAGAATTTTGGCATTGGGGAGTTTTTTGGGGATTCTGAACATCATCAGGTCAAAGGCGTCCATAACCTCCTGTGCGGTTTCGAGGTGGACTTTGACGCCGCCGACGTCTGATTTATGAATGATGTCCGGGGACCATATTTTGAGGACGACGGGGTAGCCGATCTGGTCGGCGATATTCGCGGCCTGGACGGCGGTATTCGCGACGGCGTCCCTGGGCGTTACGAAGCCGTAGGCCTCGAGAACTTCCTTAGATTCGGCTTCGCCAATCTGACGGGTTCCCTGCCTGAGGTTTCTCTGGAGGATGGTTTCAACTTTGTGGCGATTGACGGAGAAGAGTTTGACGATACGTTTCGGTCTTGCCTTCCAGCGGACATAATTAACCATAACCTTGATGGTGAGAACGGCGGCCTCGGGGGAATCGTACTGCGGAATTTTGTTGTCCCTGAGAATGGCGTTTCCTTTAGCGACTTTTTCTGCGCCGAGGAAACAGGCGAAGACGGGTTTGCCGGATTTTCTCTTCAGGACATTGACAATAGCTTCGGCAGTTCCTGTGGCGTCGGTCATTGCCTGTGGCGTAAGCAGTATCAACACCGCATCAACGTTTGGGTCGTCGAGAACAACGTCAATGGCAAATTCATAACGGTCGGGGAGAGCGTCGCCGAGGACATCGACGGGATTGTGGAAATTGGCTGCAGCGGGGAGCTTTTCGGAAAGGCGTTTTTTGGTTTCGTCGGTTAATTTCGCGAAGGTGAGCTGTTGTTTTTCGATGGCGTCGGCGGCCATAATACCTGCGCCGCCTGCATTGGTGATAACGGCCACGGAGGCGCCTTTGGGGAGGGGCTGATAAGCGAACCCCTGGGCAAAATCGAACTGTGATTTGATTGAGAAGCAGCGAATGACACCCGCCCTTTCGAAGACGGCTTCGTAGGCGGTGTCGCTGCCCGCAAGCGAGCCGGTATGCGAGGAGGCGGCTTTTGCGCCGGCGGCGGTAACACCTGCCTTCATAAGGAGGATAGGTTTTTTCTGTGAGATTTGTTCTACGATGCGAACAAAGGTATTTCCGTCGGTGATGTTTTCGAGATAGCCGGCGATGACCTTGGTATCGGGGTCATCGGCGAAGGCCTCGATGATATCGATTTCATCGACGTCGGCTTTGTTACCGATACTGACGAGCTTGCTGAAGCCGATGCTGTTGGCGTTTGCCATATCGAGAATGGCAGCGAGCAGCGCGCCGGACTGCGACATATAGCCGGTATAGCCGACGGCGGGAAGCGTGCCGCCGAAGCTTGCGTTGAGTTTGTTGGCAGGAACGATGAGGCCGAGGCAGTTGGGGCCGATGATTCGTATTCCGGCTTGTCTTGCAATCTGGAGGATTTGTTGTTCGAGCTTTCGGCCTTCCTCGCCAACTTCCTTGAAGCCGGCGGTTATTACAATCACAGCTTTTATGCCGATGGTGGCGCATTCCTGTATAACGGCGGCGACCACCTTTGCCGGGACGACGACTATCACCAGGTCCGGCACCTGTCCAATTGAAGTAAGGGATGGGTAACACTTAAGCCCCTCGACCTCGTTGGCCTGAGAATTGACGGGGTAGATTGTTCCGGGGAAGCCGGCTTCAATCATAGACCTGAGGATTTCGTAGCCGACTTTGCCTTTTTGGCGTGAGGCGCCAACAATAGCAACTGATTTCGGATTAAAAAATTTATCAAGCATAATAATGGTCCACAACAACCTTTCAAGAACCCACCCAGATATTGGCGAGCGGCGAAATGCTCACAGCAATAAACATCGCTGGAAGGGCGTGAATTTTATTAGATATCTTCGGCAAATGCAAGAATTTTCTGCTATGATTTATTGCCTTGTTAATCGCAGGATTAAAACTTTAATTATAGAGCTGCGGCTATGGAAAAACCGAAGAGATTTGTCGTTCAGAGGCACCAGAAAGAGTCGGAGCCGACGCACTGGGATTTGATGCTGGAGCGGGACGGGATTCTGGAAACATATCGTGTGGCTGAGCCCCCTGAAAAATGGGGAAAAGAGGCGATTGAGGCGGTGAAGATATTCGACCACCCGCTTAAATTCCTAAGTTATGAGGGCAGCGTGAATGAGGGCAAAGGCCGGGTGGAAATAGCTGATGGCGGAACATACCGTCTAATCAAAAAGGACGAAAATCAAAAGCAGATTTCGTTCGCGGGTAAGCTACTCAGGGAGGAGTTTCAACTCTGCCTGATTAAAGAGGACAGATGGGAGCTTCGGAATGACGTTTTCTAAAGCGTTTAACCCGGATTTTGGGCGATTTTGAGAACGGCATCGATATACTTGGCCGCGGCAGATTTGTCTTTGGCTTCGGCGATGACGCGGACGATGGGTTCGGTGTTGCTTGAGCGGATGTGAATCCATGCGTCGGGGAAATCGAAACGGAAGCCGTCTGAGGAGTCAACTTTGGCGTCGGGGAAAAGTTTTTTAACGGCGTCGAGGATGAGTTTGACTTTTGCCTTGTCGGCGGGGAATTTATATTTGGTCATTGAGTAGCGCGGTATTTCGCCGACGAGCTGACTAACGGTTTTGCCCGTTTGTGCGAGCAACTGGAGGGTAAACGCCATAGCGACGAGTGAATCGCGGATGGGGCCGACACGGAGGTCGATGACGCCGCCATTGCCTTCGCCGCCTATGATGCAGTTATTTTTGAGCATCGCGGAGGCAACATTTGCTTCGCCAACGGGGGTGCGGATGACGTGCCCCCCTGCTGATTTAGCGATGTCGTCAATCATACGTGATGTTGAGAGATTGGCGGCTGCGGAGCCGGTTTGTTTGCTGAATATAAGTTTGGCGGCAAGAGCCAAGGTATATTCCTCGCCTATATATGTACCCATCTCATCGACAATGGCAAGGCGGTCGGCGTCGGGGTCCTGTGCAAAGCCGATATCGGCGTGAGCGTTTTTGACGGCATCGCAAAGCGATGTAAGATTTTCGGCGGTTGGTTCAGGCGGATGCGCAAATAAGCCGGTGGGGTCGGTATTTACGGGGGTGATTTTGCAGCCGAGAGCTGTAAGTAGTTTTATGCCCGGTCGCCCCCCTGCTCCATTTACGCTGTCGAGGACGACTTTGAATTGTTTTTTGGCGATTGCCTTTTGGTCAACAATACAAAGGACCTTGGCAATGTGAATATCATCGGCTTCGCTATTTGCGGAGACAAGACCGGATTTCAGCGAATCGGCGGAGACAAAATCCCTGTTAAGGAAACGATTTTTAATTTGCTCCGCGACGCTGGAAGGCGGCGCCATAGCGTTATGGAGGAGCAGTTTGACGCCATTATAGGGTAATGGGTTATGAGAAGCGGTAATGATTACGCCGCCAGCACAGGCGAGATGCTGGACCATAATGCCGACGGTAGGTGTGGTGACAATACCGAGGTCAATGACGCTAACGCCGACGGACGTAAGGCCTGAGGTTACGGCATCAGCGAGGGATTGCCCGCCGGGCCGAGAGTCGCGGCCCACGCAGACAACTAATTTCCCGATGTTGAGATTGCGCGAGCGCAGGAAAGAGCCGAAGGCGCGACCATAATCGGCAGCGACTTGCGGGGTGAGGTTTTCGCCGACAATACCCCTGAGACCGCTAACGGTAATAATCAGTTCGCGTGCCATTAACCGCAGCCCCGTCGAGTCGCTGCCGATTCGTTTTTCATTTCCACGTCCGCGAAGTTAGTCAAGCTGGCAGACATAAATTTCATTAACGAAGTCGAGCTTGCGAAGGTCATTGATTGTATCCTCATCAGGTGTCTTATCGAGCGATACAGCAAGAACGGCTTTCTGCTGGTCGAGCTTTTGGCCAACGCCCATAGTTGCGATGTTGATTTTGTGCTTGCCCAGCACCGTACCAAGATGGCCTATAACGCCGGGGCGGTCTTCGTTGAAGATAATGAGGACCGCACCCTGCGGGGTTATCTCGGCGTTGAAGCCGTCGATTTCGATAATTCGCAGGAGCTTTTCGCCGAAGACCGAGCCGGTGATGGTGCGAGTAATCTTGTCGGTAACAACTTTGGCGGAGAAGCTGGAAGCGACGTCTTTTGGCGTCGGGTTTTTGGTTTCGTCGATACTGATGCCTCGTTCCTTAGCCAGGACGGGAGTGTTGACCAAATTGAGCGGCATCTCGAAATGCTTCTGGAGCAGGCCTATTGCGAAATTGAGCGTTACGGCCTGGAGAGGCATTTCAGCGATAGCTCCGCGATATTCGACCTGGACCTGTTTGATTTGCCCTGGAGCGAGAGTGCTCAGGACGACGCCTATTCGGCGGGCAAGCTCGGCATATTTGAGAACCAGCGGAGGCACAGCACCGGCGGTCGATGGCGCGTTGATAGCGTTCCTGATGGAGTCGCCCCGCAGTGCATTTACCAGGATTTGAGCCGCTTCAACTGCGACTTCGATTTGGGCTTCTTCGGTGCTTGCGCCGAGGTGAGGCGTAACGAGGCAATTAGCGAATTCCTTGAACCGCGTATTTTCCGGCGGCTCCTTGGGGAATACGTCAAGGGCTGCACCTGCGATGCGTTTTTCGGCCAGCGCCGTGTAAAGTGCATCTTCATTGATGATGCCACCGCGAGAACAGTTAACCAGGCGAACGGTCGGCTTCATCATTTTGAACTGTTCGGTGTTAATCATATTTAGCGTCTGCTCGTTCTTGGGGACATGGACGGTGATGTAATCGGCCTCTTTGTAGATTCTTTCGAGCTTGTCGGTGATTTCGATACCCAACTGGTCGGCTCCCGCCGGGACGGCAAGCGGGTCATAGCCAAGAATCTTCATATCGAAACCCCTGGCCATTTTGGCGACAGCCATACCGATTCTGCCCAGGCCTATGACACCGAGAGTTTTGTTATTGAGCTGGTTGCCTTCGTATTGTTTCCTGTCCCATGCGCCGCCTTTAAGCGAATTACAGGCAGGGACAACGTGTCGGCTCATCGCGAGCATCAGCGCCATAGTGTGCTCGGCTGCACTGAGGGTGTTGCCGCCGGGCGTATTCATAACAAGGACGCCCTTGCGGGTGGCTTCTTTTACGTCAACATTATCGATACCGACGCCCGCTCGGGCAACGGCTTTGAATCTGCCTGGATTGGCGAGAACTTTCGCGGTAACCTTGGTCGCGCTGCGGATAATCAGGCCGTCGTAGCCGCCGATTATACTTGCCAACTCGTCTTCGCTTATACCAGTTTTTACGGTTACTTCGACGTCGGACATAGCTTTAAGCAGGTTGATGCCTTCCTGCGCGAGTTTGTCTGTAATCAGAACCTTTATCATTGAATCATCCTTTATAAAAAAAGTTTCAGATAAAATTTCGTTTTTGATTTACCACCCAGAGGCGGTTCGTTCATCCGATATTTTGAAACCGGCTTTGGGACAATTATAAAGATATCTTGTAACACAGTGCGAAGCGGCGGCGGCCAGACGGACAACAGCAGCGTCCCGGCCCCGCCGCTCTGACTCGAACCCCACCTGAACAAGACGTGAGTTTTCGGTGGTCGGCCAGAGCTTTTCGCCTGATGAGACCCTGTAAAGCATCGCGTAAGCATCAAGTGAACCGGTGACGTAGCCGCCCTCTGGTAGGTCGCGGACTTTGCAGTCGGTAACGGTAACTACCAGTACCAAGTCGGCGCCGAGTTTTTCACCAATCTGCGTCGGGGAAAGCGTATAAAAATCCGGCGTTGCGGCTCGCAAATCATCAAGTGATTGATAATTGATAAACAGCGACTGTTTAATCTTTGCCTTTTCCTGAAGCAATTTACCGATTACATCGGTGATATAGAATCGCAGATTGGGATAGGCGCTTAGATAAGTGGGCTGGTCAACAAAGACGAGAATTTTCTGGTCCTTGTCTTTGGAGAGGTCGTATTCAGCCGAGGCACCTGCTTCGGAAGAAGTCGGGGTGCCGATTACACCGACAATCGCAGGGTTGCATCCGGCATAAAACAGTGCCAGCGGCAGGCCTGCGCAAAATAATACGACGGGCCAAAACGAGCATATCGCAATACCAGATTTTGCCTTTTTCGGTTTCACTTTACCTCAACATCTTCAATTGCCGCTGTTCTGTGCTATTGCTCTTGCGAGCGTTACAGCCCAGCCGGCGGCAAAAACCAAAAATAACGCGGCAAGGATGTATCGCAGTTTCAGCGATGCAAACTGCCGCTCAAGTAACGGTGAATATACTCCAAAACCGGCGACAAGAAAAGCAAAAAATGCGATTACAATCGCAAAACAGCAGAAAAATCCCGCGGCGGGCTGGGCATAAAAGGCGTCGCTTATGTGCCCGTGAGAAAAAGCGATGACGGCTGTGGTCATACCACAGGTCGGGCAAGGCAGGTTATAACGCTGTTTAAAACCGCAGGGGAAAGGATATAAAAAGAAATGGAATTGGCCCATAAGCCAGCCAAGAGTAAAGCCGGCGGCGATAACAATAAAGATGGCAGCCGCAATCAGCCGCTGATTAGCGGTAGCACGCGAAAATAACTTCGGCAAGATTGGTTGTTGGCCTGATTCCATAAGGGCGTTACAATACCGGCATTCTCAGATTGCGTCAAGAAAGGAAAATTATATGGTGCTTGAGCAAAAAGATTTTAGCAGGATGCTGGAAACGGCGGAGGTCGCGGCCCGATTAGCGGGACAAAGGGCAATGGAGGAGTCGAGCTATATTAAGGTATCCGTGAAAGGGCCGGACCAGCTCGTAACACAGGCGGATACGATTTGCCAGCAGATAATCATCGACCGGATAAAGGAAACATATCCGGATGACGGATTTATAGGCGAGGAAGGCCCGAAAGGCGAGATGTTTAAACAGCCGCCCCGAGGCAGCCAAAAGGTGTGGTGGGTAATCGACCCGATAGACGGGACGACCAACTTCGCCAAAGGGATGCTGTTGTTTTCGGTATCGATTGCAACGATGTATGAGGGCGAACCAGTGGTGGGAGTGATTTATGACCCGGCGACGAATTCGATGTTCACGGCAGTGAAAGGCGGCGAGGCCCGGCTAAATAACAGGCGAATCAGCGCGGGCGACGACGGCTTCGACAGATTCTCAAGCGTGGGGACCGACAGCTTCTTCGATAACGGCGTGCCGAAATGGGTAATCGCGCTTATGGAAAAGGCAAGGTCGCGCACCTTAGGTAGCTCATGCCTGCAATTGGCATATCTGGCAAAAGGTTCGCTTGTCGGGGTGGTTTTTGTCAGGCCGAAGATTTGGGACGTGGCTGCGGGCGTATTGATAGCCGAATCCGCGGGGGCAATTGTCAGCGACTGGAAAGGCAATAAGCTTTTCCCGATGGACCTCGACAATTACTCGGGGCAGGAGCTGGCGACCGTCGGAGGGAATAAGAAGGTGTACTCAGAGATGGTGGCACTACTCAAGTAATCTACGATTTCGGATTACCGTGCGTCCGGGACTTGTTGTATAGCAATAACCTTTACTTTTCCAATGTATGGGGTAGGATCGGCTGGATAATTCGGATTTTTCCTGACATCGCTTCTATCTAAAATAGCGATGACGCGTTTTTGCGGGCCGGAGGGGCCGATACGGACAAGGATATAAGCGGTAAAGACGTCGCTGCGAACCGTTACAAGATTACTGATGCGGTCGAAAATAACGTCCCGCTCCTCAAATGCGTCGCCATTGCAGTCCGTGGGCGAGGGCGTCGCTAAGCCAGCAAAAGGAATAGCTTTGCCCTGGTAATAACTCATACCGCTAACCCGCATAAGCTCGCCTGTGCTTTTGAAAGCCCCGGCCCCGGATGTGTCCCTGTTGTTGACGATTTCCTGGGCAAGTTCTACTCTGTCAGCATATGGTAAGCTGGCATCGGGATTTGTAACCCAGGGCAGTTGGGCGAGGACAAACCACGGGGCGGTATTGATATTTATTCTACCTTTGATTCGCGTCTCGTTCGGGTCGATTGGGTTGTGGTCACAAGGGTCTATTACAGTCAGGTATTTGAAAAGATTCTGGACGCACGGGTCGGCGATATTGAGGCGAACATTTGGTTCCGTACTGTTTTGGTCGATTGGAACTGTGTCATAGTATAATAGCTGGCCTATTTCGCCGATATTTGTAAATTGTTTATTTGCCGGGTGCGCCTGAATCATAAATGTTCCAGCAGGAGCGATAAAACTGTTCGTCATGCCAAGTGTAGGCGCGGTCACACTCGTGTTCAAAATCCGCCTGATACACCTGTTAACGGTTATATCTCTTTCATAACTGTGTGGCTCGGAAGTGCTTGTCTCCGTCATCCAGTTGATGCTGGGAGGGGGAACGGCTAACAAGTCAACTGGCACAAGCCCATAACCATTTACGTTCCGGAAAAGTTTTATAGTACTTCCCGGACCCGGGCTGAAGTTTATGTCGGGATCAATCTGCGTATCTGAATCTAACGCACCGATTGGTGGTATAGGTATATCTGCCTTTGGGTCAATATTTGCCAGCACATGAAACTGTTTTGAGCCGGTCCAGTTTATATCAAATACTTTGGCTGGATTCGTAATGCTGAGCTTCCATCCGTTTGGGTCGTCGTCGTCCCGCGGGTATGGCTTGAATAGTTCTATGGCGTAAGAACGATATACTTTGTTGGGGTCGTCTTTATCATAGTTAGGGTCGTTGCCGATGGGTTTATAAAAGTTCTGGGCGATTTCTGATATGTAAACGCAGGGCCTTTCGAAGCCAAAGTGTGGAGTCCCAAATGAGTCCTTTACAACGGTCACTTTATTATTGGGGTCATACCTTGGGTCGGTGGAAGGATAATTAGGGCCATCGATGTAATCCATCAGGTTTGCGGTGATTTGTGCCACGTCAGCACTTGTAAAAACACTGGGAAGGGCAGCGCGAACAGCATTGTAAATCGTATTAGTATTAAAGTCAAGAGGTGAGTTGATATTGAGCATTTTGATGCCATTGGGGTCGATAATCCTGTCCATATTGTAAGTCGTGGCGATGTGGCGATAGGCATATTGGCTAGGGTCGGTGAAAATACCATCAGCAGAAGCAGTAATTTTCCATTCATCAAATCTTGTACTCGTGTCGATGGGGGTTTGGAAATCGGATATTCTGCCTATTTCCCACCCTTTCATTACCTCGAAGCGGGTATCAATTCCTGTTTGATTTATCAGATAACGATAACGAAGTTCAAGCTCATCGGAGATATCAAAAGGCGTGTATGGAGTAACGGGCTGGTCATATTTCCAGACAACATTGTTGGTGTAAGAGGCGGCATTGCCTGAGCCGCAACGATACTTCACAAGAGTGTCCGCATCGGCCTGGATTGTTGTAGTAGCCGGATTTTCGTAGGGTCTTTGGGCCAGTGCGAGGAGGTTGATTTGCGTCTGGCTTGAGCCGTCGGTGCGGTTGGCGTCGGCGTTGACGTCGAACCAGTAGGCGGTGTTGATATTGAGCATACCGCCGTTGTCGATGATGCGAATGGCAGCGTAAACAGGTTTGCCCTTGCTTGAGTTTACATTCTGAACCTGCATCCAGAAAGAATCGCTAACGCCATCGCCATCGGCGTCGGCATAGAATTGTTTTACCGGAGTGCTGTCGCCAACATCAACGCTGTCCTGATATTCGCGGACAATGTTAGCCGGAATGTCACACAAGACCGAGTTGGCCCAAAATGTGTTATTAATATCTGTTATATGCCGCCAGTGGTAAATGTTAGGAGCATACTGATATGGTTCAAGGCACGCAAGCCAGGAATTGTTGCCATCGGGGTAATTATAATATGTGCCGTTTGCGTCAACGCCGGGGACGTTATGAATAAGAACTTGCGATATTTGCGAGACAACGGTATCGACAGCTAATTTGAGGTCATGGTTATCCCCGACGGCTGAGGTGGCGACTGAATCAACGCGGGAAGAAAACAAAAAGAGAACGCCTAAGATTGCAAGCAATGTTGTAAGAACAACCGCGAGAATGATGGCCGACCCTTGGCGAAGCCGCTCTGTCTTCTCCGCCTTCGGCGAGATATCGCCCGTCCCGAAGGGTCGAGGCGGATGTCTTCTGTTTTCTGTCTTCTGTCTCATATCAGTCGCCCAGATAAACGATATGGGTAAAAGTTTGGCCATCCTTGAATACGCCTCGTGAATCGTAAAGCGTGAAGGTAAATTTAAATGCCTTCGGAAACACCGGCTTCTGCGTTACAAGATTGCCGGCACTGCCAGGATAATAAACGCCTTGTGCCCCAATATATGAAAACCAGTTTGTAAAGGACGGTACAGGTGCGACCGTATTAAAGTAGAAGCCGAAGGCATTGCGAACCATAGAGCGCAAGTCGGGACCAAAATCGGAATAGGTAGTGCTGCCGCTGCCGTCGGGAGAGATGCTCGGCCACCAATAAACATATTCCTGGCCCGCATTAATATATGAGTAACTCCATTGCACGGAAAAACTGCCCACTTTTTCAGCCATCAGCAAATGCAGAGTGTTTGTGCTCGCCAGGTTGACATTCGGCCGATAATAGCTGAAAGCGGTGTCATTGCCGAAGCAGCCGGTGATTATGTTGCCAACATTTGTGGAACCATTTACGGGGTCGTTTACCGCGGCCTGCCACTGCGAAAGCGAATTCGTATCGTGCTCATATTTATCATTTTCAACGGGAATAGGTAGTATAGCGGGTATTGTAAGGACGCCACTGGTATTAAGAGGAAATTGTGCATACCGCGGAGGCGTGTCCGGATTGGCAATGTAAAGGTGCTGGCGTCTGGATAAAACACGGTCAACGGGCCTGAGGTTGCAGGGGTCTTTTAGAACGTAATTCGGGTCAATGCTCCAGGCCTGCCCATAGTAAATTCTCGCCAGATTGGATACAACTGGGCTGCCGGAAGCAGCGGGGACTATCGGATTCACAGTAGTGTCATAAATTTGTGTGGACTGGAAGTCGCCGTCGGCGAAAAACATAATCTGGTCTAATCTCTTATTATAGTCGTTGGGGTCCAACTCGAACCATATAAACAAAGGAGCATCTTTGCGGAGGCCTCTGAAGTCGTTGTTCAACTGGTCGGTGATGGCGCGAAATTTCTGCATAATCTCGGCCTGGGCAGTGGCGACGCGGTATGAGGCGATACTGGTTTTGAAAACCGTGCCGGCAAAGACAACCACCATCGCCATTACGCCTATGGCAACGACAATTTCGATAAGGGTGAAGCCGTCTTGCGTATTGTGTCGTTTGTTGTTCATAGTTCGTAGCGATTAAAAATGCATTACTTTCTGATAGACACCAATGCAGGGGTATCGGCCGCCATTAACAACGGGAGGCGGAACGACCCAAACCTTTAACGGAGTCCCCTGCCAGGGTTTGTCGAGTTTTATGACGGTATCATTGCTTGGATAGCGTTCGAGGACACGGTATATCTGACCAGTAGCATCGTCAACAATTGTGCAGCCGTCGTTAATATAAGTTTTCATACTCGCATCTATACTCGTATCTATAGTTAATTCGTAACTGCCGGCTGTGCCTGAAACACCAACGTTCACTGCAACAGGTCTTGAGGAATCAATAGAATTAGGATAAGTCGTTGCCGCGCCGGCCTTTCGGCTGACAAAAACAGTAACCTGGACGTCGTTAATGTCAACCCTTCGACATATAGCCGACCACCAGTATTGCTTATAATTGGGGACGGCTGTCGGAGTCGAAGGATAAGCATGCTCAGCAGCAGAAAGCATGTATGGGGTCTGAATTGTATAATTAAGAATGGCAAAATTAACACCGTAGAGTTTTATTTTTGCGAAGGCCTCGTCGGCGACTATCGGGGCAACGGTGCGTTCGGTGGCAACCATCGTAAAATGAATACTCACGGGAAAAGAGCCGGCGATAAACAACAGCCCCATAGCCAGTAACCCGACGGCAATTAGGACCTCGGTGAGAGAGAAGCCGTGTCTCGTCCGCCGTAATGGCTTGGCCATCCCTAACGGGAGGCGAGACCTCGCCAACAGGCGGGATGCTCTCCCGTAAGGGACCCCTTTTGGGGGATACTCGATGCTCGATATTTGATGCTCGACGTTCATTCTCTGTCTTCTGTCCTCAGTCCTCTGTCCTCTGTCTTCCGGTTTATGTTCATTTTTTGTTAATAATTGTTCCCGTGTATGGGTTGATATAAATCCGCTTCAACTGACTGAGATAATTTGTCCAGCGAAGATTCTGGTCAACCTGTTTCAATTTCTTCGTGTCGTAAATAACAAAGCTGTTTCGACTGGGCTCAGGTCCCAAACCCAAATTAGTAGGGGCTATCCAGTAATCATCCTGATAGAACATTGCGATTCGGCTGGTTTCGACGTTGTAAATGGTGTTGAATATATCGTCATTGCTGCTGTCATCGGTTTGCCCATTCCTGTTTCGGACACGGACGCCTTGGATTACAAGTTTACCCGATGGCGAAAAGATAATCGAAAAAGTTGAGGTATCGAGCAGCTCAAAATTATCATTAATAAGATTGTCCTGGTTAATCTCTAATTGGCTTGATGGATTGATAGGATTTGGGATGTTTCTTGTTGGAACGATAGTCATATCCATCACGCCGATGGAGTCGGGGAGTTTAATCGGCTGGATTCCTTCAACCGCGCGGAAACCATAGGCCATTATATTGGTGTCATGAATAATAAAGATTATGTATTGCGATGCTTTTTCAGGATGACTGGGGTCGCCCAGTTTCTGGAAACGGATTCCTGCGTAACGCTGCTCTTTAGAGGCGATAGCGCGTGCGCTGGCCATAGCAGAACTGATTATGGATTTTGCGCCGCTTTCGGATTCGAAGGAATTGAGGAGCATATTGGCAGCAGGGACAGCTAAGCCGAGCATCAACGCGGCTATCCCGATGACAACCACCATCTCGGCAAGTGTTGTACCGACTCGCCCTGAGCCCAGTCGAAGGGCCTGTCGTGAGCGACGCCCGCACTGAGCTTTGTCGAAGCGTCGAACGAACTGTCTGCGTTTGTTTTTCATTTTACTTCACGTTAGATATATCATCAGCCGTATCAAACTGTTTGTCCGGCCCGGCGGATGTTATTACAGGAAAGGTCTTATTTGTACCCGGAAGAGGGTACCACGAGCTGTCTTTCTGGTAGTAGGAGTATCGCAGGGGCGTTCCCCATGGGTCAATGATTCTTGTGAAAGGCATCGCCGGCAATGCGCCTATGGTAATGGTTATTAGCGTAACATTATCGGTTCCGATATTTGTCAGAAGAGATTTGTCTATTCTTTCAAGTGTCGCCCTGCAATTGGGAACCTGGCTGAGAATAAAATACAACGCTTCTGAACCCGAATAGTTCGAGGCGTGCGCCCATAAGAGCCCTGCGTTAATAGTTACTGTGGGCTGTGGAGTTGAATATAAACCATTGCAAAGTATATTCTGGAATGTAGTTTGGTCATTGAGGCCGTTGCAATCAAGGGGAAAAGTCAGACCGGCGTAACCGTCTTTATATTCGTATCCGAAGCCGCGGAATTGTTCGAGGGCGTTGCCGATGAGGACGATTGTATCTCTTGTCAATCGCTCCTTGCCCTGGTCGTCGATGCGTTTGGCGATAGTAACGACCATCGAGATGAGTATGGCGATTATGGCAATCACCACGGTCATTTCGATGAGCGTAAAGCCGGTTTTATAAGCGCGCGTTTTCATAAGTAATATCAACCGCCCCAATGCCGGCGTTTAGTAGTTGTGTATGTCATCGGCTGTGCCGTAATAGCCGTCAGGCCCGGCAGAGATTAAAATATAGGTATCCGGATTGTATGGCCGTGCAATACTCGGAATCCTCGGGTCTCGTATCCCGTAACCAATGCCTGAACCACCATAAGTGGCGGGAATATATGGAGCACTGGTTGGGTATTTGGTATTGTAAAAAACCGGGTAATTCATACCAGAAAGATAAGCAAAAGGATGCATTAGGCCTGAGTTTCCATTTGCAGTAAGTTTCCCGAGCTGGATTATTGGGGAATTGTCGCTATAACTATATATTCTGTGTGTAATATCACTATCATCAATTGTCTTATAAGCGATATTTGCCTTGTAGTAGAGAATCGGAGCGCCGGCTGTAATGGGTTTGCCTGTGCTATCGTTATCGGTTGTTTTCCTTACTTTGAATACGTCGCAAAGCACATTTGTGTCGGAAGCAAGCGGAAGAGTGTTATTGAACAGTTTGCCAAGTCTAAACACATTGGCTGCCGCCGGTTCGAGATAAGGGCCTTTTCTGTCCTGCAGGGTAGCTAACGTATAAAACGAGGTACCGGCACCATCTGTACCATCTGCCTGCCATTTGGAGTTGGGATTAAAGCCCATCAGGTCCCAGCCGAGAAGGGCTTCAGAAAGTTTCTGTGCGCCACAGTAATTAGTTGGAAGAGGGGGAAACCAGTAGGAAGGCGGGTAATCGCCATAATCCTGCTTGAAGGCCTCCAGCGCCATTCCGATTGTATTCAACTGGGCCTTCTGTGCCGTCTCTTTTGCCTTTGTGCGAATCGCAACAACAGAAGGCAGCAAGATGCCTAATAATATGGCAATGATTATTACGACCGTTACCAGCTCCACGAGTGTAAACGCCTTACGATTATTCATCTGTGTTATCCTTTTCATAAAATACCTCGCTTTACTGCCAGGTCTCGGCGAACAAGGCGAAGTCAACAAAATCCACAAGGCCGTCTCCATTGAGGTCGGACCTTACGCAGGGGCCGCCGCCACCGAGCCAGTCCTCGCAAAAGACAAGAAGGTCATCCAGGCCGATTACGCCGTCGTTAGTAAAATCTGTCTGGGGCGGGTCGATGAAGTTCGGCTCGACGGAAACCTCCGTGCAGCCGAGCATCCAGTCACTTGCAAAAACAGCGTAGTCGGCAAAGTCATTGACGCCGTCGCCGTTCAAATCCGGGCCGCCGGATTCAAGCCAGCCGTTGGCAAAGGTCTGTAAATCATATATATCAACGATGCAATCGTGATTGAAATCCGCCGGCGGGTAAATTTCCGTGCTGCTAAACCAGATGGAGTCCCATCTGGCGATGTAATAATAGTAATACGGTATTGGCGCCGCGGTATTGGCCCTGATGCCGATTCCTAAGAAATGCGAGCCGGGGACGACGCTAATATCATTTACCTCGATATGATATACGCCGTTTGCGTTTAAGCCGGCCTGGTTAGAGTCCCAGATTGCATTGCCGTCGATTGTGATAATCGCGCTGAACAGGTTTGAATCCCATTGGTAATAGGTTGGATATTGCGTGTTAAGCAGGAGGTCAAAGGCGATTTGGTTGACGTTGCCGATAAAAAGGCATTGTGCGACGGTCGCGGCATCATCCTTTTGAAAAGTGGCGTATATCTCGGTAGCTAACGCCAGCGAGAAACTGCCGTTGGTGTCCCAATCATTACTCACAAAACCGCTGAACTTGGAAACAGGAACGTTCACGTCATTCCAGTTGCTCGGAGGATACAACGTAATGTCGGAAATCTGACCATCCATCTCAAAGCTTCCGTTTCTTATCAAGCTTACTTCCGCCTGCGCCATTGTCGTCCACAACAGCAGGCACACAATTCCAATACCATATAATCCTTTCATCGCTTCTCCTCGCCGAGTTTTTTAGTCGCCGAAATTATAAATATCGTCGCTTGTGCCGTATTCGCCGTCAAAGCCCGCCGACATCAGGATATACGAATTCGCCCTGTATGGCCTGTCGCCCGTGGGAACCTTTTTATCACGGATAATATCATAGAATGCCTTTGGACACGTGTTTCCAATAACAAAACCATCTATAGTTGTCCCGGTTGATGCCAGGTGGTGAACGTACATGTTGGATGTCCAGGGCATTCCCATTTGAATCAAGGCCTGATTGTCATAGAAGTTGTATGTGTAAAAATAAGCGCCGTCAGACATCGTACCCTTCATAGTCGCAGGCGATGTGCCGATTGTAGGAAACCGATATTTTGCCTGGTCGGCCCTGTAATAAAGGATTGGCATACCCATTTTTTTGCCCGTGGTTTTATTCGTAACTCGATTATAGGAATCGCACAAAACATAGGTGAAGGGGTCAAAACCTGTCACGGAAGGCCCAACACTAATGCCGGCCGCGGCGGCGGCTATGGTAGCAGAATCGTAGATATCACTAAGAATGTATGCGTTTGCGTGTTCAAGCTCTAAATACATCTTGCGGGACCTTATGTTTTCGTTATAGGTCGGCGTATCAGGATAACCCTGTGGAGGATATACAGTAGGAATTGGGATCGCCGAGCCGAAACCAGAGCGTTCAAAGCGAGAAGTTGGATTGAATCCCTTTAGGTCCTGGCCAACCATTGCCTCCGCCAGACGCATCGCACCGCAATAGTTAAGCACATCGTCATCCAACCCGTTGGAATCGGGATAGCCATCGAAATCGGCGTTAAACATATCAAGCGCTACGGCTATGCTGTGGAATTGCGCCTTCTGCTTGACGTCTGTCGCGTATCTCCTGACGCGATTCAGCGCGGGCGCCAGCAAACTGATGAGAATTACAATGATGCTCATAACCGTGAGAAGCTCGATAATGGTAAAACCAATCCTACTGCTTTGATTGCCGTTAATCGGTTTCATTTTACTCTCCTTGAATATTCGCTATAACTCCGGTTTTAAAAATTTCGTTTTTTACCCGCCGACGTTCAGCGTGGTAATAATTTTAATCATCGGCAGGAACACCGACATAACGATGACCATCACGATTCCGCCGAGGACAACAATCATTATGGGTTCGAGCAGGTGCATTAACGAGGCAACGAGAACGTCAACCTGCTCATCGTAGTTATCCGCTATTTTGAGAAGCATCTTGTCGAGGTCTCCCGTTTCTTCGCCTACCGCCACCATGTTGGAAACAATCAGGTCAACCGTTTTGGACTGCTTCAAAGGCGTCGCGAAGGTGTCGCCCTGCCTGATGGAGTTCTGAACATTGAGAAGCATTTTGGAATATACTTCGTTGCCTGCGGTTTCGCTGGTAACGTTAATCGCGTCGAGAATTGGAACGCCCGCCCCGATAAGCGTGCCTAATGTCCTGGTCCAGCGGGTTACGGCCACTTTTCGCGTGAGCTGGCCCATCACGGGAAGCCGGATTTTGATGGCGTCGAGAACGTATCGTCCCGTCTTAAACTTCCTGATAAGACGGGTCAGAAAAATAAACCCGAAAGGCACGCCCATAAGGATTGCCCAGCCGAAATCCTTGGCAATCCACTGCGCTACATTGAGCACAATTTGCGTAATCATGGGCAAACCCTGCCCCTCAAGCATTTCCTTCAGAACGCTTTCGAACTTGGGAATAACGAATATCATCAGCAATATGAGCATCGTCATCGCGGCGGTAAGAACCACTGCCGGATAAATCATAGCGCCTTTGACGCGGGCTTTGAGCTTCTGAGATTTTTCCATAAAGTCGGCTACGCGGGACAAAATCAGGTCAAGCACGCCGCCCGTCTCGCCTGCCGCGACCATACCCACCATTAAGCGGTCGAAACATCTGGGAAACCGGCTCAACGCCTCAGACAATGTCGCGCCGCCTTCGATGTCGTCGGCGACGTAACCGATGATACGCTTGAATGTGCCTGCTTTCTGCTGCTCCTCAAGAATTCGCAGCGACCTCAAAATCGGCAGACCCGCGTCCTGCAGTGTGGACAACTGCCTGGAAAACTGGGCAATCACCTTGATTTTGACCTTGCCGCCCGCCCCGCGTCTTCTCTTCGGCTTTGCAGCGACGGCTCCGGCAGCGGCGGCGGCCGCCTTGCCGCCTCCAACAGACATTACCTTTGTGGGGAAATACCCCATATTTCTTATTTTGCTGACAGCTTCCTTCTGGCTTAACGCCTCAACCTCGTTTTTTATCGCCACTCCCTGTGAGTCCAGAGCTTCGTATTTAAACAGCGGCATAAACACCTCCTACGAATTTTTTATTCATAAGTTATTCGCTTTCCGCGATTGTTTCCTTCACGACTTCGTCTATTGTCGTCAGGCCGTTATATATCGCCGACAAACCCGCCTCTCGCAGCAATTTCATACCTGCCTTCTGGCTGGCCGTCCTAAGAACATTTGTTGACGCGTGGTTCATAATCAGCTCTCGCACTTCGTCATTGAACGTCATAATTTCAAAAAGGCCCGTTCTGCCCTTGTAGCCGGTATTGTTGCACCTGTTGCAGCCGGCGCCGTAATAGAACTGTTTGCCCTTGATGTCCGCAGGAGAAAGTCCAAGCTCCATAAGCTGGCTTTCCGTCGGCGAAAACGGCGTTTTGCAATGCTCGCAAATTTTCCTCACTAATCGCTGGGCGACGATGCCTTCTATCGTCGCCGTCAGAAGGAACGGCTCAATGCCAAGGTCCAGAAGTCGCGCGATGGAACTCGGCGCATCATTGGTGTGCAGCGTTGTGAATACGATGTGCCCCGTCAGTGAGGCCTGAGCGGCGATTTCCGCCGTTTCAAGGTCACGAATTTCACCGACCATAACAACGTCGGGGTCCTGACGCAAAATCGAACGCAGGCACTTGGCGAAAGTAACCCCGATATCCGGCCTCATCTGTACCTGGATGATGCCGTCAATATCGTATTCAATCGGGTCTTCGGTGGTAATTATCTTGGTCTCGATGTCGTTAAGCTCGTTTAACGCTGCGTATAGTGTCGTTGTCTTGCCGCAACCCGTCGGGCCTGTAACAATTATGATGCCGTTGGGCTTGTGAATAAGCTGCCGAACAACATTCAGGTTCTCTGTCCCGATTCCGAGCTTTTCAAGGTCTAATTGCATCTGGCTGCGGTCGAGAATACGAAGCACAACGCTTTCGCCGAACATCGTGGGTAAAACGCTGACACGCAGGTCAACCGGGTTTCCCTGAACGGTAAGCGAAATACGACCGTCCTGGGGAAGACGCCTTTCCGCGATATCCAAGCTTGCCATAACCTTAATTCTCGAGCTAAGCGCCGCGGCGATATGCTTCGGCGGCGGAACCATCTCGTAAAGGACGCCGTCGATTCGATATCGCATTTTGTATTCGTTTTCAAACGGCTCAAAATGTATATCAGAGGCCTTGTCCCTGATTGCCTGCATCAGCACTAAGTTCAAAAGCTTCTTTACCGGGTTCGATTCCGAAAGCTCTTTCAGTTCATCAAGGTCGATACTCTGGTTTCGCCCCGCGAATTCGGCAAGGAATCCGTCTTCCTGAATTTCACTGATTAGCTCATTTATTCCCTGCCCCTCATCCTTCTGCTGGTAGTACTTCGCAATAGCTGTGTCAAGCGCCTTTGTGTCAACGATTTTAGCAGTAACTTTCATACCAAGCAGAGTGCTTAAATCGTCCGTTGCCCGGAAGCTGTCGGCCCTGTCAACCGCCACCACCAGCTCGTTTGTGTCCTCCTTGAATTCAATGGGCAAAACCCGATATGTCTTTGCCATCTGCGGGGCAAGCTTGTCTAGGACGCTCTTAGGAACCTCGACTGCGTCCAGGTTTATAAATTCCATTCCTCGCTGGGCTGCAAGGGCAATATGCAACTGTTTTTCCTGCACAAGCCCAAGCTCAACGAAAATCTCTCCAATAGGAATGTTCTTGTGTTCCTGCTGCTGCCTTTGTTTTTGCACTTCGAGACAATGGTGGACTTTTTCGCGGGTAAGCAAACCCATCTTCATAAGCACTCGGCCTATGGGTCTGCCTCTTAATTGTTCTATTGGCGGTATCTTATCCATAAACTCGCCCCTTATTTTTGCCTTGCCATCAATTACTATTATATGCTCGTAATTAACGCTGTGTCAAGTAATTAGCGATTGGACATACGGTTAATGAGACAATGTTTTGGTCCCATAACCTTAATTTGTTCTAAAAAAATGCATACTGCAAACTCAAACTTATACACCCCTGCCACTCAACAATAGCATAATTAGGTGAGTATCCCCCCCGCATTATCCTCAGCGGCCAGTAATTTCCTGCCGGACATCACATAACTGCTTAAGTCACAAGATATTACGTTCGCAGAACCGGCCCGAAATCGTCCTCTTCTTCCGGAGGTCTCTCATGTGGCTTAAGGGTCTTGAGACGCGCCATTGCCTTATCGTGTAAAGCGCCCGGCGATCTTGCTTTATCCAGCATTTCCGACATCGTAATTTTGCCGGATTCATACAATTGCCAAAGGTGGTCATCGAGCAGTTGCATACCAAGTTTTCTGCCGGTTTGGATACTGGAATCGATACGATAGGTCTTGTTTTCGCGGATAAGGTTTGCGATAGCCGGGGTAACAACCATAAATTCATACGCAGCGACTCGACCTTTTCCTGTGGATAAGGGGCAAAGCGCCTGGCTAAGCACCGCGATGAGGTTACTGCTCAACTGGATGCGTATTTGTTCCTGCTGGTCAACGGGGAAAACGTCAATAATACGACTGATAGTTCCTGCCGCGCTTGTTGTATGCAGAGTGCTGAAAACCAAGTGTCCAGTTTCAGCGGCACGGACAGCGGCCTCAATTGTCTCAAGGTCTCGCAATTCGCCGACGAGAATAACGTCAGGGTCCTGACGCAGCACGCGACGAAGGGCTTCTGAAAAGCTTGGAACGTCAATTCCTACTTCACGCTGGTTAATAATCGATTTTTTATGGTTGTGGTAATATTCGATTGGCTCCTCGACGGTTACGATGTGGCGGTCTAGATTTTCGTTAATGTAATTGATCATTGTTGCAAGCGTAGTCGTTTTACCGCTACCTGTCGGCCCTGTAACGATGAAAAGGCCTCTTGGTCTGCGGCAAAGAGCTGCGCATATCTTGGGCAGGCCGATTTCGTCAAAGCTCAGGATTTTATACGGAATCAGACGCAGAACCATTGCGACATTGCCTTTTTGTTTGAAAACAGACACACGGAATCGGCACTGCTCGCCATAGGCAAAACCGTAATCGGTGCCGCCCTCTTCCTGAAATTCCTGCTGGTTTCGTTCAGGCGTAATGCTTTTCATCAACGCGAAAGTGTCATCCGGTTCGAGGACCTTTGTTTCGAGCGAGCGCAGCCGGCCGTCTATTCTTAAAACAGGCGGTCTGCCGACCGTTATGTGAATATCCGAGCCGCCCATAGTTACGCAGGCCTGAAGCAATCTATCAATATTTACTGTTGCCATTTAATGATTCCTGATAAAAAACAATGTATCAATCGCCCCTCACACCTTCCACTTGAGCAATTGCCGCGACTTCCGCCGGCGTGGTTACTCCTTTGAATATCTTGAGTTTGCCGTCATCCATAAGCGTTCTCATACCGCTGGCGATACAGGCCTTCCGCAACTCACTCGTCGGGGCTTTTGAAAAAGCCAGTTCCCTTACTTCGTTGTTAAGCTCGACCATTTCAAATATACCCTTACGCCCCTTGTAGCCGAGGCCCTGGCACTGACTGCAGCCGGCGCCTTTGTAAATCGAGTTGGTTTTGAGGTCCTCAGGGGTAATATCCAGCAGGCGAAGATAACGAGGGTCGGGGTCATTATCAACGGTTTTGCAGTTTTTGCATATTACCCGCAACAATCGCTGGGCCATAATGGCCTGAATCGAGCTCGCGACAAGGAAGGGTTTGACGCCCATATCAACCAGACGCGTAATCGCGCTTGGGGCGTCGTTGGTGTGCAGCGTGCTGAATACCAGGTGACCTGTAAGCGCCGCCTGAATAGCGACGTCGGCGACGATGCCGTCACGAATTTCGCCGACGAGAATCACGTTCGGCGCCTGGCGCAGCATAGCACGAAGTATCTTTTCAAATGTAAGACCTATGTCCTCCCTGACCTGCACCTGGTTCATACCGGCGAAGCTGTATTCGATGGGGTCTTCGGCGGTAATGATTTTTTTGTCGGGCTTGTTAAGCTCCTGCAAAGCGGCGTAAAGCGTGGTCGTTTTACCGCTGCCTGTCGGGCCTGTTACAAGGAATATGCCGTTGGGCCTGCGGATGATTCGCTGGAAGCGGTCATAGTCGTCGGATTCGAAGCCGAGCGCCTTAATACCGATATTTACGGCATCGGGTCGCAAAATACGAAGCACGACACTTTCGCCGTGGTTACCGGGCAGAGCGGATACGCGGAAATCGACGTCCTGATTGCCTATGGTTCGTTTAATACGGCCGTCCTGCGGGATACGTCTTTCAGCGATGTTCATACCCGAAAGGATTTTCAGACGCGTCATCAACGGCGCCTGCATATTTTTGGGGATATTGTCTTTTTCAAAGCAAACGCCGTCCAGCCGGTACCTGATTCGCACCCTGTCGGACATCGGTTCGATGTGAATATCGCTTGCTCGGATATTAACGGCTGTATCGATTATGAGGTTCACAAGGCGAACGACGGGACCGTCATCAGAGCCGGCAACCTGTCCGGCTTTGAGAACTTCCGCCTGAAACTCATGCCCCGCCTCAGCAAGCTCGGCTGCGGTGGCGTCGATACTGTGCCTTAGCCGGTCTGATTCCTCGGCCCTGCTTTGCTCAAGCGTATCGGTTAAAAATGCCCTGATTTTAGCTGGATTGGCAACGTAGCAATCAAGCTCCTTGTTTGTGCGGAACCGGACCGAATCCATCGCGTCGAGATTTACGGGGTCTGAAATGGCCAACTTGAGCTTGCCGTTATCCATCCCGAGAGGCAGCACATTATGCCTTTTGATGAGGTCCTCGGGGACAAGTTTGATGATTTCGGGGGTTAAGGTAGTAGTATCAAGGTTGACGTATTTCATGTCGAATTGCTTGGCGACGGCCTTTGCGAGGTTTTCCTCGTCTATAAGGCCTTTTTCAATAAGCACCTCGCCGAGCCGTTTTTTGCTCGCCTGGCCGACCTTAATAGCGTCGATGAGGGCCTGTTTTTCAACCAGACCCGCCTTATACAAAACTTCCCCCAAATGTCTGCGTGCTGTTTTGGCCATATATACCCGCTAAATAGAGATTTGGTATTACGCGTATTATAGCAGTTTTTGCACAATTTGTCAAGAACATCGTCAAACGGCAGCGTTGCGATTATAAAGGCCTATTTGCGACGGCCGGCGGTTTTAAGCGGGTGTATGAATAAACGATTGTCAAGGCAGGCGAGCGTGAAATTCCGCCCGGGTTTATGCCTGGTTTGCCTTCGGGGATATCGACACCAAGATTGGCGAAGTAATCCCGCCAGGCAGGCAATGTCAGGCCTGTTTTCGGGTCTTTGAAGGTCATGGGCTGCAACGGGAAAACCGGCTTGCCACCATTGGCCCGGCGGAAAATCTCGTAAATCAATTCGGAGCAGTAATACGCGTCGTTATCGATTGCGAAGACCTTATCGTATGGTTTGCCCTTCAAGACCTCGGCTATTTTAATGGCAGCGGGGATAAGATGCCTGTAAGGCGACTTCAGACGCCCCACGATTACTTTGGGCTGACTATTTGGTTCAGTTCCCCGGCTCAAAAAGGCCTGTAAATCAGTGGCGACAACCCCTTTTGAAACCGCCTCAATTACAATAAGCCCACCATTGGCGTCCTTAGCCACGATGCCGACGTGTGATAACCGCATACCCTTATAGCCGGTCGTAACGTCTTCGATTGCGTCGCAGAGAGGTCCGCAATCAACATCTTTGAAAAGCAAATCGCCCGTTTTAGGGGAAAATCCGACTTCATGGTGACATTCGATGTTTGCGCAGCCGGGGATGATTATCGCAGACACACAAGCCAGTGTTATCAGTATTGCTATTCGCATAACGGGGCTTTCTACTTTTTTTGTTTTTTTGCGGCCAGCCATGTTTTCAATTTCGGCAAAGGCCAGGTATTGGGCACGTCCGCTTTTGTCGCCCAGCCCCTTGCAGCCGTCGCGACGCCAAAGGGCATATAATCAAGCTGGTGCAGTTTATGGGCGTCAGTGTTGATGACTAATTTCACCCCCGCCTCAATGGCCATTTTGCAGTGAATGTCTTTGAGGTCAAGCCGATAAGGGTTCGAGCTGACCTCTATCGCCGTATGTGTCTCGGCGGCGTGCCTGATTACCGCGGGTATATCAATATCCATCGGCTCACGTTCACCAATCAGCCGACCCGTCGGGTGGCCAATGCAGTTAAGATAAGGGTTATCCATCGCCTTGAGCACCCGGTTTGTAATCGTTTCCCTGTCGCCGGCCATTCTCGAATGAATTGAGCCAATCACAAAATCAAGCTGGGCCAGTAATTTGTCATCATAATCAAGCGAGCCATTCGCGAGTATATCGACCTCCGCACCAATCAAAACGGTAATGTCTTTGAGCCGGTCATTGAGTTTGTGAATCCGCTCGATTTGCTTAGCCAGCCGGGCGGGCGATAACCCATTGGCAATCGCGATGAAAGGCGAATGGTCCGTTATGCAGATGTATTGATAGCCCTTTTGCATGGCAGCATTGACTAATTCTTCAATCTCGCAGGAGCCATCCGAGGCCGTCGTGTGAATATGCAAATCGCCTTTTATGTCCCCAAGGCACACCAAATCGGGGAGTTTATGCTTTTGGGCCGCTTCGATTTCTCCCCTGTCCTCTCTTAACATCGGCTCAACGTAATCGAGTCCGAGTTTTTTATAAATTTCGTTTTCTGTCGCACCGACTATCATTTTTTTGCCGCGGAACAGGCCATATTCGTTTAGTTTCAGTCCCGCTTTTACCGCTATCTCACGCAATCGCACGTTATGCTGTTTCGAGCCGGTGAAATACTGCCAAGCAGCACCGAAGCTCTTTTGCGGCACAACGCGGACATCGACATGAACGGGGCAACTATCTGTTTTTATGATGGCCGCACCTTTGGTGTCCCCCGCCGCCAAGACCTCCTGAACAAACTCGGCTCCTACAAAAATATCGATAATTTTTTTGCCATCCTTTGCAGCGACGAGAATATCAACGTCGCCGATTGTCTCGGCGCATCGGCGAACTGAGCCGGCATACTCTATTTTTTTGACGCCGGGCAAACCATTGAGAAAATTCATAACGATAGCCGCCGCGTTAAACGCCTGGTCTAAACGGATTCTTCCCGTTGATTTTTCGAGGAAATCAATGCCTTTGGCGATAATCGCCGCTTTCTTCTCCCCGAAGCCGGCTAATTCGGCTAATTTGCCTGTTTCAATCGCCGCTTTCAAATCAGCGATACTTTTGACCTTGAGGTTTTCATAAACCGCCTTGACGCCCTTTGGTCCCATCCCCGGTATTTTTAACAGCTCCAATAGCGTCTGCGGAATATTCTTCAAAAGCTCCTCATGGGCCGTAATTTTGCCTGTCTTTATGAATTCTTCGATTTTCGCTAAACTTGATTTCCCTATTCCCGGCATCTCGGCCAATTTACCCGTCGCGAGCATTTCTTCGATATCCGTCGGCATATCGCCGATGACACGCGCGACCTTGCGATAGCTGTTTATGCGGAACCTGTCCTCGCCGAGGATTTCCATCACATCCGCCATTTCGGAAAACAATTCACTTATCGCTGCGTTCTTCATAAAAGGGAATTATATCCCTGTAACAACAAATTGGAATTGGTAATTCCAAATGCAGTCATTGCGAGCGAAGCAAAACAATATCCGGCAGGAAAGCCACATCCAATTCAGTGCGCAACGCTTCTTGCCGGGCGCATTGGAAATATCGAAGGGTGCGATATAGAACTACTTCAGGCCACCTTTATTTCCCCCATCGGTTTTATTCTGTGTTTCTATTTTTGCCAGCATACTTAGAGCCGTCTCGTCCTCAGGGTCACTCTTCAGGACATAACGCAGATGAGTCAATGCCTCATCCGTGCGTCCGGTCGTAAACAGCGCACGAGCCAGATTAAGCCGTGTTATTTTATTTGTGGGATTGATATCTGCGGCAAGGCGGAACCACAGAATGGCTTCCTCCATTTTTCCCTCCTTTGCCAGGCAAACCCCCAGTTGGTTGGCAGATTTATCATCTTTTGCGGTAGTTGCCGCCTTCTTCCACTGTTCAAGGGCTTCTGCGTGACGTCCGGTTTGGTTCAGGACTACACCGAGGTTGAAGCGAATGTCCGAGTTCGGCTTTAGACGTACAGCCCGCCTCAGGTAATTTTCCGCCTCCTGCCAGGATACATTTTTGATGCATATTACGCCTAGCGCGTTCAGCGCCGTAACGTTGTCAGGGTTAAAATATAGTATCCTTTCACAAATAGACACTATTGCCTTGTCACCGGCTGCCATTCCGACCAGATGCTCCAGAAACTTCGGATCGTCCCAGTACATGTTCACAATGCTTCTAATATATGCCCCCGACGTCACCTCGTAAAAATGTAACATCTGTTTGTATCGCTCGTCATTGGGCAGCAAGGCATACGCATTTTTTATTCGACCCTGCAAAACCAGACGAGAGGCCTTTACCCGAAGTGCAAGCTCCTGCCGCAAACGCTCCGCTTCCTGCGGACTGCCTGTGCCAGCGAGGTAAGGCCAAACATCCTCCATCGGCTCGATGAGGTTCTCATTTTGAAACATAGGGCCACTGGAGTAAGCTGTCTGATACTGTGTAAAAGGCAGGTCGTCTGTATTGACCGGCCCATTACCGGCCCACTGCCGTAATTGTTCCTCCGCACTGAAAAACGTATCAAGAAAACCCGCGGGAGTATCCAGCCCGAACGGTTCCAGGTCACGATGCACCGCCTCGACATTAAGCCGCTCACGCAGCCTGCCCACGTCTATCTTCAGCGGTCCCGGCGTAGCAGCCAGCAGTGTATATGGGACTAAGCTGCCGTGTTCATCTAACCCCACTGTAACCCACAAGCTGGTATGAGGAAATACCGACTGGAACGTCCGCACTATAATCTTGAATTCCTCTACGCTAAGATTGTGCAACGGCAGCCATTCAACGAAAATACCATCATTTGTCAAATGCTCTTGTACAAGGCGGTAGAACTCCTGTGTATAAAGCACCCAACTGTCGCCTGATTTCGGGTGTGTGGAATCCGAGACAATTACGGGCCACTTTTGGCGTGACGTCATTATATAGTTGCGGCCATCATCTATCACAATATGCGCTTTGGGGTTATCCAGCAATCCATTATTTTCTTTTTCGACACACCTTGCAGCCGCTATAACGCTGTTTTCCAGGTCCACGATTGTCAAACGCTTCACCTCCGGTATCTGCGCCGTCGCACCAGCGGCAACACCGCCGCCGAAGCATATCATCAGCACTTCGTCCGGATTGGGATGCAGCATGGGGGCCAGGTCGCCAATCATTTTGAAACATATTTTGTGACAGTATAGCAGCGGTACCTCGGACACGCCGTTGATATAAATCTGCATTAAACCGTCCACTTTGTCACGCGTTACAATAGCTGTGCCCGTGCGACCTTCACGGTAGAAGGCAATGTCCGTGTGCTTGGCCAGATTAAAATCCATGGCTAAGAACACATGCTGGCACAGCTTCGAGGACACCATGTTAACCGAAAAAAGCAAAACCATGGCAAAGCCCACGGCTACTCGCCACACCAGCCCCCAGTTTGACCGGCCGCCACTGGCCAGCAACACAAGTCCCATTACACCGTATATCGCCGATATCAGCGTTATACTCTTCTGAATACCCAGTATAGGCACCAGCACAAACACCGGCAAAAGCGACCCGGCAACGGTACCAGCCGTGTTAATCGCGACCAGCAATCCGATTCTTCGGCCGAGCCCCCGAACCTGGCGCCCATACACCGCGCACAGCAGCGGGAACGTGATACCCATCAGCACCGTCGGAAAAAACACCGTTACCAGAGCCATTCCCCTCAGCATAAGCGGCGGCGGCGGTCCCTTGGCGTAAACAAATGCGCTTATTATGAATGTTGCGATAACCGACACCGCCAGTGCTATCTCTATAATACCAAGCGCCATTGTGGGTCGCTTAATCCAACCCGCCAGCAAACCGTAAACCAGCCCGCCCAGCCCTATACCAAGCAAATAAACGCACAGAATTGTGGGAAACACATAAGCTGTGTGGCTAAAAAACGCCAAATAGCGTATCCATAACACCTCACACGCAAGCCCCGCCAAACCATTCACAAATGCCAAACTCAGCAGTATCGCCCCTGGCATCTGCGGCTCCTCCTGCCTCTGGGTTGAATCCGCCGGGGGACACTGAAGCGATTCGGCCAAACCAGATGCAATCGCACGGGCAGCCGGCCTGGAAAGAGCCAAGGCAGTAACTGCAACCGCAATATTAACGCCAACGGCTACCAGATTCGTGCGGCTCAAACCAATCGTATCTAACATCCAGAATCCTGCCGCAAAACAGCCTAAGGCGGCGCCGAGAGTATTCAGGCAATACAACATTCCAATGCGAGAGCCGATTAATCGTTCGGACTCAGTTAAAGCCCGCACCAGCAGGGGCAATGTCGTCCCCATCAGGAAACACGGAACCAGCAAAATAGCAAAAGAGAACCCGAACCTCGCTATCGTGCTAACAAACAACGACTCCGGTGACAACACCGTCAGTGCCGGCACCAGTCCCCTCAGCCAGGTCAGCATTGCCGGTATCGCCATTGCCCAAACCGCCACTCCCATCTGAACTATACCATAAACAGCCGCTCGCTGCGTAATGCGGTCTGCAAACACCCCCCCAACAAGTCCCCCCAAACCAAGGCCAGCCATATATGCACATAATACGATGCTGATGGCATAAGCACTATTGCCGAAAACCGTTACGAACTGCCGGCTCCATAATACCTCAAAAATAATCGCAGTGGCGCCGGAAAAGAAAAAACAGGCATATACTCCCCATCTCATCAAGGCAATAGGCATACTCAGTGCGGCTGTTGCTGACGATTTCGTACTCATGTGTCAAACCTCCCTTTTAATAACCGGGTTGATAAAACAGGCAGCAAACTATGCGAAGTCACCTGTTTTTTATTCGTATCATTGCGATATCCTTCTCTATATTATTCTTATTAACCATTATCAATTTAATCGGCAAAAGTCAATCTTTCGAGTAATTTTAATTTACCGTTTTCAATCGCCGCTTTCAAATCAGCGATACTTTTGACCTTGAGGTTTTCGTAAATCGCCTTGACGCCCTTTGGCCCCCTCCCCGACGTCTTTAACAGTTAGCTGTTGACACGGAACCTGTCCTCGCCGAGGATTTCCATAATGTCCGCCATCTCGGAAAACAATTCACTTATCGCTGCGTTCTTCATTGTTTATTCGCCAAACTCCCATCCGGCTAATCTGTCTATATAATAATCGAGTAGCGAGCAATATCTGAATGCGAGTTTAGTGTTCTTTTCTTCCTTATATCTGGCTTGTTCAGATTTGACAAAGTTAAACCCCTTAATGACTAAATCTTTTAATTCTCGTAGATTTTGGTCGCCAAATAAACCACGCAAACTATGAATGTTGAGGAAATCTACGATTGGAATACCATCTTGATCCTCGATAATAAAAGATAAACATATGTCTGCTATTTTCCTATTTATCAAATGAAAAGGGTCATCACGTATGTCATTTTTCCACGAAATAAGATATTTTTTAAGCTCTTCACCTATGACTATCCGTGGGTACTGAGCAACTCTCTCTGCTATATCATATGCCCCATAAAGTGCCGAACCATATATTCCAAATTCAGGCCAATCGGCAGCTATTCCAATTTCGATACCTCCACGTAGAGGGATACCTGCCTGCAATCCCACTATCATAATGGTAGCGCACCCACCTAGCATCATCATTGATGAAGAAAGGTTAAGAATACCTTGTGAGTTTGAAAGATTGCTATAAAAAATCATCGCATCACCAAAGTGTTGCGACCGTATATCAGACTGATCCATATTTTTTAGGATACCTTTTTGTTCGGAAGATAAAATATTATGCCATGCAGACGATTGTTTGTGAATCGCTGAATTGAAATAATGTTCTAATGTCTGTCGTGTATTATGAACTCTTCCATACGTATCTTTAAGACTTCTCATAAGCTCATCTGTCTTACCTTCACCAAGAAGTACTTTAGGAAGTTTTGCTAAACATTCTTTCTGACCAAGAATATCAATATAAGTAACTATATGATTGCATACCTTGATATCATGTTGTTTTGGAGGATTATCCGTCATATCAATTCTTTAATTCCTTTCCTAAAAAAATATAGTTAGTACTATTTTATCATATTACCAATTTTCAACACACCTGCAGCTTTCAGTTTAGATTGTTTTATCCGCAACAAAACTTCATTGGCCTGCTCAAGGGGGAATTCTTCTATTGTGGGGACAATTGGAATCCGGGCCGCTAAGGGTAAAAACTCTTCCGCGTCTTTGCGCGTTACATTTGCGACGCTTTTGATTTCTCTTTCGAGCCAGAGGTATTCGGCGTAATCGAGGGCAGGTATGGGAGTTTCTTTGCGAATAGCATTTATGACTAATCGCCCGCCACGATTAAGAACCTTCAGTGCATCGCGGACACATTCCCCAACAGGCGTGAAATCCATAATCTTGTCTAATTTTACCGGGGGTATTTCACCTGAAATTCCCGTCCAGGCCGCACCTAACGATTTCGCTAATTCCGCGTGTCCGCCTGTTTTTGTAAACGCGTAAACCGGATTATCGGGAAATTTGTGTTTGATGATTTGTATCATGATATGTGCCGACGCGCCGAAACCATACAGGCCGATTGTTTCGCCTTTTTGAATATCCGCAAGCCGCAGTGTGCGATAGCCGATGACGCCCGCGCATAATAACGGCGCTGCCTGTGAATCGGTAAATCGCTTAGGTATCGGGTATGCGTAATCCTCGCCGATAACCATATATTCCGCGTAGCCGCCGTCTGCGTCTTTGCCCGTCCATTTCGCCTTCTCGCAAAGGTTCTCCTGACCGGTTTTGCAGAAAGGACATTGGCCGCAGGAACTGTAAAGCCAGGTAACGCCCAACCTGTCACCAACTTTGTGTTTCGTTACACCTTTACCCAATTCCGAAACTGTCCCCACCACCTGATGTCCCGGCACAACGGGCAATTTCGTCGTCAGTCGCCCTTCGGCCTCATCCAAATCGGTATGACAAGCCCCACAAACCGAAACCTTGATGAGTATCTCCCTGTCTTTGGGTTTCGGTATCGGCAAATCTTCTAAAGTCAGCACCTGCCCCGGCTTTTTCAATACCATTGCTCTCATTTTGTGATTGCCTCTTTTAGTGCCTTCTCAAAAACCGTGTAACTGTTGTTGCCGAACAGGCAAAATACGACTTTTTTCAAACCCGTTTTGCTCTTCGTGGTGAGCTTGTCGAATCCATTGAGGTATTCAATTGTTGTCCGCAGCATAATTTGGGCGCATCTATCAATCGGGAAGCCGAATATGCCCGCGCTAATTGCGGGGAAGGCAATACTCCTGAGATTATGCTTATCAGCCAATTTTAGCGAATTAAGCGTCGCGTTTTTGAGTTTTTCATCTTCGTCGCCCTCGCCCATCCTTGGACCAACAGCGTGAATGACGAATTTGGCCTTAAGTTTGCCACCCGTGGTGATTACCGCCCCGCCGACGAATGTCCTACCTATTTTATCGCACTCCTGCTGAATCGTAGGCCCGCCTTTTCGTCTTATCGCGCCCGCGACGCCTCCTCCAAGAATCAATTGCGTATCAGCAGCGTTTACGATTGCGTCGGTATCCATTTCGGTGATGTCGCCGTCAATGAGTTCCAGAACGGTATTTGCAATATCCACCTTCATAATATGCCTATAGATTACTTACGAAACCACGAATTGGAAGCAAAAAAACAGGGGCTTGCAGGTCTCTTCATACTGCAAGCCCCGTAAAGATTACGGCTGATTTATATTAGAGTATTCGGCGTCTTTTAATCCAGCCGACCTTTTTATTCGCCACAGGCGAACAAGTTTGTACCCAATTCAAAACCAGGGATGAGTCAGTGAATTTTTCTCTTGCAAAATTAGCATGAAATTGTTATTATTACCCCTTAGCTAATTATACCGGACAGGAGAAAAAAATGTGTAAACGCACACTGACGGCATTTCTGATAGCGTTTGTGGTTCCCAATATGACTGCTGCCGCATCCACTTATGGCAAAATAGCGTGGGAATCAGGTTCAAGCATGAGCAATTTCGATATCAAGATAATGAATCTTGACGGAACCGAGCAGGTAAACCTGAGTGCCTTCGGCGACCCGACCAATCTTTATACCGACCGCGACCCGCACTTTAAGCCCGACGGGTCAAAAATATTGTTCACCTCAAGCCGTCCAAACCCCGGCGGTCCGGGCGGACTGCAACGAATCTACGAGATGAACCCCGACGGCACAGGCGTTACCGCCTTAAGCCCCGGTGATTTTAGCGTGCACTATAAAACTATTGAGCCGAAGTATTCGTGGGACGGCTCCGAAGTTGTCTTCAGAATGCTGAAGGCCGACCCCTCTGGTCTGGATGCTCTGACATATTTTCAGGTCAGCAGTCCTTCCACGACAATGACCAACATTCCAACCACCGGTGCAAATGATTATTGGCCGTCATTTTCTCCGGATGGTCAATGGGTCGTCTTTCAGCGGAATTTCGACCCCGAACCAAATCCCACCACGAAAATATATCGCATTCGCCTTAATGGCACGGGACTTACGCAATTGACCGATGGCAGCCATCTTGATGAGATGGCCTATTATTCGCCGGACGGTCTGTACATCATCTTTAAGCGAGGGGGCTCCAACGGTGAAAATCTGGACATATACAGGATGTCCGCCGCCGATGGCTCAGGCCTTGTCAATCTTACAAATACCACCCCGGATATTGAGGATGCGCCGGCTTATTCGTGGGAAGGCGCAAAAATAGCTTTTCAGTCCGCCTCTAATGCCAGTGACCCGAATACAACCGAAATATACATCGCCGACCCGGATGGCAGCAATAGAGTTCGTTTAACCAACAATAGTCTGATTGACTTTAATCCGGTTTTCTCGCCGTTTAATCAATGTGATTTTGATGGCGATGCCGACGTGGATTTTAATGATTTTGCGGCATTCGCTTCTGCATGGAAAACCAGCAGTGGACAACCGGGATGGAATTCAAAATTTGACATCTCTGTCCCAAAGGATAGCGTTATCGATGTGTATGACCTGTCGGTATTCTGCGATAACTGGCTTATAAGCCAATAGTTTTTAGGTCTAAGTAGAACTTGTTGCGTAGAACGCATTTCATAAGGGTATTTCGCAGGTTGATATGAATGGGTAATTCGTAGATAACAGGCGGCGGTGGGATTCGAACCCACGGATAACGGTTTTGCAAACCGTCCCCTTAGGCCACTTGGGTACGCCGCCAAAGCCAAAATAATCTACAGATATTCAGCAGTTTTTGCAACTAAAATCTCACGCCGTTCTATCTTAAACCGCCTATCTGCAATCCACAAACCAACTGCTCAGCTCGCTTTAGGCGGCTGGTGAACACTAAGGCCAAAAGCGTCTTCCCACGCTTCCTTGAGAACTTCGGAAACGGTCGGGTGCGGGAAGCTGACAGAGTGAAATTTTTCGGTCGAGCCGATGACAAGGCAGGCGGCCGATACATGCTCGGTCACGCCTGCGCCGACCATAGTAACGCCTAATATCTTATTGCTTGCCTTCTCACGAATGACCCTGATTTCGCCGACGGTCTCGTTGTGGGCCACGCTTCTGCCGTTGGCCCTGAAAAAGCCCCTGCCGACGGCAATATCGATACCTTCCTTTACGCATTTGTCTTCGGATTTGCCGACCGAGGCGATTTCGGGGAAAGTATAGACGGCCCTCGGTATAAGTGAATAGTCGCCTATTATTGAGTTGCCGCCCAAAAGATTGGCCGCAACGACCTCCGCTTCCGCGAATGCGCCGTGTGCCAGATATGTCGTGCCGACCACGTCGCCAATAGCGTAAACGCCCGGGACGCTCGTCTGCATCCTGTCGTTGACCTTTATCACAGGGCCATTGGTCTGTAATTTCAGGTTGTCGATGGTTTGCTTGTCGCAAACCGCCCTTCTGCCGACTGATACGAGGACTTTTTCGGCTTCGATTGGTTGTCCACCATCGATGGCAACTTTGGCAATTCCTGTCGAGGTATCGACTGAAGTTACTTTTTTGCCGGTTAAAACCGTGATGCCGAGTTTTTTGAATTCGCGTTCCAGAAGCCGGCTGACCCATTCGTCCTCGCTGCTTATGATTCTTTCGAGGGCTTCGACGATTACGACCTTTGTTCCGACAGCCGCGTAAACACAGGCAAGTTCGCAGCCGATGATACCGCCGCCCACGATTACCATTGACGCCGGAATTGCCGGTAATGATAACGCCTCTGTGCTGCTGATAATTGTTTGTCCGTCAAATGGGAATGCCGGTATTTCAACCGGGATTGAGCCGGTAGCGATTACAATACCTTTTGTCGCGTTGATTTCTATTTGCCCTGTTTCATTTTTGACAACCACCGCTTTGGGTGAAGAGGCGATTGCGTTACCTGCAAATACTTTGATTTTGTTTGCCTGCAGAAGCCCCGAAAGCCCTTTCCTGGAACCTGAGACGATTGCGTCTTTACGCTGCTGCATTTTTACCCAGTTTGGCGAGACCGTCGGGATATCAACACCCATAGCGGCTGCATTTTTTGCCTGCAGCAAGACCTCCGCAGAAGCAAGCAGCGCCTTCGAGGGGATACAGCCGCGATTCAGGCAGGTTCCGCCCGTCTCGGCCTTTTCGATAATTGCAACCGATGCGCCTTTTTGCGCACACCGAATCGCAGCGTAATAACCGCCCGGTCCTGAACCGATTATAACAACGTCAAATATCTCTGCCATTTACATCGCTCCAATTTTTAAGGCATTCCGCAGTCGCAACAGACCCTTTATTTATCAAAAGAAACCGCCGGGACATTACATATGCTCGTATCTTCGATTTCGAAAAACTCCTGTGAGACAAATCCGAAAACACCGGCTATAAAGTTCGACGGGAACGACTGTATCATTGTATTGAAGTCGCGAACGTTGCCGTTGTAGAAACGTCGAGCGGCCTGGATGCGGTCCTCGGTGTTAACAAGTTCCGACTGTAGTTTTAGAAACTGCTGGGACGCCTTGAGGTCGGGATACTTTTCCACAACGCCGAATAGCTGACGCAGCGAAAATATAAGACCGTTTTCGTCATTTGCCTGTGATGCCGGCGAACCGGTTGAGGCAACGGCCTTTGCACGGGCCTCGGTTACCGTCTGCAAAACCTCTCGTTCGTATTTGGTATAGCCCTTGACGACTTCGATGAGATTGGGAATAAGGTCATATCGGCGTTTAAGCTCGGTATCAATCTGTGACCATGCGTTGGAACAAAGGTATTTGAGCTTGACAAAATTGTTGTATGTAACGATAAGCCAGATAACCGGCAAAACGATGATTACAATGATAATTATCAATCCAATATGCTCTTCCATAGTTCAATCCCTTATGCCGGGCGAATCCTCTGATTTTGGACCACATAGTCCGGGATGCGTTCGAAGATTCCGTTGGCCAAATTTGCCGCATCCTCGAATTCCGCGGGCGAAAACCTTGTGTCGCGATATACGATTACAGATAACGAATCGAATTGTATCGAAAACTCCGGCGAATTCATCAGAAATTCCATCATCCGCGGGTGAATTATATCGTATGCCCATTTTTTGTCCGGGCTCTTGACGTAAAACTTTTTGCTGAACTCAGCGGATTCAAAATCGATATCGCTAAATCCGACGAGTTCAGCAAGTTTATCGGAAAAGGTTTCCGGCCGGATAAGAAGCGGTTCGAGCAAAATGGGGCTTTTGATAATAACCAGCGAGATATCGTATTCCCTGGAAGATTTCCCATAACCGGTAACATAATGATAATCGCATCCAACAAACTCACGACCCGCAAAATCACCTTTAATTACGTTGCAGGCATAACGGTCGTGACCTTTTTGGAGACAATCGAAGCCGGGATATTTGGAATCAAAGCTACTGTCCTTACCGGCGATGAAGAAAAGACCTTTGCTTAATGCCCAGTTTGCGAGTTCCTGGCGACGTTTGTAGGAGGCGAAGAATCGGTATATGATGAATAACACAGCAATAACTACTATGACTACAATGACCAAATAGTCATGCATAAGATTGCCTCAGGAAATCCCCTGTGTCCTTGCTGCGAAAAAATCAAAAACCAGAAAAAACTATACTTTCCCGAAAACGACGCAGGCGTTGTGTCCGCCGAAGCCGAAGGAGTTGCTCATCGCGACATCAACTTTGCGTTCCCTGGCTTTCAAAGGCACAAAATCCATCTTCACGTCGCAACGCTCGTCCACATTATCGAGGTTAATCGTGGGCGGAACAATCGATTTCTTAATCGCCTGGGCACACACTATCATCTCGACGGCTGCGCTTGCCCCAAGCAAATGCCCGTGCGCGCCCTTCGTTGAGCTTACCATAACTTTATACGCGTGAGGTCCAAGCACCATCCTGATTGCCGAGCTTTCCGCGATATCGTTCAATTCAGTTCCGGTCCCGTGGGCATTGACGTAATCGACCTTATCAGGCGACAACTGCGCGTCTTTCAGCGCAAGCTCCATCGCCATGGCAGCCCCCGCCCCATCCGCCAGAGGCGCGGTAATATGATTCCCGTCGTCGGTTGCCCCGTATCCCAGCACTTCGGCATATATCGTGGCCCCTCGTTTTTTAGCGTGCTCGTATTCTTCGAGAACCGCTATGCCTGCGCCTTCTGAAAGCACAAATCCGTCCCTGTCCTTGTCGAAGGGCCTCGATGCCTGTGCGGGACTGTCGTTTCGCAAGCTAAGCGACCTTGCGGCGCAAAAACTCGCCAATCCTATCGGCGTTAGCGCCGCTTCGGTGCCGCCCGTAATAACAATGTCGCTGCGGCCGGCTATGATATTACAAAACGCCTCGCCAATCGCGTGGTTGCTGCTGGCACATGCGCTTGATACGCAAAAATTCGGTCCGCGCAGGCCATACTGTATGGCGATATTGCCCGCTGCGGCGTTGGCCATAAGACGCGGAACCGTAAACGGCGAAATCCTCATCGGCGCCTTTTTCAAAAGTATAAGGTGCTGTTCCTCGATTTCTTTTATGCCGCCGATACCCGTTCCGACTATGACGCCCATCCGGTACGGGTCTTCCTTGCTGAAATCCAGCCCGCTTTCTTTGACCGCCTGAATTGCCGCGGAAACTGCGAACTGGGAAAATCGGTCCATCCGCTTGCTTTCGCGGAAGTCGATATATTTGGTAACGTCGAAATGCTTTATTTCGCCGCCGAAGTGAACCGGATACGCGGTGATATCGAACGACTCTATCGTTGTGATACCGCTTTTACCCTGGCAAAGCGCCCCAAAAAACTCATCAGCGGTTTCTCCCAAGGCGGTAATGCAGCCCATGCCTGTAATTACTACTCTTCGTCTGCTCATTTTCTATAGCTGCTATTTCTTCTTTGCCGCCTTGGCCGCGTTTACTATGTAGTCAACCGCCGCTCCGACCGTTTGTATTTTCTCAGCTTCCTCGTCCGGGATGCTCATCCCGAACTCGTCCTCGAATTCCATTACCAGCTCCACTGTATCCAGCGAGTCGGCATTCAGGTCGTTTATGAAGGAAGTTTCGCGGCTGATTTCCGCTTTATCAACGCCCATCTGCTCGCTAATTATGTCTATTACCTTTTGCTCTACTGCTTGGACATCCATATCAGCACTCACTTGATTGTCCTCCAAAAACAACGTTTTTTTCACATAGACAAACTGTTTACCAGCGGATTCACATCTCAACACTGCGCCATCCGATGACGGTCGGGTGGTATATTAACTGCCTGAAGCCCTATCGACAACCATTTTTTTGAATTTTTTTGGAAAAAATAACCGCTGGCTAATAATTCATAACAATTGGCTGGTGTCAACCGCCAAAAGGCGATTTCAGACAAATTTACAGTTTACCCTTGCGGTTTAGGCGAGAAAAGTCAAAATAGGCCAAATAGCGTTGATATGGATAATCTGAACACGAACAACCAGGCGGGCAATCACTTTGCCGATTCCATAGATGTCAGGAAACACGGCTGGCTGCGTCGTCTTTTCGCCTTTATCGGGCCTGCCTATTTAGTCAGCGTCGGCTATATGGACCCGGGCAACTGGGCAACGGATATCGAGGGAGGCGCACGCTTCGGCTACTCGCTTATCTGGGTCCTGTTGATGTCCAATCTTATGGCGGTCCTGCTTCAGACCCTGGCGGCCCGGCTGGGGGTTATTACGGGCCTTGACCTGGCACAGGGCTGCCGACGGGAATATCCGAAACATTTTAATTTCCTGCTTTGGATTTTGGCGGAAATCGCGATAGCCGCAACAGATTTGGCGGAGGCACTGGGAACCATAATCGGGTTGAACCTGCTGTTCAAACTGCCGCTGCTGTGGGGTTGCTTAGTAACCGCCTGCGATACATTCCTCCTGTTGGTGTTGCTGCGATTAGGTGTCCGCAAAATGGAGGCGTTTATCGTATCGCTTGTGGCGGTCATAGGCGGCTGCTTTATATTAGAGGTATTCCTCGCAAGGCCCGATTGGACAAGCATCGCCGCGGGATTTAAACCCAGCTTGAATTCGCAAAGTTTATACATCGCCATCGGTATGATTGGCGCGACGGTTATGCCACACAACCTTTACCTGCACTCCTGTTTAGTGCAGTCAAGGCGGATATCCAAAACCTTCATCGGCAGGGAGCAGGCGTGCAGATTTAATTTTCTCGATTCAACTGTGGCGTTGAATCTGGCATTTTTCGTCAATGCGGCTATCCTGATTATGGCAGCCGCCAATTTTTACAGCAGAGGCATCGAAGTTACCCAGATTCAACAGGCACACAATTTATTAGATACTATTTTGGGCAGCAAAATCGCCCCTATCGCCTTCGCGATTGCCCTGATTGCCTCGGGCCAAAGCTCCACGCTCACGGGCACAATCTCAGGCCAGATTGTTATGGAGGGCTTCCTGAATATTAAAATGCGCCCCTGGCTGAGAAGGATGATGACTCGCGGTATTGCACTTGTGCCCGCGGTCATAGTAATCGCAATAGCAGGTAATGAAGGAACGTATCGACTGCTGATTTTCTCACAGGTTGTGCTCAGCTTGCAACTGCCCTTTGCGATTATCCCGCTGATTCATTTCACTTCCGACAAAAAGAAAATGGGCACGTTCGCCAATAATATTTTTGTAAAGATTGCCGTATGGATTGTCGCGGCCATTATCGTGGCGTTGAATCTGAAATTGGTTTACGACTCACTGATGGGCTGGGGTAGCGCATCGTCCTGGCTATGGGTGCTTGGCCCTCTTGCGGCCCTGCTGGTTGGCGCACTCGGGTTTATTACGTTTATGCCCCTTTTCCGCAAAGGCACAGCGTGGACAACAACGGATGGCCGAGCTGGCGAGAGGTTAGCGAAACAAATCAGGCCTATGACCATCAAACACGTCGGCGTCGCACTTGAGCATACCGAAGGAGACGCCAAAATTATCTCCGCCGCTATCACCATTGCCAAAAGTCATAACGCAAGTATCACACTGGTTCACGTCGTCGATACCCCCGGCGTAACGGTTTACGGCAATGAAAGCGAAAGCTTGCACAGCGCAAATGACCGAGCGTATATCGAACGATTGGCGGAAGAAGTCGCGGAGAGGGAATTCCAGGTTAATACCGATTTGCGTTACGGCAGGCCGGTCGAGGAGCTTGTCAAATCCGTCAAGGCAAATGGCTTTGACCTTTTAGTGCTCGGCTCCCACGGCCACCACCTTATGGGCGATATCATATATGGCGAAACCGTTGACAGCGTCCGCCACGCAATCGATATCCCCGTTTTCGTCGTTCGGACGCATAACCAGGAACACCCGCAGAGCGGATAGTGCCATTTATTTTCAACGGCCTAAATGATATTAATTGGTGAGTATTATATGGATTTAAGGAAATAACAAGTATGCTGGAAATTCCTGATTCACAGATCGGGTCCGAGCTGAGTAAAGACGAAACCTTAATTTGGGTGGGACAGCCGAAGCAAGGCATCCTTTTCAGGTCTTCTGATGTATTTTTGATTCCGTTCAGCTTATTCTGGGGTGGTTTTGCTATCTTCTGGGAGGTTGGGGTCATATCAATACCCCACACTGGCAATAAGGCACCGATACCCGTTGATATAATTTTCCCCTTGTTCGGAATTCCATTTGTCATAATCGGCCTTTATCTCATATTCGGAAGATTCATTGCCGATGCCAAACGCAGGACAGGCACATATTATGGCCTGACTGACCAGCGAATCATTATCGTTTCCGGAATTTTCAGTCGGAAGGTCAAATCGATGAATCTGCGCACGCTCACCGATATCTCATTGGATGAGAAGACAAATGGCACAGGCACAATCACTTTTGGGCCGACTAATCCGATGGCACAATGGAACAGGGGTTTTGCGTGGCCTGGGATGGCCGAGATGACCCCCTCTTTCGAGGTGATTCAAAACGCAAAAGAAGTATATGAAAAAATACGCAATGCTCAATCAGAGGTATAGCATACCTAACCAATCAAGCTAAAAAACTCAAAGCTAAACACTAAAAACTACATCGCCATACCGCCATCGACGCCGAGGACCTGGCCTGTGATATAGCCGGAGTCGTCACTGGATAAAAACGCCACTGCCCTTGCAACATCCTCGACATTGCCAAACCGCTTTACGGGTATGAACGCCAAAGCGCCCTCTTTTACGGCATCGGGTAAAACAGCCGTCATATCGGTCTGGATAAAGCCCGGCGCGATGCAGTTTGCGGTAACGTTCTTTTTGCCGACCTCGCGTGCGATTGATTTGGTCATACCAATCAGGCCCGCCTTGCTGGCAGCGTAGTTGGTGGAGCCCGCCTGGCCTATGACACCTGCTACCGAGCTGATACTGACGATTCTGCCGAATTTATTGCGAATCATCGACCTTGCCGCGACGCGCGTCGCTACGAAGGCCGCGCGAAGATTTACGTTGATGACCTTGTCGAAATCCTCGTCATCCATCTGAATCATTAGTTTGTCGCGCGTGATGCCAGCATTGTTGACTAAAACGCCTATACCGCCAAATTGGTTGGCTAATTCTTCGAGAAGCGCGGTAAGTTTTTCGGAATTTGTGATATCGATGCACTTGGTGATGACCTCGTGGCCCTGCTGTTTGCATACGGCTGTAAGCTCTTCAAGTTGCACCGCATTGAGGTCTAAGCCGGCGACGATACGCCCCTGCTTCAAAAGTTCCAATACGATTGCCCTGCCGATTCCTCTGGCAGCGCCCGTTACTACCGCCAAACGTTTCTCTGACATCCTTGTTACCTCCGTAAAGATTGTTTTTTTGAGAGTATATCTAATTCGCAATTTGCTGCAATAAAAAAGTCAAAGGCACAAAAACGTAGGCGGATTAAACCACCCTTGACACAATGAAGATGAATAACAGGCCGAGGGCGGTCAGGCCGATCATTTTCATAGAGGATTGTTTGCTGTGTGCCTGCGGCAAAATATCGCTTGCCCCGATGTACATAAGGAACCCGCCGAAAAAGCCCAGGTAAAGGACCAGGAAATAAGGCGGAACCTTAAAAAGCAGCGTCGAGGCCGCACCAAGCGTCGGCGTTATTGCATCCAGAAATAAAAACCATTTGGCCCTTCTGGGAGTGTTTTTATTAATCAATAGTAATGTGACCGTGTTCATACCGTCTGTGAAATCGTGTGATATGACCGCAATTGCGACCACAATGCCGACGGACGTGCTGGCCTGAAAGCCGAGGCCTATGCCGACGCCGTCCATAAAGCTGTGGGCCGCAAGTGCAAGGGCCGACAGAATTCCCACCTGCGGATGTTTGTGGTCGGCGTATTCTTCCTCGTGGGCGTGATGGATTAAAATCATTTTTTCAAGGACGTGGAAAACCATGTAGCCGAGAACAAAGGCAATCATTGCCCCGGTGGAGTCAAAATTATACGTTTTGACCATCTCGATTATTTCAGGCACGATATCGAAACTGAAAACACCGAGCAGTACCCCTGCCGTAAAGCACATTATGGCATTGAGCTTGTTCTTGAATCTAATCGAGAACAACCCGCCCATAAAGGTCGAAAAAAACGTCGCGATTGAAAATATCACAGCTTCCATAAAACCGTCGGCTTCCTATTTCTACTTTTTATTTTCCATCCAGAGCCAGATTGCCAGCCCGGCTGTAACGATGCACGCCGGGACGCTCATCCACATCGGCACTTCAAAAAGATTAGTGGTAACCTTCACCTGTAAAATCAGCCGGAGCAAATGCATTATTGAAACAATCAACAAAAATATCACCGTGATGGTTGTTGCCGGTTTCATAATCGTTCTCCTTACAATTCGTTAATTGCTGCCGCGGAAGAAACGTTAATTATGTTCGCCCTGCGGTGAATGCGTTTCATCAAACCGGTGAGGACCTTGCCGGGGCCTATTTCGTAAAACGTATCTACGCCGTCGGCTATCAGCCATTCGACACATTTTTGCCAGTATATCGGCTGAACAAGCTGCTTTGCAAGTGATTCGCGAATCTGATTTGCGCTTGTGTAATAATTGGCTGTGATATTAGCGATAACTTTGGGCTGCGTTGGGTTTTTGATGCCGGTCTGGGCAAGCGCCTTGCTAAGCGCATCCGCAGCCGGAGACATCATCGTCGTATGAAATGCACCCGCGACCTCCAGCCGGATTGCCTTCATCGCTCCGTATTTTTCCGCTAATTTTTCAGCCCGTTCACAGGCCGATATTGTGCCGCTTATCGCGATTTGACCAGAGCAATTGAAATTGACGCCTGCAAGAAGTTCGCCCTGGGCCGCCTCGGCGCACAGGGCTTTGGTCTTTTCCTCATCAAGACCGATGAGTGCGACCATGCCGCCTTTGCTCTTGTCGGCTGCGGCCTGCATCGCCTCGCCGCGTTTTTTGACTAATTTCAAACCATCCTCAAAACTAATAAGTCCCGCCGCGTAAAGAGCGGTATATTCGCCCATACTCAGGCCGGCTGTTACGTCCGCGGTGATATTCTTTGTTTTTTTGCCCGTTTTAAATATCTCCAGAATCGCCGCCGAAACCGTAAAAATCGCCGGCTGAGACATCGTCGTCGTATTCAGCGTCTCGGCAGGTCCCTCAAAGCAAATCTTCGCGATATCGAATCCTAAAATATGGTTGGCCCTGTCAAATATGGTTTTTGCCGCGGGAAACGCCTCGGCGACATCTTTGCCCATCCCGATAAATTGTGCGCCCTGACCCGGAAATAAAAATGCTGCTTTCATCATTTCGTCCTTAGTATATAATATCTCGTCGGTTGTTTGGGTTTAAAAACCGCGAGTTTTATCGCAGAAACAGCAGTGGGTGTCAAGAGACAGCCGGTATTTCAAGGGGCAAAATCCGCCAAAATTGTAACATGGGTGAGTCATCCGGTCGGATATGCGGTAAAAAACGCAATTTCGTCTTGACAAACCTTCCGCTGTAAAGTATCTATACTCGTTTTAATCGAGGACGCTTAAATCAGAAGTGCTTTTTGGAGTACCAGTTAATGCTACCGATAAAAAAGATTAGTAAGAGCAGAACTCATTCGCGCAGGGCACATCACGCCCTTAAGCCGGTGAATTACACCGTATGCCCAAAGTGCGGCCAGGCAAAGCTGCCCCACGCCGCATGCGAGAAATGCGGTTATCTCAATTCAAAAATCACCCTGAAAGTAGCGGAAAAAACCGAAAAAAAGGGGTAATTCCTGATGCGTATCGCTATAGACGCAATGGGCGGTGATTATGCACCGGATGCCATTATTTCAGGCGCAGTTGAGGCACTCGCTCTGCTCGAAAAAGGCGACGAGGTAATTCTCGTCGGCCCCAGGGAAGTTATTGAGCCAAAGCTGCCCAAAACAGCTGCCTATCCCGCCACGCTTACCATTGTTCATGCGCCCGATGTTATTGGTATGGACGACCCCCCTATCGATTCATTGCGGAAGAAACCCCGCAGTTCGATATCGGTTCTTGCTAAATTAGGCAAGCTGAACCAGGCCGACGCCGTTATTTCCGCGGGCAATACGGGTGCCTGTGTCGCGGCCTTCCAGATGCGTATGCGAAATCTGCAGAGCGTCAACCGCCCCGGAATAGCCGTGGTATTCCCGACAGTCGAAGGACCTGTCACAGTTTGCGACGTAGGGGCCAATATCGCCTGTAAGCCAATTAACCTCTACCAGTATTCGGTTATGGCTTCGATATACGCACGTGAGCTGTTCGGGATACAAAACCCCAGGGTAGGGCTAATCAGTATCGGCGAGGAAGACGCCAAGGGCAACGAGGTAGTTAAAAAGGCACGCGGACTCATAAAACAGGACCCGAAAATCAACTTCATCGGGAACATCGAGGGACGGGATATCTTCAAGGGCGTCTGCGACGTAGCAATATGTGAAGGATTCGTGGGAAATGTCATCCTGAAGCTGGCCGAGGGGCTTATCGAAGGGCTTGTCAAAGCGATAAAGCAGGAGATTATGACGCATAAGTTCCGGCTGATAATCGGGCCGATGTTCAAAGGGTTAATGAAACGATTCTTCAAAAAGCACGATTATCACGAATACGGCGGCGCGTTGCTTCTGGGCATAAACGGCACAGCTTTGATATGCCACGGGGCAAGCGAAAGCAGGACGATAAAAAACGCCATAATGGCGGTGAAAAAATATCACGGCATAAACATAAACGGTAAAATTGCCGAATACCTTTTGGCAAACAACATAGGCGGCGAAGAAGGACAAAACGCCGAACCGGAGGAAGAAGGATTAAGGGCCAGGGATGAGCAATAAAATTGAGTCGCACCACTCGGATTTCAACGCAGTAATCACGGGGCACGGTTCATACGCACCGCCCGAAGTTCTTACGAATGAAGAGCTCGCCAAAATGGTCGAGACATCGGATGAATGGATAAAGACGCGGACGGGCATCGAACGCAGGCACATCTGCAAAAATAATGAAAGCACGGCGCAATTAGCGACCGAGGCCGCCAAAAAAGCTATTGCCAAAGCCGGGTTAAAGCCGGAACAAATAGAGCTTATCATCGTCGCAACAATCACCCCTGAAATGGTATTCCCCTCAACAGCGTGCTTTGTGCAGCAGAACCTCGGTTCCAAGAAAGCATGGGCATTCGACATAGCAGCGGCATGCAGCGGGTTCATTTACAGCATTTCAATTGCGCAGCAGTTCATCGAAAGCGGCAGGATTCATAACGCCCTTATCGTCGGCGCGGAAACGCTGACTAAAATCACCAACTACAAGGACCGCACGAGCTGTATTCTCTTCGGCGACGGCGCGGGCGCCATAGTCATCGAGGGTAAGCCGAAAGAAAAGGGGAAAACGCAAAGTGGTATTATTTACAGCACGATGTACACCGACGGCAGCTCGTGGCAGGCGCTGAATTGTCAGGCGTATGGTTCTCGCAATCCTGTAAGCAAACCCTTGGATAACCCCAAAAAGATTTTTATGGAAATCAGGGGACGAGAAGTTTACCAGCAGGCAGTGCGAAGAATCGTCGAGACGATAACAGAGTGTTTAGAGAAATGTAAACTCACCATCGATGACGTTAAAATGATTGTTTCGCACCAGATGAACGCCCGAATCATCGAATCGGCAGCCAAACGGCTGGAGCTGCCGGACGATAAAATCTTCATCAATATCAACGAATACGGCAACACTTCCGCGGCCTCAGTGCCGCTTGCCTTCGACCAGGCCATACGCGAAGGAAAAATCCGGCGTGGAGATATTGTCATCCTGGTCGCTTTCGGCGCAGGCCTTACCTGGGGTGCCAACGTCATACGCTTCTGACAACTGCTTCGCAGTTTTGCGGCGCGTTATTTTTTGCTCGTATCCACAAGGGTGAAGACGGAAACGTAGTTGAATTTCTGGCCGCCAAGCGACGCATCGACCATCAGGCCTTTGTCGGTAGTGATGAACACAGCCATTCCTGACTGATAATCGGCCTTGGCTGCCGCGCCGGCAGTAGCTGCAACACCTGTAATCTGCGCAGAGAATGTGTATTCATCGGTTTTGAAACGGTCTAAGTCGGATTTGTCTCTGAAAAAGACGATTTCACGGAAATATTCACCGCCGAAAGAGAACCCGAGTGTCACCTGAGACATATCGCAGTAGCCGACCATTTGGCCTTTTTCATAAACTTCGCCCCTACCGCGGGCGCCGCCGAGCCAGAATGCCCCTTTGAAGACCTTCGGCAGTACCGCATAGCCATAGGACCGATTGAAAAATTTGTCAATGCCGGGGTCTTTTTCCTTGAATATCGCGAGGGCTTCATTGACTTGTGCGGTTAGGACGGCCTGTCCTTCGGGTTTTTCGGGGGCAACAGAACAGCCCGTGAAAAATAACGCCGCCGCCAGTATTACCGTTGCAAATCTTATCGCATTCATTTTGACTCCTTTCACACAATAACGGTTTGTTTTATGTTTTACCTATTACGACAGGCAATTAGCAAGTGTTCTTGAAAAAGAGCAGGGTCAGAAAAGCATCGAGTCGGCGAAGGTTGATTGGAAGAGGGGGTCATTGGCGATTTCGACATATTCAATTCGGCGGGCAAGGTCCGCCGCAAGCGCCCGGAAGCGGGAGCTGACCAGAATTAACTGGGCTCCGGATGAGGCGGCGTTACCTACGGAGTGGATACGTTCGACAGGGACATTAGGCAGCAGGCCTATGCGAAGGGCTGATTGCCGACGGATGTAATTGCCGAATGCGCCGGCAAGATAGATTGCTTTTATGTCCGCATCAGCGACCTTGAGGCGATGCTGAAGGATATGGATGCCTGCACGGATTGCTGACTTGGCGAGCTGTACCTCGCGGATATCCTGCTGGGTGAGATAAACCGCCGGAGTACGGCCTTTGTAAGCGAGGACAAAGACGGGGCCTTCATCTTTGGGATGAGAATGTGCGTGTTTAATTTTGGTTATACGTTTCGCGATGGCCGAGGGCAAAGATGTTTTGGATTTGAATCGGCCTGTAAAATCAATGACGCCCGAATCGAGCATAACAGCAACGGCGTCGATAAGACCTGAGCCGCAAATCGAAACGGGCTTGCCCCCCCCAATAACGTCGATGGCGATATTGTGTTTATCGAGAACGACGGCCTCGATTGCGCCGTCGGCAGCCCTTGAGCCACAGGCGATTCTTGCGCCTTCAAAGGCAGGCCCCGCGGCACAACTTGCGGCAAGGAGCTTGTCTTTTGTGCCGAGTAAAACTTCGCCGTTGGTTCCAATGTCGATTACAAGGGTCATCTGGCCTGCGGAATCGAGCGACGTCGCCAGGGCAACAGCGGTAGTATCGGCTCCGACAAAGCCGGCGATATTAGCTACGGTGTGAACATTGCCCGCAGGATTAACCCGCAGACCAATATCGGCTGGAATGGAATCACTGGCATCGAGCGAGAATGCCTTATATGGCGCCTCGCCAAGCTGAGTTACGGGTAATCGAAGGAAGATATGATGCATCGTGGTATTGCCGACGACGCAGGTTTCATATATGTCGTTACTTTGGGCATTGGCCTGCCGGCAGCAATCGTCGATTAGTTCGTTAAGCCGGCCGACAATCAGCTCGTTCAGCTCTTTTAATTTTGCGTCGGTCTGGGCGTAACCGATTCTGGAGATTACGTCGTCGCCGAATTTTGTTTGCGGATTAAGGGTAGCACAGGTCGCTAAAAGCCGGCCTGTTTTCATATCTATTAATTTGACGACGACGGTTGTGGTGCCGATATCGACCGCCAGGCCAAGTATGGAACGATTGCCGGCGGCAGAAAGGTATTTCTTATAAATATCGGCTCCGACGGCATCTTTGCGGGTGGCTCCATCGGTGAGGATTTTGTGCTCGACGAAACGGGAATCGGACGGGACAAGAACCGTCATATTTTCGGTAACGTGATATTGGCAGGCGAGAACTGTCTGGCCCTGGGGCTGAAGGACGACGGCACATTTACCACAGGTGCCCTTCTCGCCGCATATAGTATTGAGAACGATACCCGCCAACCCCGCGGCCTCCAACAGCGTTGCGCCGGGGTGAATGGAAACCTGCCTGCCGTCGGGCTGAAAGGTAACGGTAAAATGCTTCATTTTTCTGACCGCTACTCATAAGCCCCCAGGTTTAACCTGGGGGGGGTAACCCCCAACATAAAGTTGGGGGTTTGCTTACCAGCTTATCTTGTGGCGAATTTTCCACTTCTGGTGGCGCTTTTTGCTTCCGATTTTGCGCCTGCGTCTTGGTTTTGCCATACTATACTTACTCCGTCAATCCAAACATACAATCAAAAATAACCCTGTTTATTATATCGGGCGTTTGATAATATAAGAAAAGCGATGAAATGTCAAAATGCAATTTGATTTATGCGAATAATCTTTGCCCCAGGCAAAGCGGAGAAACTTATATGATTCAGTGTACGCAGTGCGAACTATGCGAAATCGGGCCTGACGGCAGGCGGGTATTCAAATGCGACCCCTTCTCGAATATCAAGGAGCCGGAGTGCGTCGCGAAGTGGCAGCTTATTCGGCTGGATATGCTGTTGGTCAGCTACCAGAGTATGATGCGATGGCAAAAAGAGATGGAGCCGATGCAGCGGAAAATGATGAAATACGTCGATAGGGAAATGAACGATATCGATGAGAGCGACAAGTGGAAGATAGACGAGGAGGAGCCGCCGGAAGATAAGGGTGAAGAGCCGAAACCAGACGACCCAGGAAAACTTTAGGATTGCGGATTTTGGACAAGAATGGGGCCCCTGTTGTAAAACCAAAGGAGAAATTTCCCGAGGATGGCACTGCGCGTCAATTTATTGTCGCGATGCCGAGGATGCCCCGTTGGTCGCGGCTGCCCCGCAGATTGCGGCAGCCCTGATAGAGTGGATGATACTCATCACCTCATCCCGATGTTTGATGTCCGCGCTAAGGGTAAGAAGCTTGTTGATTTGTTCCCAAAGCCATTTTTCATCGACCTTGGCGGGCGGGGTAAGATATAAAGGCATACCCGGGACGCAATAAGCCCCATCCGGCAGCACTTCTTCGACCTTCTCGCCCTTGCCGTCAACAAAACTCATATGCTCTTTGGCAAAGCCCTCGACGTCCGCCACGCCAAGCTCTTTACAAACCAGCGACGCAAGCGACTTAATATCGATGGGGGCAACAGATGAGGGTAAAATACCAAAGGCGTGTCCGCCTCGGCAGAAGGCAGCGAACCTCAAAAAGAGCTTTGCGGCTGTGGCCGGACAGGAAAACCTGCGTTTGGGAATTTGGCCGTCGATTACGCGAATACGAATTGGTTTGCCTGTTTTTACGCCGTCTATTAATGAACGCAGGAAATACGAACCGCCCGTGGAGCAGATATTGACTAATTGAAGGGTCCCAAAACGAATCCTCGGGAAATTCGACGCCATTTGTCTTACCAGAAAGTCGAGACAGAATTTTGTAACGTCGTAAACGCTTGAAGGGGTATTGGCCTTTTCGGAAGAGATAAAAATACAGACCTGCATAGACGGACAATCGGCTGCGGCCTTGAGAATGTTGTAGTTGCCCTGGATATTGGTAACTACGAAAGCTTCAGGAGAGATGTCTGAAAGTTTTACAGATGTCCTCGCTGCAAAGCTGAAACACACGGTCGGCTTATAAACCTCGAATATCGAACGTATCCACTTCTCGTCGGCGATATCCCCGATTTCGTAGTGGACTTTTGATGATTCGAGGGGCTTGTCTTCGAGGGCCTCGACGACGTCGTACATCGCCTTTTCGCTTGCGTCAGCAAAGATGAAACTCTCAACACCCTTATTTCTTATAAGCCCGAACAATTCGCGCCCTATCCGGTTGCCTATGCCGATAATCAGGACCACGGCCCCTTTAATGAAGCTAAAATCCTCATCAGACAGCTCGAACTTCTCCAGTTCATTGGAATCAAGATAAGATTTAATCAGGACTTGTTCTTCGTTTTTGGTTAGCACAACATCCCCCACAGCAAATAACCGTTACAGCCGTCAAAACCCGTACCAGGAACGGCACTAAAAACAGGAAACGAAGCAGGATTGATAACCGGCAACTTACTAAATTGACTAATAAACACGGCTGTTCTGACCGACATATACAATACCCTAATATATAATTTTTGCAGCAACTGTTGACCGCACAAATTACAATAGTATAATCGGCTAAATGGCCTTAAAAAGCAATAGGGCAGGGAATAAAACACAGCGCCGACGTGAATTTCAACGTTGCCAATAAGGCATAAAGTCGAATTTAATCAACATAAATAGGGATTGTATGTCGAATGTTTTCAACATAACCCGCATTTCTGTCTTAGAATATCAACCTGAGGGTAATCTCGCGGTCCAATTCATCGAAATTCAGCAGGAGGTGTATTAATGATAATAAAAATGCGTCTCAAAAAACTGCTCCAAGAGCATAATTTGTACAAGCGAGGCATTATGCAGGTTATGGCCAATGACTTGGGGCTGCACAGGCAGACAATTTCGAAGATGTTCAGCGACGAAATCGGGACCATATCGACCGGCACTTTAAGCAAAATCTGCTCCTGGTTAATAGAGAACGATGTTCCCGCAAAGTCGCTGCCTGCCGCGCTTTTCGGTCGTGGTCGTGGTAAATTATGGCAGGAATTCGCAGAGAAGGAAAAATGCAATTGCTTCATAGGAGAATATCACGAGCCGCGAGAACCAGAGGTTCTTTGGAAATGGCTCAGCCGAAGTGATACGACGGCGCTGGGACTTTTCGCCCAGCAATTATCAACACCACAGGAAGATAATGCCACGACGCCTGGACTGTTTTTTGAATACATACCATTCCATTACCCTCTGCAAAGCTACGATGTCAGACAGGAACCTTTGGCGCAGGACATACAAAGGAGCGGAAAAATCTTCCAGAAAATGCTGTCGGACAAAAACACATCCTCGATATTAATCGGCAGCCAGCGGGTTAACTATCTGCTGGAGCATTTTGTGGCCGACTTATTCAAATGCACACCCTTCGCTTCTGCTGCGCAACTTCGCGTGCCGTGGTTTACGGTATATCGTGAAAGCGACCACATGGTGCCGAGCTGTTTTGGAGGCAAAACCAGGCCCGGAGACGGCAAAGAATGTTCGGTGCCAGGGCTGCACTACATCAACGAAAGGGGCAAATGGGTGGCCTTTCCGTGGCATTTGCACGAGCAGGACGGCGGGGTAGTGATTATTGTCCGTGACAACGAAAAAGACACTATGAGTATGGCGGTATTCGGCTTCGGAGGGTTGACGACCGAGGCAATCGCCAGGGCTACAGTTCTTCAGGAGGAAAAATTCGTTGAGCCGCAATGGGAAACAGGCAGCAGGGAAATCGGGGTTTTTATCTGCTTAGTGAAATACCAGGTGAATCATCTGCCCGGCGAAATAGAGGATACGGTTACTCCGACGGATTACAAAATAATACCGATGAAGGAAAAGGTGTTGAAGCAGTTCCTGCTGTAACACTCATCATTAACCAAAGCAAAACAGCCCCCCTCCGACGAAGGGCTGCATTGCTTGTAGTTTTGAGGAAGGTATTATTTCTTGGATTTCTTCTTACAGGTACATTTATCGGCCGGCTTGTTACAGCCGGAACAGACGCCATCGACAATCTCTTTGCCGCATTTCTTGCACGGTGAGCATCCACACGACTGACACATTACAAATCTCCTAAATGCTAAGATTTTTTTTATGAGCGTCACTTTATATGTAAAATTATACCTTTTGATTAATTTGGATGTTATTGGGGAATTGCTTATTTGTCGGTTCTCAAAAGCTTATCGCAGGGACAAAGACAGATTAACAATTGACGGCCGGATATTGGGAGATTAGGATTTCGGGCATGAAGAATATAAAAAGCCCTCAAGTTAACACAAACTCGGCGGAGGCATTCGCGGAGGCAAAACGGTATATCCCGGGTGGAGTAAACTCGCCGGTGCGGGCATTCGGAGGTGTGGGCTTAAAGCCCTTGTTTATCGCCAAGGCGAAGGGAGCGAAAATTTACGACATAGACGGTAATGCCTATATTGACTACGTCGGGTCGTGGGGGCCGATGATATTGGGGCACGCTCATCCGGCGGTTGTGAGGGCAATAAATAAAGCAGCGAGAAAAGGAACAAGTTACGGTGCGCCTACCGTAGCGGAGACGGAATTGGCGGAAAAGATACACAACGCTTTCGCGTCGATTGAGAAGGTGCGATTAGTAAGCAGTGGGACCGAGGCGGTGATGACCGCCATTCGCCTCGCCCGCGCATACACGCACAAGGATTTGATAATCAAAATGGCGGGATGCTATCACGGGCATAGTGATTCATTATTGGTGTCGGCGGGGTCGGGAGCGGCTGAACACGCGACGCCATCGAGCGCGGGTATCCCCACTGCCATAGCGAATCTCACGGTTGTCATACCATATAATGATTTTGAGGCGGTGAAAAATTGTTTCTTGGTTCACCGGGGCCAAATCGCAGCGGTGCTGGTTGAGCCGGTGGCGGCGAATATGGGCGTTGTGCCGCCTGCGGAAGATTATTTGCAGCTTGTGCGGGCTTTGTGCGACGCCGAGAAATCGGTTTTGATTTTCGATGAGGTGATAACGGGCTTTCGCGTGGCTTATGGCGGGGCACAGGAGCTTTACGGCATAAAGGCGGACATAACTTGTCTCGGCAAAATAATAGGCGGCGGATTGCCATTGGCGGCTGTTGGGGGACAGGCACAGATTATGGATATGCTTGCGCCAACGGGGCCTGTTTACCAGGCAGGAACACTAAGCGGCAACCCGATTGCCACGGCCGCCGCAAACGCGACGCTGGACATATTGGCCAGAGGTGATTGCTACGGCAAACTCGAAGCAAAAGCTGGAACGCTGGCTGACGGATTGAAAGACGCAGCCGGCGTGGTGGGCGTCCCCATCGTTGTCAACCGGGTTGGGTCGATTCTAAGCTGTTTTTTCACCGACAGGCCTGTATGTAATTTTGAGGATGTTCAATCAACTAATATCCGGCAGTTCAAAAAGTTTTTCGCGTCAATGTTAAGCAATGAAATTTATATCGCCCCGAGCGCATACGAAGCGATGTTTGTCTCCATGGCACATTCGAAAAAAGACATCGATAAAACGATTGAGGCGGCAAAAGCCGCGTTTAAAGCAGTTGACTGATTGGCAGTTGTGTCGATTTTTAACTTACAGACAACCTACTTCGACATTCTCGGACAAAACCCTAAAAAAAAAGAGGGGTCTGCCCACACCCTAAGCGAGACCCCTCAACGCCCCTTTGCAGGGACATTTGGAAATGATAATAAATGGTAAAGCTGAGGCCGTCAAGACGCTTTTTTGAGAAAAATGGATATTCGAAAATCCTATTATTATAGAGCTAAACAGCCGCGGTTGGTTCTGATATAGTATGCAGTTATGAAACGGGAAACCGATAAAACAGAAAAAAGGCTGGTTTTGTTGGCCGGTGCGATTGCTATAGTCGCGGGCTGTTTTACGGCGTATATACCGGCGATAGAAAGCGGTTATATATGGGACGACGACAAATACGTTACCGCTAATCCCCTCCTTAGTGCCCCCGACGGGCTTTACCGTATATGGTTTTCAACGGATTCCCCCTCACAATACTTTCCGCTTGTCTATACGACCTTTCGGGCTGAGTATCAGTTGTGGGGGCTTAACCCGGCTGGTTATCACGCGGTAAATGTGGCAATTCACTGCATTAACGCATTACTATTATGGGTAATTTTGAGACGGCTGTCGATACCAGGTGCGTGGCTGGCATCGGCAATTTTTGCGCTGCACCCGGTTCAAGTCGAATCAGTGGCGTGGATAACCGAGCGGAAAAACACCCTGATGCTGCTGTTTTCACTTTTGTCGATTTTGTGCTGGGTCAAATCCGTCTTCGATAATCAATCCGGCCGCAAAGCAGTTTTATTATACACCGGTTCTTTGGTATTTTGCGCATTGGCGCTATTCAGTAAAGCAACCGCGTGTATGCTGCCCGCGGCGCTGGTTTTGGTACTGTGGCTCAAACATTCGCCGATTACCGTGAAGAGATGGCTGCAAATTGTGCCTTATATCGCTATGGCGATTGGCATAGGATTTTTGGTGATGTGGTGGGAAAGGCATCATCAGGGCACAGGTTATGTTAATTTTGGTTTGAGTGTAACTGAGAAGGTATTGATTGCGGGCAGGGCTTTATGGTTTTACCTGTGGAAGCTGGTTTGGCCCGTTAATCTGATGTTTAGCTATCCCCGCTGGAACATCGACGCAACTAACATCTGGCAGTATGCCTGGCCGGTGAGTTTTGCAGCAGTTATGGCCGCCGGCTGGCTGCTGAGAAAACGAACAGGACGCGGGATACCGACCGCAATTATTTTTTTCCCGGTTATACTGTTGCCCATGCTCGGCTTTTTCTCCCTTTACACGTTTGTATATACGTTTGTCGCGGACCACTACCAGTATATGGCGAGCATCGGGCCTATAGCGATTATTGCCGGAATCGCGGCAACGGTTTATCGCAGGTCGGGTGAAAATGTTAAATTCATAATCGTGTCAGCAGCGGGTGTTCTGCTGATAACGCTTGGGGTATTGACCTGGCGGCAATGCGGGGTATATAAAAATTCGGATACGCTATGGGCTGATACGCTGAAGAAAAATCCCGATTCGTGGCTGGCACACGGGCAAATAGGCGAGTCGCTTTTTGGACAAGGCAAATCCGACGAGGCATTGATTCACCTCGACCGGCAGCTCGAACTTGCTTCTTACCTGAAGAAGATTCACCCGATGGCTTACTCGGACGTTTATTACTGCAAGGGGCTTATATTCTCCGCCAAGGGGAAACTGCAGGAAGCGGCAGAGCAATTCAAACTGTCGCTCGAAATCGATGACAAATCCGCAATGGTGCATTACTTGCTGGCTGATGTATTAGTCAAGCAGGGCAAGATTGAGGAGGCAACAATGCATTTGCAAAGGGGCTTTGAGATAGCAAAAGCCAAGGGGGCAAATAATCTGGCCGAGGAAATCCGGCATCGGCTGGAAACAATTGAAAAACAGAAGACAGGGAATTGAAGACGAAAGACAGCAAAACACATCCAATAAAATACTTGAACTGATGAATAGAGGGGGTCATAATAGCGGTCGCATACGAAGGGTAAAATATAAAAACAGTTGAAATAAGAGCGCACTATGGATTTTGAATTTGAAAATGAATCGGAATCCGGTAACAGGAGAAACCAAATGAGCCAGGAACAGTCAAGGATGGGTAATCTGGTCGATACGACAGATTGTCTCGAGGCAATAAGTGCAATAAAGTTCTGGAAGAATTTTTTGTTTATAGTAATCCTGCTGGCGCTGATTCTTGTGCAGGGATCGTTCTGGGTTATGAATCTTCACTTAGTCAGGGGAGATAATGTTGTGCTTGGCCCCACAGGCGGCGATGTGACAGGAGAGAAACAGCCGGCGACGGAGGCGGACAAGATTAAGGAGGCCGCCAGACAAATCACGGCGGATACTAATGCGGTTGCTGAGCCTAATTTACAGCAAACGCTGCATATGGGAGCTGAGCCGAATAAGCCGGCGCCTGTGGAGGTAACAGTGCGATTCGAGCTGCATGCCAGGCATATCGCGGCGATCGTGCGTTTCCTGGACTTTATCCTTATCCCTTGCTCGCTGCTTTATTGTCTGACGATACTTTTCGCGATGAAAGTGTCGCTGATTGGGCGATTGGGCGGAATAAACCATATCGCAAGAGCGTTCTTTATGTCGCTATTGTTCGTTGTGCTGCTGCTGCCGTGGCAATTGATGTTTGCACCGGTGTTCGCAGGCGCTATGTTCACGCCGGCCGAGATGATGGCCGCGTGCCAGACACAAAAAACCAATGTTGCATACGTATCCATGATTTTCCGATTCACCGTTTACTGCGTGCTGGTATTACTGCTGCTGCTGGCCGCACAGATGCGGAGTATGCGATGGGCAAGGGCAACGCTGCGACGGCTTGACGTGATGTGAGATAAAGCCCCGCCCACAGAAGCCGGGGCTAAACAATTATGACAAGTCCGTTATTCGTCAAGAAAAAGAAGCCCAAGAAGGAACGCAATACCATCCTCGACTGGCTGGGATATATCAGCCTGCGAATACTGGTCGGCATACTACAACTGTCCGGCGTTGAAACAAACCTGAGATTCGCCCGGTTTCTTGGTCGATTGTTGTGGAAGCACCATGGCCGGGGAAGGCAACGGGCATTGGATAATCTTCGCGCGAGCTATCCCGATAAGGACGAGCAATGGTATGAGGAGACGGGACGAAAGAGTTGTGAGCAGCTTGTGATGCTGGCGGTAGATGTTCTTTTTACACCGCGTCTCGTCAAGAAAGGCAACTGGAAGCAATATTCAAGGTTCAAAAACGCGGAACGCGCAAAGTGGCTGAGCAAGGAGGGAAAGGGGCTGATTCTTGTCGGGGCACATTACGGCAACTTCGAAATCATCGGCTATATGATGGGGCTTTTCGGATTCAATGTTTACAGCATCGCAAGGCCGTTGGATAACCCGTATATAAGCAAATACCTGTATGGGGTGCGGCAACGCGCGGGGCAAAAAATCATCGACAAAAAAGGCGCGGCGGAACTTTTCGGCAAGGTGGCGTCATCGGGAGCGACGCTGGGCTTCATAGCGGACCAGGATGCAGGTGATAAGGGAATCTTCGTTGACTTTTTCGGCAGAAAGGCGAGCACCTACAAGAGCATCGGGTTACTTGCGCTTACGGAAAATCTGCCGATAGTCATAGGATATGCCAGGAGGATAGACAACCGCTTTTTCTTCGAGATTGGAGTTACGCGGATAATAATGCCTGAAGAATGGGCGAACAAGGAAGACCCCCTGATTTGGATTACAGCAGAATACACCAAGGCGATTGAAACATTTGTCCGCGAAGACCCGACCCAGTACTGGTGGCTCCACCGCCGGTGGAAACACAGACCAAAAAACGAACGGCCTGTTTCTGTTGTATGATTTCCCTCCTGCCATTCCGCGTTTGAGATTAAAAAATGACGTGATGATTTTGTAATGTTGCAAAAACATAAAAGAAATAGTCCCGATGTCGATTGTTCGACTCTCGGGACTATTTCGCTTTTATCCGCTTTCGGCGGATTCAGTCAGTCAAAGATTGCTAATTGTCGATTTTGCCGGCCGCGATATCCTTTTCAGCTCTTGTCTGCTGAGGTTCCGGCCCAGGGAATTCCGTTATCTCGTACTGTTTTTTCTCGCGTTCCGTCAGAGACGCTTCGTTGACAAGTTTCGGAGTAATAAATACGACCATTTCGCTGTTGATTGTCTCTTCGCCCTCAAACCTGAACAAATAGCAAATGATTGGTATATCGCCGAGGAGCGGTATCTTGTTGACGACCTTGGAAACGTCTTTCTTTCTGAGTCCGCCGAGAACGACCGTCTGGCCGCTGTCAACAAGCAGTGTTGTCGCGGCTGTACGCGAATCAACAATCGGCTGCGGATAGCTAAGCGAGCCGCTGGAGAACGTTACGCTGCCTGTCTTTACGCTGAATTCCGGCTCAACTTTCATCCGTATTTTATCTCCGCGTGCCAGGTGAGGCGTAACTTTCAGTTTTACGCCTACATCCTTGAAGCTGGTCGAGCCGATGTTGCCGCCGCCGGAGGTCTGTGTCAGTTCCTGATACGGAAGCTGCGAGATAATGTTTATCGTAGCTGTCTCATTGTCCAGAACCAGGATTCTCGGATTGGCAAGCAGCTTGGCATCAGTGATATTCTTTTGCGCCTTGATAGTCGCGTCGATATCGAGGTTTCTGGATAACCAGCCGAACTTCAGCATGCCTGTTACGCCTGTTGTCTTGACTGTATCGCCGCGGAACATACCTGTTTCAAACGGGTATGTTTGGCCCGTCTTGGGAGCACCCATTGTGCCGGGAGGGACGACTGCTTCACCGTCTGAAAAATACTGGGTATTGCCTCCTAAGTTCCACTCAACGCCCAGGTCAAGGTCATTTTTGCTGGTTAAATCGTATATTCTCGATTCGACAAGTATCTGCGGAGTAACGCGGTCTATATCCTCAATGAACGTGCCGATTGCTTTTATATTGCTTTCGGTATCCTTGACGATAATGTTGCTTGTGCCCTGGTTGGTCGTTATCGCGCCTCGCTGCGATACGAATTTAGAAAGCGATTTCTCGACTTCCTTGATATCTGCGTAGTTGACCCGGTAAATCTTGGTCACCAGTTTTTCCGCTTCCTCTGAAATTTCACCATTAGGAGCAACTCTAATAATATTTTTGCTCATAACATAGCCATAACCCTGGGAGGCGAGTATGTTACGCAGCGCCTCTTCGAGGGGAACGTTACTGAGCTTTGCGGTAACGGTGCCGGTAACCTTCGGACTTTTGATGACATCAACGTTGGCCTGCTCAGCCATAATCCTTATGACGTCGTCAATAGCGGTATCCCTGAAATCAACGCTGATTCGTTTCTGCATTCGCTGTTCGAGGGTGGTCAGGACCTCCGTCTTGCCGCTGGCATTGGCATCGCTTTCATTGTCAGCCGATACCGCGGCAAACATAACTGTTCCCGGCAACAGCAATGACATGGCTATAACCAGCAAACACTTTGTTATCTGGTTGGTCAACATTCTGATACCTTGTCCCTTTCTAAACATTACACAAATCTCTTTTGATTTATGTTGTATTTAACGCTCAACTTTTTGCGTCCATTTTTTATCGCCCGTCGCAAAATCGACGCTATCGGGATTGATTTTTACGATGGTAGCGCCGGCGACAGTATCTCCGGCGGAAACGATTCGGTCGCTGATAATAGCAGAAGGTTTATCCTCACTATAAACGATGCCTTTAACAACCGGGCCTCCGGCAGTTCCATTTCCCGAAGTTGAGGTGGCGCCGAAAACCATTGGGTTTCTGAGGTTGGCAGGAATCGGCTGTGGTATTTCCCAGTTGATTTTGCTGCCGAAGACAGGGGCAGCAGCAGCGGTCTCTTTATTTGAGGGGTTGACCGAAGTTCCAGGCGAGGTTTTGACAGCGTTCACAACAACAAAAAGTAAAACTATCGCCAAAACCGGGGAAAGCAGAAGTATTATTTTCTGCCTGCCCGATGCGACACCCCGTTTTGAGGTAAGCAGTTTGGCTTTGACCTTCTCAATGATTTTCAGCAAAGGTGAATTTTTGAGCTGTTTAATAACAAACTCGAATTTTGACTGCTTTGCCGGAGCCGAAACGGGCAATGAAGCCGGTGCAGATGGTTCAAAGGTCGTCTGTATTGGTTTGGGCGGCTCATAAACAACCTGCCTTGTCGATTGCAACGTTGCTTGTGTTGGGGGTTCCGGGATAGTGAATGGTTTGGGTGATACAACTGCCGGTTTCGGAGTTATAGTATTGGCAGGATTCGCAACAGGAGCAGGCGCAGCCGATGCAGGTGCCGTTACTGCCTGAACCGTGGTGGAAGTCGCAGCTGGCGCAGGTGTCGCGACAGGAGCGACCTGTGTATGCGGCGTTACCGGTGAAGCCGGCGCGGTTGAACTCACATCCGGTCCCGCAGCATTCTTTTGGGGTATCTGGATACCCGTAAAGATTTTGGAGACCTCTTTCTGCAATCCCGGTTTGCTTTTAGCCATTGTTCAACTCCCCTGTGGGTCGAGCGAGAACCTTCTTGCCCTTTCGCCCAAGAGCCGCAGCAAGATTGACGGCTGTCGTCGTCTTGCCGCATCCACCCTTCTGATTTGCTATTACGATTATTCTCATTTTTTATATAACAAGCTGTCGCCTGCTTCTCTTAACCGGCTTGTTTCCTTCTGACAAAAAATGACAGTGACATATCAACCCTGTTTGCGGCCCCGCTCTGGCCATCACGCTGCACTCTGAACCTGTCAACAAAAACGACGGGCTGATGCCTTTCAAGGGTATTAACAAAATTGGCAAACTGCATAAAATCAGACGCAAAAGAAATTTCCATTTTGTTTTCCTGGAGGTTCTTGGTCGCAAGCTGGTCCGGCTGTCTGCTAATCTCCGGCGTTTTGACGGTAAAAGCTCTAACCTGCCTATCGCCGGCGATACGACTGACGGCGAAAGTAAGGTTGGGAGAATCTTCATACTCAGAAACATAATTGCTCAACATGGTCTTGAGCGATTCGGTCTCAGCGGCCAGTTTTTTCCTGTTATCTTCGAGCGAGGCGTCAAAAGCCATCTCAAGTCGCCCCTTCTTTTCAGTCGCTTCCTCCTGTAGCTGCGCCTTGATTTTCGACTGCGGGGTAATAAAGATATAATACGTAATCGCAGACAGAAAGAACGATACGCCCCAAACTATACCCATCGTTATAATATATTTTCTATAAGCACCCATAATTTCTCGCTATATCCCCGGTTTGAATATACAGTCGATGTCGTAAGAAATAACGTCTCTGCCGTCCATGGTCTCATTTGTCTGCGAAGCGATAACGACGTCTTCGAGCTTTGTGCCAATGACATTCGAAGCAAGCAACCGGTCACGAAACGCCTTGATTTCACGGTCGAAACCGGAGTTCGGATTTCCGCAGAGTCGCATCCTCAAGGTTCTAACGATAATACTTGTATCGTCTGTTTTATCTTTCTTGTCTTTTTCCGCAATCGCACTGCCGCCTGCGGCTGCCTTTTTATTTATCGAGGCCTGCCTAACCTCCAAACTGTTAAGCACCGCTGAATCAGGAAGATTTTGGACCAGCGACACAATGATTGGCGACCACTGGGTATGCGTCCTGATAGAGCTTGCCACGTCGGAGAGGCAATTACGAAGGTTGATTTTGTCTCTCTCCCGGGACTCCTTGAGCTTCAAGGTGTCGGAGAGTCGTTCTATCTGCGTGGTGTAACTGGCAACATTTTGTTTGTTAATCGATATGACGACTTTATTGTTATAATAGTAGCTGGCCATCAGTATAGCAACCAGCGTTGGAACCACGAAGGTAGCAACAACAATGGCGATGCCCTTTGGCCTTGTTCTGACCGGACGTCCCTGACCTTTAAGTAAATCTATGGTAAACATATCAGACCGACCTCATAGCAAGACCCGCGGCAACAGCCATAGCCGGGCCTTTTGACTGGATTACTTCGAGACACTCCCTGTCCACACTGCATTTCATAGTATCAAAGGGGTTCCAGAGGACAACTTTAATGGGCAGTTGCTTGTTGAGTATATCGACGAATCCTTTGACCATTCCAAAAGTTCCGCACACGAGAAGCTGCTCGACGGGCGCAGATTTGACCTGAGTGCCGTGATAACGCAGGGTCTCGGCAACGTCGCTGACCAGTTTTATGGACGCCTTTTCCATACTGGCCTGCAGATTCTCCGGAGCTATCGTTGGCGAAGCGGAATAGTAAAGCTCATCTTCCACAATTTTTGAGCTAACGTTGTTTTCTTTCGCAATCTGTTCGACAATATCATTCCCTGCATAAGGGACAGTTCTGACAAACGGCAAACCATTTCCGCCCATTACGGCCAGGGTTGCACAGGATGTGCCGATATCGAGGACCGCTGATGTGCCGATGTTTGTGCCGGTGTCTTTGTCTGCATTAAGACAATTAAGCAATGCGAGTCCATCGACATCCATCATAACACAGGACATATTCGCTTTCTCTACAATTCGAATTTTACGTTGTACTACATCATTCGACGCGGCGACGAGCACGCCCGCGGCGACATTGTCTGGCTCGCCTGACGGGATAATCTGGTAATCGAGGACACCTTCATCGACGTTGAATGGGCAGACCTGCGACGCTTCAAGCCGAACAGCACCGTCAAGCTCTTCTGTTTGCAGAGGCGGGAATTTGAATGGCCGCACTGCCACTTCGGGCCCCGAGACGCTGCATACCGCCCAGCGAGCGTTTTTTCTGGCGAAAACCATGCACTTCTGAACCGCCTGAACAACGTTATTTTCTCTGGCAGCAACGTCGGCGTTATCCTGCTTGATATCGCAAACGTGGGCGGCAACAACTGTGTATCCGTCGCCGTTTTTGACAAGCTGAATCATCTTGACAGAGGATGAGCCGATGTCAAGCCCAACAACATCATCCTGGCTACACCCGAGCAATCGTTTCCAGTTAAAAATCATAATGCTTCCAGCCCCTTCTTCGGCCTATGCAAAGGCAGTTTTTTTGCACAATCGCCAATGCGATTCAATATCAAATGCCATTCATTCATCGACCTGTGAAATGGTGCGTTTTAGATATAAATTGCGATGAGTGAATAATGTGGCGTTCTTGATATTCATCGGCTATTGCCGGCTCTGTATGTCCCATAAAAAAACGACGATTGGCGTCACCAATGCGCTTTTTGGACCTTTTCAGGTTGGTGTGCGGTTATAATGCAAAGTTGAGAAATACTCAGCTTGGGCATGTCTATAAAACAAAAGGCCCCCTGCCTTAGTTATCGGTCGTAAATCGGTTTTGTCTCGCGTATTGAGTAGTGTATGCTATGTCGCACAACACAGGACGGCAGGAAAGAACCCCCGCACTAAGAACAATACTTTTAAAGCATAGGAAATAAAATCAACTGAAGACAAATTATGAGGAAATTGACAATCGATGATTACAGATTGTCGATTGGAGATTAAAAAAATGGCGTGCACAGCTCGCTTCGCTTCGCTTGCGAAGCGGGCACACCCTGCAAATCACAAAAACAATGAAATGCCCAACATCGAACATTGAACAGAAAAATCTCTCAGGGTATTTCGGTAAAATTTCCTGCGCTGTCGAGGGTCATCTGCCTTGGGGCGGCTGGTGCGTCGCCACTGAGCGACTTGGTGGCGTCAACGGTAATCAGGTAATCGTTGTACCCATTGAATACTATGGAGAAACATTCATCGGTGAAAAACTTGCCGTCGAGGTCCCCGCTTGGCGCCCCTGGATTTACGACAAAACCAAGCTGTGTCAGGGTCGTGCCTGAATAACTGTAGCTTGAGCCCATTTGCGCACAATAGGTTCGTGCGGCGGTGCGAATGGTGCCGGCGACGGCCTTGCCTTCAGACCATTTGGAAGCATCGGTTCTGCTCCGCATATATGGAATCGCCACGGCGGACAATATGCCGATGATGAAAAGGACTACCATTAACTCGATAAGCGTGAACCCCTTTTTAGTTCTGGAATTAAATATCATAACAATCCGCCTCTCCTGGAGCATCCATCCATCCTTTGTCCCCACGTCTTCTCGCCGAAGACAATGGCGGTGGCTACGGAAGACAAGAGGTGGGGGTCTTTACGGCCCCCACCTCTTAAGTCAACAAACTCAACCGTGTACCTTTTGTTACACACCAGGTCAGACACCGGACTACGGAGTAAATGTTCCGGTCTGGTCCAAAGTTTCCGTTGCTGGCGTTGTCGGTTTCTCCGCGCATGTAGAGAGGGCCGCAGTGCACAAAATTGAATAGGTGTCATAGGCGTTAAACGTTAAGGTATAAGCTTGATGCGAGAAATACTTGCCGTCGAGGTCGGTCCCAGCGGCAACGAAGCCCAGGTCTGTCAGCGCTGTGCCGGTGTAGGTCCAAGAAGAACCTTTCTCAGCTTCATAGGCGCGGGCCGCAGTGCGAATACTGCCCATCGCGGCCTTGGCCTCCGACCACTTGGCAGAATCGATACGGCCACGCATAATCGGTATGGCGACCGCTGCCAGGATGCCGACGATGAAAATGACCACCATCAGCTCGATAAGTGTAAAACCTTTTCTGTTTCTCATTTGCTTTCTCCTAAAAACTGTAAACCGGTTTAATTACTCTTTCCGACCTGCTACGATGCAAATCGGTCAAACTTTACCTCCTCCGGCTGGTTAACCACCGTTGCCGTTGCCGCCCATCGTGAATATAGGCAGGTACAAGGCCAGGATGACAATCAATACTATTCCTCCGACCGTTACAATCATGATAGGTTCGAGCAGGCTGAGTACCGTGCTTATGGTGGCATCGACTTTCCGCTCGTAATAATCGCTGGTTCTTTCGAGGACCTGGGGCAGGGAGCCGCTTTCCTCGCCTACCTGAATCATCTTGATGACCATATTCGGAAAAAATCCGGCCGAGGCCAAACTAAGCGATATATTTGACCCCTGAACGATATGTTCGCGGCTTCGAATAATCGCGTCTTTAATTACGTCGTTTTTGGTCATAGTGGAAAGAATATCGAATACCTCGAGGACGGAAACGCCCGCCGCAAGCAGCGTCGCCATTGTTTTACAGAAACTGGCAACAAAGGCCTGGCTGATAATTTTCCCTATCAGCGGTATTCTCAGGGCAAGTTTGGAATAGAAAATGTGACCTTTCGGCATCTTGTTGATAAACGTGCCAACGAAGGCGAGCAGGAGGCACAAGCCGATGATGTAAATTATATTTAAACGAAGAAAGTCATAGAAATTCATAAACGCCTGTGTAAAGGCGGGCAGCTTGCCGCCGAACTGGTCGAATATAGCGCGGAATCTCGGAATGACGAACGTCATTATGCCCGTAATAATCAGGACTATGAAAACCAGAACAAAAATGGGGTAAGCAATAGCGCCCTTGACCTTTTTGGCCAGGCGGTCACGGCTGTCAAAATGCTCCGCAACTCTCTTTAACGCGCCGGGCAGGTTACCGCTGGTCTCGCCGGCAAGAACAATGGCTTTTGAGAGCTGGTCAAAGACCTTTGGATACTCGGCCATACCGCTGGAAAAGTTTTCGCCCTTTCGCATTTTATCGAGAATACGATGCAGCACTTCCTGGAGCTGTATGTTTTCTATATCGGCTGATATGGTTTCGACCGCGGTGGTAATTGGAATACCGCCCTCGACCATCGTCGTCAACTGCCAGCAAAGGGCCGCGATTTCGGCGGACTTGATTCTCCTTCTTTTCTGTTTTTTGTGCGCATGTTTAACGGCTTCAACAATTTCCTGAATCGATATCGGCGTCAACCCTCGCTCGCGAAGCCAGCCCATTACGTCATTGGCGGAATTGGCCTGTGTCAGCCCTTCTTTCCGCGAACCCGTTGTATCACACGCGCTATATTTGAAGCTCTTCATTAAAAGAATCCTTGAAAAATCACTCCTCGCTCATATAAGGTTTGCAGTTCCCTCCGCAATTTGTGTATCGTCCCGTGAAAAACCGACCTTTAGTAAAACCCGTTTTAACTGCTGTTAAACCAATATCAGCGGTTTTTACGTCCTCTATTTTTCAGGCGTTTCCGAAATCACAACTGTCTGCCCCTCCTGCTCCACCCCTACATCCCCTATATCCTCACTAAACGTTACACCCAGCACTTCCTCTGCAGTTGTAAGCCCCTGAAGCATTTTTATCACGCCGCTTTCGAGCAGCCCGCCATAACCTTTTTTTCTCGACGCAGCCCTAAGCTGCGACTCTGTCGCCGCGGCGGTAACAAGCTCCCGCATTTCATGGTCCATAACCAGAAACTCAAAAATTGGCAGCCGTCCGTGGTAGCCGGTGTTTCCGCATGCGGAGCATCCTTTGCCATGACAAAGCTTGGCATTTTTCAATTTTGCCGGGTCAACCTTCAGCCGTTTCAATACCTGTTCGCTGAGTGTTGTCGGCTCTTTGCATTTTTCGCAAATCTTTCTGACTAATCGCTGGGCAACTACCAGGTTAAGCGATGAAGACAACAGGTACGGCTCAATTCCCATATTAATCAAGCGAGTTATAGCGCTGGGAGCGTCGTTGGTGTGGAATGTGCTCAGCACTAAGTGCCCTGTCAATGACGCCTTTATCGCAATTTCAACTGTCTCTTTGTCTCGAATTTCTCCTATCAGGACAATATCAGGGTCCTGTCTGAGTATGGACCGCAAGCAGGACGCAAACGTCAGTTCAATTTCCGGCTTGACCTGGACCTGGTTGATGCCGGCAAGACGATATTCAACAGGGTCCTCAACCGTGGTTATATTCACTGTCGGGTCCTTGAGGTGATTAAGGCAGGCGTAAAGCGTGGTGCTTTTGCCGCTCCCCGTGGGCCCCGTTACAATCATAATACCGTGCGGCTGGTTTAGTGCGTTCTTCAGCACGGCCAGCAGCTCCGGCTCGATGCCGAGCTTATCGATATTGTGCGATGTCCCGGCAGTATCGAGAATACGCATAACTATCTTTTCGCCGTATATCGTGGGAAGCGTTGATACGCGAACATCGATATCCCTGCTGGCCGTCCTGATTTTGAGACGACCATCCTGAGGAAGACGACGTTCGGCAATGTTCAGATTCGAAAGAATCTTTATCCTGGCAAGGACTGCGCCCTGCATATTCCTCGCGGGAGGAACCATATCTCGCAATATGCCGTCGATTCTCATGCGAATCATCATCGTTTTTTCCTGCGGTTCGATGTGCACGTCGCTTGCGCGGCTTTTTACTGCCTGGCTCAACAGCAAATCGACAAATTGAATAACAGGGGCTTTGCCCGCCTCTTCTTCACTGTCGCTGTCGCCGTCGGCGGCCTCTTCGAGAATCGATTCGACTTTTTCGTCAGTATCCCGGTCAAACCTGTCACCTTCCGTCTGCACCAGCTCTCTTAGCCGCTGTTCCTCCACGTCTGAACCGTGGTAGATTATCTCGATGGCCTTGCGAATTTCGGGGGCAGAGCCGATGACGACCTTGATAGGCCGTTTTATTTTGAGGGTTATGGTATCGATAGCAATAACGTTGAGCGGGTCTGCCATAGCGACGACAATTCTGCCATCAACTTCGCCGATGCCAACGAGGCAAAATCGCTTGGAGACGGTCTCGTCGAACATTCTCGCGACATTCATATTGATTTTGGAAATGTCGTCGAAATGCACATATTCCATAGAGAGATGCCCGGCCAGGGCCTGCGTAACCTGCTCTTCAGTCATTATATTGAGACGAACAATGGCCTCGCCGAGCCGGCCGCCGAACCTGCGCTGTTCATCAAGCACCTTGCTCAACTGGAGGCGGGTAAGCATTCCCTTGGACACCAAAAACTCGCCAAAAAGATGCGTAGTTTTAGGTTTTTCCATAACAGAGGTCTCTGGAGCTGCCTTCATTCCAACACCTCAGTCCATATAAGTTCTTTCATGAGCATAATTTTAACCGCCATACAAAACCCGGCATTGAAATCAACACGGCCATCTAATGAACGCCGGTAGTATCCTCCCCACTTAACAATTAAAATATAGAGAAAAAAACGGGTGCTGCCAAAAACAATGGTCTAATAAAAAACCTGTGAAACACATCCGATGACGCTGCCTTTTTCATATTTACCCCCTCCGCCTTCCAGGCGATACTGGTTTTATGGGACCGACACAGCCGATTCGAGACCTTAATACTTTTAAAGTCGCGGCAAATGTATCAAGCTTTTCGCCTGCTGCCGCTCGGGGATTGAATCGCCGCCAGAGCAGCAAACTTGTCGTCGGCAAACTCAAATACCTCGTCGAGTCCAACCACGCTGAAAACGCTCCTGGTAGCAGCAGGAACATTGCAGAATATCAGGCGATGCCCGCAGTCGCTGAGCAGCTTGCGCAGGCGTAAAAGCCCGGATATGCTCGTCGAGGTCATTATGTCCACGCTCGAAAAATCCACAACAACATCACAGTCGCCGCGGTCACGGACGATTTCGACAAGCGTTTTAAGCTCACTTCTCATCCGCGGTTCGCGAGGCAGGTCAACAAAAATAATATCATCAGACCAGTTCTGAAATCCCATCACTTTTCTCCTAAAAGACCATACAGCTATATCACGTTCCAATCACCTCTATCGACACATAAAACCGGATGGTTAATCAAAAAAACCTGCACAACAATCAGCCAGGAACCCTCACCGACGGCCGATAACAACTCGATTAGCCGCGACTACACAAGGACAGAAAAATCGAAAGGATTAGCCAAAAAGGGACTTGTTTTCCGATTACCGAACAGTAATGACGACTAATTGAACGGCTACAGAACTTCCAGACCCAGGGTAGTGATATCGTCAACCTCTGAAGGGTCAATGTGCTGGTTCTGTGCCATCATATTAAATCTGTCCATCATTTCGACAATCTGCAGGTCTTTAAGCTCGAGGAATTCTTTCATAAAATGAAAGCCCGTCAAATCATCGTAGCTGCCTATGAACGGCTCAGCGCCGTCGGAATAGAGCAGAATTTTGTCGCCGGGTTGAAGCTGGACTTTGTCCTCGGAATATTCGGCTTCCTTGAATACGCCGAGTAATGACCCGCGTACTTCAAGCTGTTTTGGTTCCTGGCCCTGCCTTAATAATACTGGGTAAGGATGCCCAGCGCGGGCAAATGTCATTTCGAGCGTTTCGGTATTCAGAAGGCAATAACAGCAGGTAGCAAACTGATAGCCGGAAAGCTTCTGTGTGGCCATTTTCTTGTTGAGATTCTTCATTACCTCGGCAGGCGAGAAAATATGATACGAATTGTCAACGGTGGTTCTCATAACCAGCGCCTGTTTGAGGAAAATGGTCAACAACGCCGCTGGCATACCGTGCCCAACAACGTCGGCTACATAAAAGCCAAGATGCTTTTCATCAATCCTGACGGCATTATATATATCACCGGAAACCCACTCAGCAGGCAAAAAGACCGATGCCCATTTGATTTTGTCGGTATTCGGCAATTGGGTGGGCAGGAAGTCCTGCTGGACGAGACCGGCAAGGCGAAGCTGCTCGGTGAGATTGTCCACCATAGCGCCGGTCATACTGAGCTGCTCGGCGAGCTTGTTTTTGTAAATGGTTTGTATCTGCTTTGGCGGAATGGCCGGCTTAACCGCTATCCCATCGCTTTTCTTGCGATAGGCAAGATTCACGCTTACCCTGGTCCAAAGCTCATCTATCGAAACGGCCTCGGTCATCCCCCCCATGCTGAAACTGCTCTTCACCGGCGCCAGTGAAAAACTTTTCACCGGGACTTTTACGCGGTCGGTAATAAGAATTACGCCGATATTCTCCATTTCCAGCGTCTCGATTATTCTCGCGAGTTTCTGCTGTTGTGCGGGCTCGGAATCAACCGCGTCAACTATTACCGTCCCCACAAGACCAAGTTTGTCCCTTGCTTCGCTGAACTTATCGATGCGCAAAAGCTTATAAGATAGATTTCTCTCCTTAAGCAGGTGCTTTATTTCCTGCGGCATCTGCTTTTCGTTGGTCAGGTAAAGCACATCGATAAAATGCTTTTGAAGTTCGATGGCGCTTAATAATCCGTTCTGGACCATTTTTTATCCCCTTTTTAATACCAGCCCGAATTGGGCGGTAGCAAACGCAATTCAATATACAACACCAATATAAATAATAACAATCAACAGGCGACAAATATGATTTTCGTCTTGTTCTCCGCAGCACTTTGTTAGTTTTTTTATTTTTTTGCGTCTTTACGGATTATTGGCTATAAGCCCCCGTACCTGCCGGGAGTTTCACGGATTTTAGACCGATAGAAAAAGAGTGCTACGCGAAAAATATACCGATTGGGGTCCGAGAATAACAATGTTTACCGTGTTATTGAATTTGTGATGAGTTTCACCCGACAGCCGTCAGCCGGAGAAAATCGCTGAGCCGATTCGCAAAATTGTGGCCCCCTGCTCCACCGCAATTTCGTAATCTGAGCTCATCCCCATACTCAGCTCTTCAAAATTATGCCCGACAGCCCTCTCGCCCCGCATCTCGAGGAAAAGCTCCCTGGCACGGGTAAAACACTTGCGAATATCGTCTTTGTTGTGCGTCAGAGGCCCCATCGTCATCAGCCCCACCAGTTTTATATTAGGCAGGGTATCAATTTGCTCAGCCAGGTGCAGTGCGGCCCCCACGGGAACCCCGTATTTTTGCGACTCCTCAGAGGTATTGACCTGAAGCAGTACACGCGAGACGGTATTCATTTTGGCGGCTGCGACGCTGATTTCCTCGGCCAGGCGAAGAGTGTCAACGGAATGTATAAGGGTAACCATAGGCAAAACCTGCCTGACCTTGTTTCGCTGAAGGTGCCCTATCATGTGCCAGTTCACCTTGCGCGGCATCCCCGGCTCACCGGCATTATGCTTAATAAATTCATCTACCTCGGTGACTACCCTTTTTAGCTGCTGGACCCTGTTTTCGCCAAGCTCGGAGAACCCCAGCCGAACAACCTCCTCGATTGCCTCCTCCGAGGCGGACTTCGTTACGACAACGAGTTTGATCTCGGCAGGGTCTCTGCCCACGCGGGCACAAACCGAAGATATGTTTTCTCTTAGACGCTTAACACGTTCAGCTATCTTTATCATAAACAACAAACAGCAAAAAACACTGTTTCAATCACCCCAATAAAACCATCGCGGAATAATGTCCCGCAAATGAGTAATTTACGCCAACATCGCCCTTGTTGCAAGCACATTTGGGCGGATTCGGATATGAGTTTTGAGTCGCCAAAAAAGGTGATAATTGGGCATTTTTAACTTGCTTTTTATAACAGGTTGATATATAATTAGATGAGTTCAGGCAAAATGTTGTGAATAGACCCAATTCTGAACAACGGGGGCAGTTATACTTTTTGTTTGACGGTCAATCAGGGGCGGGTTAGATTCTACTTTTTGCCATGCCTATTTTACATCGATAAATACTGCGTTGGAGCAGTTTTTGAACCTCGGCGAGGCAGCGTGGTTTACCGGTTTCCCCCCCAGCCGGATCCCACCACCTCGCCTTTTTTATTAACTCTTAATCGCCTTTTGGCCTGTAAAATGCCGGCTGAAAATCACAAAAACCGCAATAGCCGCAATCGCAGTCGCCCCGCCAAAGATAAAAGTGTAAACAGGCGATTTGTCCCATAAGAAACCCGCCACTATGCCGGCAGGCAAAGCAGCCAGACCCGTAATAGTAGAGTATGTCCCAAGAGCGGTCGCCTTGTAATCAGGTCCCGCCAGGTCGGATACCAACGCCCTTTCAGTACCGTCAACTGCCGCGAACACCACGCCGTATAACGCAAACAGGATAATATAAAACACCAGCGAATTGCAAAACGCGAAGCCAAACGACACAACCGCAAACGTTCCGAATCCGAAAATAAGAATCTTCTGCCGACCAATCCTGTCCGAAAAAGTTCCCAGCGGAATAGACAACGCACTGTAAAATATATTGAAAAGCACATATAAAAGAATAGGTGCGGTAGTTCTCCAATTACCCTCAAACAAATGCTGTGCCCTCAATACAAAAAACATATAGCTGAAATTGCCGAGAGCGAAAATGGCAGCCACCAAAATGAAAAGCTTCAGCGGCCTCGGCAAAATCGACAAGCTGAGTTTCAATTTCGCGTTTTGCCGTGGTGCTTCCGGCTCGCTGACAAACCGCAGCGGAACCAGCGACGCAAGGCCTATTATCGCGGAGATGATTATTATGGCGCTGAATCCAAGCCCCGTGAATTGCAAAAATATAAACGCCACCCCCGCGCCGAGAACGGCCCCCGCACTATCCATCCCGCGGTGAATACCAAAGCTTTTCCCACGCTGGGCCGCGTCCACCGATTCGGCTATTATGGCGTCACGAGCGGCAGTGCGAAGCCCTTTACCAACCCGCTCCATTGAGCTGAAAACAACCGCCCCGCCGGCCGTCTTTGAAAGACCAAGCAAAAGTTTGAACACCGAAGAAATACCGTAACCCGCGTAAACGAATATCTTCCGCTTGCCCGTTTTGTCCGACCAGTAACCGCATAATACCTTCAATATGCCTGAGATGCTGTCGCGAATCCCGCCGACCAAACCCACAATCTGGCCCGTCGCCCCCAGCGACTCCAAAAACATAGGCAGTATGGGCATTATCATTTCGCTGCTGAGGTCATTAAGGAAACTGACTATGCTCAGGATTATGACATTTCTAAAGCCGCCCTTTTTGCCTGTTGTTTCCATAACGTTACTGGCCCCGAACCTGAACCGTAAAACTCCTGCTCCTCGGCCCGTCGAACTCGCAAAAGTATATCCCCTGCCATGTGCCAAGAGCAAGCTGACCATCCTTTATCAAAACCGTTGCGCTGCACCCGACAAGCGAGCTTTTGCAGTGAGCGTCCGAATTGCCCTCATCGTGCCGATACCCCGCGCGAAGACGCGGTATCAATTCCTCCAGCGTCAGCAGAATATCGTGGGTAACAGACGGGTCCGCGTTTTCATTTATCGTTATGCCCGCCGTCGTATGGGGACAATATATTATCGCGTCGCCCTCTTTAACGCCTGATTTACTAACAGCCGAAGCGACCTCGTTTGTTATATCAACAAACTCGCAGTGGCTCCTCGTGCTTATGTGAAAATCGTTAGTGATGATTTTCATTATGCCCCCTCTTACATCTGCTCAATGACTTCGATACCCAAAAGGTTATGCAGGCCGTGCTCGATTGTCTTCGCAGTCAAATCGCAAAGCAACAGGCGAGTTGGCCGTTTATCAGGCGACGCATCGAGAACGGGACAATCATTATAAAAACTGCTGAACTTCTGCGCAAGGTCATAAAGATATGCCGTAAGATAATTTGGCCTGTAATCGCCCGCCGAGGAGCTAATCGCCTCGCCATAGCGAATCAAATGCTTCGCCAAATCCAGCTCGCTCGGCTCACCGATATTTAGCTCCTTTACGCCGGCCAGTTCCTTATTGACATCGATTCCTCTCTCTTTGCCTTTTCGGTTAATCGATTTTATTCTCGCATAGGCATACTGCATATAAGGAGCGGTGTTACCCTCCATCGCCAGCATCTTGTCGAAACTGAAAATATAATCGCTCGTCCTGTTATTGGTATAATCCGCGTATTTCACCGCGCCTATACCAACAGCATTGGCTATGCTTTTCTTTTCATCTTCCGACAAACCGGGATTTTTCTCCTCGACGACTTTCCGCGCTCGTTCGATGGCTTCATCCAAAAGCTCTTTGAGCTTCACATTCTCACCCGACCGCGTCTTCAAGGGTTTCCCATCTTCTCCGAGAACGCTCCCAAATGTTATGTGAACAAACTCCGTCCTCTGTCCTCCGTCCTCTGTCCTCTGTTTTATATCCCATCCCGCTTTTCTCGCTACCGCAAACACCATTTCAAAATGCAAACCCTGACGGGCATCGGTAACGTAAATTATTTTGTCCGCCTTCAACTCCCCTACCCTGTACCGAATCGCCGCTAAATCCGTTGTCGCATACAAATACGCACCATCGCTCTTTTGCACAATCACAGGCAGCGGTTTGCCTTCCTTATCCTTAAACCCATCCGGGAATACACACACCGCCCCTTCCGACTCCACCGCCAAACCCTGCTTCTTCAAATCCTTGATAACATCCGGCAACTTGGGATTATAAAAACTTTCCCCACGAACGTGGTCCTTATTCAATGTCGCACCGAGCAATCGGTACAACTTGTCGCACTCGTCCATTGTTTTCCGAGTGATGTAGGCCCATACTTGTTCCTCTTGTTCGTTGTCCTCTCCCCCTTTTTGCAGCATAGCCGTAACGCGACGTGAAAGGTCTTCATAAGGAATAAGTATCTCGCGCCACTCGTTTGTTTTCGGGTCGCGTTCGCGTGTTGGGATAAGCAGTCTCATTCCTTCAATAGCATCATCAACCTGACTCACAAACTGATAAGCTGCTTCAATCTCTTCTAATTCAACATCTTCTTCGCCACGAATAAGCTTCTGCACAAATGGCCAGAATACTATTTCCCCATCTCCAAGTTCATCCTTTTTGTCCGCACGCCAATCCGCAGCATGACGCTCACATATCTGCTTGCAGAGCGCCAGTAGTTTGTCTCTATCCTTGGCACAAGCTCGAAGGTCGGCCAGTTCTTTTTGACAGTATGGTTCTTTATGTTCCCTACCCATACTGATATGCCATAGACCAAGAAAAGCACGTCCGAATTGCGTCCCCCAGTCACCGATGTGATTTTGGCGGATGACTTTGTTCCCCTGGAGCTCAAGCAATCGGCAGATACAGTCGCCTATGATTGTGCTGCGTAAATGCCCGACGTGCATTTGCTTGGCAATATTGGGGCCTGAAAAATCTATTACTATTGTCTTCGGTTTTTTGGCCTTTTCTATACCAAGCCGGTCGGCGTCTTTGCTGATTTGCAAAAGATTCACTGAGACAAATTCGGGTTTCAATCGCAGATTTATAAAGCCGGGGCCTGCTATTTCAGGCGTTTCGCAAATATCGCTGAGCTTGTCCGCCGTGGCGGAATCAAGTTTCGCGACGATTTGTTCGGCTAATTTTCGAGGATTGGTCTTGAGTTGTTTTGCTAAGGGCATTACGCCATTGACCTGATAATCGCCGAACCTGGCGTCCGTCGCGGGCCGAACCAAAGCGACACAACCTGCCTGCCCTGAGCTTTGTCGAAGGGCCTGCCCTGATATTTCAGCCATCACGCTGGCAATTTTTGTTTCAAGAATATCGAGAGTTGATTTCATTTTTTAAGTCACAGAGAGCATAGAGGACACAGAGAATTAAAAGTTTTCATAACAATGATTAACACTATTTTTTATTTATTCTTTTTTACCGTGTTAATCCGTGTCTAAAAATTACTGTGTTAATCAGCGTCTAAATTTTTAATTTCTTCGCATCGCCCCAGAGCATTTCCAGGTCATAGTAGCCGCGTGACTGCTTATCGAAGATGTGGACGACGACATCGACAAAATCGAGCAGTACCCAGTGCGATGTCTCATATCCCGCCCTGCCGAAAAGCGATGATTTTTGCTTTTTGGCAATGTCGGTTATTTCGTCAGCCACGCTTCGCATCTGCCTGTCGCTTGTTCCGGTAAGAATAACGAAATAATCGGTAACCTGCGAGACCTTCCGCAGGTCGAGGACGACGATGTCGGTGCAATGCCGCTCGCCGGCTAATTTGGCCGCCGCAACCGCTAATGCCTTTGCCTTACGATTTAATTTTTTTATCAATCTGTCTTCCTGAAAATATCAATAAACACCTGAGATAATACTCTCGCTGGCGTTATAAGTCAATGTCCCGTTATTACGCGTTTAGAAAGTGGCGTCATCTCAAGTGTGATAGTCAGCGTTGATTGTTACATAACCCTTGCTGAGGTCGCAGCCGACGCAAAAATCACTGCATTTACCAACTCCCAAATCAACCGTTATCGTATGGCTTTTCTGTGAGACAATTTTGCTCGCCTTTTTGCGGTCGAAATCCGTCGGTGCGCCGTTCTTGAATACCGTTAAACCTGCCCTGAGCGAAGTCGAAGGGTCATCGAGTTTGCAGGATACCTTTTGCGGATTTAGCTTAACGCCCGATGAGCCGACCGCGCAAATGATTCTGCCCCAGTTGGGGTCGCCGCCGTGAACGGCACATTTGACCAAATCATAATCCGCTACCGCTCTTGCCGCCTTTGCCGCCTCTGCCCGGCTTGCCGCGCCTGTGATAATCACCTTGAATATCCGTGTCGCCCCCTCCGCGTCGAGAGCCATTTGCTTGGCCAAATCCTGGCACAGGTCTATCAATGCAGCCGCGAATTTCTTGTAAGAAGAATCCTGACTTGTTATCGCCTTATTTCCCGCCCCGCACGACGTAAGAATTATAGCCGTATCGTTAGTGCTTTGATGGCCATCGACGGTTAATTTATTCAATGAATCGCCTATCGCACTTTTGAGTGATTCTGACAACAACGACTCTTTAATCATAACATCGGTCGTTATAAAGCACAGGGTCGTTGCCATATTCGGGCCAATCATCCCCGCACCCTTGGTCGTCCCAGCGATTGTTACCTTTTTGCCCGATATCTTAATCCGCCGACAAGCGGTCTTGGCCTTCGTGTCCGTTGTCATTATCGCCTTTGTAAAATTCATCCCCGCGGTTTTTGAATTTGACAACTCCACTGCTGCTTTCTTAATACCCGCGATGACTTTTTTCATCGGCATCTGCTCACCAATGATACCCGTCGAGGCAACGAGTATATCTCGTGATTTGTATGGCACCGTTTGTAACACATCAGTTTGAGGCCACTTCGTACGCAGCATCTCGGTTAACGCGCTCGCCGTTTCGGCACACATTTTTATTGCGTTCTTAAGCCCTCGCTCGCCTGTACAGGCGTTGGCGTTGCCTGAATTTACAACTACCCCATAAACAGCCACATTTTCAATATGCTTTTTACTAACCTGTACGGCCGCCGATGTGATTTTATTCGTCGTAAACACCGCCGCCGCCATCGCGCCAGCCGGGCACACAATCAATCCCAAATCGTGCTTACCCGATTTTTTTATCCCGCACTTCACCCCCGAAGCCAAAAATCCCTTCGCTGCTGTTATCGTCTCATTTGCCATTTATTATACCTCAATAAAAAACACTGATTTTGCGACTTTGTCATTCCCGCGAAAGCGGGAATCCAGCTTAAAACCACTGGATTCCGGCTCAAGGCCGGAATGACAAAAAACGCCCGCAATCAAAAATCGTTAAATTTGTTATTCAAAACAGCTCTATCCATTAGTTAGTTTGCCTGCGATGGCGATTTCACGAAAACCCGCCATCGGGTCGTAAAATTTCTTATTCAAATCAACGGCGTTTACCATAACGCCCGCTTTATTCTGTTTCAACTGTCCCGCAATCACTCCATCGGGCTGTATAAAGCACGATGGATACGGCGAATAATATCCTGACGCATTCGACATACTCACCCAAACGTGATTAGTCGCTGCGTGGGCCTGCATCGTCTGCCTCATAATTTGCCTATGCACGCTTGGCCCTTTTTGCCTTGCGTTATAAAATGACTGGAACACGCAATTGACCCCCTGCTTATACAATGCCCTGTAAATTTCAGGGAAACGCAAATCGAAGCAAATCAACAGCGAACACTTCACGCCATTTATTGTGAAAAAGACAAATCGGTTGCCGGGCGCAAATCGCCGCAATTCCCCTGCCGTGCAAAACCGCTTGTCATATCTGTCCGCTATTTTGCCGTCAGCCCCAATCAAATACAGGCAGTTGCTTATCTTGCCTGAACCGCCCAGCCGATGCACAGAACCCAGCGCAACCAACAGCTCCAATTTCCCCGCTAAGGCCGTTATCTTAGCCGTTTCCTTTTCGAGGAGTTCCCAGTCGAAGCTGTCAAAATTGGGAAAATCAAAACCAATATAGCCCGCCAGAGCGCACTCCGGAAAATGCGCAATCTCCGCACCTCCCTTTTTGGCCTTTTGCATTTGAGCGCAAATCTGCTGCGCATTTCGTTTTATCGATGCGCTAACCGCAAACTGACACGTCGCTATTTTCAACTGCCCTGTGGGCATTTTAGCACCTATTTCAATCCCAGCGTCTCATCCAGGCCGAATATGATATTCATATTCTGAATCGCCTGGCCCGATGCCCCTTTAATCAGGTTATCGATGGCTGAGAAGCAAACGACCGTCCCTTTCACGACCGTCGGGAAAACATGACAGTAATTTGTCCCGGCCACGTCCTTGACACTCGGGCTGCCCTCGCAAACCTGCACAAACGGCTCACCCGCGTAAAAATCCTCATACAGTTTCACAAGCTGCTCATTAGTAACCTTGCCCTTCGGCTTCGAATAAACAGTCGAAAGAATCCCGCGGTCAAAAGGCCCGACGTGCGGCTGGAACAGCACCGTAACCGGTCTGCCCGCCGTGTCGCTCATAATCTGCTCAATCTCAGGCATGTGCCGATGAACACCGATACCATACGCGAATATATTTTCGTTCATATTCGGAAAATGGAACTTCGCCGACGGGTTTTTGCCCGCGCCGGAAGCGCCGGTTACCGCGTTGACGATTACCTGCTCGGCCTCAATCAATCCTTCTTTCAACAACGGCGCAACCGCCAGCGATGCACCCGTCGGGAAACACCCCGGGTTTGCAACTAATTCGGCTTCCTTAATCTTCTCGCGGAATAATTCAGGCAAACCGAACGCCGCCTTGGCGAGATTGTCCGTATCGGTATGCTTTACGCCATAAAACTTTTCGTAAACCGCAACGTCTTTTAGCCGATAGTCCGCGCTGAAATCGACAACCTTCACCCCCGCCTCTAACATCTTAGGCACAAAGCTCATCGACACCTTATGAGGCAGACAGCACAACGCAACGTCCGCAACGTCCGCCAGCTTTTCCAAATCCAGCGGTTCGACTATCATTTCGCATCTGCCCTTGAATCGCCCGAACATATCGCTGATAATCCCGCACTCTTCAGGCAGCGCGCTCAAATACGTCAGTTTCGCCCCGCTGTGCCGAAGCAGTATCTCAATCGATTCAGCGCCCGTATATCCGCTTGCCCCGATAATCGCAACACGTACCATAATTTCTCCTTACACAAAAAATCTCTTACGATATTATCCTGACCGCAATTGTAATTTACTCAATGGCTCTTTGCAAACAAGCATTGCCGTATTTAATTAATCGGCGTTTTTTTTAACACATTTCTTAATAAATGTACCGGGCTGCCGTACAAAACCATTGCCGCACAAGAACCTATAATTAATAATGTTCCTAAAATGGATTTGCCTGAAACCGGCTCGCCGAATATAGCCACCCCGGCAACATAACAAAACAATGGCTCAAGAATCGCTAATGTTGAGCCGACCCGGACTGGCAGGTATTTGTAACTTTGAGTCATCAAAAGCTGCCCCGCCGCCGCCGTTATGCCGATTAACACAAGTATTAAACCATCTGCAAAACAAGCCGGGCCGGCGCCTGCGATTGATGGGATAGCCGCTATCCAGAAGCCAATCACGCACTGCGAAAAATAAATCGCGTATGACGAGTCGGTCTCATGCAGTTTGCGCATCGTTACTACAACTATTCCGCTCATTACAGCTACACCCATCGCCAGCATCTCATAAAACCCAAAGCTCTCGAAAATCCCGGTGCCGCCGTTTTTGCCCTCAATTACAAGGTATATTCCCGTCAACGCCAACATAATAATTATCGTTGCAGTCACGCTGGGTTTTTCTTTGAGCAGTAATATTTCGAAAATATATGCGAATATCGGGTAAGTCGCTATCAGCACCATTGTCTTACTTATCCCTAAATTCACAATCGCGAAATATTCCATCATGATTCCGGCGCCGCCGAAAAATCCACGTATAAACAGCAGTTTCCAGTTATGGAATTGTAACTGTATCCCGCCGACGAACGCCGCGAGACCCAGTATGACCATACCGATAACGAACCGCCACAAACCAATCTTAAAGGCATCGACATGCGCTGCCAGTTTTACTAATGACGCCATTACGCAGAAAAATGCGCATGCCGTAACCATTAAAACCGTACCTCTCAATTTTTCACTGTAATCAGACATTTTTAACTCCATAGCAAATAAAAAAGGCCGCTGGAGTTTTCCAGCGGCCTTATCGTATTCAAACGTATTATTCGTCTAACGTTTCGAGAACTGGAATCTCCTTCGAGCGCCCGACTGTCCAGGTTTCTTCCTTTCGACCATTCTCGGGTCGCGTGTCAGGAATCCGCCGTCGCGCAGCATCTGGGCAAGACCCGGGTCGTATATCTTCAGCGCCCTTGCAATACCCAGCACCGTCGCGCCCGCCTGGCCCGTCGTGCCGCCGCCGTTTACGTTGACAAATATATCAAGCGTCTTTTCGGCTTTTGCCGCCGCAAGCGGAGCCATCACTGCGCTTCTGTCCTGGTCGCTCCTGAAAAAATTATTAAGCTCCCTCTTATTGATGAGCATTTTGCCGTCGCCGGGTCTTATCCGCACACGAGCAACCGATGTTTTTCTTCTGCCTGTGCCCCAGTAGAAACCGCCCTTGTCCGGCCCCTTTGCTGCCGGCGTCTCTGTCTTTACCGTTGCCGTTTTTTCTTCTGCCTTTGCCATAACCTGCTATCTTTCCGAAAAATTATATCTTCATCTCTTCGGGTTTTTGCGCCTGATACGTATGTTCCGGCCCGCGTACTATCTTCAGCCGAAGCATCATATGCCTGCCTAATTTATTCTTCGGCAGCATCCTTTTCACAGACATCTCGATTACCTTTTCGGGCTTCGATTTGAACATATCCGCAAACGTCGTGTATCTGTGTCCGCCCGGATAATGCGTGAAATAATCGTATTCACGCTGTTCGGCTTTTGCGCCGGTAACGCGAACCTTTTCCGCGTTAACGACCACGACCGTGTCTCCGCCGTCAACATAAGGCGTATATGTCGGCCTGTTCTTGCCCATCAGTATCCGGGCTATCCTGGTCGACATTCGGCCAAGAACTAACCCGTCGGCATTTATCAGCCACCACTTACGCTGGGCCTGCACATCTTCTGCTTTCATCATAAACGTCTTCATACAAACTCCATACAATCATCCAAAGCCCCTTATTTTAGCGAATTTCGACGGTATGTCAAATACTGAAATGCCTTTTTTTAAGTTTTTTTCCACATCCAGCGGATTTATTGCTTTGGTAATTTGGAATTGTTTAGGATTTAGGGTTTATGGCTTGGCCATCCCATAGGGAAAATTTAGGATTTTACCCTGTCTTCCCCCCTCCATAACTCAAAACTAAACACTAAACACTCAAAACTCCCCCCTGCCCCGGAAATATCTGGACAGACGCCTCTGCCGGAGATATTCTCATTTGGGCACGGAAATCCAATAAAAAGCCATTTTTTTAAGGAGAAGCGAATTATGAAGTCAATCAGAACAATTCTGGCAGGCGAGGTACTTGCGGTCGTTTTGTCGGCATCGGTTGTGGTAGCGGCTCAAGGTGTTGCCGGCGAATGGAATTTCACAAGCAAGTTCGAGGCCATGACATCGGACGCGACCATGACAATTACCAAAAACGCGGAAGGCAAATACGCCGGAACATGGTCAGCGCAATGGGGTGAAAGCACACTATCGGATATTACGGCAGATGCCAACAAAGTTAAATTCATCCAGACCAGCAACTTCGGCGGCCAGGATACCAAAACCTCTTACGAAGGCACTCTCGAAGGCGGAAAACTCAAAGGCGCCGCCAAAGGCCAGTGGGGTGAGTTTACTTTTGAAGGAACTCGCGGAGAAACAAAAGACAAGGCGGACCCGCTTGCCGGCGAGTGGCAGATGAATATTAAGATACCCGCCAGAGAAATCGTTGATAAGATGACTATTACCCAAAACACCGATGGCAACCTCGCGGGCAAATGGGAAGCAGCAAGAGGCGGAGAAACCACTATCTCGAATCTGAAATTCGCAGACGGCAAATTAACATTTACTCGCACCGGCAAAATGGGCGGCAACGATTTCATATTGACATTCACAGGCACCCTCACAGGCGACACAATAAAGGGCGCTTTCAGCAGCGACTTCGGCGAAAGGGAAGTAACCGCCTCTCGCGCCGCCACAAAACCCCCAATGCCAAAGGCCGAACCAAACAAACCCCCTGCTCAAAAAAAATAGTTTTCGCAGGACTTACTTCGTAATTGGTTATTGGACATTGGATATTGGACATTTATCCGTCCTCTCGTAGCGCAGTTTACCCGCCGTTTGTTTGGCGGGCGAAGACCTCGGCGAAGCCCCTTTGCCTTTAGCATCCCTTCTGGGAAGGGGCGAAGACGGGCGTATGTTTTTCCCTATTACAAAATAAGCAATTCGCCTATTGTTCCCGTTGGCCGGCAAAAGTAATAATAAATAGCGAAGTAAAAGGACGCAGCGGCAATTATCGCTCAATAGCTAAAGCCGCGTCGACTTTGCTAACCGGTTATTGCCGCTGCCTTTCGAACAAAAGAATGTCGAACTTGTGGAATGCTTAAATAGATTCCCCCTTCTGTTGGAAGGGGTTTGTAATTCCGCACTTGCTCCGGAATTGAGAATTTCAGCCCTCCAATCTTATTGGAGGGCTACTTCTTTATACTCGATACTGGATACTCGATAGCAGAAGACAGCGTTAAGGGTACATTGCAAACAGCGTTAACGTCAGTATTTGTCAATACTTACAAATCCGTACCTCAAAAATTTTCTGTGTTTTTGCGTGGTTTTTGGGCCATTTTTGGGCCTGTTTTTGACGTATTTTTCAGGGGCCCTTTTTGCTGTAACATCTTTCCTTATAACGATTTAAATTCTGGATACGAACAGTCGCATAAAACACTTGTATCAAACAGTTGTATGATACAACTGTTATCCATTTTAGCGCAGGTCGAAAACCCTTAGATGCGAAAATTCTAAAATTTTTTTACTCCTTACTTCATAAGGACTTATCAATTTTGGGCATATCAGGAAATTCCTCGTTTTCGTCAAAAGCGCGCAAGTTCGCGCCATAGGATAGAGGAAGTCAATTCTTCGACTTCCTCTATAGTTTTGAGTTTTCAGTTTTTAGTGTTGAGTTAATTCTGGGTCCCCTGTTTCGAGACCAAAGCAGCAACTTCTCGGGGAGAGCCAGGCGGATAAGGATGAGAAAGGATCAGGATATGAAAATTAAATTAACAATCAGTATTCCAAATTGGGTTGACCGGGTTTTCGCGTGGCCGGTGGTTTGGTATCGCAAACGCAAATTCGGCCAGGGTTTTCGTAAAATCCGCCTAACCGAGGGCAAATGCGCGATTGTTGACCAGCAGGACTTCTACTGGCTCAATAATTTTGACTGGTTTGCCAAGAGAAATAACAAATCATTCTATGCCGTCCGTTTTGATAATGACTGCGAGAAATGGCCTAAAATGGTCTCGATGCACAGGCAAATTATGGGTTCGCCTGAAGGTCTTCTTGTTGACCACAGGAACCTCGACGGGCTGGATAATCAAAGGTCTAATTTGCGCATAGCGACAAATTCTCAAAACAAGTGCAACTGCGAAAGGGACAAGACAAACTGCACTTCGAAATATCGGGGCGTAAGCTGGGACAAACGAGGGAAATATTGGGTTGTATATGTACAGAGTAAAGGTAAACAGAGACGCATAGGAAAATTCGATAATGAAATCGACGCAGCAAAGGCGTATGATGAGGCGGCAAGGAAATATCATGGGGAGTTTGCGAGATTTAACTTTCCATAACCACAGATTACTCAGATAACACGGATTTTTTAGACGCGGATTACGCAGAGGACGCTGTTTTTTTGTTTAGCCACAGATAGACACAGATTAACACTGCTTTTTCACCACGAAGGCACGAAGGGACACGAAGGTTTCGGCCAGTAGTGTGTTCTCGACATGACCAATTCTCCAAACGAGATTTGTGCGATTGGCCGATGTCTTCGTCCACGGCGTCAATTATATTGCCGCCCGGCAAACTGCCGATGCTGACCGAAACACAACTTTTGAAGCCGAGGAAAGACACCCTACTTCGCTAAAGCTACGCAGGGCAGGCGGATTTGGCCGGGGTTAATTTGAACGCCCAGCGCGGAGCAGGCAAAACGGTGGTTGTGGGGCTATCCCCAGTTTTACCCCTAAATGGCTCACTCATGCAACTCATACACAATTGTCAACGGCTCGGTTACTGCGTAAGTACGTCTCTCTAGCTTGCCAGTCCACCGAACATCGTCTAATGGTTGCGGTTCTAAATTTGTTTCCCTTCCATCTCTACTACGAATAAAGTGGGAAATACCAATGATGTATTGTTGCTCTCGCTCGATTGGAAATGAAAAGGGAAGAGAAGGATGGTTTATATTTGCCCATACTGTCTTCGTTGGATAGGAATACCTGTGCCCGTTTACCTCGATGGTCAAGCGGAATTCGTTAATATCATTGTTAGTGGGTTTCACAGAAACAAGCGTAAAGAAGCGTTTGTTTTCTGGCTTTGTTGAAGAACGGGTATTCATCAACGCTACTACAACAAGAGCAACCGCTGAGATGATGGCAGCAATGATAACCCCTTTAGCGGTGGTTCTCGCCCCCTGAATTTCAGCGTCCTTTTTTTCTTTGCTCATACAAAATGCGCTCGGAAATACCTAATATTAATTCAGATCGGTCCATTTAAGACACAAAACACATTTTTGCGAATAGCATAACGCGCCGTTGTAAAATCCGCAATCGCAAATCACAAATGGCTTTACCCCCCTACCGCCGCCCGTCTTCGTCTTCGACTACGCCGAGGTCTCCGCTTGGTTCGACGGTGCTCACCACAGGTCGCTACGAGAACGCCCTTTTGACCTTTTCGGTCTTCATAAAAATCAAAAGAAGAACCGGGTAAATCAAACTAAGCAGCGTCATGCCTGCGTAGGTCATCCAGAAGTGCAGCCTGCCGTCTTTCGGCGGATTTGCCAAACCCAAAAGAATTATAACAGCGGGATAACCACGGGTAACAGTATGCAATCCGATACTAACCCATGCGTATATAATCGAACCGCGTCTGGCCCATTTTTTCATTCTTAGAAGCCCTATGCCCAGCACAATCAGCCAAATCGATAAAACAACACTAACAAGGCACGAAAGTAAGAATAATGGCATCCCCGGCACCTCGGTCTTCCCCGTTAAAGCTGGCACTATTATTTTGTATAACTGCGGATAAGTGCGTATAAAAGGGTAACCGCCTAACACAAAACCCAGCACCCCGAACACTGCAACAACTATCGGCCTTTCAATAAGCTGCTGCGGCGATTGTTCAGGACCTAAATCTGACATGAGTCGATACCTCCTAATGAATTTCGGCGGCCTCCATTCCGCGGAAATACAAAACCTGTCGGCCTCCTGCCGACGGTTGAACAATATATCAATACTGGATTCCTGCTTGCGCAGGAATGACAGAGACTATTTTCGCTGTCACGAGCAGCCCATACTGTTTCCGCAGTTAAAGCACTTATAGCAGGACCCGTTTCGGACGGTGATTGAGCCGCAAATATCGCAGACGGGAGCGTCATCCTGGAAATGCTCGAACTGGGCATTGAACTGCTGCATAACCGCGGCGTCGGCCTTTGTGCCGTCCGCCTGCTCGGTCGAGCCGGCAGTTACCACCACCCCTAAGCCGGCTAACCTGTTGGTCCCCTCGACCTTGCTCAGGACAGACGGTATAGAGACGATGCGCGAGGGCTTTATTGTCTCTTCGCAGTTATCTTCATCATCCTCATCGATTTTTGAGACGGACTGGATTCCCGCTTTCGCGGGAATGACAGACGCTTCTGAGGAGGCCTTGGCCTCTTTTACCTCGGCAATCTTCTGCGCCAGGTCACGGGTCTTTTCTACGACCTGACGAGCGGTAGTAACATTCTTGTTTTCCCCCCCTGCTGCCGGTGTCCGGTTCGGGGTATTATGTTCTGCGTAGCCGCGAATGAACTGGCAGCCCATCCAGCAGAATATGTAGTCGATTACGCTTTTGGCAAACGGGATATCTCTGTTCGAGGTCATTCCCGCCGGCTCGAACCGAGCGTGGCGGAATTTATCAACAAGCGTAATCAGCGGAACACCATATTGAAGCGCCATCGAGGTGCAAGTACCAATGACGTCCATTAATCCTCCGACGGTGGAGCCCTCTTTAGCCATAGTGATAAATAATTCGCCGGGTTGGCCATCTTCGTAAAGGCCTACGGTGAGATAGCCCTCGTGGTTGGCGACTGAGAATTTGTGTGTGATGCTGTGGCGGGTGTCCGCGAGACGATGCCTGTAAGGTCTTGCGGGGGCGACGGCGGCCTTATCCTTGTTTTTATCTTTGTGATTTTTGGTGGAGACGGGCTGTAACATCTTGGAGCCATCGCGGTAAATGGCGACGGCCTTGAGGCCCAGATGCCAACCCTGCATATAAGCGGAGGAGATTTCGTCGGTTGTGGCTTCTTTGGGCATATTTATGGTCTTGCTGATGGCGCCGGTGATGAAGGGCTGGACGGCGGACATCATTTTAATATGGGCAAGATAGTGAATATAACGTTTGCCGTTGCGGGGCTTGAAGGCGCAGTCGAAGATGGGCAAATGCTGAGCATTGAACTTTCCGGCGCCTTCGATGGTTTCGTGCTCGTCGATGTAATCGGCGATTGATTTTATTTCGTCGGCGCTGTAGCCGAGGCGTTCGAGGGCCATACCAACGGTGTTATTGACGAGTTTGAGCATACCGCCGCCCGCGAGGAGCTTGTATTTTACGAGAGCGATATCCGGCTCGATACCCGTGGTTGCACAATCCATAAGGAAGCCGATTGTGCCCGTGGGGGCAAGAACGGTAACCTGGGCGTTTCGGAAGCCGGTTTTTGAGCCGGCGTCGAAGGCCTCATCCCAGACATCCTTTGCGGCGTTGCGGAGATAAGCCGGGCAATGCGATTCGGGAATGCTGGAAGCATGCTGCCTGTGCATGTTTATTACTTTTAACATTGATTCGGCGTTTTTGGGAAATTCGTCGAAGGCACCCTTTACGGAGGCGATTTCGGCGCTGACGGTATAGGCGGCACCCGTCATTACCGCGCTGATGGCGGCGGCCAATGCCCGCGCCTGGTCGGAATCATAAGGAAGCGCGAGAGCCATAACCAGCGAGCCGAGATTGGCATAGCCAAGACCGAGGGGCCTGAAAAGATGACTGTTGATTGCGATTGCCTTATCGGGGTAGGAACCGTTATCGACGAGGATTTCTTGTGCGATGATGAACAGGCGGACGGCCTTTTTGAAGGCCGGGACGTCGAATGTGCCGTCTTCTTTGAGGAATTTCATCAGATTGAGGGAGGCGAGGTTGCAGGCGGAGTCATCGACGAACATATATTCGCTGCACGGATTGGAGGCGTTAATACGTCCGGAGGCCGGGCAGGTGTGCCAGCGGTTGATGGTGCTGTCATATTGGATTCCGGGGTCGCCGCAGAGGCGAGTGCCTTCGGCTATAAGGTTCATAAGCTCGCGGGCGTTGTGCTCTTCGATTTTCTGGCCATTGGTTACGGCGTAGGTGGCCCACTTGGCGTCTTTTTCGACGGCTTCCATAAATTCGTCGGTAACGCGAACTGAGAAATTGGAGTTCTGGAACATTACGCTATTATAGGCCTCGGCGTTGTGGTCGCCCGTGTAGCCGGCTTCGATGAGAGCCCAGGCCTTTTTCTCTTCCTCGGTTTTGCAGGTGATGAATTCTTTGATATCGGGATGAGTAACCTTCATCGACTGCATTTTGGCGGCGCGACGCGTTTTGCCGCCCGATTTGATTACGGCTGCAATCTGGTCGTAAACGCGCATAAAGCTTAGCGGGCCTGACGGTTTGCCGCCGCCTGAGAGCTTTTCCTTGGAGCTGCGAAGCGTTGAAAGGTCTGTCCCTGTCCCTGAGCCATGCTTGAAGAGCATCGCTTCGCTCGTGGCGAGACGCATTATGTCCTCCATCGAGTCCTTGACGGACTGGATGAAGCAGGCGGAGGCCTGCGGGTATTCGTAGGAGTTCTCACAAGGGACGGCCTCGCTGTGCCTGGGGTCCCAGCGGTAGTTGTGCGAGCCGCCTTCGATGCCATAAACATCGTAAAGGCCCACGTTGAACCAGACGGGAGAATTGAACGCGCCGCACTGGTTGACGCAGAGCCAGGTTAATTCGTTATAGAAGATTTCGGCATCGGCGTCGGAGGCGAAGTACCCATCGTGTTTGCCGCGGTCCGCGATTGTGCGGCAGACACGGTGGACCAATTGTTTAACAGAGTTTTCACGCCGGCCCGATTCGATGTCACCGTAGAAATACTTGCTGGAGACAACCTTGGTAGCCAATTGACTCCAGGAGGTCGGGACTTCGATGTTGTTTTGCTCGAAGACGGCCTCGCCTGTATCGTTGGTGATTTTGGCGGAGCGCTTTTCCCATTGCAATTCATCAAACGGGTGAACGCCCGGGGCAGAGAAGCACTGTTCTATCTTCATACCACGATTGAAGTTAGACGAAACGGGGACAGTTTTGCCCATCGGCCTGTTTGATTGAGTGTTTTTGAAAGGATTATCAGGGTTGAACGAAGCAGCCATTTTAACGCCTCCATGCAAAATCCGCCTAAAAGGCGGGGATTATTAAATATACAATATGTTGTTAAGGCGGGCAAAATAATACCATATATAGTGTAACGCCCGCAAAATTAGTATCGGCAGGTTAACGGGATTTCGATATGGTGTAAAGAGCAAATTAACGATTTTTTCATCATTTTTTTGCGCGCTTTTCATATCTCTTTATTACTTCACAATCTATGGCGCGAAAATTTTTTTCAAATAAAAGAAAATTCCTATAGACCAGTAGCAATTAACCACTGTTGCGCGAGCCAGGCGTGCGCCCAAATTTCGGGATGAACCATATCAAGCGACCAGCTTTGGGGCGGAACTTCCTTTATACGCTCATCGATTGCCTTTTGCAAAGGAACCAAACAAGCATTGAACTCCGCAGCGATACGGCGAACAACTTCGATAAACGTGCGAAGATGAGCGAACATAGGGTTGTTAAAGTCATCGCAGAACATAAACGGCTCGCATATCACAAGTTGGCTGTTACATTTTCGCGTCGCAAGCGTAAGGATGTGTCTGTAAGTGGTTTCGTATTCGTCGAGCGGGACGGCGTAGGGCAATTCGTCTTCGGTGTCGAACTGGTACCAGACGTCGTTGACACCAATCAGGATGCTGAGGATATCGGGGTTGTGGTCGAGGCAGTCCTTTTGCCAGCGGGATTTGAGGTCGCGGATGGTATCGCCTGAGATTCCGGTGTTGAGGAGAACCAAGTTGTATGTTGGGTATTTGCCGAGGAGGAAATTGGCGACGAAGTTGACGTAGCCGAAGCCGAAGGGCGCACAGGCCGGGGAGTTTCTGTCGGCGTCGGTGATGCTGTCGCCGATGAAAAGAACGGTCTGATTTGGTTTTAATTCGATTTTGTTCTGCATAAGACGGAGATTTTACCACTAAGCCACCAAGACACAAAGAATTTCAGCCACTGATTACACGGATTAACACGGATTTTTTTAGACGCTGAACGCTGTACGCTACACACTAAACGCTGTTTCTTTATTGACACCTCGTTTGTGAAAATCTATAGTAGTTTGGTGGGAGAAGTTTGCCGTTGAAAAAGGATAAGGGAAGGGTAGAATTGGGAAGGAATAAAAAGTTAAAAGGAAATGATAGGTGGCTGTGGAACTGCCCCCGGTTATTGCATTAGGGAGGTTAACCATGTCGGTATGGTTTAATTGCGAAAAATGTGGAGAAGCTCTTGCGGCAGCAGAAAAGAAAACTGGAATTCTCATCGCTTGCCCAAAATGCAAGGCGGCGAACAAAATTCCAGGGATTGCGATGCAACAACAGGCAACTAAAAAACAAATCGAACAAATGGAAACAATGCTCAAACGACATCGGCAATCTCTCTGGATGTTCCTCGTACTTTTGATGTTTTTAATTGTAACAGCAACTATAACGGCATCATTTTCCAGGGACGAATCAGCCGGAATAGCGTTAATAGGCATAGGAATACTAATTGGCAGCTTAGTGATTCTTGGGCAAATATTAAAAACATGCGAGTATCTCGGTACCAGTAAATATATCCAGATTTTTTTATTCCTCTTCTTGTCGGGTATTTGGTTCCTTATGTGCTTCATATTGTATGTGAAACTAAAAAACAGGATTAGCTATTTGAAACAAGCTGGGATTCGTGTCGATGAGTCCTGATACTAAGAACTTGCTGTGCAGAAAAGAGGACAGGACGAGTATTGAAAAAACAACGTATAATATTATATTAGATTGGTCTATGGATAGGCGCTGGTGAATAAACTAATAGAGATAGAACGACTAAGCACACTATTCAAGTATGTATCAGATGCACCTAAAGTAGTGGATGGCATCTTCCGGGATCGCAAAATACGGTTTACACAACCCCCTGCACTGGACGATCCTCTGGAGTTCAATCCTGCTATAAGGTTCGACTCAGAAGGCGACAACTTTAAGCACTATAAATACAACGGCATCGCAATGCCAAGCAGGCATTTCTGGGAACATATAAATCTGATAGAACCAAGAATAAACAAGTTTGGGATACTTTCTCTTACTGATAATCCATTTTCTTTCGAAATGTGGTGTCGTTATGCAAATGGGCACAGGGGCTTTCTTGTAGAATTTAACATACCTGACAAGACAAAACCAACGCTCCAACTAATAGAAGGAGTAAACCTTAAAGTACACAAGGTTAGATATGTCAAAGATTACGTGATTAATCTCGATAGATTATATGATGCAAATGGCGTGATTCCGTTCTACAAAATCAGAGATGCTATATTCCTAAGAAAAACTAAACACTGGAAATATGAAAGGGAATACAGAATTATTAGACAACTTATTGAGTGCGATACCTATCATCCTCCTGCCACAAGGACATCGTATCACGACAAGAAAGTTTATCTTTTCCCATTATCACTGAGCTGTATTTGCAATGTTGTGTTCGGTGTAAATACCTCAGAACAAGTCAAAAGAAATATAATAGAATATTGTAAAGGCACCAACATTAATTTTCTGCAAGCAATCGTCTATAAAGACCTTCGGAATAAAATTGATTTCCTCCCTATTGACAAGTTTGGGGTAATCGATAGATACGTAAAAATGCTACCACAAACATTTGTCCAAGATTCAATTATGGAAAAATATAATGGAAAATATATCGATATTAACTCTCTAAGCGAGCTACCCTATTACCATCTCCAGCCAAATGACATGGAAGAATACTACAAGAAACAACTAAACAAAAGAAGCACAACGAATACTGAGCAAAAGGAATAGACCAATCAAACGGCTGGCGGGGCAAGCCCCGCCCTACATTAAACAGATTCCTCGACTCGTCCAGACCAATCGGGACTCGCTCGGAATGACATTCAATAAAACTCTTTCGTATAATGCCACGTAAAACTACAATGAATCGTAACATGGGTGATACGAAAACGATACGCGAGCAGATACAGAGCTTTCCGACGGGGCCGGGGTTGTATTTTATGAAAGGGGCCAGGGAGGAGGTTTTGTATATCGGCAAGGCGAAAAATTTGCGGTCGCGAGTGGGGAGCTACTTCCAGCCGGGCAGCGACATAATGGAATCACGCGGGCCAAAGATTGTCGAGATGCTCAATAAGGTCGAGACGGTGGATTTCATCGAGACGGAAACGGAAGTTGACGCGATGTTGAAGGAGGCACGGCTGATAAAGGACATACAGCCCGCGTATAATTCCGACCTGCTTGACGACAAGACGTTTCCTTACTTAGAGATTACGACGGGCGATGATTTTGCGGGCGTGTATATAACGCGCAAGCCACGGGCGAAGAGGAATCGCCTCTTTGGGCCGTTTGCGAGCGCGAAGGATTTGCGGGCGGTATTTGTCGAGCTGCAAAAGATATTCAAATTCAGGAGCTGCACGCTGGAGATACGGACGGATGATGAGAAGCGGCGATTTTTCAGGCCCTGCATATTACACAGCATAAACCAGTGCGTCGCGCCGTGCGGGGCGAGAATCGAGAAGGCGGAATACAAAACAATCATCAGAGATTTGATTAAATTCCTGCAATCGAAACGGGCGACGGCGCTGAGGCAGCTTAAAAATGAAATGGAAGATGCATCGGCAAAGATGGATTACGAAAAGGCAGGGATGCTGCGCGACCGGATTCGGCTGATTGGAAAATTAGACGAGCGAGGGGAACCCGATGAGGACGTTCAGCCGGAGGTGTTTGCGGCGGAACCGACTGAGGCATTGGTGAAACTGCAAAAGATTTTAGACAGCCCGAACCCCGTGAGAATCATCGAGGGAATCGATATCGCCAACATCGGGGGCAAAGAGGCGGTGGGGTCATTGGTGAAATTTATCGACGGCAGACCGTTCAAGGCGGGGTATCGGCGATTCAAAATCAAGACGGTCGAGGGTAGCGATGATTACGCGATGATTGCGGAGGTTGTCAGACGCAGATACAAATATGCGCTGGCGGGCGAGGAGCTTTGGCCCGATTTGATTTTGATTGACGGGGGATTAGGGCAATTACATGCGGCGGAAAACGCACTACGAGAATTATTTGCCACAGAGGACAAAGAGATTTTAAGCCACTCCCGTAAGGGATGCCTTTCGGCAAGAGAGCACACCCCGGCCAAAAACTTGCCGGGGCAGGGAGGACAAGAATTTACAAACAACGTCAAATTGGCGGGGATAGCGAAACGAGAAGAGGAACTTTATTTACCCGCTTCGTCCCTGTGGGACGGGCGAGGTCTCGTCAAAGGCGGACAGGGAAGCAGAAGGCCATTGAAGCTGCCGAGGAATTCGCCCGCGTTGAAGCTGCTGCAATATGTCCGAGACGAGGCACACCGGTTTGCGCAGCATTATCATCATCTCCTCAGAAGTAAAAAACTTCTGGAATAACACCCCTGCCCTACAAATCACTGGATTCCCGCTTGCGCGGGAATGACAGTTACGAAATGGGTTATAGTTACACAAACCATGAGGCGATGCGCATAAGGAGACGTTTGAGGAAGGGTTTGGTATAGGAACTGGCGATGAGGGTTTGTCTGATTGCGTCCGAGGAGCCGGGGCCGAAGCCGGTTAGAATTGTGTTGGCGACGTTGGCGGATTCGTTGATTTGGAATTCGTAGCCGCGGATGACTGCGACGGGGATTCCTTCGCCGGTCTGGCCGAAGACGAGTGCGGAGGCGGAGCACAATTCGTGGCCGATTAAATCCATGCCGCCGAATTTTGGTTTGTCGAAGATGTCTTTGTGGCCGAATTGTTTCGAAACGGGGTCGATGCCGGATGAGCCGACGGCGAAATCCATCGTGCCGAAGGGAATCATTTCGGTATCGGCAAGAATGACGGCGAGTTTTTTGCCTGTCAATTTCTGAAGCTGTTCGCGGATGTCTTTTGCGGCCTGGTCGGGGTCTTCGGGGAGCAAACTGACGACGCCTTTTTCGTGGTTCGAACCGTCGATGCCTGCGTCGCAGGTATGCAGACGACGGTCCTTGCCCATAGTGATGCAAAGGGCCTGCTCATGCTCGACAAGCTCGTTTGTTACCGCTGCGTTTTCGGAAGAGCCGTAGATGTGCTTTTTAATGACGCCCTTGAGGGGCATAATCGCGAGGATATCGTTATCCTCGTCGAAAATCATCTGGAGCCACTGTGCATCCTTGCCGGTTTTCTTCGAGATGAAGAGCGCCTTTTCGCCGGGGACAACGTCGGCCAATTTTCTCATCCGGCCCTGGGCCTTCGAGACGATTTTGCTCGTGAGGACAACAACGTCGTTTTTCTGCAGGCCGCCGATTTCCTGTTTGGCGCAGGCGTGAACAATCCGGGCAAGGTTGTCGTCCTGCTTGATTTTAGGGATTGTCTGAAGGCCGAATACTTCTATTTTTTTCATAGTCAATCCTTTCCGGCTACGGCTCGGCACGTTGATTTTGAAACTGTCCTGCTACCGCACAATATAATTGTCCTTAAATAGCTTTCAATCCGGCCTTCGCCGAGACGAGTGTGATTCCGGCAGCCGTTATACCTTTTTTCGTCAAACCTGTTATACGTATGTCGTCGCGGATGTGTTTTACTTCCGCACGAGCCAGTTGTAAATTATTTGTCGCCCGCGAGATGTCCGCGTCACCTTTGGCGTCCAGTATTTTCGGCGAGACGTATATGACGATTTCATCGGCGAGTTTGGCTTTCAGGAATGAGCCGATGACAGTCGGACCTCCTTCGACAAGCAGATGCCGGACGCCGCGTTTGCCCAGGTGGGTGAGAAGAAATTGCAAATTTGAATGTGATGCGGGGCATGCGAGAATTTCAGCCCCCCTGCCGACGATTTGCTTTGCCTTTTTGGCTTTGGTCCGCAGAGAAGCAGCCCACGTTACTATGAGCAACGGGACATCTGACGCCGTTTTCAGTAATTTGCAATTGAGAGGGATGCGAAGATGATTATCGAGGACGATTCGTAATGGTTTTTTGCCATTAGCCGGCCTTGGCGTTAAAAACGGGTCATCTTTGAGGACGGTATTGATACCAACAAGGATTGCGCCGACTTGTCTTCGCAGGTTGTGGGCGTCTTTTCTGCTTTGTTCGCAGCTTATCCACCTGTGTTTGGCGTCGGTTTTGGCCCAGGCGAGTTTGCCGTCGATTGACTGTGCCCATTTCAATGTTACCCAGGTTTTGCCTGTTGAGGCGAATTTGAGAAATGACGCATTAAGAACTCTCGCCTCAGTTTCACATAACCCAATGTCAACTTTGATACCCGCATTTCGTAGTCGCCTGATGCCTTTGCCATTCGCGTGCTTTGACGGGTCGATAGACGCAACGACGACTTTTTTCAATTTTGCTGCGATTAGTGCGTCGGTGCAGGGACCTGTTTTGCCAAAGTGACAACAGGGTTCGAGCATAACGAACATTGTCGCACCTTTGGGGTTGGCCCCTTGTTTTTTGCAATCCACCAGCGCGTTGATTTCAGCGTGCGGGCCGCCGAATTTTTTGTGCCATCCCCTGCCGATAATTTTGCCCGATTTAACAATAACAGCCCCTACCGCCGGATTGGGTTCCACATTGCCCAGACCTCGTGCGGCTAATTGCAACGCCAACTGCATATAATTCCGGGCGTGCGTCATAACATTTTTTCGAATTCTTGTTCGGCAATGATTTTTACACCGAGCTGACGGGCTTTGTCGAGTTTGCTGCCTGGGTTTTCGCCGGCGAGGACAAAATCGGTATTTTTACTGACACTGGACGATACCTTTGCGCCGGCGTTTCTGACTGCCTCTTCGATTTGCTGACGGGAAAAGTTTTGTAATGTGCCCGTAACAACGATTGTTTTGCCGGCAAGTTTGCCTTCGGCTTTTTTCTTTTCAGGCAGTTGGGGCTTTACGCCCGCCGATAGTAATTCATTTATGATTGCGATATTCCGCTCGTTGTGAAAATACTCATAAACACCTTCAGCAAGTTTTTCGCCTACCTGTTCAATCGCGTCGAGTTCGGCCTGGGTCGCTTTCATAATCGCTTCGAGCGAACCGAAGTGCCCGGCTAAATCCTGCGCGGTCTGCACGCCAATATGACGAATACCAAGACCAGCGACGAGCCGCCAAAGCGGCCTTGTTTTACTTTCCTCGATTGAGTCGATGACGTTTTGTGCGCTTTTATCCGCCATTCGCTCCAATCCGAGAAGGTCATCTTTGCCGAGTTTATAAATATCAGCAATATTTTTGACTAAGCCGGAGTCAACAAGCTGGTCGATAAGAGCTTCGCCTAAGTTTTCGATATCCATTTGCCCCCTGCCGGCGAAATACCTGATTCGCTCCTTCAATTGGCCGAGACAATGCGGATTGATACAACGCAGGAAAACACCTTCCGCATCTTTTTTGACAACGCCTCCGCAATTGGGGCATTTGGTTGGCGGCTCAAAAGGTTTCGCCCCTTTTGGCCTGTGTTCTTTTTTGACTTCGACGACCTGCGGGATGATTTCGCCCGCTTTTTCGATAATAACGGTGTCGCCCTCGCGAACATCGAGGCGACTGACCTGGTCGAAGTTATGCAAACTCGCCCTTTTGACGGTTGTGCCCGCCAATAATACCGGCGTCAGATTCGCCACGGGGGTCAGTGTGCCACCCTTGCCCACCTGGACGACGATTGATTCGACTTTTGTTTCGGCCTGCTCGGCGGCAAATTTATAACTTATGCACCATCTCGGCGAACGACCCGTGAAGCCAAGAATCTCACGCTGTTCGAGATTATTGACTTTGACCACCATACCATCGATTTGATACTCAAGCCGGTCGCGTTTGTCATCCCAGCTATTGCAAATCTCGATGACCTCATCGATATTTTTTGCTTTTTTGATATTCGGGTTTACGGGCAGGCCAAGTTTTTTGAAAACCTGCAACGCTTCATAATGGTCTTTCGCCAACGGCTTTGAAACCTCGCCTGTAGCGTACGCGAAAAAGGAGAGGTTTCTCTGGGCGGTAATTTTCGAATCGAGGAGTTTCAATGAGCCGGCGGCGGCATTGCGGGGATTTGCGAATAGCGGCTCGCCGGTTTTTTCGCGTTGCTTATTGAGGCCTACGAATGATTTTGTGGGCATATAGACCTCGCCTCGAACCTCAATGGTCTGGGGCGCATCCCCCGTCAGTCGAAGCGGAATCGCCTTTATCGTCCTGATATTGTGCGTTACATCGTCCCCTTTTGAGCCGTCGCCCCTTGTGGCGCCAAGCACAAGGACTCCCTTTTCATACCTCAAACTCACCGCGAGGCCGTCGATTTTCAATTCGACAACGTAATCGTAATCTTTGCTTTCAAGCACCTTTGCCACCCGCTCATCGAACGCACGCAATTCCTCGGCATTATAAGTATTATCCATACTTAGCATCGGCACAGCGTGGTGAACCTGGGCGAACCCATCAATCGGCCTTTCCGATACCCGCTGGGTGGGCGAATCCGGTGTGATAAGCTCAGGATGCTTTTCCTCAATGGCCTTTAATTCGGCAAATAGCTTGTCGTATTGCTGGTCGGTTATTTCGGGCTGGTTGAGAACGTAATAGAGGTAATCGTGCCCGCGTATCTCGGCACGCAACTGTTCGATTCGCTTTTTAATATCCGCTGTCATACGTAAGGTAGATTTATACGTTCAAAAGGGTTATTTTGCAATACGCAGATAATACTTACCCGTCAGGCCCTGGGGGATACATTCTTTAAAAAAAGTAAGATAATTGTTGCTTACCGGCCGGTGGGAGCATAAAATACCACCGGTTGTGTTTTGCGTATTCAGGCGGTGTTCGCACTGTCAAAATCGGCCAAAGAGATTAAGAAAGGAAAGCAAATGAACATTTATGTGGGTAACCTGGCACCTGATGTAACCGAAGACGAACTGAAACAGGCGTTCGAGGCGTTCGGTCAGGTACAAACGGCAACGGTAATAAAGGACAAGTTCAGCGGCGAGTCCAGAGGATTCGGATTTGTCGAGATGCCGGCAAAAGCCGAGGCACAGACGGCTATCACCGAAATGAACGGCAAAGACCTGAAAGGGCGAACACTGAACGTCAATGAGGCAAGGCCCAAGACCGAGCATCGCGGCGGCGGCGGTGGTTATGGCGGCGGTGGCGGCGGCGGCAGACGCGGCGGCGGCGGTGGTTATGGCGGCGGCGGTGGCGGCAGACGCAGCAGCGGCGGCGGCGGTGGTGGTTATGGCGGTGGCGGCGGCGGCAGATACTAACAGTTATCGCCCAAACACAGTATTTTCAGGCAGCCGGGAGTGCTTTTTGACGGCAGCCATTAGTCGATAAAACATAATAGCCCTTCGTTGTTTACACGACGAGGGGCTATTTTTTTAACAATCAAGAAACTCGAGACGCTGTTATTCAACACGTTGCTTTTTCATATATCTGTTTAGTGCAAAGCAGGTTCCATATGAACAAGCACATCGACAATCTGCGGGAAAACACTCATTATCTCTTTTTGAATTGTATGATTCAGCAGATGCGAATCCCGCATCGTCATATCCGCGTCAATCTGGATATGAAGGTCGAGATGCACGTCATCGAGCCGGCCGCGGGTGCGAATTTTGTGGCAGCTTTTTACGCCCTTTATTCCAAGCACAACGGCTTCAATCTTCTTCGTGTCTGTTATGGCAACGGCATCGCATAATATCGCCGACTCCTGCCGTATGATGATGAACGCAGAATGGGCGATAAATCCCGCAATAACCAGCGTAATGACAGGGTCAACAATCGGCATGCCCAGCTTCACGAAGACCAGCGCCACGATAACCGAAAATGAGGTAAATATGTCCGCCCGCGTGTGCATCGAATCGACAACCAAAATGTCGCTTTGCAGTTGCTTTCCTCGCCTATATTCATAAATCATAACCGCGATATTGACCATAACGGTAATAATCATCACCGCAAAACTAATAAAATCGACCTGGGGAACTATGGGCTTGATAATCCGGACGACGCCCGCTTTGCCGAGATTAAACGCCACGATAAGAAGCATCGCGGCTATCCCCAGGGCAAAAAGCGTCTCGTATTTCTTATGACCGTAAGGATGGTCCTCATCCTTCGGCTGCGAGCAGAAGCGAATCCCGATGAGGCCGATTATATTCGAAATACCATCGGACAAAGAGTGAAAACCGTCGGCGGTCATACTGGTCGAGCCGCTTATATATCCAAAAATCATCTTGGCTGCCGCAACCGCCCAGTTCAGAACCAAAACAATCCACAGGACTTTTTGAATCTCACGATAATGCTTTTTCATATCAGCCATTATGCGATTCCTCTTGCCCCAAAAGTTGTCTCGGCGGTCTGCATACTATCAGGGGATGTAATTCTTCATATTAACAAAACACCCCCCTTTCACAAGAGAGGCGTTCATCAACAATACGAATGTCGTATAGTTGTTCCAAAACTCCCCGAGTAGGATTCGAACCTACGACCTGGCGGTTAACAGCCGCCCGCTCTACCGATTGAGCTATCGGGGAAACACAAATATCACGTCAGATTATCACAGATTTGGGAGGGTTGTCAAGTGAAAGGGCCGATTTTGAAGTAATATCCGCAAAAAATTAAGTGTAAAACAGTTCTGCCCTCTGGACAAAAAGGCAAATTATTTGTATACTCTGGGTTTTTCAAGGTTTAGACGGTCGCGGCGAGAACCGATAATAAAGGGGGTTTAAGCCACCCGGCCTGTCGGCAGACGAGGCAGATACACGTATTTCAATGGTTTTAAAGATATGGCAAGGGACATACTTGACATAGGCGGATACACTATTAAAAAACGCATCGGAGTCGGTGCGCGCACGACAATCTACCTTGCCACTGACGACTCGGACGGCAAAGAAATCGCGTTAAAACGCGTCATTCTCGAAAAGCCGGAGGACGTCCGCATCTTCGAACAAGTCGAAACCGAATTCAAAATAGCGCAAAAAATAACCCACCCGTATATTCGCAAGTGTTACAAGCTCAAAAAAATACGCAGCATGCTCAAGACCAAAGAGATGCTGCTTGCGATGGAATATTTTGACGGGCAATCGCTTGAGGAAGGGCCTGCGCTGAGCTTGCTCGACGTAATGCTCGTATTCCGAATGGTGGCGACGGGGCTTAACGCGATGCACCAGTGCGGGCTGGCTCACTGTGATATAAAGCCGAATAATATACTGCTGAACAAAACAGATGGCGCCATCAGAATCATCGACCTTGGACAGAGCTGCCGGATAGGGACAACCAAACGGCGGATTCAGGGTACGCCCGATTATATCGCGCCTGAACAGGTTCAACGCAAGCCATTAGGCCCCAAGACCGACATTTTCAATCTTGGCGCAACGATGTACTGGGCGTTGACCGGCAGAACAATCCCGACCATGATACCTAAAAAAGACCCATTCGGACTGCCAGTGCCGCAGGAGCAGGTGCGTCCGCCTAATGAACTCAGGCCCCAGATACCGGCAGGCATATCCAAATTAGTAATGGATTGCATCGAGGAAGACCCAATAAAACGGCCCGCAGATATGATGGCCGTGATATCCCGTCTGGATTTGATGATACACAGCATACTCAGCAACAAGTCAAAGACAAACTCCCAATAACCCTTGACAGAACAAAGCCGCAAAGCTATCCTTCCCTTAGGTTTAGACAAGAATCTGCTATTTAAACAATACGGACCTGAAAGATGCCCGAAAAAATCGTTGAACTGTTAAATAAAGGCATGGAAGCCAACAATGCGGACAAATTCAGACAGGGCAATCTTGTTCGTCTGCCTTCTCACGGGTCTGTAATAATCACGGGTGACCTTCACGGCCATCGGAGAAATTTTGAACGGATAGTTGCGTTAGCCAACCTGGGGCAGAATAAAAACACCCATGTAATCCTTCAGGAAATCATACACGGCGGCCCGGAGGACGAAGAGGGAGGATGCCTGTCATACAAACTGCTGTTCGACGCAGTTGCTTACAAGGTAAAATTCCCGGACCGTGTGCACATAATAATGGGCAACCACGATACGGCGTTCATCAGCAACACCGACGTTATGAAAAACGGCAAAGAAATGAACGTGGCTATGCGTTCCGCGTTGGACAGGGAATTCCGTCACGCCAGCGAACGGGTAAAACTGGCGATAAAGCAATTTTTATTTTCCCAGCCGCTTGCGGTCAAATGCACCAACGGAATACTTGTCTGTCATTCACTTCCGGGGGACCATTATGCCGATAAGTTTGACAAACGCATTTTTGAAAGGCAGCTCAGAATCAACGACATCATCAGGCCTGGTTCGGCGTATTTGCTGACGTGGGGCAGAAGTCACAGCCAGCGTTTACTGGATGCTATGTCAAAGTCGCTCGATGCAGACACTTTTATCCTCGGCCACCAGAGACAGGAAACCGGATGTTCCCAGGCGGGCAACAATCTGATAATTATTGCCTCGGACCACGACCATGGATGTGTGCTGCCTATAGACCTTGCCAAATCATACACCGTCGAGAAACTGCTGCAACTCATTATACCATTGGCGGCGATAGCATAGCTTGTCGCCTTTGGAACAGCCCTGAAAAACACCACGTATGCCGAAAGCAACAGCCAAAAAGCATCTCCAGCGTGTGCTTAATTTGCTCAAAAATCGTACATCGACCAGATGAATGACTTTTTTGTACGTCCAATAATTATGTGTGAAAGATATCCTGACGTTATAATATCGGACCATCATAATTTTAATGGCGTTGAGTTAAAACGCCGGCTATACCACACATCACCCCCCCTGCTGCCCATAGCACATAACCATCTTATTTACAAGCACTTATGCACCACGCGCTTCGCTTGACGGTTGAGCCGGAGGCGTACGGGATTAAACCGCACATAAAAACCGCGTTTTGATTAAATCGGGCACGAAAGATGCCGATGTTACAACATCGTAACTTTTAGAAAACTGTGCACTTACGAAAAAATATTGCAAATAATTGGACGTAAAGTTGTTTTTGGCTACTACATATCGCTAAATGTTATGGTCTTAAACTATGAGCGAGCAATTTACAATACTGGTTGTCGAAGATGAGGCGCATATCAGGAGGGTGCTGGAATACAACCTCAAGCTGGACGGCTTTGAGGTGTATCTGGCCGAAGATGGCGCTACGGGCCTGAAGCTTGCGCATGAGAAAAACCCGGATGTAATACTGCTTGACTGGCTTATGCCTGTAATGAACGGAATGCAAGTTCTCGCGGAACTGAAGGCCGACAGCAGCACCGAAAACATCCCGGTCTTTATGCTTACCGCCAAGGGTATGATTAGCGACGTCACACAGGCGCTTGAAATGGGCGCCGATGATTACATCACAAAGCCATTTAATCCAATACAATTAGGCAAAACCATCAGGGAAAAACTTGAAAAATGCGCAAAAGCAAAAAAGAGCTGAAATCCGTTCTTTCGCCGGTTTTGCCGACGAAAAGAACATTAGTTACGTTAATTACCTGCGTTGCAGGGCAAATTTTTAATTTGGAGAGTAATGTTATGAAAACGCGGGGAATACAGCCGGCAACAAAGTGGCTCCTGCTATTACCCATCCTGATGGTCATAAACATAAGCTCGCAAACGGCTGTAGCGAAACAAGAAGAGCCGAAACAAAAAACCGATTTGACCGAGCTTTCAATGGAAGACCTGATGAACGTCGAGGTCGTGTCCACGGCGACGCTGACCAAGACCACGCCTCGCCTTGTCCCTGCTGCAGTAACCACCATCACCGCCGAACAGATTAAGGCCTCCGGCGCCCGCAGTTTGTATGAATTGCTTGATATTTATGTCCCCAACCTGCAGGTGATACACCATCACTGGGAATCAGACCACATGGGGCTGCGAGGCACTATTAACGACCGGGATGATAAATACCTGTTACTCGTCAATGGACGCGTTATGAATGAGCACACACACTATGGAGCGCTGACCGAACGCGACCTCGTAATGCTGCAGGACATTCATCATATTGACGTTGTTCGGGGATCAGGTTCTGCCCTTTACGGCCCCGGTGCAATATCGATGGTTATCAACATAGTTACTTTTAACGCCAATACCTTCAAAGGCACGGAAATGACCGGCCGGATGGGCGCTATCGAGGAGTTCTATTCAGGTGAAGTGAAACACAGCCATCAATTCGACGACAACGACGGCGGCATCTTCGTATATGCCGGCGGCGCCAAATACGACGGCGCAAGCAAATATGATGCTCCACAGATTTTCCCTTATAACTTCCCCAATGGCCCTGACGCAGGTGACCCATTTACAAACGCTCCTATAAATCGTGACGGGCAATCTGCCAGAAACGAACCACCGGCAAAAATGCACATCGAGTTAACAAAAGGCGACTGGGATATCTGGGGACGTTACACCCGCGGCGGTCAGCAATTCCCATGGGCCGCTCAAGGCCTTACCCCCGCACCAGTGGGGTATGGCGTAACGCCTGTTACTAGTAACTTTTACAGTTATCAACAGATGACCGGCTTCATTGGGCATAAACAAGAACTCACAAAGAATATCGATATCGACTACTCAGTCAGTTATGAAACGACTGATTTTACAGAATTCAGACAAAATTCAACAACCAATGCCTATCGTGAAGACGAGTACCACGGCAAGATATTATTGCAATGGACGCCTAACGAACAGCACAAGATTGCCTTGGGCTCTGAGATATCCCACCGTGAACTGGGTTTAAAGAGTCCCCTCTGGCCCGATATAGCCCCTGTAAGCATGCAACTGAGTTCTATGCCGCAATGGTCAACAAATATGTATTCACTGCTGGGTGAATGGCAATGGAATATCAACAGCGAGTGGACAACGTTCTTAGGGGGCAGAATTGATAAGCATACATATACCGACCTGATGTTATCGCCCCGTGCGGCGATTATTTACTCGCCGACCGAAAAAGACACCCTTAAGCTGATGTGGTCTCGCTCGGTGCGTGCAAACGTCGAAGAAGAAATGAAACGACAAGCTATGACTAGCGGCGGCACAAGCACCCCGGAAAAACTCGATACCCTCGAATTCCGTTATGAAAGACAGCAAAGTAAAAACTTCGACCTCGCTACATCTATATTCATGCATTACAATTTCGAGCTTGTCTCGTGGGACGAAAGCACTCATAGCAGCACCACCGTCGGGAAGCAAGAGGACTGGGGCGCAGAGCTTGAGGCCTCCTACCATACCGAAAAGACCCGTTTAACCCTATCGCACGGTTATACTAAACTGATTGAATTTAATCTTGTGCCGGGCAAAGACACTTATGCAACAGCCAAACCATACGGCTATGGCGACGACCTGTCTAACTGGTCCAATCATATTACCAAACTAACGGCTCAACAAAAACTCGACGACAAATGGACTTTGAACGCATCATTCCGTATATACTGGGGATTCCCCGGTACGAAGGATTATAACAAATATTATCCTATTCTCCACCCCGGCGGCGGCCAATTTATCGAAGACGGATGGGAAAAGGCATATCGAGGCGACTACTTCCTGAATCTCGGTCTGCAATATAAGCCGAACAAGAACCTGACCATAGGAATAACCGGTTACAATCTGCTGGGTATTTTTAACATAGACCTCAACAAACGCAATTACCTGGACAGCAACGGTGATTACCGCTGCGAGGCGCCGGCCATAGGCGTTTCTGTGGAATACAAATTCTAACAACTGGGCACTATTAGGTATAAATACTTATGACCATAGAAAAAACGCATAACTTAAAGAGCAAGACCTCACGGTCTGCGGCAGGAACAGGAGCCGGGCGAATAGCCGGACTATTTGTCCCCTGCCTCGTATTGCTGAGCTGCATAATGATATCCGATGTTTACCCGGCGGAATCACAGTCAGCCCAGTATAAGGAATACGAGGTCAAAGCCGCCTTTATGTATAACTTCCTGAAGTTTGTTGACTGGCCCGAAGAAAAAACGGCAAAAACCGGCAACCAAATAACCATCGGCATCATCGGCCAGGACCCGTTTGGCGCCGCTGCCGATATCCTAAAAGACAAAAAAGTCGAAGAACGCAATGTTGTTTTAAAGCGTATTGACAGCTTACAGCAGCTCAAAGACGCCGCAGAAAAAGACAAGGCGGAATTGACTCAAAAACTTAAAGCCCTGACCAAAAACCATATCATATACAGAGACAATGACAGCAAAATCATCATAAAACCGGAGGATGAATTTGGCGAGCTCAAAAATATAACCGACGCGGCCGCACGGGCCGCAAAAATAGAAGAGCTTAAAAAACAGGGATATTTTCTTGCCGACCCGTCAAAGACGGCAGATATCAAGACAATCGTTGAAACAATCGCCAATGAACAAATGGACGCTCTCAAAAAGTGCCATTTGCTGTTTATATGCCAATCGGAGAGAAAAAACACCAGGGAGATAATTGACCTTTTAAAGAATAATGGCGTTCTGACTGTAGCCGACACGGAGGGATTTCTCGAGGATGGCGGTATCGTAAACTTCGTTATCGAAGACAACAAGGTTCGATTCGACATAAATCTGACCGCATCTGAAAAAGCCGGATTAAAAATCAGGTCTCAGCTCCTCCGTCTTGCCAAAAAAGTAATTAAAGACGGTGTTGAGGTAACGGGCCCTTCCGAAACCACACGGAAGGAGGCCAAATAACCATGCTGCTTATCCGAAATTTGGCCATTAAACAGAAGTTGATTGCAATCGTTATGCTGACCTGCGTGTTGGCGCTGATGGTGGTAGGCGGGGCCTTTGTGTTCTGGGAATGGCGAGGTCTGCGAAGCAATCTCGTTGAAAAGCTTTTTACCGAGGCACAAATCACCGCAGATAACTGTAAAGCCGCGTTGACATTTGAAGACACAGGAGATGCGGAGAAAACCTTAAAAGCCCTCAAGGCCGATTCCTCAATCGTCTTCGGCTGTGTTTACAAGAAAAACGGAAATGTGTTCGTCAGCTACGCCAGGACCGACGCGAACAGAGAACATTTGACAATCCAGGTTCAGCGGTCGGGTTATAGTTTCGCAAACAATCTGTTGACCGTTTTTGAGCCAATAGTGCTCGACAACGAGACAATAGGCACGGTATGCCTGCGTTCAGATTTAAGCCCCATGTACGCGGCGTTAAGACGCAACGCACAAAACACTGTTGCCGTTCTGCTGCTGGCTGTCATAGCCGCATGGATTGTCTCAGCGCGACTGCAGCGTTTCATTTCAGGGCCGATTCTCAGCTTGGCCAAACTAGCGCGAGGCGTATCAGAAAAGAAAGATTACTCCGCCAGGGCAATCAAAACCAGTAATGACGAGGTCGGTCTGCTCATCGATTCATTCAATGAAATGCTTGAGCAAATACAGGAACGCGACTCAGAACTGGTCAAAGCCAAGGGACAACTGGAGTTGCGGGTCCAGGAACGCACCTCCGAACTGACCACCGCCAATAAACAGCTCACCTCCGAAATAACAGAGCGAGAAAAAGCGGAACATAAACAGGTGGAACTGGTCAAGGAACTTGAGGGCGTCAACCAGGAGTTAAAGGATTTCGCCTATATCGCCAGCCATGACCTTAAAGCGCCTCTTCGAGCGATAAAGACGCTTGCGGACTGGATATCCACCGACTATGCCGACAAGCTTGACCAGGACGGACAGGAGCAATTGAAGCTGCTCAGGCAACGAGTTGACAGAATGCACAACCTTATCGACGGCATTCTGCAGTATTCCAGGGTGGGCCGTGTTCGTGAAAAACTTACCGAAGTCGAGCTTAATAATCTTCTGCCGGAAATCATAGATATGCTCGCCCCGCCGGCGAATATAAAGATTACTGTCGAATCGGACCTGCCGACGGTCAAATGCGAGGAAACCCGCATTACCCAGGTCTTCCAGAACCTGCTCAGCAACGCCGTGAAATATATGGACAAACCCGAAGGACATATAAAAGTGCTTTGCTCCGAAGACGGCGAATACTGGAGATTCGGCATCGCAGACAACGGCCCTGGTATCGAAAAGAAACACTGGGGACGCATCTTCAAGATATTCCAGACCCTTGCGCCGCGCGATGAGTTTGAAAGCACAGGTATCGGCCTTACGGTTGTTAAGAAAATAGTAGAGCTTTACGGCGGCAAAATCTGGCTCGAATCCGAGGTCGGCAAGGGAACAACATTCCTGTTCACCTTCCCCAAAGCGGGCGCTCCTGAACAGCCGCCGGAAGAAGATACTGTCGAAGTCGGTGCAGAGGAGAACTCTGAGGACAATGGAATTCAGGCGAACAGAATTTCAGATAATTGAACTGCTTAATGGCTAAAGGTTTAAGATGAAAATAGGACATAAATTAACATTTGGTTTTGTCGGATTGGCGCTGCTGATAGCGGTGTTTGGATACGTCTGCCTTCATACCAGCCAAACTGCCCTTGAAAAATCGATAGGCAGAATCGCTTCGGACCTGTCCGAACAAATACTGGATAAAATCAGCAGAAACATCGCCCGTCGCGTTGAAGAAACTCAGGTCTATGCGACCGACATACTGTTAAAAGAATATATTGCCCTGTCAAATGCACGGTTCGAGAATATGCCAGACCCCAACAGTTATATCGCACAAATCGACCGCGACTGGACAAACGGCGCTGACCTCCCAATTATCAAAGAGCTGACTAACAACAAACTGGCAAAAAACTTAAAGGCAAAGCAAAAATATTATCAGAATAAATACGGATACTCTCTGTTGGGGGAGATTTTTATAACAAACCGATTCGGCGTAAATGTGGGACAAACCAATAGAACGACCGATTATTATCAGGCCGACGAGAAATGGTGGCAGGTTGCCCAAAAAGACGGCCTGTATATAAGCGATGTTAACTACGATGAAAGCTCAGGGACTTTCTCCACGGAAATCGCTGTAAAAATAGACGACGCCAGCGGCAATTTTGCCGGCGTAATTAAGGTTGTGCCAAACATCAAAGAAACAATTGATATGCTCAACAAGGCGAAACTGGCCGCCGAATACAAAACCCTACAACTGCACCTTATAGACCATAACGGCAAAATAATATATTCGACAAAAGGTCATACATTCGGTCAGGACGCAACCAGCCAGGTCAGCAATCGTTTTGCGAACGCCAATTATCCGAAACAAAAGCTTTACATCATTGACAAAAACGGGCATCTCCTCACCATAACCAAGTCGAAGAAACTGAGAGATTTCGGCGGACTCGGGTGGACCCTGGCAGCAGAAATCGATACTGCTGAAATTTTTGCCCCGATTATTGCTTTAAGAAACACAATGCTGCTGATTGGAGTGGTTATTATTGGGCTTGCATTGCTGACCTGTTCAATCACCTACCGCTCCATTGTTGTGCCAATCGCGGAACTCCAGAAAGCGACCATCCAAATCGCATCCGGCAACCTCGATACTAACCTGACAAAATCCGGCTCAGGAGAAATATGCCAGCTCGCCAATTCCTTCCAGAGAATGGCCCAGCAACTCAAGAAGACCATAGGCGACCTTAATGACGAAGTCAACGGACGCAAAAATACAGAGGGGGCCCTGCGGGAAAGTGAAGCCCGCCTCCGAACCATTCTGGATAATATTCAAACCGGCATATTCATTATAGACCCGGAAAAACACATTATAGTTTACGCCAATCCCGTTGCTGCACGCCTCACCGGCGCTTCACAGGAGCAACTTGTCAACTCAATGTGCCATAAGTATGTCTGTCCTGCCGAACTGGGACAGTGCCCCATCACTGACCTGAGACAAACCGTTGATAACTCTGAGCGCGTCCTGCTGACTGCCAAAGGCGAAAAACGCCCGATTATCAAAACGGTCGTAACTATCATGCTTAACGGGAAAAAACATCTTCTGGAAAGTTTTATTGACATTGGTGAATACAAAAAAGCCGAACAGGAACTTGAACGGCTCAACAAAGAACTTGAGGCCACCATCCAAGAGCTTAGCGTATCCAACAGGCAACTTCATGATTTTGTGCACGTTGCCGCCCATGACCTGAAAACACCGGTTCGCGGAATCGGCACCCTGGCTGACTGGATTATCAACGACTATGGCGACAAACTCGACAACCAGGGCCGCGAACAGGTACGCCTGCTTAAAGCCAGGGTCATCCGAATCGACAAGCTAATCGATGGAATGCTTCAATTCTCTAAAATCGGCAGAACAAGGCACAGAGAAAAACAGGTCAATCTCAATGCCATGCTGTCCGACATTACAGGCACGATATCACCGTCCGACCACGTCGAAATAGCCGTGGACAGTATGCCCACTATCGCCTGTGAACGCGACCATATTGAACTTGTATTCCAGAATCTTATGGCAAACGCGGTAACCTTCATGGATAAAACGAACGGCCTTGTAAAGGTCGGCTGTGTCGAGCAGGGAGATTTCTGGAAGTTCTATGTCAGCGATAACGGGCCTGGCATTGAGCAGAAGTACTTCAAAAAGATCTTCGGGATATTCCAGACGCTGCCCAAAAATGGTGAGCCGGATACCGCTGGAATAGGCTTGGCAATTGTAAAGAAAATAGTCGAACTCTATGGCGGAAAAATATGGGTGGAATCACAGCCCGGTTCCGGCAGCACATTCTATTTCACGTTCCCCAGAGCTCTTGAGGATATATCATATGCAGCCACTAAAACCAATACTGCTTATTGAAGACGACAACGTTGACACTATGACAGTCAAACGGGCAATGCGAGACCTGCACGTCGGGTACTCCGTGATGCATTCTGTCAACGGTGAAGAGGCAATGAAATATCTGACTAACCCCGACAATGAAAAACCCTTTGTTATCCTGCTCGACCTCAATATGCCCAAAATGGGCGGTATTGAGTTTTTGAAGGTAATTAAAGCGCATCACGAGCTCAAAACCATACCGATTGTTGTGCTGACAACATCAGGGGAAAAACGGGACATTCTCGAAAGCTTTGAACTCGGCGCCGCAGGATATATGGTTAAGCCGGTGGATTACTCAAAATTCGTGGAAACACTCGGCAAAATAATGATGTACTGGAGCATAAGTGAACTGCCTAAACCCGAACTTATGACTGCCGAGATACATCGTAAACCTAACGCTCCTTTTTGAGCAAAAAAGTCGGACAACTTGAAATTGCTGGATAAAAAATGGAAACAGAGCTAATCAAAAATACGCAGACGATTGCAGCCCAAAACACTGCTCCCGACAGCTATTCGCATCAGGAACAGCAAACAAGAGAGCAGTTGTTAAGCTGCATAAAATCTCTGCGAGCCCGCATTGGCGGCCTGGAACGGCTCGAAAGCGAGCACGAACGCGTAGAGCAGGCGCTCGTCAATGCGCTGCGGGAATGGGAGGAGACATTCAACGCGACACGAGACCCGATTATGCTCGTGGATAAAGAATTCCGAATCGTGCAGGCCAACCATTCCGCATCGCGATTTTTCGGTAAACCGCTCGGCATGCTCCTCGGACAAACCACCCACGGATTACTTTATGAAACAGAGCTGCCGCCGGACAATTGTCCTTTAAAAATTGCCAGGCAAACCAATAAACACGAGGAAACGGAATTATACCTGTCTCAGAAAGACGTCTGGATTGTCGCTTCTGCGGACCCGGTAATGAACGATGACGGAGATACCGCGTATTTTGTCTATATACTCAGGGATATTACCTATCGCAAAAAATCCGAGGAGACCCTTGCGAAACTAAATCATGACCTCAGCAAAACCGTCAGGGATTTAGAGGCCTCAAACCACGAGCACCGCAATTTCGCTCACGTTATAGCACACGACCTCAAATCGCCGTTGAGGGGTATTGGGTCTATCGCCGACCGCCTGATTAGAAGCTACTCTGACAAACTTGACAAGGAAGGCACCGACCAGCTCCGGCTGCTTATTATCAGGGCCGGACGGATGAGCGAGTTCATCGACGGCATATTACGATACGCCGAAATCGGATACGTGTGCGAAGAACGGCACAACGTGGACGTAAACGCCCTGCTCACGGAAATAATCGGGGAAATCGTAATCCCGGATAATATCGAAGTCGTTATTGAACCAAATATACCCACCGTGCTCGCCGAACGGCTGCGGCTCAAACAGGTATTACAGAACCTTTTGAGCAACGCCGTTAAATACATCGACAAACCAAAAGGGCTGATAAAAATCGGCTGCACCGAAGAAAACAACTTCTGGAAATTCAGCGTCGCCGACAACGGGTGCGGAATCAAAGAAAAATACTTTGAAAGAATATTCGAGATATTTCAAACGCTGGTGCCACGCGATAAAAAGGAAAGTACCGGTATCGGGCTGACCATAGTAAAAAAAATCGTCGAACTATATGGCGGCAAAGTATGGGTAACATCCAAAATCGGCGAAGGTAGCGCGTTTTTCTTTACTTTGCCTAAAACCATTAATCAGGAAGACGAAAAATGCCATTGCTAAAACCAATACTGCTTGTTGAAGACGACCTGGTGGACGCAACAACCTCAAAACAAGCCCTGCAGGATATCAGGGTAAAGAATCCTGTCATTCACAAAATGGACGGCGAAGAAGCCCTCGAATATCTCAGGGACCCGAACAACGACAGGCCGGCGTTAATACTGCTGGACCTCAATATGCCCAGGTTAAACGGAATCGAGCTGCTCCAGATTATGAAGGCCGACGCCGAGCTTCAGCATATACCTGTTGTTGCGCTGACAGTTTCGAAATATGAGCAGGACAAGCTCGACACATTCAACCTCGGCGTAGCCGGGTATGTAATAAAAGCGGTTGATTACGACGCTTTCCTGCGGGCTATGGGCATTATTGTTCAATACTGGGCCTGTAACGGGCTTGTAGAAAAAGAAAGGGAGACAGATAATGCGAGATTATAAACCTATCTTACTGCTTGAAGATGACACCGTTGACGCAATGACCGTCAAAAGGGCATTGAAGGACCTCAAAGTCACAAATCCGCTGGTGCGGGTTTCCAACGGCGAAGAGGCCCTTGTTTACCTTAGAGACGAAACCAAAACCAAACCCTGCGTTATTCTGCTCGACCTCAATATGCCCAAGATGAACGGCATAGAATTCCTCAAGATAGCCAAAGCCGATGACAAGCTCAGGAGAATCCCCGCGATAGTGCTGACCACCTCTAAAGACGACCAGGACAGATTCATAACCTTCCAGCTCAGCATCGCCGGCTTTATCGTCAAACCGGTGGACTATATGAAATTCGTGGAGGCAATGAAAATCGTCAACTTGTACTGGACTCTTAGTGAACTGCCAAACACCGAACAGGAGAACGTCGATGCGAAGCTCACGACCGATACTGCTTGTAGATGATGATAATGCCGAGATGATGACGGTCAAGCGGGCATTGAACGAGCTTAATGTTCATAATGAGCTTGTGCATCATCTCGATGGCGAAAATGCCCTGAATTATCTCAGGGACGACGCCAACAGGGACCCTTGTGTCATTTTGCTTGACCTGAATATGCCCAAAATGAAAGGTACTGATTTTCTTGCCGCCATCAAAGCGGACGCGGAATTGAAGCAAATACCCATAATTATCCTTACGGTTTCCAACGACGAAGACGACAAGACGAAATGTTTTGAATTGTGCGCAGCCGGCTACATTATAAAACCAGCCACCTACGAAGAGTTCATCAAAGCGATGGATACACTCGACGCATACTGGACTCTAAGCGAACTGCCCTTCCCAGACGCATAAACCTATGGAAGAGAACAGATACAGAATACTGCTGGTTGAGGACGACCGGCTTGACCAGATGGCGTTCAAACGAATGGTCAAGGAGGAAAACCTTCCTTACGATTACACAATCGCCGGCTCGGTCGCCCAGGCAGGCCAAGTCCTCGGCGGGGAAAAATTCGACCTGATTTTCGTGGACTACCTCCTCGGCGATGGAACCGCTTTCGACCTGCTCGATTCAATCGTCGATACCCCCACCGTCTTTGCCACCGGAACCGGCAGCGAGGAGCTGGCGGTTAAAGCGATGAAGGCGGGTGCATCCGACTATCTTATAAAAGACCCCGCCAGAAATTATCTGAAGGTCCTTCCTGAAATCGTAAAAAACGCCATACAGCATAAAAAGGACAAGGACGAGCTTAAACAATACCACGAGAAGCTTGTCGATTTGGTCAAAGAACGCACCGAACAGCTCGCGGAGGAAAAAGAGCTGCTGGCGGTAACCCTTTCGAGTATGGGCGACGCCGTAATCGCGGTTGACGCCGAGAACAGGATAACGCTTCTTAACAAAGCCGCCGAACAGCTTACCGGCTGGCGATTCGAAGAAGTGCATCATAAGCCGGTCGATGAGATAATCAGGGTTATCAACGAACAAACCAAAAAGCCCGTTGACACCCCCATAGACCGGGTGCTTGAATCACGAGAAATTGAAAGCGGCACAGGCAATGACGCACTCATCGCCAGGACCGGGCGAGAATGCCCCATAGCCGCAACAGCCGCACCCATTCGAAGAAACGACGGAACGATGACCGGCATCGTGATGGTGCTCCGCGACGTCTCGCAGCAGCGCGAAATTGACCGTATGAAGTCGGACTTTATCTCATCGGTTTCCCACGAGCTGCGTACCCCGCTGACGTCGATAAAGGCGTACGCCGAAACAATGTTCGATGACCCCAATATGGCGCAACCAACAAGGCAGGAGTTCCTGCAAATCATCAACGAGGAATCCGACCGGCTCACAAATCTTATCAATGGAATCCTCGACATTTCCAAGATAGAGGCCGGTACAATCGAAATCATTCGCAAACCCATCAACGTTGCCTCGGTCGCAAAACACGCCGCTGAATCGCTCGAACACGTCGCAGACAAAAAGAAAATCCGGCTGCAAACCGATATCTCGGATAATCTGCCCGAGCTGCTCGGCGACGAAAACAAAATCTACTCGATGATTACAAACCTGATTAATAACGCTATCAAATTCACTCCCGAAAACGGCACTGTCTCGGTATCGGCCCAGCTCGTCAATAATGAGCTGGTCCTCAAAGTTTCCGATACCGGCATGGGAATACCGAAAGATGACCTGAACAAAATTTTCGGCCGATTCTATCGCGTTCACCGCCCCGGCAAACAAATCCCGGGCACAGGCCTCGGCCTTGCCATCGTAAAGGAAATCGTAATGAGGCACGATGGCAGAATCGACGTCGAAAGCGAGTTAGAAAAAGGCAGCACCTTCACCGTCTATCTCCCCGCTGCCCCACAGCCCGCCCCCGCCGCAACTAAATAACTCCTCTCCGCATCCCAAAATTGACACGTAGTGTCATCCTCGAGAGGTTACTCCATTGGTTCTGCAACAGAGGACCCACTTCAAATCATAAATTACTTAATCCCCACGCTGCTACCAAATAACTCGCGGACTGGCGGGTTCTTTCTAATAGGGTTGGCAAAGTTTAAAAAACAACGCTCCTGCTTCTCGGCCTTGGTGCGGTGATAGCGGCCAGAAGACGGTAAAAACACCTCTTTTTTCTCTTGACAGACACCGGCACAAGAGTATCATCAAAATCGCCTTTGGGCTCCGGTGAGCGGGGTCGAACCGCTGGGGGGCAAAAGGCAATGAAGTTTGGAGAAGGGTATGAGAGAAGAAACACGTCTATCAGGAGCAATCCGCTTACATAAACATTCGTGCGCACACAGTGCGCTATAACCATTACTAACTTTTTTAGAAGGAGAAGAAAATGAAAAAGCTAATAGTAGTTTTAATAGTTCTGTCGCTGGCCTCGGCGGCCAATGCACAGTTAACCCTGACGATTTCAGGGCCAACCTCCATCGCGACCAACGCGGTAGGGACATACACCATAGGTTATAGCATATCCTATCTCTCCAACAGAACCCTGATTGCGTCCGATGTTGATATTATCTGCGATTTGGGGACAATCGGTGGTGGTGTGATTCTCACGACCAACAGAGACACGGAATATGATTGGACAGCCACAAACCCGATAAGCGGCAACTATGAAGTGACAATTGTGAATGACATACGTGCTACTGATTTGGGTTCTCCGCTGTTTTCGTTCCAATTGACAGCCCCGGGTACTACTGGGGTAGCGACCATATCGCTGATTGAGAACGTGTTCTGTAACGACAATTGGGATGTGATTACAGACGCTGTTCTGCCCACCGAGGTTGTTACTATTACCCCGGAACCGGTAACGATTGGTCTGCTTGGTCTTGGTGTTCTGTTCCTTCGTCGTCGCAAATAAAACGTCGATAACACCGATTGTAGCGCCAGTAATTAAAGCGAGTCGTCGTAAACGCCCGCTACGATTTTGATTTTTGTCTTGGGTGCGGTGATAATCAGAAAATTCAGGGCTTCATCGAGAACACAATCTGGCCGAATGAATCCGTGATTTTGTGTTTTTTGTGCCTCTTTGCGGCTAAAAATTCTTAGTGTCTTTGTTTTAGTGGCTAAAAATCCCGCGAAACGCGTGCTTGACTTTCCCCCCCTCAGGCGATAACCTTATCGCCATAATATTGGGCAGCCCCATAGCGCAAGGGATTGCAAACTCGTCCGGCATAGCGTAAGCGACGTCGGAAGCAAACCACTATAAGTAACAAAGGATGGTTTGAACCTATGAAGAAAGACAATGAGCCGCAGGAGCGGTTCGAGAATATACCAATACTCGATGAACTGAAGAACTCATACCTTAATTACGCGATGAGCGTCATCGTATCGCGTGCCCTCCCCGATGTCCGCGACGGCTTAAAACCCTCTCAAAGACGCATTCTCGTCGCAATGAATGACCTCAACCTCGGGCCCCGAAGCAAACACCGCAAATGCGCAAAAATCGTCGGCGACACCGGCGGTAATTATCATCCGCACGGTGACCAGGCGACCTATGGAACCCTCGTCCGCTTGGGCCAGGACTGGAATATGCGTTACACGCTGGTTGACCCGCAGGGCAACTTCGGCTCAATCGACGCAGACCCCCCCGCCGCGATGCGTTACACCGAGGCAAGAATGACCTCGGCGGCGACGGATATGCTCGAAGACCTCGAATACGAAACCGTCGATTTTGTGCCCAACTACGATGAGACAAGAACAGAGCCGACGGTATTGCCTTCGAAACTCCCGAACCTGTTAGTCAACGGCTCAACCGGTATCGCCGTCGGTATGGCCACCAACCTCCCGCCCCACAATATCGCTGAGATTTGCGACGCACTATTGTTAGTCGTCGATGACCCCAAATGCGGCTTTAAAGACATAATGGCAAAGCTGCCCGGCCCCGATTTCCCGACAGGCGGAATCATCTGCGGCAGACAGGGAATTGTCGATGCCTACACAAAAGGCAAAGGACACTTAGTCGTAAGAGCTAAGGCCGATGTCGAACAGTCAAAAAAGGGAAGAGAATGTATCGTCATAACTGAAATCCCCTATATGGTGGTCAAGACGAGCATCGTTTCGAAAATCGCCGACTGCGTCCGCGACGGGCAAATCGCCGAGATTTCCGACGTCAGAGATGAATCGGACCGCCACGGTATGAGAATCGTCGTCGAAATCAAAAAAGATTGCGACGCGCAGGTCGCACTGAACAAACTTTTTGAGTTCACCCAGTTGCAGACCACCTTCGCAATCGCCAACGTCGCGCTGGTCAACAACCGGCCCGAAACGCTCAATATCCGTCAGATGCTCGACCTGTTTATCGACCATCGCAAGGTGGTCATACGCAGGCGCAGTATGTTCCTGCTCAAGCGATGCCAAAACAGGGCGCACATACTCGAAGGCCTCATCCTCGCGGTCAGTGACATAGATGAAATAATCGAACTTATCAAAAAATCCCCCGATGCCCCAACGGCCAAGCTGAACTTGATGAAAAAGCCGTTGAAACTGGCGGAAACCGAAACCCTGCGAAAACTCCTGCCGAAGGAATTCTTAAAGGAAAAGACAAAGGAAAAGCAATTCCTCACCGGCCCGCAGGCGGACGCCATCCTGACGATGCAATTACAACGCCTGACGGGGCTCGAAATTGAAAAGCTCGCAAAGGAATACACCGGCCTCGTTGAGCAAATCGAGGGTTACGAGGCGATTTTAGCCAAAGACGCCGTGCTGATGGACATCATCCGCGAAGATATTCTCGAGATGAAGACCAAATACGGCGACGCCAGGCGCACAAAAATCACCGCAAAACAGGCCGAGACCTTCGACCTTGAAGACCTCATCGCCGACGAAGAGGTTATCGTTACCGTAAGCCACGCCGGCTACGTCAAGCGAATGCCCATCGATACCTACCGAAAGCAGGGTCGCGGCGGCCAGGGCGTCATCGGCTCCGACACCAAGGAAGGCGATTTCATCGAGCACATGTTCACCGCCTCCACGCACGATTACCTCCTGATTTTCACCAATCGCGGCAAATGTTATTGGTTAAAAGTTTACGACATCCCCAGCTTGACGCGACAGAGCAGAGGTAGAAGCATCGCCAACCTGCTCAACCTCGGCGACCAGTCAATCGCCTCGGTCATCAACGTCGCCCGGCTTGTCGAAAACGAGGAATTGCCCGAAGACAAACAGCCGCAGCTCGTGATGGCAACACAGAACGGCCTCATCAAGAAGACAAAACTCTCCGCATACAGCCACCCGCGCTCCGTAGGCGTTACAGCAATCAAGCTCGACCCCAATGACACCCTTATCGAGGTCGCCCAAACTACCGGCAAAGACCACATAATTCTCGGCACACGGGACGGTATGGCAATAAGATTCGATGAGCAACAGGCACGCTCAATGGGCAGGGTATCGAGGGGCGTCCACGGAATCAGGTTACGTTCCGGCGACGCGGTCGTCGATATGGTCATCGCTGAAGAAAAAGCGTCGCTATTGACAGTTTGCGAAAAGGGCTACGGCAAACGCACCTCGCTCGACAACTACAGGCCCCAGAACCGCAGCGGCGTAGGACTGATTAACATCAAGACCACCGACCGCAACGGCAAAGTCGTCGCTCTAAAGGCCGTCCAGTTCGAAGACGAATTGATGCTGATTACCGCAAACGGAATCATCATCCGCACGGGCCTCGACCAGATTCGCCCCATAGGCAGAAACACACAGGGCGTCCGGCTGATTAAGCTCAAAGAAGGCGACAAGCTCGTCGCCGCGGCAAAAATTGGCCCCGAAGTAGCGAAGGAACAGTCCGACGACGTGACAATACAAAAAGCAGAATTGCCTCCGCCCGAAGAAACCGAGCCGGGCCCGGAGGAAGAAGAAATCGAAGCCGAAGATGTGCCGGAAGACAAGCCAAAGTCAAAACCGGAAAAAGACGAACCAAAGGACAAAGGCAAAAAGCCGGATAAGAAACCCCGCAAATAATCTCGGCTTATAAAAACACAGGCGGGTACCACTATGGCAAAAGCCGGCGACAAGACGAAAGCAAAACAATCGCTGGTTTACGTCATCTCCGGCGATGACCCCTCGCTGGTCAATGCAGAATATACAAAAATCATCGACGGTCTTGTCTCGCCCGAGGAAAGAGACGCGGGCCTGCTGGTCGTCGATGCAGACAAAGCCGTAATAGCTGAAATCCTCGACGAGCTGAGAACTCTTCCTTTTTTCACAAAAAGAAAAATTGTCGCCCTGCGAAACGCCGACAAATTCATCTCCGCCAAAGGCGAGGAGGATGAGCAGGATAAACAGGACCCCAAGAACGCCCCTGCCGGGGCCAGCAACCGCGAAATCCTCGAAAGATACTTTGACAACCCCTGCCCTACCGGCATTCTCGTGATGACCGTATCGAAATGGCACAGCGGTACCCGCTTAGCAAAAAAACTCCCTGATATCGGAACTCTGGTGGAGATAAAGCCACCTAAAAGCGAGGAATTCCCAAGTCGAATTATTAACTACGCACGCGACGCGCACAATAAAACTATCGATTACAGAACTGCTGCGTTGCTCGTTGAGCTTGCCGGCGAAAATCTCACCCGTCTATATACTGAAATCGATAAACTCGCTACTTATGCAGCAGCCGAAAAAGCAATAACAACCGCCCACGTGGAATCGCTTATTGGGAGAAATCGAGAATTTGACGCCTTCGAGGTCATCGAATCCTGCCTTCAGCGAAAAACAGGCCCCGCAATCGAACGATTGCGCAAAATGTTCGCCGAAGATAAATCCGCCGAATACACAACAATCGGCGCGTTCGCGTTCCACATCCGCAGGATGTTCACCGCTAAAAAACTTTTGATGGATGGCCTTTCACAATACGAAGTCGCCGGTAAGGCCCGTATTTTTTATAACAAAGAGGCGCAATTCGCACAGATAAGACGTCTGACGCTAAAGCAAATCGGCGACCAGCTACGGCGATTAGCCGAAACCGATTACGCCATAAAACGCGGCCAGGCCCAGCCCAGAATCGCAATAGAGCAGTTTGTCCTGCAATTGGCCTCATTATAATTTAGCCACAAAGACACGATGAAATTTCTAACCACCCATCTGACCAAGTTAGATAATTTCAACGGAGAGGGCGGGATTCAACTGCAGGCCAGGGGTTTGTCGGTCTTTGATATTTCTGGACAGTAGAAAGGTGAACAGTTGACCGTTCCGATAAAACGGGACTCTGTTTTGCCAAAGGCAAAACGGAGAGGCCGGGATTCGAACCCGGGGTACGGCAAGCCGCACACACGCTTTCCAAGCGTGCTCCTTCAGCCACTCGGACACCTCTCCAATAATTTATGATTTCCAAAGCGGGCCCTGCGCTTCGCTACGTGTCTGATTTTAGATTTCTGATTTTGGCCCTTCGGGCCTGCGCTTTTTAAAGAACTCCGTCAGCAATGCGCCGCACTCGTCGGTCAATATGCCGTTTGTAACCTCGACACGGTGATTCAGGCGTTTATCCTGAACGATATTATACAAGCTTTTCACCGCGCCCGTCTTCGGGTCATCGCAGCCATATACTAATCGGTCGATACGGGCCAAAACCAAAGCCCCGGCGCACATACAGCACGGCTCCAAGGTAACATAAATCGTGCAATCATTCAAATGCCAGTTTTCGAGGGCCGCAGCCGCCTGGGTAAGCGCAATGATTTCCGCGTGGGCAGTCGGGTCCTGCAATTGCTCCCGCTGATTGTATGCCTTGGCGATTATGGTGTTGTTATGAACAATCACCGCCCCGATGGGCACATCGCCATTCTCCTCGGCGATTTGCGCCTGGGCGATGGCGATACGCATATACTGCTCGTCAATATCTGGCTGTATTGTGGAATTAGAAGCTGATTCAATCATAAATCAAAAGTTGAACAGTAGTCCTTAGGACTCCTTACGGAGAACAGTTGACCGCCCCCGCTGCTGTCTTGTGACAGCAAGACGCGGAGGCTCTATTTTTTGCCAAAGGCAAAAAATACCCCCAAGGGGAGTCGAACCCCTGTCTCCAGGATGAGAACCTGATATCCTAGGCCACTGGACGATGGGGGCAGAAATAAATCGAAAATTAAAACGCAAAAATCAAATATCTGCCGGGGAAAAGTATAGCGGAAATCGGCGGGCGGTCAATAAAAAAACAGTCGGCAGGAATGCTGCCGACTGTCATAAACCTTAGCGCGACTAAATCAGGCATCAATTTACCGAGCCGACGAGATGCTCCTTGCTGATAAATTGCGGCCCGCCCGTATTCTGTGTCCGGTTTTGAGCGGACTGCTCATCGAGCTTCTTTTCAAGCTCCGCGACTCGTTTGGACAATTCTATACGCTGCCTCGTTCCGCTTGCGGAACTGATAAGGGCAATGCCGGCGCAGGCAATGAAAAGCAGATATGCCCAGCCATGTGCGGCACTCCAGCCCGGCTGCGGGTAAACAATAAACGGCAGCACGGCTACCAGAAAACCAATGCCTATCAGGTATTCCAGAACCCATATTGGATTATTCTTATTCATATCCGACCCCTTATAACATTGTATTAAGTTTTCATATTGGGCGTGTAAAAATCGCCTATCTCTATCTTGATTCGGCGTTCTATAGAGCTGGCGTTAGAAAGTAGTTGCTTTTAGTGCTATAAAAACGGGCTTATAAACACGGCGATAATACTTATCGGACGCAAGTTTTGCTCAAGGATTGCCCCCGTGAAAGGCAATAGCGGCGGTCGGATTCGAACCGACGACCCTGGGCTTATGAATCCCATGCTCTAACCAACTGAGCTACACCGCCAATAGCCCTAAATCTACAGAAAATTTCCGTCTCTTGCAAGCAATTCTTTAGCCAGGTACGCCTCACAAGCATAAAAGGTTTTGCTTTTACGCAAGCGACAACTCGCAAAGGAAAATATGGTAAGGAGCTTGAAAATGAAATACAAATGCTGCGGACAAAGCGGCTTACTACTGCCCATTGATATCCTGTTCGCAATATCCATAGAATGCCGTTGAGCGCATCTCTTGAGTTTTGCGGCGGCCTGCCCGATTTCCCAGGCTGTGCCTTTGGCTTCGGAATGTTGTTGTGCAATCCTTTACCATTGTTCGTTTGTAATATCCATGAGCTATATATTGGCCCACATTAACCCGAAAACTAAGGTTTTGGGATGGGTTCTAATTAATCAATGGATACGAATTGGAGGCAGGTTTACACATTATGGCGTTTGGTTACAGGGCTAATTTTCTTAGATTACTTAATATTTGCAAGTTGATTGTGATACCGTAAGATATTATGCCATAAAAGGTTGCAGTGTATTTTTACAAATAGGAGGACAGATTGTGAAAGAATCTGGCAAATTGACCGGTCATTTCACCCTTCCCGCCCAAAAAGGCATGGATAAAGTTGTAAAAATGCTCTGCGAAAAATGGGGAGCCGACGCAATCCGCGACAGCGACGGAACCGTTTTGTCGGAAGAGCTGCTCAATCTGGGATACGATGTTTATTCCACTATCTGCCTGATAAGGGCAGACCAGGAGTGGGCCAAAGCGCACCCGGAGCAGTGCCAGCAAAAATATCTTATTTCCCGTCCCGTGACCTGCGTCAGCGAAAAGGAATTGAGGATAAATATTCAAAAAGGTTACAGCCGGGAGCAGTATAAGATAGACACCGAACACGACCCCAAAAAATACTGGGAGGTAATTGACAGGACAACCGGTAAGGCGGTAAACGAGAAGAATTGGCAGTATCTGGAACACGTTGGGGAAGTCCTTATAGAACATCCAAGGAAATGGCACATCTATACCGTTAATTTTCTTGTTTACCAGATTTGGGAAACAACCTCCATGTACAATTATATAACCAATAATTGGACAGGAGAGCATCAAATGGGGGTGGACCCCAGGCAGCCGGAAACCGGCAGACGCCTGTTGAAGTATTTAGACCACTGGATTGAAACCCATCCAAATACCGATGTTGTTCGCTTTACGTCTATGTTTTATCAGTTCCCTCTCATTCAAAACGAGAAAAGACAAAATGCGTACCTCGACTGGAGCGGATACCTGGACCCGATGAGCGCGCTGGCGATGGATGAATTTGAAAAAGAAAAAGGGTATCGCCTGCGCAGTGAAGACATCGTAGATGAGGGATATTTTAACGCTTCCTATCGAGTCCCTAAGAAGGAATACCTTGACTGGATGGATTTCACGCAGAAATTCGTGCGAGGTTACACAAAAAAATGCGTGGACAGGGCCCATAAAGCCGGCAAAAAGGCGGTCCTGTTTTTCTGTGACCACTGGATTGGAACAGAACCCTATATTGCCGGATTTGAAAAGCTCGGCTTTGATGGAATCGCCGGACCTTGTTTAAGCGGCGTGGAGCTTAGAAGGATTTCCGACGTACCGGGGAATTTGTTTAAGGAAGTCCGGCTGTATCCTTATTTCTTCGCGGTCAATCTGCAGAATGAACCCGTCTTTACAGGCAATGGAAACCCGGTAAAGGAATGCAAGAGATGGTGGAAAGGAATCAGGAGGGCATTGCTTCGACGCTGTGTTGACCGGATTGGTTTTGGAGGATATTTGGACCTGGCAGTAGAATACCCGGCCTTTCTGGACTACGTCGCGGAGTTGGCGAATGAGTTCCGCACGGTGCTGGACAAGACCAAAAAGACGCTGCCATACAGCATCGGGAAAAAAGTCGCCCTGCTGGATGCGTGGGGAAAGATGCGTTCCTGGATGCATAACGATAACTGGCCACAGGGACATATCCCGGAATGTTTAAGCGGCCTGCAGGCAGAGACAGAATTCATCAGCTTCAACGATATTCGCAAGAAAGGCATCAGCGATGACATTGGCGTAATCATAAACTGGGGCACTGCCAACAGCGCCTGGAGCGGCGGCAAAAACTGGATAGACGCGGAAGTCCTTGTAAAAATTCGCGAGTGGGTTTACGGGGGCGGCGGCTTCATCGGTGTCGGTGAACCCTCGGCTTATGAATACCAGGGCAGATTCTTCCAGCTCGCCGACATTCTTGGAGTCCAAAAGGAAGTCGGAAACACACTTTCATGGGGCAAGAACATACGACCTGAAATCACGCGAGAACATTTTATTCTCGAAGATGTGACAGGCAGCATAGACCTCGGAGCAAGTAATTCCGGCGTCTATTTGAGCAGTGAAGAGACCAGATTGCTGGCGGGGACACCGAATAACGTCCTGCTGTCAACGAACACCTTCGGCAAAGGACGCGCGGTTTATATGGCGGATTACAAACACAACGCGGAAAACATTCGTTTACTGTTCAGAACCATTCTTTGGGCGGCGAATATGGAAAACGAATTAAAGAAATGGTTCTGTTCAAATCCGAACACCGATTGTGCCTATTATCCGGAAGTGGAGAAATTTGTTGTTATGAACAATACGGAGGAAAATCAGGATACGGCTGTTTATAATGGTGCCGGCAAAATGGCGCGATTTTCTTTGACGCCAATGAAAATGAAATGGTTCGAACTGGAAGAAATTAACCGACTCTGTATATAACTGCGAGAACAGCCGAATGACTATAAACAAAAATTCCGAAATCATATTTGGCGGGGATTACTTTCCCGAACAGTGGCCTGAACAGACGTGGAAGGAAGACATACGCCTGATGAAACAGGCAAATGTCAATATGGTCAGCATCGGGATTTTTTCGTGGGCGTTATTGCAGCCGGATGAAAACACCTTCACCTTCGACTGGCTGGACAAGATTATGGATATGCTGGCGGCCAATGATATCGACGTATGTTTAGGGACCGCCACGGCAGCGCAGCCCAACTGGCTGACTCGCAAATATGATGATATCCTGTTTGTCCGGGAAAATGGGGAACAGGTTCCTTATGGCTCCAGGCAAACCTATTGCGTCAACAGCCCCAGTTATAGAAAGGCCATACGCCGGCTGGCCGAAAAAATGGCGACCCATTATAAGGGTCACAAGGCACTGGCCCTGTGGCACATTAACAATGAGTATGCCAACAAGAACAGCATGTGCTTCTGCAAAAACTGCGAAAAGGCGTTTCGCGGCTGGTTACAAAAAAAGTATGGAACCATAGACAATCTAAACGAATCATGGGGCACTGTCTTCTGGAGCGAAAAATATTCCGCGTGGGAGGAAATCAATACCCCCCGCGCAAGCGCCGGCGGGCGCAACGCCACCAAACTGCTCGACTATAAGCGGTTCCTGAGCGAAAGCTTTTTTACACTGTACATAGAAGAATACAATGTAATACGCCCGATTACGCCGGACGTGCCTATTACATCTAATTTTGAAGGCGACTGGAGTAAATTCGACCACTACCTGTTCAGGAATCATCTTGACGTTGTCTCTTTTAACATTTACCCGGACCCCGGCAACGCGGATGCCCGCAAATGGGCCGCTCTGAGGCATACGATGATGCGTTCTTTGCTGGGTAAACCATTTATGGTGATGGAACAGGCCCCTTCGCAGGTGGACTGGTATCCCGTGAACATACCTAAACCCCCCGGCCTGATGCGGCTCTGGAGCTACCAGGCCCTGGCACACGGCTCTGATTCGGTAATGTATTTCCAGTGGAGGGCTTCTAAGAAGGGCGCTGAAAAATACCACAGCGGGATGGTTCCACACTTCGGCGAGAACTCACGGGTATTCAAGGAAATCAGCGCCCTCGGCAACGAATTAAAAAAGGCAAAAGACATTGTCGGCTCTACTGTAGAATCGAAAGTCGCTATTCTCCTTGATAACGATTCCTGGTGGGCGGTGGATAACCCTTATGGCCATGGCACAAAATCACTGGATAATGAAGTTTTCTGGTCTGCCAATGGGCAACCCTTCCCAACCGTTTTAGTCAGTTACTTTGGCGAGCTGGAATATTACTTTAACGCATTCTACGATTTAAATGTCCCCGTCGATGTGATTCCGGTCGATTATGATTTTTCAAAATACAAGGTCATCGTTGCCCCCCTTCTGCATATGGTTAAACCCGGCTTCAAAGAAGCTGTAGAGAACTTTGTCAAAAAAGGCGGCACGTTTATTACCACATATTTCACAGGAGTCATTGACGAATCCGTAGGGGTCTTTTTAGAGGGTTATCTTGGGCCCCTAAAAGATGTGCTGGGGGTAAAGGTCGAAGAATATACCCCCCTGCCTCCCGGCGGCAAAAACGCGATGAAGATGACAGGAACAATCAAGGGGTTCAGAAAAAAATACGGCTGCTCTATATGGTGCGACGTATCTCATACGACCTCGGCCAAAACACTGGCCGCCTTCGCTGATGGTTACTACGCGGGAACGCCATCCTTAACGGAGAATCAATTCGGCAATGGAAAGGCATACTACATAGCTACCAGGCCGGACAAAGATTTTATGCGTGACTTTTTATCCAAAATCGCAGACGCCCAAGGCATCAAGATATCACAATTGCCTGAAGGTGTTGAATTAGTAACCCGCTCCGGAAACAACCGGGATTATAGTTTTTACCTCAATCATTCGGGTACTAAAAAGCAGGTGACGCTGCCCAAAGGTAAATACGAAGACCTTCTGACAGGAATTGCTCATCAGGGTACTCTGAATCTGGCAAAATACGGCGTTTCTATCCTAAGAAAAACAAAATGAATTACTTGATGGTACTGAAATGAAACTAAAACAGATTTACCCCTTTCTCCTAATCTTACTTTGCTTTGCAACACAACCTACCGGCGCCAAGGAATTTTTAATTGGCGCGGATATATCCGCGGCTGCAACGCTCGAAAAGGGAGGCGCGGTGTATCGCGAGAACAACGAGCCGAACGATTTGTTCGCCATACTGAAAAATAACGGGTTCAACACTATTCGCCTGCGCATTTTTGTGAACCCGAACAAAGAAAACATAGTTACAAATGACCTGCCTTATACCCTGGCCCTTGCCAAAAGGGCAAAGGCACACAATATGAAGCTGCTGCTCAATTTTCATTATTCAGACACATGGGCCGACCCGCAAAAACAATTCAAGCCGGCTGCATGGGCAAATATGCCCTTTGACGAATTGAAGCAGACGGTTCAAAGTTACACGGCATCCGTTATAGAGGCCTTCAAAAAAGAAAAAGTCCTGCCGGATATGGTCCAGGTTGGAAACGAAATTACCCCCGGAATGCTTTGGCCTGATGGAAGAGTCGGCGGAGATTACGAGAATGATGCTCAATGGGAGAAATTCACCTCACTGCTCAAGGCCGGCATCGCCGGCGTCCGCCAGGGTGCAGGGGATGCCAACGTAATTATTATGCTGCACATCGACCAGGGAGGCAAAAAAAGCGTCACTAAGTGGTTCTTTGACAACATAAATAAGCGTCAGGTCCCTTACGACATAATCGGCGTTAGCTTCTATCCCTGGTGGCGCGGAAAAATCGAAGACCTTAACGATAATCTCAACTACATCGCTACCGAGCTTAAGAAAGACGTCGTTGTTGTAGAAACGGGATATCCGTATGCGGCCAACAACCGGATGAAACCTTCCGAAAATCAGCAATTTCCGCAGACACCGCAGGGACAATATGATTTGCTTTATACGGTTACGAAAACCGTGCTCGACACCCCCGATAATCATGGCCGCGGCGTATTTTACTGGTTCCCGGAATCGGTCCCGCTGCCCGGACGGGGCGGGAGAGGAGGCCTCGGCCTGTTCGACCCCAATGGAAACGTCCTGCCGGGCGCAAAAGCTTTTTCCGATGCCGCCGCAGGCAGAAAACCTGTAAAGCAGAACAAATGAAAAACCAACAAATGCAATTGCGAGCGAAAGCGATATTATGAAAAATTCCGACCGTGTTCCGTTTTGGGAAAAACTGGTTCTGGGCATAGGGGGATTCCCGTCCCTGTTCGGATACATCAGCATCAACACAGTGGCCTGGACAGTATATGTAATGATTCTCGGAGTGAATCCCGCCTGGGTTGGTTTGGCGCTTTTTGCCCCGCGTTTTCTTGACGGGTTTCTTGACCCTTTGATGGGTAAAATATCCGACAATTTTCACTCGAAGTGGGGGCGACGCAAGCCGTTTATTGTTATAGGGGCCGTGCTGATGGGAATTGTTTTCGGGCTGACCTGGATGGTCCCTGAAAGCTGGAGCCAGCCCGCCAAGCTGGCTTATTTCGTCGTTATGCAGTTTATTTTCTTCACCTGCTATACTATGTTCTCCGTCCCTTATAACGCCCTGACGTATGAAATGACGCCGGATTACAACGAGCGCAACAGCGTGATGGCCTTCAATGCGTTTTTTCACAAGGTCGCCGAATTTCTTTATGAGTGGATAACCCCGCTGGCGGCTCTGTTCAGTTTGGCGTACTTTGCCGCAAAGCTTCCCAAGGACCAAACCGTGGAAATCAATGGTATTCGCGTGGTAACCTGGATAGTCGGCCTTGTGATAATGTCCGGTATTGGAATGATGCCCGGCCTGTTCGTGCGTGAACGCTTTGTGAAGAAAACCGAACACCAGGAAAAAGTCAAACTCTTCCAAACCTGCAAAGAAGCGTTCAGCAGTCGCCCCTTTATTATTCTCGTCGCAATCGTTATTCTCAACGTGCTCTCAGGCGTTCTGGCGATGAATATGGACCGTTACGTGATGACTTACTATATGGCAAACGGCGACATCACGCTCGGCAGCATCTGGAAGGGATTGCTTTCATCGGGTTACGCCGTTGTCGGGCTTGTGTCTATTCCGATTATCGCATGGCTCGCCAACCTCTTTGGGAAAAAGGGTTCATTATATTTTGTGTATGGCCTGATGGTCTTCGGCGGAATTATGAAGTGGTTTATCTTCACGCCGGGTCATCATATTTATTACATAGGCAAAATTGCCATTGACCCCGTCATCCTGATTGACCCAATCCTGTGCGGCCCGATGTGGGTAGCGGTTAAGATTATGCTGGCCTCGATGATGGCTGATGTCTGCGACGATGATGAGCTTCGATATGGCAAACGTCGTGAAGGTATGTTTGGCGGGGCATTTTCTTTCCTCGAAAAAACCGCCTGGACACTTTCGGCTCTCGGCACCGGTTTGACCCTGTGGCTTTCGGGCTACCATAGTGAGCTTGGCGGCAACCAGGCCCCCGGAACATTTACTGTAATGCGTCTTTTCCTCGCCGGCGCTCCGGCGATTACCGCGGTATTCGCCATTTTGGCCATAAGATTTTATCCCATAACCGCCGAACGCGCAGCCGAGACACGTCGCAAACTCGAAGGAAGAAGAGGAGCTATCCACGCCGAAAATTGATCGTATTTGTAAGAGGGCTGCATTATGCAAAAGTTTTTTTATATCGTACTGAGCGTTGTCCTATTGCTAACAGGTTCACGGGCCTTTGCCGAGGGCGAGAAATTCGAACCTACATCCAAAGAGCAGCTCGATAAGTTTTATTCCACACCCGAACGCAGTGTTACGGTAAAAATTCACGAAGGTCAGAAACTGCATTCCATTGAGAATGGCTTTCTCGGCATAGATATGGGGTACTTCAACGTCACCGATGAAATCTGGAAAAAATACAATATCCTTGAAAAACTGAAAACAGCCGGCATTGGTTCGCTTCGCTATCCGGGCGGAATGGAAACGGAGTTTTTCCACTGGGAACACCCCGGCGTCAACGGCTACGAAGACCTCTGGGACCCCAATGAGAAACACGGCACAAGCCCCGGACGAGGAAGGTTCCAGGCCACCTGGGTGCTGCCCGACAAATGGAGCACAAATAAAAACTTTATGGACTTTGACGAATTTATGCAGGCCTGCCAAGCCCTTAAAGCCGAACCCATTGTGGGTCTTAATCTGACTTCCGGCGTCAAGCATAACCGGCATAAAGAAGGCCTTGATGAGGCGATTCGCTGGCTGCGATACTGCAAAAAAAAGAACTACAAAGTAACCTACTGGTACCTCGACACCGAACCCTGGAACGGCGGAGCGTCTTATACGTTCAAAGATATGGAATACGCTGATGAGGTATGCGCTTACGGCAAGGCCATTAAAGCCGAGTTTCCGAATATCAAGCTAATCGCCAACCCTACAAGCTCGACCAGCTATAATTATTGGGACTGGTTAGAGAAATTTGTCGCTAAAACTCGCGGCTTCGTGGATTTTATCGACGTGCACTGGTACTGGGCGTCGGGCAAGGGGTCATTTGCTTACTGGCTCAAAAATACCCCCCTGCAAACGGGCGATAAATGGAAAAAGGAGGAATGGGACCGCTCATACGCGGAAGATATTCGTTTGATAAAGGAGGCCTGCGCCAGGGCCGGAGAGCCGAATATGGGCCTTGTCGCGCTTGAGTGGAACATCGGGCCCAGTAACGGCAGCCAGATACTCAGCCAGCAGCTTATTGCCGTAATCCAGGCGGAAATTCTTATGGAATATCTCAGGGACGACGTCCGGCTGACCTGTCTTTGGCCTTTATTGTGGCAATCTTCCCGCGATGTCTGGTCCGAGCAGGACTTCTTCCCAAGTATTATTACCCAGGAGCCGCCTTTTGCGCCAACTCTCACTTCGGATATGTTCCGAATGTTTTCTGCTGTCAGAGGAAAAGCTGTTATCGCGTCTGAGAGTTCGAATAAAGACCTTCCTGTTGTGGCCGCGGCTGACGGGGCGGGACATAAGGTATTGTTTATTATCAATAAAAATGCGCTACGCCGGAAAGTTACTATCAGTTTAGACGAAAAAGCAGGCAAGGTCTCCGCTGAAATGCTCGGTCTTAAACACCAGGTATGCCAACCGCAGGAAGTTACCGTGGAAAATGAAAAAGGGCTGGCGTTTTACGCCGAGCCCTTCTCTTTCACTGCCATACGGATTGAGTGATTTAGTTTTATCTGCTCTCCACGTTCGTTTTACTGGGCGATTTTGCCGGAGTTTTGTGTGTTTCTATTGTGATAGGGACACGTTGCGGGCTGCCGGCGGCGGGCGTCTCCGTTCGCGGGCCGAAATCGGTTATGCGGGCCTTACGGTCCACGTAACGACGCCTGGTTTCGGCATTACGAACCTTGACCTCATCTTCGGTGCCCTTAAAACTGCAGCGGATACAGTAATACTCATTCTTTTCGCTGTCGAAAAGCATATCCATATCGATATCCCGCCTGAAGCACAGCGGACATCTGTAGTTTAGCTTGCCTTTTCTACCTTGAGCCATGTTCGCAATTCCTCTCTCGCCTTAAGCGTTTTCTTTATGCCAAGTGTGTACATCGGCGAAAATGCAAACCCCTCGCGAATATATCCCGCGGCGTGGTCGGCCTGCACGTTCATCGATAGCCGTGTGTCAACGTGGGGAATCATAGCTTCGACCCTCGTTGCGCACTGCACCGTTTTTTCTCTGCACTTGTATTGATATTCAATCGACTGGTTATCATCCGGCCCGATGCATTTCAGGACGACCCCGGTAAGGTCCTCGGGGTATTCCGTCGTACCATAGCAGCCCGTGATATATTCGTCAACGGTGATTTGCGCTTCCTGGTCGCTGGTATCAACGATACGACGGGTAATCTCTATTTCGCCGGTTCCTTCCTTAAATCTGAATATCGACTGCACGGCGATAGTCAGGCCATTGAACTCAATCTCAACGGGGTCGAGTGTTACGACTATCATTCCATCCTGTTTTGAATACGAAGCCCACGTTCTGCAGGTGCACAGGTCCACTGACTCGCCATAATAACTTAATTTGCAGCTCTTTATTGAGCCCTCGCCGGCGTAGTGAGTGAAGTATCCGGCCCGGTAATACGCCTGAATAAGGAAAGGATATGACGCGTTTTGCAGGCACTTTGTTCCAACGCCGCATGGCCGCACAAGTTTGGCGGCATAAGGCCGTAGGTCGATAATCGCTCCTCCCTGGTTCATATCCAAGGCCGTGCGCATATACGGGTCGACATACCAGAACTGCTGTCTGTCTGAGCCGTAGAGAATATCGCGCCACAGGGTGCATTCGGGCTCTGTATGCCTTTTCCTGCTTCGGAAAATGTCCGCGAATTCCGACATCGTAACGTCTTTCAACTGCCCCTGTTTTTTGAGCTTGCCGTAGTAACCCATCGCGTCCTTGTAGCTCTTTACAAGCAAGGCATGGTTCGCTTCCCATCTCCCATTTTTGCCCATCCAGGCAGGACCCACATAAATCATATTGTAAGAATACCCGTTGTTGTATTTGGTCATTGACCGGTATTGGTCAACGAGATTCAGGAAATACGGCAGCTCGCCGTCTTCATAAACCATACCCCTTAATATGTTCTGTGGATGGGTTCCGAAGTAAGAACCGGGGCCGTCAAATACCGCGAGAAGGTCCCTCGATAGATGTGGTATTGCCACAATCCCTATGTCGTCTTCCTTGCCCGACGCGGGACAGTGAATATTGTGTTTCGATGGAATCCATGGATTCCAGGGGCTGCCGTCAAAAAGAGTGTACCAGGAATTGTTTGCATTGTGATAGGCCTTTGGCCCTTCCTCCCAGCAGGTGGCTACGGCACATTTTATCATCGGGTATTTTAGCTTGATATAATTAACCAGCTCCGCGTCCATATAGTAAGAGCCGGTTGAGGTCGGATAAAAACCAAACACTTCTTTGAATCGCCCGAAAACCTCATCCACTACGGCCTTCTTTTCCTCCATCGAGAATAACCATACAGCCAGCTCTTTGGTGTGGAATTTATCGCGGAACTGCTGGCATTGAATACCAAGAAACGTGCATCCGATTTCGTCGCCGAATTCGGCTTTGTATTCCTTAGCTAACTGAATCGCCTCATCATTAAACAAGCTGGAATAGGTCATTTGTATGGTGGTCTTAAGCCCGTTCTCATGGGCTATCTGCTGCTGTGTCTTGAAAATATCTAATGATTCCTGGATTACACTTTTCCTGGTAACATCCTCTTCTTTTCCAAAGGATGCTTCCTTTTCAAGATATTCGGGGACCATTTCGGGTCTGTGAATAATATTGACGAAAAAGTCACTCATTTAAGTATCCCATTATTGTTCTTATCAAAATCCTTTAGCATTTTTTTACTCCGATGTTATAGCAGCATCATCTGAAGTCAATCCTGAAGCCGTAGCGGTTACGGTAATAACGCCCGGCTGGTCAGTAACCCTTATATAACCGGTGGCGATACCGGCTTCTGACCTAATGATTGCCGGACTTGCCAGGGCGGCCTGACCTGTTACCGAGAAGGTTACATTAGTACTCGACGCGGTCGGAACCAGCGTGCCGTTCGAATCAACTATCGAGGCATTAACAGCGATGGTTTCCGAGCCGTTCGCGGGAACATTGTTCACATCGAATGCCACAGACAACGCTGTCGCTGTGCCGGGCGTTTTGACAGTATGAGTGGCGACTACCTGACCGCCGATAAGACCTTCGGCCTTTAATTCTCCTGACTGGAAAGTCAAACCGGTGAAGGTAAAAGGCGGATGCAGCAGATTTGTCGAATTGACGTCGGTATCGGGGTATTGCGTAGCTATAAGAACATTATTGATGTACAGGTTCACCTGTTCACAGTTGCTGTACACCTTTACGGGGGTTGGCGAGGAAGCGGTCCAGTAATTGGCTATATGAATCATTGGGCCGGAATCTATGCCGGCGATGGCAACATTCGGGTCACGCTGGCTTTGGAAGAAATAATAAGAAAACTTGGGCAGACGGAATGGGTCCAGCACTCCCTGGGGATAAGGGCCATAATCAATACCGACCCATAAGGCGTCCCCGCACATGTTCGACATGCCCAGATTTAAATTGTGGCCGTTCTGGTGGTTGGCAGCCTGATTGAGCATCGCGGCTTCGCCATAGACGTAATCACCTACATAGCCGCGATGGACATTGGTGTAGAGGTTGCCAGCTTGCTGATACTCCCACTGCCCGTATTCGTCGACGATAAGGGGCTTACTGCCGGAATACGTCCTCGCCCCTGCGCTGGGAGTAGCAATGAAAATATCGTAAGTCGCGCTGAATGCCCAGCCGCTAATGTAGCTGCCGGGGTATTCCGTATGACCATAATTTACCGCGTTTGTGGCGTACGTCTGATTAAAACCCGTTTCATTTAATGACAGCTCCCACGCGATTACACAGGGATGGTTTCTGTCCCGGCGTATCATATCCCTCATATTCTGATAGGAGCGTTGCTGAAACGTGGTTCCGCCGACATACTGAAAACCGGGAATTTCGTCCATAATCATAATTCCAAGCTCGTCGCAGGCCTCTATAAAAGCCGGGTCCGGCGGATAATGAGATGTGCGAACAAAGTCAAAGCCCGCTTCCTTGAGTTTTTCAGCGTCGCGTCGCTGGCCGACATTGCCCATCGCGTATCCGATATAGGGGTAGTCCTGCAGCCGATTGGCGCCCCTGAATTTAAAGGGCTGGCCGTTAATCTTAAATCCTTCTGCCTTGCTGAAACTGATACTTCTGATACCTATTCTGGTCTGGTATGTATCAACAGAGCCATTGCCATCGTAAACCTCTGTGTAAACAGTATAAAGGTTCGGGTGTTCGGGATGCCACAGGTGTGGGGATGTTACTGTGGCTAATTGAGTAAAGGTGTAATTGTCTCCCGCGGCAATACTGTAAGTATCCGCCATTTGGGCAACGGGGGTATTGTTAGCGTCAACAATATAGGTTTTGACAGTGCAGTTTTTGGATGTCGCGTATTCGTTTAGAACATGGGTTTTTACCTGCACCTGGGCCTGTGATTCACTTACGGAAGGATACGTAACGAATATCCCCCCGCCGGCGATGGTGTTCGCATAGACCGCGTCGGTAACGTGCATTTTGTCGGTAATATGCAGCCAGGCGTCTCTATAAATACCGCCCCAGTTGAACCAGTCAGAATTTCCTATGGGGGTATTGGCGTCATCGGTGTTGTCAACCTTCACGGCTATGACATTGTCGGCTCCGTCGAAATTAACGTCATCGGTAATATCGACGGTAAACGGCAAATAGCCGCCATAGTGAGGCGTTGTAGAAATTAGCGTGCCGTTTACCCATACGTCCGCTCGGATACTGGCCGCTTCAAACTCGATAAATATTTTCCTGCCCTGGTATGAATTATCAAGAGTAAAGTGCTTGCGATACCAGCTAACACCTTCGTAACTGTAGCCCGATGATGTCCAAGGCGGCCGTGCGGCGTCGGGACCCGACTGGCCGTTTTTGGGCGGGTTGTGCGGCAAAGACACTGCTGTCCACGATGAATCGCTGTAAGTGGGGTCTTTTGCACTGTCGCCGGAGATAGTTCCTTTGTAGAACTTCCAGCCGGCATTAAAACTCAACTGAATCCTGTTTGTATCGGGAGGCATGTAACTGCCGCTACCAAGCCAGCCCTGTGTAAAAAGCTTGAGGTCAGCTAAATCTATAATTCCGTCATGATCAAAATCGTACAACTGATTAAATCCGGAATCGCCCGCCGCGGTTTGCCAGGCATCCGCCAACTGAGCAAAATCTAAAAAATTTACCACCCCATCCCCGTTGAAATCCGTGCTCGCCCCCGCCGCGTACCCCGTAAAGCTCAGAGCAAGCATCAAAACGAAGACAAAACTACACCTCTGTATTTGTCGTTTCATCCACAAAATATCACCCTTTTCTACCATCCCTGGTGCAGCTTATTGACTATATCTTAAAAGACCGGTTTCCGCACCGGCCTCGTGTTTCTACTCGGAAATCAAATGGGAGGGTAATCTTTTAACCCTTGCATCCATGGCGGCCAGAAGGTCGGGGGATGATTTAGGCCTGTATTAAAACTACGGTGCCATTTGAGCCTCCATAATTCCTTGAGATCAACCTTTCGGACCGACCCATCCATAAACGTCATATTGATAGCGCCTTTATGCCTGTCAAGGCAATATATACTCATATCGCCTCCATTCTGCACTCCCGAAGCCGACGGCGGAGGCTCGGTTGCATCCGGCGTGCCTCCATCCCACATACAATCGCCAAACAACGGTATTTTGTCAGGATGCGGAACATTGATAGTCCGCCAGTATTTTGCATGGTCGGCAACGGTATCATACAATTTAGTGCCATTTACAGTCGCGCCTACATCAAGCGCGTCTTGTACCCATCCATTAATCCCATAGCTGCCATACATGCCGGGTTTTCCCCAATACGGTGTCTGTCCATTATAGTAACCCTGTTCTCCATACTTGCCCCAGGCCGTAAACGTTCCAACAACTCCAACATTACTCAAAAGCTGTGTTGCCATCGGGCACAAACGTATATCATCTGACCCTTTGTAATATCTCAGAAGGTCTGTCATCCACATTGTGCCGCCGTTCCAGCCGACCATAAGTTTGCCGTCGTTGTCCTGAGCAAACATTGTCAGCATCACGCCCCATTGTCTCTGGTTTGCCATATCCTTGATATTTTTCGCCTGGCGTCTTGCGGCCGAAAGCGCGGGGAGCAGTATTGCCATCAACAGCGCTATGATGGAAATCACCACCAAAAGCTCTACGAGAGTAAATCCTCTCGACCTGAACATAACGCCTTTATTTCTCATAACAAAAACACTCCGTGTTTCAGACAACATTCTGCATTCCGACCAAATCACTTAACATAACATCCGAAACAGTTGTCTCACGGACCCGACCTCAGAAAGTCGGGTCCGTGGACTATGATAAGGTTATCTTCAGCAATTATGGAAACAGGGCTGCCTGATGCCATTTATCTGCCATCACGGCATAGTCATTGAAATTAACTATACTGTCGGGCACTATATTCGCAGGTGTTAACAATGACTGTGTCATAGGACTTGTCGCGGTCCCGCCGGTAACGGCCAAGCTCAGAACCTCGCCGGGCGACAGGGCATAGTTATAAATTCGGAAGTCGTCCATAAAGCCGTTACAGTAGCCGCCCGCACCGCCCGACCATTGCCAGGCGCCGATAGTGAAGAAGGTATTCCCATCAGCGACAGCATCATCCAGCTTGTTGCCGAGAACAGTGTCTTCGGCCACCATCACGCCGTCCTGATATATCCTCATATCACCGGCGCTCTTGACAAATGCGTAGTGGACCCATCTATTCAACGGATGGAGCGGATTGCTGTAATTGGAATTCTGGCCGAACTCCAGGTAACTGCGATAAGTAGTGTTAGGGTCATAACCACAGGCCCATTGCATAAAGCCGGTAGAGCCCAACCAGACCTGCGGACCTCTATTGAAAGCGTCGCTGCGGCCAAGTTGAAAGAGCATGCTGTCATTGTCATCCTGGCCCGGGTCTTTGAACCAAAGCGAGAAGGTGCACTCCGCTCCCCAGTTAGCGTCAAATGCAGCAAGAGGAATCTGAACATAAGTTTCACTATTGTCAAGACTAAGGCAATCGCTGCCGTCGTAACCACTGCCCGGCCCTCCCCAGGATGCCTGGCTTAGATAGCCCGTGTAAGAGTGACCTGAGGAATCATGGATGTCATAGTTACTCCCCTCGTCAAATTTATACCAAAGGACCGGCCCGACTGCCGGAGCTGAAGCGGTAACAACAGTGTTGCTGGCAAGCCAGTTGTCTGCAAGAATCACAAGGTCGCCCATATCAACCACACAGTCGTTATTTAAATCGGGATTGCCGCTGTGTTGCAGACACGAAGGCGGCTGAAGTCGAATGGTGTCCGCCAGGATAACGCCATAACCGCCTGCCGCCGGGCTGGCTTTGTTACCTACGCCAATCACAAACTCGGTGACATTATGCAAATCAACGCCCTGCGAGCTAAACTGCGCCAGGTCAATCGCCCAGAAACGGTACCATTCCCACGAACCCTGCTTCAGTTCGTTTATATCAGGATAGTAAACAATACCGCTTTGCGCCCCCCCGTTCGACTTCAGAAGCACATAAACCTTGTCCGCAAGAGATATATTGCCATGCAATGACATAGTTAAAATCCTAATCCCCGCAGCAGTCCAGTCATTTGGACAACCCGGTAGGGCTGAGCACAACATATTCGCCTCTGAAATATATGGCGAGTAAGTGTTGTTATAATTCATTCTCAAGGCCTGAAGACCACCCTGAACAGTTGTTGTTTCAAGGGCAATATAAGAATTGGTCCCGTTCGTGTAGCCATCCCCCCATACTGCCTTGAGACCATCACTATCCACATAAGTTTCAAATTCATCAACAACTCTGTAACTCATAATTGAGAATTGCCAGACGTCGCCTTTTACCGTAACTCCGGCGTCATTTTCGTCGATGCGCCAGTAATAACTGCCGCCCAAGGCAATATCTGCCAAAGGAACCGTGTAAGACGTATTTGCAAGCGTCTTGGCGCCCTTATACTGGGGTGAAGATTGATTGGCGTCATTGACGGCCGTAAAAGTGCTGCCGAAGTACACCCAGTGCGATGTGGCCCCGTTTCCGGCGGTCCATTTCAGCTTCGGACCATATCCTCGATTGCACGGGTCTTCCCATGGCACTGTAATTCCATTGTTCGGCTCACTAATCTTGGCCTTGTAAGCATTTGAAGCCTGCGCCTTAACAATAGTTTTATTATTGACATCATCGTACGTGATAGCAACCACGTAGTTGGTATTTCCGTCGTAAGCGGTAAACCAGCCATTGGTAACATACCCGCCAATACGACCTACTAAATTACCGTTTACAATAAGCTGGCCTGTGCCGTTTATATCTGCATTCAATCTTCCGGCAACACTGGCGCCGTTCGTCATCACGAAGTCCCCGGCCATGACATTACCATCACGAATTTTCAGATAATACTGGTCGCTCCATGCTGCTGTGCCGGCCCCCATGCCTATCTGTCCGACGATATTAACATCTCCGCTGGGGACTATCATATAGCTCTGGTCAGTGTCGCCGTTGACGTTCAATTTCCCGCCATCGACGATGACTTTGTTTCTCTGCCAATTTGTCCAGGCTGTGATTCGCAGACCGTAGGCGGTGCCGGGTCCTCCACCCATATTGAGTGTTCCCTGGATAACCAGATTTGCGTACGTTTGTTGGCCACCCCACCCCAAATAGTTGCATTCGGCCGTCTCCGTCGTTCTGATAATGACAACGTTCGGGTCGCCTGTATAGCCAGGAGGGCTGCCGCTTTGCCCTACGCCATCAGGAGGGACAGGAAACTGATATTTGGCACTCTGAACAGCCGTCGGCACCGCAGGGATGGTGCCCCAGTTGCAGGGGTCCATCCAATAGTTGGGTTCCCCGGCTTTAGCGCCGGCCCACCATTTATTAATCGCTGGCTCAGCGGAAAGACCAAAACATACTCTCTCACCGCCCATACCCAATATAGCAATCACGAATGCAAGAACCACTATTCTACTCATATAAGCTTTCTTTCCTGCCTTTTCCATACAGCAACCTCCTACCCACACGATAAATCCATAAATAGTTTAATACGATAACATGATTAATAATTACTCAAGAGGTCGTAGAACCCTTTTATTTGTTGTTCTCAAAAAAACACTTCTAAAAAATGCCTGTAGTATTCTCGCTCTTCGCAATAACTCCACTGAGGGGGCCAGACCATCGGGCCCCCTCAGAAAAGACCTTGCGTCCTAATTGACTCAAAAAACCGACATACATCAGGGCTTTTTTAAGCGTGCTTCCTTCGAATCGCGACAAGTCCGCCTATCCCAAGCAGGACCATGGTCGCCGGCTCGGGCGTCACTGCGACATTGTCAATGTACATGGTGCCCCAGCTGCCTTCGACAAACTTCACTTCAGTATTAACTGCTCCCGCCAGGGTCGTGAAACTACCGCTGTAGGGTGTCCATCCCGTGGTGTTTGGGGGAACCAGTGAAATCCACTGATAACCCAAATAGCCCCAGCTGGCGTCCATATACTTAATGTTGATGCCCGCCTGAGACCATGTCGGTGCGTCGTACACAAAACTCAAGTTATAAGTCGTGTTCTCCGTAGTTGCGAAATCTTGTCCCAGTTCCTGCCATGCCCCATCTGTGGCAGACGTCATATTAGCGACGGCGGAGCCATCATAGGTGTGCGATGTATCAATCGTTATAGATTGAGTCAGCGGGTCAGGCACATAGGTCCACCACCCTGTGAAGTCGCCGGTATTGAAATTACCGTTGGTAAGGGCCTGAGCTGGAACCGCTATGCTTACCAAACACAAGGTGCAAACAAAAATTACACTTAGTTTTCTACTCATTCTGTCTCCTCCTACTACATTCTATTAATTGATTCTTTCCTTATTCGATGCTTTTGACAACAAGCCAAAAGCACCATTCCGTTCTCAACAGATACACTCTCTTATACTGCATCCATTTCAAACCCTGTCAAATTAACGTTAATTTGACTTTCACTAATCAATTCATAAAATGGCAACCCCAAGACCATATAATGGGTTCTCCGGCCACCATACACTATCATTGTCTCAAAATCACATTTCAAAAAGAACGCCAATTCGCGTTAAAATATAACCATTTTACGAAACATGCTGCTTATTCTCTTGACTCTTGTGTGAAAGGAAATAGGATGTCTGCGCGTCCGGTAAAATCGACCATCTTTAGTATAGAGGATAGTTATGGCCAAGATGCACAGAGTACTGTTGCTTTTCGACACATCCGGAGCCGCATCGAGAAGGACCCTTAAAGGCATCGCTACGTACTCCAAACTTCACGGTCCCTGGGTCTTTTTCAGGGAACCGCCATTTTATGTCGCTTCAACGTTTGGACTTACAAGAATAACAAGGAAACTGCCGAATCCGAAAACGTGGGACGTCGATGGCGTAATAGCGCATATCCCGCACACAAAACATTGGCGCAAAATTGTGCCGAAAAATGTCCCTGCGATAATCAGCTTGTACACTGTTGTTAAGTCCAGGGATTTCTGTAATTTTGTAACGGATGACGTTAAAATCGGCCGGATGGCAGCGGAATACTTTATCGAGAAGAATTTCCGCAATTTCGCGTTCTTCGGCTACAGGAACATCTGCTGGTCACAGACGCGGGGCGACAGCTTTTCTGAAACATTGGCCAAAGCCGGCTTTACGGTGCACACTCTGACACAAAGCGGACTGGAATCTATGAACACGCGGTCTAAAAAAAGCGGGCGTTCCGCGCTTGGCGAATGGCTTTGCTCACTGCCTAAACCGCTGGCATTAATGGCTTGCAACGATGACCGCGCCTTAGACGTATGCGACGCCTGCAAGACAATGGGGCTGCACATCCCTCACGACGTGGCCGTCCTCGGCGTGGATAACGACGACCTGGCATGTGAGCTCGCTAATCCGCCTCTTTCCAGCATAGCCGTCAATAACGAAAGGGCCGGCTATGAAGCCGCTGCGCTTTTGGACCAGTTGATGTCGGGAAAAAACGGCGACGACAAAAATATTTCCGCCATTCCCACTCATATAGTAACAAGACAATCTACTGATATATTCGCCATTGCAGACCCGGAGGTTGTCAACGCCCTGAACTTCGTCCAGCAGCATTCCACCGAAGATATTCACGTGGCCGACGTGGTGAGGGCCGTGCCATTATCCCGCCGGGTTCTCGAATCACGGTTCCGAAAAACAGTTGGTCGTTCAATTTTGAGTGAAATAAGACAAGCCCGTGTCCAACAGGTCGTCCAAATGCTTGTCGAGACCAACTTACCCATCTCTGAAATCGCGAAAAGCTTGTCTTATTCGGGCGTCGAGCACATTGCCAGGTACTTCAGGCGGGAAAAAGGTATGAGCTTGATTGAGTATCGCAGGCGGTTCGGACAAAAATAGCGGCTGCAACAACCTTGCGCCGCATCAGGAGTTATGAATGGCCCAAAATGCGTTTAACCCTCCTAATAGCTAAGTCGAATGAATGCTGTTCCTAAGATAACGCTGCTAATAGATTTATCCGCAACACCAGGCAGGAATCTCATGCGTGGAATCGCGAGGTACGCGAGGATTTACGGCCCCTGGCAGCTAAACCATGTCGCCAGCGATTTCTATGATGCGTCTCCCCAGCAGGCGGACATCTTAAAAATCCTGACTGAGATTATGAAAAACTCTGATGGAATAATAATGTTGGAGCCGGATGTATTGGACTTCTCCAGGAATCTTGATATTCCCATTGTCATAGCGTCCGCCATTAGAGATACCAAGGTGTCTGCACGGCCTACGGTTCTGACAAACTCCAGAAAAATAGGCGAAATGGGAGCAAACTACTTTATTCAAAAGGGATTTAAATATCTGGCTTTTTGTGGATTCAGAAAAATGTTGTGGTCCGACCATAGAGAAAAATACTTTACAGACATGGCAAAGAAAGCCGGTCTTAAAATATTTGCCAACAAATTGACTTATCCCCAAAGAGAAAGATTTAAGGATTCGAACCTGGAGCGGATTGGTAAATGGGTTCGGCAGCTGCCGAAGCCGCTTGGAATAATGGCCTGTAATGATTCCTGCGGCAAGTTCGTAATTGATTCGTGCAGGAAGGCCTCAATCTCGGTCCCGGACGAGGTTGCTGTCCTTGGAGTTGATAACGATGACATTATATGCGACCTGACATACCCATCTTTATCGAGCATCTCGCTTAACACCGAAAAAGGCGGGTTTGATGCCGCCGCCCTGCTGGATAAAATAATGAAAGGTATCGCCGTAGATACACAGATAATACTTATTGAGCCGGTGGGAGTACAGGAAAGACAATCGACAGATATAATCGCGGTGAACGATAAAATTGTGTCGGACATAATAAATTATATAAAGAAAAATTCTAAAACGCTTCTGCAGGTCTCCGATATTATTGAAGAATTTCATATCTCAAGGAAATATCTTTACAAGAAATTTAACGACAACCTTGGCACAAGCGTATATGACCAAATCAGAAAAATAAAAATCGAAGAAATCTGCAAAATGCTTGTGGAAACCAGCAAGAGCATTAAGGAAATAGCCCTCGAGTTCGGATTTTACAATGTTGACCATATTGCCCGGTTCTTCCGCCAGGTAAAAGGACTAACCCCTACTCAATACAGGAACGAATATTTCCGAACCTGAAATCGCATTGCCATCATTTAGGGATAGCAGGGAACAGAAAAATCTCCCACAAGCGCAGAGTCAATTAACGCTGGATACTCTAATGTATAGTGGTACAATAAGCGGGGGAAGGTTACTCCCTTTCCCCGATACTGCCGTTAAATCGCAAATCCTCCTCGCCACAGGCAGGCAAATTCAGTGGGCAAGCTTCTATCTGCGCCTTTTTCTCACAATCGCCGCACCAGGGCCGAGTAGCAATAACGGCATAAAATGTTGCCGGTTGACACACTTTGAGATAAACTATTGAGCGTATGGAACGGGTCAAAAACCAGCAAAATCTAACTATCCCAACGACCTTGAGGAAGGGCTTTATGAAAAAGATTGTTCTTCTGTCGGTTATTTTAACTTTGTTGGCAGCCGGCTGTCGGCAGGCACAATCGGCCAAACCAAATCAGGATAACGCGCTTATGCCCTGTCCGGCTGCATACACGACTTCTGGCTATTTCACCAGAATCGTTATCGTTCGGCTAAAATACGGCACAGACATCCTGGAGGGGCTTAATGATTCAATCCAAAAAGAGAAAATCAAAAACGCCGTCATTCTTAACGGCATCGGTTCGCTGACGCGGTATCACACTCACGTGGTCAGTAACACCACTTTTCCGACTACCCACGCCTATGTTAAAAAAAACGGACCGGTTGACCTGCTGAACGTGAGCGGCTACGTCATCGACGGCCGGGTGCACGCCCACATTACCGTCTCCGACGACAAAGAGGCCGTCGGAGGCCATCTCGAAGACGACACAAGGGTCTTTACATTCACAATCATTACGCTGGGCGTGCTCGACGACAGGGTAAATCTCCAAAGATTCGACGATAACAAATGGCGCTGACAAAACCGGGCTTAATACCACAGACACCGGACTAAAGACCAAAGACCGCAGAAGGTTTTGCTTTGACGCAGGCGACAATTCCCGCTATCCTTTTCGCGACAGAAAATATGATTAGGAGCTTGAAAGTGAAATACAAACCGGCTGACAAACGATACGAAAAAATGAAATACAACCGCTGCGGACAAAGCGGCTTACTACTGCCCGCGGTTTCACTGGGCCTGTGGCATAACTTCGGCAACGTCGATGATTTTGAGACAAGCCGGGCAATCGTCCGCCGGGCATTCGACCTCGGCATAACCCACTTCGACCTCGCCAACAACTATGGCCCCCCGCCCGGCTCAGCAGAGAAAAATTTCGGCAAAATCCTCAAACAGGATTTGAAGGCATACCGTGACGAGCTGATTATCTCAACCAAGGCCGGCTACCTGATGTGGCCCGGCCCTTATGGCGAATGGGGCACAAGAAAATACCTCCTCGCCAGTTTGGACCAGTCACTCAAACGCCTCCGCCTCGATTACGTTGACATCTTCTACTCGCACAGGTTCGACCCCAATACGCCTCTCGATGAAACATTGTCTGCGCTCGATACAGCCATCAAACAGGGTAAGGCCATTTACGCCGGCATATCGAATTACAAGCCCCAGCAAACCGAACAGGCGGCAAAAATCCTGCGACAGTTCGGCACGCCCTGCCTGATTCACCAGCCAAGATATTCGATGTTCGACCGCTGGGTTGAAGATGGTCTTCTCGATGTCCTCGAAAAAGAGGGCATCGGCTGTATATGCTTCTCACCTCTGGCACAAGGATTATTAACCGATAAGTATCTAAAGGGCATCCCCAAAGACAGCCGAGCGGCAAAACCTCACGGATTCCTCAAACGCGAACAGGTTACCGAAGCCGTCGAGAAAAAAGTCGCTGCGCTCAACGAACTTGCAAAACAACGAGGCCAGTCACTCGCACAGATGGCCCTCGCCTGGGTATTGCGGGACAAAAGGGTAACAACGGTCCTCATAGGCGCAAGCAAGGTTAAGCAACTCGAACAAAACGTCGCCGCCCTCGATAATCTCTCATTCGACGATGAAGAGCTTAACCGCATCGAAACTATCCTGAAAAACTCATAAGTTCTTGTTTTAGCTATAGTTATCGATTGCCTTTACGTACGGCGCATTTGCTATTTAAAAAAATTTTAGAATATCTCTGGATTTTTCTTGCATAGTTGGTCGCCTGTGTTCTAAAATAATATCTAGCAGGCAGGTAGAATAATTTATATATATAATCGTTTTAGGTCGTCATCATAATTTCAGCGGCATTTCTTATCATCCTGCCTTTGTGACAAATCGGTTTCCTTTTTTGCAGCTTGTGAGTTGCGCGTTCATTTTTTGTTTAGAAGGAGCAAAAAGATGGTGCGCAGAAAGTCCGCAATTTTGAGTATTTCAACTAACACCGCTGATTCCGCGCGCAAAATCCGGCCCAACCCGACCCGGGCGTGTCGCCCAGGCCGTCTTAATAATTCATTCATCGATCATTTTGAAAGGGAAGTATCATGAAACCTGTAATTATCACAATCTGTCTGGTTTTGCTTGCTACGACGGTCTGCGCTTGTGGCGCAGAACTGCTCGTGCCAAGCCAATACCCCACCATCCAGGCAGCCATTGATGCCGCTGTCCCTGGTGATACCGTCATCATTGCCCCTGGCACCTACACTGGCAACGGAAACTGGGATATTGATCTACGCGGTAAGACCATAACCGTACAGAGTATAAACCCCGACGACCCTGACGTTGTGGCTGGTACTATAATTGATTGTTATAATCCTGTTTCCACCGGTTATCACAGAGGTTTTACCTTCCAGTCATTTTATAGTTCAGAAACAATAGTCAGTGGTTTGACCATCATAGGCGGCCAGACAGGCCCAATGGACGGCGGCGGTATGCTTACAGACGGCGGCGGTATGCGTTTTATGAATTGCGGCAGTCCAACTATCAAAAATTGTGTAATAACATATAATAATGCATCGCGAGGGGGCGGTATTTCCTGCGTAAGTAATGCCGCTCCAGTTTTCATAAACTGCACCATCTCTGAAAACTGGGCCACCCAAAATGGCGCCGGCGTTTACTGCTCTAATTCTACCCCTAAATTTTTCGACTGCACCATAATCGGAAATTTTGCCATAGGTTCAGGTTCATCAGGACTTAATTATGGCGGCGGCATTTATTTCGAGGGAAACAATAATCCAACTCTTGAAAATACTCAGATAATTGACAATCTCGCTGCGGGCGATGGTGGTGGAATCTATGCTCAATATGAACTGTATAATGGACTGAATATAAAACATTGTATTATCAGCGGTAATATTTCAGAACGGTCTGGCGGCGCTATTTTCTGTAATAGCAGCACCATGACGCTTTCGAATTGTATCATAACTGGAAATTCTGCGAGTTCATACGGCGGAGCCGTCTATGCCGGCGACACAATAATCACAAACTGCACTTTTAGCGGCAATCGTACGTACCAGGCATACAATGGTACGATTTATGCCGGCTCAGCGTTATTCAAAATTACCAATACCATTATTTGGGAAGATGGAAATATGCCGGATGCAATTCAGCCCCGCGGCATAATGCCCACAGTAATGTATTGCGATATACAAGGGACTCATAACTATAACATTTACGACGGGACATCCGGCAATATTGGCAATATCGCTATAGACCCATGCTTTGTCGCTCCGGGTAATTGGCTAAATAATAATTGGGTATCAGGCGACTATCACCTGAGCATCGATTCGGGGTGCATCAATATGGGAGACCCGAATAATAATGCGTATAAGAATGACAGAGATATTGATAACGAACCACGGATAAAGTTCGGCAGAGTTGATATTGGTGCTGATGAAGCCAATACGCATCCAATGGATTTCGACCAGGATGGTTCAGTTGATTTCAGGGATTTTGCCCGATTTGCAGATGCATGGCTCTGGCAGGCAAAATGGGTTGACCCAGGCGTCGGCCTGGTCGCCTATTATCCGTTTGATGGAAATGCCTATGACGCCAGCGGCAATGGGAACAACGGTACTGTGGTCGGTGCATCTTTTGAACCCTACGGAGCTGGTGATACCTTGGCCTTGCACTTCAATGGAAACACATCATCGTACGTCTTAGTTCGGCGCTCCGCTTCGTTGGAGCCTGTAGATGCAATCTCAATCTCAATGTGGGTCAAAGGCGTACCGGGGCAAGCTTGCGGGCATGGATGGGGAACCATCCTTCGGAAGGCCGACGATTGTCAACCGGGATACTTCATTAGAGGCTGCAACGGCGGCACAAGCTTTTGGCTCTGCGGTGCAAATCCATGTAGCGGGGCAGATTCATGGACCGCTGGTTTTCCGCTGTTCACAGGGACAAGTTGGCAACATATTGTTGCAACATATTCTCGCACCGATGGATTGATGAAAAGCTATGAACACGGCGTGCTCGTCAACCAAACGCCCCTCGCGAGTCAGCTTTTGCACTCCGGAAACTTGTACATCGGGGGGGCTGTCGTGCGCGGAGACGATGGCGGTTTTAATGGGTTGATCAATGAAGTTCGGATTTACAATCGTGCTCTCTCTGCCTCAGAGGTTCAACGGCTCTACCTTTCAGGTTCTGGTTCTCACCCGTAAGGTATGCGCCGCCTGATCTATAATGATTTCGCAGGGGGTAGTTGCCCATATTGACAACTGCCCCCTGCTACTTTAGACCCTATATTTCCTATTTACCCCATTATTCGTCCCGTATAGGTTCAAGACAATAATTTTACCTCATCGAACGTTTTTATCTCTGTGATTTGTTAGTGCCGCTTTACAAGGATGCCTGTAAGTGGTCTAATAACCTTTCAGTCGATGGGGGACTTAATATGTTTTTGAGAAAGGTGTATGCCTGAAAGCAGCGTTAATAGTAATGGCAATGACAAGGCGCCGATAGCGACCAGCAAGTCGTTTCTGACTGCCGGGCCGACGCTGCACTACAGCCATACCAACGTGCTCGGTTTCTGGCTGCTTACGATAACCGTCTTTGCCGTGACCTGTCTGTTCTGGTCAAAAATACTAACCGGCTCACCCTGGGCATTCAACCCCGACTCGGCAACGAGGCCTGCATCCTGGCAGATAGGCCGATTCCTTCTGACGGGCGTAAGCATCTTTGAATACCCCTGGCAAACACTCGTCCTTGCCCTGCTGATGGCGGTAATGACAATCGCACCTATCCTCACAGCCCAGCTTCTCAGTTTCAGTTACAGTTTGCCTATGATTCTGGCCGTGTTTTTCTTCGCTGATTTACCCGCTTTTGCCGTCAGCTTGCTGATAAGCTGTATTGCTGTTGCCTGTCGGCCTCTGCGGTTTCGTTCACGCATCACCTCGATAGCATTATGTATGCTGCCGCAGCTTATATATTGGGGTATTTTCGGCGGCGCCAGAAACGTCGAGCCAATTAAATGGGGATTTTCCTTCACTCCCTGGATTGGCGCATGGCTGATTGGGCTTGGCGTGGCGGGCGCGGTGCTCGGCATTGGGCATTTCAGCCGGTACAGGCCGGGGCTGATTTGGGCAGCCACCACAATTCTGCTCATTCTCGCAATAATAACCTTCAGATTATGGATAGGGTTCGATGAACTGGATTATCAGCTCTATATCGCCCGCAATAACCCGGAGCAGGTGGCGGAATTTCACGACCACAGTATTACCAAGGCAATCGACCGCGCCATAAAAAATCCCGCCGTAGCAAAATACCTGGGCGGTTTTTTCTACCCGACTGAGCCGATAGCGTTACGCAAAGAATTAAAGGACGAAATCCAGGCGCAGCTCGTTCACGACCGCTGGCCGACGTGGTTTGTCGTCCCACAGGAATTAAACTATCAGGAAAAAAGAGAATGGCTGCTTGGGCAATACGACTTGTTTATCAACCGCCGACCCAAAAGCAAACGCATGCCCATCGCCCTGTATTACAAAGCCCTGTTGACCGAATACAGTCCCGATTATCGTCTGCTGGACGAGAAAGAAACACTTCATTTCTACAGCGATTACCCATTCGACCGTTCACGTGCCGTCTGGTTCCAGTTATACGCCGGCTTTGCCAATAGTCCCGAATCGCTCGAAGCACGCTGGCGAATCGCCATGCAATGGGCGGGCCAGGCAAAGTTCGACGAGGCGCAAGCCATTATTGCCGAGGACTCCAAACTGCTCGAAACACGTCTGAAGCTTCTTGCCGGCGAGCAGCCGACCGAAGAATCGATATTCGGCTTGTTCCGTCCGCCTCTCGATTCGGCGATGACCGTATCCAAACTAATGGAATTGCAGCGAAAACTCAGCCAGTTGCGCACCATTATCGGCCCGGACAACTACACCGCCAAACCTGATTCCGTAAAACGGCTGGCAAAATTTGTTATGCTAAATCAAAACAGTCCGGATTATGCAGGTCAGCTCGACGAACTGCTCTCGGAAATGGGCAAAAACGACCCCCTGCGGGACAACGTCCTGCTCGCACAGATTAAACTCATACCCGATGAACAGCTCCTCGCCGAAAAACTCGCCGAACTGCACACGCAGCATTACCGCACCGACGGCGGCATGCAGGCCCTCTACGAGCTTTCCCTGCTCAGAATCCATTTCTGGCAGCAGCAGGACCCCGCAAACATCGAACAGAAAAAGAAATATCTGGCGGACGCCAGGGCGACACTGACGGAATTTCTGCGTATGTACCCCAATAGTTTTCCCGCGGAGCAGGTTAAGAAAAATCTCGCCAGTTTGCCCGCAGGCGACTAAACAATCCGATTACTCCCCTGCCGACCCCAATTTATCTGCACATAACAGGTGTTGACAATCACGTGCGTTTGCTTATGCTTTTGGTTGCTTTTATGGAGAGTTGACATTATGCCTAATGTTGCGGCGATAATTTGTGCAGCCGGCCCCGGTCAAAGATTCGGCGGTAAACGACATAAACAATTCGTCGATATCGGAGGTCGGGCCGCGTTCCTGCGAAGCATCGAACTGTTCTCGAACCGCGAAGACGTCAAACAAATCCTCCTGGCTATCCCGCAGGAAGATGAAGAAATTGTGGAAATCCGCTATGGCGCCAACCTCTCGCTTTTCAACGTCAAGGTCCTCATCGGCGGCGTAACTCGTTTCGAAACCGTCAATAAGGCGCTCCAGTTATTGAAAGACGATATCGAGCTTGTCGCTATTCACGACGCCGCCCGATGCTGCGTAACCGCCAAATGGATTGACGATTGCATAAAAACCGCTGCCAAAACCGGCGCCGCGATTCTCGCCTGTCCCGTTACCGCTACCCTCAAGGAAATCAAAGATGGCGTCATTGTAAAAAACGTTGACCGAAAAGGTCTTTATGAGGCACAGACGCCGCAGGTTTTTGAAGTAAAGCTGTTGAAACAGTCCCGCGAAAAAATAGACAAGGCAAACGCCGAAAAAGTTACTGATGATTCGCAGTTAGTCGAGGCGCTCGGCCACAAGGTCTCGATTGTCGAGACCGATTCCTCGAACATCAAGATTACCTACCCTGCCGACGCCGCGATTGCTGAAGCCATTCTCAAGGCCCGCCCCGACCCGAAAAAAGATGGCTACATCGGCCCATTCTACGAAGCGCAATGGTAACGTAACCTCTTTTCCGCCCTTGACTTATACAAACCCTGTAAAGAACTACAAAAAAATTTAAAAAATCTTCTTTTTTTCGTTGACAAATACACGCTTATCGTGTAATTATCAATGATGATAGATTAAACAAATATAATAGAAAGGAGGCATTTTATGACACAGTTCATTGAAAAACATCGTCGGCTATTGCAGGCGTACTGCCTTATAGCCCGCATCCTCGGCTGGGTCCTGCTTCTGGGAGGAGTTTTCTGGGTTTTCTGTTTTATGAAATCCCTGCAAACTATTCCATCGGGCAGAATAAGAACACCAGAAGAAGCGCGAGAAGTATTCGACATTGTTACATATATCGCCACGTCTGTTTTCTATGATTTTATTATTCCGGGATTTCTGGCTTTCGCCATAGCCGGCTTGCTGGATTATCTGCTTCGCCCCATGAAAAGGCCTCCTCTCGTCCTGCGAATTACCGACAAATTGTGCTACATCTACGCTGCCTTTTTGATACTAAAGGCCATTAAATTAAACTCCTGGTTTGAACGCCTGACCATTACACAAATTCCCGAAATAGCAAAACAGACCCACCTGCTGTTAGTGCAGCCGTTGCTTGTGACAACCCTGGCGAAAATTCTGCTCCTCATCGGCATCGGGATGATACTGCATCGTTTGCTTCCCGTCATCGAAGAATCGAAAACGCTGGTCTAAGGAGAACAAAAAATGATTAATATACGACTCGATTACGTTCTTCTGGATAAGCGGATGAAACTCACCGAGCTTGCCGACGCTGCCGGCATCGCCCTGAATAACCTGTCGGTCCTGAAGACCAACAAGGCGCGTGCGATTCGTTTTTCCACGCTCAACTCAATCTGCAAGGCGTTGAATTGCTCGCCAGGCGATTTGCTCGAATACGTCCCCGACCCGCCGAAACAATAAATTTAGACGCCGATTTACCCCGTGAGATAGGCGAAGCCGCCATCTAACGGGGTTAACGCAGATTTACGCTGTTTTTTCTATACGCTCCACGCTGTCCGCTGAACGCTGATTCCGGGTCACGAGCAACGAGTCACGAGCGACGGTTATTAACCTCGCAAACAACGCTCGCGACTCTTCCTTTTCCGGAAAGTTCAACCTCGCAAATTCCCCATGATATTTCTTCGCCGCTTCATCATAAGTTTTTGCAGCATCGATTTCATTGACGAATCTGCCCAGCCAAATTCTTTTCCCATTATGTAGAATTGCACATGACCATGTGCCCTGGGGCTTGTAATAATGCACGCCGACAAATTGCGACGTTGCATTTCTTTTCTTTCGCCTGTTTCGCATATTTTCTGCTCTTGTTGCAAAACGAAGATTGCTCTTTCGATTATCCAATGAATTGCAATTTCTGTGGTCAACGAGCATCCCTTTGGGTTCGTTCATTATTTCCCTGTGCATAGAAACCATCGTCGTCTTATACGGCGCAATTAATTTCAATCGAACTGCATATACATTTTGTCCACCATTACCGTTTCCATACACAATCCATTTGTATTTCCGCAGCTGATAATAATCGGCCTGTTCTAAAATCGTCCATATACCTTCGCCTAAGTAAATCCGCCGATATGTGTAGCCAAACTTGCACCACCGATAAACCATCACCGGCCACACAAAAATACAATCTAACCAGTTCATAATCCCAATCGTCTTCATAATCCGCTCCCCTGCCCTCGACTCAAGCTCCGTAGGAACCGCAATCGGGGGTCCATAAAATAGAAAATCGTAAATCGAAAATAATAAATTGATTTGACTTGCCTATCTTGGCTTGAAACTTGCCCCTACTGGGGCGAAATGCTGGGCGGGTCTCCGCTATCTCTTCTTTTCACCTGTTCTACTTTTCAACTATCTACTCTCTCGCGAAGCATCCCGCTTCGCGCCCTCTATATATAAGGTGAAATTTTGGGCATTTTAAGCACTTACGAAACTTTATTTTTCCGCCCAAAATTTGTAAGTTCTTATGGGAAAAGGAATAAAAAAAAATTTCAAAAATTGCCGGATTTTTTTGGCAATATAGGTAATTTATGAATCACAGTTGCACAATAGGATTTCCCCCTGCTTACCGCTTGTGGGGCAGGGGAAAAAATGACCGGAGTTACTTTTGTCGAAAGCAAAAAGGGATGAGAAAACGGTCACTATTTCTATTTATATTTTTCACCAATTCCACCAATTCCAATTGCATCAAGACATTTTTTGCAAAACCATTGCGAATGGATTCTTTCCAAGACATCATCAAGCCCCGCATCATATTTTTTTTCATCTCCCAATTGCAAGTAACCTTCTTCTTTAGAGGGAGAATTTATATCAACTACTTCATACATAACGCAGGAATTATCTGTGCAATGAAGTCCCAGAGGCAATTCATATTTTTTTGGGATATTTACCCATTTAGCTTGTTGGTAGTGGCTTGCTTTTTTAGCAACATCATGACCTATCTCGTGAATCGAAAGAGCCTTTAATCTTTTAATATAACGTTCAAAAGGAACTACAATTTCTTGGCTTAGTCGGCTATCATCGCATCTTTTCATTCTCGCATTTGAGACGACAGATATATGTTCGTATGGTTCTGAATGGTTAACTCCAAAAATCCAATCCTCATCTTTGTAATTTTTTTGATGATACAAATCCCTATTAGTTAATATCAATACAGCCCTTCCATTAAATTTTTCTAAGGCAGTTTTCAAATTCTCGGTTAATCCTGCGTGAAAACCGTTAAATTCAGGTATCGCAGTAAACAAACCATCCATATTTATGTCTATAAGCTGGGTATCAAATCCGTAAACATCATTTAAGGATTTAGAAATTTCAATGGCTTCTTTTTCTAATTTTTCGTGTAGGATTATCATTTCTCAAACACCATTCCTTTGCATTTTGCGTTGACTTTTTCAACAGCCCCGCAACTACCTGTTATTTCCTTTTAACTTTTTAATTGTCTCCAATTCTACCTAAACCTAATTATTTTCCAATGATAAAGTCTGCTTCCCTGTTTAAATCTTGTCCAGAGAACAGTTTTTTAAGCCTTGAAAACCAGCCGATTGCAGGTAAAATTCAAAGATGCGAATACAACAAAGGGATACTTGTATGTTGATCAGATAAGGTTGCAGGAGAAAACCATTAAGAAAGTTAAAGAGGTTATATATGAATAGAAAACCATGGATGGACAACTCTTCCAACTGGATAGTAGTTAATTCTATCTTCGCTGCAATATCCGGATTGTTGATAGTTTTAATATTGCAGGATAAGGAGTGCTTTGAAAAAGTATGGAAGTTGCCAGTTACATTATTTGCCTTAGCATTTTTCCTTTTCTCTTTAACAGCAGAAAGAATCCCCGAATCTAGTGATGAAAAGGATACTAAAAAACATATTGCTTATATGCTTCTCTATAACATTGGAGTTATTTTATTGTTCTTTGGGACTGCTTTAACAATCAATTATAAATACGATAGCAGTCTTTCCTGGCTCATGATTATTGCTTTTATAGCGTCTTATCCATGGTTGGCAGATGTAGGATGGTTAATATTTATAAATAATGAAGAATTTCAAATGTACGTCGACGAACTTGAAGGGGAAATCGAACCTTCTCCAAATACGCGACGTTGGTGGGGGCGTATCTTTTATCGTATCAGATACTTGGTAAATCGTTTTAGAGGCCGTACGAAACCAACACTACCTCACGACAATAGTTATACTCGATTGAAACCTTCACCAATTCACGGAGTTGGTGTTTTTGCGATTCGCGATATTCCCAAGGAAACAAATGTATTTGGTAATGATGACAATGGGATGGTTTGGATTAATAAAGATGCCATCAACAATATTGATTCGGAACTTACAATGTTATATGCGGACTTTTGCGTTGTTAAAGATAATAAATATGGCTGCCCGAAAAATTTTAATATGTTAACTATTGGATGGTACCTAAATAATTCGAAGGATAATCCAAACGTACGCTGTACCGAGAATTACGATTTTATTTCTTTAAGAGATATTAAGAAGGGGGAAGAATTAACGGTTGATTATTCAACTTATAGTAAACATCCGAAGGGCATAATGCCAGAACAATCATAATAAGGACTAAAGAATGTACGAGCATCATTCTGAACCGCTGCTGCCGCTAAGAAAATTCGTTTATCGCCTTTTGTGGCATGCCCTGATTGCCTTGACCGCTATTGCGTGCGCTTTGGGAATAGGGATTATCGGCTACCATTGTCTTGAAGGTATCTCATGGCTCGACTCTTTTCTCAATGCCTCAATGATTCTCGGAGGCATGGGGCCTGTCAACGAGCTGCATTACCCGGCGGCCAAACTATTCGCGGGTTTTTATGCGCTTTTTTCGGGACTTATATTTATCGGCGTAGCCGGCGTCATTATGTTTCCCATAGCCCACCGTTTTCTCCATGTCCTCCATCTGGACACTCCCGACAAAAAACGAGACAGACAAAAATAGCAAAATTCGTCCGCCTTTGGTATCGAGTATCGAGCATCCAGTATCGAGTATCTGAATCAATCTTTTTTCTTCCTTTGTTCTGCCTTGCGCGTTAAAATCTTTGTTTTCATGGATGATGAATCAAGGATGAAATATGCTAAAGAGCAATGTAGGGATACAGACGCCGGCGAAAAGAACAGCAAAGGCCGGTAGAGGATGGGAAGTGGTTACGAACGGATTTAACGGACTTGCGGGCAAAAGGTTTCATTTCATAGGCGTCGGCGGTATCGGCATGAGCGGCCTGGCGATGCTCCTTTTGAAGCATAAGGCAATCGTTACCGGCTCCGACCAGAACCCCGGCGAAACAATCGACCACCTCGCCAAATTCGGCGCGGACATAAAAATAGGCCACAAAGAGCACAACCTCAACCCGCAGGCGGACGCGGTTGTAATCTCAGCCGCGATAAAAGAGGAAAACCCCGAACTGAAGCTCGCCCGCCGCGAAGGCATCCGCGTCTATAAATACGCCGAGATGCTGGGCAAGGTGTTCCAGTTTTATCAGGGTATCGCCATATCGGGCACCCACGGCAAAAGCACGACCAGCGGCTGGCTCGCCTATCTCTTCAAACAGGCGGGCATTGAGCCGAATTTCGTCGTCGGGGCAGTCGTTACCCAGCTTGCCGGCTCATCGGGCATCGGCACCGGTCTGCATTTCGTCGCCGAGGCCTGCGAATACGACCGCAGCTTCCTGAACCTCAAACCGCAAATCGCCGTCATCCTGAATATCGAGGCAGACCACCTCGACTACTACAAAGACGAAGCCGAAATCGTCGAGGCGTTCCGCGATTTCGCGCTTGGCACAAAAAATACTGGCGTAATCATCGTAAACGGCGAAGATAAAAACACCAAACAGATAATTATGGATTCCCGCTTGCGCGGGAATGACAGGAAAATCGAGACATTTGGCTTTAGCGAGAATTGCAATTATCACCCCGCCAATATCGTCGAAAAAGACGGTCTTTACTCCTTCGATGTTTATCATAATAAAGAACTGCTCGGCTCAACCCATATTAGCGTGCCGGGCAGACATAACGTCGCCAACGCCCTTGCGGTTATCGCCTCAGCCCAAAATGCCGGCATCGCCACAAAAGATATATTGCGATTATTGCCCGGCTTCACAGGCGTTGACCGCCGGCTGATGCTAAAGGCGAAAATCAATGGCATAACCATTCTCGACGATTACGCTCATCACCCTACCGAGATTCGGGCGTCGTTAAAGGCGATTAAGGAGCATTACCAGCCAAAGCGACTGTGGTGTATTTTCCAACCTCACCAGTATAGTCGGACGCGATTTTTGCTTGCTGACTTCGCCGAAAGCTTCAAACTTGCCGATATTACCATTATGCCGGAGATTTACTTCGTCCGCGACTCGCAGCAATCTAAAAAAGAGGTGAACGCCCAGGTCCTCGTCGATAAAATCCGGGCAAAAGGAAGTGAAGCATTGTTTATTGACGGCTTCGATGCAATCTGCGATTATTTAACCAAGCAAGTTCGCTCCGGCGACGTGGTCGTTACCATGGGCGCCGGAGACGTTTGGAAGGTGTCAGATGGAATTATTCAGTGGTTACGAAAAAATAGTTGAAACAAAGCATCCAATGGCGAAAGAGACGTGGTACGGACTGGGCGGGCCGGCGGACTACTTTATAAAACCGCAGGATACAGAGCAGCTTGCCCAGATTGTCAAGCGATGCAACGAAAATAAGGTGCCGATTTACGTGCTTGGATACGGCTCGAACCTCTTAGTCAGCGACGAGGGTGTTCGCGGGGCGGTAATCCAGCTCAAAGGCGAGAAATTCTCGCAGATAAATTTCGTCAAAGAACAGGTCATAGCAGGCGCGGGCGTGGAGCTTAGCCGGCTTATCCTGACCTGCGCCAAAAAAGGACTTTCGGGCCTCGAACCGCTGACGGGCATACCCGGCTCAGTAGGCGGGGCGGTGCGGATGAACTCGGGCGGAAGCTTCGGCGACATCGGAACCGTCGTCGAAAGCGTTACCCTGATGGACAAAGACGGCAAAGTTTCAGAAAAGAAAAAACCCGAGCTTCAGTTCGATTATCGCCAGACAAATATCACGGCAAAATTCATCCTCGAAGCCAAAATAAATATGGCCCCCGGAGACCCGGAACAGATTACGAAAACGATTAAGGAAAACTGGGTTTACAAGAAAAATAACCAGCCCCTCAACACCGTTAACGCGGGCTGTGTGTTTAAAAATCCGAGGGGGCTTTCCGCTGGCGCTATGTCCGCAGGGGCTATGATTGACCGCACGGGACTAAAGGGGCTGCAAATCGGCGGCGCAATCGTCAGCGAAAAACACGCCAACTTTTTCATTGCGCAAAAGGGCTGCACCAGCCATGATGTTCTCCGGCTGATTGACGTCGTAAAAGAAAAAGTCCTGAAGCAGTTCAACGTCGAGCTGGAGCTTGAGATCGAAATCTGGAAATAAAAAAATGCGGTCTCATCCTTCTCCAAATCAAGAGTCATCACAGTCGCCTGACCAGTTTAATCCGCCACACGCACGGCGGACAAGTCCGCCAGACGGATGGCAGCTTAATCCGCCAGACGAATGGCGGATAAAAGCGGCAGTCCTAATGGGGGGCATAAGCAGGGAGCGAGAAGTCAGCATCCAAAGCGGCAAATGCGTGGCAGATGCACTGAAAAAAGCGGGCGTCAACGTAATACCATCGGATATAAAACCCGACGCGCTTGATATTCTCGACGACGAAACAATAGATGTGTTTTTCATCGCCCTTCACGGAACATTCGGCGAAGACGGTCAATTGCAGAAAATCCTCGAATCAAAAGACCTCATTTATACGGGCAGCTCATCGAGAGCCAGCCGGCTGGCGTTTGACAAGTGGGAAAGCAAAAAACGATTTACCGCCGCGGGAGTAAAGATGCCTGATTCGATTTTGTTCGAGCCGGACAAAAAAAACGCTCGTCTTGAAGAACGGATTCGGCAACTGGGGAAAAAATACGTCATAAAACCACTTAGGGAAGGCAGCACAATAGGCATATCAATCGCGGATGACCCTAAGGAAGCGGTCGAGGCCGCGAAAAAATGCGCAGCGGAATTCGGCGAGTGTATGATTGAAAGATTCATAAAGGGCAGGGAAATCACCGTGAGCATCCTCGGAAAGCAGGCCCTGCCAATCCTGGAGATACGCCCGCCCGCCGGCTTCTATGATTATCACGCCAAATACATCGACGACAAAACAGAATATCTCTTCGACTCAATAAATGACCCCGCTCTGGTCGATAAAATACAGGAATCGGCGATTACCTGCTTTAATTCGCTCGGATGCAGGGGCGCCGCAAGAGTTGACTTTATTATCGGCGAGGACGGCGAACCCTATGTGCTCGAAATAAACACCATTCCGGGGATGACGAGCCACTCGCTTTTGCCGAAAGCCGCCGCTAAAATAGGGCTTTCAATGAGTCGGCTGTGTCTGAAAATCGTGGAGTTGGCATTGGCTGATTCTGCAATAGCCCATAAAACTGATGACCGGACCCGCCTTTAGGCGCGGTCTCGCTTTCAGCGGAGGCAATAAAATTGGCTGCGAAGAAAAATGGTTTGAATATATTCGGATTTAGACCGGGCGGCATTAAGCTGTCCGGCAAGTCAAACATCATAGGTTATGTCAAGGTGTCATTGTTCGTATGCGCCTTTGTCCTGGTATTGGCGGGCTTCACGTTCTTAGACGGATACGTAAAAAAACAAACCACCGGCTCGTCGGGCAGCCGAACAATTGAGCTGGTAGGCGACGTGCCAAACTGGGTCAGCGAAGAGATTAAAAACAGGATTTACGCCGCCGCCACCGCTGAAGCGAACAATAGCGCTAACGACGACGAAAAAATTGCCGCCTCGGCGCAGCAAAATATCGCTCACCTCGTCCCGTGGCTTGCCGACACCAAGGTCCGGACCACTCACAAAAGCATACTCATCTCTGGCCGCTGGCGAAAACCCATGCTCTTAGTTACCGCCGACAACAAAAATAAATTCTTCATCGACGCCGATATGGTCGTCCTCGATTATTCGCCGATTGGTAATCTGCCCGTCATAAACATAACCGGTATGGAGCTTAGCAAAATCCCCCCTACCCCGGGCCATGTCTGGCAGGGAGATGACCTCGCAGCGGCTATGGCGGTGCTAAATCGTCTCGCGCGTATGGATGCCGTGGTAACACCCGATAAGCCGCTGCTTCACCATATCGACAGAATCGACGTCGCCAACTTCGAAGGCCGAAAAAACAAACGCGAACCTCACATCTCCCTTTACACAAAAGACGGCACACAAATCATCTGGGGGGCGGAACTGGGAACATGGCAAAGGCATCTCGAAAGCCCCGACGACGACAAGCTCGCCAAACTTTATACCTACTACCAACAGTACGGAACCCTGTCGGGCGTCAAATACATCAACCTGCGAGACCCTCAGCAAAAGATTTATCTGCCAGTTGATAAGTACTAATTTGATACTCGATACTGGATACTTGATACTCGTAGCGGATAGCGGACAGTCAACAGTCGTTAGTCGTTAGTCGTTAGTCGTTAGTATGTCGTAATTTGGATGCCGCCTCCCGTTCCCGGAAGGGATGCCTTACGGCAAAGGGATGCTGCGCATACGGCGGATAAAAGGCAATTTACCGGCTGACACAAATTGAAATAAGATTAACTCCCGCCACCGTTGTCAAAGACAGGCAGAAGAAAGAGAAAAAAGGCGAAAAAGGAGCTTTTCAAATCCTGAATTTTCTGATTATCACCGTACCAAGGATAAGAAGTACGTCGCCGAGCAAGCCCGGCGACGTGCCCTCTGTTAAGGTGGTGGAGGAGGAGGAAACATTTCTAATTCGTGTTTTAACTTTGCCTGCGCCTTAAGCGGGCAAAAAAGAAACCAGTGCCAATCAGTAAATTTGTCTCTCCTTCTTTCAAATTGTGCTTGTGAATAGTGTGTTTAGGAACTACCGGCCAATTTGGCCGGCTATAAATTAAGTCCACCTCAAGCAGGAATTGTTACACTTTTTTTTAGAATTTCCCCGTCTTAAGCGGATTTCCACCCGCCCCTGCCGCAGGCCTCGCGGCCTTCGAGCCGAGGGGCGAGGTCTCGCCTTCGGCGGAGGCAAATAGCCCATTTTCAGGAGAAAACAGGGGCAGCCCGACCTGAACGGAGTAGAAGGGGAGTCGTTTTTTCACTATGCGTGTTCCGCGGTGAGAAAATCTTTCAACGCCGTGGGTAATTCAACATATCGGTATGGTATTTGTAATTCAGCGCAAAGGCGGTGCGGTTTATGAGCGTGTTTTATCGGTATCATCCTTTTGGTGTATCGCTCCTCGCAGGCCTTCCATTTTCAAAAAACCCATCCGCCAGACAACAAGAAACGACACGAGGAAAATCAACGCGCACGCAATGAAGGCGTACCTCGTTTGAATCATACTTGTTAAAACGCCTAATGATGCATAAAGCCCGGCGAGCGCATAACATATACCGACTGTTCTATTTAAGGATATGCCTCGGTCAATCATCTGGTCGTAAATGTGGCCGCGGTCCGAGACAAACAAAGGCCTTTTATTGATAAACCGTCTCAGTAAGGCGGTTCCCGTGTCTAATATCGGCAGTCCGAACACAACTATTGACGCTATCCACCAGCGAGGGACTATGCGGGCAAGCAGCATCATAATCGCCGCTGATACAAAGCCGAGCATCATCGAGCCAGCATCGCCCATAAATATCTTGGCGGGATGTCGATTGAAAGGCAGAAACCCGCAAACTCCGCCTACAAGTGCAAGGCAAATTATAACCCTGGCTACATCGCCCCGCTCACTGCTGAAGATGTATGTGGAACGACGGACTGCAAGAATCAGCATCCCGACGGTGATTATAACAGTTACCCCCCCGCACAGACCATCAAGCCCGTCTAACAGATTCAGTGAATTCGTGGCCCCAAGAACAAAGAAAATAATAATCGGAATACCAATCGCTATTTCGGTGGTATCCGACATCGTTTGCCAGCCAAGAGATTTAACAATCTCACTTAGGTCCGGCCTGATTCCTGCGAATATAAGGGTTGACGCAGCGACGACCTGGCCGAGCATTTTCTTTGTGGGACTTATATCCAGCAGGTCATCGATAAGACCGACAAAACAGGCCATGGTAGCCCCGGCAATAATACCGAAAAGCCACCGCATCACATCCGACAGGACAGTTTGGCCGCGGATAAGATAAATACCGCATAGTGCACCGACGATAAAACCGGCCAGCACCCCTATGCCTCCCAGATAAGCGACCGGTTTTTTATGTGTTTTGACGAGGTTGTCGGGCTTGTCAACTATGTTGAACCGAAGCGCAATAGCTTTGCATAACCACGTGGCAATCAGCGCACAAACAAAAGACGACACCAGCACAGGCCAAAACTGCACACACCAATCGAGCGACCTTTTGGACCCCAGAAAAACGTCCCACATACCCTTTTTATCCAGCCCTATTGTTAATAAGTTGGTATTTCCCAATATCAAACGCCTGGCTACGCAACCAGGCATTTCGGTTCAACGTCCTTTGATAATCATAAGACGCCTCTATGCCTTTTGCTCCCCCCTATTATACACCTCAGGGCTTAAAAGAAAAAGAGGGTCATTACTCTGCCTGCCCTGAGCTTGCCAAAGGGTGCTCTGCGGTTACAACACTCTTCAACGCCACGGGTAATTCAACATATTGGTATGGTATTTGTAATTCAGCGCAAAGGGCCTTGAATTTTTTAATGGCCGCCTCAGTCAGTTCGCTTTGAAATGTCGCTTTGCCCTTACAGCAGAAAATCCTGCATCCGGAAAAACGGTAAGCGTGAACACTGCATTTCCCATCCATCTGATAGCAGCATCGGCCCCCTACCATTTGCTTTATATTGGATAGCCCAAGCTTCTCGACGAAATAAATAATCTCAGGTGTGGTAACATACAGGCGATGGTCATATTGCTCAAAATCACAGCACTTGCCGCAGGCGGCACAACAACCGGCAATCTCCTTATTAGCAAGCTGTTGCTGTTCAATCCAGTTATAAATTTCGCTCACCCGCGCAATGATTTGGTCATTTTTTCTCATCTCCATCCTTCGCCCCTTAGGGGCTACTCCCATAAGGGACGCCTGGGGCGGGAGGACGGGCCGCCACCACTTCCTGTTTTTCTTTTTATCTCGTATCTGTTCGGGGCTGTGTAACTCGCCGCGATTTATACCCGGGCACGTCTGGCCGGTCGAATTCCAGGTATCCGGGCTGACTAAATTGTGCTCCCAGAAAGGCCAGTTACGGCACTGCGCAGGGCGAACCTCATAAATAGCGCAACCTCTGCCCTGCTTGGTTTGTTGCAGGAATACGCAATCGCGCGTATGGGGGTCTTCGACAATCGTCATGCGCAGGCCCACACGCCTGAGGAATTGTTGTTTCAATTCTTTCACCGGCATTTTCAGGAAATCGGCGATTCGCCGGATTTCTGGCCTGCTGAGCCAAATATAGCCCTGCTCAGGCCCGGCGCAGCAATGTCCGCACTGCAAACACTCAAAGTGCAGCCCAGCGGAATACCACGCAGTTTTACTATCACCGAGATTCATAGCAGCTATTTTACCACAGAGCAGGGTTAAGAGTTTTAAGTTTTTGGTTTTGCACCCCACTGCTTCGCTTTGCGAAGCAAAGCGTGGGGGGCGTGAGTTTTGAAGTGAGAATGCGTTGATTAAATGCTTTATCTGCGCCATTCGGCTTTGCGGACCATAAGGGGAGGCATAAGATGCAGCCGGGATTTGTGATGTCTGGGGCTGCCGAAACACCGGGAACTCGGATACCACCGTATCGTCATAAGCTCCGGCTTAATCGCCAACTTGCCTGTTTTTGCTGTGCCAACCATCGTTAAATCCCTGCTAATATATCCGCACGAAGTTTGCTGCTGATGGTATCGACTAAAACAGGCGTTCACTTAATCTGTTTAATTTCCCGCATTATAGGACGCTGCCGCCTCGGCCTGGGGCTTTAGAATATCTCGCCTGCGCCGCCCTGCGTGTTTTTCCAGCCGGCGGGCTGCAAATTAATTGTAAGAATCTCCGTCCTGCTGAAAAACCACTCGCTTCCATCTTTTGTCAAATTCGCCTCAAGCTTAAAAAGCATCATTTTCTGGTATTCGTAAACAGGCCCCCTGGGGTCAAACATAACACGGGCAGTAAACACGACCGTCGCTTCAGCCGGTTTTATCTCAAGCGACACAATCGCAGGCACAATCTTTTCGATTACCGGCTCCGAAAGCTGCCTCCTGAAATGGTCCAGCAGTTCCTGTTTGGACGGATGAACCGAGTCGCTGTAATTTTCCCAAATCAACGGCTCAATCGCTCTTATATCTTCCTTCTCGACCGCCCTGCTCGCTTTGGCAAGAACGCTTTCTATCTTCTCCTTGTCGGTCTGGACCAGATAATCAATCGCAAAAGCCGCTATCGCGATAACTATGGGTAAAAGCCAGAAAACCCAAGCCCGCCTGGGCGGCAGCAAATCGCGAAAAAACGCCACACCCAGAAATACCACACCCGCCACAATCAGCAGCAGACACGGATGTTCAAATATATTTGTCATTGGCTCACCTCCGGCCAATATCTTTATTATTCCGGCAGGTCCAATTTGGCAAGCGACTTGCGGATTTGTTTGGTCCTGTTGTAATCGGTAACGTCCGGCGCCAAAGCTGTAACGCTAATGTACCCTTCCATCAAAGCCATCATATCCGTCGATGGGTCGTCAAACGGCCCAGGTCCGCCCGCGAGCTGATACACGGTTTGACCTTTCTCATCAACCTGCGGCTCATAATACTCGTCGAACGCCTTGTTCGACTGGGGCACAACCTTAACCCCCCGTGGTTTCCCAGCCGAAAGCAGCGGTATATTTATATTGACGAGGGCACCCGTCTTTACAGGCATAAGTTTTTTCAGGATGTGCATACAATACCCAGCGGCAGCGTCATAATCCATCTTCTCCTCCGCCGCCAAGCTCGTCGCCACCGACGGGATACCCAGCAGCACCCCTTCCATCGCCGCCGCGACCGTCCCGGAATAATAAATGTTAATCCCCGCGTTTGCGCCGTTGTTTATCCCCGCGACCAAAAGCTCAATAGGCCGCTTGCATAACTGCATCGCCGCGAGCTTCACGCAATCCGCGGGCGACCCCTCGATGCTGTAGCCGGAAAAAAGACCGTTTACATCGACCTTGCTGCAAACCACCGGCCTGTTGAAAGTGATACTGTGGCTTGCGCCCGACTTGCTCGCGGCGGGCGCGACAACCTCCACGTCGCCTATTTTCACAAGCTCTTTGTATATCGCCGAAAGCCCCGGCGCAAATATCCCATCATCATTCGTCAGTAGTATGTTCATATTTTTCTGTTGATTATTGATGATTGATGATTGATTATCAATACTGATTATGAAAAAGTTTCAGCCGGACCAGAAATGTTTATTGATGAGCAGAGACGAGGTGCGGGCCTTCGACGCCTGGGCAATCAACGAGCTGGGCATACCGGGCATCGTGCTGATGGAAAACGCGGGCAGAAGCTGCGCACAGTTTATCATCGAAGCGCTGTCCAAAACTAAAAAACCAGTGGTCTGCATTTTCTGCGGAACAGGAAACAACGGCGGCGACGGCTTCGTCATCGCAAGGCACCTCTTCAATGCCGGCCTTGCCGTAACAGTCGTGGTATGCGGCAGCATCGACAAAATCAGAGGCGACGCCAGAATCAATTTCGATATACTCGCCCGTCTCGGTTTAAAAATCGAACGGCTGGATATGGAAGGCGCAGAGACAATCGAGGCCCGCGTTACCAAACTCGCCGGCGAACCTAATATGATTATCGACGCCATCTTCGGAACGGGACTTATAGGGGCACTGCATGATGAATACAAACGGCTGATTGGAAGCATAAATGAACTCGGCTGCCCCGTCCTCTCCGTCGATATACCATCGGGCATGGATTGTGATACTGGTCTGCCGCTCGGTGCATCGATAAAAGCCAATTGCACCGTTACCTTCGTCGCCGTCAAAAAGGGATTTGCTTTCGAAAACACCCGGGCATATACGGGCGATATATTCGTCGCCTCGATTGGCGTCGAACCAAAACACGATTTATCGTAGGGCGGAGTTCACCCCGCCAAATTTAGCCCCTCAATTTATTGAGGGGTTTCTTAGAACGCTCCTGGATTGCCCGCCTGCGTCTTGTACCCGATGAAATACAGGAATCTGTCCGCGTTCAGTATCGGTATCGATAACGCCTGCGCCTGGCTCTGAATATCCTTGTACTTGGCCGCCTGCTGCACGGTACGCTCGTATTTCTCCATCGCGTTGGGATACTTTTCCGTATCCTGCATTGTCGGCTTCGACGGCACCACGGGCGGCGTCCCCAGAATCACGTAATCCGTATTCACAGTCACCGTGTCGGCAACCTTGCCGCCCCACTTCTCCACCAGGCCGCGTATCTTCGCGACAGCGTCATTATCAATCACTCCGTCGCCATTGAGGTCGAAATCGCCCGCGACCGCAAAAGTATTCGCCTTGGTCGGCGACCAGATAAGATTCGCGATTATATCGTCAGCAACAATCGGGTTTTTCTTGTCGGAACGAATAATTCTCGCCGCAGAGAAACTGTCCCCGATGTTGTAAACCTCTATATCGGCCTTTCCTTTGCCGCTTCTCGGAATGGGCTGGCCCCTGTCATAAACCGCAAAAGTAAGCCCGCGGTAAATATGGTCATTAATACCAAGATTAATTTGCACTGTTTTCGCCTCGTCATCGACCAGGATTATCTTTCCATCCGGCTCAAACGCCTTTATCTCTTTGTCCGGCGGCGGCTTAATGGGCCACACGTCTTCCTTTAATATCTTCTGAATGCGGTCCTGCGCCATTTGCAGCTCCGCCTGGCTCTCCAATAACTGCTTGTTCGTTTTTTCCCGGCTGGTTCTTTCCTGGTCGAGCTTGCCGTATAAATCTTTAACCTGTTCATCGCTCTTTTTCTCAAGCAGCGTCTTCAGCTCATCATAGCCCGTCCGAACCTTGTCAAACTGCTGCTGTAACCTGTCCTTTTCCGCCAGCAGCGTATTCTCTTTTTCCATACTGACTTTTTTCGCATCGTCAAACTGCGCCTGAAGATTATCAAGCTGTCCCTTTGTGGCCGCCTCGGATGCTTGGGTATTTGCCAGCGAGGCGTTCAGTTTGTCCGCCATCTGAAGCAAAGTCGAGTTCGGGTCAATGTCGTTCATTTCAGGATATTGTTTCGCAACCGCGGCAATCATTTCTCTTACCTTCGCCGTCGCTTCGTTAACCTTGACTTCCGCCGACGTATCGCCCGGCAAACCGGGTAATATCAATGACACCGCCTGGTCGAGATAGTCCGACATCACCTTCAGTTTGCTTTTGCCGGGTTGCTCGGAGCCGATAATGGCCCCTATCTTCTGCTGCTCCGCGGAAGTTGCAAACTCGCTTAGCCGCTTTTGTGCCGCCTCGGCAAGACCATGCTGCTCTTCATATTTTAAATAGTAGATTACCCCCGCCGTTGCTGCTATAATAAACAGCGCCACAAATGCTATCAGGGCGTAAAGGGTACTGTCAGCCGAGCTCTTTTTGCCGATTGGCATAACTACAACTCCTCAGAAATTAGTAGAAAACCTTGTTTTTCAAGGCCTATAGGCATTATATTATCGTCAGAAAGTTACCCAAAGTCAACAAAAAAACCGGCTGAAAGTAAAACTGGGCAAGAGTTGCCGGGCTCTGTGAATCGGAACGGTGATTATGGCTAATGAGCGATTACAAAAGATATTATCGGCCTCTGGCGTCGCATCACGCCGAAAATGCGAGGAAATGATACTCGAAGGCCTCGTCTCCGTTAATGGCAAGGTCATCGATACCATCCCCGCATTTGCGGACCTCGACAAGGACACAATAATAGTCGCCGGCAAGCGGATTAAGCCCCAGCCGAAGATATATTTCCTGCTAAATAAGCCCAAAGGCGTCATCTGCACCAATTTGGACCCACAGGGCAGGACCAAAGCCATCGACCTGATTCCTACACGCCATCGAATCTTCTGCGTTGGCCGGCTCGATGTCGATACCCCGGGTTTGATTATCCTCACTAACGATAACGACCTCGCCAACCGTCTGACCCACCCAAAATACGGCATCACCAAAACCTACCTCGCCGAAGTCAAAGGACGAATCGAAGGTGAACACGTCGAAAAACTCAACAAGGGTATCTGGCTTTCCGAGGGCAAATCTTCCCATACAGCAGTCAGGATACTAAAGCGGGGACATCAAAGCTCGCTAATCGAAGTCAGTATTACCGAACGGTTGAACCGCGAAGTCCGCAGAATGTTAGCTCGCGTAGGCCTGCCCGTAAAATCACTCAGACGAACCGGTATCGGCAAAATCTCCGACCGCGGTCTCGGCATAGGCCAATTCCGACTCCTCACCCACTCCGAAGTCAATTACCTGCGAAAATCCACCGCCGACAAAACGCCATAGGGTTGAACTTTACCCGCCGCCTGTGTGGCGGGTTCGATATTCCCTGTTCCCCTGATAACCTGATTCCCTCCGTCCTCTGTCCTCTGTCTTCCAGCGGCTTCCGCATCCCAAATCTGCAATCTACAATCGCAAATCCGCAATTGATTCCCCCCAATTCTATCTTGCAAATATCTCCACATTGCTTAAACTAATTATCTATGGCTAAGAAACCTGCATCCAATTCAAAGAAAACTCCCGCCGCGGGCAAACCTTCTTCCCTTGTCGATACTCGCGTCATTTATTGCGGCGATAACCTCGAACAGCTCAAAAAACTCCCCGCTGAATGCGTTGACCTGATTTATATCGACCCGCCTTTTAATTCAAACCGCAATTATGAGGTCTTCTGGGGCGAGACAAAGGAAAAACGCGCCTTCGATGACCGCCACGCCTCAACGCAGGCCTATATCGACTTTATGCGTCCCCGCTGCGTCGAATTGCACCGCGTCCTTAAGAAAACCGGCTCATTCTATTATCACTGCGACTGGCACGCCTCCCACTATGTCAAAATAATGCTTGACCAGATTTTTAGCGAAAACCAGTTTGTTAATGAAATCGTTTGGAAGAGAAGTTCAAACCGCTCGTCAATGAGCAAAATTTTTCGGCGTGCACATGATGTTATTTTCTTTTATTCAAAAAACAATAACTATGCTTTTAACATGCAGTACAAAGAACTTTCCGAAGGTTCTCTTGAACTTTACAAGCATAAGGACGATAGGGGAACGTACCAGTTAGTCCCGCTCTTGGTAAGTGGAAAGCGAAATGGTGAAACTGGCAAAGAATGGCACGGGATAGACCCTAACAAATGTGGCAAAGCCGGTATGCATTGGGTTACACTCCCCGAAAAACTGAATAAATATGAGGCAGATGGTTTGGTATTCTGGCCGGAAAAAGAAGGAGGCACTCCTCGCCTCAAGTATTATTTGGAAGATAATAAAGGTGTTCCACTATCTGATGTTTGGGACGATATAGACCTAATCGGTTCATCTTCTCGTGAATCTTTGGGCTACCCCACACAAAAACCTTTAGCACTACTCGATAGAATAATTGAGGCTTCCAGTAATCCCAACGATATTGTTCTCGACGCATTTTGCGGCTGTGGAACAGCGATTGTTGCTGCTGAAAATCTTGGTCGTCAATGGATTGGTATCGACGTTTCGCCGACCGCCTGTCGGGTTATGGCAAAGCGTCTTCGTGATGTTTGTCATATCAAAGAGGATGAAAAGCTATGGCGAATTGGTCGCGGCTTTGTCGTTCGAGACCTGCCCTGGAGCATCGAGAAGCTTCGCGAGCTTCCTCCGTTCGAGTTTGAGAACTGGGCCGTTATCGCTCTTGGTGGTATTCCCAATAAGGCACAAGTCGGAGATATGGGTATAGATGGACGAATCTATCCTGTCTCTGCTACGCCGAAGAAGAAGGAAGGCGAACTGGAATTTATGGATGTCTGGTATCCCATTCAGGTCAAGCAGAAAGATAAAGTCGGCAGACCTGATATCGATTCCTTCGAAGCGGTTATGACGCGTGAAGACAGAACAAAGGGGTTCTTTGTTGCGTTCGACTACTCATCCGATGCTATGAGTGAGATACAGGCCTTTTTCAAAAAGTCCGGCAAGACCATAATCGCCCTTACCGTCAAAGACATCCTCGACGAGCTAATCGCCTACAAACTGGCGTAGCATATATTGAAAAATAGTAACAACAAATGGAAATAGTTAATCAGCAAAACATAACTCTTGTTACTGCAATAATTGGTGCCGTGTGTGGCATATCGGGTATGATTTTAGGTATAATTAATACTTGGCATCAAATTAGCAAAAACCGTGTTAGGCTAAAAATAATTCCTAAAATTGCATTTATGATTGGTGCAAATAATGTTTTGACGTTTGATAGGTATAATGAAAGCGTTTCCGACCGTTTTCGCAAAGGTATTCCATTTAGACTTTGTATAGAAGTAATCAACTTAAGTGCCTTTCCTTTAACCATTTCTGATATTGGATTTGGCAAAACAAAGAATTTAAGGCATACTCTTTTTTGTCCAGAACTTACGCCAGGAAAAACATGGCCGCCTCGTCTTGAATCGAGAGAATCTGTTGTAGCTTATGCAAAAATAGGTCAACAATTAGATCCAAAAGTGATGAATAAGGCGGTAGCTTATGCGAGTACTGATTGTGGTGTTACCTGTTATGGGACAAGCCCAATATTCAAAGAATACGTTCGAGATTTACATCTAAAATCCTAAACATAAGATGACCGCTGAATCAGTACTATCTGAAGAGCACTTAACCACGAAGAAACCGGAAGAGGTTTTCGCTCCCGACTTTCTGCCCACCTACACCCAGCTTCATCAAGATATTTGGCATCGTTTAATTCACGTTGACGTCAATTTGCAGATTCTTGAAACAATTGGCCGCTTTCCCCTTCATCATTTATATGCTCCTCAGGATAATGTCTTTTGGTCGCAAGTTTATTGGAACTTTGTCTATATGTCTGTCATTTTTTTGCATAGCCTTGTTTCTGATAACGCAAAAGATGCACATACTCTTCCGAAATTTCGGAATATTGTTCTTAGTCATCTGCGTACAAATTCACTTAAACTCGCCTATCGCAAAAGATTAAACAAAACTAAGTTAAACAAAAAACTTGCGCCTATACGCAATAAAATCAAAGTTATGCGACATGAAGTAGTAGCTCATCGCTTCCTTAATACACAGGGCCAATTGAAATCTCCGCATATAGAAGGTGTTAATATTCCTGAACTCCGTAAAATATTTGAAGACACAAAACAACTTTTTGAATCATGCTGTTTTAGTATTGAGTATTTCACAACATTTTATCCGCCTAATGTTCCGGGTTATAAGCAAAATGAAAAAGATATTGAGCAAATTCTCTGCTTGATAGTAAAAAATAGTTATTGGCTCAACCAGCCAGAACGTCATGCGCCATTTTGGGATCAAATCAAACCGCATAAACCAAGTGAGGATATAGAGGAACTTAACAAATGGAGAGCTAAATTTAATCTTCCACCAGCATAAAAGAAAAGGGGTCAGTGGCCTTTTTTTCAGGGCGATTCAAAGACAAAACCGGCAGGCCAAAAAAGCTTAACGCCATAAGGCGATAACGGCAAAATCCGCATTGGTTAGCCCCCAGGTTTACCCGCCACAGGTGGGGGTCAGTCAAATCCCTGAGCTTAACACTAAACACTCAAAACTGTCCTCGGTCATCGCGGCTAAGGCAGCAATACACCTTCGTTAAAATCGCCGAATTCCATATTGAAGGGCACAGTGCTGGCAGCAACTGCGAAATTGGTATTCTTAATCGTCAGCGTAAACGTGCATTTGTTGAAATCGAATGTCACCGCGGCAATGCCATTCGACGTATCAACCTTCGAGCAGGTAAATCTGCCTTTGGTGGTACTTTTGAAGCTACCGGCTGGTATCGTAAAGGTCTGTGAGCCGACGGTAATATTGAGCGGATTAGTAAGCAGAGCCACATCATCAACGTTTTCATCGGAGAACCCGCCGCTGACAGCAACCTGGGTAATATTGCCGGTGTTCTTGTCGCGTGTGAATTTTGACTTATCGACCCGCAGAGAATTCTTAATACCCATCAAAAAACTAATCGGTATCGGCTTTTTGGGACCGTTGACTATCGTCTCATCGACATTCGTCTCGGCATTATAATCGCCGATTTCGATTCGCACGGCTAATGGGCACGACAAGCCCGACAAGTCAACATTTTTGGCCGTAAACGAAAACTTCAACGTCTTTGTATCCAAGGCAAACGACGTTTTCAGGGGCTTGTTGCTGTAGTTAAATTTGCCATTCTTAAAGGTCGTCGGATCCATCGGGAAGGGCTGGACGAAATGGTTGACCCTATTTGCAGAATTGATGTCAACCACAATCTCGTCCGCGGCTAAAACCTCACCCATAGTGGCGTTTAGCGTTCCCGACAACGAAATCGCGTCGTTGTTATTACTGCCTGCCGTTATGGTGCATTTTCCGACCGCAACAACGGGCATCACAACATCCCCTGAGGAGACAAAATCTACCGCCCAGCAGTTCCCCGACGTCTTCACGCCATTCTGCGACTGGCCGGTGCTTGTTACCTGGTCGGGAAATGAATGGCCGGGCATGGCAACGCTGATTGTATAGGTCGAATTCGACGGAACGTTGACAAGGGCGTAAATGCCGCTGGTATTGGTTGTGGTCCGATATATTTCGCCGCTGCCGGTCTTCACGGCGATTACGGTCGCACCGGAAATCGGCGTACTGGTATCGGCCGCCATAACGCGCCCGCTTATAATTTCACCCGTGCCGCTGACATAAATGTTATAAATCGCGCTGTCAACAATGGTAAACGAATACCATGATGTATCAACGTTCGGCAGATTATACCAAACGTCCTTTTCGCCGTCCCAGCCCATATTCAAATGATGGTACAGCGTCGAGCTTTGATATCCGTAACCGTCGGCTACAATAGCATGACCGCCGTCACCGGAAATGCCTAACATAACAGGGTTGCCGGAATCAAGATTTGGGTTAATCATTCCATTCAAGCCGTCTCCTACGTTGGAATACTCATCACCACCTATAATCGCGTTGCTGTAACCAAATGTGCTAACCATCGCTGCGGCAGCATCACTCATAGATGCACCGGAGCTGTCGGACTCGTAATCCATATTAACGGCCACCCCGGCATCGTAGGTGAGAGCGCCGATGGCTTTTCTTTGCGCAACTGTCGTGCTGCAACCGGGAACAAGCGGCATCTGACTCCAGTTATACGCCCCGCCGGAGCCGTCACCGCCGCGAAGATACGCCGTCTGGTCAGACCCATCGACAGTAATCGTAAAACTCGGTGTCCCTACTCCGGATACAGGATACTGCCAAAATTGCATATACTGCGCCATTGCCGTAGCCACGCACCCGGCATAATAGTTGCTCGCATCTCCCTCGCTTCCTGGCGGCGTGTAGTAGTTGTAGCACGCCTTATTGCTGCAGACAACATCCTGTCCCCATTCGGTCTGAAGAAGAGGCGCTACGCGAATATCCGAAATACTGCTTTCAGACACTGCCGAGACGGAGGGGCCGCTCCCCTTGCCGAGCAGTTCCGTCCATTTGCCAAAGGCCTTTTCTCCCGATTTATGCACCATGGCTTGCTGTTTTGTAAGGCCTCCCGTCGAACTGCCGGCGAGCAATTTTGCGTGAACCGACCGTGATACATTGACTCTTGCGGGAATGTCCCGGCTGACTAATGCGCCAAGTGGATTGCGTTTTGACGAGTCATAGCTGCCTCCCGATGAAAAACATACTATCGGCTCAACAAGGTCGTCCGCGGATACAACCACAAATCCGTTGGGCTTAAGAACAACAACGTAATAAACCGGCTGACCGTTGGAATCTGTAAATGTTTTAACGTTTTCAACCTCGCTGCCGAGCCGGCTGCCCATGGGCTTCGCTTCCTTCGCCAGCCATTCGTTTACCACCTCACGTGCCAAATCCGAAGGGACGGCCTTTGCCCATACTATTGCGCACCACGACCCCTGCAGCACAAAAAAACAAAATAACGACAACAAGTAAACCCTAAGCGCAAAACACAAGCGTAATATCTTTTCCATGCTTTTCATCGCTACCTAAGCAGCTTTGCCTCCAAGCCCTATAAATATGGTTATGAACCACACACTTTGCTATTTAACCCAAATACCCTCAATCTGTCAATAACTTTTGCAAAAACAACATTTCCCTATAGTATTTACGCGTACCGTCCATCGGTTGTGCGGTTCGTTTCGTCCTGCCTTGGCTTGATGCCGAGGCGGACAAGTTGCAAATCATCAATTGGCTGATTCCCCGCCTGTTTCAACGCTAAAAATGGCTTGCATTTGGCCCACGAATCGGTTATAATGACCCTTTAGGTTATGGAGCTTTTGTGCCCCCTAATCCAGGTGAAAATCAGTGGCGGGGTTATCGGGCGCTCACGCCGAAAAAACGTCGGTTTTTTGAAAATTCAGACGGGTCGCGTGAATCTGGCAAAAACGCACGGATGTGCAATAATCACTTTTCGGACTTGTCCGACAAGTTGGAGAGCAAACACTTATGGCCGGTATGTTCTATTCAATCAAAGAGGTCTCTGAAAAGCTCGGCAAAAGCGAAGATGAGGTGAGGCAGATAGTAAAAAGCGGTCGGCTGCGCGAGTTCCGCGACGGGCCGAACCTGCTGTTCAAGGTCGATGAGGTAAATTCACTGCTGTCGGATACGAGTTTTATGGCAGTCAATAAGCCGTCCGATACGGCGGCCGCGGCGAAAAGCGAAGAAGCCGGAGCAGATGAAATACTGCTTGCGCCGGAAACGACTGGAACCCCGGAAAAAGGCGGCGAGGAGCTTCAACTAACCGATGCCGATACGCAGATTGTCGATGATGGCATCAAGGTCCTGGGCGATACCGACTCATTAAGCAAAGAAGGCAGCGATGAAACATCCGGTTCACCGGGAAAAGAGGCATCGCTTGAGGAAATCGAAAAAGACGCGAGCTTGGATACCTTCGGCAGCGGTTCGGGTCTTCTTGACCTGTCGTTGCAGGCAGATGACACATCATTAGGCGGAATACTTGACGAGATTTATACTCCCGGGGGAGAAGGCAAAGCCCCGGCAGCAGGTGAGCCGGCGGCAGCATCGGCGCCTGCGGAAGGTTCGGCGATGGAAGTTGCGGCAGAAGCGGACCAGATGATATCCGCGGAGCAATTCCCCGAAACGCCTGTAGCAGCGCCCGCAGCTATGGCTATGGCGTATGCCGAGCCGGCTCCGGACGCAATGAGCAACGCGCTGGGCGTTATGCTGTTTATACCCCTTTTAGCGGTCATTTACACAATTATTGCGGCAATATCGGCGCTGAGCAGCGTTACACCGGATATCGTGAAGAAGTCGCAAGCTTTCATCTGGTATATAGCTATCGGTATGGCTGTCGCGTCGGGTCTGATAGCCATAATGGGCATGGTAATGGGCCGCGAAAGAAAGCCCAAGGCGCCGAAAGCGCCAAAGCCGCCGAAAGTCAAAAAGGAAAAGCCGCCTAAACCGGTCAAAGAGAAAAAAGGCAAATAAACAGGCGGGTATCGTAATTTGGAATTTTGAAGCCCTCCGATTTTATCGGGGGGCTTTTCTTTTTGACCACAAAAGGTGCAAAAGATTTTGACGCAGATTCACCCCGTGAGATAGGCGAAGCCGCCATCTAACGGGGTTAACGCTGGTTTCGCTGTTTTTTCTACTGCTCAAATGTTCAACTGTTCCGCTTTCTCGCGCAGCATCCCTTACGGGAGGCGGCATCCGAACTACGATATACGAAATACGAACGACTAAATACGAACCGCTTCTTCCGGGAAGTTTAAGCGGGCAAACTCGCCATGGTATTTCTTTGCCGCCTCATCATACGCCTTCGCTGCTTCGATTTGGGTTTTGAAACTCCCTAAGTAAATCCTTTTCTTCCCCTGGTACCTGATTCTCGCCCCCCACTTTTTGATTTCTTTTATAAAATAGAGTCCGATATATTTCGATGCGGTCTTCCCTCTGATTTTTGGCCTGTTATACGTATTTTGTGCAGGTGTTGCAAATCGCAAATTCGCCCTCCTGTTATCGAGAGAATCTCCGTTTTCATGGTCAACAAGAGTCCCTTTGGCGGCATCGAGAATTTCCCTGTGCAAAAACGATGTCTTGACCCGCCCTGCAATGGTTTGTTTGAGGACCCGGACAGCATAGAAACGCTCGTTTTCGCCTGCTGCTGACCACTTCAGATGGCTGAATTTATAATAATCCGCCGGCTCAACTATCGTCCACTCCCCTTCGCCCAAATATATCCGCCGATATGTGTAGCCGTAACGGAGCAGGCGAAAGGCAAGCAATGGACTGGTGAAAATAAAATCGAGCCAAACGGGTATTTTTATTGTTAGTTGTGCAGACATACTTATTCCTCCTCGGAGCGTAGCGCAGATCCCCGAGAACCCGCCCCATTGGTTCCGCAACAGGGGACCCATAAAGAAATTCCAAGCTTTAAATTTCAAACAACAAATCACAAATTGAAAATCGTAAATTGAAAATCTTCTTGGAACTTCTGTTCCTGATGCCTTGCCCTCCCGGGGCGAAATGCTTGTCGTAGCGAAGTTTACCCGCCATTTGTTTGGCGGGCGTAGATCCCCAAGCGTTGCTTCTTTGGTCAAGCAACAGGGACCCACTCTCGCGGACCCAACTTCCTTGCGCTTCTGCGCTACTACAGAGAAACAACGTTCCTCTATATATAGGGTGAAATTGCGTGTGTTTTAAGGAGTTACGAAATATTTTTTTCCTGCCCAAAATCAGTAAGTTCTTGTGGGAAAAGGAATAAAAAAAATTTCAAAAATCCCCGGATTTTTTTCGAAGCATTTTTGTAAACAATCGCATCGCTTACCCATTTTAACATTTCCCCCGCCTCCGACGGATAGATCTCCACTGCTCACCTGTTCGACTTTTCTAATATCTCGCGCAGCGTGACGCTGTTTTTAATGCCCCCTTAACGCTGGTTTTTTCTCACTTTTTAATCAGGCCTGTTAATCCCACAATCAAAAACGTCGTAAGTGTCCAGCCGGCAATAATATGAAGCCACATATACCAGCGCAAAACAGGTCCCCACCGTTTATTTGCATCCGGTATCCAGTATTTTGCCAAACGCAAATCAAGCACCGGCACAAACATCTCAAAAGAATATATTAAAGCATCAAGAATACCAAACTTAGGGTACCTTTCCCGAAGCTGACGCCCTTTCCCCGGAACGTATGCATCTTTTTCCATCGGAACTATAATATCCGCCTTACGTCCCTTCCAAAAAACAAAAGATCCGAATACAATAAATACTCCTACACACAACCAAGACCGCCAGAGTTGATAACCATATCCAAGAAAAAACCAAAAAACATCTCTCCTAAACTTTCCCAACCAACCAAAACCACCATGCTTTGTTATTTTCTCCTCTTTCTCAATACGAATCTTTATCGCATCTTCATTGTGCCCCATTTTCTCAAGCACCTTCGCAAGTTGCTCATAAGGTCCCGGCCGAAACCGCTCATCTCCTTGCCTGTTTAACCACTCAATCCTGCTTTTCGCATCCTTCGGCGCATTATCTCCTATATTCTCATAGACAAATCCGTCCAGAAACAAATTGCCCTTCGCCGGCCAGCTTTTTTCATCATCCCACAACACCCCTGTTTTGGCGTTCCGCAAATCAAGTATTGTTTTTCCAGTAAGGTTAACTTCCCTCCAAGTAAAATGCCCGCCAAAAGTCGCCCCCACAAGGCTCACCTTTCCTTCTACCTTAAAACCATTATTCAAAAACACACTGCCCTTTACAGCTATTCCGTCTGCCGAAATCGCATATCCATTCTCGTTGATAAAGTTGCCATCGCTGCAATCGAAATCACCGCCTATCACCGCCCC